>Ga0207717_100009_pt1 | contig 557917 bp, 494 predicted proteins | sample TtanPargueraPR_2_FD_187745 | JGI IMG/M metagenome (GOLD analysis project Ga0207717, IMG submission 187745) | Aerobic enrichment media microbial communities from Bioluminiscent Bay, La Parguera, Puerto Rico - Tt and P2 (2) (SPAdes) | ecosystem: Environmental > Aquatic > Marine > Unclassified ... | reverse complement strand
AACGGTTACTTACAAAATTCTTTTGCAAGAGCTCTTTGAATCTCAAAGATGCCCTCGAGGTAAGATATTTAAACCTCGTATGGGCTCGTTTGCTGTACGTTGTTATTCAGTTTTCAAGGATCGTCTTAGCAGTTCCAATTCCCCGGAACCGTGCGGCGTTACGTCCGCGACGAGGTGCCGACTTTAATCGTTTTCAAATTTGAAGTCAACACTTATTTTTTTCGTTCGTCATGTCAGCTTGCCGTGGGCAAGTCGGCGTTGAGCGAGGCGGCAAATCTACAAAATCGAAGATGTGTTGTCAACTATTTTGTTTTACCGTTCCGTCAATTTTTTGATGTTCATTGTTCAATCACATCAGGCTCTTGGCGGCGAGCCATCATACAGTGGCTGTTCGATTTCGTCAACCACTTTGTTGCTCTGACCGACACCTGCTTGGCCAGTTCGTCCTGCACCTTGAAGAGCACTGTCAGCTGCGTGGCTCAAAACCATCGAGTGAGGCATGCCCCGTGTGTCAAAGACCGCGGCACACTACAGGATGAGTTGCGCAGTGTCAAGCCGAATGTTCGTCGGTGTGTGAATTTTCGAACTAGGTTATCTTTGAAAGCTACCTGTGAAATCAACCTCGCTAAAAGATTTTCCTCTGGAGATTTCAGTGTAGGGCAAGCGGGCAGGCAATGTCAAGTTCTGGGGCTCGGTAATTTCGAACCCCAGTAAATCAGTCTTTCAGCCAGTTTTGCAGGGCAGTTACGATTTTTTCAGCCTGCTCTTTACTTGAGATGTTGAATTTCGATTTAGGGATATACTCTCCCTGTCGTTTCTGGTAACGGCGGATGGTAAACATGTCCTTGCCATATTCCCCTTTGGCGTTATCCCAGTTCTGATAGCGGAAGATGATGGTGGTCCAGGCCCCCTTGGAGAGCACCTCTTTGCCGGTCTCTTTCACCAGAAGTTTGCCGTCTTCTTCATAATTGATGGAGAGGTCTTCAACTGTTTTACTCATGTATATGCTCGTTCAGGTAGAAAATTAGTGTTGCAGAATTCCCCTGTACGAACACAGGGGATTGATCGCGAAAGAGCAACCATGCAACCACATTCTTCGTGAAAGGTAAAGGGCATGGGGCGAATAAATTCCATAGGGCCTGGATAATCTATTGTGTTGCTTTAACGAAACGTAATGCGTTTCCACCTGCCTCGACAAAAACATGGTCCCCTTCAGAAAAACGCCCCTCAAGAAGTTCCATTGCAAGGGGGTCTTCAAGATAGCGTTGAATGGACCTTTTGAGAGGTCGTGCCCCGAAGGCAGGATTGTATCCTTTGGCAACCAGGAACTCTTTGGCGCTTTGTCGAACCTTGAGAAAAATATCCTTTTCCTTCAGCCTTCGGGTCAAGCGGTTGAGCTGGATGTCAACGATCTGCACCATATCCTCCCTATCAAGGCTATGAAAAATTATGGTCTCGTCTATCCTGTTCAAAAACTCCGGCTTGAACTGGTTTTGCAGGATGGATTCAATCTGGGCTGAGATCTCTTTTTCATCCCGATGCTCCTGCTTCATACTCATTATCAACTGGCTGCCCAGATTGGAGGTCATGATAAGTATGGTATTTTTGAAGTCGACCGTGCGGCCTTTACCGTCTGTCATTCTGCCGTCGTCAAGAACCTGCAGCAGAACGTTGAAGACATCCGGGTGCGCCTTTTCTATCTCATCGAGCAGGATAACGGAGTAGGGGCGTCTTCTCACGGACTCGGTGAGATATCCTCCCTCATCGTAACCAACATAGCCTGGAGGCGCGCCAATCAACCTGGCCACGGAATGTTTTTCCATGAACTCACTCATGTCGATCCGTATCATCGCCTGTTCGCTGTCAAACAGGAAATCCGCTAAGGAGCGGGCAAGCTCTGTCTTGCCGACTCCCGTCGGACCGAGGAAAATAAATGAGCCGAGAGGTCTGTCCGGGTCCTGGAGCCCTGCTCGGGCCCGGCGCACGGCGTTGGAGACTGCGTGAATGGCGTCTTGCTGGCCGATCACACGCTTACCAAGCTCCTCTTCAGCATGAAGCAGCTTTTCCTTTTCGCCTTCCAGCAGCTTGTCGGTGGGGATACCAGTCCATTTGGCGATTACCGTGGCCACATCCTCCGCACTTACCTCCTCTTTTAACATCATGTGTTCCGACTGGATGGCACGCAGCTGTTCATTGGCGTTCTCCAGCTCTTTTTCCAGCTGAACTATCCGGCCGTACCGGATTTCTGCCACTGTACTGAGGTCACCCCGTCTTTCGGCCTGCTGCTCTTCCACATGAAGCTCATCTATCTTGCCTTTGATCTCTCGAATCTTTTGAATGGTCTCCTTTTCAAGAGCCCACTGACCGCGCATGCCATTGAGTTGCTCAGCCAGGTTCGCCAGTTTTTCTTTTACCTCTTCCAGCCTGGTAACCGAGGCCTTGTCTTCCTCTTTTTTTAAGGCCTCCTGCTCTATTTCGAGCTTGATACGTTTTCTCTCCAGCTCGTCAATCTCTGTGGGCATGGAGTCTATTTCAATGCGAAGCTGGGAGGCAGCCTCATCGATGAGGTCGATTGCTTTATCCGGCAGGAAACGGTCGGTGATATACCTGTTGGAGAGGGTGACCGCGGCCACAGTGGCAGAATCCTGAATTCGAACACCATGGTGGAGCTCATACTTTTCCTTGATGCCTCGCAGGATAGCGATAGTGTCTTCAACTGTAGGTTCCTGAACCATTACCGGCTGAAAGCGTCTTTCCAGTGCACTATCTTTTTCTATATATTTGCGATACTCGTCCAGGGTCGTTGCGCCGACGCAGTGCAACTCGCCACGGGCCAGTGCCGGTTTGAGCATATTGGATGCATCCATCGAGCCCTCAGCGGCTCCGGCCCCGACCAGGGTGTGTATCTCGTCGATGAAGAGGACTATTTCACCTGATTTTTGCTGGACTTCCTTTAAAACCGCCTTGAGACGATCTTCAAATTCCCCACGATATTTGGCGCCTGCCACCATGGCGCCGAGATCAAGGGTCACCACCTGTTTGTCTTTCAAGGTGGCAGGGATATCGCCATTGACGATTCTTTGGGCGAGCCCCTCGACAATGGCTGTTTTGCCGACACCGGGCTCACCAATCAGGACTGGGTTATTCTTTGTTCTTCTGGAGAGTACCTGGACGATTCGCCGGATCTCATTGTCGCGGCCGATTACCGGGTCGAGTTTTCCGAGTTTTGCCCGATTGGTGAGATTAATACCGTATTTCTCAAGTGCCTGATATTTTTCTTCAGGATATTGGTCAGTAACCCGGTGGTCGCCCCTGATGGATTGCAGGGCCTCGAGAAAGTTGTCTTCGGTAACGCCTCGTTCACGAAGGCTTTTTGCCAAATCGTCAGAGGTGTTTTTGATCAGGGCCAGGAAGATATGTTCCTGGCTGACAAATTCATCCTGCATGGACCCGGCTATCTTAAAAGCTGAGTCGAGGACTTTTTGCAGTTCGTTTGAGGCGTAAACCTGTCCGGCGCCGCTTCCGCTTACTGTTGGCATAGCCTCTATCTGGGAGATGCAGTCCGCCAGAACCAGTGAGGGGTCAACCCCCATCTTTTTCAGTACCGGTGCGACAACGCCGCCCTGTTGTTCCAGAATTGTGCGGGCCAGGTGGGCTGGTCGTATCTCCTGTTGCCCATTATCCCTCGCCAGCTGCTGGGCAGCCTGGATGGCCTCTTGCGACTTTAAGGTGAACTTGTCAAATTGCATTTCATCCTCCTTGGCTGATATCCACTTGAGGCAGATAAGGTGCCTTGGTTACTTGGAATAGCGAACAGTATTCAGCGGGGAGAACATAAGAATCGTTGAAAGTGGTGTCAAGCCGGGCCGGGGGAGTGGGGCATGCAGGAAAACCTAATAAAAAAGGGGTCTTCCCGTTATCGAGAAAACCCCTTTCCAACCTTTCGTGCGTCCTGGATGTACCAGAACCCACATATATGAAGGTATAAGAGAATCAGCCGCAGCTGCCTGATGAACAGGAACCGGAACTGCAGCCGCCACCGCCGATCGGGTTGGCGGAGGTGATGCCGAAACCGGAGCGCGGTCCTGCATCGATGAAGTCGACGGTGATGGAACCGCAGGTAGTCAGCAGGCTCTCTTCAACCAAGAACTTCAGGGTATCGTTCTCGTATACTTTATCGTTTTCTTTTGGCTCGTCCAGAGCCAAGCCCAGAGAGGGGCCAGCTCAGCCACCCTGCATCAGGGCGACACGCAGGGCAGAATCGATATTATTCTGCTCCATGTATTCTTTTAATTTTTGTACAGCTAAGTCTGTTACGCTGAAATCAGACATGTTGCCTCCTCGGTTTCAACAATTATTGTAGAATTGTTGACCTGTTACTGGTTTGACTTCCCTAAAGAAGCTTCTTCGGTTGCCCAATAAAAGTAAGTGCAGATTATGAGATGTCAATTAAGAATCTCATTTAATAGGGCTCTTCCTGTTGCCTTTGAATTGGGAACACACTGTTGTTTACATAACCAGTGCCATAGTGCAACAAGTTTTTTGCTTGAATCGCTGAAAATCAAGGTGATATTGTTTATATTATTTCGCAACATATCACCGAGTGAGGTAATGCATCCTAATATTCTGTTTTTTCAAAGTTTATGGCATGCAAAGAAACACCATTGTGGCCTGGGAAAAGAGGTTTTCTGACAGCGTTTGACACCCTCTAACAACATAAAAGGTATCCAATATGAAAAAGATAGTCATTTCAACAGGGGGAGGCGATGCCCCTGGCCTAAATGCGGTGATTTTTGCGGTTGTACATTCGTGTTATAAACGGGGCTGGGAAGTGTATGGCAGTCGTGACGGCTATGGTGGTTTTCTTGATATCGACAAGATGATCAGACTCACGCCAAAAGATGTCGCTGAGATCTATTCCACCGGAGGCACCATTCTTGGTTCCGCCAATAAGGGGCATCCATTTGGCCGGCCTGTTGAAAATCTTGCCGGAGAAATTCAGATCGTCGACGTCTCCGATAAGATCCTCAGGAACTTCAATAGAATGGGGTTTGACTGCCATATCGCCATTGGTGGTGATGGCAGTTTGGAAATTGCTCACCGGTTTGCCCAGAAAGGCATGCCGGTTATCGGGGTGCCGAAAACGATCGATAATGATCTGGAAGAGACAGACCGGACGTTCGGTTTCGATACTGCGGTATCAACGGCCACCGAAGCCCTGGATAAACTGCACTCGACCGCTAAATCCCACAGTAGGGTGATGGTTGTCGAGGTGATGGGCAGGGACTCCGGCTGGATCGCCCTGTACTCCGGAATTTCAGGCGGGGCAGATGCTATTTTGATTCCTGAAATACCTTTTGATATGGACTATGTCTGCGAAAAAATCACGGACAACGATCTGTATGGCAAGCATTATTCTATTGTTGTGGTAGCAGAAGGTGCGGTGACCAAGAGCGGTGAAACGTTTAACAGGGGGGCCGGGGAACTTGGCCGTGAAGAGGTCGTGCTGGGCGGGGTGGGCGAATTTGTTGCCAACCAGATCCGCCAGAGAACTGATAAGGATACCAGGTCACTGGTGCTTGGTCATTTGCAGCGCGGCGGTTCACCAACCACTTTCGATCGGCTGCTGGCCCTTCGCTTTGGCGCAGCGGCGGTGCGAATGGTGGAAGCGGAGAACTTCGGGCAGATGGTGGCATTTGTACACTCGCAGATGAGAGGGGTGCCCCTGGAGGATGCCATCCGTTCCAGAAAGAAGGTGAATCTCGACTCCGATAAGATTTTGACAGCTGACGATATTGGTATATGTCTTGGCGATTCAAAGGAAAATTGGCCAATTGATAACCAATAACCCCATGTAGGCAAGGAGCGTATTTTATGTCGGTCAAGCTTTTCCAGGACATTTACGACCGCCTGTACCACCATTACGGCCCGCAATGTTGGTGGCCGGCTGATTCGGACTTTGAAATTCTTGTCGGTGCGGTGCTTACCCAAAATACCAGTTGGGATAATGTCAGCAAGGCGCTTGAAAAGCTCCGGGATGCGGGTATGCTCTCTTATCAGGCCATGTCCGCCACCCCGGTCGATGGGTTGGCAGAGCTCATCAGGCCATCGGGCTACTATAATATTAAGGCTAAGCGGCTCCATAACCTGCTGCGGATGATCTCGACGAGATATGGGGGGGAGCTGGACGCCCTGATCAGCGACAATACGGAAGAGGCCCGTACCAATCTCCTGTCGGTAAAGGGCATTGGGCCGGAGACCGCCGACGCCATACTGCTTTATTGCGGCAAGCATCCGGTTTTTGTGGTCGATACCTACACCCACCGGGTATTTTCTCGGCACGGGCTGGTGCCGGAGGAGTGCGATTACCATGAACTGCAGGAAGAGTTCACCCGCAGGCTCGAGCCGGATCCTCATCTTTATGGCGAGTACCACGCCCTGATTGTCATGGTCGCAAAGGAGTTTTGCAAGAAGGGCGCCCCTCTTTGTGAGCACTGCCCGCTCGCAGGAGTCGAATAGCTCTATCCCCCCTAGTACGAGGAAGATGGTTGATCAAAGACCATTTCCTTTGCCGCAGACAGAATAACTTCGATGTACTCTTCTATCTCCTGGGCCGAATATTCAACCTTTCTCAGCGCAGCCCTGTAGCGTTCCAGGGTTTCCCTGGCTTTGATCGGGCTGTTGTTCTTCGAGTAGAGCGCATAGAGCAGGGTGACCAGTTCCTCTTCCAGTTTGTTGGATTGCAAGACCCGCTCTATCAGGGCTATGGCGTTTTCCGTGCACCCGGTCTCAGCCATATGTCGGGCCCAGGTGGTGGTAACTTCAATGAGGGTGTTGACCAGCTGGTCGTTGTAGGTCAGCACCTGCTCACTCTTGAAACTTTCTTCCGGCAGTGAACCTTGCCAGTGGTAGAGCGCATGTTGGAAGGCGTTGCCCGCCTGCCACCAGTCGCTATTTTTGGCATGGACAATACCTCTGCGGGCAGCTTCGCTAAATTGCAGGGAGTCCATCTGGTAGTTGTTGAGGCAGAGGATTCCCTTTTGCATGTGAATATAATCCTTTACCTGCAGGATATCGTTTTTGGACAGCTCTTTTCTCAGCCGGGTGAGTAAGGTGTCAAAGCTCTTCCGGGCATTTTCCGGGGTGTTGTCTGGCCAGAGTTCCAGCTGGATACGCTCCTGGCTGATGCGCTGGCCCTTGGCGGTGAGCAGCAGGCCGAGCAGCTCCCGCTGGGATGGGGTGAGGTCTTTAGCACCACTTATCGCGGTGACCCCGAGGCTGATCTGGAAATTATCGAGAAGAGAGAAGTTGAGTAGGGGCATAGGCTCGCCGTTGTCTCCCAGGTGCATCTTCAGCCGCTCTTGGCTGAGCATCTGGGCAAAGCTTTTCTCGATGTCAAATTGGACGGCAATTGCCAGCAGCTTGCCCATCATTACAGGCTCCCAGCCCCAGAAATGGGTGTAGCCGTTATTTTTCATGAGTGACAGGCCTGCATCGAGGTCGTCAAGGGCGCTTTCGGTATCCAAATAGAGCAGTTTGCAGTAGCTGCGCTGAAACAGGGCGCAGATATGCAAAAACGTCGACGGGATAAGCTGGGCCCTGGCCACCGTGTCGTCCAGAAGTGCCGCGGCTTTTGCCGCGTCTCCGACGCGGCTATAGATAGCGCCGGCCATTATATTGTTGAACACTTCATAAAAGACGCCGCCGGCCTCGGCTCTCAGCGCAGACGACTCTTGTATAATTTGTACCGCCTCCGCAGTGTTTCCCTGCAGGGAGTGGCCATAGGCCAGCCATTGCAGCAACTGGCTGTGCATGTGCGGGCTGGAGGCTGTTGAGGTTATGCCGAACCCCTTGTTCAAAAGAGTCATGGCGGTGTCGGTCTGGCCTATGGAGAGGTAGCAGCTCGCCCCCCAGACATAAATATACGGGGCGGCTACGGTCTGGTCCACAATGGTTTGATCGATGCTCTTTTGAATGGCCTCCTGCTCTATCTTGAAGTTGAGAAAGTCACCGACCATGGAGAGGTAGCTGAGGTACATCACGCGGATGGTCAATTTATTGGACATTCCCACCAGCGGGTCGTTGGCCAGGGAATAGCATTTTTCAGCCTCCCGTAGAAATTTTGCCCTATTGCCGCAGAGAAGTTCGATATATCCCTTGGTAAAGCGGGCTGAGGCTTGGAAGTTTCTGCTGTCATGGCGTTTGGAGAGGGTGTTGGCCATGTGGATATAGCTCCTGGCCTTATCCATCTGGCAGTCAAAGAAGCAGTGGCCGCAGGCAAGATTTCGGGCGGCAAGGATCTTCACCGTGTCCGGCAGCTCTTTTTCATGGACTTTCAGAAGATGTGCAGTCTTTGGCAGAAGTCTTGAGCCTACGTTGTACTGGCCGGTGATGACGAAATGGAAATAGATCATTTGCGAAAGGCAAAGTATCTCACCGACCGGGTCATCGTTTTCCATAAAGAGCTCAATCGCCCGCTCGTAGTAGGGCAGGGTTGTTTGCGGGGAGTAATCGTTTTGCATCAACCCGGCGAAAAAGGTCAGCCAGTTGTATCGGAACAGGGTTTCCTTGGGGATGGAGTTTAACAGGGAAAAAATGGTCAGCGTCCTGTTTTTGGATACCAGCTCCATGCCTCTGGCTTGCAGGATACGCTCCATGGTGAGGTAATCTTCTGCCTTTCGGTAGCATGACAAGGCCTTCTCCACCATGTCAAGTTCCAGGTAGTACTCGGCTTCCCGGGTATGGATCGACTGGATTTCCGAGTTGTCGAACAGTTGCCTGCCGCGCAACTGGAGGAACTCCTGGAAAAAGTGGTGGAACCTGAAAATGGATTTGTTGTCGTCGAGTCGGTAAACAAAGAAGTTCTCTCTGGCCAGATCAGAGAGTACAGAGCCGAACTCCTCGATACCTGTGAGGACGGTTGCCAGCTTGACCGGAATTTCGCTGATGAAGGACAGGCGGAGAAAGGGGGTGTGCAATGTTTCAGGGATCTTGTCGAAAATTTCATCCTGGAAATAGTCGAGCATATGGCCCTGTTCCGACTCCGTGGCTGTGATGGAGCTGTTGGCTGTATTGTGCCAGAAATGATTGCGCCCGCTCATGGGGTGGCTGGCGAGCACAATGCCCATAACCCAGCCGTTGGTCAAACGGTGGATATCGATAACATCCTGGCGGGTAATGTTTTTTTCGAAGACATTGGTGAAAAGATCTTCAATCTCCTCTTTGTCAAGGGCCAGGTCATCGGTGTTCAAGTAGCTGATCTTGTTCGCATCGCGGAAGGTTTTGCATTTCATCTCCAGGGGGTGCCGCGAGATGAGGACAAAGTGAAGCCGTGGCGGCGAGGTGTCGATCATATATTCCAGCAGGCTGTTGGTGAGCATGCTGCCGGAGAGCAGATGCAGGTCATCGAACACAATGAAGATATCCTGCTGCAGGTAGATATTGAGATCGCCCAACAGGATGTTGGCGCATTGCTTCAGGTCAAGCGGACCCACGACCCCGTCCTTGAGTATGGTGGCAAGTTTGGGCGAGTGAAAATCAGAGAATTTTTGGTTGAAGTTGGCCAGCAGGGAGGAGAGCAGCAGGACCGGGTCGGTGTCTTCTGGGCCGATCTGATACCAGATGAAATCGAACTCGTTATGATTGATGAACTGGGAGACGAGGGTGGTCTTGCCCTGCCCGGCCTGGGCTTCGATTATGATAGCCTTTTTGTTGCGTATCTTGCTAGGGAGTTTGGAACTGAGCAGGCCGGCGCGGAGCAGGGATTGGGATTCGTCGATGTGGGGAGGATAAAATTTATTTGATGGAATGGCAAACGGTATGGGGTTTTCTCGTGTGTCCATCGTCGGCTCTTTTTTTGGATCATTCTTTCTTGGTTTTCCCCTGGTACCATAGAAACTGGCGACAAATACCACGAATGATGTTGGCGTCTTTTGAGGAAAGCCTGACTCTGCCAAGAAACTGCCTGATGTTGTTCATCCAGTATGTATGACTTTTTTCTTTCAGAAAATCAATACGTAATAGCGCTTCCTCAACATGCTTGTACATGCCCTCCAGTTCAAAGGAGGAGGCGTACTGAGGCTTGGGCTCAAAAGCATTGGGGGCGTGAACGATATTGTAGTAGAGCTCATAGCAGTGGATGGCGACGGCCTGTGCCAGGTTGAGCGAGGAGAAATCCGCTGTGGGGATGGACGATGTGTAGTTGCAATATTTCAGTTCATCATTGGTCAGACCGGTGTCCTCCGGGCCGAACATGATGGCCATCTGGTTGTAGGGAAGATCGGCAATGACATGCTCGACCACCTCCCTGGGAGTTCGTTCAATGGTCCTTTTTTTGCCGAGCCTTGCAGTTGTGCCCACGATAACGGCAAACGGCTCCAAGGCCTCTTCCAGGGTTGGATATACCTCCATTGAGTCAAGGAGGTGAGCAGCTTTGTGGGTCGCCATCTTGGCCATGTTCTCCCGCTCTGGCAATTCGTCGCGCACCAGGATAATTCTGTTGATACCCATGTTATAGGCAACCCTGGCGGTTGAACCTACATTTTCAGCGAATTTCGGGCGAACCAGTACAATGGCCACCTGGGATAAAAGCTCACGATCTTGATGCATGATATCTGTCGAAAAAAAAGGAGTAGTAAAAGGGGGGGATGGGGTTGGTAAAAAGCGGAGCAGGGATTGGCCCGGTTGTCGGGCCAATCCCTGCTCCGCCTTATTGGCTTTGGAATGGGTGCCTGTATAAACTTGCCTTGGCTAGTTTTTCTTGTTCGCGCTATCCATTGAGATTCTGCTGATCTTTTCGTACTCTTCAACCTGCTTGTCTGCAGAGGATGGCATGAGTCTCTTTAACAGCGGCACAACTCCGCTCTCGGATTTTTCGAACAGTTTCTCAGCCTCTTTCAGGGTAACCTGCCAGGCGGGGGCAAAACCCGGGGCTTTTTCGAACATGATATCGATTGCTGTCTGATAGATGTAGTACTGACGAATCTCCTTTCGACCGGGCTTCTGGTTCAATGACTGCACGGTGATACGGAGGTTGTCTCGTTCCTGCTTCAGACGGGTCAGCTCTGCCTTACGTCGTTCGTTGTCAGATGAATCGATTTCCAGTTTGGTGTGGAGGTGGTTGCGGAGGCGGTCGACCTCTTTACCGAGTTCACGTCTGCGAAGCAGTCCACGAATATACATAAACGAACATAAAATGATGCAGATAACTAAGCCTAAAGCCAGTCCTTTGGCGAAAGGATTGCCGAATAACGACGCAAGCATGCTGGTTTCTTCCATATGAATTATCCTCCAGAACGAGTTAACCTTTAAATATATCTTTAGAAAAAAATTATTAATCAGCACCTTCTTGCAATTACTTAATTCGAAATATTGCAGCAAGTCAAGGTGCAAAAATCGCTGCAACGACGGCCTCTGGCGAGTAGATGGACTGTTTTTGATGTCTTTCTACTGGTTATTGCAGAGAAGATGGTTTGAAGTAAATTCTGTTTTTATTTCTATCTACATCTGCTGCGGTAACCGTGATGAGGTCTCCGATCTGGTAAATTTTCCCGCTTATCTCGCCAATCACCCGGTGGTGCCTGCCATCGAAGAGATAGTAGTCATCTGCCATCGTCTCCAGCGGCACGGAGCCGCTGATGAAAAGATCCAGCAACTCAACAAAAAACGCAAAATCGGTAACTCCGGAGATGATCGCCTGATACCTCTCACCGAGGTGCTTTTCCATATAGAGCAGCTTCAGGCGGTCAGCCATGTCCCGCTCAGAGGAGATCGCCGTTCGTTCCCTGCCTGAAAGAAAAACGCCGACACTGTGCAGGTCGCCATCAAGCCTGTTCTCGGTTTTGGCTTGCCCTCCGGTTTGGCGTTGCTCCGCCAGCATGGCACAGAGCTCTCTGTGCACAAGGAGATCTGGGTAGCGGCGAATGGGCGAGGTGAAGTGGGTATAATCCTGGGCGGCCAGGGCAAAATGGCCGACATTGTGAGCTGAATATCTCGCCTGCTGCATGGTCCGGAGCAACAGGTTGTTTACGATATACTCTTTAGGCGAGCCCTTGCAGAGCGAAAGCACCTGGCCGAACCATTCCGCAGAGGTCTCGGGTGCTGGTAATTGCAGATCAAGGGTTTTGGCGAACTCGCTGAATTCGACTATCTTTTCGTGATCGGGCAGCTCGTGGATTCGATACAGGCTCTGCCGATTTGCGCGAGTAAAGGTTTCGGCGACGGCCTCATTGGCCGCCAGCATGAATTCTTCAATGATCTGATGGGCAAAATTGCGTTCCGCCCGGAAGATGTTCTGGATATGGCCGTCATCGTCGAGCTGGATCTCTGCTTCGGGCAGGGAAAAGCCGATGGAGCCTCTTTGGGTTCGTCGCGCCAGCAGTGCTTTAGCGAGTTCACTGGCATGATCAAGCATGGTGAGAAAGGGAGTGAACTCGTCTCTTGTCTCCTTGTCCCGGTCGACGACAATTTTGGCAACTGTGGTGTAGGTAAATCGATTGTGACTCCTGATCACCGACCTGCAGAACCGCTTGCCCAGTCGTTTGCCGGTCTGGTCAAAATCCAGAATCGCCGTTACCGCCATCCGGTCTGTTCCCGGAATCAGGCTGCAGAGATTATTGGAGAGTTTTTCCGGCAGCATGGGGAGTACCCGGCCGGGAAAGTAGATGGAGGTACCCCGTTGATAGGCATCCTTGTCAATTGCGGAACCCGGTTGTACATAGTGGGAAACATCGGCAATTGAGACGTGGAGCTGAAAACCGTGTGCAGTTTTTTTGACACAGACTGCGTCGTCGAAATCCTTGGCCGTCTCGCCGTCTATGGTGACGTGCAAAATGTCGCGCAAATCCTCTCGCTCTTCTGTGAGTTCCACCTTTTCCTTGAGCTGGCCTGCCTCAGCGAGCGTTTCTTGGCTGAAGCTGTATGGGAGATGGAACTTCTCGATGACCAGCCGCATCTGCACATCGATGTTTTCAGCCGGGCCAAGTACTTCGACGATCTTGCCCCCAATAACAGGTGAGGGTTTCTCAGGCCGACGAAACCGGGCGATAACTGCAGTCCCGTTTACAAGCTCGGTGTTTGTCGTGGCCGCACTGACTTCCACGATAAAGGGAAACCTGCTGTCATCAGGATGTACGTAACAGCCACGCTTGGTGATTTCGACAAAACCTGCGACTGTATCGGCACCCCGGTTCAGGGTCTTTAAGATGATCCCTTCCGGGCGACCGGAGGCACCGGTTCTTCTGGTGAGAGCAAGAACCCTGTCACCGTGCATGGCTCCGCCCATTCTACTAGAGGATATGTGGATATCTTTAAAAAGTTCGGGGGCTTTGTCGTTTTTAGTGTCAACTGTTACAAACCCAAACCCCCTCGGGTGCTGTTCAAGAGTGCCCTCGTAAAGCGGGGCTTGGGGACTTAACCGGAATCTCTTCTTGTCCGCTTTCGCTAATGTTTTAGTGTGTAGCAAATGGGTAAAGGCGCCTTTGACCTCAGCACTCAGGGTTCGCTTGCCGGTAATGGCGCGGGCGATATCGGTCATGCTTGCCGGTTCCCCGGTAATGTAGAGATGGGCTACGATGTCCCTTTCAAACTGTTGGAGTGAATGTCGTTTCGGCAGAGCTTCTTTTTTGGGGGAGACTCTGGGGCGGTGTTTTTTTCGTGAATATCTTTTTTGAGCCATGAAATGAAATTTATACCCCCTCCACGGGGAATTCTGTTATTCTGCAGCCAGATTGTCTGTTATTTTATTGTTTTTTCCAGTGTAGCATGGTGTTAGCGGGCAGGTGATAATCCAGGCCGATGCTGACATGCGGATAAAAGGAGAGTATGCGTCGTATTCCTTTTGATATAGTTTCTTACCGCCGGCAGATGCTTGATCTACTCGGCGACTCCCCGGATCAGTCCGTATTCTGGGAAGCCCTCGATTTTGCAGTCCAGGCTCATTATGATCAGTGGCGAAAATCCGGCGATGCGTATATCCTCCATCCCTGTTCGGTTGCCAAGATCCTCGCGGAGGAGATGGATATCATCCACCCGGAAATCCTTGCTGCTGCCCTGCTGCATGACACTGTTGAAGATGTAGAGGAAGTGACGGCTGAAGTTGTAGGTGACCGATTTGGCCCCTATGTCCAGGCAATCGTTGAAGGTTGCACCAAGGTAACGCATGTTTCGGGCAGCAAGCAACATAATTCCCAGAGAACGCACAGAAAAATATTTTCCGGTGCCGCGCTCAGACCGGAGGTTATGCTGGTAAAACTTGCCGACCGGCTCCACAACCTGCGTACTTTGCAGGCCCTGCCGCGCAAAAAGCGCCAGAGAATCGCTGATGAAACAATAGATATCTATGCGCCGCTGGCAACTGTCTTCGGCTTATTTACCATCAAGCGGCAGATGTATAACCTGGCCCTGCTGTTCAAATATCCCAAACAGGGTGCCAAGCTCAACAGCCATATCCGTCAGTTGAGTAAGTCTCCGATCGGCCTGGAAATTGTTCAGGCCCTGCGGCAGCAAATGAAGGCCTATGAGCTGTCTGCCGAAGTGAATATGCGGACCAAGGAACTCTGGGCGTACTACGATGCCACTAACCGGTTGCTTCTCAAGCGCATCGAAACCCCGATGGAGATCGTCATTGTCGTCAAGGACCGGCAAGCCTGTTATCACGCTCTCGGCATTATCAACGAGACGTTCAGGCCTATCCCTAGAACCATCCGGGACTTTATCGCCAACCCCAAACCGACCGGTTACCAAGGGCTGCATGCCCGTGCGATTATCAAGGGCCAGAAATTTCTCTTTAAGATAAGAGATTACGAGATGGCGAGAATGGCTCAGCGCGGCCTGTTTCGCAACTGGAGCTCCAAATCAGGCAAGCAGGGCCAGTTTGTCAAAGAGATCCAGGAACTCTTTGATGTGCTCAGCTCAGACGAGTCGTTTTCCTACCGCGATGTCATCGCCGCCAGTGGCAAGAAAGAAATCTATACCTACACCCCCCAGGGTGATCTCATCTGTCTGCCTTTCAAGTCAACGGTTCTGGATTTTGCCTTTCGGGTTCATACCGAGATTGGCCGCACCTGCCTGGGGGCCATGATCCGCAACACCAGGGTCCCTGCTGATCACGTCTTAAAGGACGGCGCCATGGTCCGTATTATCAGGGCCAAGGAACCGGTTCGATTTGAACAGCACATGATCAATATCTGCAAGACCCCCAGGGCCAGGGCAGAATTGGCCAGGGGATTCAGGATCCGGCGCAGGAAGGTTACCCGTCAGGTGGGTGAATCGCTGCTGAGACAAGAGATGCTTCGTTATGGTTTTCCCTTTCACGTCCTGGAGGGAGAGGCCCTGCTCAACCTGCTCAAGGTCTTCCATGTCGACACCCTGGAGGAACTGTACGGCCGCATAGGCGAGGGGCGACTGCGGCTCTACGATGTGATGGCCAGGATAAAGGCCGATTTGTTTGATGGTGTTTCTCCGCTTTTTACCCCGACAGGGGCCTTCAACAGGATTCAGCTGACCACTCTCGACCCGGTGGTGGTCAAGCTCTCCTCCTGCTGTAAACCGAACCCGGCCAACAAGGACAACTGCGCCTTGCTGACTGAAAAGGGTTTTTCCGTACATCACAAGAAGTGTACGCGTTTGCACACCATAAAGTTCAGGCGCGAGGATGCGGTAAATATCAGCTGGCAGCTCCGGGAGACGTCTGTCCGCAAGCAGCAGGAACTCCATATCCTGCGAGCATCCCGGGCGGAAGTTATGCAGGCTCTGGGTGATGCGCCTGAGGAGCTGGATGTTACCCATCTCCAGCTCCTGTCGAAATACTCTACCCTGGAACCTGCCTGGCAGCTCAACTTCCAGGTGCCGAACCTGCACGCACTCCACAAGGTGCTGCGGCACTTTGACAAGTCCAATATCCCTTACGAGTTCTATCTGGAGTGTTGACAGACGATCCGGCAGGGGAGCAGCTCTTGCGCCCGGCTCAGGGCGTTTCTATTTCCTGGTTGGCAATATCTTCCGGTTGATTTGCATAGTTGCTGAGAACCTTGACCAGCATGTCTGGTAGATCGTCTCGCTGCCTGGAACTTCTGTGCAGCTGGGTGAGAGTCTTCTCCATGGTCAACTCCTCGCCGAGAGATATATGCCGAAGAATCAGCGAAACCAGCCTGGTGATGGTGGTCAGGTTGGAAATCCTTGACTGGAGGTGCTGGTCCCGGTCAAAGGCGGTGGAGGCGAAAATTTCAACCGGTTCGCCTTTCATCTCGCTGATGGAGACGTACCAGCTGTTATGCTCCCGATCTTTAGTGCGGTAGCGAACAGCGTCCAGAACCTCCGGCAACACCACGGACTCCCCATTCTTCCTGCTGGGCATCAGTTTCTTGATCCGGGCCACCCGCTCTTTGTCCGTGGAGATGATCTCGGCGATCGGCCCGCACTCAGAGCAGAGCTCGGTGTCGTTATAAAGGCGCAGTTGTCTTTTCTCTAAACAGCCCGGACATGTTTTTTTCTTCTTCTCATTCTTGCTCATTCGTCCACCTGCCATCAGGGTTGGATGATTGGATAAGGTTCTGTAACAATACTTGAAACTTCTTTCCTTCAACTTCGCGTGCCCCGAAGCGGAGCAGATGCTCAGTGGTCATCTGGCAGTCGATCAGCTCGACCCCAAGTTCTCTCAGATGTGCAACCAGCGCAACAAAGGCGATTTTCGAGCCATCGTTAATGCGGGTGAACATGGATTCCCCGAAAAATACTTTGTCGATGCGCACACCGTACAGCCCGCCGGCGAGCACCTCACCCTGCCAGCACTCAACGCTATGACAGTAGCCGAGCCTGTGCAACTCAAGATACGCGTTTTGCATCTCACTAACAATCCAGGTTTCTTCCCCCCTCTCAGTTCTATGGCTGGCACAATTGCGAATGACCTGGCCAAAATCGCGATCGAAGCTGATTTCAAAGGGGTGTTTTCGAATAGTTCGGGCTAATCTTTTAGAAACCCGCAATTCATCTGGAAACAATACCAGTCTTGGTGATGTGAACCACCACAGTATGGGGTCACCCTCTGAGAACCAAGGGAAAATGCCGTGTCGGTATGCGGCAATCAGCCGTTCGGGGCTGAGATCTCCGCCAACGGCGAGCAGGCCGCTGCTCTCTGCGAGATCAGGGTGGGGAAATACGATGTTGTCTGTAAGCTGAAATACCGGCATGAGTGAAGGTAACCGTAGATTTCTGCGATGTCAATAATATGAGGTGGATAACTCCGGGCAGAGAACAAGGGTTTTCTGTACGTGAAACGCCACGGATAAATCCAACACCGCAGATTGTGTTGCCAGGCGTTGATGACTATGTCGGGGATCCTTTATTATATCTCTAGGTTGATTGTACAGATACGTCCAACGGGCAACTGAAGGCGCAGATGCACTGGCTGTAAGAGGTTAGGAAAGTGCCCTGGAAGCCCGAGGTGAGTAACAGGCAGATAGAGTGACATCGCGGTTGAAGGGAATCACAGACAATGGTAGAATCGGCTGCAATTGTGCCTACTGCAGCCGATTTACCGGCGTGGCAAAGTTATTGCCTGGGTGGCAGGCGTCAAGAACATGAAGCAGGCAGCATGCCGGAAAATTGCTGTTGAAAAGAAGTGGATAGAGAAATGGCAGCTGCAGTTCCCGATAGTAATATGGCGATGAAAAGAGACGAAAAAATGACAGAGACGGCTTCCGTGGAGAGTTCACCCTTTACCGAGGAGTTTGCACCCCAAAATTTCCATCCCGAAATAGGTCGGCTGAATCTGTTGAAAAATATTCGGCAGGATCTTGCTGAAGGGGTACCGATTGTCGTGGTGACAGGAGAGCCAGGCTGCGGCAAATCGGCCTTTGGCGAGATGCTTGCCTCGGAAACCATTAATGGCACGAAGCTGATCTATTTCGGAAAGAGTGTTATCTCCTTTGAAAATGTCGTAAAAAGCATTGCCCGGATCGTGGAGGTCGAGGTGACTGATTTCTCCCGGAAGGGGGTTGCTTTAGCGGTGGATGAGATCGCAGACAGGGCAGAACTGCTGCCGGAGCGTCTGGCCTTGGTCTTTGACGGGGCTGAAAGAATTTATCTGGCCACGCTTGAGCGTATCCGCAAGATGCTGGACAGGATCAACATCCAGGCAGTGCGTATGCAGGTTCTTTTCCTCGGTCGGGCTGGTCTGCTGGATAACTTGAAACAGTTGAGTATCTGTAATCTCAACGAGGTGCCTGAAAAACACTACGCTCTTCAGCCGCTCAGCAAGTCTGAGACCGCTCTATATATTGAGATGTGCACGGCCAGGTTACCCCAGGCCGACGCCAGTCTATTTACGACGGAAGCGGTTGACTCTATTTTCCTGGCCTCCAGAGGAAATTTCAGAAAGATCAAACAGTGTGCTGAAGAGGTACTCAAACGGCGCAACGGCGATGCCTCGTTTTACGTTTTGCTGGATAACGAGGAAGGGGACGGGACCGGTCCGGTCAAGGGTGGCAAGCTCAGGCGCTCCATCGCCGCTTTAAGCGGTTCCTGGAGCAGGACCGGCGTGATTGCCGGGGGAGCCCTTGCCGCCACTCTTGCTGTTGGACTGCTGCTGACGACCGGCAAAAATGTGGCTGATACCGGATCCGTCACGCCAGTCGGGCCGGTCGAGTCGAGTGTGAAGCAGCAGGCAATTCCGGTGGAGCAGTCGTCGAATACATCGGAACCGACAAGCGTAAAGCGGCAACTCACTGCGTCAGTACCGGCTGGCTCTCTGATGAACAGTACAGCAGAGAATGACGCCGAGCCTGGTATGGAGACGGGAAATCATACGGTCAAGGTAAAGGAGGCGCAGGCAAAGAAGCTGGTCACCTCGGACGCAGAGGAGGCGGCAGTCATTGCTGATACCGGCGATGGAGTTGAGCAGATTCAAGTGGCACAACTCCCTCCAGAGCCAAACAGGGCTGCTCGCGACGAGGGTCATGATGGCCAAAAAGAGCAGGTAGTCGTGCCCCTTGCGGCTGGTGCTGATGAACCGGTAACGGGAATTCCTCGTATAGAGCCCCAGCGTTTGGCAAAGAAAAATCTTGTCCCTGCAAGCGAGGTGGTGGAAACGATACCGTTGATACCGCAGCAGGCGAAAAAGGTTGTGGCGGAAACACCCCCTGCACCGGAAGTTGCAACTGAAGTTGAGGCTGCAGCAGGAGAGCAGGCCGTTTCGTCTAGCCAGGTCGCAGGTGAGAGCGTTACCGGAAACTTCTCCGTTGAGGATGTAGATGAAATCTTTTCCCTGCCGTTCAGTGGACCAATCCCGCAGCAGGGAACTCAGCCAGCGGTGGAACAAGAGGCATCAACGGAATCGCTTGCCAGCCAGCAGGAGACGGGAGAGGCAACGGTTGCGCCAGATGCTGAAGTTGCTGAGGAGAAGGTGGCGGAAAACATCAGTGCCCCATCCGAGTCCAAAAAAGTGGTGGTACCTGCCGAGGTAAGCGTTGCCCGAATCAATTCCGGCAACGTCAAGACCAAGACAGCACCTGTCGTAAGCAGTGCTGACGTGGAGAAGGCAACGGTCGCCCGGCCCGAGCCTGGAACAGACCAAGGCGCGGAAAATCTCTACCGCAACCGGCTTGCCGCCGGTGAGAATTGGCTCAACGGGAAAGGCGAGAGTAAATACACCATGCAGCTGATGGTGCTTTCTGCTGAAAATGCCCGTGACAACATTGAGCGCATGCTTGATAGCAAAGAGTATCGACAGGAGGCAGCGAACTTTTATATTTTTGAGGGAAGTCAGGACCCGCAACAGGTCTATGTCTTTTATGGGGAGTATGAGTCAATGGAGGCAGCTCGGAGTGCACGTGATGGCATCTCGGATGCGCTGAAAGGTCATAATCCTTATGTGCTTTCTGTGCCGGTGGCCCTCCAGAAGAGCATTTAGCCCAGGGCTGTCAGCTGCTTGTTGCAGCAGGACTCGCTGCATACTGTTCAATTATGGCACTGGCTGGTGATATGAGACAGCAACTCACCAGCCAGTGCCATGATTTTCTCCATCATACTCAACGCACTATCCCGCGAATCGTATTTTAAAAATCAGGCTGGCAGGAGCCAGGCTCTCTGCCGGCAGGGGCACAGGGGGAGAACGAACGCCTCTGGTACTTGAGTGGAGACTGGCAGCTGAGGCATCTCGCCCATTGATGGTGGTGTGGCAGGAAGGTTAGCTGGTGATGGTGCTCGGGAGTAAAGGGTATCGTCAAAATGACGAAAGGGTTGCACAATTTCTTGTGCAACCCTTTTCTATATCTGTGGTGGAGCTAGGCGGGATCGAACCGCCGACCTCTTGAATGCCATTCAAGCGCTCTCCCAGCTGAGCTATAGCCCCACGTTTTGCTCTCCGCAAATTGTGACGGAGTATATACCTAGCTTTGAAAAAGCTGTCAACGACTTTTCTTCAATTATTGTAGCTGACACCTAATTTGTTGCCAAACCCTATGGTGGTTTGTTATGTTTTGTTCTTTTGTAATTGTTCTCTCAGAGACCTTGAATTTACGTGATTGAGGGGGACTTCATCGGGCCGATATCCTCCTGAATTTATCCTCTAAATTACTCCACTGCAGGTGGTTGTTTTACTCCAAGGAAGGCTGTATGTATTCACCATTTAACTTTCTTTTTGGTTGGCTCTCGAATGATCTTGCCATTGATCTGGGTACCGCCAATACTGTGTTGTATGTCAAAGGCAAAGGGATCGTTTTGCGTGAGCCCTCCGTTGTTGCCGTCCGGCAGGATGGTCGGATGAGCAAGGTGCTTGCCGTGGGGCAGGAGGCGAAGATGATGCTTGGCAAGACGCCGGGAAACATCAGCGCAATCAGACCAATCAAGGACGGGGTTATCGCTGATTTTGAAGTGACAGAGGCCATGCTTCGTTACTTTATCAATAAAGTGCACAACAGGCGTACCCTGGTTCATCCGCGTATCATGATTTCTGTGCCCTCCGGCATCACCCAGGTGGAAAAGCGCGCGGTGAAAGAATCGGCCGAGTCAGCCGGCGCCCGCGAAGTGTATCTGATCGAGGAGCCGATGGCTGCGGCCATCGGGGCTGATTTGCCGATCACCGAGCCGACCGCCAACATGATTATCGATATCGGCGGCGGCACCACCGAAGTAGCCGTCATTTCTCTAGCCGGCATTGTCTACGCCAAATCCGTTCGTGTTGCCGGTGACAAAATGGACGAGGCAATTCTGCAGTACATCAAGCGCAAACACAACCTCGCCATTGGCGAGAGGACTGCCGAGTTGATCAAGACCACCATCGGCAATGTTATGCCGGAAGAGCCCTATGAGACCATGGAGATCAAGGGCCGCGACCTCGTGTCCGGTGTGCCGAAGACCTTGACTGTCACCGCAGATGAGATTCAAAGCGCCATCGCCGAGCAGGTTGATGTGATCGTTGAGGCAGTGCGAGTGGCCCTCGAGGTGACTCCGCCTGAGCTTGCCGCCGATATCGTTGACCAGGGAATCGTCTTGACCGGTGGCGGAGCGTTGTTGAAAAACCTTGATAAATGTCTGAAAGAGGCCACCGGCATGCCAATCATTGTGGCTGAGGATCCGCTTTCCTCCGTGGTACTTGGATCCGGTAAGGCATTAGATAATCTGGATATTCTGCGAGAAGTCACCATTTACTAACCGACGTGTGCGGACGGAATCCTCCGTCTGTTTCCTTGTGTTGGTGTTTTTTCAGTTCAACCATGAGGTTGGGTTTTTCGGTGCCATCAGTTTATGACTGATGAATGTGAAGTGGAGATCCGTGAAAAATCGAGCGAAAGCGAGAAATGGACAATCCGGCCTGCTTTCAGTGCGTATCCTGCTCCTGTTCGGGACGTTGCTGGTAGTAGGCCTTTTGTTGCTTGCCTCAATGCTGGGCGGGCGCTTTGGAGCGTTGCACAGGGTAACGCTTGACCTGGTTGCTCCCCTGCAATCAGTGGTAACGAACTCCTTATCCGGAATCGCCGCAATCAAGGACGACTATATCGCTCTGCTGGATGTCAGGGAAGATAACAAGAGGCTGAAGGCGCTGGTCGACAAGTACATGCTCGAATTGAGCGAGCGCCGGGAAGGATATCAGAAGTACAAGCATTATGAAGAGCTGCTTGAGTTCAAGCAGCAGGCAGGTTTTGGCCGCATTACCGCCAGAGTGGTGGGCAAGGACCCTTCTCTCTGGTTCCAGACCATCATCATAGACCGCGGCTCCGAAGATGATGTGGTGGAAGGTATGGTGGTGATCAGCCCGCGGGGGGTGGTGGGCCAGATCATTCATGCCTCGGAGAAATATTCCAAGGTGCTGCTCGCCAATGCCCCCAGTAGCGCCATCGACGCCATGGTGCAGAAAAACCGGGTACGAGGCATTTTAAAGGGTGCCGGTGAACGCGGCTATGTTTTGCAGTACGTCCTGAAAAACGCCGATGTCGCTGAAGGTGATTATATTGTCACCGCTGGTATCGGTGGTATCTTTCCGGCCGGGATCCCACTGGGGCGCGTCTCGCATGTTCGCATCAAGGAACGCGGTATGTTTCAGGAGATCGAAGTGGAACCAAGTGTGGATTTTCAAAAACTCGAAGTGGTTTTTGTCGATCTGACTGACCGTAAGAAGATACTGCGCGAGATGTATACGGAGGCTGAAAGATAGCCAGATGATAGTTACCACGATCTATCTTCTCCTTGGCGTTCTCTTAGTTGTTCTGCAGACCTCCATGTTGCAGCTTCTGCCCGCCAGCTTTGCCCGACCTGACATGATTTACCTGCTGGTGGCTTTTTCCGCCTATAAGCTCCCCTGGATACCCGGATTGTTTCTGGCTTTTTCACTCGGTTGGATGCTCGATGTGCTGGTGGCGGCAAACCTTGGCTTTTATCCGTTTATTTTCCTTTCTGTATTTGTGGTGTTGAAAGTGATCACCGTCAACAGTCCGGTCAAGGAGGGCGCCTATCAGATCCCTATGGTGGGTGTGAGCTATTTCCTGCTCCAGATAGGCCTCTATTTCTTTGCAACGGTCACAGCCGAACACGCCATTCCTGAGTGGTCGTGGGGGCAGGTGGTGCAGGACACGCTCCTGCTGATCCTGGCCGCGATTCCATTTTTCCTTGTCTTCAATAGCCTCTATGAGTATTTGCAGATGCGAAACACAAGGTCCCGCCGTGTGAAAAGCAGAGCAAAGAGCTCCTTTTAGGGGGAGAGTGAAACGGTATGAAGTTGTTTTTTAAAGAAGTCGAGGAGTTCAGCGAACGAGATGAAGAAGCTGTAGATCTCTTGCGGAGACGCCTGCTCGGTGGTGCTGCGGTTATCTTACCGTTTTTCTCGATAATCATTGCCAGGCTTTGGTCGTTGCAGATCCTTCATGGCGATGACTACCAGAAGCATGCCTACAGCAACCGGGTGCGAGTTCAGGAAATTGCTGCCCCCCGTGGCCACATTCTGGATCGCCTGGGCCGGGAGGTTGTCACCAACAGGCCGTCCTTCAATGTGGTGCTCATGCGTGAGGACAGCCACAACATAGAGGATGTGCTGAAGCGTCTTGCGCCGGTGCTGAAAGAGGATATCTCGGTACTCTGGGAAAGGATTCGCAAGGCAGCCGGGGTACCCAGGTATATGCCCATCACCTTGCAGGAGGATATCGACTGGCAGACCCTGGCCTATATAGAAAACCATAACCAGGAGTTTTCCGGGATCCGTATTGAGGTGAAACCGGTCCGGGTCTACGAATATCAGAACCTGGCCTCTAATACCATCGGCTATCTTGGGGTGATCAGCAAGCGGGAACTGGAGACCGCAGATCGGGAGATATACAGCGGCAATGACCTGATCGGTAAGCAGGGACTGGAGAAATTGCGTGAGGCGGATCTTCGGGGAGGCAAGGGGCACAGGTACATCGAGGTTGACGCCAGGGGTTTTGAGCGGAAACAGCTCAAGCAGATAGATCCCCTGCCCGGCAGCCAAATTTACCTCACCATCGATGCCGAACTGCAGCGGGTTGCAGAAGACCTGATGAACAACGATGAGCGTGCCGGCGCGGTGGTGGCCATGGAGGTGAAGACCGGCCGACTGCTAACGCTTGCCACCACCCCGTCCATTGTGTTGGAGCAGTTCATCGGCGGCATCTCGCACAAGAACTGGAACGCCCTGCGGGACAACCCGAAACATCCGCTGCTGAATAAAATCGTGCAGGCAGCCTATCCGCCGGGTTCAACCTACAAAATGATCGTCGGTCTGGCCGGCCTGTACAAGGGGTTGGTCGATCGTGACACCAAGATCTATTGCCCCGGCTACTACTCGCTCGGCAATAAAACATATCGCTGCTGGAAGCATAGCGGACACGGCGCTGTGAACTTGGAACAGGCCCTGGAGCAGTCCTGTGACGTCTACTTTTATCAGGTTGGCCAGTGGTTAGGGGTTGATACCATCGCAGAATTTGCCCAAAAGTTTGGTTTGGGTGAGAAAACCGGCGTGGAGATGGAGCACGAAAAAAGTGGTCTCATCCCGACCAAGAAATGGAAGCGCCAGCGCTATAACGAGAGGTGGCATGAGGGAGAGACCGTCATTGTCGCCATCGGCCAGGGCTATAATCTGGCCACCCCCATCCAGTTGACTGTTATGACAGCCGCTCTGGCCATGAATGGGAGACGAATGCAGCCGCAGTTGATTGAAAAGGTGGTCGACCCCAGCGGTGAGGTTGTCGAGACCTTCTCCCCGGTCGTGGTCAGTGATGAAGAGTTCGATCCCAGGTTTATGGACATCATCCATCAGGGAATGGTCGATGTTGTTCACGGGAAAAAAGGCACGGCCCGCAAAGTGGCCATTGACGGTTTGAAAGTTGCCGGCAAGACCGGTACCTCCCAGGTGGTCCGCGTGGCAAAGTACCGCGGCCTGAAAGATGAGGATATTCCGTACCACTATCGAGATCATGCCCTTTTCACCTGTTATGCACCGGCAGATGATCCTGAGATCGCCTTGACTGTCGTGGTCGAGCATGGTCTGGGCGGCTCCTCCACCGCGGCTCCCATTGCCCAGGTGATCCTTGAGAAATACTTCGAGGAGTACCTCAACGAAGTGCGGGCCAGTGAAGAAAAGGAAAATAACGCCTGAGTGGGACTGTTCAGCGATGAGGTTCTGCCAGGAGAGAGGAAACATATATGATTCGTGTTGATCGGCGGCACTTTGAGAATTTCGATTTTGTGCTGTTGTTGCTTATCCTGCTTGTCTGCGGTATGGCACTGTTTAATCTCTACAGTGCCTCCTATCCGCCCAAACCTTACGGGACGCCGCCCTACCTGAAGCAGGCCTACTTTTTTTTGATGGGCGCTGCCTGTTGCCTGTTTATTCTCAGTTTTGACTATAACGATCTGCATATCTGGAATTATCCGTTTTACTTTTCAGTGGTGATTCTCCTGCTCCTATCGTATGTCGTGGGCAGTAAGGCGGGGGGGGCCCAACGCTGGATTGACCTTGGCTTTTTTAACCTCCAGCCCTCCGAGCCGGCCAAGCTGATGCTGGTGATCTCCCTGGCCAGCTACTACTCGCGAAAAGAGGTCATCGACGGCTACAATCTCAAGCAGCTGATCATGCCGATCTTGCTGACCGGCCTGCCATTCTTATTGATCCTGATGCAGCCGGATCTGGGCACAGCGCTGATGCTGGGTATAATCTTCGTGTCGATGACGCTGTTTGTGAAAGTAAAATTTTCCACCATTGCGACTCTTGGCAGCACCGCCCTGGCGGTGGTGGTCATCGCCTGGGAGAAGCTGCTGCGGCCCTACCAGAAGCAGCGCATCCAGACCTTCCTGAACCCCGAGCAGGATGTCATGGGCAGCGGCTACCAGATTTTTCAATCAAAGATTGCCGTTGGCAGTGGCGGAAAATTTGGTAAGGGCTATATGGAGGGTACCCAGGGACACCTGCACTTTCTGCCGGAGCGGCATACCGATTTTGCCTTCTCGGTCTGGGGAGAGGAGTGGGGCTTTGTGGGCTGCCTGTTCTTTCTCGGCTGCTACTTCTCCATGTTGCTCTGGGGGCTCTATGTGGCCATGAATGCCCGCGACAGGTTCGGGGTCTTACTCGCCTATGGTATCGTGATGCTTATTTTCTGGCAAGCTGTGATCAACCTGTTGATGATCCTGGGATTTTTACCTGTTGTGGGGATACCTTTGCCACTGGTCTCCTATGGTGGTTCCTCTCTGCTCACCACTGTTGCGGCTCTAGGGATCCTGATGAACGTGCGGATGCGGAGGTTTCAGACCCACAATCCGCAAGCAAGAAGCACTTAGGGGGCCAGATGTCTGGTATCATCGACCAGAGTCGAGTGTGCCGTTTGACGAAAAGTAGGAAAAAAGGAGAGGCTGGTCCCGGACCAGCCTCTCCTTTTTTTGTGCGGTATAATCTGGCTTGGTCAGCTTGGTTAGGTATTGTGCAGTGCTATGGCGCGCAGGGCCGAGATAAACAGCGGGTCGCTATTGAGCGAAGGCATGGAAATGAGTCGAACACCCAATGCTGCTGCCTGGTCTTTGAACAGCATGTCGATCTCGTAGAGCGTTTCGACATGATCCGACACGAAGCTGATCGGCACCATCAGGATGTTTTTGCAGCCGCCCGCAGCAAGTTGCTCGATAGTTTTAGAAGTCTCGGGCGACAGCCACTCGACGGGGCCGCTTCTTGACTGATAGCAGAGTGTACCTTTTTGGTGCAGTCGTTGTTCGAGTCCGGCAATGGTTTTATCAAGCTCCTCCACGTAGGGGTCACCCTCTTTGATAAATGATACCGGCAGACTGTGGGCACTGTAGACCAGCTGGTATGGCTGGTCCTGAAATTGCTCTGCGGCAGTCGAAATACGCGCAGCCAGCGCATCCAGGTATTCAGGTTCATCGGGCCATGAGTTGATAATTTTCAGGGGAATCTGGGGCATCACCTTGCTATGGGCTGCTTTCAGATCCTTGAGGGACGAACCCGATGTAGCTCTGGAGTAATGGGGGTAGAGCGGTAGCGCGATGACTTGGCTGACACCGTGTTGGGCGAGCTCTTGAAGGGCGGATTCACTGGTGGGATCCCAGTAGCGCATGGCGACCCGGACAAGATAGTTCCCGTCGGCAGCTAATCTCTTTTCAAGGGCAGCCGCCTGCTGACCCGTAATCTTTCTAAGGGGTGAGCCTCCGCCAATCTTTTGGTAGATGGCCTGGCTCTTGGGGGCCCTTCGTTTGGCAATGAGCCTGGCGAGGGGTTTTTGCAGGAAAAAGGGGCCAAGTTTTATGATGTCCCTGTCCGAGAAAAGGTTGTAGAGGAACTGTGGTACATCACGGAGGGTGTCGGGACCACCCATGTTGAGCAAAACTATGCCGATTGGATAATTATTCATTGAATCACGAATAGTTAATGGGTGGTGGATAAGAAAGGCGAATATATTCTACTGCATTCCTGGTTAATACGCTACTCTTTGAGAATATTCGAAATCGATTTCGTTTTGAGCAGATCTTTCTTGGCTCTAAACAACTTCACTGAACTTGATTCTCAATTCCTGCGAAATATACTGTAAGCAAGAGTGATGATCGGAGGGGGCCTGCAACTTTCTCTGACGGTACGCGCTCTACTCCGAAGTCACCAGGGAATGTGCCACGGCGCATGCAGTGGTGGTGATCTATCCAGTCACCATCGAAGTATATAACGGAGGAACTCTATGGAACTGAAGATCGAAGCCCGGAATGTTGAGTTACGCAAAGGATGGCAGACAAAGATCGAAGAGGAAAAGAACAAGTTAGTGCGTCATTATGCCGGTCTTGTTCTGCACCTGCGCGTCTCCATCGAAGGAACTGCTCATCATAAGGAAGGAGGGTTTGAGATCAAGATTATCGCGACTATTCCGAATGACACAGTAGTTGTTGCCAGAAAAGGAGAAACCGTTCGACCACTGCTGACTGAAGCTTTTGATATCCTCGCCTTACAGCTGAAGGAGAATCTTCGCAAAAAAAGGAAAAACGTCAAGACGCATACCAATGCCGAAACAGATAAGATTGGAGTTATCCGTAAACTTTCACCATTCGAATCATATGGATTTATCACCTCGTTTGACAACAGGGACATCTATTTTCATGAGAATGCGCTGAAAAATATTAATATGGATCAGCTCACTGAAGGTGACAGCGTCTACTTCGGTGAGACCCGTGGTGACAAGGGCCCTCAAGCCTCGTGGGTGAGGGCTGCCAGGTAATATTGAAAATAAACTGAACTATCGGGCCGCAGGCGTCTCTCGCCTGCGGCCTTTTTTGTGAGCCGAGTGACGTTTTTGCAATCTCTGGAAGGCAATAGTCTGGGCCAGAGCCAGAGATTAAGACATGCGCAGAATATGGTGATGCGGTATAGATAGGGCAAACATGATTATTTCAACACAGTCGAAAAAGGAGTTCATCTCGTGAAAGAAGATGTCTACTTGATAGATGGCAGCGCCTATATCTACCGTGCGTACCATGGAGTAAAACCACTCTCCAACGGCAAGGGGATGATGACCCATGCCGTTTTTGGTTTCATTAATATTTTGCGCCGCATCATGCGGGAACGCGAGCCAAAATTCATCGCTGTCGCCTGGGATAGCAGAGGCCCCGTGTTCAGGCATGAAATATACAAGGAGTATAAGGCCAACAGGCCGCCCATGCCGGAAGACCTCGCCCAGCAGATACCGTATATCCGGGAGTTTGTCGCTTCTTCGAATATTTTGTGTCTGGAGCAACAGGGTATCGAGGCGGACGATCTGATCGCTTCATCGGCCAGGAAGTTGTCTGAACTGGGCCATAAGGTGGTGATTGTCTCCGGTGACAAGGACCTTTTGCAGCTGGTGGACGACGCCGTTGTCATGTGGGACCCGATGAAAGACAAGACGATGGATACCCAAGCGGTCCTGGAAAAATACAAAGTCACGCCAGACAAGCTGCTTGAAATCTTTGCCCTTATTGGTGACAGCTCGGACAACGTTCCCGGTGTGCCGGGGGTCGGGCCGAAAACCGCCGAGAAACTGATCTCGGAGTATGGCGATCTGGACGGTCTCTATGCCCAGGTTGAGTCGATGAAGAAATCGAAAATGAAGGAACGGCTCATCGAAAACAGGGAATTGGCCTATCTTTCCAAAAAACTGATCAGGCTGAAAGAGGATGTCGAGGTGCCGGTAGAGATGGAGGCCTACGCGGTACAGCAGGCCGACGATGCCAAGCTGGCTGAACTCTATACCGAATTGGAATTTACCTCGTTTTTAAAAGACATAGATACCTCTGAGAAGATCTCTACCGAAGGCTTTACACTGATTACCGATGAGGCTGAACTCAAGGCTGTTGTGGAACGGCTCGGAGGGGCTGGGGCGCTGGTCCTTGATACAGAGACAACCTCACTTGATGCCCGGGTGGCCAAGCTGGTGGGGATCTCCCTGTGCGCAGACCTTGATAAGGCCTGGTACATCCCTGTAGGCCATCGAGATGAAGAGGGGGAGCTGGTTGCGCAACAGCTGGATGAGGAACTGGTGAAGTCATTGCTCGAACCCCTCCTCACCAACCCTGCCGTCACCAAGATCGCCCATAACCTGAAGTATGATTTTACCGTTCTGGATCAGCATTGGGGTGTTCGACTTGCTGGTCAGCTGATTGACACCATGATTGCCGCACATCTGCTGGAAGTCTCCGGTCGTTCCCTGAAGCTGGACGAATTATGCCTTGAGCGTGGTGTTAAGATGACCTCCTTTTCCGAGGTGGTGGGCAAGGATAGCCGGGAGGACTGCTTTGCCTATGTGGGGGTACAGGAGGCGTGCGATTACAGTTGTGAAGATGTGTACGGCACCCTGCTGCTCTGGAGAGAATTCGAGCCGCAGATCGCCGAAAAAGATCTTGATCAGCTCTTTTATGACCTGGAGATGCCGCTTGTGCCGGTGCTGGCCGACATGGAGGTGCGTGGCATCTGTGTGGATGAACAGCTCTTAAATGATCTCTCCCAGGAGTTTGCCGGCAAGCTGGAGGCTATTGAGGCCAGGATTTATGAGATTGCGGGGAAAACGTTTAATATCAATTCGCCAAAGCAGCTGGGGCAGATCCTTTTCGAGGATCTCGAACTTCCCCATGGCAGGAAAACCAAAACCGGGTATTCCACCGATGTGAAGGTGCTTGAAAAACTGGCGGTGAAGCACGAGTTGCCGGCCCTTATCCTTGAATATCGTACCCTTGCCAAGCTGCAGTCCACCTATGTCGACAAGCTGGCCCTGCTCCAGGATGGCACCACCGGCAGAATTCATACCTCTTTCAACCAGGCGGTTACCGCCACCGGCCGTCTCTCCTCCAGTAACCCGAATCTGCAAAATATTCCGATCAGGACAGAAGAGGGCAATCGTATCCGCCAGGCGTTCGTCCCGGCCAGGGGCCACTCATTTGTATCAGCGGACTATTCCCAGATCGATCTGCGGGTGCTGGCCCATTACTCACAGGATGAGGCCTTACTGGCCGCCTTTAACGCCGGTGAGGACATCCATGCCAGAACCGCAGCGCAGATTTTCGGGGTCTCCCCCATGCTGGTTACCCCGGATATGCGCCGGGTGGCCAAGAGCATCAACTTCGGTATTGTCTATGGCATGAGCAGTTTTGGGCTCTCCAGTCAGTTGGGGATCAGCAGAAAGGATGCCCAGAACTTCATCGATAAGTACTTCGCTCACTACTCAGGGGTGAAAAAGTTCATGGAGGATATCGTGGCCCAGGCCAGAGAGGATGGTTACGTCACCACCTTGATGCACCGTCGACGCGCCTGCCCTGAGATAGATGTTAAAAATAAGATGCGCCGGGAATTCGCCGAGCGGATGGCGATCAATACCCCGATTCAGGGCACTGCTGCAGATATTATCAAGCTCGCCATGTTGCAGGTTGAAGAGAAGATTGCTTCCTCAGGCAGCCCTGCCAGGCTGTTGCTCCAGATTCATGACGAACTTGTGTTCGAGGTCCCGGAAGAGGCGGTGGAGCTGACCGCTGAGATGGTGCGAACGGCGATGGAAGGGGCGATGGCGCTTGATGTGCCCTTGGTGGTCAACATAGAGATCGGTAAGAGCCTGGCGAAATCCTAAAAGGCTTGGCATTCGGCCCGAAAAAAGAAAGCAAAAAGGCAGGGAGTCTGATGACTCCCTGCCTTTTTGCTTTTGTACCCAACCGGTATAGCGCTACTTACGCTGGTGCATTGGCACAAATGGCCGCTGGGTGTAACCGGTATAGACCTGACGTGGTCTGCCGATTCGTGAGTTTTCCTTGTCCTCTTTCATTTCACGCCACTGGGCAATCCAGCCCGGTATTCTGCCCAGGGCAAACATGACGGTGAACATATTGGTTGGGATGCCGATGGCCCGATAGATAATGCCGCTGTAGAAATCGACGTTGGGATAGAGGTTGCGGGACAGGAAATAGTCGTCGTTTTTCACGCGCTCCTCCAGTTCGAGTGCAATATCAAGCAAAGGATCCTCTACCTCCAAGGCCTCCAGTACCCCGTGGCAGGCTTCCTTGATGATGCGGGCGCGGGGATCAAAAGTCTTGTATACCCTGTGGCCGAAACCGGAGAGCCTGAATCGGTCATTTTTATCTTTGGCTTTTTCTATGTATTTTTCAAAATTACAGTCATCGGCATAGATCAGCTCCAGCATTTCCAATACCGCCTGGTTGGCTCCACCGTGAAGAGGTCCCCAGAGCGCGTTGATCCCGGCAGAGATTGAAGCATAGAGGTTGACGCCGGCGCTGCCCACCAGGCGCACCGCGGATGTTGAGCAGTTCTGCTCGTGGTCTGCATGGAGAATGAGTAGTTTGTTCAAAGCCGATGCCACCTCCGGTTTGATCACGTAGGGCATATTGGGGCGATCGAACATCATGTTCAGAAAGTTCTGAACATAATTAAGTTTGGCATTGGGGTAGACCAGGGGCAGACCAATACTTTTCTTGTAGGAAAAGGCGGCGATGGTCCTGATTTTTGACAAGAGTCGTGCAGTGGTTACTGTAATGCCGCCATAAGGGTCTTCCTCGTCATCCATTTCCGGATAGAAGTTGTGCAGGGTCCCCACCATGGTGGAAAGGATGGACATCGGTGAGGCATTGGGGGGGAAGTGGTCGAAGAAGTGGATCATATCTTCATGAACGAGGGCAAAACGACGCATATCCCGTTTAAACTGTTCGAGCTGCTCGAAGTTAGGCAACTCGCCGTTGAGGATAAGATAGGCCACTTCAATGAACTGACAGTTTTCAGCAAGCTCTTCGATGGCATAGCCGCGGTAGTTGAGAATGCCCTTGCCTCCGTCGAGATAGGTGATGGAACTGGTGCAGGAGCCGGTATTCAGGTAGCCGCTGTCGAGGGTGATGTAGCCGGTTTGCTTGAGAAGCGTCCGGATGTCGATCGCTTTCTGACCGGCTGTGCCTTCGACAATGGGAAGGGTATAGTTTTGACCATTAATACTAAGCTGCGCAAATTCCTGTGACATAGGTATACCTCGTAGCTGTTGAAACGGTGACCAGGTACTGGTAACACACACTTCAGTGGTTAATTCGGCGAGCATTCGGGAAAGTAACTGCTGTTAATGCACAGACGTTGCGATTACAGTAGAGTGAAGATGTCTGGATGCATGAAGTTCGCTGCCGAAAGGAGCGGTCCTGGCGGGCTGGCATGGTGCTGATACTGGGGTGACCGGACGACCATGCTGGGACCGTATTTCCATCGATTGATCAGTAATATAGTCGAAAATAGAGATTAACGCAATTTTTCTTTTTATTTCGCCCTTATTGCTCCCTGGCTAGGAAAAAACGGCCCTTTTGGAGCAAAATGCGAAGCGGTGATAACCGGCGAATATGAGCGACTTTCCGGTGCGTGCTGTCACCTCAAAATAAACGTGCTGTCAGGTTCTGGCAGGCGCTTCGATTAGCGTAAACAGCTAGTGAACAACTAGTGAACAGATGGGGAATCTGGTATCTTCAGGCTTGTCCACTGGCACGCATGTCGCAGGTTTAGAGTTGTGAGTTTTTTTTACATTGAGAGTTGAAACTACAGGAGTCAGGAAATGATGCTGCCTGAGAATTCCCAGCAGAAGCTGATTGGAGAAATTGAAATCTTTATCGAGTATGGAGTCCAGGACTCCGAAAGAGAGACCGCCAGATCCCTGGTCAAAAAATACAAGAACAATGCAGAGGCCCTGGAGGTGCTGTTGGAATTCTACAAGGTGCTGCCGGAAACCAGGGAGGAGGCTGTGGTGAGGCTGCAGCGTCTGGACAGCATCCAGGGGGTCACCCTGTTGGCTGTGACCACCCTCAACCACGTCTATTGTGCGGTGGTCTCCGAAGGACAGGCCCATATCCTCGGAGAATTCAACCAGGATAAAGTACCTGGTGAGATTCTGAAGTTTTTCGGTCATGGCAGTAATGAGGATCTGGTCAAGGCCTACTCCCCAATTGAGGAGCAGGAGGAGCTTGCCGGCGAGGTTGGAGAGGAGGTCTGCCCTGCCTGCCAGGTGGCGGTGGGGGAGATGCACCTGCTTGGCTGTCCGGTGGAGGTCTGCCCCTGGTGTGACGGTCAGCTCAATAAGTGCAACTGCAGGTTTGAAAAGCTCGATCAGGAAAGCTTGGAGTCAGAGGAAGAGGTGGACAGATTCCAGGAGTTATTGGAGGCGAAAGGCCGCATACCCTACCAGCCGGAGCAGAAGCCGGCCTATCCGGGAACCAGCGAAGGGCTTGACTCCTAAAAGGCTGTTTTACAGTTGCTGGATTTGGGTGAATAAAAAAAGGGAGGTGCCGAAACGGCACCTCCCTTTGGTGTTTCTCTACCTGTAATAGTCGTGCTCAGGGCTCTACACTCTTTAGGTAGCGGTAGAGGTCAGACTCTGAAGAGATGACGAGGTTGGTGTTGTCGCCGATGACCTTCTCATAGCTCTCCAAAGTTTTCAAGAACTGGTAGAAATCCGGATTTCTGGAATAGGCATCGCCATAAATCTGGGTGGCTTCTGCGTCAGCTTTACCCCGGATTTGCAGTGCCTCACGGTTGGCTTCGGAGATGATTTCTTTCAACTGGCGCTCAATGGTACCGAGAATTTCGTTTTTCTGGCCCTCACCGAAGGAACGCTTCTCAGCTGCAATTCGCTGTCTTTCAGAAATCATCCGGTCATACACCCTCTCGCGCACGGACTCGATGTAGTTCACGCGCTTGATCATAACGTCGACCAGTTCAATACCGTATTGAGGAGTCGCCCTTCCGGCAGTTTCCAAGATGATGTCGGCGATCTTATCGCGGCCCATCACCGGCCTTGTCCCCATGGCCTCGGCGCTGATGCCTGGGGTCATGGTGTCTTCTGACCAGTCAGAGCTGCGGATAATCTCAATCAGATTGTTCTTATTCACCATGTCCCGGACAGTACCGTCGATGATATCATCAAGCAGCGACTGGGCCCGGGCTTCGGAACCACTTGCAGCCTGCAGATACCGGAGCGCATCCGATATTCTCCAGCGGGCGGTGACATCGAGGAAGACGAAGGTCTTGTCATTAGTGGGGATCTGGTTTGGGTCACCGTCCCAGATCTGGATTTTCTTTTCAAATTCGTTAATCTGCTGGATAAAAGGCATCTTCAGGTGTAAGCCGGCATCGGTGACCGGTTCACCGACAGGGGCGCCGAACTGGGTCACCACCACCTGTTTGCCTTCCTCTAAAATATAAAAGCCATCATATATCACTGTTATGGCCAGGACGATGAGGCCGACTGATAAAAACTGAATTATTTGTTTCATCTGTGCTTCCTTTTAGTTTCCACACTAGTTGGTCTTCGGGGCTGCGAGAGCTGGAGTGCTGCCAATGTTGAGCAGGGGGATTGGCGATTGCTGATCCTTGTCGATAACGTACACAGAATCGACATTGGGCAGGACATCCTGCATTGTCTCGATGTACATACGGGTACGGGTAACATCGGGTGCTTTCTCGTATTCCGACAAAATGGCAAGAAATCTGTCGGTCTGGCCCTTGGCCTCATTCACCCTTTCGGAGGCATAACCTCGCGCCTCTTCCATAATCTGCAGTGCGGTACCACGAGCCTTGGGAATGACTTTGTTGTACTGGGCCTGCGCCTCGTTTACCAGACGTCGCATATCCTGGTCGGCGGCGTTAACTTCGTTAAAGGCAGGTTTAACTTGTTCCGGTGGATTGATGTCCTGGAACTGTACGGTGACCAGGGTGACACCGGCCTCGAACCTGTTGAGTTCGGTCTGTAGTTCGTTTTTGACGCTTGCGGCGAGCAAGTCACGGTTACTTAATACATAATCAAAGTCCATGTTTCCAACGATGCGCCGGGTCACACTTTCGGATGCGTCATGTACAGTCTGTTTTACGTCCTTGACCTTGAACAGATATTGGTAGGGGTCACTAATCTTGTACTGAACGATCCAGGCAACGTCGATCACGTTTTTGTCAGCGGTCAGCATCAGTGACTCCATGTCGTAGGCACTTCTGTCAAAAGAGCTCACCTGGCCTGGAAAACGGGTACGAAAGCCAAACTCCTGCTTTCTGATCTGTTCAACATCAACCTTATAGAGCGCCTCGATGTAGGGAAGCTTGAAATGCAGACCAGGGTCCACGGTGCGGACATACTTGCCGAGACGAAGGATTACACCGACTTCACTGGGTTGAATCTTGAACACCGAGGAGTAGACCCCCTGGATCAGGATCAGTACCAGGATGATAGCGAGAATCTTACTGATACTGGCAAACGGATTGACCGGTTTTCGCTCCTGGCTGGGGCCGGTGGGACCTGGGCTTTGTTTTTGGTTTTCCGAAAAGAAATCCTGCAGCTTTTTAATCAGCTGTGCAACCATTTCTTCCGGTGTCTGGGGCTTGTTCTTGCGGCCCCAAGGAGGCTGTTGATCCTGATTGGACATAGATGAAATCTCCTAAACTGAAAGGTTCCGGATAACACTGAGTTAATCGTGTCAGTGCCCGGGGATACTAGTTGATGACTCTGAATACAATATGATCTAAAACAGTTAAGTCTATACTGTTTTAGATGCTACCAAATCGTATTAATATTTCAACCCGATTCGGCGGTTGGGCACGTGGATGCGTCAATTGAGCGCATAATACCATGCCAGAAATACAAGAAACCAGCTCGACAGCGCCAGCAGGCTTTGAAGGCGAAATCTCTCCCGTAATTTGAAAACCGGCTTGATGCTGATAATCAAGCCGGTGATGAGCCCGGTTATCAGACCGTAGAAATGGGCGCCCAGGTCGGTACGCTCACCGCTGCTGCCAAGCATAGCCAAAAGGGCTGCCCCCGCCATGAGCGGCAGCACCAGACGTGCCGGGTTTCTAAACTTATAATGCCTGAAATTTATGGAAGATAAGATGCCAATCACCGAGAAAACCGCGGTAGAGAAGCCTACCGACAGGTGCCCGGGTCCGTGACCGATCACGTTCAGCAGGTTGGCGGAGGTGGCTGCAGCAAGCAGGGCGGCCAGGCCAATTCCATTGCCGACAATTTGGAAATAGAAGTGGAGCAAAAAAGCACCAAGAAAACAGTTGCTCAACAGGTGAACGATATCCGAATGCAGGGTCAAGGCGGTGACGAGCCGAAAATACTGACTTCCGTCAAGAATGAGGCTGGAGTTGATTCCTCCGTCTAAAAACCATTCCGAACCAGGCGACCAGCTTCCGGTGACGGAGAAAAAGAGCATGAGTGCGCCAACCAGCAGGATCGCGTGTGCTTGAAATACAGGAGTGAACTGATCCTGATCAGGTTGAGCCGGAGGCCAGTTGCGATTTTCCTCGATGAAGACCTGGAGTTCGTAATCAGCCTTGGGGTAGTCACGGTGGTGAACGAGGATTGTCCAGCTATGGTCATCCAGCTTTTGGATAGTGTGATTGATACGGGCAGCAGACAATACCAGCGAAAAGAGGTCGGCCTGTTGCTGGTTTGGGGCCTGTATTACCGTCTGGGTCAGGGGTTGATCTTCTGCCACGTTGGTTCCTGGAAGTGACTGGTTGGTAAAGGTCTCTTGTGTTGATGCGAGGTTTTCCTGACTGGGCTGAACTATCGTTTTGCTACCGACTATTTGCTGTCGCAGGACTTAACAGCCTGTACAATAGGCAGCCTTAGGTGGGTTTGCAAGCTAACTGTCTGGAAGAGAGGCGGATTTCGGCAGAAAAAAGGCCGGGAGAAGTTCCCGGCCTCTGGCAGCCCCCGGTCGGTGGGCCGCTTTCTGAACAATCAGTTACAGCTGTGAAGCTGTTAGTTGGCGAGCAGGTTATCGACGCTGACGACATTGCCGTAGCGGGATTTCAGCTCCAGGAGATCCTGCTTTTGCCTTTGATAGACCTCGAAAAGCTCAACAGGGATATTGGCCTCTTGCTGGTATGCTTCGGTCTGTAAATCAATTCTTCCGACAATATTATCGATATAGAGGGCAAATTGCAGATTGTAGAGAGCTTTCGGGTATTCCTTGTCGATTCCCTCGAACAGCTTTTGCAAGTCTTCATATCTTGGAATCATGCCGATCGGGGTTTCGATTGCCTCCACATCACCGTGTGCATAGAGCTCCAACCAGCCGAGCCAGACGCGAACATCGCGTTTTTCACCGAGCAGCCCGGTTCCCTCGCCTCCCCTGTTCTTGTGGGTGAGGAAATAGTTGAGGCCGGCCATGATCGGCCTGCCTGTTTCGGAAAAATCCTGCGAGTTGAAAAAGATAAACTGCGCTTTCATGTAGTCGGCAAGTGCGCCGGGGATGAAGGGCGCATTCGCCCAGGGCTGTCTGCGAACCCCAGTTGCCCCAACCTCGGTGGCTGTGGCTTGGGAGACGATGGAGGCACCGATGACCACCCCCTCGGTCATGGATTTTGCTACCCAGACAGGCGGCATGGTATTCGCGTCGCGGCCAGAATAAGTGATAACCTTGACCGGCACGCCGGCTGCCGACTCGGATATTTCCGTGGCATGGTTGGCGATGGCAGAGGCGACCAGGGTGCAGCGGGAATTTTTATGTGACATGGGAACAGGTTTGCCGTCACCATCCACTTTACCCGTAAACCACTCACCCTGAAAGTTCACGCCTTTCTGAGGTGCAGGTTCGCCGTTACCGACCCAGTGGGGCACGCCCGCATCATCGATCAGCACGTTGGACCAGATGACTTCGGTGCCGTCGCCACGCAGGCAGTCCATCAGGTACGGGTCACCATCGCGGTTGACGTCCTCGACAATGCCGAAAATACCTTTTTCAGGGTTGATGGCACGTAAAGAGCCATCTTCAGCAATCCACATCTGGGCCAGATCGTCGCCAACGAAGTCGGTACCGACCATGGCGGTGGTGGTCTTGCCGCATCCGGATGGCGCAGCGCCGGCAAAAAATGTCTTTCTTCCGTTGGGGCCGGTCATTCCCGTGATGAACATGTGTTCGGAGATCTGCTCGCCGAGTTTGTAGTACGTTGCGTAATCAACGGAAAAGCGGTGGTTACCTTTCTTGAGGAGCAGGGTGTTGCCTGCATAGGTGCAGAAGGTGGAAAAAGTGGTCTGCCAGCTTCTGTCCATCAATATCCTGGCGTTGGGGACGTCTTCGGGTGTGTTGTTGCCCTCGGCGTGGACGTTGGTGTAGAACAGTCCCGCCCGTTCCACTTCGCGATCGAAAGCTGCATAGCAATTGCGGTAGAGCAGTTCCGCGGAGTGCATTACATATGATGACGAGGAGATCTCTATGGCTGGAATTGCAGCTTTTGCCCCCACCGGACCACGATTGTAGAAGCCGACCATCATCACCTTGCCGGCCATGATCTTGGGCATGAACTCTCGTACATAAAGCAGTGCTTCATCACGGAGCAGCGATTTAGCGAGCGAACTCATCTGCTCGCCTTCGTTGATGATGTAGTAGGTCTGGTTGACCAGGCGGGCCTGGTCCTGGGGCAGGTCAAAGTGAATGGTGTGGCCTGGTTTGGCCAGTTTGGCTTCTTCTCCCTTGGTTAGTGAATATTCACGAATCCACTGCTGGTCTTCAGCATTGCCACTATTAATGAAAACTTTCTCGGGGGAGCACATTACGATGGCGTTGGCGACCTTGATGAGTGCTTCCTGGTTTTTTATTACTGCCAGTTTTTTTTGGTTCGTTTCGTCAAGGCGTTCAGCAAGAACCGCCTCTGCATCCTCTATGGTCGCAATTCCCCCGACTGCTTCCAGGATATCCACACCTTTTTTGAGTTCAAGCATTCTTGACTCTCCTCGATTAGAAAAATGTAATATTTGCTCCATCAGCCAGAGAAATCAGGCAGATGATTAATGTGCGAAGCCTCATCTTAGGGTCTTTTCAGAGCACAGTCAAGCGTTGACTTCACCGTAAATCGAGGTGAACTTTCGTTCTAAGTGTTTATAGTTTCAGGTGTATATTGGGAGGCGAAACGGCGAAAGGAGCAAGAGAAACCACGGCAAACGTTCTATTTTGCTGAATTAATCTATAATTTTTATTGATGAAAGGGGTCTGGAGGGGTTGTTAGGGTTTTCGTTTCTCCTTCAAGTTTGTAGTACAAACGACAAAAAGTGAAGGTGAAATATTTATTAAATATTCTTTATATAGCAAGAAGAATAAGGAGAATTTGAGAAAAAAAACAGTCGAAGGAGATGCTGAACCCATCCAGCGGTAATGGGGAATGGCGCAGCTTCCATCAGGACCTTTCCGGTGGTGGCAGCGTTTTAGGGGATGGTGGCTATGAGCTCGGTATATTTTAAAAAATGAATAGTTTTTTGGGCAGATGTGTACATAGTGTGATTGTCGTGCCCTGGTGTGGGCGGTTTATCCGCTGTCTGGATGTTGAGAGAGGGGGAGGGGCAGCCGGGTTACACTTTGGAGAGATGTTCTAACGTGATTGCGCGAAATGCGAATTCATGATATACGGCATCCTGCTTTTTCGGGCGCAACGTTGTCTTTCGCCCGGTATATCGATAGATCGAGATGAGGGCATGGTCTGGCCGTATGATGGGGCCAGGATCAGCAGAACCAAAAGATTGACGCAACCGTGCGCTGAGGTGAAGCCAGCCGATAGGTGCTCAGGCGACGGGAAGAGGAGATTGAATGATGATCATGCGCTCAGACAAAAAAAGGGTTACAGTCGAGAAGACTGTAACCCTTAATTCATTTGGTGCCGAAGAGAAGACTCGAACTTCCACGGGGGAACCCCCACTAGACCCTGAACCTAGCGCGTCTACCAATTCCGCCACTTCGGCTTGCGACAACGGGCGTGATAATGCATGATCTAAAAGTTTTTGTCAACACTTTACAGACCGAAGGCCGCAAGAAAATGTTGCCTGCCGGGCTAAGACAAGGGCATTGTGTCTGTAACGGGAGCCATGGCGGGGGCAGGGGCTTGAGCTGTTATGGGCAGGGGAGGTCAGCTGTAATGGTGCCGACCAATAAAAAAAGGGTTACAGCCGAGAAGACTGTAACCCTTAATTCATTTGGTGCCGAAGAGAAGACTCGAACTTCCACGGGGGAACCCCCACTAGACCCTGAACCTAGCGCGTCTACCAATTCCGCCACTTCGGCTTGCGACAACGGCCGTGATAATGCTTGATCCCGGTTTTTTTGTCAACACTTTATTTTTTACAAAAGATAAAAAAATAGCAAATCAGTTTTTGAGAAATGAGAATAGTAAGGAAAGTTGAGGAAATCGATGGGCCGTTGGTGAACGCCTGTGTCACAATTGGGAATTTCGATGGGGTACACCTCGGGCATCAGCAGCTTTTTGCTGAAGTTGCGGCCAAGGCAAACAGGTTGAACGGTACCAGCGTGGCGATCACTTTCGATCCTCATCCGCTGCAGATTCTTCGGCCCGGAGGGATCAAGCTGATCTCCAACTGTGAACAGAAGATCGAGTTGGTGGAAATGGCCGGTATCGATGTGATGCTGGTCGTCCCTTTTACCAAGGAGTTTGCCAAGACCACCGCTGAATATTTTGTGGATGAAATTCTCCTCGGTCGAATTGGGATGAAAGAGCTGGTGGTTGGCTATGATTACGCTTTTGGCAAGAACCGCTCGGGCAATATTCCATTTCTGAAGAAGCAGGGCGAGGAAAAGGGCTTTTCAGTGACGGTGGTGGAAGCCCAGTATGTGGGAGACCTGCTGGTCAGCTCCACCCGTATCAGAAAGCTGCTGGCGGAAGGGGACATGGTTGAGGCCAGAAGGCTGCTTGGCAGGAGTTACCAGATCCGTGGCGAGGTGCAGTATGGCAAGCAGCGTGGCGGCAAGCAGATCGGATTCCCGACGGCGAACCTTCGTTTTGCCAAGGAGGATCTGGTGCCGCGGCTCGGTGTCTATGTTTCACAAGTTATTTGTGACGGAAAATGTTATGGTGGCATAATTAATATAGGCCGTAACCCCACCTTCGGCGAGGACCTGTTGGTGGCCGAGACACATATTTTTGATTTTAATCAGGACATCTACGGTAAACCCATCAAGGTCAACCTGCTCGAGTTTATTCGCAGTGAGCGAAAATTCAATGGCGTGAAGGATCTTGCCGAACAGATCAGTCGGGATGTGATGCAGGCTCGGCAGGTATTGGCGCAACAGAGTAAGGAGTTGGCCATCTCCAGCAGCGATAAATTCAACAGTTAACATGGCTGCACAAATGTGAAAAACCGACTTTTTCTGCTTGCATGTAGATGGATGGTGTCTATAGTGTAGACCGTTTTTAGATCTACGGATAAACAGCGATATTGGTCATGCATCCCGCTGATGTTGCTGTACTGACGTTACATAATCCCATCCGGATGGCGCACGATCTGCACATCCGGGTGACAGACTTTTTTTAATATTGAGGTGAGCAATGACAGAGCAGCTTAACGAGGATCTCGGAAAGGTCATCGAAGAACTTGAGAAGAAGTGTCAGGAGCATCCGGATTCGGTAATGGCGCATCACCATCTCGGTCTGGTCTACATGAAGGCCGGCAGAATTGAAGATGCTGTCAAATCCCTTGAGAAAGCCATCGAAATTGATCCGCTGAATGCAGACAGCATGGTCAATCTCGGTGCCATCTTTTTCGGCCAGGGCAAGCTTGATAAAGCCAAGGCCCTCAATGAGCAGGCGGTAAAGGTGCAGCCGGAGTCCGCCCAGGCGTATGCCAACCTAGGTCTTATCTGGCAGCAGAACAATGAGCTGGAAAAGGCCATCGAAAACTACGACCTGGCGCTGAAGTACAATCCAAAGCTTGTTACCGCCTGGTTGAACCTCACCTCTGTGCTCACCATGAAAGGGGAAGATGACCGTGCGGTCACCGCTGCCCGTAAAGCGCTTGAGATCGAACCTGACTCCGCTCTCGGCCACAACAATCTCGCTGTGTCTCTCTACTTCAAGCAGGAGTTTGCAGAGGCCCACAAACACATGGTGAAAGCCAAGGAACTCGGCTATTCGGTGGATCCGAATTTCAGCGCAGCGCTGGCGGAGAAGCTGTAGTAGGGACCCACCTTTAACGACGAGTTTCCATGAGTAAAACAGATATTAAAAATCCGCCGTGGTGTCCTTTCTGCGGACACAGGGTCGGTCGTCCGGTTGAGGCCGCCCAGAGAAAGCTCAATGAATTCCCGGTGGGCGAGTGTCAGTGTGGGGCTATTTTCACCTGTGACGCCACCGGCCATAACGTCGGCGCAGCCATGGTCGAGGCGCTGGTGCATGCCTGTAACGACAACTGGGATTTCGCCTGGGAGTTGCTGCCGGAAGATGATTATCTCACCGGGCGGATAGAAAATTATGACGAACAGACACATGAAGTGATCGATAAAGGCAATGTGGATGGACGCCCGGTGAGGGGCGTTCTCTACTTCGTGCGTCTGCACACCGAAATCAAGGACATTGCCAGCCGCCTGAACGCCAGAAAGGAGAATGAACCCCAGCAGGAAGCGATGCAGCAGATGCTGGAGGAGAATCGTCCGGTGGTTGAGCCGGCCCCTGATAAGAACAGAAAGAAGCTTCGTGCCAACAAAAGGCTGGTCAAGGAGATGGTCGAGCAGTCTGACGTGGACGGTCTGGTCGCACTCTGCTTTGATGACAAGAAGACCCTGCGTCTGATGCAGCGGCTGCTCTACACCCCCCATGACGATCAGCGCTGGCAGGTGGCCTGGATGATCGGGCAGGTGTGTGCCCGGGTTGCCACCCGCGAGCCTGGGCAGGTCTCAGAGTTGCTCCATCGTCTCTATGAGGCCTGTAACGATTCCGCCGCCACCCACTGGGGGATGGTTGAGACCCTGGGCTCGGTGATCGCCGCCCGGCCGGACATCTTCGGCGCCTTCACCAGGCACTTGCTGAATTTCATCGGCCAGGATACCACCAGGGTTCAGGTGATCTGGGCCCTTGGTGAGATTGCGGAAACAAGGCCGGATCTGATCCGTGATACGCCGTTTTTCAATCTGTTCCATTTCCTGCAGCATCCGGATGCGGCAGTTCGCGGGCATGTGGTGCGGTTGCTTGGCCGTATTACCGCCTCAGAGGCATCCATCCAGATCATGGCCTTGTCCGGGGATGAGGCGGAGCTGCTGATCTGGGATAAGGGGCGCATGATTTCCACTACAGTTGCCAAGGAGGTGTCCATCGCCCTTGCAGCAATTCAGGGAGGTAAAAAGGAGTAACGATGAGTAATCCAATTCAAAATATCAATTCCATCGGCCCTATGGCCGGTGCTGACACGGATAACAACAAAAAAGCTTCGGACCCGGTGAAGGCCGACTACGATGAGGGCAAGCGTTTCCTGGATAACGGTAACCTTTCCCAGGCAGCAATTTCCCTGCACAATGCGCTGCTCGGTTACGAGGAGAAGGGGGATAAGACTGGTATTGCCAATGCTGCCAATCAGCTCGGTCATGTCTGTCTGGCCAAGGGTGATTTTGTCGGTGCGGAAAATCACTATCGGCGGGCCTGGGATCTCTGCCTTGAGTTCGATGATCCCATGAGCCTGTACGCGCTGTCCTCAAAGTTTGTAGAGGTTTACCGGGGGCAGAAGAAGTATGACAAGGCGGTGGATACCTGCTTCGATATCCTCGATACCCACCAGCGCAACAATAACCCGCGGGGAAGTGTCGAGTTGCTCGAGACTCTGGCCGAGATCTATCTTGAGGCCGGAGAAAACGCAAAGGCAGCAGATACATACCGGACAATCGCTTCAATTCATCGCAATTTCAAACATAGTACCACAGCCGATGAGTTTGAGCAGAAAGCAAAGGAACTGGAAGCGGGCGCTTAGCGTCCGCCCAGCCCAGGGATCATGTTCACAGGAATAATACAGGGGGTCGGGACATTACTGGCCAAAAGAGCGGTGGGCGGAGGTGTGGCCTTTGACCTGGAGGCAGGTTTTGACCTGGATGAGCCGATGGAAGGTGAATCCATTGCCTGTTCGGGGGTATGCCTTACCGCCTATAATATCTCCGGTCGTCGCTTTAGTGCCGATGTCTCGCCGGAGACTCTCTCCCGCACCAAGCTTGGCAGCTTTTCGGTGGGTGATTCCATCAATATGGAGCGCGCCTTGAAACTCTCCGATCGCCTCGGCGGTCACCTGGTTTCAGGTCACGTGGATTGCATGGCCCGGGTGAGAAGTATTGAACCGGTGGGGGATTATACAATCTTCACCTTTACTCTCCCGGAGGTTCATTCAAAATATATTATCGAGAAGGGTTCCGTAACCATCGACGGCATAAGCCTCACGGTTAACAGTTGCGCACCGGGCACCTTTTCTGTATCTATTATTCCGCACACCCTCAAGATAACCACCCTTGGTGCGCTCAAGGCGGGCCATGGAGTGAATATTGAGGTGGATGTGATAGGTAAGTACATAGAAAACCTGCTTGTCGCTGGGGGGAGACTCCCCGGCGCTGATCAAAATGAGCAGACGAATATTACTCAGGGGTTCCTAGCCGAACACGGGTTCCTCTAAAGGCCCCCCGGGGATTGAACAAACCATTATACTCGTGAATGCTATGGCAGTAAGTCCTATTGAAGAAGTAATTGAAGATATCAAGGCTGGCAAGATGATCATCCTGGTCGACGACGAAGACCGCGAAAACGAGGGTGATTTATGCATGGCAGCAGAGGCGTGCACCGCTGAGCACATTAACTTTATGGCCAAGTACGGTCGTGGTCTGATCTGTCTGACCATGAGCCCGGATATTGTCGACCAGCTCGAACTGCCGATGATGGTCACCAATAACAAATCACCATACGGTACCGGTTTTACGGTAAGTATCGAGGCCCGTACAGGTGTTTCCACAGGCATTTCCGCCGCAGACCGGGCCCGGACCATCGAGGCGGCGGTGGCACCGGATGCCAAACCGCGCGACCTGATCAGCCCGGGCCACATTTTCCCGTTGCGGGCCAAAAAAGGCGGAGTCCTGGTCCGCACCGGCCAGACCGAAGGATCGGTGGACCTGGCTCGCCTTGCCGGGATGCGCACAGCGGGTGTTATCTGCGAGATCATGAACGATGACGGTACAATGTCTCGTATGCCTGATCTCATTGAGTTCGCCAAGGAGCATGACCTGAAGATCGCTACCATCGCCGATCTGGTCGCCTACCGCTTAAAGCAGGATGTGCTGGTACACAGGCAGGTTGAGGCCCGTATCCCCACCGAGCATGCCGGTGAATTCCAGTCCATCGTCTACACCAACGATGTGGATGACCTGGAGCATCTTGCCCTGGTAAAAGGTGACATCAGCAAGGAAGACAAGGTACTGGTACGGGTGCACTCAGAGTGCCTGACCGGCGATGTCTTCGGTTCTTCCCGTTGCGACTGTGGTCTGCAGCTGAGCGCTGCCATGAAGATGATCGAGCAGGAGGGAGCGGGGGTGATCCTCTACATGCGGCAGGAAGGTCGGGGCATAGGCCTGGTCAATAAACTAAAGGCCTATAATCTCCAGGATGAAGGCTTTGATACCGTTGAGGCGAATCTCAAGCTTGGCTTTGACGCTGACCTGCGCGACTATGGGATCGGAGCCCAGATTCTCCGTGATCTCGGTATCACCAAGATGGCGCTGCTAACCAATAACCCGAAGAAGATTGTTGGTCTTGAGGCGTATGGTATTGAGGTCGTTGCCCGTTTCCCTATTGAGATTCCTGCAGGTGATGAAAACAAAGGTTACCTGGTCTGCAAACGTGACCGCATGGGACACCTCATCGAAGTTGAAGAATAGGCTTTGCTCTTGTATCTACAGCAAGGCGTTGAGAGAATATAAAAGGCTTAAGGAGAGAAGATGGCTAATTTTATCGAGGGAAATCTTAAGGCTGACGGGAAGAAGTTCGGCATCGTAGTTGCCCGCTTCAACTCGTTTGTGGCCGACAAACTGCTTGAAGGCGCACTCGACGCCCTGGTCCGCTCCGGCGCCCTGGACGCCGATATTGACGTGGTGCGGGTACCGGGGGCCTTCGAGATTCCTCTTGCTGCGAAAAAGCTTGCCGGAACCCAGAAATATGACGCAATTATCACCCTGGGAGCGGTTATCCGCGGCGCAACTCCTCACTTTGATGTCGTGGTCAATGAGGCATCCAAGGGGACTGCCCAGGTGAGTCTGGAAAGTGGTATTCCGGTACTCTTTGGGGTGCTCACCACCGAGACCATCGAGCAGGCCATCGAGCGTAGTGGCACCAAGGCCGGCAATAAAGGCGCCGAGGTGGCCATCGCCGCCATTGAGATGGCGAACCTGCTGGGCAACATCGATTGATTGGGCGCTAGCGGAATCGGGAAATAGCCGGAGGCAGTGGTAGCGTCTCCGGTACTCTTTTGGGCAGGAGGTCAGAAGATGGTGTCACAAGGATGCCAGGTCTCGACCTCCTGTTCTGGTATTTTAGACAACATATTGACATTTATGGGAGTTCGCCGCAAATCCCGGGAGGCAGCCCTGCAGTTCCTCTTTCAGGAGGATTTCAAGCTGGAGGAAGGTCACCAGGTAGACAATTTTTTAGAACGGTTCGAGTCATTCTGCACCCTGTATCAGGTCAACAGGCAGGCACGGCCGTACGCGCAGCAGCTGCTTGAGGGCATTCTCAAGGACCGCTCCGAGATTGACAGCTGCATCGAGCGGGCTGCCAGCAACTGGCGCCTTGCCAGGATCGCTGCAACCGACCGCAACATATTGCGCCTGGCTGTTTACGAGATGATGTCCGATGCCGAGGTCCCTGATCAGGTGGCAATCAACGAGGCGGTGGAAATCGCCAAGCGATTTGCTGGAGACGACTCTCCGGCCTTTATAAACGGAGTTCTTGACGCTGTAAAAACTTTACTCAGGTCATAGTGCAGTTCCTGAAGATTCTTTGAAAATTGGCGATCTTGCAATTCATCTCACGATGGAGTACACCTTGCTTGGTTGGTTTCTTGGTTTTCAATCAGTATCTTCAGGAGCAATCTGTACATTATGACTCAAAAAAAAGAGCAGTCTCGCCCCGGATTCAAACAGGAATTCGTGGCTGTTCTCGGTATATTCGCATCACTTTTTCTTTTCTTAAGCCTTCTTTCCGCCACCCTTGATGTCGCAGCCAACTGGTGTGGGGAGATCGGGCTGATGATCGCCCAGGTCCTCGTTGGGTTTGTCGGCTGGGGCGGCTATCTGCTGGCCATCCTGTTGCTGCTGATTTCCTCGCTGTTTTTCAGTCCCCGCATGTCCTTTGAACGGCTGCCCCAGGTAACCCTGGGAATAACCGGCGCAGTCATTTCCTTTTGCGGCCTACTTTCAGCCACAGCACTCTATAATCCTGAATATATCCAGCGGGGCGGTTTCCTCGGCAGCGCCTTTTTCTCTGTGACCAGTTCACTGATGGGAAATGGCGGCACCTTGCTGGTGCTGATCCTGATCTTTCTGCTCTCCCTGATGTTGTCGGTACAGTTCTCGCCTTACCGGCTGTTGGTGCTGTCGGGCGCGCTGCTGGCGGGGGCTTGGCGTTTTCTTTGGAAAAAATCGTCAGTACAGAAGGAGGTGCCGCTACCGGCTGCTGGCAAGAAAAAGCTTTTGAAGGCTGAACGTGAGCCGAAACCGGTGGTGGAAGCGCCGGTTGTACCACCCAACGCCAAACCGGTGGTGAAGGAGTTGCCTAAAAAGATTGTTGAGACAGGCAAAGATGAGGACTTTGCCACCACCCAGCTGGCCCGGGGAGACTGGAAATTGCCGCCGCTGTCGCTTTTGGCAAAAAATGAGCAGCAACAGGAGAAGGTTGATCACGAGGTTTATTATAAGATCTCCAAGCAGCTGGAACAAAAGCTTAAGAATTTCGGTGTATCCGGCAATGTGGTCGGCATCTCTCCCGGTCCGGTGGTGACCACCTATGAATTTTCACCGGCCCCTGGCATCAAGATCAATAAGATTGTGGGGCTGGCCGATGACCTGGCCCTCGGTCTTAAGGCCAAATCTGTGCGCGTGGTTGGCTCTATCCCGGGCAAGGCTGCGCTGGGAATAGAGATTCCAAACGAGAACCGGCAGATTGTCTATATTCGCGACCTGTTGGGGGCGAAAGAGTACCGAAGCAATTCTTCCAAGCTGACCATTGCCCTTGGCCTTGATGTGGTGGGCAATCTGGCCATGGGCAATCTCGCCAAAATGCCGCACCTGCTGATTGCTGGTGCGACAGGAGCTGGTAAATCCGTTGGAATCAACACCATAATCGCTTCTATCCTATATAATGCCACTCCCGATGAGGTGCGCTTTCTGATGATCGATCCCAAGCGCATCGAGCTGTCAGGCTATGAGGGGATTCCCCATCTGCTGCACCCGGTGGTGGTCGATCCCAAACTTGCCTCACGCGCCTTGAACTGGGCGGTACGGGAAATGGAGCGCCGCTATAAGATGCTTGAGGAGGCGAAGGTCAAGTCTTTCGATTCGTATAACCAGACGGCAGAAGAAAAGATGCCGTACATCGTGGTGATCGTAGACGAGCTTGCCGACCTGATGATGGTGGCTTCCAAGGACGTGGAGGCTGCCATTGCCAGACTCGCCCAGATGGCCCGTGCTGCAGGCATTCATCTTATCCTTGCCACCCAGAGACCCTCGGTGGACGTGCTGACTGGCCTCATCAAGGCGAACTTTCCGACCAGGATCTCCTTTCGGGTGTCATCAAAAATTGATTCCAGAACCATTCTTGATACCAGCGGCGCGGAACACCTGCTTGGCGCGGGTGATATGCTCTACCTCCCGCCGGGCGGCTCAAGCTTGCAACGTATCCACGGGGCATATATTTCCGAAAAAGAAACATCAGAGATTGTAGAGTTCTTGAAAAAGCAGGGCGAGTCCAGCTATGATGACTCCATCGTCCAAGAGATAGAGAAGGAAAATGGAGCAGGCGGCGACACGGAGGGCGAGGAGTACGACGAGAGATATGACGAGGCCGTGCAGTTCGTCACAGAATCTGGGCAGGCCTCAATTTCGTCACTGCAGAGACGGCTCCGGGTCGGCTATAATCGGGCCGCGCGGATGATTGAGACCATGGAAAAGGAGGGGTTGGTCGGGCCCGCGGACGGCGCAAAACCAAGGGAAGTTCTGGTTCGTCAGAGCTATTCGTGACATAGCCGGCTATGGTGTGAATTCTCTTGACAAGACTAGGGCAACCAATTATAAAAAAAATTCGTGAAATAAATGAGGGACCGTTCAGTTGTTTCTTATTGGTTTTACGTGGGTTTATTATTCGTTCATCTGGTAAGTAAAACCGGGTAAGTTTCTTGAGGATGTTCATGGCAGTACGGTCCTTTGGAGACTACCGGAGTTGAGTTTAGAAGTTTTATTTTGCAGTACAAGAGTATAGGTTTAGTTGGTCCTGAATTGCTCGGGACCACAACGTTTAAAACAAACTGAGGAGGTAGTTTAATGCCAAGTTATGTAGATCCTTCCAAGTGTGATGGCTGCAAGGGTGGAGACAAGACCGCGTGCATGTACATCTGTCCGAACGACCTGATGGTACTCGAGAAAGGCGAAATGAAAGCCTACAATCAGGAACCGGATGCATGCTGGGAGTGCTACTCCTGTGTTAAGATTTGCCCGCAGGGTGCCATTTTCGTTCGTGGTTACGATGACTTCGTACCTATGGGCGGCCAGGTTCACCCAATGCGTAGTGCAGATTCCATCATGTGGACCGTTAAATTCCGTAACGGCGCTATGAAGCGTTTCAAGTTCCCCGTACGTACCACCGCTGAGGGTGCTGCCAACGCTTACGTTGGAGAGAAAGGTGCGAACCTCGATGACGAGTGTCTCCTTCTCGAGAGCGATCTCCCGACCCCTAAGTAATCGGGAACCGGAATCTAAACTAGAACGCAAAATCTTTTATAGATATTAAGGAGATTAAAATATGGCATTACCAAATAAACCCAAAGGTGAGTTGCTTGCAGTTGTCGATCCTGAGGTAGTAGAGCATGATGTAGATGTTCTTATTATCGGTGGTGGTATGGCTGCTTGTGGTACCGCTTTCGAGATCAAGAAGTGGGCTCCTGAAGATATGAAGATCATGCTCGTGGACAAGGCTTCCCTCGAGCGTTCTGGTGCTGTTGCCCAGGGTCTTTCCGCAATCAACACCTACATCGGTGAGAATCCGATCGAGAACTACGTCAAGATGGTACGTAACGACCTGATGGGCGTTGTTCGCGAGGACCTTATCTACGACTGTGGTCGTCACGTAGATGAGTCTGTTAAGCTGTTCGAGGAGTGGGGTCTGCCAGTATGGAAGAAGGATGCTGACGGTGAGAACCTTGACGGTTCCAAGCCTGCTCCGACCCTGCGCGAAGGTGGTACCCCGGTACGTACCGGTAAGTGGCAGATCATGATCAACGGTGAGTCCTACAAGTGCATCGTTGCTGAGCCTGCAGCTACCGCTCTCGGTGCTGACAACATCCTCGAGCGTGTTTTCATCGTAAAACTCGTTCTCGATAAGAACAAGCCGAACCAGATCGCTGGTGCTGTTGGTTTCTCCACCCGTGAGAACAAAGTACACGTTTTCACCTGCAAGACCGCTATGGTTGCTTGTGGTGGTGCGGTTAACATCTTCCGCCCACGTTCTACCGGTGAGGGTAAAGGACGTGCATGGTACCCAGTATGGAACGCTGGTTCCACCTACACCATGTGTGCTCAGGTTGGTGCTACCCTGACCATGATGGAAAACCGTTTCACCCCAGCCCGTTTCAAAGATGGTTACGGTCCTGTTGGTGCTTGGTTCCTGCTGTTCAAAGCTAAAGTTGCAAACGGCCTGGGCGAGTTCTACGCAATGGGCGATGCAGCTAAAGAAGAGCTTTCCAAGTTCATGCCTTACGGCCAGTCTCCGGTTACTCCGACCTGTCTGCGTAACCACCTGATGATCGAAGAGCTGAAAGCTGGTCGTGGCCCGATCTACATGGCTACCGACGTTGCTCTGAACGCTTTCCTCGACGAGCGTCGTGATGCTGGTATGGACGAGAAGAAGCTGAAGAAGTTCTGGAAGCATCTTGAGTCCGAGGCATGGGAAGATTTCCTGGATATGTCCGTTGGTCAGGCAGGCCTCTGGGCTGGTATGAACATCGAGCCTGAGAAAGTAGGTTCCGAGATTATGCCGACCGAACCGTACATGCTCGGTTCTCACTCAGGTTGTTGTGGTATCTGGACCTCCGGTCCGGAAGAAGATTGGGTACCCGATGTACAGAATGAGTCCCGTGCTCACAAGTACAAGTGGGGCTACAACCGTATGACCACCGTTGACGGTCTGTTCACTGCTGGTGATGGTGTTGGTGCTTCCGGACATAAGTTCTCCTCCGGTTCCCACGCTGAGGGTCGTATCGCTGCTAAGCAGATGGTTAAGTTCTGCCGCGACAACGCTGATTTCAAACCAGAGCTCTCCCAGACTCCTCAGGAACTGGCAGACGAGGTTTACGCACCAGTTCGTCGCTACAATGAGTTCAAAGACGCTTCCACCGCTGAAGATGTCAACCCGAACTACTGTAAGCCTGCTGGTATGATGATGCGTCTGATGAAGGCTACCGACGAGTACGGTGGTGGTGTTGCTACCTACTACATGACCTCTGGTAAGCTTCTGAACATCTGTCTGGATCTCCTCGAGATGCTCCGCGAGGACGCCGAGAAGATGGGTGCTGGCGATCTCCATGAGCTCATGAGAGCTTGGGAGAACTACCACCGCATCTGGTGTGTTGAGACCCACATCCGTCACATCGAGTTCCGTAAAGAGTCCCGTTACCCAGGATTCTACTACAGATCTGACTTCCCGACCTGTGATGACGAGAACTGGAAGTGCTTCGTTAACTCTACCTTCAACCCAGAGACCAAAGAGTGGCTCTGCGAGAAGGTTGAGGTACAGAACATCATTGAGACCGAGCCTTGGATCTAATTCGTTGGAATCAATGCATTAGTCTTGACGTGAAGTAGTAGAAATCTCCAGGGGTCAATCGATCCCTGGAGATTTTTTGTTATACGGGAACTCATTTTGGTTTATGCCGGGTAAAGAGTTTGGCAAACTTTGCTCAGCCTAAGCTAAAAAAGTTTTCACCGGCCTTAAAAATATGTTATCTAAGGATCTTAGTCCATTAGTTGGTAGAGGTTTGAGGACCTGTTCGTCGCAGATCACTGAGCCCTGCCAATGGTCAATATATATTTTTTAAGAGTAATTATGGAGGAAAGGTATGACTGACGAGCAAGGCACCGCTGGTGCAGTATTGGTCGTAGGCGGAGGAATCAGTGGCCTGACAGCTGCCCTCGAGACCGCCGAAGTCGGAAACGACGTATTCCTGGTCGAAAAAAGCCCAACCTTTGGTGGTCGGGTTGCCCAGTTGAATGAGTATTTTCCGAAAATGTGTCCCCCAAGTTGTGGACTCGAAATCAACTTCCGCCGGATCAAGGATAACCGCAAGATCCGCACGTACTCCATGACCACCGTCAAAGAGGTTACCGGTGGCCCTGGCAATTACGAAGTTACCCTTGAGATCAGCCCGCGTTATGTGAACAGCAACTGCACCGCCTGTGGTGACTGTGCTGTGGCCTGTCCTGATGAGATCGACAGCGAGTTCAACTTCGGACTCGGCAAGACAAAAGCCGCGTACCTGCCACACGCCATGGCGTTTCCGCGTCGCTACGTTATCGCCAAGGACGCCCTGTCAGCTGAGGGTGCCGAGGCGGTGAAGGCCGCCTGTAAGTACGATGCGGTCGACCTCGACATGCAGCCTGAGACCGTAACCATCCAGGTTGGTGCCATTGTCTGGGCTACCGGTTGGGAACCCTATGATGCCACCAAGATGGAAAACCTCAAGTTTGGTCAGTCCGATGCTATCATCACCAACATGATGATGGAACGCCTCGCGGCTCCGAACGGACCTACCGAAGGCAAGATCGTTCGCCCTGGAGACAACAAGGAAATCGAGTCCATCGGTTTCGTCCAGTGTGCCGGTTCCCGTGATGAGAACCATCTCGAGTACTGCTCTCACATCTGCTGCATGGCCACCTTCAAGCAGATGTCCTATGTTCGTGAGCAGTATCCTGATGCCAAGATTTATGTATTCTACATCGATCTGCGTACTCCGGGTAAATACGAAAAATTCCGCGAAGCCCGCATGGATGACGCGAACGCCGAGTTTATCAAGGGCAAGGTTGCAGAGATTATCCCAGAGGCCGATGGCGGGGTAACCCTTATCGCTGAAAACGCTGTAACCATGGAGAAGATCTCCCAGAAGGTTGATCTGGCAGTCCTGGCAACCGGTATGCAACCATCTCTCGACGTTCAGGGCGCTCCTGTAGCCCTGCAGATGGATAGCAACGGTTTCGTAATCACTGATGCAGAGAAGGCAATGATTGCTGCAGGTTGTGCAAAGAAAGCCGCAGACGTTGTCACCACTACTCAGAATTCCACTGCCGCTGCCTTGAAGGCAATTCAGGTTTCCAGGAGGTAATGATCGATGGATAAAAAATACTGCGCATATATATGTACTGGGTGTGGCATCGGAGATGCGCTCGACATTGAGGAACTTTCCGAGGTGGTATCCGGAGAGATGTCCATGGAGTGCAAGACCCATGCATACCTCTGTGGCAAAGAGGGAAGGGCGTTTATCGAAGCTGATATCGCCGATGGCGTCAACACCGTTGTGGTTGGTGCCTGTTCTCCACGCGTTATGACCAACGAGTTCGATTTTGGTGAGGATAAGATCACCGTTCGTGCTAACCTTCGTGAGCAGGTTATCTGGTCAGAAGTTAAGCCGGAAGAAGGGGAAGAGCCCCATAGTGAAGCTGCAGAATTTCTTCAGGAGACCGCAGCAGACTACATGAGAATGGCCTGCACCCGTGCCAAGAAGACCGAGCTTGCTGATCCGTACCAGCTTGAGACCATCAACAAGACCATCATGGTCATGGGTGGTGGTATCTCTGGTCTCACCGCAGCCAAAGAGGCTGCTGCTGCCGGCTACGATGTACTTGTTGTGGAAAAAGAGGGCGAACTGGGCGGTAAGGCCAAGGGATGGAGAAAATCTTTTCCTTCCAAGGCTCCCTGGACCGATCTCGAGGAGAACCCGGTTGCCGCTCTTTTGGCTGAAATCGAGGCCAACGACAAGATCTCTGTCAAAACTGAGACCGAAGTGGCTCGTATCTCCGGTGCTCCTGGAGATTTCAACGTAACCTTCAAGGCTGCCGGTACCACCGGTGAGTGGGATGCACCAGCCAAGGTAACCGTTGATGAGCAGGAACTGATCGACAAGGGCGAGAAGGAAGATCCCAATGCGGGTCTTCAGAAGTACACCGAGATCGACCCCAACTCCACCAAGGTTGGTGCCATTGTTCTGGCCACCGGCTGGAAGCCTGCCGATGTGAGCCAGTACGAACACCTCGGTTACGGCAAGGTACCAAATGTTGTAACCAACGCCGAATTTGAAAAACTCGCCAAGGAAGGTAATGTCCCAGCCAATGTCGCGTTCATCCAGAGCCCAGGCGGTAAGGACCACGACAAGGACTTCCCGTACTGTAACTCTGTAACCTCCATGGTTGCTCTCAAGCAGGCACAGTACGTTTGCCAGGATAATGCCGAAGGCAAAGCCTACATCCTCTATCAGCACATGCGCACTCCGGGCCACATGGAGTTGTTCTACAAAGCTGCGCAGCAGAATGACGGTATTTTCATGACCAAGGGCAACGTCCTGCAGGTCGGCGAGGCTGGCGGTAAGGTAACCGTAGCCGTAGAAGATACCCTGCTCGGCGAAAACCTCGATCTTGAGGTGGATATGGTGGTCCTGGCTGCCGGTATGGAGCCCACCACCCTGCATGAAAACACCATCAACCTCGCTTACCGTCAGGGCCCGGCGTTTAACGACCTGGAGCTGTTCGATGGGTATGCAGACTCACACTTCATCTGTTTCCCATACGAGACCAGAAGAACCGGTGTTTACACCTGTGGTGGTGTTCGTAAAGCGGAGACCATGGATGAGGCAATTGACGACGCCACCGGTGCGGCACTGAAAGCTGTCCAGTGTCTCGAGTCCACCGATCGCGGTGTTGCCGTTCACCCACGTTCTGGTGACGCCACCTATCCAGAGTTCTTCATGCAGCGTTGTACCCAGTGTAAGCGTTGTACCGAGGAGTGTCCTTTTGGCGCTCTGGATGATGATGAGAAAGGTACTCCACTGCCAAACCCGACCCGCTGTCGTCGCTGTGGTACCTGTATGGGTGCCTGTCCTGAGCGTATCATCGGCTTCAAGGATTACAACATCGACCTGATCGGTTCCATGGTCAAGGCCATTGAGGTTCCTGAGGATGATGATGACAGACTGCGTATTGTTGTCTTTGTCTGTGAGAACGATGCCTACCCGGCCCTGGATATGTCCGGCATGAAGCGTAATGGCCTCAGCCACATGGTACGTTTTATCCCTGTTCGCTGCCTCGGTTCGGTGAATATGGCCTGGATCCGTGACGCTCTGTCTGCTGGTATGGACGGTGCGATGCTGCTTGGCTGTACCTACGGCGACGACTACCAGTGCCACTTTGTTAAAGGTTCCGAGATTGCATCCAAACGTATGGAAAATATCGGTGACACCCTCTCCAGCCTCGGCCTCGAGTCTGAGAGATGTGCTGCCGAACAGGTTGCAATCACTGATTACGACAAGATTCCACAGATCATTAATGATTTTGTCGAAGAGATCGTTGAGATGGGTCCGAATCCATTCAAGGGCTTCTAACCTGCTGTTGTATATCATGAACCGTTCCGCGGGGAGCGCGCTCCCCGCGGTTTGAAGAATACTCGGAGTTTGAGTGAAATAATCTCATGAGATCATGATTGATTGTTTTTGATAATATAACAGGAGGAAAAAATGAATGTTCAACCGGATTTACAATTTATACGATCTCTAAAAGAGGCGGGTGGTGACACACTGAAGAAGTGTTATCAGTGTGCAACCTGTTCCGTTGCCTGTCCTCTTTCAACCGACGAGAAGCCATTTCCAAGAAAGGAAATGATCTGGTCCCAGTGGGGTATGAAAGAAAACCTGGTCGCTGACCCGGACGTCTTTCTCTGCCACCAGTGTGGCGACTGTACCGCCAACTGTCCCCGTGGCGCAAAGCCTGGCGAGGTGCTTGGTGCGATTCGTTCCTACGCCTACACCTTTTATGGCTGGCCAACTGGGCTTGCCAAACTGTGCACCAGTGCCAAAAACCTGCCAATGCTGATCGGTATTCCAGCGGTGATTATTCTTATCTTCTGGTTCCTCTCTGGCGCAATGCACATTCCGAGCACCGAGGAGTTCGCCAAGAAAGGATACACCCAGTTCTTCGGTCACTGGGATTTTAAATGGTATGCGAAGAATATCTTCTTCATCGTCGCCTTTATGGTACCCGCGGCCGGTATTGCTGTCTTTTCCGTGTTCAAAGGCGTCACGAAGATGTGGGCCGAGATGAAGAAAAACGCTGGTATCAGCACCAACTTCAGACCGTCTCTGGTTGGTTTCTTCAATGACTTCCTCTGGCCTTCACTTGTTGAGACCATGAAGCACAGCCGTTTCCGTGAGTGTACCGTTAACACCGACAGGGTGAAGGGACATCTGCCGCTTGTACTGGCATTTATCGGTCTGTTCATCGTGACCTGCTGGTCGCTGTTCAAGCAGGACGTGCTCGGTCTTATTTGGCCGTCACTGCACGGACCGCTGCCGCTGATCGATCCGTTCAAAATTCTGGCCAACGTCAGTGCCATCGCTCTTCTTTATGGTGTATGGGTGCTTTGGAGCAACCGTACCGCCATGGAGAAAAAAGGCGAGGCGAGCAAAACCTTCTACGACTGGTTCCTGATCTGGGAAATCATGGCGGTAGGCGTCACCGGTCTTGGTGCCGAGTTGCTGCGCCTGGCCGGATTACCGTTTCTTGGTTATCTTGTGTACTTCCTGCATCTTGTTTCGGTTATGATGCTGTTTCTCTACATGCCGTACACCAAGTTTGCCCATATCGTCTACAGAACCACCGCGATGTGTTTTGAGAAATATCGTGAGAGCGGCTTTGCCAAAAGTGTCAATGAACTGTAATTGATCTCTATGGCAAGTGTCTGAAAAAGGGGCCGGTTCCTGTGATGGGAATCGGCCCTTTTTGTATTCACACTTTTTTCTAGCCGGCCGCTGCGATGAGAGGAAATAAGGACTGATTTCGCTGTCCGACCCGTCGCCCAATTTCGGTGAGCAGGTGCTGGGCGGTTTGTTAGCTACCTGGTTGCAAGCAGCTGTCGATTTGTCCCGTAGCGTCAGGCTAATCACCGATGACTCTTGAAAAAAAACAGGGACGCAAACAGCTTGTACGTAACTACTGAAACAATCAAAGTTTAAAAAAACGTAACAGAATGGCACTCCAGACTAGACTGGTTACCGTTCTGGACTTAATGTTGCGTCTGAAGTTGTACCAATCTCTGGTACCTGCACCACCACTTGCTGGAATCCGTCTCCAGGCCTTATCTCTGTACTTGAAAAAAAAAGAAGAGACAGAGATAATTGCTGGTAACTCCGGGCGATTATTGCAAGTGGTCGGAAAAACGTTTTTCTCGCTTGCCGAGTGGGCCCTAAACGGGAGCTTTTGTACGAAAAAAGACAGGGAAGAAGAAAAAAGAGGTTGAATTAACAATTCCGAAAGTGTATATTCCCGTGCTTTGTAAGCTGGCGTAGCTCAATTGGCAGAGCAGCTGATTTGTAATCAGCAGGTTGCGGGTTCAAGTCCCATCGCCAGCTCCAGAAAAAAACAAAAAGTACTTTACAAAGTGCTGCGAAGAGTATAAATAGGTGCCTGTCTTTTAATCAGGCGCTCAATAGCGGAGGGGTTCCCGAGTGGCCAAAGGGAACAGACTGTAAATCTGTCGGCTCAGCCTTCGGAGGTTCGAATCCTCCCCCCTCCACCATCTCTTTCGGCATGGTAGAAGACTTTGAAATAGAGCGGGAATAGCTCAATTGGTAGAGCATCAGCCTTCCAAGCTGAGGGTTGCGAGTTCGAGTCTCGTTTCCCGCTCCATGCTGTCATACAGAAGTTGTTTAGGTGCCCACGTAGCTCAGTCGGTAGAGCGCATCCTTGGTAAGGATGAGGTCACCGGTTCAAATCCGGTCGTGGGCTCCAGTATTACTAGAATACTATTGAATAGAAAACTTTCAACGGCCTGAGGAGACAAGAGAAATGTCAAAGGAAAAATTTGAAAGGACTAAACCGCATGTCAATGTAGGAACTATTGGTCACATCGATCATGGTAAGACCACATTGACTGCTGCTATTACCCGCGTTTTGTCTACTAAAGGTCAGGCTTCTTTTACTGACTTCAGTGATATCGATAAGGCGCCGGAAGAGAAAGAGCGTGGAATCACCATCGCAACTGCCCATGTTGAGTACGAGACCGAGAATCGTCACTACGCTCACGTGGACTGTCCTGGCCATGCTGACTACATCAAGAACATGATCACCGGTGCTGCGCAGATGGACGGCGCTATCCTGGTTGTTGCTGCCACCGACGGTGCAATGCCTCAGACCCGTGAGCACATCCTGCTTGCTCGTCAGGTAGGTGTTCCCGCAATCGTTGTCTTCCTGAATAAGTGTGATATGGTAGACGATGAGGAGCTGATCGAGCTGGTAGAGATGGAGCTCCGTGAGCTTCTTGACAAGTATGAGTTCCCAGGCGATGACATCCCATTTGTACAGGGTTCCGCTCTTCTCGCCCTCGAGAATCCGGAAGATGCAGAGAAATCTGCCTGTATCTGGAATCTGATGGAGGCTGTCGATTCTTACGTGCCTGAGCCGGTTCGTGACGTTGATCAGGACTTCCTGATGCCGATCGAGGACGTATTCTCAATCTCCGGTCGTGGTACTGTTGCTACCGGTCGTGTAGAGCGTGGTATCGTGAAGGTTGGTGATGAGGTCGAGATCGTTGGTATCAAAGAGACCCAGAAGACCACCTGTACCGGTGTAGAGATGTTCCGTAAGCTCCTCGATGAGGGTCAGGCTGGTGACAACATCGGCGCACTGCTCCGTGGTGTTAAGCGTGATGAGATTGAGCGCGGCCAGGTTCTTGCCAAGCCGGGTTCCATTACCCCTCACACCGGTTTCGAGGCAGAGTGCTACATCCTCGGTAAAGACGAGGGTGGTCGTCACACCCCATTCTTCAACGGTTATCGTCCGCAGTTCTACTTCAGAACCACTGACGTTACCGGTGTATGTACCCTGCCAGAGGGTACCGAGATGGTAATGCCTGGTGATAACGTATCTATCACCGCAGAGCTGATCACCCCTATCGCCATGGACGAAGGTCTTCGTTTCGCTATCCGCGAAGGTGGTAGGACCGTAGGCGCCGGCGTAGTATCCAAGATCATCAAGTAGTTTCGGCGCAAAAACACTTTACCCTGTCGCAGGGTCGTTCCGGCGGCAGGGTAAATTTTGCATAGGAAGATCAGAATGAGAGATATAGTCACCCTCGCATGTGGCACATGCAAACGTCGTAACTACACGACGACCAAAAACAAGAAAAATACTCCGAACAAACTTGAGTTCAAGAAGTATTGCCCTTTCTGCCGGAGCCATACTCCGCACAAGGAGACTAAGTAACGAAACACAGGCCAGTAGCTCTAATTGGTAGAGCACCGGACTCCAAATCCGGGGGTTGGGGGTTCGAATCCCTCCTGGCCTGCCATTTTTATGGCAGGTGTTTTTGTGTTTGGGGTAAGTAGATTTTTTGACCTCTATTTGCTGAAATTTATTAGGTAAATCTCTTCTCGGAAATTGATATGGCAGGTAAATCAAAGACAAAAAAGACTGATGCAGTGGCCAAGGCGAAGGAGCCATCACCATTTGCACCTGCTCAAATCAAAAAATTTATTGAAGAAGTCAAGGTCGAATTCGGCAAGATAGTCTGGCCGGATAAGAAGATGACTTTAGGTCTGACCGGCATCGTGGTTGTACTCACCTTCGTGATGGCTGCATATCTCGGTTCCGTTGACCTGCTTCTCGGTAAAGTCGTTTCGTCTCTCTTGCGATAGGATGATTTCGGGGTCCAGTTTGATAGGACGGACCAGGCTGATAGAACTGCTCCAACTTTGTTCAAACACTCGAGGAAAAATTTGACTCATGGCAAGACAATGGTACATACTTCAGGTTCACTCCGGGTTTGAGGATAAGGTTAAAGCCACCCTCGAAGAGAGGATACGTAAGGAAGGACTCGAAGAGTACTTTGGCGAAATCCTCGTTCCGACCGAGCAGGTAGTCGAGATGATCAAAGGATCCAGGAAAACCTCTTCCCGCAGGTTTTTTCCTGGTTACATGCTTGTCAGCATGGAGCTGAACGATCAGACCTGGCATACCATCCACCAGAACATGCCAAGAGTGGTTGGGTTTGTTGGTGATGACCGGAATCCTGTTCCGATTTCTGATGAAGATGCAGCAAAAATAATAGGTCGAATCCAGGACGGCTCAGAACGGCCGCGGCCGAAAGTTATCTTCGATGTTGGTGAGACTGTGCGCGTCATCGACGGCCCGTTCGCTAACTTTCAAGGTGTTGTTGATGAGGTCTTTCCTGAGAAAGGCCGCGTTCGTGTTATGGTTTCCATTTTTGGCCGGGAAACACCGGTCGAACTGGAGTTCGTGCAGGTCAGCAATACCTGACAGGCAGCTAGTCCGGTTCTGTCCGTAGCTGCAGCAGCCAGACTGTGTCAGGTTGCATAAAATAGAAAACAGCTTGTTAGTTGGAGTGAGAAAATGGCCAAAAAAGCAACGGCATTCATTAAACTGCAGATCCCTGCAGGTAAAGCGAACCCATCTCCGCCAGTAGGTCCCGCCCTGGGGCAGCACGGTGTGAATATCATGGAGTTCTGCAAGGCGTTTAACGCAAAGACCCAGGGCTTGGGCGATACCATCGTACCGGTTGTCATCACCGTATACCAGGATCGTTCTTTCAGCTATATCACCAAGACCCCACCTGCGTCGGTCCTGCTGCTCAAAGCCGCGAACCTGCAGAAAGGATCCAGTAACCCGAAAGCCGAACGTGTTGCCGAGATTGGACGTGACAAGATTCGCGAGGTCGCTGAAATCAAGATGCCGGATCTGAACGCATACGACATTGAAGCAGCTATGAAAATTGTTGAGGGCACTGCCCGTAGCTGCGGAATCACTGTTGTAGACTAATTCAATTACGTCAAAGATTTACATAAATCACTGCTGATAGAGACTACGTGAGCTCTATCGAAGTAGGAGGCATCATGCCGAAACGCGGAAAAAATTATAAAAATAAAGTTGAGACATTTGATAAAAGTGTCCTGTACTCCCTGGAAGAAGGTATCAAGAACGCTCTTTCCATGAGCTACGCGAAATTTGACGAGACCTTCGATATCGCCATGAAATTGGGCGTCGATCCACGTCACGCAGATCAGATGATCCGCTCCTCCGTGGTTCTGCCGCACGGTACCGGTAAAGTGACCAGAGTATTGGTTTTCGCCAAAGGCCCGAAAGAGGCTGAGGCCAAGGAAGCCGGTGCAGATTTTGTCGGTGCAGACGACCTGGTAGAGAAAATCCAGGGTGGTTGGCTGGAGTTCGATAAAACCGTTGCCACTCCTGACATGATGGGCACCGTAGGTAAAATCGGTCGTATCCTCGGTCCTCGTAATCTCATGCCTAACGCCAAGCTTGGTACCGTAACCTTTGATGTTGCCAATGTTGTCAAGGATATCAAGGGCGGTAAGGTCGACTTCAAGGTTGACAAGGCCGGTATCATCCATGCAGGTGTTGGTAAAGCCTCGTTTGGTGAGCAAAAGCTCACCGAGAACGTTCTGGCCTTCATCGAGAAAATTATTCAGCTGAAACCTTCAGCGAGTAAAGGAGTTTACCTCAGATCCCTCACTGTCTCTACGACAATGGGAGCTGGTGTCAAACTTGACCCTGTGCAAATCAGGGCAATGATTAAGTAATTTTTTGGACGGAGCATCGATCGTAAGGTTGGTGCTCTTTTTGGTCGAAGACAGCGGGTACGCAAGTGTTTAATCATGCCGAATAAGGTATGACCTGCCGAGACGCGAGGCTAAGCCTCACCTCATGGACAATTATGGTTCCCCATTCTTGCCCGTATCAGCGTTGTAGCTGCTGTTTCGAAAACTTTTAAACTTCTAATCAGGGAGGAGCACTTTGAATCGTGATGAAAAAGCGACGGTAGTCTCGGAACTGAACGACTCGTTCAACCGTGCTAGCTTTGCTGTTGTCGCCGACTATTGTGGTTTGAAGGTCTCTGAATTACAGGAATTGCGTGTTGAACTGCGTAAGAGTGATTCTGAGATTCGCATCGCCAAAAACACTCTCCTGAGAAGAGCTGCCGCTGATACTGATAATGCCGCGCTGACCGACGATTTCGTCGGAACCACCGCAGTTATCATGGCGTACTCGGATCCGGTCGCACCTGCCAAGGTACTGACCAAATTCGCTGAAGACCATGAGAAGTTCAAGATCAGATGTGGTGCTCTTGAGGGAGAAAAACTTGAACTGGACGGAATTGTCGCTCTGTCCAAACTGCCATCCAAAGAGGTACTGCTCGGACAGTTCCTGTCCGTGCTCAACGGTGTACCTACCGGACTTGTCCAGGTACTTTCCGGAGTTCCACGTACCTTTGCCTATGCACTGAACGCCATCAAAGAGCAGAAAGAGCAGGCTGGCGCTTAAGTTATCATTAACTGAGAATATTTGTTAAATCATTCTGAATGAGGTAATCTATAATGTCCATTACTAAAGACGATGTAATTGAGTTCATTTCCAACATGTCCGTACTCGAGCTCTCCGAGCTGATCAAAGAGTTCGAAGAGAAATTCGGCGTTTCTGCTGCTGCTCCTGTAGCTGTCGCTGCTGCTGGCGCTGTAGCTGGTGACGCAGGTGCTGCTGCAGAGGAGAAGACTGAGTTCGACGCAGTTCTGGCTTCTGCCGGCGATCAGAAGATCAAGGTCATCAAGGAAGTTCGCGCCATCACCGGTCTGGGCCTGAAAGAGGCAAAGGCACTGGTAGAGGATGCACCTCAGCCGCTCAAAGAGGGTGCTTCCAAAGAAGAGTGCGAAGAGATCAAAGCCAAGATCGAAGCTGTAGGTGGTACTGTAGAGATCAAGTAGTCCACTTACTTGCAAGCGTCCGCTTCGGCGGGTGCAACGGTACACACGACACGCTACGGGCTCTGCCACGTAGCGTGTCGTGCTTTAGACCGTAAGAAAATTCTGAAAAAAATATTCAGTAATTACAAGCGATTAGATATATTATTCTGCCGTTTCTGCATGTGGGTAAACAATTAAAAGAGGAGAAAAGGCATGTTCAAACCCGTAAAATCGCTTTTTTTTACCGAAAGTCTGCTTATCTTGAACACGGAATACCCGAAAGTTATCATTTCGCATAATTCATACTCAAATCCTAAACTTTAATCACTTCCTTTTTTTGTTCAGTTGAAGACTGAACCATCATTTTCCGGAATCAGACAGAGCTAAGTGGTTTGTAACAAATTACAGGCAACCTCGAGGATAATTTATGGAACGAGTTAGAAAGAACTTTGCCACGGCCGACAGCATCATCGAGCCACCTCACCTCATTTCAATGCAGAGAATCTCCTATGAGGAGTTCCTGCAGATTCACACTGAGCCTGAGGATCGAGAAGATATCGGATTGGAGGCGATTTTCAAGAGTGTCTTCCCTATCAACGATTTTAATGGACTCTGTTCCCTCGAATACGTCAGATATAAATTCGGTGAGCCCAAATATACCGTTGAGGAATGTCAGCAACGGGGCATGACGTATGAGATCCCGTTGAAAATAGTCGTACGCCTCATAACCTTCGACGTCGATGAGGAGACCGGGGTACAAACCATCCGAGATATCAAGGAGCAGGAAGTGTTCCTGGGCTCCTTGCCGATGATGACCGCTGATGGCGTTTTCGTGGTGAATGGTACCGAGCGGGTCATCGTCTCCCAGCTGCAGCGTTCGCCTGGTCTGTTTTACACCCACGACAATGGCAAAACCCATGCCAGCGGCAAGCTGCTCTACTCAGCCCGCATCATTCCTGTTCGCGGCTCCTGGATTGACCTTGAGTTCGACATCAAGGATATCCTGCACGTCCGCATTGACAGGCGCCGAAAATTCCCAGTGACCACCCTGTTAAAGGCAATCGGTTACGACTCCGAGTCGCTGTTGCACGAGTTTTACCCGGTCAACGACGTTCACATAGAAGGTGAAGAGTTTTACATCAGTTTTGATGCCGAAACCATGCTGGGCCAGCGCCTGGAGTATGACCTCGTCTCTCCGGCAGATGGTGAAATCATCGCCAAGAAGGGCCGTAAAATCAGTAAGGCTCTTGCCAAACGCATCACCGGAGACGATATCAGCAATCTTCGCATCTCCGTTGAGTCGGTCATTGGCAAGGTGCTGGCTGAGACCATCGTCAACCCTGAAGACGGCGAGCCTCTGGCTTTGTGTAACACCGAGATTACCGAGACCGTACTGCAGTCCCTGGTGGCGAACGGTATTACCACCTTCAAGACGCTGTTCATTGACGGTGTAAAATACTCTGACTCCTTTTCCAAGACCCTGGCGGTTGATAAGGTGGCCTCCACCGAGGAAGCGCTGCTTGAGATCTATCGAAGGCTTCGTCCATCCAGCCCGCCAACCATTGAGGTAGCCCAGGGCTTTTTTGATAATCTCTTCTTTAACCCGGATCTCTACGACCTGTCAGAGGTGGGCCGCTATAAGATCAATGCCAGACTCAGGCTCGATATCGATATTGAAAACCGCGCCTTGACGAAAGAAGACATTGTCGAATCAATCAAGTATTTGGTTCGGCTCAAGGACAGCCAGGGCGCAGTGGACGACATCGATCACCTGGGCAACCGACGCGTTCGCACCGTGGGCGAGCTTGTCGAGAACCAGTACCGCATGGGGCTGGTGAGAATGGAACGTGCCATCAAGGAGAGAATGACCCTCCAGGATGTCGAGACCCTGATGCCCCATGACCTGGTCAACCCCAAGCCGATTTCAGCTGCGATCAAGGAATTCTTCGGAACTTCCCAGTTATCCCAGTTCATGGACCAGACCAACCCGCTGTCAGAGGTAACCCACAAACGTCGTCTGTCCGCACTCGGACCCGGTGGTCTTTCCCGAGAGCGTGCAGGCTTTGAGGTCCGCGACGTCCATCCGACCCACTATGGTCGTATCTGTCCTGTTGAGACTCCCGAGGGACCGAACATTGGTCTTATCGTGTCGCTTGCGACCTATGCGCGCATCAATCCCTATGGATTCATTGAGACTCCGTACCGCAAGGTCGGCGAGCGGATCGTCTCCGATGAGATTGACTACCTGTCCGCCCTGCAGGAGCAGAACCATATCATTGCCCCGGCATTGATCAAAGAGGGTGGCGAAAAGGAAATTGCTGAAGGGAACCTGATCGTCCGTGAGGATGGCGAGGTTGTGACGGCCAACGCCGACAGTGTAACCTATATGGATATCGCCCCCAATCAGCTGGTTTCGGTGGCGACCTCTCTGATTCCGTTTCTGGAAAACGATGACGCCAACCGCGCTCTGATGGGCTCCAACATGCAGCGTCAGGCTGTACCGCTGCTCATCACCAGGTCTCCATTGGTCGGAACAGGCATGGAGCGGTATGTGGCCCGTGACTCCGGTGCCTGTCTGCTGGCGGCGGGCGAAGGCGTGGTGGAGGAGTCGGATGCCAACCGTATAGTGGTTCGTTACGACAAACCAGGGGTGGACGGCTATGATACCGGTGTTGCCGTTTACCGCCTTGAAAAGTATAAAAAATCGAACCAGAACACCTGTTTCAACCAGCGGCCTCTGGCACTGCCTGGGCAGCGGGTGAAAGAGGGTACCGTGCTTGCCGATGGACCGTCCTGCGAGCTTGGCGAGCTGGCCCTGGGTAAGAACGTGACCATCGCCTTCATGCCGTGGCGTGGATTTAACTTTGAGGACTCCATCCTGGTCAACGAACGCTTGCTGCGCGAGGATACCTTTACTTCGGTCCATATTGAGGTCTTTGAGACCATGGCCCGCGATACCAAACTCGGGAAGGAGGAGATTACCCGCGATATTCCCAATGTCAGCGAGGAGACCCTCAGAAACCTCGATGAGTCAGGTATTGTCCGAATTGGCGCAGAGGTGAAAGCTGGCGACACCCTGGTTGGTAAAGTTACCCCCAAAGGCGAAACCGTCCTCTCCCCTGAGGAGAAGCTGCTGAGGGCTATCTTTGGTGAGAAAGCCCAGGATGTGAAAGACTCCTCGCTCAGAGTGCCCCCTGGGGTAAGCGGTGTGGTCATCGATGCCAAGGTCTTCTCCCGGAAGGGCGTCGACAAGGATGAGCGCTCCCTGATGATCGAGGATCTCGAGATCGAAAAGCTCAATCAAGACAAGCTTGACGAACTCAACAGCCTCCGGCGGGGCGTCTGCCGTGAGATTGGTTTGATCATTGATGGCCGGACCGCCAAAAAAGATATTTTTGACGGAGAGGGTCAGCTTGTAGCAGGACTTGGCAAGAAGATCGAGGCGGATATGGCGGTTGAGATCGGTTTCCATCAGCTGCGTCATATCGACTTTTCTGAAAGAGCCAAGTACGAAGACCAGATTGAACAGGCCTACGAGCGCTACGAAAAACAGGCCCGGCTCATCGCCGACAGGTATGAAGGAATTATCGACCGGCTGAAAAAGGGCGACGATCTGCCTCCTGGTGTGGTCAAGATGGTTAAGGTCTACGTGGCCACCAAGCGTAAGCTCTCGGTGGGGGACAAGATGGCCGGCCGACACGGTAATAAAGGTGTTGTTTCCCGCCTGTTGCCGGAAGAGGACATGCCGTTTTTCCAGGATGGTTCCACCGTGGATATCGTTTTGAACCCACTGGGCGTTCCTTCCCGTATGAACGTCGGGCAGGTGCTTGAGGTCCATCTCGGCTTTGCTGCCAGAAAGCTGGGCGAGCAACTTGAGCAGATGGTGAAGGACCAGGCTATTGAGCTGATCAGGGAAAAACTGAAGGTGGTCTATTCTGAAAAAGAGTACCAGGAGATTACCGAAGGGAAAACCGACGAGGAAATCATTGCCTGGGCTCGTGCCCACAGGGAAGGCCTGCACATGGCCACTCCCGTGTTCGATGGCGCCCGGGAAGAGCAGATCAGAAGGCTGCTTGTCGAAGCGGGTGTCGACGAAGTTGGGCAGGCGCAGCTCTACGATGGCCTCACCGGCGAACCGTTTGCCAATCAGGTGACAGTCGGTGCCATGTATATGATTAAACTGCATCACCTGGTAGATAATAAAATTCACGCCCGTTCCACCGGACCATACTCACTGGTCACTCAGCAGCCGCTCGGTGGTAAGGCACAGTTTGGTGGTCAGAGACTTGGTGAGATGGAGGTTTGGGCCATGGAAGCGTATGGCGCCGCCTATACGCTCAAGGAATTTCTCACCGCAAAATCTGATGACGTGGAAGGTCGAACCACGATGTATGAGCGAATTGTCAAGGGCGACAACTTCCTCACCACAGGTTTGCCCGAATCGTTCCACGTTCTGGTGAAGGAACTGCAGGGGCTGTGTCTGAATATGGAGCTGATCGAGGAGTAGCTCGATAGATTTCAGGCACAAGGCTGTACTGCATAGCAGTTTTGAAGGAAAATCTCTTCAAGGTCCGGCGACCTGGTCGCCGGGCATATCCTAAAATATGAGGGAGAGGTGATTTCGTGGAAGAATTATTCAATTTTTTTCAAAAACCGAAAGCCCCTACTAAATTTAAAAGCGTTAGAATTTCGCTGGCCTCACCAGAGAAAATAATGGATTGGTCCCACGGCGAGGTGAAGAAGCCGGAGACCATCAACTATAGAACGTTCAAGCCGGAAAGAGACGGTCTCTTCTGTGCAAAGATCTTCGGACCTGTAAAAGACTTCGAGTGTAACTGCGGCAAATACAAGCGTATGAAGCACCGCGGCGTGGTCTGTGAAAAGTGTGGTGTAGAAGTCATCCAGTCCAAGGTCCGTCGTGAGCGGCTTGGCCATATCAAGCTGGCCGCCCCGGTGGCCCACATCTGGTTTTTAAAGAGTCTGCCGAGCAAGATCGGTGCAGTACTCGACATGACCTTGAAGCAGCTGGAGAAGATTCTCTACTTTGAACAGTACGCCGTAGTTGGCTCAGAGACTGAAGCGATCCCGGTGGGTACCCTGCTCACTGAAGAGAAATTCCGTCAGTTCCGGGAAGAGTATCCGGCACAGTTTAGGGTGGGCATCGGTGCCGAGGCAATTCGCGAGCTGCTGGCAGCAACCAATCTGACTGAGCTGTCCAAGCAGCTGCGCGAGGAGATGTCCAACACCAACTCCCAGACCAAGCGCCAGAAGCTGGGCAAGCGGCTCTTTGTGGTTGAAGCCTTCCGCGATTCAGGTAATCAGCCGGAATGGATGATCCTCGAGGTTATCCCGGTGCTGCCGCCAGATCTGCGTCCGCTGGTTCCCCTTGAGGGCGGCCGTTTCGCGACCTCAGACCTCAACGATCTGTATCGCCGAGTGATCAACCGGAACAACCGCCTCAAGCGTCTGCTGGAACTCGATGCGCCTGATATCATCATCCGCAATGAGAAGCGTATGCTCCAGGAGGCGGTTGACGTCCTCTTCGATAACGGTCGCAGGGGCCGGGTCATCACCGGTGCCAACAAGCGTCCGCTGAAGTCCCTGGCGGATATGCTGAAAGGCAAGCAGGGGCGTTTTCGCCAGAACCTGCTCGGTAAGCGTGTCGACTACTCCGGTCGTTCGGTAATTGTGGTGGGCCCGCATCTTCGTCTGCACCAGTGTGGTATTCCGAAGAAAATGGCCCTGGAGCTGTTCAAGCCCTTTATCTACAACAAGTTGGAGAGAAAGGGGTTTGTCACCACCATCAAGAGCGCCAGAAAGATGGTGGAAAAGGAGGTCAAAGAGGTATGGGACGTCCTGGAGGAGGTGGTCACCGAATATCCGGTAATCCTCAACCGTGCGCCTACCCTGCATAGACTTGGTATGCAGGCCTTTGAGGCAGTGCTGATTGAGGGTAAGGCTATTCAGCTCCATCCGCTGGTCTGTGCCGCCTTCAACGCCGACTTTGACGGTGACCAGATGGCAGTTCACGTACCGCTGTCGGTTGAGGCGCAGGTGGAGGCACGGGTGCTGATGATGTCCACCAACAACATCCTCTCTCCTGCCAACGGTGAACCGATCATCATCCCCTCCCAGGATATCGTTCTCGGTCTCTATTACATGACCCGTGAGCGAATCAACGCCAAAGGTGAGGGCAAGGTCTTCGCCAATGAGGATGAAGCGCGCATTGCCTATGACTACGGCGAAGTGGATCTGCAGGCCAGGGTGAAGATCAGAAAGAACGGGGAGATCATCGACACCACCATGGGGCGTATCGTGCTCGCGGAGTTCGTGCCCAAGTCCGTGCCGTTTGTCGAGCTCAACAAGGTGATGAGCAAGAAGGCGCTGGCAGCGCTCATCGATTACACCTACCGCCGGGCCGGAACCAAGGATACGGTTATCCTTGCCGACCGCCTGAAAGATACCGGGTACGAGTACGCCACCCGTGCGGGTATCTCCATCTCCATCAACGACATGAAGATCCCCCTCAGAAAAGAGGATATCGTTGAAAAAGCGGAGCAGGATGTTCTTGATGTCGAGCAGCAGTACAGCGACGGTCTGATCACCGCCGGTGAGAAATACAACAAGGTGGTCGATATCTGGTCCAAGGCTTCCGAAGACGTTGCCAACGAGATGATGGACGAGATCAAGGTGGACTATTTTGAAAATAAAGATGGTCAGGTTGAAGAGGCGCCCAGCTTCAACTCCGTCTACATCATGGCTGACTCTGGTGCCAGGGGTTCCCGTGACCAGATCAGGCAGCTTGCCGGTATGCGTGGTCTGATGGCCAAGCCTTCCGGTGCGATCATCGAGACCCCGATTAAGGCGAACTTCCGCGAAGGGCTCGGTGTACTCGAGTACTTCACCTCCACCCACGGTGCCCGGAAAGGTCTGGCCGATACCGCGCTCAAGACCGCGAACTCCGGTTACCTGACCCGTCGTCTGGTGGATGTCGCCCAGGAGGTGACCATTGTTGACCGTGACTGTTTCACCCTCGACGGCATCGAGGCCGAGCCGCTTCTGGATGGCGGTGAGGTAATCGTACCGCTGGGTGACAGGATTCTTGGTCGCGTCGCCCTCGAGGACGTGGTTGATCCCTACACCAACGACATTATAGTTGAGGCTGGTGAAGAGATCACCGAGACCAAGATCGAGGAAATCAATGAGGCGGGTATTGACCGCGTCATGATTCGCTCGGTGCTTACCTGCCGCGCCAAGCGCGGTGTCTGCGCCCTCTGCTACGGCCGTGACCTTGGTCGTGGCCACATGGTGAACAGGGGAGAGGCGATTGGTGTTATTGCCGCCCAGTCCATCGGTGAGCCTGGCACCCAGCTGACCATGCGTACCTTCCATATCGGTGGTACCGCATCCCGTGCGGTTGAACAGGCTGAGATTCAGACCCAGCGTGGCGGTAAGGTAGGATTCAAGAATCTGCATTCAGTTGTCAACGCTGAAGGCATCAAGATTGTCATGAACCGTAACGCCGAGATCGTGGTCATGGATGAACTCGATCGAGAGCGCGAGCGTTTCAAGGTCAACTACGGTGCGCAGATTCTCGTTGCTGAAGGATCAGAGGTGGAGCCGGGTACCATCCTGGCGGATTGGGATGCCTATACCATCCCGATCGTCTCCGAGGTTGGTGGTATCATCCGCTATGGAGATGTCCTTGAAGGTGTAACCATGCAGGAGAAGGTTGACCCTGTCACCGGTAAAGCCTCTAAAGTCATTATCCATTCCACCAGCAGCGCGCAGCTCAACCCGCGCGTATCTGTAAAGAACGAGCGCGGTAAAACCCTCAAGCTTCCGGACTCGGACGTACATGCCCGCTACAGTATGCCTGTCGGTTCCATCATCTCCGTCAACGAAGGTGATGAGATTCAGCCAGGTACCGTGGTTGGTAAGATTCCCCGCGAGTCCTCCAAGACCAAGGATATTACCGGTGGTCTGCCGAGGGTTGCGGAGCTGTTTGAGGTACGCAAGCCGAAAGAGCCGGCAATCATTTCCAAGATTGACGGCCGGGTAAGCTTCGGTAAGGAACTCAAGGGCAAGCGCAGGGTTGTTGTCACCCCTGAATATGGTGAGTCCGAAGAGTACCTGGTACCGAAGTCCAAGCACATTATCGTCCATGAAGGTGATTATGTGCAGGCAGGTGAGCCTTTGATGGAGGGAACGGTTGTTCCCAATGACATCCTCAGTGTACTGGGTGTCAAAGAGCTGGCGAAGTTCCTGGTCAATGAGATTCAGGAAGTGTATCGCCTGCAGGGTGTTAAGATCAATGACAAGCACATTGAGGTTATCGTCCGCCAGATGTTGAAGCGCGTTATGATCACTTCCGCCGGTGACTCCAGGTTCATGATTGGTGAGCAGGTTGAATGGTGGAAATTTGAAGAAGAGCGTGACATGCTGATGAATGAGGGGAAAATGCCAGCTGTGGCTGAACCTCTGCTCCTCGGTGTGACCAAGGCTTCACTGTCAACCGAGAGTTTTATCTCGGCGGCATCCTTCCAGGAGACCACAAAAGTTCTGACCAATGCGGCAATGGCCGGAAAAATCGATGAACTTACCGGGCTTAAGGAGAATGTCATTATGGGCCGCCTGATTTCCGCTGGTACAGGGCTTGACGGTCGGTAGTCAATCTATGTTAAATTTAGGTTGAAATATTTTTTGGTCTTGACACTCCAATGGCGTTAGGGTAAATATCATCTCTTTCGTGCAAATTTTTTAGTGGCGAGATCCGTAACTGGTTTGTCAGAAATTATATATTAACTGTTATTCAAACAGGAGCAGTAGACGCAATGCCAACTATTAACCAACTCGTTAGGCGTGGCAGAAAGAAGATTGTCAAGAAGACAAACACTCCCGCCTTGAAAGGTTCTCCGCAGAAAAGGGGCGTATGTGTAAGGGTTTACACCACAACTCCCAAGAAGCCGAACTCAGCGCTTCGTAAGGTTGCCAGGGTAAGACTTACCAACGGTATCGAGGTCACTTCCTATATTCCGGGTATCGGACACAATCTGCAGGAGCACTCAGTTGTGTTGATTCGCGGCGGCAGGGTAAAAGACCTTCCTGGTGTTCGCTATCACATCGTGCGTGGTACCCTCGATTCCCTCGGTGTTTCTGATAGGCGTCAGGGTCGTTCAAAGTATGGAGCCAAGCGTCCTTCTTAATCGAAGGGTGGCCTGATGGAGAAAAATTGATATGTCTCGTAGAAAAGTAATTAGTCGGCGTCCGATCGATCCTGATCCTCGTTTCAACAGCGTTCTGGTCAGCAAATTCACCAATGGTCTGATGGAGCGCGGCAAGAAGAGTCTTGCCATGCGCATCTTTTACGACGCCATGGATATCGTTGATGCCCGTGTTCAGGATGATGAGCCGATCAACGTTTTCGAGGAAGCGATGGAGCACGTTCGTCCCAAGGTCGAGGTTAAGTCCCGCCGTGTCGGTGGTGCCACTTACCAGGTGCCTATGGAGGTTCGCCAGACTCGTAGAAACGCATTGGCAATTCGCTGGATCATTGGCTTCGCTAAGGCGCGCTCCGGAAAATCAATGTCCGAGAAGCTTGCTGCCGAGCTGATCGATGCCTACAATAATCGTGGCGCGTCCGTGAAGAAGCGCGACGATACGCATCGTATGGCTGAGGCCAACAAGGCGTTTGCCCACTACCGCTGGTAGAATAGAGACACGACATCGAGCGATGCCATGGGTTGGCATCAGCACTAACTTAATTAACGTTTGAGGGAGGGCGATGGCAACCCAGGTTGAGCTGACAGACGTCCGTAATATCGGCATCATGGCACACATTGATGCTGGTAAGACTACGACCACTGAACGTATTCTTTACTACACTGGTCGTTCGCATAAGATAGGGGAAGTTCATGAGGGTACCGCCGTCATGGACTGGATGGAGCAGGAGCAGGAACGGGGCATCACGATTACCTCGGCAGCAACAACCTGCTACTGGAACGATAAAAAAATCAACATCATCGATACGCCGGGTCACGTTGACTTTACCGTTGAGGTAGAACGTTCCCTGCGGGTACTTGACGGAGCAATCGCAGTTTTTTGCGCCGTCGGCGGAGTCGAGCCGCAGTCTGAGACTGTCTGGCGACAGGCCAACAAGTACCACATCCCGAGAATAGCGTTCGTCAACAAGATGGACCGTATCGGGGCAAACTTCGAACGTTGTGTTTCGATGATTGAGGACAGGCTCGGAGCCAACCCGGTTCCGGTCCAGATCCCTGTCGGCTCCGAAGCCGAGTTTGAAGGGGTCATTGACCTCGTAAAAGAGAAGATGCTCACCTTTTCAGAGCACACTCTTGGACAGGAAGTTGTAGAAAGCGATATTCCTGCCGAATACACTGACGATTTCACGGCCGCACGTATGGCGCTCCTCGAGAAGTTGGCCGACTTCGATGAGGATGTCATGGAAAAATACTTGAGTGATACAAAGGTATCTGCGACTGAGATCTATGACGCTCTCAGGAAGGCAACACTGGATTTGGATCTCGTTCCGGTGCTGTGTGGGAGCGCGTTTAAGAATAAAGGTGTACAACCTCTGCTCGATGCAGTGATTGACTACCTGCCTTCACCCCTCGACGTGCCAGCCATTGATGGCCTGGACAAGGATGGAGCGGAAGTCACTCGCAAAACCGACCCCAAGGAAGCTTTTGCCGGGCTGGTTTTCAAGCTGATGAGCGATGCGTTTGTTGAGAATCTTGCTTTCGTCAGAATTTACTCCGGTAGACTGGCGGTTGGCGACAAGGTCTTCAATCCGGCGAAGAAAAAGCAGGAGAAGATCAGCAAGATCCTCAAGATGCACGCAAACAAGCGCGAAGAGGTGAAAGAGGTCAAGGCTGGCGATATCTGCGCCATAGTCGGCTTGAAGTTCACCACCACCGGTGACACGCTGTGTGAGAAGGGGGATTACATCATGCTGGAGAGCATGGATTTCCCGGAACCGGTGATCGGGGTGGCAATTGAGCCGAGCACCAAGGCGGAAGAGAAAAAGCTTGCTGAGACCCTTGATCGGATCGCCCTTGAGGATCCGTCATTCACCATCTCAACCGATGGTGATACTGGTCAGACGATCATCTCCGGCATGGGTGAGCTTCACCTGGAGATCATCGTTCACCGGCTGCTCAACGAGTTCAAGGTCGGTGCCAAGGTTGGCAAGCCGCAGGTCGCCTACAAGGAAACCATCACCAAGGGTTGCCAGGCCGAAGGCAAGTTTGACCAGCAGACCGGTGCTAAAGGCATGTATGGTCATGTGGTTCTGGAAGTTGAGCCACTGGCGCAGGGTGAGGGATTTGTCTTTGAGTCCGTTGTCGACGAGGAGCAGATTCCGGCCGAGTTCGTGGGAGCGATTGAAAAGGGAGTGGGCGACAGCCTGGACTCCGGCCCACTGATCGGTTACCCGCTTACAGATATAAAGGTACGATTGAGCGGCGGGTCATATCACGAGGAGGAATCCTCTGATATGGCATTTGGGGTTGCATCCTCCATGGCCATCCGCAGGGCAACCGCGGAGGCAGAACCGGCTCTGCTTGAGCCGATCATGGATCTGTTGGTTGTGACTCCGGAAGACTACATCGGCGACGTGATTGCGGATCTGAACAGCAAACGCGGGAAAATCGTCGGTGTTGAGGCCGAAGGTGATTTGCAGAATGTGAAGGCCCACGTCCCGTTGGCCGAAATGTTCGGCTACTCGACGTCACTGAGGTCAGCAACACAGGGAAGAGCAAATTTCACCATGCAATTCCTGGAATATAATATAGTACCCGCTGCTAAGGCAGAGGCAATTATTAAAAAAATCAGAGGAATCTAAGTCCAAGTAAATTGGGGTATTACTATGGCTAAGGAAAAATTCGAAAGGACGAAACCGCATGTCAACGTCGGCACAGTCGGCCACATTGACCACGGTAAGACCACACTGACAGCCGCAATTACACGGGTCTTGGCCACCAAGGGCCAGGCCGAGTTCACAGATTTCAGTGATATTGATAAAGCGCCGGAAGAAAAAGAGCGTGGAATCACTATTGCCACTGCCCACGTCGAGTACGAAACTGAGAATCGTCACTACGCTCACGTGGACTGTCCGGGCCATGCCGACTACATCAAGAACATGATCACCGGTGCTGCGCAGATGGACGGTGCGATCCTGGTTGTTGCCGCAACCGATGGCGCCATGCCGCAGACCAGGGAGCACATTCTCCTGGCTCGCCAGGTTGGTGTTCCTGCGATCGTCGTCTTCTTGAACAAGTGCGACATGGTCGATGACGAGGAGCTGATTGAGCTGGTCGAGATGGAGCTCCGCGAGCTGCTCGACAAGTACGAGTTCCCCGGCGATGATATTCCATTTGTCCAGGGATCTGCTCTGCTGGCCTTGGAAAACCCTGAAGATCCTGAGAAATCCGCTTGTATCTGGGAGCTCATGGAGCAGGTTGACGCCTACATCCCAGAGCCTGTACGTGACGTTGATCAGGCATTCCTGATGCCGATCGAAGATGTCTTCTCCATTTCCGGCCGCGGTACCGTGGCAACCGGTCGTGTTGAGCGCGGCGTGATCAAGGTCGGTGAGGAGATCGAGATCGTCGGTATCAAGGAGACCCAGAAAACCACCTGTACCGGTGTTGAGATGTTTAGAAAACTTCTTGACGAAGGCCAGGCTGGTGATAATATCGGTGCTCTGCTGCGTGGTGTTAAGCGTGATGAGATTGAGCGTGGCCAGGTACTTGCCAAGCCGGGCTCCATCACTCCGCACACCAATTTCGAAGCTGAGTGCTACATCCTCGGCAAAGACGAGGGTGGCCGCCATACTCCGTTCTTTAACGGATATCGTCCGCAGTTCTACTTCAGAACCACTGACGTTACAGGAGTTGTTACTCTTCCGGAAGGAACCGAGATGGTCATGCCCGGAGACAATGTTTCTATTACCGCCGAGCTGATCACTCCAATCGCTATGGATGAGGGACTCCGTTTTGCTATCCGCGAGGGTGGTAGAACTGTTGGTGCCGGCGTAGTAAGCAAAATTAATAAATAAAGGTGTACGATGATACCTACAGAAAAAATTCGTATTCGTTTGAAAGCTTACGATCATAAACTGCTCGATCAGTCTACTTCCGAGATTGTAGAGACAGCAAGAAGGACCGGTTCTGCCGTAGCAGGTCCGATTCCTCTGCCGACTACCGTGAACAAATTCTGTATTCTCCGTTCACCACACGTAGACAAAAAGTCCAGAGAACAGTTTGAAATGAGAACCCATCGTCGTTTACTGGATATCCTTGAGCCTACCCAGCAGACCATCGATCTGCTGATGAAACTCGAGCTTTCCGCTGGCGTCGATGTTGAAATTAAGCTGCCTTAACAGGCGATATTGCAAAGTAAATTGAAGCATCGGGTGCAATTATGCCAAAGACAATGGGTATTTTAGGTAAAAAAGTTGGAATGACCCGCATCTATACTGAACTGGGTCAGGCAGTACCTGTCACAGTTGTAGAAGCAGGCCCTTGCAAGATCCTCCAGGTGAAAACTGTAGAGAATGACGGCTACAGCGCAATTCAGGTTGGTTTCGACCAGAAAAAAGCGCAGAGGGTGAAAAAGCCGATCGCAGGTCATATGAAAAAGTCCAACTCTGAAGGTTTCTATCACATTCGTGAGTTCAGGGTTGCGGCGGACGCTTCCTACGAGGTTGGTCAGGAAATCAGCATTGAGGAACTGTTCAAGGTTGGTGACGTAGTTGACGTACAGGGAACCAGCAAAGGTCGTGGTTTCCAGGGTGTTGTAAAGCGCTACGGATTCAAGGGCGGTCGTGCAACTCACGGCTCCATGTTCCATAGAGCCCCTGGTTCCATCGGTTGTTCTGCTTGGCCGAGTCGAGTCATCAAAGGAAAGAAGATGCCCGGTAGAATGGGTAATGAGACGGTTCTGAAGAAGAACGTTATTGTTATGGATGTTCGTGCAGACGAGAATGTTGTTCTGCTTAAGGGACCTGTTCCTGGGGCCAAAAACGGCCTTCTGAAAATTTTTTCCAAATAATTGATGTCGGAACGAGATCAGGTTCGAGGAGATAATAATGTCAACTATAAACGTAGTTAACACCAAGAATGAGAACGTTGGTCAATTGGAACTGAATGACGCCGTTTTCAATCTTGAGGTGAAGGAGTATATCCTCCACGATGTAGTTCGGATGCAGCGCGCTGCTCGTCGCGCAGGCACCGCCTGTACAAAAACTCGTGTTGAGGTCAGCGGTGGCGGAGCCAAGCCATGGCGTCAGAAAGGAACCGGTCGCGCACGTGCCGGTAGCCGTACTTCCCCTGTCTGGAGAGGTGGTGGTGTAACTTTCGGTCCCAAGCCACGTGACTATAGCTTCAAGCTGAACAAGAAAGTTAAAAAGCAGGCCCTGGCCATGGCCATGAGTGCCCGTCTTCAGGAGAACAACCTGGTTGTCCTGGAAGACTTCACCATGGAAGAGATCAAGACCAAGGATTTCATGGGTGTAATGAAGGCCCTCGAGATCGAAAACGGTCTGATTGTAATCGACGGCGACAATGAAAACCTGAAGCTCTCTTCTAGAAATGTAAATGGTTTCAAAGTGTTGCCTTCTGAAGGACTGAATGTTTACGATGTGCTGCTGCACAAGAAGCTGGTCCTTGTAAAACCTGTAATTGAGAGCCTTGAAAAGAGGTTGATGGCATGAAAAATATCTACGGCGTGTTAAAGGGGCCCTGCCTCACAGAGAAGGCCGCCTTGTTACAGGAAGAAGACGGTAAGGTCGTCTTTAAAGTACATCCCAAGGCGAACAAGATAGAAATCAAGAAAGCAGTTGAGACCATGTTCAACGTGAAGGTGAAGGACGTGAGAACTGCGAACATGCACGGCAAACAGAAGAGGGTTGGCCAGAAGATCGGTATGACCAACGACTGGAAAAAAGCATACGTTACCCTCGCTGAAGGTGAGATCAACTTTGCTGACGAGCTGTAATCGCCGGCCAAAACGATCAACGTGCTGTAAATTCTCTCATATTAAATGATTCTATCTAATTTTTTAATGATGGAGCGATTGGGAAACCATGGCTATTAAGACATATAAACCAACATCAGCCGGTAAGCGACACCAGGTATCCATAAAGAATCCTGAGCTGTCCAGCAAGCGTCCGGAAAAAAGTCTGGTGACAAGCCTGTCCAAGTCCGGCGGAAGAAACAACTACGGACGCGTGACAGCCCGCCACATCGGTGGTGGACACAAGCGTAAATATCGTATCATCGATTTCAAGCGTGACAAAACAGGAATCGACGCTAAAGTAGTGGCGATTGAATACGATCCCAACAGATCTGCCAACATCGCATTGCTCAACTACATGGATGGTGAGAAACGTTACATTCTCTCCCCGGACGGCGTAGCTGTGGGTGACGTGATTGTGGCTGGCGACAACGTTGATATCCAGCCAGGTAACTGCCTGCCGATGAACAACATCCCGCTGGGTACCGTTATCCATAACATCGAAATGAAAATCGGCAAAGGCGCCCAGCTCGTGCGCTCCGCTGGTGTTTCCGCGCAGCTCATGGCCAAAGAAGGCGACTACGTTCTGGTACGTCTTCCTTCCGGTGAGGTTCGCAAGTTCCATAAAAACTGCCGCGCCTGCATTGGTTCCGTTGGCAACAGCGAGTACGGTAGCGCCAAGCTCGGTAAGGCTGGTCGGAACAGATGGAAAGGTAGAAGACCGCATGTACGTGGTGTTGCAATGAACCCGGTTGACCATCCGATGGGTGGTGGTGAAGGTAAGAGCTCCGGTGGACGTCATCCTTCAACTCCTTGGGGTATGCCGACCAAAGGTTACAAGACCCGCAAGAAGAAGGCCTCTGACAAGTTCATTGTCAAGAAGAGATCATAATATCTAAGGAGTAACGTATGTCTCGTTCAATTAAAAAAGGTCCATTTATTGACGACCACCTGATGAAGAAAGTTCAGCAGGCGATAGAGACCGGCTCACGCAAAGTTATCAAGACCTGGTCACGCCGTTCAGACATCACCCCGGAGATGGTTGGACTGACCTTTGCAGTACATAATGGTAATAAATTCGTACCTGTATTTGTTTCCGAGAATATGGTAGGCCACAAGCTCGGTGAGTTCTCACCGACCAGAACCTACTATGGTCACGCTGCAGATAAGAAAGGTAAAAAATAATATAGAAACACAATAGTTTCTGGTACGACTCATTGGGAGTACAAACTATGGAAGCACGAGCCGTAGGGAAATATATCAGAATATCCCCACAGAAGGCACGATTGGTTGCAGATGTGGTTAGGGGCATGAACGTAGATCAGGCCATAACCACCCTTCGTTTCATGCCGAAGAAGGGTGCCGGCATTCTGCGCAAGGTCATCGAGTCTGCAGTAGCCAATGCAACACAGGACGATCAGGCCGACGTTGATAATCTGTATGTAAAGAAAATAATGATCGACGGTGGCCCATCACTGAAAAGAATTCGTCCGCGGGCAATGGGACGGGCAACCGGTATCATCAAGAGAACCAGTCACATAACTGTCATTCTTGATGAGAATGAATAAAATTTAGACTAAGCACTCTTTGGAGGTTGTTTTGGGCCAGAAGGTAAATCCATTAGGACTCAGACTGAACATTACCCGGACCTGGGACTCAATCTGGTATGCAGATAAAGAGTACGCGTCTTATCTGCTCGAAGACCAGAAGATCAGAAAGTTCCTGAAAAAGCGTCTTAACCACGCAGGACTGGCGAAGGTAATCATTGAGCGGACCGGCGATAAGGTACGCGCCAAGCTCTTTACTGCTCGCCCGGGTATCGTTATTGGAAAAAAAGGCGCCGAGATTGAGATCCTGAAAAAAGATCTCGAAAAACTGGTGGGCCGCAGGGTGACTCTGGATATTCAGGAGGTTCGTCGTCCTGAAGCTGACGCACAGCTCGTGGCAGAATCCATCGCTTCCCAGCTCGAGCGTCGTGTGGCATTCAGACGTGCCATGAAAAAAGCTGTGAACTCCGCTCTTCGTTTCGGCGTACAGGGTATCAAGATCTCCTGTTCCGGCCGTCTCGGTGGTGCAGAGATGTCCAGGTGCGAGTGGGTTCGTGAGGGCCGCGTGCCGCTACACACCCTGCGTGCCGATGTAGACTACGCGCTTGCCGAGGCAAATACCACCTACGGTATCATCGGTGTAAAAGTCTGGATATTCAAAGGCGAAGTTCTGAGCGAAAAGGAAGCACCGGCTGCATAAGCCAGGATCGACAATCAGAGCACACATCCAAATTTTTATCTGGAGTAAATGATGTTAAGTCCAAGAAAGGTTAAGCATAGAAAGGTGTTCAAAGGAAGAATGAGAGGTACCGCTTACCGCGGCTCTTCCATCTCCTTTGGTGAGTTCGCCTTGAAAGCTGTCGGTTGCGGCAAGATGACCGCCCAGCAGATTGAAGCGGCACGTATTACCATCAACAGAACCCTGAAGCGTGGTGGTAAAGTGTGGATCCGTGTCTTCCCAGACAAGCCAATTACCAAAAAACCTGCCGAGACTCGTATGGGTAAGGGTAAGGGTAGTCCAGAGTACTGGGTAGCACCAATTAAGCCGGGCAAGATCCTCTACGAGGTCGCCGGTGTAGATGAGAAACTTGCCGTGAAGGCACTTGCGCTGGCCGGCAACAAGCTGCCGTTCCCAACCAAAGTGATCACCAGGAGGACCACTTTATGAAAGCTGTAGACATTCGTAAAATGTCCGACGAAGAAATGATCCAGAAAGAGAAAGAATTGTGCGAAGAACTTGGAAATCTTTCATTCCAGCACAGAATCAGACCTCTTGAAGACACCTCGCGTTTGAAAAAAATTAGAAAAGATATTGCCAGGATCCAGACCATTCGTAATGAGGCTGCCGCCAAGTAAACGTGGCACCTCACATAAAAATTAAAAATGGTTACATCCTCGCATTACTACATCACGAATTGATTAAATTATGAGTGAAAATACAAAGTCCAGAAAGACAAGAACCGGTTCTGTTGTCAGCAACAGAATGGAGAAGAGTGTTGTCGTCCGGGTCGAGCGCAGGGTTCGTCACAAACTGTATGGCAAGTACGTGAAAACCAGCGTGAAGTATCTGGCTGATGATCCTGAGAACCGTTGCAACATTGGTGACACTGTTCTTATCGAGGAATGTCGTCCACTGAGTAAAAGAAAGCGGTGGCGGGTTAAAACCATACTGGAGCAGGCTGTATAATTGATTCTCCACTGAGAATGGGTTTGAACTGCTACAGATAAGATATCAGGTGAAATTATGATTCAAACTGAAACAATACTCAATGTCGCTGACAACTCCGGTGCCAAGAAGGTCATGTGTATCAAGGTACTTGGCGGTTCCAAGAGACGCTATGCCGGAATTGGTGACGTTATCACCGTTGCTGTAAAAGAAGCTATCCCGCATGCCAAGGTTAAGAAGGGTGACGTCATGAAAGCCGTCATCGTTCGCACCGCCAAAGAGATGGAAAGAATGGACGGCACCTGGGTGAAATTCGACGAGAACGCAGCAGTCATTCTTTCAGCGTCCGGCGAGCCGGTAGGTACTCGTATTTTCGGCCCGGTTGCCCGTGAGCTGAGAAACCAAGGCTTTATGAAGATTATTTCATTGGCCCCGGAAGTACTTTAACCGATTGTAAATCGTTCTCGACATTGAGATACATTGACTGAATAAAGGTATTGAAAATGAGACAGGGTAGAACATACCTGAAAAAAGATGATCAGGTTGAAGTGATCGCCGGTAAAGATAAGGGCCGCGTTGGCAAGATCCTGCGTGTGCTGCCGGCTGAGAGTAAGGCGGTTGTTGAACGCATTAACATGATCAAGCGCCACACCAAGCCGACCGAGATGGGCCAGCAGGGCCAGATCGTCGAGAAAGAGGCCCCGATCCATGTTTCCAATCTTCAGCTCATCTGTCCTGAGTGCACCAAGACCGGTCGCATCGGAAAGAAGATACTCGAAGATGGCACCAAGGTTCGTTACTGCAAAAGCTGCGGCGAGTCCATCGAGTCCAAATAATAACGATAAGGCTTACACGCTAGGAGTTTATACATGGGTGCGCTGAAAGAATTATATATAAATGAGGCCGTTCCGGCCCTCAAAGAGGAATTTGGCTATACTAACGCCATGCAGGTTCCCAAGATTGAGAAGATCATTCTCAATATGGGATTGGGTGAAGCCGTACAGAACCCGAAGATTGTCGAGGGTGCGGCTGATGAGCTGACCAGGATCGCCGGTCAGAAAGCGGTTGTGACCAAAGCCAAGAAGTCCATCGCTACATTCAAGCTTCGTGAGGGCATGCCGATCGGTTGCCGAGTTACCCTCCGTGGTGAGAGGATGTTCGATTTCTTCTCCAAGCTCGTCAACATCGCATTGCCACGCGTTCGTGACTTCCGTGGACTTTCTCCCAAGACATTCGATGGCAGAGGAAACTTCTCCATGGGTGTAAAAGAGCAGATTATCTTCCCTGAGATTGATTACGATAAGATCGACAAGATCAAAGGTCTGAACATCACCATCGTAACCTCAGCCAACACCGATGAGGAAGCCTGTTTCCTCCTCCGGAAGATGGGAATGCCCTTCAAAAAATAAAATCGGTATCCACGGTACTGAGGAAAACTAAAGAGAAAATCTGGAGGTCGTTTTGGCTAAGAAATCCATCATTGCTAAGGCACAGCGTAAACCAAAGTTTGGTGTGCGGAAGTATAACAGATGCCCCATCTGCGGACGTCCCCGCGCTTTCATCAGGAAGTTCGGCATCTGTAGGATTTGTTTCCGCAAGCTGGCATCAAACGGCGAGATTACTGGTGTAACCAAGTCAAGCTGGTAAGCCTGCGCAAATCATTGTTTGATTAGTAGATTACATTAAAAGAATAAGGAGTGTTCGCTATGTCAATGAGCGATCCCCTGGCAGACATGCTGACCAGGATTCGAAATGCGGTAATGGTAAAATTTGATACCGTTGACATGCCCAAGTCGAACGTAAAGGTGAATATCGCCAAAGTTCTCAAAGACGAAGGGTTTATCAGCGGCTATCAAGTTTCAGATGAAGGAGTTCAAGGAACGCTTACTATCACCTTGAAGTATGGCCCGGAAGGTGAGCCTGTTATCAGGGGTATCAAGAGAGTAAGTAAGCCTGGTCTTCGTAAGTATGCCAAAGCAAATGCTATTCCAAAGGTTCTTTCCGGACTTGGTGTGGCAATTGTATCCACTTCTAAAGGCATCATCACTGATAAACAAGCAAGGGCCCTGAACACTGGCGGGGAGATCATTTGCGAAGTTTGGTAATTTCGCAGATAAGGAGGTAATTATGTCTCGTATTGGTAAGCAACCAATTCCTGTGCCCGCTGGAGTGAAAGTTGACATCAAGGGTCAGCAGATCACAGTTACCGGGAATAAAGGAACTCTGGAACTTGAAGCACGTCCTGAAGTAGAGCTGGTACTCGAGGACAATCAGATTGTCGTCAATAGTCGTGACGAAAGCAGAAAAACAAACGCGTTCCGCGGTCTGTTCCGTAGCCTTGTCAACAATATGGTGGTTGGCGTTGTTGAAGGCTTCAAGAAAACTTTGATTATCGAAGGTGTTGGTTACAAGGCAAACGTTGCCGGTTCCAACCTCACCTTGAATGTTGGTTTCTCCAACCCGGTTGAGTTTGCCCTGCCCAAAGAGGTGAAGGCAACCGTTGAAGGCGCCAACAAGATTGTACTTGAATCTATTGATAAAGATCTCCTCGGCCTTACCGCAGCCAAGATTCGTCAGATCAGAAAGCCTGAACCATATAAGGGCAAAGGCATTCGCTACGAAGATGAACATATCGTACGCAAAGTCGGTAAAGCTGGTGCTAAATAATTTCTCGTAACGTTCTACGTTGCAGGTAAAATTTATAACGGAATAGAACTATGGCTAAGACGAATCCCAGGACAGTAGCGAGAGCGAAACGTGTCCGTAGAATTCGGAAAAAGATCACAGGAACAAGCGAGCGGCCGCGTCTTAGAGTATTTAAAAGCAATAAGCACATTTACGCTCAGATCATTGATGACGTAGCTGGCCGTACTCTTGCAGCAATGTCCACCGTAGACAAAGAGTTTGCAATGGGCGAGGAGAGCGGTAAGAAAGGTGCTGCGAAAGCTGTTGGAATGAAAATCGCTGAGCGGGCAAAGGCAGCCGGCATTGAAGAGGTTATCTTCGATCGCGGTGGTTACATCTACCACGGACGGGTCCAGTCGCTCTCAGAAGGGGCCCGGGAAGGCGGTCTGAAATTTTAATGTCATACAAATTAATGGGGGTGTCCCTTGTCTGATTTTAAACGTTCCAAGGCAGAAAATACTGAGGAACTGATCGAAAAGATAGTATTCATCAACAGGGTTGCTAAGGTCGTTAAAGGCGGTAGACGCTTCTCTTTCAGTGCCATTGTTGTTGTCGGTGATGGTAAAGGAAAAGTCGGCTACGGTCTGGGCAAAGCGAACCAGGTTCCTGAGGCGATCCGCAAAGGTGTTGAGAAGGCACGCCGCGATATGCAGCAGGTACCTCTGACCGATATCTCTATTCCACATGAGATCATCGGCAAGTACGGCGCAGGCAGCGTTCTGCTCAAGCCGGCTTCCGCAGGTACCGGTGTTATCGCCGGTGGTCCTGTTCGTGCGGTACTCGAGGCGGCAGGTGTCAGCAACATTCTGACCAAGTGCCTCGGTTCACACAACCCGCACAACATGGTCAAAGCGACTCTTGACGGACTCCGCAGCCTGCGTAGCGCCCAGAAGATCGCTGAGCTGCGCGGCAAAACTGTGGAAGAAATCACAGCGTAAATATTAAGCTTCAGGTGCAAAGCCCAGGCTTTCTGCACCTCAAGCTTTTTCAAATTTCCAAATAGAAGGTAGTCAAATGGCCGAGACAATTACATTCACTCTGGTCAAAAGTGGAATCGGCAGCACCAAGAAAGTGCGCGCTACTTTGACCGGGCTTGGGCTTACCAAAATGAACAAGACTGTTACCAGAAAGGACACCCCTGAGGTGCGCGGCATGCTCAACAAGGTGCTGCATCTGGTAAAGATCGAGGAGGTGTAACATGTTGAATTTGAGCAATCTGTCTCCTCAGAAAGGCGCTACCAAACAGAAAAAGCGTCTTGGCAGGGGCCCAGGAACCGGGCATGGCAAAACCGCAGGCCGTGGTCACAAAGGTTATAAGTCCAGATCAGGCTCTGGTATCAAGCCTGGTTTCGAAGGTGGTCAGATGCCACTGCAGCGGCGTCTGCCGAAGCGTGGTTTTACCAACATCTTCAAGAAAGAATACGCAATCGTCTCCCTTGATCAGCTCGAGGTCTTCGAGGGCGCTGAGGTTATCACCAGCGCAGCTCTGGCCGAAGCGGGCATGGTGAAGCCGGGTGCGCTCGTCAAGATCCTTGCCAATGGAACCATTTCCAAGCCGGTTAAGGTCCAGGTTGAGAAGATCAGCGGCAAAGCCAAGGAGCTTATTGAAGCTGCAGGCGGCGAGGTAGTTCAGGCGGAAGCCGTATCTGAATAAGATACGGCCTCGGCCGGTGACGCGTTTCTTCAAGTTTGGATCGACCATAGGGATTTACAATGAGTGGATTGCAGAGTGCTGCTAACATTCCAGAATTGCGTAAGAGAATATTCTTCGTAATTATCATGCTGGCTGTCTACCGGATGGGTGTGCAAATCCCAACCCCCGGTATCAACAGCGAAGCCCTGGCGAGCTTTTTCAGCCAGAACGCCGGTACGCTCTTCGGGATGTTCAACATGTTCTCAGGCGGAGCGCTTGAGAACTTTTCCATCTTTGCACTGGGCATTATGCCCTACATCAGTGCATCGATTATCATCCAGCTTCTGACCGTGGTTATCCCACAGCTCGAGGCCCTCAAGAAGGAGGGGCAGGCCGGGCAGAGGAAAATCACCCAATATACGCGCTACGGTACTGTAGTGCTCTCTGTTATTCAGAGTACTTTTATCGCCATGGGACTTGAGGGCATGTCCGGGCCCGGCGGGGAACCAATCGTTCTCAATCCCGGTGTGCCGTTTATCCTCATGACCATCATCACCCTGACCTCCGGTACAGCGTTTATCATGTGGCTGGGTGAGCAGATCACCGAAAGAGGTATCGGCAATGGTATCTCGCTGATCATTTTTGCAGGTATCGTGGCTGGTATTCCGGCAGCAATCATCAACTCAATCCAGTTGGTGAAGGCTGGGGAAATCGCGATGTTCTTCGTGCCGCTGCTGCTGATATTCATGTTCTGTGTGGTAGGTCTTATCGTATTCTGTGAGACCTCCCAGAGAAGGATTCCGATCCAGTACGCCAAGCGTGTTGTCGGACGCCGGGTGTACGGTGGACAAAGCTCGCATCTTCCCTTGAAGATTAATGTGAGCGGTGTTATTCCGCCGATCTTTGCATCCTCAATCATGATGTTTCCCGCAACTATCGGTGGTTTTGTCCAGGTTGACTGGGTTCAGCAGGCTTCTGCCGCCTTGCATCCTGGCACCGTATACTATTACATTATCTATACGGCTATGATCGTGTTCTTCTGCTTTTTTTATACGGCAGTGACCTTCAAGCCCGATGATGTTGCCGAGAACCTGAAAAAGAATGGTGGTTTTATCCCGGGTATCCGCCCTGGCAAGAAGACCGCCGAGTTCATTGACAAGGTTCTCACAAGGCTTACCGTGGTTGGAGCAATATACCTCAGTGCCGTGTGTGTACTGCCCACCATCATGATCTCCAAGTTCAACATCCCGTTCTACTTCGGAGGTACCGCCCTGCTTATCGTGGTTGGTGTCTGTATCGATACCATATCGCAGGTTGAATCACATCTGCACATGCGTAACTACGAAGGTTTCATGAAGCAGGGTAAAATTCGGGGAAGGAAGTAACACGTGTACTGCGCTGATCCGAGTTGCGGAAAATCCATCGTGGTCAAAAGCCCCGATGAGATAAAAATAATGCAGGAAGCAAATCAGATTGTCGCTGAGACCCTCTGTATGCTTTTAAAAACAGCAGAACCGGGAATGACCACCCTGGAACTTGATCAGATGGCCGAGGATCTCTGTCGCAAGAGAAACGCCGTGCCGGCTTTCAAGGGCTACCGTGGTTTTCCCGGGAGCTTGTGTGTCTCTGTTAACGAGGAGGTCGTACACGGCATTCCTTCCAGAAAACGCAAGCTCAGAAAGGGCGATATTCTTTCTGTCGATTTCGGAGTAAAGTTTAAGGGGTATTATGGTGATTCCGCAGTCACCATCCCTATTGGAAAAATAGATTCTGAAAAGCAGCGGCTTTTAAGTGTGACGAAGGAGTCCCTCGACAGGGCCATTGAACAGGTTGTACCGGGAAATCGCATCAGCGACATCTCCAAAGCAGTCCAGGGTTTTGTTGAGAAAGAGGGCTTTTCAATCGTTCGCCAGTTTGTTGGGCACGGAATCGGTACCGCTCTTCACGAAGGACCGGAAATACCCAACTTCTATCAGGGTGAACGCTCACCTAAACTGATCTCCGGTATGGTGCTGGCCATTGAACCGATGGTCAATATGGGTACCTACAAAGTAAAGGTGCTGCGTGACGGTTGGACAGTAATCACCGCTGACAAGAAACCTTCAGCACATTTTGAGCACTCAGTGGCTGTGACCGACGACGGTCCTTTGATATTGAGTTCTCGTGAAAATTTTGTTTGAAGAAAAAATAATACTTCTCATTTATCCTGGGATGTATTATATTCCTCGCTTTTGAGTTGAAATCTACTTTTTTCAGGAGCCTCCATGGCAAAAGAAGAAGCTATTGAAGTTGAAGGTACCATTATTGAACCATTACCCAACGCCATGTTCAGGGTAGAGCTCGATAATGGACATAAAGTTCTTGCCCATATATCAGGCAAAATGCGTATGCATTTCATAAAAATCCTGCCTGGTGACAGAGTAACAGTAGAACTCTCCCCATACGACCTGACAAGGGGAAGGGTTACATTCAGGGCAAAAAACGCCAAAAAGAAAAAATAGAGAGTTTGATTATTATGAAAGTGCGTGCATCGGTAAAAAAAATATGCAGTGACTGTAAAGTGTTTAAGCGTAACGGTGTTGTGCGTGTCTCCTGTAAGGTGAAAAAGCACAAGCAGCGCCAGGGATAATCAAACTTTTTACGCTAAATATTCACTTCCTCGAAGGAGATAGGTTTTGGCACGATTAGCTGGAGTTGACCTCCCTAAAAACAAACATTTAGATAGGGCACTGACCTATATACACGGTATCGGGCTCACCTCGGCCAGAAAGATACTTGATGCTGTAGATCTTCCCTACACCATGAACAGCGACGACCTGAATGCAGACGATGTCAACAGGCTGCGTAAGGTTATTGAAGCTGATTATGTAGTTGAAGGTGATCGCAGACGTGAAGTGTCCATGGACATCAAGCGTCTTACGGATCTTGGCTGTTACCGGGGTCGTCGTCATCGCATGGGTCTTCCATGTCGCGGACAGAGGACTAAGACCAACGCGCGCACCAGAAAGGGTCCGCGTCGTGGAGCGGCACGCCGTAAATAAACGATCGATCAAACCAACAGGTGTAAGATATGGCTGGAGCAAAGCGTGCTGAGGCACGATCCAAAAAGAGAGTAAAAAAGAATGTGCCCGAGGGCATTGTCTTTATCTACTCCACGTTCAATAATACTATTGTTACTATCTCTGACAAGCAGGGTAACGTGGTTTCCTGGTGTAGCGCAGGCGTGCTCGGGTTCAAAGGTTCCCGTAAGTCCACCCCATTTGCTGCCCAGAACGCAGTTGCAGACGCTGCCAAGAAGGCGGCTGACTTTGGTATGCGCAAAGTAGAAGTGAAAGTTAAGGGACCAGGACCTGGTCGTGAGGCTGCGCTGCGGGCACTTATCAATACCGGTTTTGAGGTAAGCAGAATTTATGATGTAACCCCGATTCCTCATAATGGCTGCAAACCTCCGAAACGCCGCCGTGTATAACCACGTCAAGCGATATACGAAAATTTATTATATAATGGAGGCCTAAGTTGGCTAGAAATATAGGTGCTGCATGCCGTCGTTGCAGACGAGAAAATCTTAAACTGTATCTCAAGGGTGACAGATGTTACTCTGATAAGTGTTCTTTTGAGCGCCGTGCGTTCGGACCTGGTCAGCACGGACAGGCTCGTTTCAAGAAGCTGTCTGACTACGCCGTTCAGCTTCGCGAGAAGCAGAAGGTAAAGGCTATGTACGGAATGCTCGAGGGTCAGTTCCGACTGACTTTTGAGAAAGCTGAGAGACAGAAAGGTGTAACCGGTGAAAACCTGCTTATCCTGCTTGAAAGACGTCTCGATAACGCTATTTTCCGTGCCGGATTCGCATCTTCACGTAATCAGGCTCGTCAGCTCGTTCGCCATAAGCACATTCTGGTTAACGGCCGCAAAGTGAACATTCCATCGTTCCTCGTCTCTGAAGGTGATGTGATCTCCTTGAAAGAGAAGAGTCGTGCCAATGGACTGATCAACGAGAATCTTGAAGCTGTTGCCCGTCGCGGCGTACCATCCTGGATGGAGCTTGATAAAGATAACTTCAAGGCTACTGTGAAGGCTCTGCCGAATCGCGAAGAGCTTACCATGCCGATTCAGGAGCAGCTCATCGTCGAGCTCTACTCCAAGTAAAAGAAGTACCGTATCTAACAGATTGCTCCTTCACCTTGAGGGAGTTATCTGTTTATTATTGTCAGCGTTCAGGGAAGCATTACCAGGAAGAATCAGGCCCAGGCGCCTGGGGAATTTTTCAGTTTTCCCGGTAGATTAATCAAACAGCTAACAGAAACGCAAAGAAGGAACATATGACGCAAGCTGCCGAAGAAAAAATACCATTTTACCGTAACTGGCGCGAGCTGATCAAACCCGAGAAAATTGAGGTAGACAGAGCCAAGCACACCGAATCATACGGTAAGTTTGTCTGTCAGCCGCTTGAGCGGGGATTCGCGTCCACGATCGGAAATTCATTGCGCAGAATACTTCTGTCATCAATCCAGGGCGCTGCGATCACTACTGTTAAAATTGAAGGCGCTCTGCACGAATTCACTACCCTGAAAGACGTGATGGAGGATGTCAGCGAGATCATCCTCAACGTCAAGCAGGTCAGGCTGAAGCTGAATTCCGAAGATGCCCAGGTCGTGGTTATCGACAAGACCGGCCCTGGCCAGGTTACCGCCGCCGATATCGCAGGCAATGCCTACGTGGAGGTGATGAACCCAGAGCAGGTCATCTGTACCCTGACCGGTGAAACCCATTTCCGAGCCGAATTCACTGTTGAATGGGGCAAGGGGTATCAGCCGGCCGAGAGGCAGAACAAAGACGATCTGAGTATCGGGCAGATTCCGATCGACGCAATCTTCACCCCGATCAAGAAGATCCAGTATTTCATCGCACAGGCCCGAGTCGGCCAGCAGACCGACTACGATAAACTGACACTTGAAATAGAGACCGACGGAAGTGTTCGGCCTGAGAACGCATTGGCCTACGCAGCCAAGATCCTCAAGGACCAGATGTCCATTTTCATCAACTTCGATGAAGAGCAGGCCGAGCCTGCTAAGGAAGAGGGTGATGTTGCCGATGCTGAGCCGCTGAATCCTTACCTTGATAAGCCGGTAGAGGATCTTGAGCTCTCGGTACGTTCTGCAAACTGTCTGAAGAACGCGGAAATTCACTACATTGGTGATCTCGCGCAGAAGACAGATCAGGAAATGCTGAAGACCAAGAACTTCGGACGCAAATCTTTGAATGAGATCAAGGCTCTGTTGTCCGAGATGGATCTTACTCTCGGCATGAAGTTCGAGAATTGGGTTCGTCCGTGCGATCGTGAAAAAGAAGAAGATTAGGGGTAGGGCTGGCGCCTTTACTGAAATTATAGAAATATGAGTCAACCCCGGTAGTAATAAACCGGGTGTGTTGAGGATAGGCACATGAGACATCTTAAATCAGGCAGAAAACTTGGCCGCACAAGCTCCCATCGTGACGCTATGTTCAGAAACATGGTAACCTCACTTTTTGAGCATGAGCGTATTGTTACCACCAGGGAAAAAGCGAAGGAGCTCCGGCCCATCGCCGAGAAGATGATTACCCTCGCCAAGCGAGGTGATCTTCATGCTCGTCGTCAGGCTCTGTCCTACATCCGCAGCAAGGACGTAGTTCACAAGCTCTTCACCGACATCAAGGATCAGTACGCTGATCGGAACGGTGGCTACACCAGAATCCTTCAGACCGGTACCCGTCGCGGTGACTGCGCCTCCATGGCCATCATCGAACTGGTTGGTTATGAAGAGAAGATTGAAGAAATCTCCGAGGAGAGCTAATCCTTCAAACGAATGATGCTGTATGAAAGGCTGGTCAGAGCAAGCGCTCTCACCAGCCTTTTTGTATATATACCAGGTTGATCTCCGCGCACTTGAGTGGCGGAGCTGGTCTACCGGAGTTTGTTATTCAGCTATGCGTGATCACAAAGATTTCCCTGAAGGAATGGAGCCCCTCGGTAATACACCGTTCAACTTCAAATGCCACCCCGGCGTGTCCTGCTTTACCGCCTGTTGTAAAAAAGTCGATCTCATCCTGTATCCATATGACGTCATCTGTTTGAAAAACAGGTTGGAGATCGATTCAGAGGAGTTCCTGCATCAATACACTTCACTGGTCAAGGGCCATAATCCCTATTTTCCCACCTTGATGCTTGCGCTCACCGAGGAGGGGAAAGGGCAGTGTCCGTTTCTGGCGGCAGAGGGCTGTACGGTTTATGAGCACAGGCCCACCGACTGCCGCACCTACCCGCTGGAACGGGCAGTCGATCGCAACCCGGAAAAACGTGGCCCGAGAGAGTATTACTTTCTCGCAAAACATGATTATTGTGCAGGGCATGGTGAGCCGGATAGTGTCACCGCCCGCGAGTATATCCGCAGCCAGAAGCTTGATCGCCATAACACCATGAACGAGTTGTGGACCGAGGTCGACACGCTGTTCCTGCAAAACCCCTGGCGGGGTGAGGGGGCAGGCGGCCCGGGCCAGCAGTTGGCGTTTATGGTCTGCTACAACATTGATGGTTTCAGGCGTCTGGCAGAAGAGAGGCGACTTTTTGACCAGTTCAAACTGTCAGGAGCCAGGAAAAGGGATTTGGCGAACAGTGACGAAGATCTGCTCAAGTTCGGTTTCGATTGGCTCAAACTGCTTTTTGGCGGAAAATCCTCGCTTATCAGGCGATAATTGCGTCAACAGTCACCTGGCAGTAATTGCCATGCTTGCAAAGAAGCTGTGAGCGTGGTAAATTGTGCTGTTGTTTTTTTTACAGAGATGTCCCATGGTGGGACATCATGAACACATAACACACATCTTCGAACTCACTGGTGTCACGGCCCCTGACTGAGCAACAGCGGGGGAGTGATTACAGAAGATGGAGGCCAAACCAGAAAAGGGGTAATTATGGCTCAAGCAACTGTTAAAGACATGCTGCAGGCTGGACTTCACTTTGGTCATCAGACCAGGCGTTGGAATCCAAAGATGAAACCGTACATCTACGGTCCACGGAACGGAATCTATATCATCAACCTGGACCTCACCAAGAAGCTTTTTGATAAAGCGTGCGATTTCATCAGCAATGAAGTGAAGGCCGGCGGCTCTGTTCTGTTCGTGGGCACCAAGCGTCAGGCCCAGATGATCATCAACGAGGAAGCGAAACGTTGCGGCATGTACTATGTCGATCATCGCTGGCTCGGCGGTATGCTCACCAACTTCCAGACCATCAAGCGTTCCATCGAGCGTCTCAAGTCCATCGAGTCCATGCAGGCCGATGGCTCAATCAACAGGTTCCCGAAAAAAGAGATCCTGCTGATGGAGAAAGAGCGCGTAAAGCTCGAGAGAAACGTTGGTGGAATCAAGGATATGCGTAACCTGCCAACCGTACTCTTCGTGGTTGATCCAAAGAAAGAGGCGATTGCAGTAAATGAAGCACAGAAACTTGGCATTCCTGTAGTTGCCATTACCGATACCAACTGTGATCCTGATGGTATCGACTTCGTTATTCCAGGCAACGATGACGCCATCCGTTCTATCCGTCTGCTCAGCCAGCATGTTGCTGAGGCGGTACTTGCCGGACAGGCCCAGCGTGACGGTGATGAGGCTTCCGAGGAAGCAATTGCTGCCGCTATGGCTGACGCTGGCGCCGAGATGGCCGACGAAGCTGCCGGAACCGAGGAGTAAAAACGACTTTTCCTGTCGGCTCTTGCCGACAGGAGTCCGTGAAAAGGGGTTGGTCAATTGACTGCCCCTTTTATTGTGTTCACCCTCGTCACTTATTAGTGCATGGTCCGTTATTGTCCAGGCAATGATGCGCATGTCACTACTGTTATAACTTACGCCGATTGGCGTTACGTGGAAGGAGACTAGCCATGAAGATTACCAGTCAGATGGTAAAAGACCTGAGAGATAAAACTCAAGCAGGTATGATGGATTGCAAAAAGGCCCTGAGCGAGACCGAAGGCGACATGGACAAGGCCGTTGACCTGCTCCGCCAGAAGGGACTTGCTGTAGCTGCCAAGAGAGCCGGAAAGGCTACCAGCGAAGGCACCATCGGTACCTACGTACACGCAGGTGGCAAGCTCGGTGTTATGGTTGAACTCGGTTGTGAGACCGACTTCGTTGCCAAGACCGATGGCTTTATTGATTTTGCCAAAGACATCGCCATGCACATTGCTGCATCCAACCCTGTAGGCATCACCCGCGAGGACATCCCTGAGGACGTTATCGCCCGCGAGAAAGAGATCTACGTTCAGCAGGCAATTGACTCCGGCAAGCCTGAGGCGATCGTTGAGAAAATGGTCTCCGGCAAGCTCGACAAGTTTGTCGCGGAGATTTGCCTTCTTGAGCAAAAATTCGTTAAGGATCCAGACCTCACCATTCAGGATAAACTGAACGAGGTGGTCGCTACCATGGGCGAGAATATTTCGATTAAGAAATTCGCCCGCTTTCAGGTAGGCGCCGAATAAGGTTCCCCTGTTAACCGGCCGGCCGTCACAAGACAGCCGGCCGGACTTGTTTAGAGCCCCTGTCAGTATAACGAAAAGAACCAACGAAGAGGAATGCGGGATGCAGCATATTAAGTACAAGCGGATCCTTCTGAAATTGAGCGGCGAGGCCTTGATGGGCGACGATTCCTATGGAATCAATACGGAAGTTCTTGATTTTGTCGCAGAAGAGGTTAAACAAATTGTAAGGCTGGGTGTTGAGCCGGGTATCGTTATCGGAGCAGGAAATATCTTTCGCGGTGTTGCTGGTGCCAGCAAGGGCATGGACCGCGCCACAGCAGACAACATGGGCATGCTGGCCACTGTTATGAACAGTTTGGCAATGCAGGACGCTCTGGAAAGAAAAGGTGTTATCACCAGGGTCATGTCCGCGATCCCAATGCAATCTGTTTGTGAGCCCTATATCAGACGACGTGCCACCCGCCACCTTGAGAAAGGAAGAGTTGTAATTTTTGCAGCTGGTACCGGAAATCCATATTTTACCACCGATTCTGCCGGTGTCTTGCGCGCACTGGAGATCGATGCCGACCTGGTGATCAAAGCCACCAAGGTGGATGGCGTATATGACAAGGATCCTGTTGTTTATCCTGATGCTGTCAAGTATGATGAGCTGACATATGATACGGTTTTGCAGAAAGGACTGCGGGTTATGGACGCGGCCGGCATAGCCCTGGCCAAGGAAGATAATAAGCCGATCATGGTGCTGAACATGGGTGTTGCCGGAAATATCCACAAAGCGGTAACGGGTGACACTGTCGGTACGCTGATACAGTCCTGATACAACCATTGAAAATAATTCATCAGAAAGCAGAGGTAAAAGCATGAGTGATGTAATACTTGATATGGCTGAGAAGATGGAGAAGAGCTTGGAAGCGTTCAAGAACGAGCTGGCGAAAATTCGCACGGGTCGTGCCTCCCTCAATCTTCTTGATGGAATCATGGTAGATGCCTACGGCAGCCAGATGCCGGTTAACCAGGTTGGAACACTGACAATTCCAGAAAGCCGCATGATTGCTATTCAGCCCTGGGATGTACAGATGGTTCCGGCCATTGAGAAAGCGATCCTGAAGTCCGACATCGGCCTGACTCCAATAAGCGATGGCAAGGTCATCCGCTTAAATATTCCCCAGCTGACTGAAGAGCGTCGTAAGGAATTGGTCAAGCAGGTCAAGAAAATTGCCGAGGAATTCCGTGTGGCTGTTCGCAACTCTCGCCGAGACGCCATCGATACCCTCAAGAAACAGAAGAAGGACAAGGAAATCTCTGAAGATGATTTGTTCCGGCTGCAAGATGATGCCCAGAGTGAGACGGACAGCTATATCAAGCTGATTGATGAGGTAACTGCTGCCAAAGAGAAAGAGGTGCTGGAGGTTTAATCCTTCGTGTCCGATTTCGCTCTACTTACAAATCATATTTTTCAGGGAGGACCATGGTCATTGACCCAGCGATAGACAGCAGCCGTCTGCCGCGCCATATAGCACTAATCATGGATGGCAACGGCCGGTGGGCGCAACAGCAGGGCAAGCCCAGGCTGTTTGGTCATAAGGCAGGTGTGGATTCGGTGCGGGCGATTGTCGAGGCGTCGCGCGAGATCGGTATAGAAGTTCTCACCCTGTATGCTTTTTCTTCAGAGAACTGGAACAGGCCGGAGCAGGAAGTAAGCGGCTTGATGACCATCCTGAAAACATATCTTTCCGCGGAGCTGTCCCGGCTGTTGAAAAACGGCATACAGCTCCGCTGTATGGGTGACCTCGATCGGTTGCCGGAAAGTGCCAGAACGGCGCTGACCAAGGCCATAGAGGCCACCAGTCAAAACGATTCACTGGTGCTGAATCTGGCGCTTAGTTACGGCGGCAGGGATGAAATTGCCCGGGCTGCCAGGATTCTCGCCGCACGCTGTCAAAAAGGTGAACTCGAGCCAGCCGGCATTACCCCTGAGTTGATCAGCGACAATCTCTACACGGCAGGGCTGCCCGACCCCGATCTCATGATCAGGACCGGCGGGGAGGCACGGCTTTCCAATTTTCTGCCCTGGCAGCTGACCTATACAGAAATATTCTTCAGCGATATCATGTGGCCGGATTTCCGCCGCCAGCAATTTTTGCAGGCGATCTGCGATTTTCAGGCCAGAGAGCGCCGTTACGGCAAAACCAGTGCCCAAGTCGCAGCCGAATGAGTATGAGTCGTACATTTCCCGGAATCCTATTGGCAGTTGCCTGGGTCGTTTTGCTGCTGGCAGGAACGCCTGTTCATTTCCAGCTGGTGATGCTCATTGTCACGGCAATCGGTATCAACGAGTACCTGGACATGGCCCTGGAAAATCCCCCATCATTTTCCACCCGTCTACTGTTTATCGCCACGTTGTTGCTCCCATATCTGGGGGGCTGGCTTTTCGGTGGGAGCTCGGGGATACAGTTTGGGCTGTTTGCGGGCACCTTTTGCATCTTGCTCTACACCATCAGCAGCTATTCCAAGCTGACGGAACCATATCGGTTGATGAGCCGGCTGATTCTCGGCCTGGTCTATGTTGGCGTGCTTGTCTCCTATCTGCCGCTTATCCGGAACCTGCCCGAAGGCGGCCAGTGGCTGATCGTGCTCACCGCAATCACTGCTGGCTCTGACTCCGGCGCCTATTATTCCGGGCGCAGTTTTGGCAAACACAAGCTCTCTCCAGCCATCAGCCCGAAAAAGACCATAGAAGGCGCGGTGGGCGGCCTGGTCTGTGCGGTGTTGGCGGGGCTGGGGTTGGCCCTCTTGCTGCTTGATCAGGTTAACGTGCTGTTTATCTTGTTCGCTGCAGTTATCCTCACCGGTGTCGGCATTCTCGGGGATCTGGCAGAGTCAATCATTAAGCGGGGCACTGGGACAAAGGATTCAGGCAGGCTGCTGGCGGGGCATGGAGGGATACTCGACAGGATCGATTCCATCCTGCTTGCCGCACCCGTCTTGTATTACCTGTTGTATTTTTTCATGGGGATTCAATGAAACGTATTGCACTTCTGGGTTCTACCGGCTCAATCGGGGTGAATGTCCTTGAGGTTGCCCGGCAGTTTCCTGAAGATTATTCTATAGTAGGACTGGCGGCAGGTCGCAATCTGGAACGTCTGAAAGAGCAGGTGCTTGAGTTTGGGCCGGAGCTGGTTTCCGTAATCGATGAGCAGCACGCGGCCAGGTTGAGGGGAATGCTGCCGGCTGAATATCACGATCGAGTGGTATGCGGCACCGCTGGCAACTCTCTTGTCGCCTCCCATGGTGATGCTGATATTGCTGTCTCGGCAATCGTGGGAGCCGCTGGGCTGCTGCCCACGCTTGCAGCCATCCGGGCCGGCAAGCCGGTGGGGTTGGCCAATAAGGAAACCCTGGTCATGGCAGGTAAAATCGTGATGGCCGAGGCTCAGCAGAACTCTGTGCCCATTTTACCGGTGGACTCAGAGCACAGTGCGATCTTCCAGGCGCTGGAAGCAGGTCACCGGCAGGATGTGGCGAAGATTATCCTGACCGCTTCCGGTGGACCATTTCGCGGTAAAAGCTGCGAAGAACTGATGCAAGTTACCCGCGAACAGGCACTGAATCACCCGAACTGGGACATGGGGCAGAAAATCACCATCGATTCGGCAACACTGATGAACAAGGGCCTGGAGGTAATCGAAGCCAGATGGCTCTTTGACATCGGTGCGGATGACATCGAGGTCGTGGTCCACCCCCAATCGGTGGTCCATTCACTGGTGGAGTACCAGGACGGCTCGGTCATGGCGCATCTCGGTATCCCTGATATGCGTATTCCCATAGCCTATGCTCTGTCCTACCCCAGAAGATTGCCCTTGAAATTGAAACCACTGCAGCTGTCCCAGTGTTCAAATCTGGAGTTCCATGATCCGGATTACCAGTGTTTTCCGGCGCTGCGTATGGCGTTTGATGCGCTGAGAGCTGGGGGCGTAGCTCCCGCCGTGCTCAATGCCGCCAATGAAATTGCTGTTGCGGCCTTTCTGGCTGAGCAAATTGGCTTTACCCAGATCGCAGAGACAGTAGAGTATACACTGGAGAAGGTGCATCAGGGCAGTGAGGATTCCCTTGAGGATATCCTGGCAGCCGATGCGGCAGCACGAACCACCGCAGAACAAAAAATAGCAACTCTCGCCTGACCAGTCTGCGCTGCAGTTTCAGGCGTGCGGTCTCCAGCATCTGGAACCGGAGCCGTTTAATCCAACCTTTGTGAAGTCATGACCACTGCTTTTTCCTTTATACTCGTTCTTGGCCTGCTCATCTTTGTTCATGAGCTGGGCCATTTTCTGTTCGCCAAGCTTTTTGGGGTCCGGGTGCTGAAATTTTCCCTCGGCTTTGGCCCCAAGCTGTTTGGCAAGACCGTTGGCGATACGGAATACGTCGTTTCCGCCATTCCCCTGGGCGGCTATGTGAAAATGTTCGGTGAGAACCCGGACGAACAGGATGTGCCCAAGGAGGAGCGTGCGATCTCCTTTGCCCATAAGAGTGTGGCCCAGCGTTTCGGTATTGTTTTTGCCGGACCGGCTTTTAACTTTGTTTTTCCTGTGGTGATGTTCTTCCTGCTGTTCCTGTTCTCCGGTACACCCGAGCGGGTGGATACCACCAGGATAGGCAATGTGGGGGCAGACTCCCCGGCGGCAGCGGCGGGAATGCTCACCGATGATGTGATCATCTCTATCAACGGCAACCCCACTGACGGTTGGGAGGATATCCTGCACGGCGTGCAGGGCAGCGGCGGCGACCCCCTTGAGGTAATCGTTTTGCGGGATGGAGCCCAGAAAGAGCTCAATATCCAGCCTAAGTTCGAGGCGGTTGAGAATATGTTCGGCGAAGAGCTGGAGCCTCGGTACATCATCGGCATCATGCCCTTTGCCGAATTCAACTACGTGCACAAGGGGCCGATCGGCGCCTTTATCGATGCCTGTAAACAGACCTGGGGCTATGTGGATCTGACTGTGACCAGTATCGTCAAGATCTTTCAACGGGTGGTGCCTGCCTCAGAGCTTGGCGGTCCGATCCTGATTGCCCAGATCGCTGGCCAGCAGATGGAAGCAGGCTGGGTGAACCTGCTCTATTTTATGGGACTGCTCAGCGTCAACCTCGGTATCCTCAATCTGCTGCCGATCCCGATTCTGGATGGCGGTCACCTGATGTTTCTCACCATCGAAGCGATCCGCAGAAAGCCGCTCGAGGAGCGGGCCCAGATCATTGCCCAGCAGATCGGCCTTGCCCTGCTCGGAACACTGATGATTTTTGTCTTCTATAACGATATCGTGCGGATTCTTACCCAATGAGACAAGCAGCGGACGACCAGGGCTGTATCCTTGCTGTGGATACAGCCACCTCATGTTCAACAGTGGCGCTGACCAGTGGCACCAGGGCCGGGGGGAGGGTGCTTGGCTCGGTGAGCTTGTCGAGCAATGTAACCCATTCCAGAAGGCTGCTGGGAGCAATCGACAGGCTGCTTGCCGAGACCGGTTGCGACAAAAACGGGATCGCCGGCTACGCCGTCGGTCTTGGGCCGGGGAGCTTCACTGGCCTGCGTATCGGCATGGCAACCGTCAAGGGGCTGGCCGCAGCCGCCGGCAAGCCGCTCTATGGTGTCTCGACCCTGGATATATTGGCGGCCAACTGCTACGATACCCGGCAGATTTGCGCAGTCCTTGATGCCAGGAAAAAAGAGGTGTATGCCGCCTTTTATCGGGCTCACCAAAACGGGGCGCCCGAAGCTGTAACCGAGGTTGCTGCCTATTCTCCCGAATCCCTTGCGGAAGTGATCAGCGAACCGACCCTGATGGTGGGTGACGGCCTGGCGGTATACAGCGAGCTGTGGCAGGAACGGCTGGGGGATATGCTCTGCATGGCGCCATCTCAACTCTGGTCGCCGTCTGCGGCAACGCTTGGCCTTATTGCCGGTGAACTGGCAGTACAGGGACGACATCTGGAGATCGCCACGGCGGTACCCATGTATGTGCGGGCCTCGGATGCCGAGCTGAATTTGCAGATGAGAAAGAAGGCTGCCTCGAAATAACTCGCCATTTCAGGCCGCACCTGACCCGGCTGTGGCAATTCAGGCAGGATGCTGCCGATCCGGATTGAGCTGTCATATATAGAGAGCAGGACAGCAGCCCTCCCTGATCGTTGGTGAAGCACAGGGCTGAATGGCGATCAAGCATACCATTATCCAATGCTTCAGCCAGAGCGGGCTGTCGCTTTGCACCCGTCGGGCGAGGTCGGCCGGTTGAGATGACCGGTGAACCGGGAGAGCTTGGCAGTGAGACCCAGCCATCGCGGTCTTGTCCTCCTCCCAGAAATCCGCTTGAAAAACAGGCTAAATTTCAATTGTAGTGTGCTCCCAATGATTATTCGACGCAAGACACGAACTATCCAACTCGGCAACCTCCAGATCGGCGGTAACAGCCCGATATCCGTCCAGTCCATGACCAATACGGATACCCGTGACACCAGGGCCACCATCGAGCAGATCAAACGGCTCGAGAAGGCGGGGTGCGAGATTATCCGCTGCGCCGTACTCGATCAGGAGGCGGCCGAGGCGTTACGCACCATCAGGGATGCCATTCAAATTCCCTTAATCGCCGACATCCATTTTGATTACCGGCTGGCGATCAGCGCCATGGAACACGGTGCCCAGGGCATACGCATCAACCCCGGCAACCTTGGCGGTGAGGACAAGCTGGCCGCGGTGGTGGCAGCCGCCAGGATGCACAAGGTGCCGATCAGGGTCGGCGTCAACAGCGGCTCCATTGAAAAGGACCTGCTGGAAAAGCACGGCTACCCAAGTGCGGAGAATCCATCGTCGCTGATCGAGAGTGCCATGAGAAACGTGCGCCTGGTGGAAAAGCACGGTTATGAGGAGATGAAGATTTCCATCAAGTCCTCTGACGTCATGACCACGGTCAGCGGCTACCAGCAACTCTCCAAACTCACCGATTATCCACTTCATCTCGGAGTAACCGAAGCCGGCGGCCTGATTGCGGGTACGGTGAAATCCAGCGTCGCCCTGGGGATTCTGCTCAGCCAGGGCATCGGTGACACCTTCCGGATCTCGCTTACCAGGGACCCGGAAGAGGAGATTCGGGTGGGCTTTGAACTGCTTCGCTCCCTGAAGATCCGCGAGCGCGGCCCGGAGCTGATCTCCTGCCCGACCTGCGGCAGAACCAAAATCAATCTTTTTGGGCTTGCCGAAGAGGTGGAGCGCTATGTGCAGACCATGGAGACCAAAATCAAGGTTGCGGTCATGGGCTGTGTGGTCAACGGACCGGGAGAGGCCAAAGAGGCTGATATCGGGGTTACCGGTGGCAATGGCGTCGGTATCATCTTCAAAAAAGGTGAGGTATTCAAGAAAGTTCCTGAAGAAGAGCTGATGGAAACTTTTCTGGCCGAGCTGAAAAAAATGGAAGAGGAAGGGCGAAAATCCTGAAAATCTGCTAAATTCTCTTCACGTTACGAATTCCCAACCCGCGACCGCGGGGGACGCCGCCCCAGCCGGGGCGGTTCAACTGAGACAATTTTACTTACGGAACATCTATGCGTTACTCTCAATCACTTTTGCCTACATTGAAGGAAACACCGGCCGAGGCTGAAGTCATTAGTCACAGGCTCATGTTGCGAGCGGGTTTCATGCGAAAACTCACCTCAGGAGTGTACACCTATCTGCCCTATGGCCTGGCGGCAATTCGCAGGGTTGAGACGATTGTACGGGAGGAGATGAACCGGGCCGGTGCACAGGAGCTGATGATGCCCATGGTGCAGCCGGCGGATCTCTGGCGGGAAACCGGCAGATATGAGAAATATGGTCCGGAACTGCTGCGCTTCCATGACCGTCATGAGCGTGAATCCTGTCTTGGACCGACCCATGAAGAGGTTATCACCGATATCATTCGTCGCGATATCCACTCCTACCGGGACCTGCCGATCAACCTCTACCAGGTGCAGACCAAGTTCCGCGATGAGATTCGCCCCCGCTTCGGCCTGATGCGTGGTCGTGAGTTCATCATGAAGGATGCCTATTCCTTCGATGTCGACGATGCCGGTGCCGAGGTGGCCTACGGCAAGATGTATGAGGCCTATAAGAACATCTTCAGCCGCTGCGGTCTCGAGTTCAGGGCAGTGCAGGCCGATTCCGGGGCAATTGGCGGCAGCTTCTCCCACGAGTTCATGGTCTTGGCCGATACCGGCGAGGACACCATCGTGGTCTGCAAGTCCTGCGAATATGCTGCGAATATGGAAAAGGCGGAAGTCAAGCTGGCCGTGAGTGAAACAGAAGAGCCGCTGCGTGATCTGGAGAAGGTGGAGACCCCGGGCAAGCGCAAGGTCGATGCCGTATGTGAATTCATGGAGATCTCGCCGGCAGAACTGGTCAAGACCATGGTCTATATTGCTGACGGAACCCCGGTTGCGGTCCTGGTTCGCGGCGACCGTGAGGTCGAGGAGGTCAAGCTGAAGAACCTGCTGGGCGCAATTGATGTTGATCTGGCCGATGACAAGGCGGTTTTCGACGCCACCGGCGTGCCCACCGGCTATCTGGGGCCTGTTGGCATCAAGGTCAAGCTGGTCGCCGACCAGGAGGTTGCCGCGATGCGCAATTTCGTCGTTGGCGCCAACGAGAAAAATTACCATATGCGCAATGTCAACCTCGGCCGTGACTTTGAGGTGAGCGATGTGGCAGACCTCCGTCAGGTCACCACCGATGACCCTTGTCCTGTTTGCGGCGGAGCGCTGGATCTTACCGAGGGCATCGAGGTCGGTCATATTTTCAAGCTGGGTACCTCCTATTCAGAGTCGATGCAGGCCATGTTCCAGGATGCGGAGGGGCAGGAGAAACCCTTTGTCATGGGGTGCTACGGAATTGGTGTAAGCCGGGTCGTTGCTGCGGCCATCGAGCAGAACCATGACGAAAACGGCATCATCTTCCCTGTGCCTCTGGCCCCTTACCAGGTTATTGTCTTGAATTTGGGCCTAAAGGATGAAACGATAAATGCGGCGGCGGAAAAACTGTATGGTGATCTGCAGCGGGCGGGCGTGGATGTGCTGTTTGATGACCGCGACGAACGTCCGGGTTCAAAGTTCAAGGATGCCGACCTGCTGGGAATCCCCTTCAGGGTAACCGTTGGCAAGTCCCTGACAAAGAACGGGGTGCTCGAGGTACGTCGCCGCCGTGACGGCCATACTGAAGAAATCGCTCCCGAGCAGGTGGTGGACTTCCTGCTGGAGGCCATCAAAAAGGATATGGAGCAGTGACCTGTGTGAGAAACAGCTAGCTCCCTGCGTTGTGTCGTACTATGCCCTACTCATCGATGTTAAACCCTAACGGGTTAAAAATTCTAGCCTCAAACTACCTGCACGGTGTCGACCTCTCACCCATAGACAAGGCGTGGGAGGTTGTCACTCGGGTACACAGTGGAAAGGTCCACCTCTCCGGAGAGCCCTACCTTATCCATCTGCTCGAAGTTTCCTCTACCTTGGCCTCCATGCACCTGGATTTGCACACGGTGCTGGCAGGACTGCTGCACGGCGTACTGCTTGAAGGTGTTACGGAGGAGGAGCTGGAGCGAGATTTTGGCCCCGATGTCGCCGCAATCGTGGCCGGGGCCACCAAGATCAACAAGGTCCAGTACAACAGTAAGCTGGTCAGCCACGCCGAAAATGTGCGCAGGATGCTGCTGGCCATCGCCGCAGATATCCGGGTGCTGCTGCTCAAGCTCATCGATCGGCTGCAGGGACTGTTTCTGCTCGACCACGCGGACCGGGAGACCCAGCTCCAGATCGCCCAGGAGACCATGGATCTCTATGCCCCCTTGGCAAGCCGTCTCGGTATTGACTGGCTTAAGCGTGAGCTCGAGGATTATTCCTTTAAATACCTCTACCCCGATGAATACAATGAGCTCAGCCAGAAGCTGGAGAGCTCCTTGAAGGAACGCCAGGAGTATGTGGACGAAGTGATTGCCATTCTCCACCAGAAGCTGGCCGAAAATGGCATCGAGCCGATCCGTATCATCGGCAGGCCCAAGCACATCTACTCCATCTACAAGAAGCTGGTCGCCCAGAATATTCCCCTTGAGCGGGTATATGACAAGGTGGCCTTTCGTATCATCGTCGATTCCGTCAAGGACTGTTATGAGGCGTTGGGCGTGGTGCATGCCGATTGGTCGCCGGTTCCCGGCAGGATCAAGGACTTCATTTCCGTTCCCAAGTCCAATAACTACCAGTCCATGCACACTACGGTGGTGGGGCCCAGGGAGCACTTCATCGAGATCCAGATCCGCACCGAAGAGATGGACCGTGTCGCCCAGGAGGGTGTTGCTGCCCATTGGGCCTATAAGGAGGGGCAAAAGGCCAGCGATAAGGACGCTCGTCTCTTTCGTGAGCTGAAGAACCTGGTTAAATCGTTGCAGGAGGTAGAAGATCCTCGCGAATTCCTCGATACTGTCCGGGGCGAGCTGTATGATCCCGATGTGTATGCCCTCACCCCGGCTGGCCAGGTAAAAGAGTTCCCCAACGGCAGTTGTCCGATCGATTTTGCCTACTCCATTCATTCGGAGGTGGGCGACCACTGCGTGGGCGCCAAGGTGAACGGGAGGCTGGTGCAGCTCAAGTATAAGCTGCAAAATGGTGATATTGTCGAGATCATTACCTCGCCCACCCAGACACCGCGAAGGGGTTGGCTGGATCTGGTGAAAACCAGCCGGGCTAAGGCCCGTATTCGCTCCTGGCTGCGCCGGGAAGAAAAGGAAAAAGCGCTCAAGTTGGGCCGTGAGATCTGCGAACGTGAGCTGAAAAAGCATGACATGACCCTCAAGCGGATGATCAAGAGCGGTCATATCCGGGTGCTGCTCAAGGAGCTGCGCTGCAACTCCCTGGATGACATGCTGATCAAGGTGGGCAACGGTCATATCACGGTGCAGAGTCTGATTCGGGCCCTGCAGCCACCGGAGATGGCGGGTGAGCTGGAGGCGCAATCGGTTGAGCTGACCCAGGAAGAGCTGGCCGAGGCCGTCATTCCGCAGAGCGCCCCGACCGTCGATAGGGACCGCTCAGGTGTCAGCATCGAAGGGGTGGACGGTATGCTGGCCAAGATCAGCCGCTGCTGCTCGCCGGTGCCGGGTGATCCCATTGTTGGTTTCATCACCCAGGGCCGGGGGGTGTCTATCCACAAGCAGGACTGTGTCAATCTCACCTCCACCGACCCCCATCGCTGGATCGATGTCTCCTGGGCCGGCATGGAGGAGAAATATTATAACGTCGCCATCCATATCAAGGCGGAAAACCGGCGCGGTATTTTTGCCGAGATCAGCGCCGTTATCAGTACAGATCATGCCAATATCGTCGATATCTCCGGCCGCACCACTGTGGAGGAAACGGCTGATCTGCATATTACCCTTGAAGTTCGGGATCTTGAGCATCTGCAGATGATTCTTCAGCATATCCGGCAGATGGAACACGTAATTTCCGCAAGGCGTCTGTAGTGGATTGCCGTCGGGGGATCGGAGCATATGGCAGGCCGGCAGATTGCTGCCGGCTGCAGCCAGCATGAATTGAGAAGGACGGCCTGCGGAAGTGGTATGGATCTTTGTCAGATTTGCGGAAATGAGATAGGAAGCGGTAGGGCGGTCTGCCCGTTTTGTGGCGCCCGACAGACGAATTCCCCGCTTCGAAGCAAGGTCAAATCGTTTCTTCATCGCACGGTCAACCTGGAGCAGGGAATGCCCTTTGTGGAGAGCGCCCTGAACCACCTGCAGGCAGCGATTCGCGAGGCCAAAGCCGCGCAGGTCCAGGTGCTGACCGTCATCCACGGCTACGGTTCCACAGGAAAAGGCGGGGCCATTCGCACTGAGTGCCGGAAAACACTCGATTACATGTGCAGCCGTGGGCAACTGCACAGTTATATACCGGGCGAGGATTTCAGTAAGCAAAACGGCAAGGTAAAAGTCCTGCTCAATCGCTATCCCCAGCTCAGGTTGAACAAGAACCTGAACCGCAGGAACCAGGGGATTACCATGGTAATTCTCTAAAGTCCACGGAGCTGGTGCATGGATCGGCTACCGGCGGATTGCCTAATTTTCTGCAGGGCTGTCCTGCCTGGTGAAATGGCATCAAGATCCTTGTTTTGTAAGGTTCGATTCTGCTATGCTTTCAAAAGAGTTTTTTCGACCTGCCAGCACGACAAGGAACTTCGATAACTGGTTTCAATCCTGCGCTTTTTGCGGCAATCGCAAATTTTCATCTGAGACCGGTGCTTTTTCAGTAGGAATGCGGTATAGAGGCATACCTGAACATAAGGTGGAGAAGAGAAGTATTCCTCACAAGCTGACTCCGGTTTGTCCATGTCAGCACTTGTGATCAACCCTGTGCGGTTACGCACAATCAGAAAGGAGCATTTAATGAAACGAATAATCGCGCTTTTTGCTGCCTGCGTTGTATCTGTGCCGGTAATGCTGTTTGCCCAGGAGGCAGCAGATAAGCCGAAGCTGGAAACCTTTTCTCAAAAGTTGAGCTATGCCATGGGCAGCGATGTGGGCCGCTACTTCAATAACCTTGGCGATGATATCGACTTCGAGGCCCTGATTCAGGGTATTACCGACGGCTTCACCAACGCCGAGCTTGCCATGAACCAGGAAGAGATCGTCATGGTACAAAAGGAGTTTGGTGCCAAACTGCAGGCCAAGCAGATGGCTGAACTCGAGGCAATGAAGCAGAAGAACCTTGAGGATGGCAAGGCCTATCTGGAGGAGAATAAAAAGAATGAGGGCGTGATCGAAACCGAGTCCGGACTGCAGTATCAGTTCATCACCAAAGGTGACGGTCCCATGCCCAAGCTGGAAGATCAGGTTAAAGTCGACTATGTGGGCAGCCTCATCGACGGCACTGAGTTTGACAGCTCAGTAGCCCACGGCGAACCGATCGTTTTCGCCGTGAATCAGGTTATCCCGGGCTGGAAAGAGGCCATGCAGCTGATTCCGGTTGGTTCAAAGGTGCGCCTGGTTATCCCTTCCGAGCTTGCCTACGGTGAGCAGGGTGTAATGCCGAGAATTGAGCCTAATTCCGTTCTGGTCTTCGAGGTTGAACTGCTCTCCATCGAGCCTGAGCAGGAGGCGAAGGCAGAGGCTGAGGAGGCTCCGGAGGCTCAGCCGGCCAGCTAACCAAGCGTGGTTAGTGACAATCAGCCGAGAGAAAATAGAAAAAGCCCTCTGGAACGCCATTTCCAGAGGGCTTTTTTTGTTTGTGACATCTCAGTTCAGACTTCCTGGAGTTGGTAGTTTTCGGGGCCATCTCTCAACTGCAGGGCCATGGCGATATGGTCGATTTGCCGCCAGTCTTTTCCCAGCAGTTCGCAGCCGTACATATCAATGGCGACAGGGTCCGCGGATGCTGCAAGTCGAGCTACCGGGGGATCGCAGTGCGGGCCCCAGAGATGCGCCTGGCTCATACCCACCGAGGCGTCAAGCAGGGTAAAGTCAGGGGTGCGGTAGCAGTTCAGATCAAAAACAGACTCCTGCATGCGCTCGTGAAAGGACGATTTGCCCCAGTGGCCCCCCTGCTGGTAGTGTTCAGGCGGAGCGCATCCCATCATGTTTTTCATGGTCAGGGTGACACCAGCCAGGGAATGTGCCTTCAGTACCGGCACTGAAAGCAGGAACACCTCGTCGAGCAGTTCGGGAAGATAGAATTCGGGCCAGCGGCCGCAGCGCGGATCGGTTAATCGCCTGCAGGGCAGGGGGTTGAGGTCAACCAGCTCTATTTGCAGCCGGGCGGCCATTTCGGTATAGCCAAGGGATTCAAAGCAATGCCAGGTGTCATACTCAATGGAGCCTGTGCCTTCGCCTACCAGAATCCGGGTCTGTGGGGCATTGGCCTTCAGATAGACGATCAGGCTTTCCACCAGTTGAACCGGGGTGGTGATCGGGGGCTTGAGCGCTTCAACCAGGTTGGGTTTGAGCAAAACCGTTTTGACGCTCGTGAGCTTTCCGGCAATATCAGCGGCAGCCAGGAGCCTGTCGACACTGGTCTGCCAGTACCCATGCTCTCCGGCCAGTGAAGTTGAATACACAAGGCCGGGGGCAGTGTCGTAAATCGAGTACATGGTAATGGCTCACTGGTTGTAGGAATTGGCGGAGGTTACTGATTTTGCCGGTAAAGCAGAAACAGGCCCAGGAAGATAAAAACCACATGGATGACCGAGGCGGCAAGTATCGGTGGCAGGTAACCAGCACCCGCAAGAGATTGCAGCGCTCCCCAGATACCCCAGACAAAAAATGCCATTCCGCAGCTTGCGGGGATCGCAACCGAGAGATCGCGCCCCCACCTCTGGTAGGAGGCTAGGAGCATGGGCATGCCGAGCAGCAGCAGCGGTATGCCTAACATGATGTAGGAGACTCTGCTAAAAAAGTCAGTCTTGGCCCGGATGGTGAGATCGTCTGTCTCCTGGGTGGTTGTGGCGTGATAGAGTTGGGTCAACGACTGTTCGGCAGACTCATATTCGGGTACCAGGAAGTCATGGGGATCTTCCGGCAGATGAACCTCCCAGTGATCCATGTTCTGGATTTCATATTGCCCGTTGTCATGGGCTTTTTGTACCTGCACGATGTCGAGGATCCACTTGTCTTTCTTGGGATGCCATTTGGCATACTTGGCAGTAATAAGGGCTTCGACGTTATACTCATCATTCCAGCGGGAATAGGAAAATTGCCGGAAGGAGAGTTTTTGCGAGTTGGGCCACTCAAAAGAGTAAAAGCCCTCGACGCCGCGGTAGTAATAGCGTCCGTTGCGGTAGATGCCAAGCGGTACCTTGCCGCCTACCTGTTCGTGCCAGATCTCGTTGGTGGTGGAGATGGTGTAGGGGAGCAGCCACTGGGCCGAAGCCAGCAGCAGTCCGGTTATTGCCAATCCACCAAGAACCAGCGGCTGGATGATTTTCCGAAGCGGGATGCCTCCGGCTTTTAAGGCGGTGAGCTCGTTGGTGTGATTGAGGATGCCCAGGCTGATAATTCCGGAAAGAAGTATCAGGATAGGGCCCAGCTGGTCGATAATAAAAGGGATGTTCAGCAGGAAGAACTGTAGGGCCAGGCCAATTGATTTACCTGCACTGGTAAATCTGTCGAATTTTTCAATGAAGTCGACCAGCAGGTAGAGCGCGACGAAGCCGGATGTTACGGTGAGAAAGTACTTACCGAACTGTTTGAGAAGATATTTATCGAGTAGTTTCACGTCAGCTTACTGGCCCGCTCAAGGGCCCCTTGCGTTGATTCCGGTTTGACCGAGTCTTATAGGCGTGAGTCTGAGCTCTTTTTCGCCGGTTGAGGCAAAATCCAGGACTCAAGAGAGAGCATATATCGGCTTCGTGCCTATTATGTAAAGCATAAAGTTGATTTTAGGACCGGCCTTGGTCACCATTACCGAACTATATACCGTAAATGGATAAAATAAAACTCAAGGCGACTGATAACAGTACTGTAATTCGAAATAATGGGCAGATTTAATCCACTTACCGGAAAAAATATGCCATAATAGGTAACTGAGCAGGTCAAGGTAGGTCCTCAAAGGCGGATAAATTTTTCCGCCAGCAGAAAGCCCGCAAAAACAAAAGCGAGTCCGATAATGTTACTGGCCAGGATGTATCCGATGGCGTGGGCCGACTCTCCGGCACGAAAGAACTGTACGCTCTCACGGGCATAGGTGGAGAACGTTGTGAAGCCGCCGAGAAAGCCGGTAAAGAGAAAGAGGCGGAATGCGTGGCTGATCTCGATTCTGTCAAGCCAGCTCCAGAAAAAGCCGATCAGCAGACAGCCACAGACATTGGCCACAAAGGTCCCCAGGGGGAAGTTGAGAGCCAGGCGACCGGCCGCCAGGGCGATGAGGTATCTGCCAAGCGAGCCTATTGCTCCACCGAGGGCAACAGCGAGTAGGTTTTTCATTCCCGATATTGAGTTGTGCAGAGGTTAACGTGAAGTCCAGTGATATCCGCAGTAAGGTTGGGTTGTTATAGCTTGTAAATCAGTACCACCATTGCAATAGTAGGTCAAGCAGTGAGGTCACTTGTGATATCAAGGCAGTGTCAGGAAAGCAGCCGCCAGACACCACACGCTCCGGTAACCGGACGTTCTGCGTACCGCCAAGAGCACGCAGAGACTTGATTTTTTTGAAGATGATGTGCTATATTGTGGAGTTTACGCGGTATTGGCGCTTTCCGAAAGTGACTGGAATTACTAGCTAATTGCCAATATTTTACTGCTCTCAGCGAGAAGCTTTCGGAAAAGTTGGAGGGCTGAATTTTACTGGAGGTGGCTGGCATACAGGTTGTGCTTTCCTGTGTGGGCGTCATGCCTTTTTGCGTTTTGAACGGGGCATGTACAGGAAGCAACGTTAGGGATCAGATCTGGGGAGCCGAAAGGGGAGTTTCGGCGTGCAGTCGTGTTGCAAACGCGAAATCGACGTGTGATCCCGTGCCGACAACCAATATGCCTCTGTTACCGTGAATGGCTAAAAACCACAAGAAGAAGAATGGATGCACCGACCGGTTCGCCAGTTGGGGCCCAGCAAAGGACATGCTGGAAGAATTCTGGGCAGTCTTCCACAAAGATGACGATGTCCTGGTAATTATAAACGCCGACCCTGATGCGCTCGCCAGCGCCATGGCTGTCAAGAGGCTGTTGAGGTACAGGGTCAAAAATGTCGTGATCGCCCATCCCAATGAGATCCGGCGGATGAACAACGTCGCCATGGTGGAGCGGTTGAAAATCCCGCTCGAGCGTCTTGGTAATGTCAAGATCGGCGACTTCAGCAAGATTGTCATGGTTGATTCCCAGCCAAGCCATCTGCCCTGTTTTGAAAAGATGAAGATCGATGTCATTATCGATCATCACCCTGTGAGCGGCGACTGGGATGCGACATTTGTCGACATTCGCCCCCAGTACGGTGCCGTCTCCACCATGATGGTGGAATATCTGCGCGCCGCCGGGATGAAACCGTCGGTTGCACTTGCCACCGCGCTGTTTTACGCCATAAAGGTTGATACCCAGAATTTCGAGAAGAAATCCCTGCTTGCGGATGGCAATGCCTTTCGATATCTTTTTGATATAGCCAACCGCGATCTGGTACGGAAGTTCGAGCTTACCGACCTGCGCAAATCAGAGCTGAAGTACTTCAACATTGCGCTTCAGTCGCTGCAATATTCCAAGCGACGCTATTATACGCATCTCGGCAAGGTTCGCAGTCCGGATGTGCTGGTGATAATTGCCGACTTTCTCAACCACGTGGGGGAGATCGACTGGGTGTTCGTTTCCGGCATTCACGGCGAGAAGCTGGTGGTTATTTTCCGTTGCGACGGTTACCGCAAATCAGCCGGAAAACTTGCCAGCAAGGTTTTCGGTAATGTCGGCTCGGCCGGCGGCCACAAGGAGGCCGCCCGGGCGGAGGTACCGCTCAAGAATCTCGATCTCGGCGACAAGGAATTTACCTCTGCGAGTTTGAAACGGTATATCACGCGTCATATATAAATCATAGGGGCTATGAATCGGCAGGATCTTGCTACCGGTTCATGGCTAAATGATTTTGTGCGGTCCTCACTCCATCGGGAGGCCATTGATGCTGAAAACGACCACCCTGGCGATGATTCTAGCAGGAGGCCGGGTCGATGAACTCGACGTTCTCACCTACGGCCGGCCAAAATCCGCACTGCCGTTCGGCGGTGTCGGCAGGGTGATCGATTTCCCCCTGAGCAACCTGATGAACTCGGGAATTGAGCAGGTTGCCATCCTCAGCCAATATCACAGCTATTCCCTGATCAACCATATCGGCACCGGCGCAGCCTGGGACATGCTCGGCCGCAACCGCGGTATCTCCATTCTGCCCCCTTACATTGGCTCTACCGTGAAGGAGTGGTACCGGGGTTCCGCCGATGCGGTGCATAAAAACCTCGATTTCGTCCAGTTCCATGACCCGGAATATATCCTGATCCTCTCCGGTGATCACATCTACCACATGGATTACGACGATATGATCACCTACCATGCCCAGCGGGATGCGGACCTGACAATGGCATTCATCCGGATCGAGCCCAGCGAAGCCTATCGCTTTGGTGTGGCCAACATATCCGACGAAGATGGTCCACGCGGTGGCCGGGTGCTGGACTACTGGGAAAAGCCCAGGGAGCAGCAGGCGGATTGGGCCTCATTGACGGTCTACTGCTTCAAGCCGGAGGTGCTCTACCGGATGCTTGCCCTGAACCAGCAGCAGGAGTCCTTTGAGTTCGGCCGCGATATAATCCCGGTGATGATGAATGCCGGTCTGAAAGTGTACGGCTACAAGTTCTGCGGTTACTGGGGCTACACCCGGACGGTGGACGAATACTGGCAGTCGAACATGGACCTTCTGGGGGATAAGCCCCTGATTGATATTGACAACTGGGGATTTCGCACCAATCTCGATCAGCGCGGCATTCGTGATTTTCAGCCGACCATTGTTGGCGATTACGGCACGGTCTCCAACAGCCTGATCTACAACGGCTGCCGGATAGAGGGTACGGTGCGAAACTCGGTGCTTTTTCCCGGGGTGGAGATAGGGCGCAACACCCTGGTGGAAGACTCGGTGCTGTTTTTCAATAACGTGGTGGGCCATAACTGCACCCTAAAAAAAGTCGTTGCCGATGTGAACAACTTTTATGGCGATCATGTCCGGATAGGTGAGGGCGGTGCGGCCGGCAAGGTCACAGTGGTTGGCTGGAATAACGATGTACCCGATCAGACTACCGTGGGGGCCGGTGCGACGATCTGGCCGGAACTGACCGAATCGAGTTGGAAAAAACAGGTGGCTGCAGGGGAGGTGCTTCGATGAACAGCACGAAAAATACGCTGGTCCTGCTGCTGGCCGGAGGCGTCGGCAGCCGTCTCAATATCCTGGTTCAACACCGGGCCAAGCCGGCCGTACCATTCGGCGGTCTCTACCGGATTATCGATTTCAGCCTCTCCAATGTCACCAACTCCAGGCTGCAGAAAGTCGGGGTGCTCACCCAGTATAAACCGCTCTCGCTGATGAATCACCTGGGCAGCGGGGAAGCCTGGGATCTCACCGGCAGGACCCGCGGGGTGAAGATTCTGCCCCCCCGTACCGGCGCCAGGGATTCGGACTGGTACAAGGGTACTGCCGATGCGGTGCGCAGGAATATCGACTTTATCGAGGCCAATCCCTCAAAAGAGGTGCTCATCCTCTCGGGCGATCACATCTACCATATGGATTTCGAGGTGATGGTCGAATACCATCGCGCAAAAAAGGCAGACCTGACGGTGGCCATGATGGTGGTGCCGAAGAGCCAGATACACCACTACGGCGCCGGGACGATCGACGAGAAGAACCGGATCATCGATTGGGAGGAAAAGCCCAAGGTGGCGCGGACCAACCTTGCCTCCATGGGCATTTATGTCTTTGATCGTGATTATTTGCTCAAATCGCTATCCCGGAATAAGGAAGAAGTCGATTTCGGTATGCACCTGCTTCCCTGGGCGATTGAAAATGACAATGTCTTCGCCTACCCTTTCTACGGCTACTGGCGGGATGTGGGGACCATACAGGCCTACTGGCAGGCCAATATGGATCTGCTCAACCCGGACAGCGGCCTGCTGCCCGAACAGTGGCGGATCATCACCAATGTTGAATCCAGCCATCGAATATATGATTGGCCCCCGGCTAGGTACGGGTATAAAGCCGAGCTGCACAAAAGTATGATCTCGGCCGGCTGTAAGATAGAGGGTACGGTGGTCAACTCGATCCTGGCGCCTGGGGTGGTGGTGGAAAAGGGGGCGCAGGTTCGTGACTCGATCCTCTTTGAAGGCTGCAGGGTGGAGCAAGAAGCGGTGGTCGATCTGTCAATTCTCGACAAACATGTGGAGGTAAGCGCCAGGGCTATGGTCGGCCATGGTGACGGCCATAAGGTGGCCAGCCGCAGCGCCCCCAATCATCTGTTCACCGGCATAAATGTCATTGGTAAGCGGGTCACTGTTCCGGAGGGTATGCACATCGGCAGGAACTGTTCGGTACACGGCTATACGGCAGGCGACAACTTTCCCGGCAATGGTTTGAGTGACGGGGCAACGCTGGAGCCTGACGGGACGGTGAGCTAACCCTGATAAAAAAGGGCCCTTTCCCGCACCAGCCAATGTGGGTCGTTGGCTGGTGCGGGAAAGGGGTACTTCGAAGGTGGTCAAAACACCAGATGCCGGGGCTAATTGACCCGGCGGTCCCTGCCTTGCCACTCTTTTTCCCTGAGCTTGAATTTCATGATCTTACCGGTGGCTGTCTTCGGCAGATCGCAGAATACGATTTCTTTCGGGGCCTTGAAACGGGCCAGGTTGTTCTTGCAGAACTCGATGATTTCTTTCGCGGTTGGATTAGTGTCCGGTTTCAGGGTGATGAACGCTTTAGGGACTTCACCCCATTTCTGATCCGGTGAGGCGACCACCGCCACTTCCAGGATGTCCGGGTGCCGGTACAGGGTGTTTTCCAGCTCTACCGACGAAATATTTTCCCCGCCGCTGATAATGATGTCCTTGTCGCGATCCATGATCTGGACATAGCCGTCAGGATGGATCACCGCCAGGTCGCCGCTGTGGAACCAGCCGCCGGCAAAGGCCTTGGCGGTAGCCTCTTCATCCTTGTAATAGCCCAGCATGACATTATTACCCCGCATGACGATCTCGCCGATGGTGGCACCGTCACGGGGGGCAGGCTCCATGGTGGCGCTGTTGACCACGTCCATGTACATGGCGTTGACATAGGCTACTCCCTGGCGCGCCTTGACGACGGCGAGTTCCTCCTTGCTCATATCCTGCCACGATTCCTGATTGGCACAGACGGAGTGCGGCCCATACACTTCTGTCAGACCGTAGACATGAACGATGAGTGCGCCGATGCCCTCAATCTGTTCAATGACGGTCGGTGATGGCGGGGCTCCGGCGGTGAGTATGGTCAGCTTTCGATCAAGCTTGATGGAATCGGAATCCGGGTGCGAGATCATCATGATCAGGATGGTCGGGGCCGCGCACATGTGCGAAACCTTTTCCGATGTGATCAGCCTGAAGATGTTGTCGGCGGTAAGGGTCCGCAGGCAGACATGGGTGCCGCCGATGGCGGTGACCGCCCAGGTGAAACACCAGCCGTTGCAGTGGAACATCGGCAGGGTCCAGAGATAGGCGCTACTGTTATCCATACCCGCCTCCTGGATCTCGCCCATGGCGTTCAGGTAGGCACCGCGGTGATGGTAGACGACCCCCTTGGGGCGGCCGGTGGTACCGCTGGTATAGTTGATGGCGATGGGCTGATATTCGTCATCAACCTCGATCGTGACCGGGTCCGCAGCGGCCTTTTCGAGAAAGCTCTCGTAATCCGGGCCATCAAGGGGCATTTCATTGTCGGCATCACAGATGTTGACCAAAAACTCGACCTTGTCCAGCTCGTTGAGTACGGGCAGGATGGACTCGGCCAGCTGGCTGTCGACAAAAACCGCCTTGGCATCCGAGTGGTTGATGATGTAGGCGATCTCCCCGGGGGAGAGGCGAGTGTTGATTGAGACGAGGGCTGCCCCGATCATGGGTACGCCGTAGTGCGCCTCGAGCATGGGGTTGATGTTGGGACAGAGGAAGGCCACCGAATCTCCCTTGCCGATGCCGCGGGCTTTGAGGCCGTTGGCCAGCCGGTACACCCGGTCGAGAAACTGGCTGTAGGTGTAGCGCTTGTCGCCGTTGATGACGGCGGTTTTATCCGGATATACTGCGGCGCTGCGTGTAAGAAACCTCACTGGGGTGAGGATGTCATAGTTGGCGCTGGATTTCTGCATAGCTTGTCTCCTCCACAAGACGGTTGAACAGGTAATGAATTGAGGTGCAGGTCCTGGAACTATTTGACGATACTGCCAAACGTCGGGAGTACCGTGCGCCCGAAAATGTGGTTGTTTACAATGGCTGCCACCATATACACCCCAAGCCAGCCGGCGCAGTACAACAGGTAGCCGACAATCGGTTTAAAGCTGGCGGAGATCAGCCCCATGTCCAGACCGACGATCATCCACAGGCAGACATCGAGCAGAATCACCACCAGAAACAGGGGCAGGGGGCTTTTCAGGTAGGCGGGAGTTACCACCGTCAGAAAGGCAGCGCCTGCCATCCAGCAGAACCCTTCCACCATCGACTCAGGCTTGACCGTGCCGAGAATGCCGGAAAGCATCAGGTATTTTGAGATCACTGAGAGAGCCGCGCCAAACATGAAAAAGGCCGCAAAGAATAAAAAGACATTGCCACCGGTCATGTTGTGGTCCTTCAACTCCATAACCGCCACCGTGTACTGGACGATGCCGCCGCCGATGAGCCATGCGGCGAGCAGTGGTAATCCGCCCAGACCGACTTTGCCGGTAAATACCGCACCAAAGCCAAAACAGGCTACCGCTAATGCTCCGAGTCCCGCGGGTCCGGGAGAGACAAAAGTGTGTTCGTTCGCCATCGCAATACTCCTTACAGCTGAGGTTTATAAGGGGTACAGGAAAAGCAGGGACACCGGGTATCCCTGGCTCTGATCTCCACAGTGGTGATCGAGACGTTCCTGCCAAGAAATATGGAACGCTTGTAAAGCGATGAGTTTGAGTGAAAACCTGTGGTCCTGGTTGTGCGGTAATGCTGGTTGCGCAAGGGACAGCCCTCACGGGGATATCTGGAAACCAGGTTTCAAAACATGAATGAGTGCAAGGATACCCGTCACTTCCCCAAAAGTGCAATCGGCACTGTCCTGAAAATGGTTTCAGCTGGAAACTGAACCGGTCTAGGTCTAGAACCTAGAGAAAAGTACCGGCCAGTTTTTTAACCGAATTTGCGCTAGGTGATAAACCTAGTCGGGCTCGGAAATGTGCCCAGCGCGAATTCATCCACCAGCCGATTGAATGATATTTGCCCCATGGCATATAGTGTGCGCATCAGATGTTGACCGCTGTATCGATGGGCCCCTAAAAGTTTGAGGCCCTGATGCGGCGGCAGAGGGTATCGCTGCACCTCATACCCGTACCAAGGCAACCTTCATGAACGGAGAGTACAGTGGACTTCAGAAACGAATATCACGAGAGGCTTATGAGTCCGGCTGAGGCGGTGGCAACTGTCCAGTCCGGTGACTGGGTTGATTATGGCTGTTTTCTCGCGACCCCCATGACCCTTGACAATGAGTTGGCAACGCGGACAGGTGAATTGAGGGACGTCAAGATACGCTCTCTCGGCTTTCCTGGAATCGCCAAGGTTGCCGAGGCCGACCCGGAGGGACGGAGTTTCAAGTACAACAGTTGGCATTTCACCGGTGGCGACCGCAAACTGCATGATAGGAATGCCTGCGACTATATCCCGCTCTTTTATCATGAGGGGCCTGGTTATTACAAAAAGCATGACATCACCACCGATGTCATGATGCTCAGGACCACCCCCATGGATTCAAAGGGCTTTTTCAATTTCGGTGTCTCCAACTCCTTTACCAAGGCGCAGATTGCTGCGGCGAAAAAGGTCATCATCGAGATCAACGAGAATGTGCCGTACTGTCACGGCGGTTTCGAGGAGCAGGTGCATATCTCCGAAATTGATGGAATCGTCGAAAGCAATCACGAGCAGATGTTCAGTATGGCGGAGCCGAAGATCAGCGATATCGACCAGCAGATAGCCGAGATCGTCGTGTCGCAGATCGAAAACGGCGCCTGCCTGCAGCTTGGTATAGGTGCCATGCCCAACGCTATCGGCAAACTCATTGCCGCCTCAAATCTCAGGGACCTGGGTGTGCATACCGAGATGCTCTGCGACAGCTTTGTCGACATGTATGAGGCGGGGTGTATCTCCAACTCGAAAAAGAACAGGGATGTGGGCAAACTTGTCTATACCTTCGCCCTGGGCTCCAAAAAACTGTATGACTTCCTCGACCGCAATCCGTCCTGTGCCAGCTTCCCGGTGGATTACACCAACAGGCTGGAAAACATCGCCGTCAACGATAAAGCCATTGCCATCAACAATGCCATCGAGATCGACCTGTTCGGCCAGGTTTCTTCCGAGTCCCACGGCACCAGGCATATCTCCGGCACAGGCGGGCAGCTGGATTACACCTACGGCTGTTATCATTCCCGCGGTGGCAAGGCCCTGATCTGTCTTGCCAGCTGTAAAGAGGACAAGAGCGGCAACAAGGTCTCTCGAATCAGACCTTTCCTTGAGCCGGGCACCATTACCACCCTGCCCCGGGTGGTGGTGAACTATGTGGTGACGGAATACGGCATGGTGAACCTCAAGGGCAAATCGACCTGGGAAAGGGCCAAGGCCCTGATTTCCATCGCTCACCCTGATTTCAGGGAAGAGTTGATGGAGCAGGCCAAGACGATGAAGATCCATATGTAAGTTCAGATCGGTCACAGAGCCGTAGAGACATCCTGACGGGTAGCGGAGAGTCCGAAAAACTGCATACAGTCACTCACACTTATCCTGGTTTTTCCCTCCACCACCCACTCCTCACCCGTCGGGGTGCAGCACATCCCGGATTCCTCAAGGGGAATCCGGGGTTGTGTTGTTTCAGCTTTTTTTTCAGACAAAAGAGATTTTGCCCGGTATAGTTTTGCAACCGTTGCGTTCATTCGATGAAGCTGGCAGGGTGAACGGTGAGAGCACTGAAGCGTAGCGAAGTTTTAGGAAACTAGGTTTACGTTTTGAAAGGGCAGGTTGCCCGGCATCGCTGGTAAGGGCTGGTTGCCAAAAATGTTCATTAAAAAAGAGGGTTGGCCTTAAGGGGGGAACGTGTCGATTTTTTCTGGCGGTCGTATTCACAATAAGTTGCTTCTCAGTTACTCCCTGCTGTTTTTTCTCTCACTTCTTTCCGCCTTCGCCATTATCTATTCCATTGTTCGCGACACGATCACCACCAATATCGAGAGCGAACTGCAAAACACCACCACCTCCATCTACAATCTGGTCAAGGCTTCCGCGGCGGTATCCACCAAGAACTATCTCAGGGCTGTTGCCGAGAAAAACCTGGAGATCGTCAATCACTACCATGAGCAGTACAGCCAGGGCCACCTTGATGAAGAGACGGCCAAGGAGCAGGCCGCCCAGCTGCTCTTGAGCCAGTCAATAGGTGATTCAGGTTATATCTACTGTCTGGACAGCGCGGGTATCGTCACCGTCCACCCCCAGAGTCAGTTGCTGCAAAGCGATGTGTCAGAATTTACCTTCGTCCGCGATCAGGTGGTGAAAAAAAGAGGGTATCTGGAATATGACTGGAAGAATCCCGGGGAAACGGACGCCCGGGCCAAAGGGCTGTACATGGTGCATTTTGAACCGTGGGACTGGATTATTTCCGTCTCGGCGTACCGGGCGGAGTTCCGGAACCTGGTCAATGTGGATGACTTCAAAAAATCGGTGCTCGATTTGCGCTTCGGCGAGACCGGCTATTCGTTTGTGGTCGCCAAGGATGGTACGGCGATTATCCACCCCCAGCTGGAAGGTTCGAACATCCTCATGGCCGAAGGAATGCCGGGAAGTGCCTTCAATGACATGTTCACCAGCAAAAGTGGCCGGATAGTCTACCCCTGGAAAAATCCCGATGAGAAAAGTCCTAGGAAGAAGCTCTGTATTTTTAACTATGTGGAGGATTACGACTGGATCGTCGCCTCGACCAGTTATCTGGAGGAGTTTTATAATCCGCTACGCACCATGACCATGTTCCTGCTGCTGGTTTTCGCGCTTACCATGCTTTTGGTGGTGCCGGTGACCGCCAAGCTGAGCCGCTCAATCACCGGTCCCCTGCAGAAGCTGATGCAGAATTTCGAATATGCCAGCAGGGGCGACTTCAGGCTGAAGATGCGCGATGAAGGCAACGATGAAATCGGGCAGCTCGCCGGCTATTTCAACAGGTTCATGTCCCAGCTGGAAATTTACAGTTCCACCTTGAAGCAGGAGATACGGGTCCGTCAGCAGGTGGAGAACCACCTGCGTGAATCGGAAGAACGCTATCGCCTGGTATTGGAGGCGGCGGCTGACCCGATCATCATCTACGATGAGGTGGGCAATGTGGTCTTTTTCAATCCCGCCTTCCACACCGCCTTTGGCTGGGAGCTCTCTGAATGTATCGGCAAGAAGATGGATCACTTCGTACCTGAGGAAAACTGGCCCGAGACCTCGTCCATGATCCAGAGGATCCTTGACGGCAAGGTGCTGCCGCCAACGGAGACCAAACGGTATACCAAGTCGGGCAAGGTGCTCACCGTCAGTATCAGCGGCGCCGCATATCATACCCATGAGCGCAGTCTTGCCGGCAGCGTCATAATTCTTCGGGACATCACCGAAACAAAACGGCTGACCAAGATGCTCATGGATATCGGCGATAATGTGCGGCAGATGATCGGCCAGGACCTCCATGACGATCTCTGCCCCCATCTTATCGGTGTCGCCGGTTTGACCACGGTACTCAAGGAGCAGATTGGCGAAGGCCATCCGGGCCAGCGTCAGCTGGCGGAAAAGATCATCGAACTGATTGACGAGGCGACCGTCAAGGCGCGTGGGCTGGCCAGGGGACTCTGCCCGGTTCACCTGGTGTCGCACGGTCTGCATTCGGCCTTGAAGGAGATGGCCGCCACCTGTAACCTCACCAGCAGCATCGAATGTACTTTTGAGGGAGACGAGTCGGTGGTAATTAAAGACAATGCACTTGCCACCCATCTCTATTATATTGCCCAGGAGGCGGTCAATAACGCAGTAAAGCATAGCGGGGCGTCAAGGATCGAGATAACCCTTGAGCAGAGTGCCGATTATCTGCAGCTGCGGGTAGCCGACAACGGCGAAGGAATGTCCAATGGGGCGGGCAGCCTCGGCATGGGGCTGCAGATCATGAAATACCGGGCTCTGGTTATCGGGGCGTTTCTTTCGGTGGGTTCCGGAGTGGACGGGGGGACTGTCATCCATCTGTCCATGAAATCAACCCAGGCCGGACAGCAACCTATCATCACAGGGAGTGACCATGGCTCAGCAGCAAAGGCGTAAGGTTCTGATTATCGACGATCATCCCATCTTCTGTCTGGGGATGAGCGAGCTGATCAACAAGGAGAAAGACCTGCATGTCTGCGGCAGCGTCGAGTCGGTGAAACAGGCCTGCCCGGCGATCAAGGAGCAGGAACCTGACCTGGTTATTATCGATATCTCCCTCAAGGACGGCAACGGTATCGATCTGGTCCAGGAGGTCAAGAAACATTTCCCGGGACTGCCCATGCTGGTTCTCTCCATGTATGACGAGTCGCTGTATGCCGAGCGGGCCCTGATGGCGGGGGCGAGCGGCTATATCATGAAGCAGGAGGCCATTCCTTCCGTGGTCGAGGCGATCAGGAGTGTACTGAGCGGCGATATCTATGCCAGCATGAGCGTAAAGGAGAAGACCTTTAAGCGGCTCATGGCGCCGCAGACCTCCAACACCAACTGTCCACTGGATGTGCTCACAAACCGGGAACTTGAAGTGTTGCGGTTGATCGGCGACGGCTTGTCCACCAAGGAGATCGCAGACCGTCTGCACCTGTCCATCAAGACCATCGGCACCTATCGTGAGAACATCAAGGAAAAACTTGATCTTAAGCATTTTACCGGGCTGGTGAAGTTTGCCGTCCACTGGTCCGATCAGATGCAGCGTTAGCCCGGACCCCTGTCGTATCCGCCAGGGGTTTTTGCGTTGAAGAAAAACATCTCAGGTTAATGCGGTGGCCTGCTGCCTGTTCTCCCTGCCGCCGCATACATCTCATACATCTACGATCCTGCCAGGCTTCTCCCACTTTTTTTTTACACAACGAGGCGCGCGACTCCCGCAGATGCCGCCGTTCTGAGGCAAATATCGAGAGAAAGTGGGCTTAGTCAAAGCCCCAACAGAAGAATATCCCTGGCATTTTCGAGGCCGTCTAGGTCGATAACCTAGACGGCCTCGGATTTTTGGCCGCAGCGTTATCGGTTCTCACCCGATTGTCTCTTTTCCCCGCTTCCACTATGATTTTTCACCATGTCCAGGCCGGAATAGTCGGATTGCGGGTAGGTTGCCCCACCAGCAATTGTTAGCGTCACAAACCGGCCCTGGGTCAGCCGCCGGTCATTGGCCGGGTGGCATGAAAGGAATCTATCGGGACCCTGTTGTTCCGTTATTGCAATAGACTATCAGTAAGACGAGGAAACGATGCATCAACCGGGAGCAAACGATGACATTCTCAGTCCAGTAACCTTTCTTAACCGCAGCGCCGTGGTCTATCCCCACAGGGTCGCGGTCGTCGACGGAGAACAGCACTACACCTACCTGCAGTTTCAGCAGCGCGTGCACCGGCTGGCCAACGCCTTGCACGGCAGGGGCATAGGCCGGGATGATAAAGTCGTGTTCATCTGCCCCAACACCCTGCCTCTTCTCGAAGCGCACTTTGCGGTTCCCATGCTGGGTGCGGTACTGGTGGCAATCAATACCGATTTCAGCCAGACCCAGCTCTCCCATGTGGTCAATCATTCAGACGCCAGGGTAGTCTTTGTCGATAGTGAATTTGCCGGGAAGTTTCTCGCCATACGTAATGAGCTGGAAAAGGTGGAGCTGGTTGTAGATATCGCGGACGTAACCGCTATGCCGAACCATTTTGACATTGATTACGAGAGCCTCATGGCCGAGGGCGGAACTGAAGCGCCGGCCGCCGATGGCCTCGTTGATGAGAACCAGCTGATAGCCATCAACTACACTTCCGGCACGACCGGCTGTCCGAAGGGGGTGATGTACAGTCATCGCTCCAGCTGCCTGCACACCTTGGGCGAGATCATCCAGTCCGGGCTGACCGCCGACTCGGTATACCTGTGGACCTTGCCAATGTTTCATTGCAACGGCTGGTCATTTCCCTGGGCGATCGCCGCAGTCGGCGGCACCCAGGTCTGCATGCGACACTGCCGTCCGGCCGACATCATCGACCTCATTGAACAGGAGCAGGTCACCCACCTCAGTGCCGCACCGACGGTGCTGCAGATGATGGTCGAATACCCGGCATCCCGCAGGGTCAAGCTGCGCCGTCCCTTGCAGGTCATTACCGCCGGCGCCACGCCGACCCCGGCAGTGACCAAGGGGATGGAGGAGATTGGAGCCAACGTGGTGCATGTTTACGGCCTGACCGAGCTGCACGGCCCGCACAGTGTCTGCACCTGGCAGTCGGAGTGGGTCGAGCTTGATCCGGACAAGCTCTCGAGATTGAAGTCAAGACAGGGTGTTCCCTATATCCTCAGCCAGCACATGGAGGTGGTCGATTCGGCGACGATGGAACCGGTCCCCCGGGATGGCGTGAGTATAGGGGAGGTGGTTATGCGCGGGCATAACGTTATGCTCGGCTACTACAAAGACCCTGAGGCCACCGCTGTGGCCTTTCGGGATGGGTGGTTTCACAGCGGTGACCTCGGGGTTGTTCATCCCGACGGCTATATCCAGATCATGGATCGGGCCCGGGATGTCATCAGGCGGGGGGACAAGCATATTCCCTCGCTTGAAATAGAGAGCCTGCTCACAGAACATCCCGAGGTGATGGAGGCCGCAGTTGTGGCCGTCCCGGATCCAGAGCTCGGCGAGGTGCCCAAGGCTTTCGTGGCCCTGCGGCAGGGCGGCTTCGCCACCGCCGAGGAGCTGATCGAGTTCTGTCGTACCAGACAGCGGCCTGAGATGGTGCCGGTGGCGGTGGAGTTTCAGACACTCCCCAAGACCGCGACCGGCAAGACCCAGAAGTCGGTCCTGCGTCGTGGTGAATGGCAGAAGGGGGAGGAGAGGCCGGAACAGGTACTGCAAGGATAGCCTCGTTCGACGGCAAGCGAACCGAAGAGATTGAATCGCAGCAGTCAGGTTGCCCTGCAGCTGCAGGAACCTACTGCGTTGTTGTCCCAAACGTCTCACTGCTGCGGCGGTATCCATGAGAAATGCTTCATAGCGAATCCAAGGAGGAGAACGTGGGAGAATCGTATATTTCCTACCAGAAAGACCGCAGTGTGGCGACAGTCACCTTTAATCGGCCAAAAGCGCTGAACGCCCTCAGTTCACCACTACTCACCGAATTCTCACAGGTGCTCACCGAAATCGAGGGGGATGAGGCGATCAAGGCGCTGGTTCTGACCGGGGCGGGCGAAAAGGCCTTTATCGCCGGTGCCGACATCGGCGAGATAAATACGCTGACCCCCCTGGCCGCACGCCACTTCGCCGAGCAGGGACAGCAGGTCATCAACCGGCTCTACGAATTCCCGATACCCGTTATAGCGGCGGTCAACGGCTATGCCCTGGGGGGCGGGTTTGAGATGGCCCTGGCCTGCGACTTTATCTACGCATCGCGGAAAGCGACTTTTGGTCTGCCCGAGATAAATCTCGGGATTATCCCGGGCTTTGGCGGCACCCAGCGGCTGGCACGGCTGGTGGGCGCCAACCTGGCAAGGGAGTTGATCTTCTCGGGAAGAATGCTCTCGGCCGAAGAGGCCTATGAGGCCCATATCGTCAGTCGGCTGTTTGCCCCCCAGGAGATGCTGGACGGGGTGATGGCGGTGGCTCACCAGATAACCCAGAAAGGGCGGGCTTCCCTGATGCTGGCGAAAACAGCCATACGCCAGGGGCTGGACACCGATCTCAGCACCGGCCTGGCCATCGAGCGGGATGCCTTCGCCCTCTGTCAGACCAGTCCCGACAGCCGGGAAGGGACCAGCGCCTTCCTGGAAAAACGGGCTCCTGATTTTTCCGGCAGACGATCTGCGTGAGCGATCTGCTGCAACATTATCCGTGAAAGGAGTGACTCGAACATGAAAAATGTCGTCATAGTAAGTGGTTGCAGGACTGCAGTTGGATCTTTCGGCGGGAGCCTCAAAGATGTGCCGGTGGTTGAGCTCGGGGCCCTGGTAATGCGCCAGACACTCGAGCGGGTGGGGTTGCGCCCCGCGGTGCCGGCCGACCATTCCCACACCATTCCCACCCAACTGGCCAATAAGGAACCCCTGGAGCTGGAAAAGCCCTTTCTCGAATGGGACAGTTCCTATCAGCCGGTGAGTGTCGATGAAGTGATCATGGGCAACGTGCTCCAGGCCGGCCAGGGGCAGAACCCGGCCCGGCAGGCGATGGTCCGTGCCGGTCTGGCCAAGGAGACTCCCGCCTTTACCCTGAACAAGGTATGCGGCTCCGGCCTGAAGGCGGTGGCGCTGGCGGCCCAGTCGATCATGACCGGCCAGGCCGAGGTGGTACTTGCCGGTGGCCAGGAGAGCATGAGCCAGGTGCCGATGGCCCTGCCCAAGGGGCGATGGGGATACCGGATGGAACTCACCGGCAGCGGCGAGGTGAAAGACCTGATGGTCTTTGATGCCCTCTATGAAATCTTCTATGGATACCACATGGGCGTCACCGCAGAAAACATCGCCAAAATGTATGGTATCAGCCGCCATGACCAGGACCGGCTGGCATTTCTCAGCCATGAGCGGGCCTGTCGCGCCCGGGATGAGGGGATCTTCGCCCAGGAAATCGTGCCGGTGGAGATTACAACCCGAAAGGGTGTGGTCACCGTGGATACGGATGAGCGGCCCATGACCACCACCATGGAAAAACTCGAACGGCTGCGCCCGGTTTTTGACCGGGAAGGCACGGTCACGGCGGGCAATGCCTCTGGGATTAACGACGGCGCGGCCGCACTATTGCTGATGAGCGAGGACAAGGCCAGATCATTGGGTCTCAAGCCGCTGCTCACCATCAAGGGTTTTGCTTCCGGCGGGCTCGATCCGGCCTATATGGGGCTGGGTCCTGTGCCGGCGATACGAAGGGTGCTGGCCAATGCCAAAATGGCCGTCAGCGATATCGATTGCCTGGAGATCAACGAGGCGTTCGCTTCTCAGGCTCTGGGGTGCATGCTGGAGCTGGGCATCAACCCGGAGCGACCGAACCAGCTTGGCAGTGGTATCTCCCTCGGCCACCCAGTTGGCTGCACCGGCGCCAGACAGCTGGTAACGGCGATGCATGAGATGCAGCGGCGCGAGATGTCCACCGGTCTGATATCCATGTGTATTGGCGGCGGTATGGGCATGGCAATGCTGGTATCAAAAGGATGATTGAAACCTCCAGATAAGGAAATGACAATGCAGGTACGTACATTCGGAGTAATCGGAGCAGGGCAGATGGGAGGCGGTATCGCCCAGGTGGCTGCGGCCAGCGGCTTGACGGTCATCATGCACGATATCAGCGAGGAGCTGGTGGCGGTGGGCCGCGACCGGATAGCCAAGAACCTGTCGCGCCAGGTGGAAAAGCAAAAGCTGAGCCAGGACGAGATGGAGCTGATTCTGGCGCGGATTACCTGCACCGCCGATCTAGCCGATATGGGAACAGCCGACTTTGTGGTGGAGGCCGCCTCGGAGAATCAGGAGATCAAGTTTCAGCTGTTCAAGAAGCTTGATGAGATCTGTCCTGCCGACGCCATTCTTGCCACCAATACTTCCTCGATTCCCATCGGCAGAATTGGCGCGCAGACGGGTAGAGCCGACAAGGTGATCGGCATGCACTTCATGAACCCGGTGCCGGTGATGCGGCTGGTGGAGGTCATCCGCGGCCTGGCCACATCGGAGGAGACCTACCGGGTGACAGTAGAACTGGCTGAGAAAATGCAGAAGACGCCTGCCTCTGCCAATGACTTTCCGGGATTTATCGCCAACCGTATCCTGCTGCCGATGATCAATGAGGCGGTGTTCTGTCTGTATCAGGGAGTAGGGGACAGGGAGTCGATCGATACGGTGATGAAGCTGGGTGCCAATCACCCGATGGGGCCGCTGGCCCTGGCCGATCTTATCGGTCTCGACACCTGCCTGGCCATTCTCGAGACGCTGCATCGCGGACTCGGCGATCCAAAGTACCGGCCATGCCCGCTGTTACGCCAGTACGTGGAAGCGGGTTGGCTCGGCCGCAAGACCGGCCGGGGATTTTACGAGTACTAGATGGACGAGCGCCATCATATTGAGCGAGCACGGATCATGACCACACAACCTTCAGCCAACCAGGCAGTGCAGGATCTTTACCCGGAACATTTTGCCAACTGTTACGGCTGCGGCCGCAACAACGAACAGGGGATGCAGCTCAAAAGCTACTGGGACGGGGATGAAACCGTCTGCCGCTATACCCCGGAGTCCAAGTATACCGGCGGTGTACCAGATTTTCTCTACGGCGGCATGATCGCCTCCCTGCTCGACTGTCACGGGGCGGCCACCGCTGCTGCGGCCAGCGCCCGTCACTATGACGAGCCGGTGTCCAGGTTTGTGACGGCTTCACTGCATGTTGATTTCCTGGCCCCGACGCCAATTGGCGTCGAGCTGGAAATCCGCGGCAAGGCTGTGGATATCAAACCCAGGAAGGTGGTTGCCGAGCTGGTCCTTACGGCCGGTGCAACCCGATGCGCCACCGGCTGGGTTGTCATGGTCAGGATGAAATAACCGGATCTTCGCACCGGAGATCCAAAAAAAGCAACAGAACCAAACCAGTTATACGTGGCGCCGAGCCTCTTGGACGGCGTCATGCTGTGATGCTGATCGAACGGCGGCCTGGCTTCGAAATGGGGCGGGGCACGTCGTCATTACTCATCTCGTTTTTAGGGAGACCACCATGAAATTCGAATTGACCGAAGAACAGAATTTGATCCGCGAGATGGTTCGCGATTTTGCAGAAAATGAAATCGCTCCGACTGCTGCCAGCCGTGATGAAGAGGAGGCTTTCGACCGGGACCTGATGTTTGGCCGACTGGCCGAGCTGGGACTAACCGGTATCGTCTTTCCCGAGGAGTATGGCGGGGGCGGGGCCGATTACATCAGTTACTCCATCGCCGTGGAGGAACTCTCCCGGGTCTGCGCTTCCACCGGCGTCACCCTCTCCGCCCATCTTTCCCTGGGCTCCAACCCCATCTACCTGTTCGGCAGCGAAGAGCAGAAGCAGAAGTTCCTGACGCCGTTGGCCCAAGGCGAGACCATGGGCGCTTTCGGACTCACCGAGCCCTCTGCCGGTTCTGATGCAGGCGGCACCCGGACCACAGCCGTGCGCGACGGGGATGATTGGATACTGAACGGCACCAAGGTCTTCATCACCAACGCCGGAGAGGCGGAGACCTACGTCGTGTTGGCCCGCACCGATCGCGACGCGCAAAAGCACCACGGCATTACCGCCTTTATCGTCGAAAAGGGCACCCCCGGTTTTTCCTTTGGCAAGAAAGAACACAAGATGGGTATCCGCTCTTCGCCCACCATGGAGCTGGTCTTTGAAGATTGCCGGATTCCGGACGCCAACCGCCTCGGCGAAGAGGGGCAGGGCTTCAAGGTCGCCATGAAAACCCTGGACGGCGGCCGTATCGGCATCGCCTCCCAGGCGCTGGGTATCGCCCAGGGCGCCCTGGATGCCACCGTGGAATATTGTCGCGAGCGTGAGCAGTTCAGCAAACCCATCACCGCCTTCCAGGGCGTCCAGTTCCAGATCGCCGATATGGCCACCCAGGTGGAATCAGCCAGGTTACTGGTATACAACGCCGCCTACCGGGCCAGTAACGGGCTGGGCTACTCCAAGGAATCGGCCATGGCCAAGCTGTTTGCCAGTGAAACCGCCATGAAGGTGACCACCCAGGCCGTCCAGCTGCACGGCGGCTACGGCTATACCCGTGAATTCCCGGTGGAGCGTATGATGCGCGACGCCAAGATAACCGAGATCTATGAGGGCACCAGCGAAATCCAGCGCATTGTCATTGGTGGCGCCCTGTGTCGGTAAGTGAGGTTTAGCCCGCATTTCTCAAATCACGAGAAATGCAGGGTAGAGGCAGGCCACGGCCGGCCCCGGATTGGTGGCGCCGGCCGCGGTACCAGAGGTGGAAGAGGGGGAGGTAAGAGATGGAAGCGACGCGGGAGATTTATTGGAATGTTGGCCATGGGCTGCTGACGCTTGGCCCGATGTACCTGCTGACCCTTACGGCGATAGCGGTGTGCTGCTGGGGATTCTGGCAACGGTTGGCTGTCTACCGGCAGGGGCACTCCTTAAACAGGTTCGACCAGCCGGACAAGCGGCTCCTCAACATGATGCGTACAGCCCTGTCCCAGAGCAGGGTGCTCAGGGTTGCCGGGCCGGGAATCGCCCATGGCGCGTTCTTCTGGAGCTTTCTGCTCCTGTTCATCGGCACCATGCTGATCGTCGTCCAGGCCGATTTTACCGCGCCGCTCTTTGACACGATCTTCCTTACCGGCACCTTCTACAAGGTCTTCAGCCTGGTGCTGGATGTGGCCGGTCTGGTGGCGCTGATCATGCTGGCGGGACTGGCGGTGCGGCGTTATATCGTCCGCCCGGAAGGGTTGGAGAACACCCCAGATGACCTGCTGATGCATGCTCTTCTGGTTGCCATCCTGGTGACCGGCTTTCTGATTGAGGGCAGCCGTATGGCCATAACCGAGCTGGGTGTACATGACGGCCTGACCCTCTGGTCGCCGGTGGGGCTGGTGGTGGCAACCGTGCTCCAGTCTCTTGGTGCTGATACACTTGCCAGGCTGCATCAGGTGCTCTGGTGGCTGCATCTAGTCCTTGCTCTCGGTTTCGTGGCGGCGATCCCTTTTCTCCGGCTTCGGCATCTGTTCACCACCGCCGCCAACGGTTTTTTTGCCAACCTCGGGCCGACGGGGCAACTCGCCACGCTGGATCTGGAAGACGACAACATCGAACAGTTCGGCGCAGCCAGGGTTGGTGATCTCAGCTGGAAAGATATCTTCGATACCGATGCCTGCACCAGCTGTAAGAGGTGCCAGGACAGGTGCCCTGCCTACGCCACCGGCAAACCGCTGTCCCCCATGCAGCTCATCTCCCGGCTTGGTGACACCGCCCGCAATGAGCCGGAAGGGGATCTGCTGGAAATTCTAGAAAAAGATGCCATCTGGTCCTGTACAACCTGTCGCGCCTGTGAAGATATCTGCCCGGCCTCCAACGAGCATGTGACTAAGATCGTCGAACTGAGGCGCAACATGGTGCTGATGGAAGGGGAGTTCCCAGGCGAGGAGGTGATGGCGGCCATGGAACAGACCGAGGTCAACGGCAACCCGCTGGGCATGGGCTATGCCGGACGGGCCGACTGGGCCGAAGACTTGGATCTGGTCATTGCCGGGGAAGGGCAAACCGCCGATGTGCTCTACTTCACCGGTTGCTATGCCAGCTTCGACCGCCGCAATATCAGGGTGGCCAGGGCCTTTGTCAAGCTGTGCAAGGCCGCCGGGCTGTCTGTGGCCATCCTCGGCAAGGAGGAGAAGTGCTGCGGTGAGCCCATGCGCAAGATGGGTAACGAGTACCTCTACCAGACCCTGGCCATGGAAAATATCGAGCAGCTCACAGCTGCCGGCATCAGCCGGGTGGTCACCACCTGTCCCCACTGTTACAACACCCTCACCAAGGATTACAGGGAAATGGGGCTGGAGCTCGAGGTGCTGCATCATACCACTCTGCTGGCCGAGCTGGTGCGTGAGGGGCAGCTGGCGATCACCGATGAAGACCTCTTTCTCTGTACCTATCACGATTCCTGCTATCTGGGGCGCTACAACGAGATCTATGAACCTCCGCGGGAGCTGATTGAGTGTGCCGGCGGCGAACTGCAGGAGATGGAACGGAGCCGCGATCAGGGATTTTGCTGCAGCGGCGGCGGTGGCCGGATCATGGCTGAAGAGAACCTCGGGACCAGGATGAACGGCAAACGGGTGGAGATGGCCCTGGAAACTGGCACCGGGATGGTGGTGGCCAACTGTCCGTTCTGCCTGTCCATGTTTGAAGACGGCATTAAAGGGGCCGACGCCCAGGCGGATCTGCAGGTCCAGGATATCGCCGAGCTACTGGTCGAGCGGCTCGCCCCGAACTGATGTGAGAGTAGGGCTCAGGCCTATACAGTCTGTATTACCAAACTGTACCACCAAGCCTGAGCAGGATGGAGAGAGAAATCCACGGATCAAGGAGAACAACTATGAAAATCTTGGTATGCATCAAGCAGGTTCCCGACATGGAATCGAAATTTGTCCCGGATGGTGACGGTACCTGGTATGACCGGACGGAGCTGGCCTGGCGGATGAACGAGTATGACGAATACGGTGTCGAGCAGGCCGTTCAGGTCAAGGAAGCCACCGGCGGCGACCTGACCGTCATCTGTATCGGCCCCGATCGGGTGAAAGAGACCATGAAGAAGGCCCTTGCCATGGGCTGTGACCGTGGGGTGCACATCGTCGATGACCAGATTCACCAGAAAGACAGCTTTGCGGTGGCCTCCCTGCTTGCCGATTTTGCCCGCGACAAGGACTTTGACCTGATCTTCTGCGGCATGCAGTCCCAGGACAGGGGTAGTGGCCAGGTCGGAGCTATGCTGGGTGCCATGCTGGAGAGGGAAACGGTCACCACCGTGGTGGATTTTCAGCTTGAGGATGGGCTGCTGACCGTGAAAAGGGAACTTGAGGGTGGCACCAAGGCGGTTGTCAGCACCCAGCTGCCAGCGGTGATCACCTGCCAGCTCGGTCTCAACACCCCACGCTACCCGACCTTGCCCAATATCATGAAAGCCAAGAAAAAAGAGATGTTGAGCGTAGATGTTGCTGCTTGCAACTGTCCTGCCCAAACGGTTCGCCCCCTGTCCATCGGGGCCCCCGAAAAGCGGGGAAGCTCCCTCTTCCTCGAAGGTGAACCTGCGGATCTGGCGGCCCAGCTGGTGACAATTCTCAACGAACGGACCGGAATTCCGGCATAGGAGGCGGCGATGAAATGTCTTGTCATTGCAGAATATCGTGAAGGAAAATTGCTGGAAAACTATCGTGAATTACTGGCTTTTGGTGCCAAAGTCGGTGGCGAGTGCGCCATGTTCCTGGTGGGTGGCGAGCAGCTGCCGGAGTTTTCCGGCAGGCTGTATCTGGCCGACAGCAGCCTGTACAGCGAATACAACCCCACCGTGCACACCCAGCTGCTGGCAGATGTCATCGAAAAGGAGCAGCCGGAGCTGATCGTCTTTATGCACAGCTCCTACGGTTGGGACCTGGCTCCCCGGCTTGCCGTACGCCTCGGTGTACCGCAAATATCCGAGGTGGTCGGCGTGGCGGAAGACGGCTGGCTTGTACCGGCCTGCAATGCCAAGTTGCAGCGGACCGTGGCTGCCACCGGAGACCGGGCCATTCTCACCCTGCAGGCGGGTGCCTTCAGCGCCAGCGGAGAGTCGGCCGGAAATCCCGAGGTCATCGAGTTAAGTTCAGCCTCGGTCAGCCAGCTGCAACTGGTGGGCTATGAGAAGGCCGAAGCCGGCGAAGTGGACCTGACCAAGGCGGAGGTAATCGTCAGCGCCGGACGCGGTGTGGGCAAGCCCGAGAATGTGAGCATGGTTGCCGATCTGGCCAAGGCGCTTGGCGGAGAGTACGGCGCCAGCCGTCCAGTGGTCGATGCCCAGTGGGTGGAGCATAACCGGCAGGTGGGCACCACCGGCATGACCGTGGCGCCAAAACTCTACATCGCCTGCGGGATTTCCGGGGCGGTCCAGCATCTGGCCGGCATGAAGCAGTCGGACTTCGTGGTGGCGGTCAACACCGACCGCGACGCTCCCATCAATGAGGTGGCCGATGTTTTCGTGGTCGCTGATCTTAAACAGTTTCTCCCGGCGCTGACCGAGCAACTTCAAGCCGGATAAGAGGTTCTCCTGAGGGGCGTCGCGCTGCCCTCTCTCCTGCGGCGCCCTTTTTCCAAGAATTCTCCCTTCCCAGAACCCGCAGGCAAACTCCCTCAACTTGGGTATCTGTTCTAAGGTATTGCGTATGTCTAGCAGGCGGGCAGCCTGATGAAAAGATTGCAGAAGGCAGGCAAGAACACTTGCAGTGAGATGGGAATTGGTGTAAAAGTCTTTCCACAATTTTGGGCGGGCAACCATGATGAAGAGCCACACGGTTGCCAAAATCGACTCAAAACAGTAACATTCAACTACCTGATAATTCAGTAGAGCCCCCGTAGCTCAGGGGATAGAGCACAGGATTCCTAATCCTGGTGTCGCACGTTCGAATCGTGCCGGGGGCACCATATAGAAAAGGGTTTACAGCCGTTTGGTTGTAAACCCTTTTTCTGTTTTTGGGCACTAGTTATACAACCTCTGTACAACTATTGAAAAAGTATGGGCCTACACCAAAGAAAGGGGATGAATATTCTATTCTAAGTTCAGATTGATTAAATTACTCAGAGTAATCTGACTACCCCAGGGCTTACAGTAGTTATGTTAAGTTGAGGTGCTTGGCAAAGTAATTGAGATTATATTTGCCAATCTCAACTCTGTTCTCGAAATACTCAATTTGGGGATTCTGAGTACTACAAACAAAATGATTTCCTGTAAACTTCCTAAAAGAGCACAGTCAAAAGTTATAGGAGATATATGGACTTCCTTCTTAGAATCAGTCATTTACTCAGGCAGTCCTGTATCAAGAACAAAAGCTTGTATATGAATGGGATCGCATGAAAGATCAGTAGCCTGTTGATCAAAAAAGGCCTGGGCTTCTTTAATGGAAAAATTCAATTTAAGTGAGTCTTTCTTTTGATAATGATTGTCATCCCATTTACTACAGAGAAACCAGCCAACTAGGTAGAGCCCGAACCGATGCTGATCGTCTATGAGGTATCTATCGCGTAATTGAAACTCCATGGCCGTCTTTAACTCTTTATTCCAACATCCTTTGCTTTCGATAACCACTGTAACAGTTTCAAATTGTTTACCGATTTGACAAACAGCATCAACGACGATATCAGTTTTTTCTCCAACCCCAGATTGCTTTAAACGACGAAATTCAACTTCACGATTGGCAAAAACACCACTCTTGTTGAGGTCGTTTTCCAGATGGCTTTTAACATAGTCAGAAAAATCATTTTCGCTTCTGGGGCGATTATTGTTCCACAAAAACGTTGCCATAGGTGTAACGCCGTGAAGAGTTTGTTCAAGTCTTTTTAAAGAAGCAATGATGACATCAAGGAGTTCCTGTCCACTTCGGACTAATAAAAAATCTCTATTCTCAGTAAGCGAAAGAATCTCCTGCGGTGTAGGCGGGCACCAAGTGGCTCTTCGATAAAGAGACTGACACTCTCGTAAGATCCACTTGAGCCATACCTGCTCAGGGAATGCTGAAGCTATTTTTGCTAGGCCAATACATGCACCGTGCGTTCCCCTTTTCTTTAAATGACTCAATAGTTTTTCATTAAAATCCCAGCCGCTCAACTGGTTGACATTACCATCGTCTTCTTCTGAATGTGGACGGTTCTGTTCCAGCAATATATATAAGTCTGCGGCTTGGTCATCGGCTAACCGTGGAATAATCCTTTCTCTACCTGATATTTTCTCTATTAACTCATAGCCAAAATCGAAATCAGCTTGAATAATTGGCCAAATATTAGACCATCCGGCATCATCTGCATACATCATTAAATTAGCAGCTGCTACCAATGCTCGCTTGCGCGCCATCTCATCAGCTGGTGGCGGATTTGTAATTATGGATTTGGTAAATGACAGAGCTTCTTTACCCCCCTGTTCAAGCAGAAGTCCAAGCAAACTCCCTTCATACTCTACCGTTAAATCAGTATTGCTCAACTTTTCGAAGACCGCTTCGGATAATCGATAGTCCCAAATATCCTTTATGTGGTGAAAAGAAATTGTTTGATCATTTTTCTCTTTATCAATCGTTTGAAGGACACCTTCGATTATTTGTTCCGGTGCGGATTTATAAGCTAGGCGTAATAGTGCTTGCCCTTCATCTTGTTCATGGCGGGACGAATAGACTAAAACGACCTTTGCCCACTTGTTCCAAGTATTACTGTCAAGAGAAATAACGAAATTCGGATCTTCCTTAAACAGCATTCGGAGCGCATAGTCAGAAGCAAGAGCTTCAAGCTTTGTGCTCGTTGCAAAAAGACTTTCAATTTTTGGTGAACCATTAATAATATATTGTTTTGTCGCTGCAATAATTCTTATTTTAGTTTCTGTTCCTGCGTTCTTCCAGCCGCAATATTCGCGATAATCAGAATTCGGCCAACCACCATAACCATATTCATCAAGATTCAAATTATAGAGAAGAGATGGCCAAACATTTACTTGTCCTGCCTCTGATTTTTCCAGATTTTCAATAATAAGTTCCGTAGGAGTAGGAGATATTTTTTCATGGGTACGATCTCTTCCGTAATGGTATCTACGCATTCTATCGGCTTCTGGTGAATCCAACCGAACAGGCTCTCTTATGAATTTAAATTCTTCAGCAAAAACGGGATCCTCATCACAAATAGCAAGAACAATGTTTGTGTGTTGGTAGTTGAATACACAATTGGTTAATTCGGCCAGATATTGTCTGATCTGTTGCGGTTCACTTTTACTACGGCCAATCAACCAAGGAATATCATCAGAATTTACAACATTTGCTTGAGAGTACAGATAGGTATCTAGCTTTTCTTCGCCGAAATCAGTAAGCAAGGCATTAATCAATAATCGTCGTTTGTTTGTTTCATCACTTGAAATAAGATTTTCTATTAGTCCAATATCATGTTTTTTTAAAAGAACTGAAATAGCTCTTAAAAATGCATTTGCAATTTCAGCCGAATTAAGAAGTTCCCAAGCTTTGGCAAGGATGCTTTTTGCTAATTCTCGCGAGTGATATTTGTCTTTCCAATTAGGATAGGAGAACTCCATCCACTCAAGTGCAACCAAAAGATTACCCCTGCCCAATCCTTGAGCAACCCGCCTATAGAGAAAGTCATAGTAGGCTCCAATCAAATTCTCATTTTGAGGCGGTGATAGGTGTGAAAAGAGGTCTTCTGCTGAAATAAAGATGGGCCACAAGACTCTAAGGGCTTGACCTTTCAACTCATCATCAGGGTCATCACCTGCTTGCCCAAATGCCAGAGGTTTTAAACTCTGCTTTGTCTTGTCGTCTCCAATTAAGCATATCGCGTGAGTGGCCTGGTTCCGGATATGATAATTTTCCGATTGATTCAGAGCAGTGACTAAGATTTTTTCCTGTAAAGACGTTAAATTGCAGGCTTCGGCGATATCTATGGCAACACGTCTAACAATTATATTTTTTGAAGAATCAGTAATATATGGAAGGAGTTGATTCGTTAGATTGGGATGCTCCAACTTGCTATAATGATCCCTTAAGGCCCAGTCACTATCTACAGCATCGCCCTTTTCGTAGAGAGCTAAAAGCTCTTGAGTAAGACCTTTTTTCGACTCAGTTCCTATAGAGGAAATATCACCTCTTAGCAAAGCCTCTGGATCAATCCCCATAAAATAAGAAAATACCTCGTCATTCATACTTGACACCCAAGCGGCTACTTCCGTTAGTTGGGGGATTAAATTTTTTCCGGGATTTTCAGGATGGCATAAAAGACTTATGACCTGATTCAAATTTGCTTTGCAATGGGCTAGATAGAATGCAGCCAGATATTCTGCGTACGTCTGATGAGCCCACCCTGCTTTGTGTTTTCCTCGTGATGAAAAGAAACCAGTGTCACCTAGCACTTCGCGGAGCGTCGATTCATCTATTGCGATTTTACTTCCATCAATTGCTTCAGCCTCTCCAGTTACATTCGCTAGAGTTAGATCTTCATCCGAGATATCGCCATTAACATGGCCAGTCCAAACAGCATTTTTGCCACCAAAAACCATTAACGCAGCAATTCGAGCTGCAACAATCACCCTTTTTTCAGGGCTCAGGTAACCAAAGCGTTTAGCATCACGCCTTGATTGGTTTGATTCTTCTGCCAGGGACAAACAACCTTTGCTATAAAGTTCCGATTTACTTGCAGGAAGCCTTGACTCCTTCTTAAAAATATTGATGAGCATTTGAAGGGTTATCGGCTTGATAGCGAACGGAACAGCTTCACTATTCTGGATCTCTTCAATAAACTTTTCAGGGTCCAATCCGCTAATCTTTGTTGCTTCAATGACGTCAATTTGCCTTAACGGGGTCAGTTCATAGACCCCCACATAACCTTCACCCCAATGGGATGTCAGAAATTCCTCAAGGCCAAGAGGCCAATCATGTGTGCGACATGCTATTCGAATAAAAAGATTATGAGTAGGGAGGTTGTTAAATTCTTCAGAAAGGAATTTGGAGAGGGTGGGAATGCTCAACAAACATTCATCAAAACTATCGAGAAATATGTATAAAGGTGTTTTGTCGCTATCCCATGTTTTGAACTCAATGCTGTCAAAAAGTTTCTTTTCTAACCGATACTCGCCACTAATGGCATTAAGGTTCAAAAAAAGAACGTTGCCACCCTCAGATTCTATTTTGCTTCTAGTTTTTTCAACCAGTTGCTCAATGGCATACGATTTGCCAATGCCAGGCTCACCCAATAACCCTAAAACTGGAAATTTCTCGATTTCTGAAAAGTTTTTTACATCAGGGTTGTAAATTGAACCGTATTCGCTATCAGGGTCGAATAAGTAACCACCATCACTAAGATTTAACTGCCCGACTCGTGGGCACCAGAATCTTTTCCAAGGATATGTTGCAGATGTCATGGCTCTTTCTTTTGTTAATTTACACACGTAATGTAGCTATGTTATCACTTAGCCTATTTCCAAGCTAAAAGTTTAATGCCATCTCCTACAGGAAAATGGTACGTAGAGGAATCCACATATTGCCCCTAGATCATAACCGATGGTGCGAAAATCAGATAGAAGACATTTCCAGACTTGGACGAAGTCTGGCCTTCTAAAGGCAAGAGATGTTCACTGGCAAGGCATAGTTGGAGTTGAATTTCAGAAATTTGAGACAATTCCTGAGTATCTATGCTCTCAGGAAATGTGGTTTAAGACTCTGGTGACTACAGCATTTTGGCTACAGGTTGAACAGATAGAGTTTTACAGTGTTGGAGTGTAGCAATTGTAGCCCAATCCAAAAGCCTTATGTTAACCGGCAGACTCGAGCAAAAAGTAGATTACGATCTGAGACCCTTATATCTAGTGCTCAGACACAAAAGTGAATAATCAGGGTCAGATTCAATTTAAATTGGCTATTGAACAGAAAACGGGAGAGGATCAACCTGGATTTCATCCCGTTGTGCAAAACTGAACAAGGATCAGGGTAAAAATGAATTTCTATTTTACCCTGATCCTACCTGTGCTTTTGATCGAATAAATCAGCAGGTGTTTAACTGGCTTTTACCGCTGCAACCACTGAAATCTCGACCAGCAACTCTTCGCGTGCCATGCTTGCTTCCACACATGCGCGTGCAGGTGCATGGCCTTGTGGAACCCAGTTATCCCAGACTTCGTTCATCTGCGAAAAAAGATCCATGCTTTTGATATAGATCGTTGCTGAAAGAATATGCTCACGATCACTTCCGGCTTGATCAAGCAACGCGTCGACCTTTGCGAGCATGGTTCGGGTTTGTTCCTGGATATCATGGGTCGCATCCTCAGCGACCTGTCCACAGAGATAAATGGTGTCATTGTGGATAACGATCTTGCTCATCCGCTCTTTGGTTTCCATCCGAGTAATAGGCATATTTTTTCCTTTAGTGACTGTTGAACTTTGGGGTGGTTATTAGGGAACTGCCGATTTTCCAAGTTGTCCAGCTTTGTGCTGCCGGTGGAAAAATCACACCCTTATACCATTCTTTGCCATCGACTGTTATCTATTTTGCCCTCTTTGTGAGGATTCATAACCGAGATTGAAATACAAAGAAAAAGCCTGCCGGCTGCAAATCCGGTATGAAGTTGAAGCTAGGCTCTCGATGATGTTAAGGTTCTAATAACTACATAGAATCTTGACAGGATTGCAACGGAGGGCGAATTGGAAGCAAAGCAGAAGTGTATTCTCGTTGTGTATCATTCCCAAGGCGGTACCATGCAGCGCATGGCGGAGCGGTTCGCGGCAGGTGCTGCCAAAGAAAAATCTGTGAAAACCGTTTTGAAAAGAGCCGCCGATGCGAATATTGATGATCTGTTGAACTGCGATGCAATTGCCATCGGTTCCCCGGAATATTTTGGGACAATGGCAGGCATGATCAAGGACTTTTTCGATCGTACCTATGAAGCCGCCCGGGAAAAGACCCATGGATTACCGTTTGTCATCTTTGTATGTGCAGGTAACGACGGCCGGGGCGCTATCATGCAGATAGAGCGGATCGCGGCAGGATATGGTTGGAAAAAAGTTCAGGAACATTTCCGGGTTGCTGGTTCACCGACCGAACAGGATCTTGCAGGGGTGGAGGAACTTGGGCAGACACTTGCTGCCGGTGTTGATTTTGGTATTTTCTAGCCAGTAATCATGAGTATGTAAGTTTTGAGTGTCTCTGGTTTGCCTGTGCGGCTGCTACTGCTCTGTTGTCCAATAGTGATCGGCTGAGCTGTTCTTCAATTCACCGGCAGCGTTGCAGAACTCTTCATTGACCAGCAGACCTTCCGCTGCAAAAAGGCCGGTTGCGATTCCATAGGCCACCAGCATCCTTTCATACCAATAGCCTTTCCCGTCCACGGGTTCTTTTTGTTTTACGCTATCAAATTCCTGGAAGGCATCCACAAATTTTTCCCTATCCACTTCGAATCCGTCACAGATATCAGCGACCGCTGCGGCAAAGGCCAGTTGCTGCAGCTTGATCTGCTGCTGGTCGGTGAGGTAGCTCTGGGTCAGGATGTCCAGTCGTTGCCATGCCGGGTTTATCTGGTCAAGAACAGGCAGAGGCTCGTCTGCTGCAAGGGTGCTGGTGGACGTAACAATACTGGTGGTCGTAGCAAAGAAAAGTACAAGTAGAAGCTGCACAGTTTTCATAGGTTCCATCCTTGTAGGCACTGCAATGTTGTTGATCCGACTTCTGCCACCATTTTGTTGTTATGTCTTACCGGTACCGATACCGGTAGTGGGGATGCCGTCTGACTGGTGGGCGATGGTAATGATAATGGTGTGGCGGGCGGCGATACCTTTTGTAATGGTGATGCCTATGCTCGTAATACTTATCGCGATTGCTCTCGTGGTAGATGACGGAACCGGCAAGAGCTGCTGTACCCACAGCCACCATGGTCTTGCCGGAATCATATTCGTAGGTGCCGGTGCGGGGATCGTAGCTGGTACAGCCACTGATAAAACCTAACAGTATGAACACGGCAAAAAACATCAGGAGCATGCCTAGTGAGGCCTTGATAGGGGGAATGATTTTCATGGAGCCCTCCATCTCTTCCGTCTGGATCTGGTGGTGCTTGAGAAAGGCGTGTGTGAATGAAAACGTATGGACCGCATGAAAAGAGGTCAAGGTACGTAAGGGCTGTATTCCCAGGGGTGCCAGGAAAAGTGAGCGGAATTTTTGGGGAACCTTTTAGACGTCCCCGATACGCCCTGCACACGCCAAAATCGTAGCACTCATAACTGTTAAACTCATGGCTGCCAAAGTCATTGGGCACTCGAAAGGCGCCACAAACTGTATATTTTTTTCTTTGCTTGAATTTCCTCTTTAACTTGTTGTTAGCGTTCATAAAGTTGCCGGATATCAGTTACAAGAGCTGTTGCCTGGTTGCCCCTGCCTGCTTGATTTGTAGAAGTTGAGCAGGTAGTATGCCGCCTCATAACTTTAAGCCTGGGGGAGTCTTCGGACTGAGAGTTCCTATGGAAGGAACGACCCTTTGAACCTGATCCGGTTGATACCGGCGTAGGGAACGGTGACCACTTTCAGCAGCAATCTGCTGTACCCCGGCCCGTATCCTGCGGCACACTATGGGGTATTCACACATGTACAAGACACAGATGGAGCTCGCCCGTGAGGGGAGGGTAACGGAGGAAGTATGTCAGGCGGCCGAGGAGGCCCGGATTCTCCCTGATGTTCTGCGTGAACGAATCGCCGAAGGAACGGCAATAATCTGCCGTAACAACAAGCGGGCAAACGGAAAGCCGCTTGCGGTCGGCAAGGGGATCCGTACCAGGGTCAATGCCAATATCGGCACCAGTAAAGACGACACCAGTATCGACAATGAGCTGGAAAAAGCCAGGGTAGCAGTGGCAGCCGGTGCCGATGCGATAATGGATTTGTCCACCGGCGGTCCCATTGATGAAATTCGGGCGGCGATTATAGCGGAAACCGAGGTCTGCATAGGTTCCGTCCCCCTCTATCAGGCCGCCTGTGACACGGTGGTCAAAAAGGGCAAGGCTATTGTCGACATGAGTGTGGAGGATATCTTTGCCGGCATAAAAAAACATCTGGACGACGGTGTTGATTTCATAACCATTCACTGCGGGGTAACCAGGGCAACGTTGGAAAAGATGGACCGGGAAGGACGAATCATGGAGGTCGTCTCCCGCGGCGGTTCTTTCACCTGCGGCTGGATGGAATATAACCAGGCGGAAAACCCTTTATACGAGTATTTCGATGAGCTGTTGGAGATGGTACGCCCCTATGACGCCACTCTCTCACTTGGTGATGGCTTCCGGCCAGGTTGTCTGGCAGACGCCACGGACAGGGCCCAGATACACGAATTGCTTATTTTGGGGGAGTTGACCCAGAGGGCCTGGGAAAGAGGTGTGCAGGTCATGATCGAAGGGCCGGGGCACGTACCGCTGAACCAGGTTGAAGCAAACATCCAGCTGCAGAAGCGGATCTGCCATGGCGCTCCGTTTTATGTGCTTGGTCCACTGGTAACCGATGTTGCTCCCGGCTACGACCATATCAGCTGTGCCATTGGCGGCGCTATTGCCGCCAGTGCCGGGGCTGATTTCCTCTGCTACGTCACCCCGAGCGAGCACCTCTGCCTGCCCACGGTCGAGGACGTGCACGAGGGTGTGATGGCTACTCGTCTTGCAGCTCACTCGGCGGATATCGTCAAAGGTATCCCCGGCGCCATGGAGTGGGACAATAAAATGTCCCGGGCGCGCAAGGCGCTGGACTGGAAAACACAGTTCGAGCTGGCCCTGGACCCGGACCTTGCCCGCAAGAGGCGTGGGGCGACCGCAGAGGCGGCGGATAGCCACGGAGCGTGCACGATGTGCGGCGAATATTGCGCGTACAAGGTCATGGATGAACGCAAAAAGATCAGGAATTGATCGGGCTGATTTTTTCGGCTTTGCTTGTGCACAAGGGCAAAGCGTATCAGTCTACCTGATATGAAAAGGGTTTACAACTCAACTGGCTGTAAACCCTTTTTTCGATTTGAGGGCAAGATCGAGAGTTCCCGGTTTCTTTCAGTCATTAAACTCAGGAGCTTACCAAGCACTCCTCCACTTCATGTTGAGCATTCAAGGAGGTATTCAATCTTGACAGTCTGTAAGGGACCGTTATTGTTTAACTGCTAACGTTTTTTGCAGGTTTTTTGCAGGTAAGTGGGCAGAGTTATGAAAGCTTTGAATAAAGATCAATTTAACGATTCAAAAGGGGAACAGGATGGATGTTACAGAAAAAGTTCTGGAAGTAATGCGTGCTGAGGGAAAACCCCTGAATGCAGGAAAAATAGCTGAGATTGGTAATCTTGAGCGTAAAGCAGTCGACAAGGCAATGGCCAAACTCAAAAAAGAAGAGAAAATCGTTTCGCCAAAACGCTGCTATTGGCAGCCGGCTTAAGTCGAATCTGGAAAACAAGGCCATTGACGATCAGATGTTTTTCATCCAATCGTTAATGGCTTTTTTCTTATCTTCTGAAAAATCGCTGTGTACCTGATCGTATAACCAACGAAGTGATTTCTGCCGTAACCTATCTCGAAACAATTCTTCAGCGTCCTGTATTACGACCTTGATCAGGCATGGGCATTTGTCTGTAAAAACAGAAGGATCATCTACAAAGATATTCTTTTTTCGAAGTTCAGCGCATTGAAAAAAGAAAGAGGGCCCTTCGATAGCCTCAATGATGTCCCAGAATGTAATCTCCTCTGCTGGTCGAGCTAGCTCGTATCCGCCTTTAACACCAGGTACTGACCGAACAATACCACTTTTCCTGAGCTTGGCGAACGCTTTCGAAAGGTAGGTTTCTGTAATTGCATTTAATTCTGCTATTTGTTTGATGCCGACCGTTTTACCTTTCGGAAGATCAACCATATAAAACAGCGAATGAAATGCGTATTCCACTCCGACACTGAACTGCATCTCTTGTTCTCCATTTGAGTTAAAAGCAAAGAACTACAACATTAGTAAGAATTTGTCTTGACGAATCTTATGAATACGGAGTAAAGATATCGCGGATACATTATATCCACAATTAATAATTCAAAAGAGGTTTCAAATGTTCGACGACAAGTTCAAGGAAGTGGTCAGTAATGAAGGTGTAGTCTCCATTGTCTCATGCGCTGATAATGAAGCCCATGTGGTAAATACATGGAATTCTTACCTAGTGATACCAGACGAAGAGAGGATACTTATTCCTGCTTACGGCATGCGGAAGACTGAAAAGAACGTAAACAAAAATAACAGTGTCTTGCTCACACTCGGAAGCAAGGAAGTCGAAGGTCGTATGGGGCAAGGAACCGGATTCTTGCTCAAAGGCACCGCTAAGTATATCAGTTCAGGACCCGAATTTGAGATGATGAAAGAGAAGTTCTCCTTTGTGACACGAGTGGTAGAAGTCACTGTCTCATCAGTTAAGCAAACCATCTAAAATCATATGGTTTTGGGGATTAGCCGCTTTGAGTTAGATCGACAGCAAGAAGTATAGGCAGAGTCAAGGTATGCTCTGTATCGTGAGGGTTTGCGGCCAAGTGGCTGTAAACCCTTTCTTGTTGGTTCTCTGAATAGATTTCTGCAGGGCCTTGTTGTTGGAGGTTCAGATCTCCAGTGGTTCCTGAACCGGGAGCGACTGCATTGGCCGCAAAGAACTTTATTGCACACCTCAAGCGGCTGGCTTATCAAAATTAGCTCAATGCCATCTGAAATGAAGGGGGAGTCGAGCCATACTTTATAAGAGTCCGATCTCCCCAAACTTGCTCTTTAGGCATACCTCCCCATATACTTCATGGTAGGAAGAAGTTCCCTGAGGGCATATGTTTTACAGGCAATTTGGGAGTGGTTCGGCCAAATGTTCACTACAATCCCCTCTCACTGTCAAGCATTTCTCCGGGAAATTTTCTCCCCGATGTACCCGTAACCACCAATCTTTCTCTTGTTGCGAATCGGCTCTGCCAGACGCTGATGACATATACACTCTTGCGGGCTACGGCATAATAACAGCCCTTCACATTGCGGAGTAATTGAGTTGTCCCATTTTTCCTACGAAAATGTTTGCGGAGGTTACTGCTATGAGGATCAAACGGAGGGACTTTCTGAAGTTGACTGCATTGGCTGGGGCTGCCGTTGCAGTGAATGGCTACGCTCAGTCTGAGCAGAAAACAAACAGCCTTGCCACAACCGGAGAAGAGAGGACTTCAAGCCAGGGCCCGGGCGAGTGGAAACCGACAACCTGCCAGGGCTGCACCACCTGGTGTCCGGCAGAAGTGTTCGTCCAGGATGGTCGGGCGGCAAAGGTGCGTGGTAACAGATATTCAAAGCAAAATGACGGTACAGTCTGTCCCCGAGGTCATCTCTCCCTGCAGCAGGTATATGACCCTGACAGGATAAAGGTCCCGATGAAACGGACCAACCCGGAAAAAGGAAAAGGGGTTGACCCGAAGTTCGTGCCTATCAGCTGGGATGAGGCGCTCAATACCATAGCCGACAAGATGATGGAGCTGCGTGAGGGGAAAGAACCGGAAAAATACTGTCTCATGCGGGGGCGCTACACCTACATGCGTGACATCATCTACGATGTGATGCCCAAGGTGTTTGGATCACCGAACAACATCTCCCACAGTTCGACCTGCGCTGAGGCGGAGAAATTCGGCTCATACTATACTGAAGGGTTATGGGACTACCGCGACTATGACATCTCTAATTCAAAGTACATTCTCATCTGGGGCTGTGATCCGGTAGCCAGTAACAGGATGGTGCCGGCCACCATCAGGCGGTTGGGGGATGCGCTCGACCGGGCGACCGTTGCCGCCATCGACCCGCGCCTCACCACCAGCGCCGCCAAGGCCAACGAGTGGCTCCCGCTCAAACCGGGCACTGATGGTGCGCTGGCCCTCGGCATTGCCCATGTGCTGCTTACCAGCGGCGGTTGGCACAAGGAATTTGTCGGTGATTTCAAGGATGGTGAAAACCTCTTTGCAGCTGGTTCGACAGTCGATGAAGCAGCTTTTGACGAAAAGGAAACCAACGGTGTGGTTAAGTGGTGGAACCTGGCGGTAAAGGATATGACCCCGGCCAAAGCCGCCGAGATCTGCGGTGTCCCGGAAGATCAGATAGTCAGGGTAGCCAAGGGGCTGGCCGCCGCAGCACCAAACGTAGCCGTGTGGATGGGGCCGGGCGCAGCCATGCAGGCCCGCGGGGCCTATTCAGCCATGGCTGTCCATGCGCTGGGCGGCCTGCTCGGCAGCGTCGATAATGAGGGCGGCTCGCTGCAGACGGCCAAGATTCCCGTCAACAAGCTCAACAAGGATATTCTCGGTAAACACCAGGATGAACTGGCCAAGAAACATTCCAAGATGGAGAAGATCGACCAGCGCGGTCGCCTGGAGTTGCCGGTGATCGCCAAGGGCAAATCCGGCGGCGGGGTCTCCACCAACAATGCGGCAAGGGGGATTTTTGATAAAGACCCGTACCAGATCAAGGTGCTGGTCGGCTATATGAACAACTTCCCATTCTCCTGCAACGGCACGGATCTCTGGGAGAAGGCGATGGCCTCGGTGCCATTTACGGTGCATCTTACTACCAACGCCTCTGAGTTTACGGTCTTTGCTGATATCGTGCTGCCGTGCACGGTGAACATGTATGAACGGTACGGCTTTGTAAAGACCAAGGCCAACCGGTATGCCACCTGTACCCTGCTGCAGCCGGTTGTCAAGCCGTTCTGGGATGTTATTGAAGACGAATCCGAGTTCCCGTTCCTGATTGCCGAAAAACTGAAAGAGCGTGGTTTTTCAAACCTCTACGACTGCCTGGTGGAGATGTATGCAGATCCGGAGACCGGTGCCAAGCCGACCAACTCAAAAGAGTTTACGCTCTACGCCTTGAAGTATTACACCCAACCCCTGTGGGATGGCAAGAAGGACACCAAGGGTGACAAGATCAGCGGCTGGTCCGAGATGCTCGAGCGGGGGATGTGGAATTCCAAGGCGTATGAGTACAAGTCGCACTGGGGCGGCAACTTCGCCACGGCCACCAAAAAATTTGAATTCTACAGCGAGACCTTGAAGAAAGCGCTTGAAGGCCACGCCAAGAAACACGAGGTCGATGTGGACACGGTGCTGGAGAAAAGCAACTACACCGCCAGGGGCGAACTCGCCTTCGTGCCGCACCATGAGCCGCCGATGCGTCACGGCAGCGAAGAGGAATACCCTTTTCTCTTTATCGATTACAAGTCACGGCTCAACCGGGAGGGGCGCAGCCAGAACAGCCCCTGGTATTACGAGTTCAAACATGTGGATCCCGGTGATGTGGGCCACCAGGATACCTTGCGTATCAACCCTGCTGATGCCAAGAAACTGGGAATCGCGGATGGTGACAAGGTGAAGATCACCTCCATGGGAGGCAGCGGTGAATGCGTCGCCCGTGTCTGGGAGGGCGTGCGGCCAGGCACGGTCAGCAAATCCTACGGTCAGGGCCATTGGGCATACGGCCGGACCGCAACGGATGATTTCATGAACAGCGCAACCAAAGGCGTAAACAACAACACCATCATTCCATGGGAGCTCGAACGTCTCTCCGGCTCGAACGCCCGTAACGGTGGTCATGCTGCAGTTCGTATCGAGAAGATCAGCTAACGAGCTCAAAGGAGGACATAAGCGATGACACAGTATGGAATGATCATAGACTTGAGAAAATGTGTTGGCTGCGGTGCCTGCGCACTGGCCTGCAAGACCGAGAATAACACCGCGCTCAGAAACAATGGGCAGACGCATAACTGGGCAGATTTCATCCATGAGACCAGCGGAACATTCCCGAACACCAAGTTCCGCACCATTCCGGTGCTCTGCAATCACTGCACAGACGCCCCGTGCGTGGAAGAGTGCCCGGTTGAGCCGAAAGCGATGCACAAAACAGCCGATGGCATCACCATGCATAACGCCGAGCGCTGTATCGGTTGCCGGGCCTGTCAAGAGGCCTGCCCCTACAGCATGGACGAGGTGAAAAAAGACGGTGCTTCAGGGGAGTACAGTGTGATCAGTTACAATGAGGAGGGGGAACCAACCCAGCCCTTCTACACTGATGACACGCAACTCATCAAGGACTGTTCGACCTCTGCGGCAGAGATCGCCTCACTGGCTGGAGCGACCCCTCCCTACAGGACGGATTATCAGCACTCGGATTACGAAAATGTCCGTCGTGACAACGTCGTTGAAAAGTGCATCTTCTGCGACCACAGGATACAGCATGGCAAGCAGCCGGCCTGTGTGGAGGCATGTCCCTCGAGCGCCAGGGTTTTTGGGGATCTGGAAGACAAGAACAGCGAGGCGGCCAAACTGCTCGCCGAGCACAAGGGCTTTGTTTTGAAGGAGGAGGAGGGGACTTCGCCGAATGTGCATTATATAAAAGATTATTCCGCCCGTTAGGAGCCTGTCGGACTATGCCCTTTTCACACAACTCATCGTTATCGAAGGGAAATCAATGCTCGTAATATTAGTATATGACTCCGCTTAATTTCCCTTCGATGCCTCGGAGTCTTGCTTCGCGCGCTTACCTGATTTGTGAGAGAATTGCGATAGTCCGACAATTGCGATAGTCCGACAAACTCCTGGTAGTTCACTGATAGAGCACCGCCTTATCAAGGCGGTGCCCTATTTCATTTCCACGATGAACAGAAAACATTGAAAATGGACAACCCTGAAACCATCATCCTTCGCAGTAACTGTTTCAAGCTGCTGGCCGCCTGTTTCTATGAGCCGGATAAAAAATTATTTCTCGAAGAGAAGGTGACTGAAAATCTCGGTGAGCTGCTGGGGATACTCGAGCCGGTAATGGCAGAGAGTGCGGCACAGTTGCCAGGAACCTTTCAATCTTCTTCAGAGGAGCAGCTCAGGGTTGACCACGCCGCTCTTTTTGTCGGCCCCTTTACCTTGTTGGCTCCGCCATATGGCTCAGTCTATCTGGAGACTGGGGGGCGGGTTCAGGGGAAATCGACTCTTGGTGCCGAGGGCTGCTACGATGAGGCCGGGCTCTCCCTTGACATGCAGGAGCCGGCGGATCATATCGCCATTGAACTGGAGTTTATGAGTTATCTTTCCTGGCAGCAGGCTGAGGCGGTTGTGGCAGACAGGAAAGTTGATAGTCGAAAATCACTGGAGCTGCAGACAAGGTTCTTCAACCAGTTCATGCTCTGGATTCCCGCTTTTTGCGAGCGAATAGAAGAGGGGGCAATGACCGATTATTATAAAAAGGTGGCGCAGTGCCTGGCGCAGTTTTTCCATCATTGCAAGAAGGAGTACCTTGTCGCTCAACAGTCATGATCTCAGCACTCACCCGAAAGTTTATACAATCCCCCAGTATCAACCTGGAAGAAAACTTTTGTCTGCGCAGACGATTACGGACCTGCTCCTGTCGCAGGTGCGTTGACGCTTGCCCATCGCAGGCGCTGAGCGATGAGGGCGGCAAGGTGAGTTTGAATCCGGATAAATGCACCAGCTGCGGTGTCTGTGTGGCCTCATGTCCGGGTGACGCCTTTTCATTTGCTGGATTCATCCTCAGCCAGCTGCTGGAAGAGCAGGCGAATGATAAAAGTCTGGTTATTTCATGCTGCAGAAGCAGGCTAGCATCTGAAAATGAATCCAGGCTGCCATGCGTTGGGGTAATGCCCCCTGAGTCTCTTCTCTTTCTAGGGCTCAGCCGGAAGAGGGAGGTGCAGTTCAATCTTACAGAATGCACCGAATGTGAAAACCGCCCGGCAGCGGATTTCTTTGTCCGGCTGTTTCAGCATGTGCAACAACTGGCCGGCCATCTCTTTCGTGCTGACCTCATACTGGTTCAAAGTGTGAATGAACTTCCCGTTGATGCAGCGGGTGATCGAAGAACGTTCCTGTTCAGCCTTGGCACCACTGTGGCTGAGGCGGTCAAGGGACAGTTTGCTTTAGAGCCGGCGCAGAACCGAAAACCTGTGAAGGGCAAGCGCCAGATGGCCAGGACTCAGCTTATCAGAACAATTCTCAAGCGTGACCCGGATATCCGTGATGAGTTGATCAAGCTGTGTACACCCGAGGCCCAGGTCTCGCTCTCATGTACCCACTGCCCCCGCTGTAAGGCAATCTGCCCCACAGGTGCGTTGAAAATCGAAAAAGACGGAAAAGGCAAACTGTTGTCGTATGACCGAACCCTGTGCACGGCGTGCGGACTTTGTGTGACCTTTTGTAAGGAAAAGGCCATCTGCATACGAGAAGCGGATATTGTCCCTCCGAAGCCGCAATTGGACAGGAGAACTATCTCCTCTGACTAGCGAAAGCAGCAGGGGACGCCAACCGGGTCTTGATCTTGGGTACAGGAGATCAAGGGGAGGGGGCTACTCCACTTATTTACTGGGGGAAAAGTTGCAATTTCCAGCTGCCTTTTTGTTTTGAGGTGGTGGGAGCAAATAAGAGCTTTTCCCGACTTCGACACCACACTTCACGGCCCCCATTGTTTATCGGTACTCGGTTGTTGGGGCCAACTTCATCCTGGAGCTAAACAACCACCACTGTACTCACGAAGAGGAGGGGGGAATGGATACCAGAATATTCACGCAGAAGAACATTATGGCGGCAACCCTGGCCTTGTCGATCCTTGTCGCTGTCGGCGCTGTACAGGCTGAGCAGCCGAAGCTCGTTCACGATACCGAATATTATATCCTTGAAGCACAAAACAAGGAAAAGTGGGCGGCCGACGATAAAGTGGTGGATGCCAAGCTGGCAGAGTTTAAGGTCAAGAACGGCGGCAAGGCTCCCAATATCATATATATTCTGATCGATGATATGGGATTTGGAGATATGGGTATCCCCGAGCTGAACGCCATTCGCGGCTATAAGACCCCGGCGGTAAACACCTTCGCCGATGAAGGGATGCGGATGGCACGCATGTATACCGAGCCTTCCTGTACCCCTACACGTGTTGCCTTCATGACTGGTCGCCAACCCTATCGAAACGGAATGGGTGATACAGCCGTTGATATCGCTGGTTTCGGCCTCGCCGGCAAAGAGGTGACCCTGGCGGAGGTCCTTTCAGGATCAGGCTACAACACCGTTCATATCGGCAAATGGCATATGGGCGACATCAAGGAATCATGGCCGAACCATCAGGGTTTTGATTATGCCGCGTTTCCCATTCATCAGCAGGGCCAGTTGACGATCTTTCACGATGACGCAGCAGACGAAGAGGTCTCTGTGGGTATCGGGAAAAATAACTATGACGACAGGTTTACCCTAGATCACTGGTTTCGGCCGGATGCCTCTCATATGGTGGTTGGGGTTGAGGGCAAGCGCGGAGAGAATGTGCGCGAAGTCGGGATGGAAGCTGGCGAGCGCTGGAACGAGGCCAAATATGATGAGATGAACGAGAGGTACCAACAGCAAGCCCTGGAGCATCTCCGCCTTCTTGCCGGGGAAGATAAGCCGTTCTTTCTCCAATACTGGCCGCTGATACCGCTTTCCGGGCCCCGCACCACAAGCGGGCCCTACACCACACCCAATGGCGGCAATTACGTCGAGAAAATGCAGCTTGTTGACGGCTGGATAGGGGAGATCCTGAACGAGGTGGAGAGCCTCGGGTTATCGGAGAACACCATTGTTCTCCTCATGGGTGACAACGGACATTTCACCAAATATTCCCCGGGCAGCGGCTTTTCCGATATGATTTTCCGGGGCGGAAAAGCGGATACCACCGAGGGCGGGGTTCGTGTAGACGCATTCGTACGCTGGCCGGGAATGATCGAGGCTGATTCGGTGGTTGGAGATATCATCCATGTCACCGATCTGTTTACCACGTTGGCCCGTTTCGGCGGCGCTGTTGATAAAATTCCCACTGATCGCATCATAGATGGTGTCGACCAGGCGTCTCTTTTCCTGATCGGTGAAACACACAGCAGGCGTGATCATGTAATGATCTATTCGGCCAATACCCTGGCGGCAGTGGTCAAGGAACAGTACAAGCTCAATGTTCCGAAGGCTGGTGAAAACCCCATTGCGGCCAAGTTCTATGACCTGTTCCGTGACACTCGCGAGGAGATGCCAGTATCGACAGAGGTCGGCTCATGGGGTGGTCAGGAAATGGTACGTATCATCAAAAGGCACAAGATGAGAAAAGAGAAATACCCCGATGAGGGGCCGGCCCGGGGTGTTCCCTATGAGGGGATAGAGAACCTGCGGCCCGAGACGAAGGCTGCGGTTGAAGCCTTCCTGTTTAAGCAGCAGGCAGCAAATATGTAATTGGGGCCCAGTTTTCATCTGTATGCGATTCAATAGAGGATAATGAACCGCAGCACCCGGTAGCTCTCGACTGCGAGAACGACTGCCCAGAGTAGGATACACACCCCGGCCGCGGCTGCTGCGATGTCCTTGATCGCCTTGATTTTCTCGCTCTCCTTAGTGGTGATGAAGTCGCAGGTGGCCTCGATGGCGCTGTTGAACAACTCGGCCTGGAGCATCATGGCGGTGGCGGCGGAAAGCAGCAGAAAATCAACCCACTGGCGGAAAAAGAAGAAGATCCCCAGAACCACCACTGACAAGACCAGCTTGTAGGTGACGCTGAAATCGTAGCGAACTGCATAGTGAATGCCGGAAAGTGCCACCCGTATCTTTTTGATGGGGTGAAAACCTGACTCGCCAGTGCCAAGAAACTTGTTTCTCATCCAATCCCCCTGTGGCCAAGCTGCTGCAGCAGCCAGCGCAGAATAAAGATCCAAACCGCTCCCACCAGTGCACCAGCCACAATATCTGAAATGTAATGAACTTTAAGGTAATTGCGGGAGGTTCCAACCAGTACCACCAGAATTCCCAGGCCCAGCCACAAGCTGAGAGCCCATTTGGCTGGCAGTTGCCGAGTGAAGATAAGCGCACAGGACAGTGCGAAGGCGGTGATTTGCGAGGTATGGGCGCTGGGGAAGGAAAAATCTGCAGGCATGGTAACGAGCAGGTCAGTTACCTGTGGCCGCGGCCGGGCGAACAGGAGCTTGAGAATGTGGGTTATGAGCGACGTGCCGAGAAGGCCGCCAATCAGCAGGGCCGTATCGGCCATACGATGGTGGGCGGCGAGATAGAGACCGGCAATCGCCGTTAGGGGGAGCAGGAGGTAGAGTGAGCCGAACCAGGTAATGAAAAGGAAGAATCCGTCCATTTTTCTCCGTGCAGTTGAGGTGGAGCGATCAACTTTGTTCACTTGCTGCATTTACGGGGTTTGCATCAACCTGAAACGCGGGGCCAAAGAAAGATAGTAATTGACCAGATACATTGCGGAGTCGTCCAGTATCGCCTCGTTTCCCTTGAGGGTCGATAACCGGTCCACATGGGCCTGGACTTGCCACATCGCAAGGTTTTTGGCAACTTCCCCAGCCATCGCAGGGTAGTTCTCCAGCAGCAGTCCAAAGCTTTTGATGATCTTATAGCGGAGCTTGAACACCTCCATGGAGGCAATCCCCTGTTGGGAGCCAAGCACCGACATACTTGCCATGACCTGCTCGAGCTCCTCCCTGGTCCGGTGGCGGTTTGCAAAGTACAACTGTGCGACTTCATCCACACCGTTTTCGGGGTGAGACTCCATGAACGCCGTTAACCAGGCGGCAAGATTTATTGTTGATCGAACTCTGGCGGTATTTCTGACTTTTTCTGCAATGTATCCACGGTCGCCGGGGTCCCTGCTTTGACCAAGCATGAGTATGTAGAGATTGTGCCAGTCAATGAACCGATAGTTGCCAAGAAGCATATAGATCTTTTCGACAGGAACATCCTGGGCTACCCACTTTATCATTGCATATGGAGCCCGACCTATTTCGAGGTAGGCCTGCTGATGTATTTGGGGGTGGTCACTGGCCAGGTAGCGAGCGAAAAAATGCAATCGTTCCTTATTGCCTGGGGAATGGGCCCAGTCATCGGCCATCAAAACGATGGCACGGATGAACTCCTGGTATTCGCGATCAGCGTAGGTGATGCGATCCCATTTTTCGTCGCCATTTTTCCTTGCGAGAACGAGGATACTCTCCGGCTTCATCAGCAGCTTTCGCCGGGTGGCCGAATCGCAGAAGAGCTCGAAACGACTGTCGACAGCTAACCCGCTAACGGTTTCAACAATTTCGAACCAGTATGGGGTGTCAGGCACTTCCCGCGAAAAGACGACCTCGTCGTAATCAAGCAGTCTGTCGGTTAGCGTCTGTTCTGGGTAAGGCACGCAAATGGTGCATGCCTCCGATGATGGTGGATTCAGGATCAGGACAACGAAAAGCAATCCGAACAGTATGAGGAGCAATCGGGTATTCATCGTAGCTAGTATACCAGCGAATAATGAGCAGACCGCTTCTTGCGGTCCGGTTGCCTGCCGCCTGAATCACAAAACCTGTCCAGATGTCCGTTAGGAGCACACCCTGTTTGCCACAAGTGCTGAACTATTAAACAGTATCACCTTCATACCAGAAGAAATAGCCTTTCCGGGTCGAGCGTTAACGTAATATTATGGATATTTTACTTAAAATAACGTGAAAGTCGTCAAGAACACGTTCGGCATGAAATGAATCCGGCGCACCCCAAAACCAATGAGCGCACCGGGTATAATAAATGAAATGATAGAAGAAAACGACTGAACAGGCAACACCGGGTGAGCACCGGTGTTGAACCAGGATGTTTTAGCATTGGAAAAGTTAGCCTATCAAATACGTTCCGGTACCGGCTGCAATAATCGTCTTTTTATCGTTCACCAGTTCCGTCCGAATCACCGCTACCTTATTCCCTTTTCGCAGGGCGGATCCGGTTGCGGTAAAGTACTTTCCTTTGCCACCCCTGAGATAATCGACTCTGAGGTCGATGGTTCCTACCCGACCGAGGCGTCTACGGATTTCATCCAGGTCTTTATGTTCCAGACTCTTCAACAGTTCAACGGATGCCACCAAGCCTCCTGTCAGATCAAGAATTGAGGAGATAACACCGCCATGCAGAATTCCCCGGATGAAATTGCCGACCAATTCTTCCCGCATATCTATCCGGACCTTGACCTCCGACATTGTTAAGGTGTCGATCTTGATGCCAAGCAGGCGGTCGAAGGGCATCTGGTTCTCATAAATGTCCGCAAGAAAATTCAGTAATTTCTGTTGTTCCATTATTCACTCTCAAAAAAACCAAGTTCTTTTACCGCTTATTCCCGCCAGTGCTGTGGTTCGTTCAAGGTCTTTGAGCATTGAACGGTGCCGGAAACTTTGCCAAGCAACGTGCCGCGCAGATCCTGAACCATCCAGGCCTCAGCGTGCTCCTCCGGTATCGGGTATGGGGCAAACAGTCCATGTTGGCCTGCAGGGATGAAACCGCATTTGGGGTAATAGGCAGGATGTCCGAGGACAAAGACCAAATCTGTCCCGGATTCTTTCAGGAGTTTCAGACCTTCGTTGATGAGCTCTTGGCCGATGCCTTTTCCCTGGGCAGTTGGCGTCACTGCCAGCGGTGCCAGGATCTGGGCGGATACCTTCCCTTCCTGGCCGCTGATGGTCACCTTGGTGAAGAGGATATGGCCGAGAAGGGTTTCCCCTTCGCTTGCCACCAGTGACAGGATAGGCTTGGCCGTCACGTCATCGAACAGATCATCAACCAGTTGCACTATTTCTTTGCCCTGTTGAGCACCAAATGCCTGTCTGTGAATATGGAGTATTTTCCTGCGCTCTTCAGGGTGGCTCTCTTTTGATAGTCGAATTTCCATACTCATCGTGAAACGTGATTGGGGAGAAAGGGGGCGGTTTTCTGTTTTACCAATGGATGCTAGCATGAATTTCCTGAACAGATGGTATTTGATTTCAGCTGGTTATTCAATAACACATCGTGATAAATCACAGCTGGTATGATGATGAAGGTGGCAAGACACATAGCTGAGCAGTGCTCAGGCAGTTGTTCAGGAGAGGAATATCTGCAGCAAAGGGCGCGGTAAAAGAGTATCTAGATCTCGAAGCAAAAAAGGTATGTTATACAAAGCAAAAAAACCGACGCATCCTGACAGCAGATACGTCGGTTTTTGTGTTGGTTCTATCCCAATCCAGGTAACGGTTGGGAGCTGGCCTCGATCAGGTTTGTTCTGGAAATCAGCTAAGAGTGACTCTCTGATTACATGTGAGGATTCACTTTTGTGTAATTTGAGAAAAAAGGCATTTTCTGAACACTACCTTGAGTTCAGGCCATGAGGATATTTAGGCATGTTCCTGAAAAAAGATTACCAGTTCGGACCAAGAACCTGGCTGATGTCCAGACACTTCTCCTTTTCTTCTTCAGTCATGTCTTCCTTTTTCTTAAGATTTTTCAGGTCTTCCGCGTAGCATGCATACTCTTTCCCGTCCTTGTCACGGATCCATACCATTTTTTGATACTCTTTTGAGATGATGTCTCCTCTCATGCTCATGGTTCGCCCTCCTTTAGGCTAGGGTAATCGTGTATGTAGATTGAATAATCGTGATATTCAGCCCGATTTATCAACCTCTTCACGCTATCCTATTATTGTAGTGATCACCATTTCCCTGTCAACTCCCTGTACCACACCCCTAACGCAATTTTATGTTTTTTGATAACCAACTATTGACTTCTTTCATTCACATCCTCTCGGGTGCATTGGAAGTGTGGGAGGGCAGGGAACAGCGCTATTGGGGGCAGAACTTGAGCTGGCATATTGAAGCCATGTACTCAAGAGCGGGATATTTCACAGACTGGGTTTCATACCTTCCAGCCAGGCGTCAAGCTCGGTAAGGCTTTGCAGGATTTTTTTCATCTGTTGCTGGTGTTCTTCGGTATGGCCTTCAATGATGGCATCCTTTAAGGCATCTCGCACTGCCACTATTGCCTTGAGGGGAATGGCGCGTGAATTCCAGGCTGCGGCTGCATCTTCCTTGCTCTCGAACCAGGCCTCGATCCAGCCCTCGATGAAGCAACCGCTCGTTGCACACCCTGGGTTATACCTGGAGCGGGAGTTGCCAACGGCAGGGATTTCATAAAACTCATATAGCTTTGCCTCTCCCCCGCAAAAGGGACATGGGCTTAACCTGGGTATCGTCATCATGGCCTCCTTGGCGATGTGCCGTTTGGCGGGATAGTGACTCCAGATGATGTATTATCCGTTGCCCGGGAGGTGTTTTGCAACGGCAGGCAGCTGACAGGGGGGCTTTCAGGTGGCTAGTGAAGCTTTTTGCTGCGCCACCCTGCTTTCAAGAACTGTTTTGGCGATACCGCTGGCCATGATCAACATGCAGCCACCCATCTGCATGGGGCTGAGGGTTTCCTGAAATATCGTCCAGCCGAAAATTACCACCGCCACCGGCTCGCTGTAAGCAATGGTGCCGAAAACCGCAACAGGTAAGCGGCTGAGAGCGATAATGGCGAACAGAATTGCCAGAAAACCAGGGAAGAAACCGATGGCCAGCAACCAGCCGCTTTGGGCTATGCTCACCTCATCAAGCGAGAAGATCACCAGCGGGATCATCACTACCCCACCGACAAAGAGCTGCCAGAAGGTTCTGGTGTAGACATGAATGGTCGGGTCGATCATCCGGTTGATCAGGATAAAGCCTGCATAGCATGTCAGCGCCAGCAGGCCGAAACCGATGCCGATGAACTCGCTGCTGCCGCTGTTGATGTCTATGCTGAACTCCATCATCATCGCAAAGCCGAAGAGCGCGATGCAGATCAAGGATAAGGCAGAGCTGTTCAGTCGCTCACCTAAAAAGAAATGGGCGACAATGGAAGCCGCCAGCGGGGCCAGATAGACCAGCATGATGGCATTGGCCATGGAGGTGTAGTTCATGGCCTGCACATAAAAGATGATAAAGCCTGCCAGAAAAGCGCCATTGGCAATAACCGGCCAGGAGGGCCATGTCCTTGCCAGCCGCACCTTGCCGACAGTGGCCAGAAAAAGCAGCATGAAGGCGGCACCCAGCATCAGCCTGAAAAAGGTTATGATTTCGGCAGACAGGCCGGTGTGTTTGGAAAAGACCCCGATTGTTCCCATCAGGACTGCGGATAAAAAGGCGTAGAGAAATGCGACACTATTCATACGAAACCATTGTCTTTTTATGAGTTGATCTTGCTGGACGGCATGTCAGCATACCAACTTATGCATGAATGGCAAGCGGCTTATGGTGACGGGAGGGGGAGGCGGGCAGAGAGGTTGGTCTGCAGTTCCCGGTGGTGAAAAATGTAGGGAAGAGCGGGACAAGGGGGTGCATAGAACAGGGCAGGTCAGCCACCTATATAACCCAACCAGGGCAACAGTGACGAAACAGTGACTGGCCGGATTTCACCTGTGCCCGGTTCCGGAGTTCGAGCTCAAAGGTGAAAGTACTCTCGTGGTGCCTTACAGGGATGGCATTTTTTGTAAATCGGGTGGCGCGGTTTAACTTGGTCTGACATCTCCTACAACATGCACCTCAAGATTTTCAGGAACTACCTCAAAAAGAAGCAAAAGCCTGAACTGTGTAGCTTCGATTTGGCAATGTGAACAACATGGTCAGGTATTCCGACAACAGACCAACAAACCTCTATCTACTTACTTGTTTACTCATCTTGCTCATGGCGTTCCCGATATTCATTCAGGAAATCCACAAACTGTTGCAATGGCTAGACCTGCAAGACCTCTTTCATTGCTGCAGAAGATGCTGATTAGTCCATACTTTAGTAGCTTAGAATGTTCGTGTCTTCATGAAGGAGCTTATCCGCTACTTCTGGCGGCTTTGCCACAGAAACCCCATCGATCAGGTCTGAAGCTGCTTTGTCGTTGTTCGGTAGATATGGCGGGCATATTTCCACGCTGACGCCATTCTGGATGAGTTTGTTCAGCAGCATCTGCGGGGATTTATTGTTTGGCTTCAAAAGGATCTCCGGAGAATTCCTGACAGCAAGTGAGCCTGCCTTGCCGCAAAGCAAAACATCTACGGCCGCTCCTTTCTTCGATGCCTGGGTAGCGAGAACCATTGACATCAGTTGAGTAACCGGATCATCTGATGTGACGATGACGAAAAGGTTTTTAGGGTTTTCTGAACCATGTCCAAGGACAGGAAAGGCAATGCAACCGACAAGAATCAGCATACCGAAATATCTGACCATTTTTTAACCTCATCATTGGTTTATTGGAGTAGATCTCTGCACCGGTTGGGAAGGAATATCCCAAAGCCTGTAAGGAGAACAGGCCTTGGGGATGGGTATGGTTTCAGACTTTCTCTGGCAATTTCCAGGCTATGAGCATGAAAACAACACCAATGGAAGCGGCCAGTAAGGTGCCGGGGATCATGGGCAGCAACGGTTCAAATTTTTCAGAACCGGTTGCCAGCATCACCTTGCCGCCGGCAATTTGGTCGAACAGCCACGTTTCTTTTATACTGCCATAGACCAAGGTATACAACAACGCACCGAGCAGTCCGCCACCGATAAAAAAGAGGGCATCTTTTCTGCCATCTGCGATAGCCGTGAGACTTGTGCCGGGGCAATAACCCGCTATGGCAAATCCGATCCCGAGCAAAGCGCCGCCAACGATAACACCAACGTAGCTGCTTTTTACGGAGAGGTGGCCGCTATCGATAACGCCGAAGGTCATGAGCAGAAACAGCAGGCTGCTGCTCATGCCAATGGCAAAGAAGATGGCTTTCATGAGATGTAGATCTTTGAGACGCAGCATGTTGATAATATTTTGAGGGTTATTTGCCCCCACCCGTTGCAGGGCGAAACCGAAAAATACTCCAAGGATGATCGCAAGTACAATATTCATGGTACACCTCTTAGTTTCTCTTATAGACGAGTATTGCTGTCGGAACTGCTGCTGCAAATGCACCGAGGGCGAACAGGTATCCACTCAGCGAGGTCTGCATCATGCCGCTCATCATATGTCCGCTTGTGCAGCCTCCAGCCAGCCGGGCTCCGAAAAGTACCAGGACTCCGGCAAAAAATACCGTTACATAACGGAAGAGAGGATCTTCACCAAAGCGCTGTCTCCAGACCTGCGGGGCCTTGCGGTCCTGTCTGTCGGGCTTTGGGCCGCCGAGCCTGGATGAGATAAATGCCCCTGCTACCATGGCGAGTACAAAAATAAAACTGTAATTCACCGGGTTCGCGATATTTTTTGCGTATTTCCCACCACTTTTATCCAGATAGGCGTTTGGGCTGGAATAGCCTGTCTTGCTGCCGGGATCTTCCTGCACGAGCGTATCTGAAAAAAGATTCCATACCATGCCATCGGCAATGACGAATTGAGTGGATACACCGATGGGCTTTACCAGTGCGACAGCAAAGAGAAATGCTGCGCCCAGCAGGATGCCTCCGGCAAACCATTTAAGTTGTCCTGTCATATCTATTCTTCCTCATTGTGTGGGTTGCAGTAAATACGGTAAAGGGCTGTCAGAATTTCTGAGACGGCCTTGCTGTTCAGCCGATAGTGGATGACCTGGCTTTCTCTCCGTGTCTCGACAAGACCGGCATCACGCAGACTTGCCAGATGCTGGGACAGGGCCGACTGACTTAAAGGGATGGCCTGGTTCAGCGTACTCACCGGGCATTCGCCTTTCATCAGGTGGCAAAGCACCATCAACCGGCTTGGGTGGCTCATGCTTTTGAGCAGCCGGGAAGCCTTTTCCGCGTTTTCTTCAAGTCTGTTGGGGTCAATCTGTTTCATAGTTGAGTACGAGTGTTTAAGTGTTTTCTATATTAGATAATTCTAATATAATAGGTTGTCAAGATTTTGCTTAAATACTTGCGATCTCTCATGTTGATCGAGAAGAAATAAAAAAATGTACAATAATTACATAATTATATCGGTTTGTTTGGGGTTGTGCCTGATTGATAAATGAATATTACCAAGGGTAAAATGGGCCTGAAGGAATATCGTCTGGGTAACAAATTGAAATTGAGGTTAGTGACCCGAGTCTCCACTTTTGCAAGGATGGCTGGAAAGAGGAAATATCGAATACAATTTTGCTCACCGACTGAATGGGCAACTCTTTAAAATCGAGGACCAGTGCTCAACAGCTTGCGGGAATAATGCATAGTCAGGCAATCGCTGTTTGAGATTGGGACCCGAAGGGAAGGGGGAGAGTTGGTTGTCGTCTAAAAAATGCAATAGAAGCGGGGAAAATGGAAACCGAGAAATATCAGATGCGTATACGGGTGGAATGCCATGCCGGATATCGAGGGGAAGAGCGGCCTATACGATTCTTCATAAAGCAGAGAAGCATCGAAATCCTTGACATCATAGATCAGTGGTACGGACCTGATTACCGTTACTTTAAAGTCCGTGGAGACGATGGCAGCGTCTACATACTCCGCCAGGTACTGGCTAACGAGGGCTGGGAGCTGACCATGTTCACCCGTTAACGCAGTATCCTCCCGTATCAGGAAACACCTTAGCTTGACTGACCTGGATACTATTTATTGTTGGCAGTATGAATCTCTGAAGTTCTGACTGCGCGATACTGCCGTGGTCTCGACTACAATACCTACTCCTTTATCTGGCTTTTCGACAACTGGCTCAAGGTGGCAGATGGACGGACTCCACACTTCGTATCAGAAGAAGGGTTAGGTTGGCGAGAAATAGAAGAATGGACATCCTTTGTTCTGGGAACATTATACACTATTTCAGGTCAACGAATTTGTTTAGAAAAATGTCCTTATATTCACAATAGAGCTTGCAGGGCTTGTTTCCTTGCAGTGCACTCTCATCCGATTGATATAACATGACATGGTGAACGTATATTCGATACCCGGTGTCACAAATAAACCGGGGGGCCAATAGAGATAACACCAAGTTGACAAGTTGCAAAAAAAACACAAATCCTAACTATTACATTGTGACAATCACGTTCTGTATTGTCACTGAATTATTAAGACGAAACCTGGTTACCCGACATTGATTGGCTTTTTGAATGCCTATATGACTGAATCTACGTCACCAGATCTCAGGACTATGTCGGGTAACCACCGTACTTCTTAATAATGGGATTACGGCTAGTTTCATGTTGCCGGATGGCTGATATACTGTCGCATGATAAGTGTAGTGACTATCATGTGTATAGATTTCATAGGGAAAAAGTTCAATTCAGCGTTGGTCTGGATAGTGTAAGACGACGGATTGCATGGATCTTCATGGTGGGTGGATGAAGGCTTGATGGCATATAGACTTACCTATAGCGACTGTCAAGTCGCAGATTGGCCACCCTCAACGATCCATTACCAAAAGAGGCAAAAGATGTCTGAGAGAATACTTATACCATTGGATGGATCTAAATTAGGCGAAACCGCTCTTTCCTATGTTGAGGGACTGATCTCCAGAATGGCCCCAGGGGAAAATGTTGCAATTACCTTGCTTCATGTCATTACAGAAGTCAGACACGAGATCCATTTACAAGGGGGGGCAGGGCCAGTTTCGGTTCCATATCGTGAGGACGAGCTCGCCAAAATGAAGGAAGAGGCAACAGAATATCTCAACAAAGTACGTGACGGTCTGCGGAATGAAAAGCTTACCGTTACGTGTAAAGTTTCGGTAAGTGAAGATCCATCCGATGAGATTATTAAGGCTGAAGAAGAAGCAAATGCTGACCTGGTGGCCATGTCAACGCATGGAAGAAGCGGCATTTCCCGTTTTGCTCTTGGCAGTATAGCTGACAAAGTAATGCGAGGAGGAACTGTACCTGTCTTAATGGTGAGAGCGCGTGAGGCCTAGTGACCATATGCGGATATTATGGACCGACATTATAGTACGTTGTTAATTATTAAATGTGTTATGTCCTACAGTTGTGTTTTGTGCGCGGTCTATACACTTCAAAATGGCATCCGATAAAGTTGGACTTTGCTCTATGTAATTTAGGGACTACAGTGTACAGCCATAATGTGTGGTTCCTGGCGAAGCCTTCGCGCTGTGCGCCCGCACGTTTGAACCGCGGTATTGTTCCATCGAGCATACTCACAATGCTCGGTAATTTCATATCGATCCTGGCCGCATAGGTTGAGATTGCCGGGGTAAACAACCTTAAAGAAAAATCGGGGGCCAACTTGATGTCTACCGTACCTTTTCAGGAACATACGTAATAACAGTGGTAGAGGCTGGTGCAGGCAAAGTTAACCAGTTCAGAAATCCTACAACTTAGGACTATTCCTGTAGATCTTGGGGGCTCAGAGGTAAATTGTCTGCTCAAATTGAACCGTCTCGTTCGCGCATGTCAGATCGAGTACAGGTTGCTACACATTTTCGTATTTTAGACTCACCTCCTGTCGGAAAGATCAGCTTGGGATACACCCCATCTCCAGAGGCTAACGTTCGATACTATTTTATAAACAAGATTCCCCTTTAGTTTTTCGGGTCTGTTTCAATATCGAGATCCGGATAGAGTTTTTGTGTACAAGTGGGACAGATTGAGTGGGTAAACTGTGTATCGGAGTGGGTGGTGATATACTCCTCGACCTGCTGCCAGTACCCTTTGTCATCCCTGATCTTCTTGCAGCTGGAACAGATAGGCAGAAATCCCTGGAGGGTTTTAACCTCTTTCAATGCATTCTCGAGTTTCTGCAACAGCTTATTTCGCTCTATGGCGTGAGAGATAATAGAGATGAAGAGGTGACTTGAGAGTTCGCCTTTGGTGATATACTCCTGGGCGCCGTTCTGCACCGCCTGCAGCCCTACCTCGCTGTCGTTGAGCCCGGTGAGGATGATGATTGGAATATCCGGGTGTTTCTCGTACATTTCATAAAAGGTAGCCAATCCAGTACTGTCCGGCAGCGACAGGTCGAGAAGGATCACGTCAGCCTGGTTTGAGCTGAGAAGCTCCAAAGCCTCGGTGACCCGGATTGCCCTTTGGATATGAAATATCCGGGACTCAACCGACTTGAGGTTACGCTTGATAAAATAAAAATCGTTGTCGTTATCCTCTACAGCCAATACATGGATTTCGTTGTTCATTTTTCCCCCTTTCTCAGGATTCTGAACCACGCTGAGTATTTCTGTTGGTATTCAGTCGGGAGAGGGTTCGACCAGCTCCCAGAAGAGGTTGATTTGTTTCATCGCCTCCGCAAAGTTGGGAAATTCCACAGGCTTGACGATATACGCGTTTACTCCCAATTCATAGGACTTGATCTTGTCCTCATCGGAGTTCGAAGTTGTCAGAATTACCACTGGCAGGTGCTTAAATTTGTCGTCAGTCCGCAACGTTTCAAGTACTTGTAATCCGTTGATTTTCGGCATGTTGATATCCAGCAGGAGCACATTGGGTCGTGGTGCCGTATCCGGATCGCTGTAATTTCCGCGCCGGTAGAGGAAATCAAGGCACTCCTCCCCATCATTGACGATATGCAGCGGGTTTTTGATATTGTGGCGTTGCCATGATCGGCGGGTGGCGATGATGTCGTGCTCGTTATCCTCTGCCATGAGGACCACGACCTCTTTTCTGTTCATTGCATTTCTTCCTCCATTAAGGTGGCGGCGGATACCAGGGGAGGCTGTTGCAGCAGCACGTAAAATGTGCTCCCTCCATCAGGAGTTGAACTGAGGCAGATATTTCCTCCCAGAGTGTCGACAGCCTTTTTGACAATTGCCAGGCCTATCCCCGTGCCGGAATATTCTTTACGGGTGTGGAGTCGCTGGAAGACCTTGAAGATCTGCTCCTGATACTTTTCCTCGATCCCTATGCCGTTATCACTGATAGTGAACTGGATGTGTCCGTCATCTGTTGTTGTCCAGTCTATGCGGATATGTTTGTCCTCAGCGGTATTAAACTTGATCCCGTTTGATACCAGATTGACAATGATCTGTTTGATGAGCGAACTATTGGTTTTCATGATGGGCCAGGGGGAGGGCGTATCGATCCTGGCCCCGCTCTCCTCGCCTATTCGCCGAAGAGTACCACCAAGTAGATTCCCCAGATCGATGGTATCTATTTTTTGATCTTTTCGACCTATCTTCGAAAGCTGAAGCAGATCATTGACCAGGGTCTTGCTCTCTTCAACCGCCTCTGTCAGGTTGTCGAGATAGAGCTTGATCTCATCGGTGAGTTCATGGGTGTCGAGGTCCTCCAGGAGAAAGGTGGCGTAATTATGGATAGCTCTTAAAGGAGATTGGAGATCGTGGGAGACCACATAGGCATACTGGTCGAGATCTTCGTTTGCCTGCCTGAGGGCAGAATTGGTCTGCAACAGTTCATCCTGCATGTTTCGTACATCGGTGAGATCACGTGCCAGAGAGGCGATGGCGAAAACATTACCCTCTTCATCAAGTATAGGGTTGCGCATGATTTGGAAATAGCGTTTTTGGCCGTTCGGCATTGTCGACCAGTGTTCGGTGACGGTTGATTCCCCCAGAAGATTGCGTTCCAGATATGGTTTGATTACGGCGAAGGTCGAATTGTCATAGAGTTGCTCTGCCGGGCCGCCAAGAATCTCTTCTCTTGATTTTCCCACAGTCTTGGCGCACGCATCGTTGATCTGCATAATATTTAGGTTCTTGTCATAGAGAACAAACAGGTCATCGACACTGGAGGCCATCATTTCGTAGTAGACAAGCATTTGCTCGGCGGTTTTACGTTCGGAAATGTCCAGGGTGTAGCCAATGACCCCGGAAAGTTGGCCTTTCAGGTCTCTCAGCAACGACAGGGAGACGTGCGCATCGAAAAGAGAGCCATCTTGCCGTAATAGCTTTGTCTCATATTCCATATCACCCTGTTGGTAAATTTCCGGAAAAATGGTCTTTTCGAGCCATTCATGGGATTGTTCCGGATAGAGGATGGAGACGTTTTGACCAATGGCTTCTTCCTGGTCGTATTGGAAGAGCCGTACCGAGCCCTGGTTATAGCTGGTGATATCACCATTGAGATCCACCGAGATAACCGAGTCGTGAATCTGGCTGATGATCTGATTCTGCAGACGGATTTTCTCTTCCGTGTTGATCAGGTCGGTAATGTCCTGGATTGATCCAAACAGACGAATGGGCATGCCGTTTTTGTCATATTCCGTTTCTCCGGTGGCAAAGAGCCATCGTTTTGAGCCGTCTGCCAGGACTATCGGGTATTCGAAAACGGCGGCGCCGTTTTCCAGGATCTCTTTCAGCTGTCTTTCGTGGTACTCATGGTACTCTTCAGGGATAAGCGAGAGAAGGCGCGGATAGTCTACCGGTTCGGTGGGGTCGGTTAGACCGAACATTGCGTATGTCTCTTCGGGCCAGCGAACCTGCTGCGAGACAACGTTATACTCCCACCATCCTAATTTACCAAGTTTTTGGGCGCTCTTGAGCTTGAGGGTGAGATCCTCGAGCTGCTGTTCGTATTCCTTGCGTGTGCTGATATCGTCAACCATCCAGAGCACCCCCTTATTGAGATCGGGAGGTGTGGCATTGTCCAGCGCTTTGCCCGAGAGCAGGCACCAGACCGGAGAGCCGTCTTTGCGTTTGAGCTGATATTCGATCTGAAGACTTTCACCTTGTACCAGTGGGTAGTAATGGTGCTCGCCGAAGTCGAGAAAGTGGTGCTCGGAAAGATGGAAAACCTCCATGGGCAATCCGGCCATCTCCTCAGGTGAAGTGTAACCAAAGATGTTGGCCGCTCGTTGATTGCACTTGTCAAGTATCCGGCCGCCGCGGAGAACGAGTATACCAATACCGCTTGCCTCAAAAATGCTATTCATTTCAAGGACTAATTCGTTCAACTCATTGGTGCGTTCGACGACCTTGAGCTCAAGACCATCCAGGGTTTTCTGGAGCGCATCTTTTGCCTGCATGCTGGCGACGGTCTCCCAGGCAGTGTCCGCAAACTCGCTGACAACCTTGACGTCCTCCTGATCGTAGGGGGTTGCCTTGTTCCCCACACCAAGAATGGCCACGACATGGTTTTGCCGTAATACCGGTACGACCAACTCCCTGGAGATGGGCGCATGCCCGTCGGGCAGGCCGTTTTTATGCGAGAGGTTTTCATAATCATTGTGAATCACAGGAGCACGGGTGGTAATGCAATCGACCCAGACCCCGGCCTCGGAGATGGGATAATGCTGACTTTGGGCGGCGCCTGTGTCACAGAAGGTGTTGATCGTATTGGTCGACCAGGTCTGCAGGGAGATTGTCTCCTGGTCATCCTCGACAAAATGGAAAAAACCAATTTGGCTTTCAGTGAGCTGTTCCGCCGTATCGAGAAATTGCTGTAGGAGCTCCTGGACATTATGGTTGGCGGAATAGTCGATGAGCTCGAGTTTGGCATCATTGATTTGCTGGCGGCGTTTTTGATCGGAGATATCGACCACTGAACCCATGATCTCGGCCAGTTGCTCATCTTCCCATCTGCTGTAAATGGAGTTCAGGTGCCACTGGTGGTCTCTCTTTTCACCGGAGAGTTTGGTCTCGATATCGGTGAGTGTGTAAGAGTTTTCCACAAACTGCTTGATAAGATGTTCTGTCTGTTCCCGACAGTTTCCCAGGGCATGGGTAAGAGGTTGGCCTACCAGCTCAGCTTTGTTTGCAAATCCCATGAGCGAGGCAAAAGCGTCATTGCACTCTTCAACGACTGCGTTGGCCAGAAGGTGTCTGACCTGCTCGCTCTTATCAAGAGTGGTGGCCATCTGCTGTTGAAGTCTGGCCCACCACATACCGGTATGTGATGAGTTGATAAAATGTTGTTGCCGTGCCTCGCTACTTCGCATCGTTTGAAAGAGACTGGCATACGGTTCGGTCAGGCTTGCTCGAATCATTGCCAGGTAGATGAGATAGTAGGAGATGATTTTCAGGAAATGGCCGACCAGGTTGGAAAGCCCGTATACGCTGATGTACAGCGTAAATGCCAGCTCGGAGAAGGTGGTCGTTATGATTGCGTAGATCAGCAGGGTAAAGAAACTTTTCTCAAAATGCTGCCGTTGACGGGTCAGGTTTAAGGCGGCCAGGATCAGTATCGCGCAGATGGTGTATTCGCTATAGATCTTAAACGGGGTAAGGCCGGAGCCCTCGATGTAGCAGTCCGGAAAAATATCCAGGTAAAAAATCGAGATGAGAACAAGTGTGGTGGCCGAAAACCAGTACCCCAGCGTACGTAAGTAGTTCAGTTTTTTATTGAACTGCAGGGTGTAGAGAAAGAGAGCGGCGGCTTCCATGTAACGCCCGGCTATCCAGAGTTGGGTGGGCAAGTTTGCGCCTCTTTCCTCACTGAAAACCCCCATCCCCTTGTAAGTCAGTGCATGCAGGAGGTCAACGAAGCCGATGCAGAAAAAAGCTGTCCCCAGGGCAAACACCGCATCGTTTTTGGAGATCCTCCTGGTGTTCCAGACCAGAAGGAAGAACGCCCAGGCCACCGTGATGGAAAAAAGCTCGGCCAGACTGTGGAAGAGAAGAAAGCTGTACCGGCTGATGATAAACAGACCGGTGAGGATGAGGAGGCCGTAGAGGAAATGGTTATTGAGCGATGCCTGGTAAAGCATTCGCAATCGCGACTGGTCGGTTTGTAATCCCATATCTTGCGTCATGAACTTGGAAGGTATGTTTTACTCTCTGTGATACCTGTCCCCCGTGTATATTCCCCAATAAATAAATCTCACTGATAAAATGGTCACTCCCTTATCTTTTGGCAAATGTTCAAGAAAGTGCGAGGACAAGCGATGGTAATTCTTTGAGCAATAACGCCGGAGCCGGCAAGGCGGGTCGTGGATTAGCCGATGGCATTAGGCGATGTGGACTGCATCCCCTGGCCGACTGACAAGCCTAGAGCTGCCCGTGCTGATAATTTCCAAGAAAAGAGATATTGAGCCTGATAAAAACATGTATTTGTGAATTGAGATATTTGCCGTGTGAACCAGGCCTTTTACCATCGTTCCTGCCTGGCGCACAGTGTTGACAAGTGGTAGGTCATTCTTGGATGATAAACTATCAAGTGTTTGTAGTTCTGAGATAATTCGTTGGCTGAGTATTCCGGGGCAATTGGTGTTTTTATCTTGCAGGAGGTATGAGTATGAAACGGATGATCTTTGTACTGATCTTTATTTGCACCTCGATGGTCCTCGCCGTCTCGCTTTCATTGGGCGCTGGAGGAAATGTGGAAAATTCAACGGGTACCGCGCCTGACCGGTATGTCTATTACCCGGGCACCGAAGAACTTGGCAGCGAGGAGATTCGGTTGATTGCCCTGGGAACGGGAATGCCGCTTGCCCGTCGCAGCCAGGCTGCGACCTGCTGGTTGGTGGAACTCGGCAATGGCGATAAATTTCTCTTTGACATCGGCACCGGCGCCAACGCGAACCTCTCCGCTTTGATGATTCCCTTCGACTTCCTAAGCAAGCTTTTTATCACTCATCTGCATACCGATCACTGGGGGGATCTGGCCGGGCTTTGGGCCGGAGGCTGGACATCGGGAAGGACAGGGCCCCTTGAGCTGTGGGGGCCAAGCGGAGCCACCGAGGAGATGGGGACCAAGTATGCCGTCGAACATTTCCTCAAGGCCTATAACTGGGATAGGATGACCCGCTTAGCCAACCTGCCATCCCAGCCTGGTGGCATCACGGTGCATGAGTTCGACTACAAAGGGGAGAACCAGATAGTTTATGAAGAAAACGGGGTGACCATCCGTTCCTGGCCAGCCATCCATGCCGGGGACGGCTCAGTCAGCTATGCGCTTTTCTGGCAGGGGATGAAGATCGTCATCGGCGGCGATACCATGCCCAACCAATGGTATATTGAACATGCCAAAGACGCCGACATAGCTATTCACGAGGCCTTCATGACGCCGGAGCTGCTGGTAAAATTTTACAACCAGGCTCCAAAGACCGCTCTCGGGGTGGGCACCTATGTCCACACCTCGCCGCAGGCCTTCGGCAAGGTGATGAGTGAGGTAAAGCCCAAGCATGCCATTGCCTACCACTTTTTCAATGAGTCGGGCACCCGTTATGCCATCTATGACATGATTCGCGAGACCTATGACGGGGAGTTGACCATGGCCAAGGACATGCTGGTATGGAACATTACCAAGGACGGTATCAACGTCCGGGATATTGTTTCAACCGAAGAGGCCTGGTCTGTCATAGGGCCGACCAAGCCGCCGGAGCCGGACAGGACCGTGCCGGATCAGCTTTCGAAGTGGTCGTTAGACCACAGGTGGAATGTTGACGATGTGCAGGCGGATATGATCAAGGAGTTCAGTGAGAAATACAACCTGGACAAGTAGTGGTGGGCGGCAAGAACGCCCGGGGAGTAGGTGAAAAAGGGCCGGAGGCTGTACGGCTAACCGGCTTTTTTTTGTGCCGATCTGGAGGAGTTTCAGCTGGAGCTCATTCTCTGGCTGCACAGTACAGATTATCTCTAAAGATTATCTCTAAAGATCAGCTTTATAGGCAGCAGCTCCGGTACAAGTGGTCGTAGCCGGGTATTGGGGTATTGCCAGGCGGTAGCCTATTTGTGACGGGGAACCGAGGTATCGGTCATGTTCACGATCTTGTCTTCTATGGCCGGGCTGGAGCTGATCCAGAAAACCACGGCATCTTCATCCTCCCTGTTCAGGCAGGCGTGTTCCATGGTGGAGTCGAAGTATATGCAGTCGCCTTCGTTCAGGACCTCGGGTTGATAATATTCGGTGTGTATTTCAACTCTGCCGGAGAGGACCAGGATCATCTCCTCGCCTTCGTGTTTGGCCAGGTTGTCGAGTACCTGTCTGGTATTGGCCTTTATCGTCACCCGCAGCGGTGTGATCTTCTTGTAGGTCAGATCATTGCACAGCAGCTCGTAATCATAATTCTCGGTACGATGAACGATGCCCTGGCCTTTGCGGGTGATACTTCTTCTGCCCAGTGGGGCGCGGGCAACAGGTTCGTTGAACAGGTCGACGAGATCGCATTTCAGCCCCCTGGCGAGCCTGATCAGGCTGTCGTAGGTGGGAGAGAGCTGATTGTTTTCAATCTTTGAGATGGCGGAATAGGAAATTCCGGAAACGTCGGCCAGCTGCCGAAGGGAGTAGCCGATATCCTGCCGCAGCTGCCGGACCCTGTCGCCTAACGGGCTGGTGCCGTGAGAGCGCTCAGCGGCGCTTGCGGACTTCTGTTCCTTCTTTTCTTTTTCACTCATACCCGGAATTCTCCAATTTCTCATCAAAGTACCAGAAATGTTTACAATAGGAAACATTTCTTCTGTCCGGTGGCGCAGAATCTCCCGGGGCAGCGTTCATCGCTCAGTTGTCCTTTGGGTACGTCATATCAGAAATTGAGCACATAATTCATTTGATTTCAAACTGCTGCAGCATATACTTGGTACTGTGTCCTTCAGTTCACATGGCCTTTTGAACCAGAAGCTCTAAGGTAACTTTCAACCGGGTTTCCCCTCCGTAATTCAAAATTATCGGCTCAGCGCCTACAGATTATAGTGTAAAGTTAGGTCCTTCCTGTGGATTGGTATTTTTATGTTTCCATTAAATCCTTTGTGTGTATAATAGGAAACGTTTGGCCGAATCCCCGAGAATTGTTGCTGTTAATGAAACACGTAGCTTGATCGTATGGAGGGCACTATGCTGCTGCTGAAGCGTTCTGAGTTGGAAAAGGTCCTGCGCATGCAGGATACCGTCGAGAGTATCGAAGAAGCTTTTCGGGAACATCAGCTGGGGCGCTCGCTCACTCCACTGCGCATGCATATCGAGCTGGATCGGGTTGAAGGCGTCTATCTCCTTATGCCTTCCTACATGGACGAGTCAACACTGTTTGGCGCCAAGCTGCTCTCCGTCTACCCGCAAAATCGTGAAAAGGATCTCCCCACCATCAGTTCGCTCTATGTCTTGAGTGATGCCGCCGATGGCAGTTTTCTCTCAATCATGGATGGCTCGTACTTGACCGGCATGAGAACCGGGGCAGCTTCCGCTGTGGCCGCCCGCTATCTCGCTCGGCAGGATGCTGTCGTGCATGGAATTCTTGGCGCAGGTGTCCAGGCGATGTTTCAGGCGGAGGCTATCCATACTGTCCGGCCCAGCGAGAAGATCCTGGTGCATGACCTCAATCACGAAGCAGCCCAGGCCTTTGCCGTAAGAGCACGGGAGAGGTTGGGGATACCGGTAATCGTGGCCAACAGCACTGAAGAGGTTGCCGGTCAGGCGGACATCCTCACCACCGTCACTACCTCCAGCAACCCGGTGGTGAAGGCAACCGAACTGAAAAAGGGATGTCATGTCAATGCGGTGGGTGCCTTTAAACCTACCATGAGAGAGATCGGCTATGACACGCTGAGCTGTGCACGTGTGGTGGTCGATACCTATGAGGGGTGCATGAAAGAAGCAGGCGATATCATCATCCCCATCCTCAATGGCCTGTATGATCGGGAGTGCATCCATGCCGAATTGGGTGAGCTGGTACTTGGCCAGAAGCAGGGGCGTGTTTCCGATTCGCAATTCACCGTCTTTAAATCAGTCGGCGTAGCCTTCGAGGATCTGGTCACTTCCATGCTTGCCTATAAAGCGGCTAGCCAGCAGAACATAGGGACAACACTATCCTTTTCAGACTAATGCGTATCGTTTTCCCGACAGCCGTGCAATCAACCCTGGTTGTCTGCCCAAAGCGGTATTTTACCGGGAGGAACCGATGAGATCGAACAGGATTATCCATACCGTGAGCTGTCACGCCGGTGGCGAGGTGGGCGATGTGATTGTCGGCGGAGTCGCACCCCCGCCAGGCGATACGGTCTGGGAGCAAGCCCGCTGGCTTGAACGGGACGGCAACCTTCGCAATTTTATACTCAACGAACCGCGCGGCGGCGTTTTCAGGCACGTCAATCTGCTGGTGCCGCCCAAGCATCCCGAGGCCCAGATGGGCTGGATCATCATGGAGCCGGAGGATACCCCGCCCATGTCAGGCTCAAACAGCATCTGCGTGGCGACGGTGCTCCTTGAAACCGGCATCCTGCCCATGGAGGAGCCGGAAACCACCCTGGTGCTGGAGCCGCCAGGCGGCTTGGTCCAGATCACCGCCACCTGCCGGGACGGCAAGGTCGAGGAGGTGAGGGTACGCAATGTCGCCAGCTTTGTGGACCGGATGGATGTCCCCCTTGAAGTGCCAGGGCTCGGTACCTTAACCGTCGATACCGCCTACGGCGGAGACAGTTTTGTGATTGTCGATGTCAACCAGCTGCCGGTGGAGCTCAAACCCGAAGCCGCCCGCGAGCTGGCCGAGATCGGCATCAGGATCACCAACGCCGCCAACGACCAGCTTGGCTTTTGCCATCCGGAGCGGCCGGATTGGGATCACATCTCATTTTGTCAGATTGCGGCCCCTGTGTCAGCTGAGCCGGAGGGGCTGATCAGCAGGAATACCGTGGTCATTCAGCCGGGCAAGCTGGACAGGTGTCCAACCGGCACCGGCATATCCGCCCGCATGGCCCTGCTCCATGCCAAAGGTGAGATGCGGGCCGGGCAGACCCTGGTTGGCGAGTCCATCATCGGCTCCCGCTTCTCCGGCACCATTTGCGATGAGGTGAAAGTCGGGGACAAAAACGGCATCGTTCCCGAGATTGCGGGACAGGCGTGGATTACCGGAACACACCAACACTTTCTCGACCCTGCCGATCCGTGGCCCGAGGGCTATCGGGTGGCGGATACCTGGCCGAGGCTGGGATGAGTCGAACTCGGGTAACCGGAAACTCCCGAGTTTCCGGCTGCCCTGAGTCGAAGGTGTTGTCTTGAATCGAAGTGCAGCTATGCTCGTTGTTGTTGAACAGGCCAGAAGGCCGGAAACCAACCCACAAGGAGGATCATGAGGATGAAAGATTCTACGCGTCGCGACTTTATCAAAACTACAGGAGCAGTTGCCGCGGCGGCTGCAGTCGGTACCTGCATATCCGGCAAGGCGCCTGCTGTGCATGCAAGCAAAACATACAACTGGAAGATGGTGACCACCTGGCCGCCCAACTTCCCGATCTGGGGTGAGAGCGCCAACCTGATTGCCAAGCTGGTGGAGAAAATGTCCGGCGGTCGCCTGAAAATCACCGTCTACGGTGGTGGTGAACTGGTGCCGGCGCTGCAGGCTTTTGACGCAGTCAGCCAGGGTATGGTTGAGATGGGTCATGGCTGCGCCTACTACTGGGGCGGCAAGGCACCCGCGGCCCAGTTCTTTGGCGGCGTGCCTTTTGGTATGAACTCCCAGCAGATGAACGCCTGGCTCCAGGCCGAGGGTATGGAGTTGTGGCGTGAACTGTACGCCAATTTTAACCTGATGCCTTTCTGCGTAGGTTTCTGCGGCCAGCAGATGGCGGGCTGGTTCAACAGGGAAATCAAGACCATCGATGACCTGAAAGGGCTGAAGATGAGAATCGCCGGTCTGGCCGGCAAGACCTACGCCAAGGCCGGCACCACCGCGGTACTGACCGCCGGTGGCGAGATCTACACCAACCTCGAGCGCGGTGTCATCGATGCCACCGAGTGGGGCGGCCCGTTCCATGACTACCTGATGGGCTTTTACAAGGTTGCCAAGTTCTACTACGGTCCGGGCTGGCATGAGCCGGGAACCACCATCGAGATGTTCGTCAACAAGCAGGCCTATGACAGCCTGCCGGCCGACCTGCAGGAGATTGTCGCCGCGGCGGCCCAGTACTCCAGAAGCTGGATGCTGGCAGAATTCGATGGCAGAAACAACAAGTACCTCAACAAGCTGATCGAGGAGTGCGGTGTGCAGCAGCGGATGTTCCCGGCTGAGGTGATCAGGGACCTCAGGAAATACGCAGCCGAGGTCGTCGATGAGGTGACCGCCGCCGATCCGATGAGCAAGAAAGTGTACGCCAGCTACGCCAAGTTCCAGAAAATGATCAACGACTGGTACAACGTTTCTGAGCGTGCGTATCTCGATTTAACCTGATTGTAGAGATGGACCGGAGCCTTGCGAAGACTGGCAGGGCTCCCGATTGAATCATCTGGGGCTATACGCGGCGGCGCCTCGCCCCGCTAAGGATTGCCCCAGGTGATTTTGGCTCAACCGCAGCCAGATGTTCATACCAGGCTGGGGGCTGGTTCACAGGTGTGAGGAGGAAAAGTGAAATTCATAGCGAAGATCATATCGGCAATCGATCGATTCAACACCGCGGTGGGCAAGTGCACTGCCTGGCTGAGCGGGGTGTTGGTGCTCGTTGTCTGTTATGACGTGTTTACAAGGTATTTTCTCAAAAAGAGCAGTATCGCAATTTTTGAGCTCGAGTGGCATATATTTTCTGTTCTCTTCCTGATTGCCGCCGCCTATACCCTGAAAAACGACAGCCATGTCAGGGTGGATGTTTTTTATTCGAGATTCTCCCCAAAGCTGAAAGCTGCCATCAACCTGCTGGGAACGGTTATTTTCCTGATCCCCTTTTGTCTGCTTGTGATCTGGGCGAGTAAGAATTTCGTGCTGATGAGCTACAACCTGAAGGAAACAAGCCCCGACCCAGGCGGCTTGCCGTACCGGTACCTGCTGAAACTGATGATCCCGGTCGGTTTCAGTTTCATCCTGCTCCAGGGGATTTCGCTTACCCTGAGTTCTATCTGTAAGCTGATCGATTACCCGCTGGATGGTGACCAACCTGATAAGGAGCAGGACGATGCCTGAGTATATTTCGCTGATATTATTTGCCACGGTCTTTTCATTGCTGCTTCTGGGGTACCCGGTTGCCTTTACCCTCGGAGGCGTATCGCTGATCTTTGGCTTTTTTACCTTTGGTTTGAATTTCTTCCAGCTCCTGCCGCTGAGGATCTGGGGGACCATGAGTAATTATGTGCTTATTGCGGTGCCCTTGTTCATTTTCATGGGGCTGATGCTGGAGCGTTCCGGGCTGGCCGAGGAGCTGCTGGAAACCATGGCGCTGCTCTTTGGCAAGATCCGGGGCGGGCTGGCAATTTCAGTGGTGATTGTCGGTGGAGTCCTGGCCGCTTCCACCGGTATTGTGGGGGCGACCGTGGTCACCATGGGACTGTTATCCCTGCCCACCATGCTCAAGCGTGGCTATTCCCCGGAACTGTCGGCGGGTACGATATGCGCCTCGGGTACGTTGGGTCAGATTATCCCGCCAAGCATCGTGCTGGTATTGTTGGGCAGTGTGCTGAATCTTTCCATCGGCGACATGTTCATGGGCGCGGTGATACCGGGCATGATCCTGATCGTTCTCTATGTGATCTGGATCGCCGTCATTGCCTGGCTGAAGCCGGAAGTCGCTCCCGCCATGCCCGCTGAAGAGTTGGCCAAGTTTACGGGAAGAGATATGGTCCTGCGTGTTGTCAGGGCCTTTCTTATTCCGTTCTTTTTGATTCTGTCGGTCCTCGGCTCCATCTTCATGGGCATTGCCTCGCCCACGGAAGCTGCCGCGGTTGGCGCCATGGGGGTGACCCTGCTGACCATCTGGCAGAAGAAATTCAACCTCGAAACCCTCAAGGCGGTGATGTACGGCACCACCAACCTGACCTGTATGGTTTTCATCCTGCTGGTTGGTGCCACGGCCTTTGGCCTGGTATTCCGCGGTCTGGGCGGTGACAGCTATATAACTGGCCTGATCCAGGATGCAGGACTCGGTCCCTACCAGTTTCTGCTGATGGTGATGGTGGTGATATTCATCGCCGGATTCTTCATCGACTATATCGAGATCACCTTCATCATCGTGCCGGTGGTGGCTCCCATTTTTCAGCAGATGGGATTGGATATGCTGTGGGTGGCGATCCTGATCGCCATGAATCTGCAGACCTCCTTTCTGACCCCGCCCTTTGGTTTCAGTCTGTTCTACCTCAAAGGAGTGGCACCGCCTTCGATCAGCACCGGAGTGATTTATAAGGGTATCATCCCCTTCATCGTGATCCAGCTCTTCTGCCTTTTTGTGGTGGTCATGTGGCCGGAAACCGTCACCTATCTGCCTCGGATGAACTAGCCAGGACGGTTCAGTCGAACCGGTTGTTATAGAACCAAAGAGCGAAAGGGGTACAGATAATGGTCTGTACCCCTTTCCTGTTTCTGTTTGGCTGCAGTGGGCGATGTGCCGCTGGAGCGTCTGGAAGCGCTTGGTGCTACATCGCCATCTTCAGCATCGACGGCTCTGAGCTCTCTTCGAGATCGCCGGACTGCACCGCTTCCAGGGCTTTGGTCAGCTGGTCGGGACATGAGGTGGCTTTTCTGCCGCAGGTGATGCCTTTCAGGCGCCGGATCACCTCATCGATCTCCATTCCTTCGACAAGGTTCTGGATGCCTGTGAGGTTACCCGGACAGCCGTTGGTGAACAGCAGGTTTTTCAGGGTGTTTCCTTCGACCTCGAATTCGATTTTCTTGGCGCAGACGCCGGTGGGAGTGTAACTGTACATCGAAATACCAATCCTTTAGCTGCCGGGTGGTCAATTGCTGAAAACAGCAGGGACCAGCCGTGTTCCATGATAAATGAGTGAAGCAAAGAGTGGGGAAAATATATCATCATGATGGATTTGTAAATGGGGGAGGTCAGAGGAGGCCACTCCCTGATGCTTTCCTAACATATGGGCATTCAGGTTGTATGGCCCTACAGCGGCTTCATTTTATTTTTCCAGCATCAGAAATCTGTCCCGGTACTCACGGGGAGACAAACTGGTGTGTCGTTTAAAGAGCCTTCGAAAAGCGCTGCTGTCTTCATAACCGACACTGCGGCTGATCTCCTCGATATTGTTCAGGGAGTTTTCCAGTTGCTCCCTGGCGCTTTGAACCCGTAATTTCTGCAGGTAACCCAAGGGCGATTCGCCGGTGGCATGTTTAAACCTTCTGGTAAAATGCCGCGGGCTGAGGCAGGCGACTTCCGCGACCTGGTCGATGGAGATAGGCTTGGCCAGGTGTTCACGCATGAACTGTTCAGCTTTTCGCACAGCACCGTCCTTATGGCTTTCGGTGAGCTGGTAGATGGCATACGGGCTTTGGCTGTCGTTGTTGGGGTCCACCAGCATCGCCTTGGCACAGGCCGAGGTGAGCTTGCTGTTGCCCTCTCTTCTGACAATCCTGAGGGCGAGATGCATCAGAGCACTCATGGCACCCGAGCAGATGATGTTGTCCTGCTCTGTGAGAATTCTGCCGATCTGTAGATTAACCTCCGAGTAGCGAAACCTGAACTTCTTTTCAAACTGCCAGTTGGTGGTTGCCGGCCTGCCGTTTAACAGACCTGTCTCGGCCAACAGGAACGATCCCGTGCAGATGGAGGTCACGACGGTTCCTGCCGCATGCAGTTGACGTATATAGTCGAGGACCGGTGAGCCTTGCAGGCTGGAGGAGTCGGGGATAGGAAAAAGGGCCGGGATGATCAGGTAATCTGACTTCACAACGTCGGTAAATGAGAGCTGCGGCAGGATCTGCACACAATTGCTGCAGGTGATCGGGTTGCCGTCTGCGGTAACGATCCTGGTCTCAAATAAACTTGTGGGGCTTTGGGTGAGGGCGCGGTGCCAGACGTTAGCGATGGCAAAGGCATCGACCATATTGGAAACACTGGAAGAAAGGCACCCCTCAACAGCAAGAATCGTGATCGTTTTCATGGTCATCAATGCAAAAAATAGTGGGAGTATTGCATGGCCGATTTTGCCCGTAATACGTCACATATGCCTCTTTGCGGATAAGAACGCAAGTTGTATCTTACGTTTACGTTAAATTTTTAACTGTGGTTCCATTTTGAGAGGGAAGTTGCCGGGTAATGATGGTAGTTGTTTAGAAATACTCCAAAATACTATTTCTTGGTGAAGTGGCGGAGCAGGTTTTACGAGAGTGGCAATCCGATCAATTCAAGATTTGAGGTGACAGATGAGTAGATGGCTGCCCACGTGTTGTGCATTGTGCGCCCAGAATTGCGGTCTGCTGGTGCAGGTTGAGAACAACCGGATAGTGAAGGTGAAAGGCGATCCTCAAAACCCTCGCAGTCAGGGGTATCTGTGTCGGAAAGGACAGAATGTCGCTACCTACCAGCACCATGCAGAACGGTTGACTAAACCGCTCAAGAAGACAGACGCAGGCTTTGTCGAGATCTCCTGGGAGCAGGCGCTCAAGGAAATTGGTGAAAAACTCCGGAGTATAGTCAACACCCACGGTCCGCGCTCCTATGCCTTCATGGGCGGCGGCGGGCAGGCCAGCCATTTCGAGGCGGCTTTTGGCACCTCGCTGATGCGGGGGCTCGGTTCGCGGTATCACTATACTGCTCTGGCCCAGGAATTAACCGGCTATTTCTGGTGCGCCGGCAGGATGCTGGGCAGGCAGAACAGGTTTCCCATACCGGATGAGCATCATGCGGAGATGCTGGTCGGAATCGGCTGGAACGGCATGGAGAGCCACCAGATGCCCCGCGCGCCGCTAGTGATCAGGGAGTTCGCCAAAAATCCGGACAAACTGCTGGTGGTCATCGACCCCAGAGAGTCGAAGACAGCCAAGGAGGCCAACATCCATGTGCCGCTTCGTCCCGGAACGGACGCTCTGCTCACCAGGGCCATGATCGCCATTATCATTCAAGAGGGGTGGGAGGATAGCGAATACCTGCATAAGCACTGCTCAGGATTTGAGGAGATCCGCGGCTGGTTTGAAAATTTCGATATCCATGGGGCGCTCGAGGTCTGCCAGGTCGATTTTGACCAGGTGCATACGATATGCAGGGAGATGACCAGCAGGGCCTGGTGCCTCCATTTCGATCTCGGCGTTTACATGAACCGCCACTCGACCCTGGCCACCTACCTGCATATGCTGCTGCTCGCGGTCTGCGGCCGGTTCTGTGTATCGGGCGGCAACGTCATTCCCGGCTCGGTCATGCCACTCGGCAGCCATAGTGACGAGCGGCTGGCCAGGACCTGGCGAACAGTCGAGACAGACTTCCCGGCAATTTTCGGCTGCTTTCCACCCAACGTGATGCCGGAGGAGATTCTCTCGGATAAGGAGGACCGTCTGCGGGCCGTGGTGGTCAGCTCTTCCAACCCCCTTCGTTCCTACGCCGATACCACCGCCTATGAAGAAGCGTTCAAGGAGCTGGAACTGCTGGTGACGGTGGAGATTACGATGAGCGAGACAGCGCAGTTATCTGACTATGTGCTGCCGGCCCGTTCTGTCTATGAATCCTATGACGCCTCTTTTTTCACCTGGAATTATCCGGAGATATTTTTCCAGATGCGGAGTCCGGTGGTGGAGCCGGAACCGGACACCCGGGAATCGGGCAGTATCCTGGCCGCCATTGGCCAGGCAGCGGGCCTTTTGCCTGAACTGCCGGCATATCTCTATAGGGCGGGAGAAAAAGACCGGCTCGAATATACCATGGCGCTCTTTAGCTGGCTGCAGCGCAACCGTAAACGCGCCGGTCTGCTTCCGCTGGTGATCGCCGAAACGAGAAAAAGCGGATCGGAGTCGATAAACCTCGATGCGCTCTGGAGTATGTTTCTCGTGTCGCCTTCAGGCTTTCGCAAAAGCGTGGCCAGAGCGGGGATAACGCTCCCCTTAACCCTTGAGGCTTTTGTCAGCCCGCTAAAGATCTTCAGGGCCATAAAAGGAATGATCAGTTATCGCTCTGTAGCGCCCCTGGCCATTTTGACACCCCAAGTTGCCTATGCCGAGAAATTGTTCAACACCGTAATGAAGAGTCCGTCGGGATTATGGATCGGCAAGTCGGGTGTGGACAATATGGCCGAAGTCTCCACCAAGAATCACAAGGTCAACCTGTTTATCCCGGAGATGGTGGAGTGGATGGCAGAGATTCAGCCGGACTTGGAGGAGAAGTCGCTGCAACCAGACCCTGATTATCCTTTTATTTTAAATGCCGGACGACACAAACCTGAAAATGCCAACACCCTGATGCGCAAGCCGGACTGGAACAGGGGGCGCAGAGCCTGCACCCTGGCGATGAATCCGGCAGACGCGGATTCGCTCGGTATGGTCGATGGCGAGACAGTGAGGGTCTCCACCGAGGCGGGCTCGGAGCAGGTGGAGCTTGAGGTGTCTGGCGAGGTCCGCCAAGGGCAGGTGCTGATCCCCCATGGTTTCGGGCTCAATTACCAGGGTGAGGTACACGGGATAAATGTCAACCGGTTAACCAAAAACAGCCATCGGGACAGGCTGGCTGCCACTCCGCTGCACCGTTATGTGCCCTGCAGGGTTGAAAAGGTGTGAGAGGTGGTGGAAAGATTGTGAGAGGGGAGGAGTTAGGAGTAAGGTGTAAGGTCTAAGGAGTTAGGTGTTAGGCGTGAGGTGTGAGGAGGGTACTTAGTCCCCCATGGTTAAAGGAGAAACTTGATGAAAAAACATAGATGTGACAAGTGTGGTTTTCGGGCCAAATATGATGCGAATCCGCAGTCGCTGCTTGGGAGGCTCTGGCGTTGGCACACGGGCTGGTGCCCCGGTTGGAAACGCTATATCAGCTCCCTGCCCGAACAGGAGAGGGCGGAACTCATAAAATCATACGATATGACCGACGGTAAATAAGAGGTTCGGCGATGCTGCAACCCAATATGCCCTATCATGCAGACCAGGAGGGAGACCGAGTCCCTGCTGAGTTGCCGCCGGTAGTGGATGCCCATGTCCACCTGTTCCCGCAGAACATTTTCACTGCAGTCTGGAGATGGTTTGACGCCCATGCCTGGCGGATACGGTACAGGCTTTCCTCTACCCAGCTTATTGATTTCCTGCTGTCGCGGGGAGTGCGCCATGTTGTTGGTCTGCAATATGCCCACAAGCCGGGAATTGCCCGTCAGCTGAATCACTATATGCTGGAAAAAGTTCAGCAATACGGTGGGGCGCTCACCGGGTTGGCCACGGTCTTTCCGGGCGAGGAGGGCGGCGCCGCTATATTGCAGGAGGCCTTTGACGCGGGCCTGAAGGGGGTGAAACTGCATGTACACGTACAGTGCTGTGACATCAATGACGAAGTAATGTTGCCCCTGTACGAATGTTGCCTCAAAAACAACAAGCCCATGGTGATCCATGCCGGCAGGGAACCGAAGAGTACGGCCTATGGTTGTGATCCTTACCAGCTCTGCGGTTCTGGGAAGGTGGAGAGGGTACTGGGGGATTTCCCGAAGCTGAAGATATGTGTGCCCCATTTCGGCTTTGATGAAAGCGAGGTCTACAGGGAGTTGCTGGAGGGGTATGACAACCTCTGGCTGGATACCACCATGGTGCTCACCGATTATTTTGTAGAATGCCAAAACATCCGGTTAAATGAATACCGGTCGGACAGGATCATGTATGGCTCCGATTTTCCAAACATCCCCTATGCCTGGGATCGGGAGCTCAAGGAGTTGCTGAGAGCTGATCTGTCCGCGGAAGCACTTGCAAAAATCAGCGCTGAAAACGCTGTCGATTTTTTCGGGATCGACCTCCCTGCGGGTTGAGCTGGTTGGAGCCGGGAGTCGATGGACGAGAACAGTTAGAAGGATAGTTAACAATGATGGAATCCGCTCAATCCCTACAGTTCAGGACAGCCACTCAGGACGATCTGGTATCCATCGTTGAGATGTTGGCAGATGATCCCCTGGGAAAGAGGAGGGAGAAGTTTCAACAGCCTTTACTCCAGGAGTACTCTCAGGCTTTTGCTGCAATCGAACAGGACCCGAACAATGAGATTATCGTCGCCTGCCGTGATGAGGCGGTTGTCGGCTTTTTTCAGATCACCTATATTCCCTATCTCACCTACATGGGCAGGTGGCGGGCTCTGGTCGAAGGGGTGCGGGTGCATAGGGTGCATCGCGGTCAGGGGCTTGGCAGGCAGCTGCTGCTGAAGGCAATAGCGTTGGCCAAAGAGAAAGAGTGCCACCTGATCCAGTTGACCACGGACAAGACCAGGCCCGAAGCCATCGCCTTTTATGAATCGCTGGGCTTTGTCGCCAGCCATGAGGGGATGAAGCTCCATTTCGACCGTAAATGATCTAATCTTTGCCGTCCGACTTCTGATTCTACGTGTTTTTCACTTGCCGGAAAAGGAGTGTTTGGTCGAAGGGGGCGTAGTCAGCCCCTGGCGTGGTGGCAAACCCATCACATGAAATATATGGCAAGGGGCTGTTCCCCTTGCCATGTGTGTCTGGCGGGAACATTTAGATGAACCGGAGTATCTCCTCAGCTTCTTTTCTGGGCGTTGGAGCAGGGTGGGAATCTTCATAGCCATACACAATGAGTGCGGCCACGGTCTCCTCGTCCGGCAAGCCCACTATCTCAGAGATCGACTCATCATCGATAACGCCGAAGATACAGGTTCCCACACCCTTGGCATGGGCTGCCAGACAAAAGGTCTGGCAGGCAATACCGGCATCGAACACCTCCCAGACATTCGCCTTGGAAGTGGCATATTCCTCTTTTTCAAGATCGAGCTTACCGCTTTTGCCTTGAACAAAGCTGAGTACCGCCACTCCCTGGGCGTTTTTGAGCGTATTGATGTTATAGACAAACCCTTTCACGCCATCGGTTGCGAGCTTGGCGATGGTCGCCTGATCATCAACGAGGGTGTATCTGGCAATCTGGTAATTCGCCCATGAAGGTGCCCAGCGGCTGATGTCGACGATCTCCCTCATCGTCTCACGGTCCACCCGTTCATTCTTGAATTTACGAACGCTTCTGCGCTCTTTGATCATTTCAATTGCGTCCATTTTTATCTTCCTTTCGCTAGATTTTTCGCTTTGTCTATCGTGGTGCACTACCATTCTGATGTAATCATTTCCTTCGGGTTGGGAATGCTCACCCGGATCCTCAAAGGCACGTGGTGAGATAATTCCGGGGACCAGCCACCTGCCAGAAAGGGGTGATTCCCGTTGTCGATTTGGTAAAGCTCATCGGCCCAACGGCCCTATCCGGTTCGGCACTACTGTAGGCGGGAGAGGAGAATGACGCAAATTAATACTTGTCATGTTGATGATGACAGGTGGTCATAGTTCTTTGCCTTACAGCTCTGGCCGCACTGAGGCGGCAATGAGTGTATTTCGACAGGATGGATTGGTGATCGGAGAGGTGTCTGGTTGGGAATATGCCAATCAGCCAGCCGGGAAATCACGATGAGTTTGAAGTCGCGACTGGCAGATGTCCGTCCGTTTTGAGGTAACTAACCGTTGGTTATTGATTAACCAACGGTTATTTAGTAACCTGTGGTTGCAGATTCCTCCATGCGAATATTCTGACCATGCCAGAGTCGGAAGGTGCTATTTGGGAGCTATATAATATTGAAACTGGACAGAGAACCATCTGGCCGGAACCCGTATATCAACGATGAGGTGATTGACATGAATGTTGGCTCGTTGAAGTTAGTCTATTTTTCACCGACCGGAACAACCGGCAGGGTTGTCGAGGCAATTGGGAAAGGTATTTCTCCAGACACCGCAGAGCATTTTGACATCACCTTGCCGCAATCGAGAAAGGAACTTCTGGTGACCTCGGAAAGCGATCTGCTCGTGGTTGGCGTTCCCGTCTATATGGGCAGAGTTCCCGCCTTGGCGACTGAGTGGCTCAAGACCATTCAGGGGCGCAACACACCCGCAGTCTGTGTTGTTGTTTACGGGAATCGGGTCTATGACGACGCCCTCCTTGAGTTGAAAGATACTCTCGCCACTTGTGGCTGCATTGTTGTAGCCGCTGCGGCATACATCGGTGAACACTCTTTTTCAAACGATGAAGAACCTATAGCGCCAGGTCGTCCGGACGCCGATGATGTAGGCTATGCACACGTATTTGGCAGACAAATACTGGAAAAGCTGAAACCTTTCTCCACTGTTGCCGAACTGCCAGCTCTCCAGGTCCCAGGCAATCAGCCCTACGGCGGCCAGACCAAACTTTGGGATGTGGATTTTATCGCGGTCGATGACTCATGCCTGGAGTGCGGTGTTTGCGCGAAGGTGTGTCCTGTCGGGGCCGTTGATGCAGAAAAGAGTACGGCGATAGATGTGGTGAAATGCATCACCTGCTGTGCCTGCATCAAGGCTTGCCCGCAGAATGCCAGAACCATCAAGCCAGGCCCGGTGAAAGATGCCGCCAAAAGGCTGCATGGACTCTTCCAGGAACCGAAGAAGCCGGAAATATTTTTGTAAATCAACTGCCTGAAGAGAACAGGAAATGGGAATAACTGAGAGGAGGCAAAGGGAGAGGGAACAGCGGAGAACCGAGATCATCGAGGCTGCCGAGCGACTTTTTTTCTCAAGAAGTTATGAAAGTGTCACCATGGAAGAGATCGCCAGGCAGGTCGAGCTGAACAAGGCGACCATCTACTTGTACTTTAAAAACAAGGAGACCCTGTTTGCCACCATCGTCCTCCGCGGTGTCGAGATCCTGAAGAAAAAGTATCTGACCTGTATGGAGCGGCAGGTACCGGGAATTGTCAAGGTTACCCTGATGGGCCAGGCCTATTACCAGTTTTCCCAGGAGCACCCGGAATATCTTCGAATGATCCAATTCTATGGATCGGAGCGATTCTCCGGGGAGAATCCCTGTACAGCTGAGATCGGCCAGGGCTACGGCACCTGTCGCCTGATCCTGCGGGACGCGGTCAGCGAAGGGATCGCTGACAAGACCATCCGGGCTGATCTTGATCCGTTCCTGACCTCGATGTATCTCATGACCTCCTTTATGAGCATCCTCTCCATGGAGGACAAATGGAAGCTGGTGATTGCGGAAGAGGGGTATAGTTACGAACAGTTCACCAGTGCATTTTTCCGGTTCATTCTTCCTGCAATTTCCTCAGATGAGACTTCCGGCAGTATGGATACCACCGCTTTTGAACAGTACGGGTTCTGTTTGACCAAACCGGTCAAGTCCCACAAAAAAGCACAATAAATTTGCCCAATTGATGTTTTTCCATTGACTGTTCCCAGGCTGTTTTACTCCGGCTATGGCTTGTTGGTTTTTAACTTTTTTTGGGGGCCACCTGTGCTGCTCTTTACCGTGATGGTATAGCTGGCAATCCCGGGTGAAAAAGGCTGTGAACTTCTCAGGGCCAAGAAAATCCTCTGACAGGCTGCTGGTAGAGCTATAATGGAAGTGTTCCGTGTCTGCTTCTGCAGTTGTGTCAATCTGCCTTTTCTGGTGTGGAAATTCTGTGATCAGGTGTTCCTGGACGACTGGGAACAAACGTATATGAACAGGGTCAAGTGGAGGGTTTAATGAAAACTTTTACCAAGCTGGTGATTGTTGTCTCGGTTGTTCTCTGCTGTTTAGCCCAACACGTTGTGGCTGCGGAGGGTGAAAAGAAACTTTTTGTGAATCTGAGCAGTGATGAGATCAACAGGGCTGCAATGGCCATTAATTTCAGCACCAGGGTGCTCAAGCAGAAAAAAATCCCGGTGACAATTTTTCTCAATGTGGAGGGAGTGCGCATCGCTGACAAAAACCTTCCGCATCACAAGCATATTAATGGTCAATCCACCCAGGAGATGCTCAAGGCATTTATCGCTGCCGGCGGTAAGGTCATAATCTGCCCAATGTGTATGAAAAATGTTGGTCGACTGACGCCAGATGATATCGTTGACGGTGTGGTTGTGGGCGGCTCTGACGTGACCTGGCCGGCGCTGTTCGATGACGGCGTCAGGGTATTAAGTTACTAAGGGTAACAGGAAGAGCGGGAGGAGCGGGCTGGGTTGTGATTGGTCAAGAGCGGGCTGATCCTGGCCGGTTCAGCCCGCCGCAACCTACCGGCCAAGGTGCTCCATTATCCTGGCGATGGTCCGTGGAGCGGAACCTTCGAAGTGGTTGTTGACATAGAGATAGACCTCTGACTCCAGTTCGGTAAGCGTGGTGGAGAGTTGATCTATGTCTGCGTCTTTGGGGGCAACAATCTGGTTCCAATTCTTTTTGGTAAGTTCTTCTATTGCCTTACGGTCCGGTCCGTGCAACCTGATCACCACCATATCCCCGAGTTGCCCTTTGAATTTTCGATAGATGTCAAAGATCGAAGGCATGTAGTACCCTTGCAGGAAGACGTGGGCGAGCCGGTGCGAACGGAGAAAATCGAAATAGCGGTTGTTCAGATAGTTTGGGTTTCTGGTCTCAACCGCATAGACGGGGCCTGCGGGTAGCATATCGATAAATTCGGCAAGACGTTCTAAAAAACCATTCTGGCTGACCATCTTCTGCTTGTTCAGGTACTCAAACTGAAACATCAGGGGGCCGAGCTTGGGAAAGAGCGGTTCGATAGTGTCCAGAAATCTCTGCATCAGTTCAACAGAGAGAAAGTGCTCGTTGGGCACCAGCGTATCCTGCCCGCTTTTCCGGTAGTGGTGGGTCAGGGTGATGGCGTTGGGGACTTTGATTCCGAACCGGAAGGTATCGGGAACCGAGTCGAAATACTCCTTTACCACCTCAGCTTTCGGTAATACCACCGAGTCACCAAATAGAGACCAGAACCACTGATCGATTTCCACGGTGGAATAGTGTCTGGCATACTCCAGCAAAGGGTTCTGCGGTTTGCCTGAGGAATAGACCAAACCTTTCCAGGAGGGATACTTCCAGCTGCAGGTGCCGAGGTGCAGTCGTTTGTTGAAATCCATGGCGTGTTGTGCATCTCCAGTTGTGTGGATGGTACCTCAGGCTTGGCTTTAACGCCAAGCCTGAAATATGCTAGCGCTTTAAGGATACTTCATGTCTGCCTGGACGTCAGCCGCAGCCTTTTGGGTCATGCTGCGAGCGGCACGGGTGAGTTGTTCGATCATATCCTTTTTGTCGATAATTCTCATCTTCTCCAGGTGGCGTTTTTGGTGAAGGCTTCCAACACATCGGCACCGGCGCGTTGAGAGTCCTTGTACCATCGCTCCAGACGTTCGGGATATTCGAGTGCCATATTCGGGACAAACTTGCCATCGGTGAGGTAGCCTCTTTGCTTCATCTCGAGAAAAAATCTTTCAGCGCAAAATTCCCCAATCGTCATCGAGTCGTTCTTTCAGAGTTCTTTTCTTTGTCATGCTTTGATCGGTCTATGAGGGATCTCAGATGATGGATTCGACGTAGGCAGAACCTGTTAACTGGCTGTAGTGGGTTTGATTTCGGGATTGATAATTATTGACAAGATGGTATACAAGGATGTGAAAACTCAAACGGGAAAAATATTGAAATGCTGTGGCGAGGCTTGGGAAAGGTTTCAGGGGAAATGGGCGAAGAGCCGGCTCAGTCTGTGCAGAATCTGCCATTGAGGAGGGAAACCAGACTGTTATGTTGCGGCAGTGAAGATGACAATGCTGTGAGGTTTACCGGCAGTATGACTTTTTGGTTATCGCTGGTTACTGTTGGTTGTCGATAGTCATTGTTTGTTATTGCTGGTTGCTTTTTAGCAATCTTCTTGTCTGCAGAGTGAAAACATGTCAGTGGTGGTATTCTTCCTCTTCAAATGACAACGACCAGGAGAAATGGTGATGATGGTGGGCCGGAAAGAGGCGGTGCTCATCGCTGATGATGAGCACATCTGCCTGGTAATTGCTTCCAAAATTATCGAAAAAACCGGACGCCGGGCTCTCTGTGCCCGGGATGGAATTGAGGCCTTGCAACTCTACGGCAAGCATAAGAATGAAATTTCCCACGTTATTTTGGATGTGCACATGCCACGGTTGGATGGAGTGGAAACATTTCGTCGCCTGAAAGCACTCAACCCTGATGTACGGGTAATTATCCTCTCCGGCCATTTGACTGACAAGGAGAAAGAGCGACTGGATCGGCTGGGCCCGGAAGGCTACATCTTCAAACCGCTCTATCCGGATTCACTGCACCCGTATTTGCAGTCTGTCTCACCCGCATGAGGTCGTGTCCATTACCTGTGCCGTACTGGGGCAGGTGTTTCCATGAGAAATAGAATTATTACCAGCTGATTACACTTCCGTGTCTGGCGTCGGAATCGCACTGTGGTGTTCTTCAAAGCAACTCTGGCAAATGGAATGAGTGAATCGCAGTTCCATCAGCTCAGACAGCGCCTCTTCCAGCATTTTCCATTCGCCCTCGCTGCTTCTGACATCCTTGCAGTATGAGCAGATGGGAATAGGGTGTTCCGATTTCTGGGAGGTCGTGTTGACGTAGCGGAGTTTTCGGGTTGTTCTTTGCAACTCCCTGGCGGTCAGTGCCAGCTCGGTGTTGAGACTGCTCATGGTATTGAGGATCGCCCCACCGCCAAGCATCAGTTTTTCCCCCAGGATAACGGTCTGTCCATCATGACCGAAAATATGACAGTGAAGAGGCACGGCAGAGTTGTTTTGATCGGCAAAGTTGAGTTTTTGCTGGATGTGTTGCCGGTTGCCCAGCGTCCAGAATTGCTCTGCGCTCTCGGGCAATAGACAGGATGTGAATGAACTGCCTGCCAGGCAGTCACCTTTTTGCATCAGGCTGGCAAAATACCTGTTGTGGTGAATTATTCGTCCCTCCCCGTCAACACAGACCATGGCGACGGAATTTGAATGATGAAGAAACAGGCTGAGCAGTTGGCTTGCCCTGTCAGGGGAGATATCCATTTTGATGCTCCAAAGCTCTGGTAAGCCGCAGCATTTCATCAAGGTTGGCGGCAAATAGATCAGCGCCGATCTTGGCGACCAGTTCCGGATTGTCAATGAAAACCCTTCCACCAACCAGGATGGTCACTCCCGCATGGACAGGGTTGTGGCGTATTGTACGAATAAGGGTGCGGACGTCCCCCAGGTTAAAGGACATGGTTACCGAGATAATCAACAGGCTGGGCAGAAAGTCATTAAGCGTCTGCAGCACATCGCCACTGGCGGTGTTAGTACCGAGATACTGTGTTTCCCAGCCATCCTGTTCCAGCAGGTCTGCAACCATCCAGGCGCCGATCTCATGAAATTCGTTGTGGCTGGTGGTGACCACCGCCTTGCCGCGAAAAGGGGGGCTATAGGGTTGACCGTCACTGATGCCGAGCAGTATTTTTGTGATCACCGCCGAGGCAAGGTGCTCCTGGGCAAAAGAGACTTCGGCTTGCTCCCAAAGTTGGCCGATCTCATACATGGCCGGCTGGATGATCTGCTGGTAAAGGGAGAGGATGGAGCCGGTCGATTTGACATAATGACGGGCCAGTTCCATACAACTCCTGTGGTCGCCCTCAAGCAAACCATCTATAAAGGTGTTTTTCACCTCAAGCCATTCTTCCGAGACAGGCATGGGATGAGAGGGCGACCTGGTCGAAAGTGCCACCATGTCACTGTGCTTATCGAGCATCCAGTCGTAGATGGCAACAATGCTGTCGGTGTTGGATCCAGTCAAGGTGTCGAGAACGGCAACTTTCCACTCCCTGAGCTCCACCGGGAAATAGTCGTAGCTGAAGCCATGGGCACTGTATGCCCGGTATACCCAGGGGATGGTTCTAGCGAGCAGTTCATAGCCGGAGATGGAGAACACGCTTGCCATAAAGGCAGCGTGATGTTTGTGATTGTCATACATCATCTGCAGCGGGTTATTGCCGATAAGCTGCATGATGTCCGTGCGTCCGGCCAACTCGACGTCCACTTTTCCGCTCATCTCATCTTCTGCTTCATGGTAGGCGTGACATGCCTGCAGAGGAACTGGCGGTAGTTCCTGGGCTGAAAGGATCAGTGCTTCGAGGTTCATCGGAGTTGTCTATCGTAAATAGCGGAAAATCCTATTGTGGGTAGTAGGTTTGTGACGGCAGGCCATCGGCCGACGTAACCTGGTCGTGAACCAGGCTACACGGCTGGTTCGCTGAGACAGAAAGCAGGCGTAGTTGTGATCTTATACGATTACAGAAGGTTGGCAACAGAAATCGTAAGTTTGCCTGACTAAAAATAGATCTTTTTTTATGGAGGAGGGACGGGTTGACCCGATAGCAACTGCAGTAAAGATGAGAATGCTTCTTTATTCTTTCTGTAAAATAAGCTTTCTATCCAATGAAAAGGTGGAGCAGATGTTGACAGCGCCTGTGGGCAGTACACCTTGTACGTCGGGCAGGACCATCGCGACCGGAGCGTTTTAGCAAGTGGTGGTAGCTTGTGTCGGTGATCCGTTTGCTTCGCGGTTATGAGATCGAAAACTTGGCCTGTATATCCTTACTTGTCTTGACCGCTCTCTTGGTCACTGCATCAACCGGTTGCCAGACTGTGATCGCTTTGGCCAATATCTTGCCATCCGATTTTCGGAGTAACTCGGTATGTCGCTCAAAGGCGTACCTGCGCAGGCCGCCAACCCAGGTCTTGGCGATGATCTGGTCGCCCAGGAATGCCTGGCGTTTATAGTCGATTTCATGGCGGATGACCATCCAGAGCAGCGACTCCTGTTCCTGCTTACTGGCGATTACCTGCCAGTGGGCGACCGCTGCCTCCTGCACCCAGCGCAGATAGACGATGTTGTTGACATGACCCATCAGGTCGATATCTTCAGGCTTAATACTGATTTCCAGTTCAAAAGGCAGGTGCGTGGCAGGGGGGGTGCTCATTTCCGGCTGACCTCAAGCGGTTGATGTTCAATGTGTAAGAGTGTCTTTTCCAGATCGTGTCCAGTCAGGGCCTTGGGCGCTTTTCTGTGGCTACCTTTGCAGCAGGATGCTCGTCAAGCATTTTGCCAAGCACTTCCTTGAGCAGTTTTGCACTGACCATAGCTGTTATGCCCAAGGGATCGTTGTCAGGGTTGTATTCGACAATGTCAGCTCCGATCAGGGTCCCGGAAAGTTGCTGGATAAGAGTGATAACCTCCCTGGTCGTCATACCCCCCGGCTCGAAGTGGGACACCCCGGGAGCAAAGGCGGGGTCAAGGCAATCGAGATCGAGGCTCAGGTAAACTGGGCCGTCGAAAGCAAGCTGGCCAAACTGGCTGAAATCTTTCATTTCAATCATCTCAACACCAAAGCGCGCTGCCTGTTGTCGCTGGTGGCCATTGGCGGTGCGGATACCCGTCTGCACCAGCCTGATATGGGAAAACTCCTCCAGGATGCGGGCGAAAGGGCAGGCGTGGGAGTGCCGATTGCCATCCAACTCGTCATAAAGATCAGGGTGAGCATCAAGATGCAGGATGGACAATTGCGGGTATTTCCGGGCATGGGCCCTGATAATAGGGTAGGTGATGGAATGATCGCCACCTAAGGAGACAACCCGGTTGCCCGCATCGATTTGCAGGGCGGTTTGCCTTTCAATGGCCATAAATTCCTCACCCCCGGCGGCAAAACCGAGTTCCGGCAGAATCTGCCAACGTTTGGTGCCAGCCAGATCAACGCCTGTTTCGGTCCACATATTGGCCGATTCGCTGTAGAGCGCTTCACAAATTCTGGCAGGTGCCTTGGCCGGACCGCGTTTGAAGGAGGAGTTCCGGTCAAAGGGTATTCCCTGAACGGCTACTGGGGCGGTTGAGATCTCGTTCATTATGTGAGAATTGATCGTTTATTGAGGTGAATACTTTCGGATTAGCTCTCATTTTCGATAATGGCCATGGCGGTGCGAATACCATCTACGCCACTGGAGATGATACCGCCGGACCAGCCGGCTCCCTCGCCGGCCATGTACAGGTTGGCAAACCCGGGGCAGCGTCTGTGTTCGTCACGCAGAGCTTGCAACGGAGCGGAGGTCTTACTCTCCAGCCCGAGTATGGTCCCGGTCTCAAACCCTTTGAGTTTGCGGCTGAAGGTGTGCAGGCCCGTGGCCAGGGATTCGCTCACCTGTTGCGGCAGCATTTCCCACAGCGGCGCGGCGGTAAGCCCCAGGGGGTAGCTGGTATCGACAGCCTGGGAAGTGATCTTGCCGGCAAGAAAATCGGCAATCCTGGCAAAAGGCGCCTGGTAGCTGTCCGAAAAGGTATAGAACCTCTGTTCAAGCCGGGCCAGCCAGTCGAGCGCCTCCTGTGGTTCCACCTCTCGCTTGAGCAGGTCGGACAGGTTTATGCCCACCACACAGGCGGCGTTGGCAAAGCGACCGGAGCGTTGGTATTTGCTCATGCCGTTGACGATGTTGGCCTCCGCATAGGCTGTAGCTGGGACCACCATGCCGCCTGGGCACATGCAGAAGGTGAACACGGGATGCCCGCTGTCGGTCTTGGCTGTCAGTCGGTACTCCGCCGCTTTCACCCCCGGCAGATTCGGCTGGCCCCACTGGGCTCTGTTGATCAGTTCCTGCGGGTGCTCGACCCGGCAGCCTATGGCAAAGTTCTTGGTCCGAAATTGCACTCCCTTTGCCATCAACATCCGGTAGGTCTCGTAGGCTGAGTGGCCGGGGGCAATGAGCAGGAGATCCGTCTCAAGATCTCCTTTTGCGGTCCTGGCTGAGCAAACTGTGGTGTTTTTCAGCTGCAGATCCTGCAATGCTGTTTCAAAAAGGATTTCCCCGCCCAAGAACTCGAACTCCCGGCGCAGGTTGAGCACGATATGACGCAGGTTGTCCGTGCCCAGATGGGGGTGAGCCAGGTAGGCGATTTCTTCAGGGGCACCTGCCCTGATATAGCTTTCGAGGATGAATCGCTTCTCCCGCTCGATTTTTTTGGTGCGGGCGGTGAGCTTGCCGTCTGAAAAGGTTCCGGCCCCGCCTTCGCCGAAGGCATAGTTGGCCTCGGGGGTGAAGGTTCCGTTGCTCTCGAAGCGCCGAATCGCTGTGGCCCTTTTGGCTACATCACAGCCACGCTCGACAATTGTGGTGGCAAATCCAGCCTTTTGCAGCACGAGAGCGGCAAAAAAACCGGCCGGGCCGCTGCCCACCACCACCGCCTTCTTGTTACGTTTCTTATACGGTATTTCCAGGCCGGCTGGTGTGGCAGGTAACTCACCCGGCAGCTCGTCTGAGAAAACCGCGGCCCTGATCAGCCAGTGAATGTTGCTTTTTTTCCTGGCATCAAGACTTTTGCCCTCGATCTGGAAGGTACAGTCGCTGAGTCCCAGTTTGCTGGCGATGGCCGCTTTCAGCGCGTCTTCGGTGTAGTCGGTTGGAAGCTGTAAGGTGATTTCCGTAAAGCCCAAGGTCGCTCTCCTGATAGGTGTCAAATTTCGCGTAGTGCACTATACATCTTTTTCTGGACTGCGCCATCGTTGAGAATTGTGTGCCGGAACGGAAATTTTGACGGTAGGCAAAACGCTATCCTGCTGAATTATTACGAGAGGCGGGTTCTCAGGCAAAAGGGAGCCGCGACAGATCTGCTCCACACCTGTTGGCCCGCTTACCGGGGAAGAGAAAATGCTCACTGGACAGAGCAAAAAGCGTTTTTACTGTTTCGGAGATGAGTAAGTCTTTGCACTTTCGTGATAATGTTGGCCCAGGTTGCGTTTGGGCCTGCTCCTGTTCATCTGTTTTAATCGGTTATCTTGGCAAAAAAACTGCAATACTGCGGAGGTAGAATATGGGTATTCTCTCTTGGATTCTTCTTGGGCTGGTTGTGGGGCTGTTGGCGAAATTTATCATACCGGGAGTTGGTCCCGGTGGTTTCTTGGTTACCATCATCCTGGGGATCGTCGGCGCCTTTATCGGCGGCTTCATCTCAACCCGGCTCGGTTTCGGGACGGTGACCGGTTTCAACCTCCCCAGCCTGGCCATAGCCACGGGGGGAGCGGTGATATTGCTTCTCGGTTATCGAATGATCAAGAAGTAGCACTGCACAACGCCAAAACCTACCTTGTCAGTACTCACCCCTAATTACGCACATCAACTCCAAAGGCTCTGAACGGCAGATACCGCGATAGGGCCTTTGGCCAGGTTTTCAGGTAGCCCTTTCCCGCCCCAGCATTTTTGCACCACCGCAAGAAGTGCTCCCTAACCCTTCCCCTTCCTGATCCCCGGACTCGTACCGTCAGCTCGGTTGTATGGGAGTGCTCTGCCTTACTTCCCGCAAACCATCCCGATCGGGGGGGCGATTCAAATATATCGAGTTATTCTTTTAGGATATTTGCTGCCGCGCCGGCTTTTGTATCCCGAATTGTAGGATCACTTCGTTAGACTCATTAGCTGGCTTGAACAATATGTTTTTACAGGGCTTGTTTTCAATACTGAAAAATTGTTTTTCGAAAAAGGAGAGCCATGAAAGAAAAAATTACGAGCAGAGTGGGCAGAATAATCAGTGGCGGATTTCATGCCCTGATCGATGCTGTTGAAAACAGTGCTCCCGAGGCGGTGCTGGAGCAGGCTATCCGGGAGATAGACGAGGCCATCGAAGAGGTCCGGACCGAGCTATCGACGGTGATCGCCAATAAGCATCTGGCTAATACTCGTTTGACCCAGGCAAATCAGAAACTAACCGACTATAGCCAGAAAATTGAGTTGGCTGTTGCCGAGGATCGCGATGACCTGGCCGAAGCGGCCATTTCCCAACAGCTTGATATCGAAGCGCAGGTGCCTGTTCTGGAAAATCAGCTCAGTGAGCTGGGAGGGCAGGAAAAAGAGCTGGAAGGCTATATCGCCGCTTTGCAGGGCAAGAAACGGGAAATGAAGGAGGAACTCAGACTCTTTCGTGAGAGCAGGAAAAGTACTTCACCGGAGCCGGGGGCACCTGCCGCCACAGCCAGCACTGTTGAGCAGAAAGTGGATAAAGCTCAAGGGGCATTTGAGCGGGTTCTCGAAAACAGCACCGGGATCGGGTCGACAGCTGGTGCCGCAGACCGGAAAACTTCTGCAGCCTTGAGCGAGCTGGAAGATCTGGCCCGACAAAATAGAATTCAGGAAAGGCTGGCAGCGATCAAAGGTAAGATCAAGGAGTAGGCAATGGTTGATTTTTTTCTCTCGCCGGCTAACACCCCCTTTACCATCGCTCTGGGTTTGATGATCAGTTTCACCCTTATCGAGGTGGTCACTGCCAGTATGGGCATGGGGTTATCTGATATGATCGACTCGATGTTGCCTGAAATTGACGCTGACATAGATCTCGATATGGATGGCGCCGATGCGTCTGGACCGGGTTCTGTAACCAAGCTGCTGGCCTGGTTCCGTATCGGCGAGGTACCGGTGGTGATGCTGCTGATCGTTTTCCTTACCGGATTCGGCTTGAGCGGCTTGATTTTGCAATATCTCGCGGTCAGCATCATTCAAATGGCTGTTCCGGTCAGTTTGGCTGCCCTGGCCGCTTTTCTCACCGCTATTCCCATCGTCCGTATCTGTGGCGGAGTCTTGGGTAAGTTCATGCCCAAAGATGAGACCTATGCGGTTTCCGAAAAAAGCTTTCAGGGCAAAGTGGTCACCATCACCCTCGGGGAAGCCCGGGTTGGTAAACCTGCCCAGGCCAAGCTGACAGACCAGCATGGCCAGACCCATTACATGATGGTTGAGCCTGATGAGGACAATCAGCAGTTTGCCCAGGGGGACAAGGCTATCATCGTGGGGCAGGCCGGCGCCATCTACAAAATCATCGGTTGTACCAGTGCTGCATTAACTGATTGAGGAGTTGTTCACACATCCAACACAATTTACGAGAAGGGATCATGGATCAATTGTTTTTTATAGGGACGTGTATAACCATTATTTTCATTGCGCTACTGGCGCTGGGTTTTATTTTGGCGCGTCTTTACAGACGTTCATCCAAGGAAGTGAGCTTTGTCCGTACCGGTTTTCGCGGGCAGCGGGTCATCATGAATGGTGGCGCCATTGTGCTGCCGGTATTGCATGAGGTTATTCCAGTCAACATGAACACCTTACGCCTTGAGGTAAAGCGTGAAAACCAACAGGCGCTGATTACCAGGGACAGGATGCGTGTCGATGTTATGGCTGAGTTTTATGTGCGGGTCAAACCCACCGAGGAGGCCATTGCCAATGCCGCCCAGACCCTTGGCCAGAAAACCATGATGCCGGATGAGTTGAAGAGCCTGGTCGAAGGTAAATTCGTCGACTCTCTGCGCGCGGTGGCAGCCGAGATGGCCATGGAGGAGTTGCATGAGCAGCGGGTTGATTTCGTCAACAAGGTGCAGGCTGCGGTTTCAGAAGACCTGCTGAAGAATGGCCTGGAGCTGGAGTCAGTCTCACTCACCGGAATGGACCAGACCAGCCGTGAACACTTCAACCCGGATAATGCTTTCGACGCCGAGGGTCTTACCAAGCTGACCCAGGAGATCGAGGAGCGCAGGAAGATGCGCAACGAGATCGAGCTGGATACCCAGGTGGCGATTGATAACAAGAACCTTGAGGCGCGCAGAAAGCAACTCGATATCGAGAAAGAAAAAGAATATGCCGAACTCCAGCAGCAGCGGGAGTTGGAAATCAGAAGGGCAAATCAGGTGACCGAGATCGCCCGTGAAAAGGCCTTGAAGCAGCAGGAGGCTGAGCAGGCGCAGATCGAGGCGGAAAAGCAGGTCCAGCTCTCGAAAATATCTTCTGAGCAGTCGGTGGAAACAGACAATATCAAAAAAGAGCAGCAGTTGCGTGAGTTGGAGGTGAGCAAAAACAAGGCGGTGGAAGCGGCTGAGATCGAGCAGCACAAGGTGATTGAACTGGCCAACCAGGATAAAGCTATTGCCATAGCCGAAAAGTCGAAAGAGAAATCGCTTTCGGAGGCAGAGGCGGACAAGGCAAGAGCCAATGCTGTACGCGAGGCAGAGCGGGTAATCACCGTCCAGGAGACCGAAAAAGCAGAGCGTGTGAAGGCGGTTGAGCTGGTGGAAGCAAGCCAGCAGGCGGAAAAGGAGGCCATCGCTATCAAAGTTGCGGCGGAGGCGGAGAAATTCGCTGCTGAAGATCAGGCCGAGGCGGTGAAAACCCTGGCCAACGCCGAATCTGATAAACTGCAGATCCAGGCTCGCGGTGAGGCGGAAGCGGAGAAGCTGAAATCTGAGGCGGCGGAAATACGTTACAAGGTCGAGGCTGAAGGTGAGAACGCTCTGAACTCCGCCCGCAATACCTTGTCTGTCGAACAGATTACCATGCAGATCCGAATGGAGCTGATCAAAGCACTCCCGGATATTATTCGTGAAAGCGTCAAGCCTATGGAACAGATAGAAGGAATCAAGATTATCCAGGTCGATGGCTTGAACGGTCATGGGGGCGCAGCAGGTGACGGCCAAAACGGCGATGGGGTACGGCTTTCCGAGGCGAGTTTGAGCGATCAGCTGGTAAACAGCGCGCTGAGGTATCGAGGGCAGGCGCCGCTGGTCGATTCTCTGCTGGCGGATATCGGTTTAAAAGGTGGTGACCTGAATGGAATGACTGAAGCCCTCAAAGGTAATGGGGCAAAGGGCGCATGAGACTCTATTCTTAAAAAAATGCTGAGAAAACGCAGCGACAGGGCCGTGGACATTTGTCCATGGCCTTTTGTTATGGCCCAGTGGTAGAGGGTTCCATTGGCCGGGAACCGGGGCTGAATTCCTCGCAATCGCCAGACTGTTTGCCTTTTTTACGAGCTTTCGGTTAGACTATGCGGTATTACAGAGGTTGCATTTCAATGAACAGGGGTGCCCGGATGCTTCGGGCTGAGATCATACCCTTTACCTGATCCGGGTAATGCCGGCGTAGGGAGTCACCGCTTCTCTTTCTTTTCCCCTCGATTTGAATTGTGCCGGAACTGGTGTCCCTGCCGCATGCGGCAGCGATGACTATTTTTAAATATTCCATGCAATTGATCAGGTTCGAAACGTATGCAGGTCGTTATCAATGATCGGAAGTATGAGCTGGCGGAAAAGGCCACGGTAGCGGATGCCCTGCAGCTGTTGCGGATGGCCGGAGACGGGCTGGCGGTAGCGGTCAACTATAGGGTGATCCCCAGACAGGAGTGGCAAGCGCACTCGCTTGCCGAAGGCGATGTAGTGATGCTGGTAGCCGCCACCCAGGGAGGCTGAGGTGAAACTGCTGGTTCTTACCGCTCCCGGCTCCGTTGCGGCAGAGGCAGAGACCATTGGTTCGCTCTTTGATGCCGGTCTGGAGATTCTGCACTTCAGGAAACCAGGGTGGCCCGCCGAGCGGTTGATGAAAGTGCTGGATATGATCGATCCCGACCAGCATCCGAAAATTATGGTCCACGCCCACCATGAGCTGCTCAACAAATACCAGCTCCGCGGCGTTCATCTGCCCTCCTGCTCCATAGCTCCCTGTGGCGCGAAACCGGGTCACAGCTGCAGCAGATCATGTCATTCCACACAAGAGGCTGAGAACCTGGCCGGGAATTATGAATATCTTTTCATCAGTCCGGTTTTTGATTCGGTGTCCAAAAAAGGTTATCTCTCGGCAATCTCTATTGATGAGCTGCGTGATTGCACCAACAGGTCGGGTAAACGGCTGGTTGCCCTTGGTGGTATAACCCCGGAAACACTTCCCCGGCTCTCCACTAAAGTCTGCTGGGGGGCTGCAGTGTTGGGCTCTGTCTGGCAGCATCAGGCGGTGGTTGAGCGGGTGCAGGCATTTCGGGAGTTGAAGGCGATTGCCGATCGCCTTTAAATAACAACCCCGCATCGTGCCGCTGCACTGAGCTGGAATAAATCCTCAAAAGAAAATGAAGAGTTATGAACGCTGGAAAGATTCAGTTTATCACCGATCCGCGCCCTGACTTGAGCCTTGCGGCTCAGGCAGAGCTGGTGTGCAGTGCGGGAATTAACTGGTTGCAGTTTCGCCTAAAAGAGGCAAGCAGAGAAGAAAAGCTCCGGTATGGGAAGGAAGTTGCCCGGATTTGCCGGCAGTATAATGCGGTGTTTATCGTCAACGACGATGTGGCGTTGGCTGCAGAACTCGGCGCGGATGGTGTGCACCTCGGCCTTGACGATGGAGACCCGGCCAAGGCCCGGCAGCTGCTGGGCGACACCGCAATCATCGGTGGCACCTGCAATACCTTCGAAGATGTTGAGCTGAGGCATCGGCAAGGTGTTGACTATATCGGTCTTGGCCCGTATCGCTATACTGCCACCAAAAAGAATCTCAGCCCAATCCTTGGGCTGCAGGGATACCAGCGGATAGTAGAGAACTGCCGGCAACGGGGCATCTCGGTTCCCCTGGTTGCCATCGGCGGTATCGGGGTGGGGGATCTCGCCCCGCTCATCTCCCATGGAGTCCACGGTGTTGCCGTCTCATCATTGATCCTTGATGCAGAGGACCCAAAAGACCGTATAGCTGCCATCAGAGACCGGGTTCATTGCCAGCAGGCTTGAACACCCGGCAAGCCCATGAGCTGTACTTACCGTTGTCACCATATACTTCAGGAGAAATGTTGTGAGTGGAAGTCCTTTAACAATTGCAGACCGCACGTTTGAGTCCCGCCTCTTTACAGGCACCGGTAAATTTGCTTCAAACAGCCTGATGCGGGAGGCCATCATCGCCTCAGAAAGCGAGCTGGTGACGGTGGCGCTCAAACGTGTCGATCTGGCGGACAGCCAGGACGATATCCTGCGCCATCTGGATCATCCCAGAATTCAGCTGTTGCCCAATACTTCCGGCGTGCGCAATGCCCGGGAGGCGGTTTTTGTGGCCCAGATGGCGAGAGAGGCCCTGGGAACCAATTGGTTGAAGCTGGAGATTCATCCTGATCCCAAGTACCTGCTGCCGGATCCGGTGGAAACTCTCCTGGCGACTGAGGAGCTGGTGAAGCTGGGTTTCATCGTGATGCCCTATATCCAGGCGGATCCGGTTCTGTGCAAACGGCTAGAAGAGGCAGGGGCGGCAACGGTGATGCCACTGGGCGCGCCCATTGGTACCAACAAGGGAATTCAGACCTCGGAGATGCTGAAAATCATAATCGAACAGTCCCGGGTACCGGTGGTGGTCGATGCCGGCATCGGCGCGCCGTCCCACGCCGCCTATGCCATGGAGCTTGGCGCCGACGCGGTGCTGGTCAACACCGCCATTGCCGTCTCGCCAAACCCGGTACAGATGGGAGAGGCATTCAAAATGGCGGTTGAGGCCGGCAGAATGGCCTATGAGGCCAAGCTTGCTGCAGTGCGCGATCACGCAGAAGCGAGCAGTCCGCTGACCGCGTTTCTTGATGAGGAGTAAGAGGCTGCCATGAGTTTTTATGAGGAATTGATCCGCCATGACTGGCAGGCGACCAGTGAGTCGATTGTCGCCAAGACTGCCGGAGACGTGCAGAGTGCCCTGGAAAAAGAGCGGCTGGAACTGGAAGATTTCAAGGCGTTGATATCACCTGCGGCAACGCCTTTTCTGGAGGATATGGCCCGGCGCTCCATGCAGCTTACCCAGAAAAGATTCGGCAGGACCATCCAGCTCTATATACCGCTCTACCTGTCCAATTACTGTACTAACGGCTGTGTCTACTGCGGCTTTAACTGCAAGACCGCCATGGCCAGGAAAAAACTGAATATGCAGGAAATTCGTGAGGAAGTCAGGGCGATCAAAAAGCTGGGCTACTCCCATATCCTGCTGGTCAGCGGTGAGGCTCCCCAGGTTGCCGATGCCGACTATTTCCTCGAGGTACTGCAGGCAATAGGAGAAGACTTCTCGCAACTGGCCATTGAGGTGCAGCCCTTGGAGCAGCGGGAATATGAAAAGCTGATTGCAGCGGGCCTGAACTTTGTCTGTATCTACCAGGAGACATACAACCGGCATAAGTACGGAGAGTATCACCCCTTTGGCAGCAAGGCCGATTTTCGTTATCGGTTAGAGACCCCGGACAGGCTCGGCAGGGCTCGGATCCACAAGATAGGGCTTGCCTGTCTGCTCGGTCTGGAGGAGTGGCGCACAGACTCGTTTTTTACCGCCATGCATATGCACTATCTGGAGAAGACCTACTGGCGCACCCGTTATTCCATTTCACTGCCCCGACTGCAGCCCCATGCCGGCGGCTATGGGGCCAACCACCCGATCAGCGACCGGCAGATGGTCCAGTTGATCTGCGCCTACCGGCTCTTTGCCCCGGAGGTGGAAATTTCCATTTCCACGCGCGAGGGCAGGAAATTTCGCGATAACGTGATACGCCTGGGGGCCACCTCCTTTAGTGCCGGCTCAAGCACCGAACCCGGTGGCTATGCCAAGAGTTCAGGAGAGCTGGAGCAGTTTACCGTTGATGACAACAGGAGCCCGGCGGAGATCGCCGAGATGATCCGTTCCCAGGGCTACGAGCCGGTGTGGAAAGATTGGGACCGCTGCATGACAGCCGGCGCGGGAGTTGCGAGATGATGTTGTCGGAGTGGGAACGAGAGCGGTATGCCCGCCACCTGATGTTGGATGGTGTGGGTGAGGCAGGTCAGCAGAAGCTGAAGGATGCCCGGGTATTGATCGTTGGAGTGGGCGGGCTCGGCTCGCCCCTGGCCCTTTACCTAGCCGCGGCAGGGGTCGGCACCCTGGGCCTGGTTGACGATGATCTTGTGTCTGAGTCCAACCTGCAGCGGCAGGTGCTTTACTCGTCAGCCGACGTTGGCCGGCCCAAGGTGCAGGTCGCACGACAGAGGTTGCTGGCGCTGAACCCGCATATTGCCGTGCAAGCACACCGCTGCTGGCTCGTGGCCGAGAATGTGCTGGAGTTGGTTGAACAGTATGATATCGTGGTTGACGGTTGCGACAATCTGTTCACCAGGTACCTGATGAACGACGCCTGCGTCAGACTTGGCAAGGTCTATGTTTACGGAGCAATCCGGGAGTATAGCGGGCAGGTGAGCGTTTTCAATTTCCAGAATGGCCCCACCTACCGCTGCCTTTACCCGTATTCGGAGTCGGTCAAAACTGCCATCCAGCCGCAAGGGGTGATGGGGGTGCTGCCGGCCATGGTTGCCAGCCTGCAGGGAGCCGAAGCGCTCAAGGTGATTACAGGGATCGGTACACCGTTATCCGGCGAGTTGATGTTAATCGATCTACTCTCCAGCATGTTCCAGAAAGTGACAATCGCCAGGCAGGAGAATTGGGCAAACAACCTGCTGGTGTGAGGGTTGCGCTTAATTTTCCTGTTGGGCCACAGCCACGCAGTCGTTGCCCCTGAAGCTCCAGGAAGTGATAACCCCATCGATTATTTCAAAAGAGGTCTCGCAACTGTAGGTCAGGGTGCGGTCCGGTACTCCGCCGTAGGATTGTCGAAAGGCGGTACCACTCTCATCAAAGTCGTTGGGGTAGGTGGTGATTGAGCCGGGAACGTAGATGTCCTTTTGGGAATAATAGACGAAAAATTTGGATTCTTCTGTTTGGTAACTTCTTTGGGGCGGGCCCCAGGTCCGCACCAGTTCAGCTTCCGGCTGACCCACCCAGGCATTGACGATATTTTTATACCCTTCCGTGGTTGCGCATCCGTAAATCAGTGTAAGTGTCAGCAGTGTGGTCGGAATAACCCGCTTTCTGAGCCGCCTGGTCATCATCGCTCCCTCCTCCCTGGGTGGGGGATCCTGCCCCCGAACGTCATGATCCCGTGCTCGTGTTTTGGTCGAGATATGGTCTTGTGAACTGATATTTTCAGCTAAGATTATGATCGCAGATTTGGCCTGTATAATCAATGCCTATAGCGCATTAAAGGCTGCCAGTCAGGGCCCTGGCGAGGTGGGGTTCGGCGACTTATATCAATCTCTTCAATAAAACAGGAAACTGGTCGATATGCGGGGGGCGACTGCCAGGAATAATTTTTCTGAGTTTGTTTGCCGGGCAGGGGCAGCAGACCACCAATGGCGGTACATTGAGACGGGTCTGCTGCAAAAGAACCTTATCTGGAAAAAGGTTTCAGAACTGGTAGCTGTACTGCGCACCAGCCAGCCAGGCATGGCCGCTGGCCTTCACGTTCAGTTCGTCCGCCGGCAGCGGACTGCCCGCAGGCGGTGTAAAGGTCTCACGGATATCAGTGTCCAGGAAGTGAATAAAGGTGAAGCCGAGATCGATGCTGCTGTTTCTGCTGATTGCGTAGCCAATCCCGGCACTGTACCAGAACCGGTCTGAGTCGGGGATGGTGATGGTGCGATGTTCTTCCTCGGCGGCAGGCTGGTCGTAAGCAACCCCAGCCCGCAGCACTATGGCTTCACTATACTGATAGGTGGTGCCGAGGCTGAACTTGAAGGTATCCTGCCAGTCCTCCCGCTTCACCTCGACAATTGTCCCTTCGATGTTGGCGGTGAGTGATTCGAAGCGGGACCAACTGGACCAGTTCACTCCCAGATGCAGCGCCAGCCGGTCAGTGAGCTGATGAAAGCTCGCCAGCTCGACCATTGCCGGTAATTCAAGCGGCAGATTGCCGCTGCCAGCAGGAAGACCTACCTCCGATGCTGCTGTTCCCTCAAGCTCCAGCGTGGCGAGATGTTTATAGGTGATCCCGATACGGTTGTTACGGTCAAGCTGCCACATCGCACCGACATTCCAGGTCCAGGTCCAGTCTTCACCTTCAAGATCGAGCATGGTGGCGCCTCCTAATCCTCCACCCAACACTTGTGGTAAGGAATTTCTGACCCTGCCCTCACCCCAGATAGCGCTGATGCCGGCACCCAGACTCAGGGCTGGTGAGACCTTTTTGGCAATGCTGAGATTGATGTCGGCGGTGGTAATTTCGGCCAGATCGCCAAAATGGGTGCCGCCGAAGTCGGAAGCATATTCTACTCCCGTATTGAAGTGCGAGCCCATGGACAGACCGATCCACCAGTTGTCGGACATAGGCTGCACTACGGAAAAATTGGGAAGCAGCCCACCGTTGGCGGCATCACTCTGGTCGGCGGAACCAAAAACCGCGGAGCTGCCTGCTATGTCGATGGAAGGGGCGATCAAGACCCCGCCAACGGAGGTGGCTGTGCGCTCAAAATAGCTCATCGCTGCAGGGTTTCTGAAAATGACACTGCTGTTTTCCACCGTCGCAGCCTCCCCTGCGTAGGCACGCCCCAGGCCGTTGGCAGAGTGTTCACTGAGCTGGAATCCCGCCCCATCGGCGTTGGTCGCCATGGCAAGGGTAAGCAGCCAAGGTGCCGCAAAAAAAAGTTTATTCTCTAACTGTCGCATATTTCTATCCTTTCCTTTGGTGTGAAACGGGGCGGCATCCTAGCACTGTTTGGCAATGCCCTTCAAGGGAAAACTCGATAGGGGAGAAAAAAGGAGTCATGCGGCTGGAAAGTATGCTACAGTATCTTTTGATGCTATCTAATTGTATTATTAAGGTAAATGTCAGTTTCACCAGCCATTGGAAGAGCGTGGGGCGTATGCGCTTATGGCGGCTGGGACTGACCTTTTGGCAAGCGGTGGCAGGAAAATAGGAGGTTGGCCTGTCCCGATTCTTGGGTGATGCGACTGTCATGGATAAAGACCAGCTGAGCCAGTTGATTCGCAGTGAGGCCCATGTCATTGATATGGCAACGAAATGTGATGACAAAGACGGCGGCCGGGACGCCTATGCGTCTCTGCAGATATTGCTGAACGCCTGGAGGGAAAACGGCTACCCTTCGGGGCCCGATATCAGGTGGGCCAGGGAGATGTTGAAGCTGTACCGGCGCTGGTGGTCAAAGAGCGGCAAATACATCACCTTTCCAGGGGAGACTGTCACAGGTCAGGAGCAAAACATTTTTGCAGTGATTCGTAACAGACGTTCGATCCGGTTCTGGAAAAAACAGCCGGTGGAGCGCGCCGAAGTAGAGCAAATTATCGAGGCGGCCTTGTACGCGCCAAGCGCCTTTCATAAGATGCCGTACCACTTCTACGTGGTCGAGAATATCCCCATGGCCCTCATCGAGGGCGACAGCAGCAACGAGAGCCTGCTGCAGAAAGCGCCGATGAAGGTCTATATTGCCATGGACGAGCGTTTTTATGGTGAAAAAAATGCTCCTGGTCTGGATGCCGGGATGGCAATCCAGAACATGTTGCTAGCTGCCCATGCTCTTGGCCTGGGAGCCTGCGTGCTGTATCAGTGCGAGCTGATCGACCAGGGCCGGATGCGGCGCCTGTTGAACGCCCCGGAATATCATACAATCTATAGTGTCGTGGTCCTGGGGCACCCAAACGAGGTTCCGATCCCGCCCGGCCGGGCAAGGGTTTGCGATGTGACCAGCTATCTGTAGCTTCCGGCGTAAGGTTTCAGGACTGCTCCCTGCCGGTTTCCTATCAACCATGAAGGGCAGATTGTTCACACATTTGCCATGTACTCGGCAGATTCTGCACGGTTCAGACCGAATGACATGGCAAATGGTGTTTGCAGGAAGGAGACCGCTCTACTGGTCTATCTGATTTTGTCTAAAGAACGGTAGATCTCTGCCAGGGGAAGGTTGTTCTCCCGGGCGAGCCTCTTGCAATCCTCAAGCTCAGGTTTTGACTTGATCACCTGGCCATCGAGGATGCCGTTTTTCATCCGGACCGTGCCCCAGGGAGTGTCCACCTGGTCAAAGTCGATCTCAAGGGCCGTTTTGTCCAGGGGGTAACTCTTTACCCCCAGGGTGGAGGTGTGCTGAAAGATCAGCCGCTTGAACTTGTCCTGGTCTTTTTCGGCGCAAAGCAGGGAAAGGCTTGTGGCCGGCCTGTTCTTTTTCATGATGATCGGGGTGAAATGCACATCCATTGCCCCTTCATCCATGAGTATTTCCATGGTGACCCCGAGCATCTCGGCGGTCATGTCATCGATGTTGCACTGCAGCAAACGAGCCTTGCTGGAGGGCAGTTGCTGCCGGCTTGTACCGGCCTCGACCTCGGCGAACTGGACCCGGAGTACATTGGGCAGCTCGGTGTCGCGATGGCCAATGGCGTAGGCGGAGTGGGTGACGGTCATCTCAGCCTCCCCTGTGAAGTGATCGACCAGTTCGGCCAGGATGGCAGCTCCGGTGGGGGTTGTGCTCTCATGCTCGGTGGCACCGCGGGTGGTGGGCAGACCTGTGAGGATCTCCACGGTGGCGGGAGTCGGTACCGGGATCATGCCGTGGGCGCATTTGACAAAACCACTGCCCAGTTCCACCGGCCTGCTCCATATGGCGTCTACTTCAAGGGCATGCCGGCAGATTGCAGCGCCCACGATATCAACAATGGAGTCGGTGGCACCCACCTCATGGAAATGGACCTCCTCCAGGGGCTTGTCGTGGACCTTGGCCTCGGCCCTGGCGACTCGTTGAAATATAGCCAGAGCGGTTTCTTTCACCTGATCGTTGAGGGAACTGCCGTGAATAATTGCTTCAACATCAGCCAGATTACGGTGCTGGTGGTGGCCATGGTGGTGCTGGTGTCCGTGACCGTGATCGTGATGGTGGTGTTTGAGAACCACATCGACCCGGGTTCCTGCTATGCCGTTTTTATTGTCTGAACGTACCTGTAGCTCAAATTCATCGTCAAGACCCAGTTTGGCAAGTTCGGTTCTCAGATAGTCAGGTTCGACGCCGAGATCTATCATCGCGGCCAGGTTCATATCGCCGCTGATGCCGGCGAAGCAGTCATAGTAGATAATTTTCATAATTTCTTGCTGGTAAGAGACGCCTCCGCCTCAGGAGGTGTGGTTAACTGATGGGGCGGAGGCAGCTGCGGCCTGGCAGGCTATTTGTTGGGCTGGAGTACGCCCTTGGCCATATCTTCCATGTTGTCGCTTTCAAGCTCATCGACAACTTGTTTCAAAACTTCTGGGATGTCAATATGCTGGGGGCATTTTTCCAGGCACTCCCCGCATTCCACACAAAGCGAGGCATAGCCTGACTCGCCGCCCATGGTGTTGCTCAGCAGTACGGCGTACTGATATTTGGCGATCATCTCATCCTTGAACATATGGAGATGATTGAGTTTTTCAAAGCAGAGCGGGATGCGTACCCCCACTGGACAGGGGACACAGTAACCGCAGCCGGTGCAGGGAACTGCCATGAGTTCGCCATATTTGGCTGCAGCCTGGTCAACCAGTTCTAATTCCGCCTGACTGAGCGAATTGGCGGCCGCTTCACCGGCAATGGCGAGGTTTTGCTCAATATGCGCCTCTTCATTCATGCCGGACAGCACCACAGTCACCTCCGGAGCATTCCATACCCAGCGCAACGCCCACTCCACCGGGCTTCGCTTAACCTCTGCCGTATCCCAGATCTGCTGCACCTCCGGTGGGGCCACAGGCAGGCTGATGTTGCCGCCCCGGAGTGGTTCCATGATGATGACGCCAAGGTCTTTTTCGGCTGCGTATTTCAAGCCACGAGTCCCGGCCTGGTTCTGGGTATCGAGAAAGTTGTACTGTATCTGACAAAACACCCAGGGGTAGCCGTCGACGATACGAATAAAGTCATCACCCACCCCGTGAAAGGAAAAACCGGCGTTGCCGATCCGACCATCGGCCAACGCCTTGTCGAGGAAATCGGCTATTCCCAGTTCCACCATGGCATCCCAGGAGTTGCCGTCCAGGGCATGGACCAGGTAGTAGTCGATATGATCGACATCGAGTTTTTTCAGTTGCTCGTCAAGCAACCGATCCATGTCTTCTCTTTTTTTCACCAGCCAGCGTGGCAGTTTGGTGGCGATTTTCACCTTTTCCCGGTAACCCTCCTTGAGGGCTTTGCCAACAATGATTTCACTCTGGCCCCCCAGGTATGGATAGGCCGTATCGATATAATTGACTCCGTTATCCACCGCGATGCGGATCTGGGTGATGGCGCGTGTTTCATCCACTGAACCGTCTTCCAGCAGCTGAAATCTCATTGCTCCAAAGCCGAGGGCAGAGAGGGTATCGCCATTCTTGGGCATTGTTCTATAGAGCATTTTGATCTCCTTGATATGATCTGTCGTTGTATTTCAAAAAAGTAAGGGGCGTCCTTTCGCTTGCAAAAGCCCCAAGCCATCTTCACCACCAGGGCAGCGGCTGGCATTTGGGTAGCAGGCTCAAACGGGAGGGTCGCCCTCAATGGGGTATAAACTGTTGCCGGTAGGCTGTGGGCTGAGGCCGACCTTTTTCTTGAAGAGCCTGGAAAAATATTGCGGGTATTCAAATCCGAGCTGGTAGGCGATCTCAGCAACAGTTGTTTCAGGTTTGAGCAGCAGGTCCTTGGCTTCGTCGATGAGATAGAGGTGGAGATGCTCCATGGCTGTCTTTCCCGTTTCCGCCTTTAGGGCATCACTCAGGTAGCGTGGTGAAACGGCCAGCTTGTTCGCCACCAATTCAATATTGGGTGCCCCGAGCTTGAGGAATTGCTCCGAGACGTAATACTGGCTGAGCACCTGCTTGAACCTGAAGGCGAGATCGGAGTTCAACTCCTGGCGGTTGATAAATTGTCGCTTATAAAAACGGTCGCTGTACCTGAGCAGGGTCTCCAGCTGGCCGATGATAATCTCCTTGCTGAATTCATCCTGATTGTTTTGATATTCCGATTCGATAGCCTCAAAAATCGCCGTCACTATCTCCTCTTCTCTGGGGGACAGGTGCAGCGCCTCGTTAACTGAATAGGAAAAATAGCCATAGGTCTTGATCCTGTTGGCCAATGGGAATCCTTTCAGGTAATCGTGGTGCATCACAATGACCCAGCCTTTATCAATAACCACCACCTCATCCCACTCCATAACCTGGCCGGGAGCTGTAAAAAACATACTTCCCATGGAGAAATCATACTTGGTTCGCCCATAATTCATCGAGCCCGAGATGATCTGCTTGAGCTTGATCATGTAAAAGTCGCTGGTAATGGGTGGTGAACTTGAGCGCCGCTTGTCACCGAGGGAGGCCAGCGAGACAATGCTGAACATGGGGTGCTCGGTTGGGGGCCAGTGCAGGTAACCGAGAAATTCCTGAAGTGATTGAAAATGTTTCATTCTCCGCCCTGTTTCGTGCTCATGGTAACGCAAATACTGTAACATCTGATCTGCATAGACAATAGGGGAAAATTTCTGAGAAAGCCATAAACAGAATCACATGAGTTGTATACATATTCACCTGTTTGAGTTTTTGCTGATCCGAATATTCCCAGCTGGCCTTTTTCCAGCTCCGCATAATACGATGAAGTTAGCTTTGTACGTAATTATGTCATGAGAGTCCAATATACTACAGGTTCTTACTGGCAGCTCATCTCGTGCAGTTTGACTGCCGAAGAGGAAAAACGTTGACCTCAATCTAATATTCATGGGAGGGGAAATGGGACATGTAGTTGTCGAGTACCAGGATATTCGTGATGAGATGCAGCCCGGGGATATTATCGCCTTTTCGGGAAAAGGAAATTTTTCTGAAATCATCAAGTGGGTGACACGATCCGAAGTTTCACATGTAGGGATCGTTTTTGAGTCCAAGGTCTTGATGAATAATGAGGCGCAGGAAGGCAAAATCGTCGATATCTTCGAATCAACAACGCTGTATGAAGATCCCGTAACAGGGAAAAACGTTAGCGGGGTACAAAAAAACAGGATGAGTGTTCGTCTCAAATACTATGATGGCGACATGTGGTGGTTGCCGTTGAGCGAGAAGGTACGTGATAGGCTTGATACCAGAAGGTTCATCAACTTTCTCCTGCATCATGAGAAAAAAGAATATGACCTGCCCCAGGCGGTGAGGTCTGCACTTGATACTCTTGATGCAGCTCCCATAGTGGGCAAGGTAACGCACAATCGAGAAGATTTTGCCTCGTTTTTCTGCTCGGAACTTGCCACTGCAGCTCTGGAATATAGTGGTGCTATCTCCAATATCAACAGTTCAGAGGTTACCCCAATAGATCTTTGCCGTTTTGAGCTCTTCAGGTCAGAGTATTTTCAGCTCAAGGGGGCTCTCAAAGAGATCAGCGGCTTCAACACGCTCAGCCCTGAAGGCCATGGTCTGTAACATTCCTGCCGACCGGCGGTGATCCATGGTTTCAGGCTGCACAGGGAATCTCAGATCCCTGTGCAGCCTGCTGGGTGCTGTTTGATTAATAACTTGGTATTAGAAACGAAATACCACGCCCGCGGTGGCGAGGAACGCCTCGGTCTCATAAAAGTCGATATTGGTGTCGACGAAATAGTAGCCGAGGTCGCAGAATAGGCTGAAATCCTCATCGCCAAATGGCATAAGGCCGAAAGGCTGCTTGTAATACAGCTGACCTGAGATTCCGTAACGGGTTTCATCGTCGGTTCTTCCAAAAACTGGGTTGGTTTCGTCATACTCGGCGAAACCGAGGATCCCATTGACGACTGCTGTTATCGGGTCTTCCTGGAATATATAGGTGAGCTGGAAGTCAGTCGCCCAGTAGGTCATGGCATCGCCATCTCTATCGCTATAGATGAACGAGATAGCCGGTACGAATGTATTGTTGTCGTCATATTTGTAGCGGTAGTTGATATCAAAGGCATGCCGGTAACCATCCCGTTCCAGCAAAGATCTTTCCTGCGATGTCAGGTCAAGGGATTGGCCGCTTCGTTCATCATCGATATCAATGTTTCGAAGTGAGTAGCGGACCTCAAAATTGGAGTCTAGAAAACTGTCGTAGGCTATCCGGAATCCATAGGAGGTGCGGTCGGTATCACTTCGTGGGGAGCCGGTCAGAAAGGGGTCCTCATACACTTCGGTTGGAATACCGGTGAACAGAAAGCCAAGCTGGAGGCGGCTCTCATCAGCAAGTTCTCTCTTTACAGCGAGCTGCTGGGAATAGTCCAGTCTCGCGATATCCTCCACACTTGATCCCAGCACAAGCTGCGTTTGTTGGGATGCAAAGGTCCAGCCAAGCTCAAGGTTGAACACTCCAATCCCGGTCGTATCGGAATCGGGGGTGTCGGTGAGATTGAAGATGGTATCGTTGCCGATATCCATCAAGGGGGCGCCGGCAACGGTATTACTTGAATAATTCAAGACACCGCCACCCAAGCGTATAAATCCGCTGAAGCCAGGCTCGTCCGGGATTGGATCAACAGCATGGGCATGAGTTCCAAGCAAAAGCAGGACAATAGTCAACCATAGTGAAGTGCTTTTCCGTTTCATCTCTTTTCTCCTGTAGGCAAGCGATAGATTCTCTTGAAGGGACCCGTCTCTCAATCATAACTTCTCGATGTAGCAGCTACAAGATGTTTTCAAAGTCTGGTTCGAGTTGGGGTGTTGAAGGTTTCTCTTGCTGGTTCAAGGGACTGGGATGAAAAAAACACAACAGGACAGAGCAAAACCATACCGGTTTCTCTTGCCGTGAGGAGTAAAAACATAATCGGGTAAAAAGGAAAAAAGGCAAATACGTAAAAAAAAGTGAATCGTTGCTGCAATAACCAGGATCTTCAAAAGTGACAACCGATGCGAGCACGCTGACTATGACGAGGCAGTCGGAAATCCATATGCAGGATACGGTGGAAGAGTGTTTCAGTCAGCACATATACACAGAAGGGTAAATGTGCCCCTGCGTATAGTGGTAAATATGTTTTGTGGTAAATGTGTATTTGTGTGTTTCGATATGTACATTGAGATTTTAGGTATTTAGGCAGGTTATGTGCAGGTTGATGGCAGGGTGAATACCGCCTCATCCCCGAGTAACTTGATTGGCTGGTCTCTGCTATTGCATGCACTGCTATGACCATCAGGCTGCCAGATAGCAGCAGCTTTGATTGTGGGGCATGCAGGAGCGGCAGGTGATTGATACTACATATCGTTCAGATGAGTTTGAGTTGTATATAAATGTAATTATTGAAGGAATAGTAAAACTCTGGTAGTTACAGTTAACGTAAGATGTAATTCCAGGCAGGAGGCTTGGTGCCTCGTGCCGGTCTGCAGGTTGCTGTTCGTGAACTCTTTCCAAGTTTCAACTGGTCGATGGGATGTCCCTTTCCGGGAGGGAAAACTGTTTCGCTGAAAGGAGTCAATAATGAGTCGAATTTTCAGTGTAGTATCAGGGTCGTCGGTGGAGATGGATGAGGCTGTTCGGGTGATGGGCGATGAAAGAGTGTCGAGCCTGTTGGGGTTCATAGGTTCTGGGCGCACGGAGGCTGAAGTGATCACCAGTGGCCTGGCACCAGCCAACGAGATTCAGGCGCTGCTGGATGGTCTGGTGGCTGAAAACCTGCTCAGGGTCGAGCCGACTGGCAGCAGGCCGGCACCGATATTGCTGCTTACCGATACCGGTGCGGATTTGCCGCTGGATATCGTCAGGGAAAACAATATCGTGATGGTACCAATGTCGGTCACCATCAATGACAGGAAATACCTGGATCGGTTCGATCTTACCCCTGAGCAGTTTTATGGCCTGCTCCGTTCAACCAATGTCTTTCCCTCGACCACTCCACCGTCCATCGAGGATTTCCACCGTCTGTTCAGCAGCCATATCGCGGACTACGATATACTGGGTATCTTCATGTCCAAAAAAATGAGCGGCACCTTTGAGATGGCGCGTCAGGCGGTGGTGAAGAATTACAATTTCTATTTAAAACAGCGCAAAGCGAACCCAAATCTTGAAAAGCAGTTCCGCATTGAGCTGGTGGACAGCAAGAACGTTTCCATGGGCAGCGGCCTGCTGGTGTTGGAGGCGGCTGAGGGAATCAGGCGCGGGATGTCCATTGATGAGGTGAAAGAGCGCATGGAACTGTTGGCCCCTCGCATCCGGTCGTTTTTTATGGTGGACAGCCTCGATTATCTGGCACGGGGCGGCAGGCTGGGGCACGGTTCGGCCAAGCTCGGTTCGTTTTTTGGGTTCAAGCCTATCCTGGGAGTGGAGGACGGAGTGGTCAGCGCCAAGACCAAAAGTTTTGGTGGCAAAAGAGCCAAGCGAAAACTGGTTGATTATATGTCCCAGGAGTTGGCAGGTGTTCAAGGGAGGGTCCGCATAGGCATAAGCGGGGCGGATACGGATGCGGAGCTGGTCGCTCTGCGGGATCTTATTCTAACAACCTTTCCGGATCGGGATATCCTGAAAACATCTTTCGGTCCCACTGTGGGGAGCCATATAGGTCCGGGAGCCATGGGCGTTGCCTGGCTGCCGGTGGGCGAATGGAGTTAGAGGTGTTTGGCCTCTGGAGATGACTTTTGGCGAAAAGATGGCTGGCCCGCCAGGGTTGTTGTGTTATCAGTTTTGCTGACGGGCCAGGTGGGGCAGCCGCCTCCGAAGAGGCGACTGTAGGGAAGTGTTGGCTATCGTGTTTTGGCTTTTATTGAAGGGATCTGTGGGGGATCCCACAGATAGGAGGGATTAGAGCTTTTGCAAGGCCGCTATGCGGTCATTGAGCTGTGGATGGCTCTGCAGCAGGCTGGCCAGTCCACCTTCACGGGGTCTGATGCCGAAGGCGGCGACCTGTTCCGGCAGGTTGGAGGGCACCTGGTGCATCTGCAATCTCTGAAGCGCACCAATCATTTTCTCCTTGGAGGTGAGATAGGCGGCACCCTTGTCGGCAACGAATTCTCTTCTTCTGGAGAACCACATGGCGATCATGGAGGCGAACAGTCCGAAGATGAGTTCCAGGACTATGGTTACCGCCAGGTAGCCGAAGAACCCCAGGCCTCCCTCGCCCTCTTCATCACTCATAAAGGTATTGATGGCGTTGGCAACCAGGCGAGAGATAAAGATCACAAAGGTGTTCAGCACTCCCTGGATCAGGGCCATTGTCACCATGTCGCCGCAGGCAACATGGGTGATCTCATGGGCGAGTACAGCCTCGACCTCGTCCCGGGACATGTTGGCGAGCAGGCCGGTTGAGACGGCGACCAGGGCGTCGTTCTTTTTCATCCCGGTGGCAAAGGCGTTCAGATCGGGAGAATCGTAGATCGCCACCTCAGGCATGCTGATCTCAGCTTCTTTCGCCATTCTGGCGACAGTCTCATAAAGCCACTTTTCGGTGGGGTTTTGCGGATTGGTAATCACCTGGGCGCCGGTGGACTTCTTGGCGATCCACTTCGACATCGCCAGGGAAATAAAGGAACCACCCATACCGAACATCAGGGCCATGACCAGCAGACCGGAGGTGCTGCGGGTGTCCAGGCCAAAGATAGTCATGACGATTCCGAGCAGAACGACTATTGCCAGGTTAGTGGCGAGAAATAAACCGATACGTAACATACGAGCCTCAAATAGAAAATTAGTTGTATATGTCCGGCCTTCGGCGACGAAAAGCCCGACAGGAAGAAGAATAGGCTGGGACACGAACCAGTTCTTCCTCCTGCCAGGAGGGAGGCCTGTTGTCTTGTGCATCCGGAGTTGATCCGAACAGCTTGTGGATGTGTTGCCCGATCCTCAGGCCGATAACCGGGATAAGGGCCAGCATAAGGCTAATGAGAGCAACATCGATGATAGAGATATTCATATTCTTGAGCGATTGGTTAAAGTTCTCCGGCTGCCGGGGCAACTGATTCCCTGGCAGCCGGCAGGACAGTTTTTATACAGGAACCTTGATGGGCATCCCCATCAGAGGCCAGATAACGGTGACGGCAAGCCAGGTGACCGCAAGCAGCAGTACTGAAGCCGGTACGCCATATAGGAAAAATTCACCGGTTGTAAATTGTTTCGAGTTGTAGGCAATGGCATTGGGCGCAGCCCCCACCAGCAGCAGGAAAGGCATACCGGCCACCACCAGCGAGGAGAAGAGAATTACTTCCCCGGACACTCCAAGGTAGGGTGCGATAACCAGAGCCACCGGCAGCGAAATCGCGATCGCAGCCACGTTCATGATGAAGTTGGTCATCATCATAACGAAGAAGGCCATGCCCATGATAAAAACGATTGCTGGTGCCTCGGAAAAGAGTTGCAGCCAGTTAACCGCCAGCCATTTCGCCGCCCCGGTCTCCCACAGGCAATAGCCGATGGACATCGCCCCGGCAAAGAGCAGGATAATGTTCCAGGGAATCAGCTCAAGATCATCAATGTCCAGGATCTTGAGCAGAAAAAAGGCGATGGTGGACAGCAGCATCAGGCCGGTCTTATCGAGACTGGCCAGGGCCGGTATGAAATTCTGCAAGGCAATCAGGGCAATAGTGCCCAGGATGACCGCCAGAGCGATAATCTCATTTTTAGTCCAACTGCCGAGTTCTGTGTACATCCGTTTGGAGCGCTCTTTAAGACCTTCGATTTCCGCTTTTTCAGGTTTGAAAAAGACCATGATGAAGCCCCAGAGCAAAAACACCATCAGCCAGCCGATGGGGGCCATATACATGGAAAGCTCAAAAAAGGAGACATCAACGCCTGTGATGTCCCTATAGAAATCGAGGGCAACCACGCCTCGGGCAGCACCAAGCAGGGTGACGATACTTCCGGCCCCGGCAACAAAGGCCATACCGATGAAGAGACCTTTGCCAAACCTGGTGGGTTCCTCGCTGTCTGTGTAGAGCGAATAGATAGTCATCAGCAAGGGGAACATGGTCGCGGCCACAGCCGTATGGGCCATGAAATGCGTCATCAGGGCGGTCATCACAAAACAGCCGAGGTAAATCATGCTGGTCCTGTTGCCGATAATCGATAGCATCTTGTAGGCAATCCGCTTGGTGAGTCCTGTTTTGGTAAAGACCATGCCGATGACAATCGAGCCGAAGATGAAGAGCACAGACGGGGCCATGAAGTCACGAAATGCGACTCCTGCCGGTCTGATCAGGAACAGGGCCTGCATCGCACCGATGGTGAGACTGGTGATACCGATGGGGACCACCTCAAACACCCACCAGGTGGCGGCAAGCGCAAAGAGGGCGAGAGCAGCTTTCGCTTCCCGGCTCAAGGTGTAGGTTTCCCCCAGCGGGTCGATTGCATCGGGCCAGGGTGGACACCAGTAGATCACGGAGAACAAGCCTATTCCCAGTAACATAAAGAACAGGCGCCGCACATCGAAGGAAATTCCTTCACTTTGAGTTTTGATTGTTGTTGCACTCATGTAACTATCCTTCAGTAGAAAATGTATGAATCGCATTGGATTCGGCCTGAATACCTGCGGCGAGGGTGGCAAAGACATCCTCCAGGCGTACAGCTCCGAGCAATACGTTGTTTTCTATGACTGGCAACACCCTGCATTCCGTTTTGAGCATGTGATTCAGCGCCTCCAGCACATGGCAGGAAGGCGTCACGGATGGCAGCGGTCGCTGGATAGACAGATATTCTCCAATGGTTGCGTACGATTTGCGGTGACACTCGGCCTTAAACCAGGCATCGATGGCCAGCACGGTGTCCGCGTAGGAATCTCTGTCTTTGAGTGGGAATTGTCCCGTCAACGGCCTGATAGCAGGCTCAAAAAAATCTTTGAGTAGTGACTTCAGTTCAACCTGGCCAAGGTACTGGCCGGCCGTATTTACCACCAGCAAACAGTCGAAATGACAGTGACCGCCATTTTCGGAGCGGTTTTCAGTCAGTAGACGAATCCCCTTGCCGAGAAGCTCCTCGCTTTCAACGTAGGGATAATCGGATAATGGGATCAGCAGTTCCCTGACAACTGAAATATCGATCTTCATGGTGATGGTCCTTAATTCAAGCGGGCAGCAGTAGCGTTAGCCAAAATTTGGTGCCACCAGGGGCAGTATCGGTCGGGGACATTGGCTTGGGGGCAAAGATTTCCGCCGAAGTTTGGCTGCGGCAATTTTCTGTACGAGTTTGCCAACCTGTACAGGCTTTTCCAGGAAATCACAGACACCGATAGTAAGAGCCTTGGTACAGGTCTCGATGCAGTCATACGGTGTGAGCGCGATGATCGGAATGGTTGGATTGATCTTTTTGATTCTCCTGGTAGTCTCAAGGCTGTCGATGCTGTCTGCTGAGGAGATATCCATGACAATGGCATCGTATTCCTGTTGCTCGATCTTGGAGACCACATCTTCACTGCAGGTTGAGGTAATGACGCGTAGATTCCTCATTTTTAACCGCGCGGAGAGTGTTTTCACGAAGTTGATTTCATCATCAACCAACAGTACCCGAGCTTTCGTGTTATCAGCCATGTCGTGCCTCAATATGAAAAAGGAATTGTCCTGTTTGTATCTTCTGCTGTATCGCGAGCTTCGTGGTCGCTGATACGCCCTCCACAAAAGCAACCGGTATGCCATGTCTGTACTTTTCGATAATAATGCAATAAAAACAGGTAGGTGAGAGTATGGTATGCGGCCTGAGTGAAAAGAGTGCCTTTGAATGCAGGGAAAAGGTGGTGGTGCAAAGTGTTACAAATTGATGCGCTTGATGATATACTGTTACAATATGTTGCAGTGGGGGCGATTAGGCATGAGGCAGGCACCAGCAGCTGTTTAGTCAAAGAGGAAAAAAGCGGAATAAATCTAGATGGATTTGTTGTGAAAAATGTGCAAAGAGGCGGATATGCCGTAGTGCAGGGCCCAAGGGAGTGCCAGGATCTTTGTTATGATTGTGGCTAGTTGTATACTGTGAGGTCATGGTAGGCTGTGACGTGCAGGAAAAAGGTAGCGAACCGACCAGTGGTCCTGCCAGCTGCTTGCTGCCGTACAAGTGTAAGAAAATCAGGATGTAGGAGTTGAGAGGCAATCGTAGATGCTTGGTAGGATGGTTTCTGGCACGGAGAATGCAATGTATTGGTGAAGCGTAGCTGAAGAATATATCTGCTCACAAGATGTATAATACAAATGAGAGGTTCTCTATGTCATCAATAGCTATTTTCCCATGCTCTTTTACGCCGGCAGACGATGTTATCAAGGATATTGCCGACTCACTTGTCTTAAATCTTTATCAGGACAACGATCTTTTCATCGATACGTCGAGAAGATATGGCTCCAGCGTTGAAAAGCTGCAGCAGGCGCTGTACGGCAAGACGTCTGTGTTCAACCAGTTTACCCTGGAGAAGGAGAAGTCATTGAACCAGCTGAAGTCCGTTCTGGGAGAAAAGCTGGTTTCCCATGAACACTTTCTTTTTTCTGGTTCGCTCGTTTTCCTCATCACTGAGCAGATTTCCCATGTCCTGAAGGTGTTGGTCGCGGATACCAAGAGGTCGCGGGTAGAGGGGGCGATGCAACTCAAACAGCTATCAGAAAAGGAGGCGCAAAAAGCAGTACGCTTGGACGATCTGAAAGCCTACTACCTCACTGATTTTCTTTTCAAGAAAGAGGCATATGATTCCTCCCTCTATGATCTGGTGGTACCGGTGGAAGGCAGGTCGAAGGCGGGGCTTGCCACGATCATATCTCAGAACTTCCACAAGACATCGGTACTGCGAACCAGTGAGTCCCAGCTGGAGGCAGAGGATCTGCTGCTCGAATGCCGGGTAAATTTCGCGCTCCTGAACAGCGGCCACAAGATGAAGGTCGTGGTCAAGAATGGCTCGGTTAAACTGAAAGTTGAAAAGAGTGTTCTAAACTTCGATAAACTGGTGGAGGAGCTAAAGACCATCGTCAGCAATCAGGTCGATGGGGTCAAGGACGTGATTGTGGAAAAGTCACCGGAATACAATGATTCCATTTACAGGCGCCAAAAGTTTGATCTGCCGTCGAAAGTTCTCTTTGTCGATGATGAGAAAGAATTTGTGCAAACGGTGTCTGAGCGGTTGATCAGCAGAGACGTTGGTACCTTTGGAGTCTTCAACGGAGAAGATGCCTTAAATGTTATTGCCGAGGACCGTCCTGATGTGATGGTGCTCGACCTGAAAATGCCGGGTATTTATGGTGTTGAGGTACTGCGCCAGGCCAAGGAGATGGCTCCTGAGGTGGAGGTGATTATACTCACCGGTCACGGGACCCATCAGGATATGATGGACTGTATGCAGCTCGGGGCCTTCGCCTACATGAACAAGCCGGTGGATATCGAGGAACTCTCAGCGAATATCAAGGCTGCAAACGAGAAGGTCATGGCGGAAAGGTTGCAGGCTGTGGCATAACGTCAGGAGGTGAAAGCGAAAATCAGATGGACAATACACTGAATACGCGGGTGCTGTTGGTGGATGATGAGGAAGAGTTCCTCTCAGTTCTTGCCAGTCGACTGGAAGCGCGCGATCTTAAGGTCAGCACCGCAACACGGGGAGAAGAGGCAGTCGAGATTGTTGACCGTAAAGATTTTGACGCCATCATACTCGATATGGCTATGCCTGGCATGGATGGCCTGGAAACCTTGCAAAAAATCAAGGAGAATCATCCCGATGCGGAAATAATCATCCTCACCGGACATGGTACCATTAAGAGCGGTGTCACAGCCATGAAGCTCGGTGCCGAAGATTTTCTTGAAAAACCTGTTGATATTCGTGAGCTAATGGAGAAAATCCAGGACGCGAAAGAAAAGCGGGTGCTGATCCTGCAAAAGAAGTCTCAAGAGGAGATTGAAAAGATCCTTAAGAGTAAATCCTGGTAAATGATGCCGGGTTCACCCGCACCAGGGGTGAATCCGGCTTCTTGCATATTTGAGGTGGTGTATCTATGTCTGCGCCGTTTACTCCCGACTATTTGACGCTGCTGGAGGGGGTCCCATACCCGGCAATGATCCTGAACGGCAGAATGCGCATTCAGGCGATGAACCGGCTCATGCAGGCCATCACAGGTTACGCCATCGAAAGCGTGCGTGGAGTGCATGGCGAAATGGTGGTGCGCAGCAACACCGGCAATGCCAGGGGGCAGAATTACGCTAAGGTGCTGCAAAGTGGCGAACCGCTGTCGGTGACCGGCGACATCCTCAACCGCTTTCGGCGGAAAATTCCAGTTTTGTATCATATCTCTCGTCTCACGGATGAGCAGCAAGGCGCAGGCCTGTTGGTCATTGTCGAAGACATCACCGACAGAATTAGCGAGGCTGATGCGGTGGACAACAATTACGTGTCCCGGGAACTGATCGGGCACAGCCCCCAGATGCAGAAGGTCTTTGACATGATTCCGTTGATGTCGCAGGCCGATGCCTCGGTACTTATTACCGGCGAGACCGGCACCGGCAAGGATAAGATAGCAGAGATTATCCATGCGGAGTCGAGTCGCTCACGCTTCCCGTTCATCAAAGTCAACTGCGGGGCGTTACCCACCGAACTGCTTGAATCCGAGCTGTTCGGCCATGTCAAGGGTGCCTTCACGGGGGCGACCAGGAACAAGCAGGGCATGTTCAAACTTGCCGACCGCGGCACCCTGTTTTTAACCGAGATAGGGGATATGCCCCTGCCGCTCCAGGTGAAATTGCTGTCGGTGCTGGACGATAGCAAGTTCATGCCGGTGGGAGGCGAGCAGAGCGTGGAAGTTGACGTGCGCATAATTGCGGCGACCCACAGACCCTTGCGGGAACAGGTAAAAAGAAATGAATTCAGGGAAGATCTGTTTTACAGGCTGAACGTGCTCCACGTCCATCTGCCGCCGCTTCGCGAGCGCCAGTCAGATATCCGTTATCTTCTCGACCACTTCCTGCAGAAATACAACGCGGCGCTGGGCAAGAACATCGTCGGCTTTACCCCGCTGGCGACCCAGACGCTTACCAGCTATGCCTTTCCTGGCAATATCAGGGAGTTGAGAAATATCGTCGAATATGCAGTGAACATCTGCAAGCGCAAGAAGATAAGCGACCAGAACCTGCCGCCCTATATTTTCGAAAAACAGCCAGCCCAACCAGTACTGTCGCTATTGGATACGGAGGCGGTGTCCGAGGTTGACCACCAGGAGCATCCTGCTCCAGTGCTGGAGGCTGAGGCAGGCCTTGCCGGGAGTATTGGTGCCAACGGCGGTGAGAGTTGGGGCGACATTGAAAGGCAGATGATCGTCGATGCGCTGCTCTCCAACGGAGGCAATCGCACCAGAACCGCTGAACAGCTGGGCTGGGGACGCATGAAGTTATGGCGAAAAATGAAAAAGTACGGCCTGCTGTAGAGCGGCTGTGCAAATTATCTCGGGTTGAACTGGTATGCGAAAATTACTGATGCCGATTCAGGGCGATTATGTGGCACCACGGTTCGATCTTGCCACAGAGGTGTATGTGGCACGCTTTGAAGCCGGAAAAGTCATTGGCGATCCCAAGACCATCATCATGGAGAAGCCATCAGATGAAGAGTTGTGTCACATGATCATCGAGGAACATATCACCGATGTCATCTGCGGTGGCATAGAGGAGATCCACTACAACTTCCTTGTCTGGAAAAAGGTTGCGGTAAAAGACGGGGTTATTGCCGGTTGGGAGCAGGCGTTCCAACTCCTGCTGGAGGGAAAGCTCAAGCAGGGTGATATTTTGGTCGATGACAACGACATGCACATGAACCTATGAAGTGGCAGCAGATCCTGGGCAAGCTGGACGTCATCATTCCCGAGTCGATGAGGGGGCCGGTGGACCTCAGCACCAAGCAGAGAAATTACCGGCAGCTGAAAGCGCTGCTCATGGCAGCAATGTTAACCATCGCCTTGGTGCCGCTGCTGATGGTTGCCGGGCTCAGCTACTACTATTATAAGGATTTGCTGGTAAACTCCGAGCGCGAACAGTTAGAGTGGCAGCTCGACGGTGCCACCAACTCCATCGAGCATATGGTGGCCAGTCTGAAGTCGGCTATCCAGTTTACCGCCAAAGGGGATCGCTACGGTGAGCTGCTTGATCGGGGCAACTTGAAGACCTTGCTGGCAAGAATGCAGTATCACTACGGTTTTTTTGCAGATCTTGGTGTTATTGACGCCAATGGGATCCAGCAGGCCTATATCGGTCCATATGGTCTGAGCGGCACCGATTACCACAACGAGCAGTGGTTCAGGGAAGTCACCGATGGCGGAGTGCATATCAGCAGGGTGACCACCGGATTTCGCAAAGCTGCCCATTTTGCTGTGGCCGTACGGGCAATAGATCCTGTGACCAGGCAGCTCTGGGTGCTGCGCGCTACCATTGATGCCACAACGTTGCAAAAATTCATCGACACCATCAAAACCGCCGCCACTGATGATGTGTTTCTCGTCGATGACAAAGGTATCCTCCAGACTTCGTCCAGGTTCTATGGGGAAACGCTTTCCCAATTCAGCCAGGAGATTCCGGCAGGTATCCGCTCTGGTATTCTCGATGATGGCGAAACGGTATTTGAGGCAATCGGTCTCATTGATGATACCCCATGGTCAGTAGTTGTACTCAAAAAACACTACCTACAGCAGGAGGAGTGGCAGGGATTCAAGAGGAAACTGTTTTTCATCGTCTTTGGCTGTATGCTGGCCAGTATTATGGTGATTGTGGTGTTGGTCGAAAAACTTTCAGACATGATTAGAAAAGCTGATGAGTTACAGCTTTCAATGTTGAAAGAGGCGGAGCACACCAACAAGCTGGCCTCCATCGGCCGTCTGGCGGCAGGTGTTGGCCATGAGATCAACAATCCGCTGGCGATAATTGACCAAAAAACCGGATTTATTGAAGATCTGTTGCTTATGGGAGATGAGTTCGAGCATAAGGACATGATTTTGCAAAACCTGGAAGGCATAAACAGCAGTGTGGGGCGCTGTAAGGTGATAACCCATCGTCTGCTTGGTTTTGCCCGTCGTGGTGAGAACACTCTGGAGCCGCTGCAGCTCAATGACGTGTTGGTGGAGGTGTTGCAGTTTCTGGAAAACTCCATGGTGACCAAGAGGATCACCGTTGATCTGAACAAAAATGAAGAGCTCCCTCGTCTTATAAGCGACAAGGTACAATTGCAGCAGATTTTCCTGAACATCATCAATAATGCCATTGACGCCATCGGTGAGGACGGTGTTATAGCCATCAACAGCTATGAGGTGGCAGGAGATATACGGGTGGTTATACAGGACGACGGGCCAGGCATGGCCAAAGAGGTGGTTGCACATATCTTCGAACCCTTTTTTACCACCAAGGAGCAGGGGAAGGGCACCGGGCTGGGCCTGTCCATTACCTATGGCCTTGTCAAAAAGCTTGGCGGGGATATTGTGGTGCACTCCCAGGTCGGTAAGGGGACGGCATTTACCATTACTCTACCAATAATGAACAATCAGCATGAGGATGCGGATGAACCCGAAACAGAATGAAAGCAATAATGCGCTAACAGGATCGAATATGAAGGGAGAACAGCAGGAGAGAATCAGGCTGCTCCTTGCTGATGATGAACAGGAGTTTGCCGCGACCTTGCTTGCTCGCCTGGAGTTGCGAAACTTTGAGGTGACTGCAGTGGCCAATGGCAGAGATGCCATTGCTGCCGTAGAAAAGGAGATGCCCGATGTGATGGTGCTTGATTTGAAGATGCCTGACCTGGATGGTCTGGAGGTGCTCGCCCAGCTCCGCCGAAAGTTCTCGGAGTTGAAAGTGATTATTCTCACCGGCCATGGCTCCTTTGAAGCTGGCCGTGAGGGGATGGAGCTTGGTGCCTTTGATTATCTCATGAAACCGGTTGATTTGAATAAGCTTATAGAGGTGGTCAGGGATGCCCATCGACAAAAGTGATTGGGCCTTTATGGGGACTGTTAATCTATTGTTATGGGTGTAAAAGATATGGGTGAAGCAGATAGCACGGAAAAACTCTGTCTTGAGGTGGTGGCCAAAGTCTCGGCGGCTGTAACCCACGAGGTGAATAATGCTTTGGCGATAATGAATGAACAAGCAGGTTACCTGGGTGACCTGGTGCTCATGGTCGGCGATGATGGCGAATTGCCAGCGGAGCGGGTGAAACGCTCCGTCAGCTCGATTTCATCGCAAATAGGCCGGGCCAATAACCTGATGAAAGACCTCAATACCTTCGCGCACAGCGGAGATCAACCGGTTGCGGCCATTGACCTCAATCAGCTGCTGCTGACCATGATACGCTTGACAGGGCGCAAGGCCGCTGCTGCTGAGATCACAGTCAGTATGCAATGTATTGACCCGGTGATCATAACCACCAAACCACAGCTTATGTATGGGCTTATATTTTTCTGCCTCACCACTCTGTACGGGAAGAGTCCGGCTGGCAGCACGGTGCTCTGCCAGGCGTGTCTCACTGAGGGTGACCAGGAGCTGGTGGAGTTGCGGTTTCGCCTGCTCGACGAGCAGGCGAACAGTTATGTCGCATTGGCAGAGTGTGCCTCCTTGACCATGCTGCTGGCAGAGCTTGAGGCAAAGCTTCAGGCCGAGCGCGACAGTGTTGTGGTGCAATTGCCGCTGGCCTGCCAAACCTAAGAGAAAATGAGCTGTGCCTACAGATCCAGCCAAAGCGTCTAGTCTTCTTGGCTGTTGATACCCGGTTTGCTTGCAAATCGGGTATTTGTATTTCTACGCTCATCCGGCAATGAAGAACTGACGGATTTACCCTCAGTAAAGAACGCCCCCTATGATGTCTTCAGTATATAGATTGGTATATTATCCGGCAATGCCTGTATCGTTGTCAGGAGTATCGAATCCTGCAGTTCTAGCCAGATAACAGTGGGGAGGGGTGAGTGTGTCTTTTGGTATTGTTGTTGGATCTTTGTCGGTAATATATTGTCAAATTATGTAATTCGTTCTGCTGTTTCCAGAAAATGCTCATCTCCTAAATCTCAATTTTTGTATTGTAAAATGCTGCTATTCAGCATATGTCTCAGCGACTTGCTAAGTGAGGATGTGTTAATTTTATAAAGGCTTCAAATAGTGAAAGGGAACACATTATTAATTGATAACATCCAGGTAGAGGTCATCCGGAAAAAGGTCAAAAATATCAATATTCGGATCAAGCCACCCGGAGGGAAAGTCGTAGTTTCAGTGCCCCTTGAAGTAAGTATGAACACTGTCGTTGAGCTGATCCGATCCAAAATACATTGGATCGCCGCAAAGCAGTCACTTTTGCGACAGGAACGAAAGAACCATTTTGCACTGGGCAATACCGACAAAGCAGTGATTTTTCAGGGGCACAGATACCCCGTTGAGTTACTGCACACTGCCGGGAAAAGTCGACTGAAATTGTATCTTAACCAAAAGATCATTTTTCGGATCAATGGAGTATTGTCCGCTACGAGGCGGGAAGGTCTCATTAATGACTGGTATAGGTTGCAGTTGCAGCTGATTGTTCCTGAGTTGCTGGACAGGTGGTTGCCAATAATCGGCGTTGATCTGACAGAATGGCGAATTCGCCGAATGAAGACACGCTGGGGAAGCTGTAACATTGTCAAACGTAGGATCTGGTTGAACCTGGAGCTTATAAAAGTGCCTCCAGGGTGCCTGGAATATGTAGTGGTCCATGAACTTGTTCATCTACTGGAAGCTAAGCATAATGCGCGATTTTGGGGCTTAGTTGAATCGTTTCTTCCAGACTGGAGACAAAGGCGTAAACAACTCAGGAATTGGGAGCGATGTATGTAAAAACGAATTTACCGTTATGGGTAAAAACGTTTCCGGGTATTTGTGTTTTTATGTATCTGCTCAAAATCGGGTGTGTGCAGCAGGGAGAATCTGGCTTGTACCTGAGCCAGTGGCGACATTCAAGGGTGCAGTTTGTCAGGTAACGGCAGAGAGCGGAAGGTGCTATGGGGAGTAGCAGGTACTAAGAGCCTCTGCCAATTCGGTCAAAATAAAAAACCATTCATCCTTTTGTCTGGTTAGCCCAAACAGGGGAAGAATGGTTTTTCCATACAGCGAGCGATCTGATTGGGGATGATGCTCGGGCTTACCTTACTTTATAAGGAAATTCTCCAGAGGTTCTCCAGCGTCAACACGCGCTTTGAAAACGTTGGGCATACGGCCCTGGCCAGTCCAGGTAATACGCTCTCCGGCTTCATTGACGATTTCGTATTTAGGCGGCCGTGGTGCTCTCTTGCCTTTTTTAACTGGTGCTTCGGTGACCAGATCGTCCAATTGAATTCCATCAGCTGCCATCATCTCGCGATATTTCGCAATTTTTTCAAGGCGCTCGGCATCAAGGCGTTTAGACTCTTCTTCCTGTGCCAATCTGTCTTCAATGATCTTATCGAGTTTGGCTTTAATTTCTTCGAGCTGCTCGATCGTCATTTCCTTGGTTGCGCTCTTAAAACGGCGTGCATGAGTTATGACCTTGATGAAATCTTCCATGATATATCCTTATATTGTTTAATGTATGAATCCTGCCAGGAGTATTTAATAATGATAATATAGTTTTTCAACTATGCAAGATTTTTTCAAGAAAAATATTCAAGTAAATATAGCTGTAATTAAAAAAAACATCAGGGACGTTATATATAGCCTGTATGGATCAACCGTTATTATATTTAAGGAAAGAAAATTCTAGTGAATTTAAAGGCATTTGTAGGATATACAGGGAAAAGTATATGCTAGGCGTGGAGGGAGAACCGCTATTTTATGAAGATACAAGATATTAGATGATAAAGTGTTGGCGATTGACTGGAATTGTCCCAAGCTGTCGTTGAGGTAAAAAAGAGAGTGTTTAGTCAGGTTTTACCCGATTAAATGGGAAGTATATCGAAATTCCATTGTCTATACCTGATGGAGAAATCGGGTTATGTGAATAATGCTGGCAATTACCAAGAAAAAAATTGTTATCTAATTGATAATATTAGCAAAAGAATAATAAAGAGTTTTAGATATTCCCGTGTTCGATAAGTGGTGGGTATGGGAATGCAACGTGTTGAAAAGCGTTGGCTGAAAACATTGCCAACTCTAGTTAATTTGAAATTTTCGTTGAATTTCATCAGAAAGTTGCTGATTCAAACCAAGGACCTTTGTTGCCGTTTCGACAGGTAAAGACCCTGTACCACATGAAGGAGTTATAAGGACTTGACGTAGGAGCACGTTTTCTGAGTAGCCGAGCGAAATGAGCTGATTAAGCTGTTTTTCAAATGTATTGAGCAAGGATGATACCGTTTCCTTCGTAATTATTGAGGCGTCGTTGGTCGGAACCAGTCCCCAGGCGAGAATTCCACCCCTGTCGAGAAAATTGATCAGCTCATTCTTGAAGAGAAGTAAATTATCAAAGTAGCTATAGGCATCGAAACTGATTATATCAGTGTGAGATTCAAGCACAGGAGCCCAATCGCCATTGGCGCAGATGTGCACCCCAACCAGTGCTCCCCCAGCCTTAATACCAGAAATGATCTCCCGCATCGATTCGGTGACCATTTCCCTGGTAATACCTACAAAAGCACTTGAACCGAAACTGACCATTGCTGGTTCGTCAATGAATATTATCGGCGTTTGTACTCTGGTTTGTTGTTGGATCTCTTTTGCCTGCCAGCACCCCTTCATGGTGAGATGCTTAACAAGCATGTCCCTGAGGTTGTCATCATAGAAGATGGAGTTTCCTTCGCTGCTTTTCGTGCCGATACCGGTAGTGATCGGACCGGTTACCTGGCCCTTGACGGTAACCACGTCATGTTTTCCTGACTGGAGGATTTCCATTAAAGCTGAAAATCCACCGGCGGTATCGGTTGCGAGTTGGAAACGAGAATCGTGCAACAGTTCGAGGCGTGATTCAACAGCCATATATTCTTCGTAAAAAGCAGCCATCTCTTCAGGGAAACTTTCACGTGCCGTGTCTATCCAGAAACGTTTGTCCTGCTCAACAAGCCCTGGGAAACCTGATAAAAATTGGCGAACCATTCCTTCCCCTGGATTTTTAGGGAGCTGCGGCCAAAGTGGAATTTCAGGAGTGTAATGTAATATTATTTCGGCAGCTTCTTTATGATTGGTGATGGGTAGACTGCCAATGAGAAGTGGACGACATTTGGGCTGGAACATAAAAAGCCTCCTCAGGGGACAATACGTATTGGAAGCTACATGAGTTTCATCAATATTATCCAATGCTATACATGATAAGTACAGTTTTGTCTTTGTTTTTGCACAGCGATTGGCTGAAAAGTCTCGGCAGAAATACAATTTTCAACCAAGAGAATACATGGTATGAAGGATTGTAGTATCAGTTGTAAAGTATGCCCAGGCCCGCCTTACCTACACAACCTGCAGTACTGGTTTGGTTACCCTGAAAATGATATTGAATTTCACTGGGGCCGTATAACTGCAATAAAATCGAAGGAGGAGCTTCTCTATGTCGGCGAACTTTTTAGAGGTGTTTCTATACGCATTTTTTGCCGTTGCGGCCGGATATGCCGTGCTCGCCAGTTTCACAACGATATTTTACAAAAAAAAGTCATGGGGGCAGCTCACCCGGAATGAATTGAAAGTCAAGCAGGGAACCGCCACCATTGAAAATAGAATGGATTTATTGATCCGGTCTTTTTTTACCAGTCTGTTTACCTATCAGGTGTACCTGGTCGCGTTACTTGTCGCCATAGTGCTCTATGGCGCAACCAACCTTTTGCCGAAATGAAATACAGCAGAGTGAAAGCGCACGGTTCATGGGGGCTCTCACTCTGAGTCAGATGAGCTGGGGAGTGAAATGCGGATTCTTTTGCGCTGAAGCTCAATCAGCTGTTCAGGGCCTGCTGCAGCCAGTTTGAGATATCCTGTATCTGTTCGAGACAGACGCTATGCTCCATGGGATATGCGCGATAGTTTGCAGCATATCCTTTCTGCTTGAGCAGGCTATAGGCGTTTTTGCCAAGAGCTTCAGGCACCACCGGGTCGTGTGTCCCATGGTGAATTTCGATTGGAATGGATCGGTTTTCTGCACTCAACTCGATCTTGTCACTGGTGGCGAAATAGGTGGACATTGCAAGGAGTCCGCCAAGAGGTCGTTTGGAAGAGAGGCAGCACTGATACGCCACGGCCCCTCCCTGGGAGAAGCCAGCCAGAATGATGCGGTTGCTCTCGATACCCGCTTCGATCTGCTCTTCAATGAGATCATCAATATATGCGGCTGAGGAGAGCAGCTGTTTATGGTCCACCCGGCGGTCGATTTCCATTTCCAAAATGTCATACCAGGCAGGCATGACAAATCCGCCGTTGACTGTTACCGGAATACTGGGAGCGTGAGGGAAAATGAAACGGATGCCGATATCCTCGGGAAGGTTGAGTTCCGGGATTATTGGTGCGAAGTCATTGCCATCCGCGCCGAGGCCGTGCAACAGGATCACTGCGCTATCCGGTCTGGGGTTTGTCTCTATCTGTATGGGGGTGAGGTAATGCATGGTGTGCTCTTGGGTTGGTGATTCGATCGTTGGCTTGCGGTGAAGTAATCACTGGTACATTTTATCTGCTGAGTAAGCCAAACAGGGAATTTATGGCGTTGGTATCACACAGGCAGGGATCAAAATCTGCGCCTATCCCATGCCGGGCGAGTATATCCGCACGACCTTCAGGTGCTTGTTCAATTTGCCTGAGTAATTCATTATATTCATGAATATCGTCCATGCCAGCCGGAGGACTGCAACCTTCGGCATCATGGAGCCGGGTTCGGGCTGACCCATGTCCGTCGGCGAAAACCTGTATCAGGCTGATCTCGCATTCCCAGCCGCCGCCATGGTCATGCAGATAGGTAAAGATAAAGCCCATAACCTCTTCCAGCTGAAACAGTTGGGTTTCGGCCTCATCGGCATAGACGGTTTTGTTGCCTCCACTGCATGGACCGTAAAAGATCTTGCCGACCAGAAAACGGTGGCTGCTCTCCGCGCTCCAGTCAAAGCAGTGTTGTATTATTTGGCTCAGATCGGCAAGGGACAGGGAGCCACAGACATCCACCTCTCTCCATATTGGCGGAGACGAAAATCCTATTTCAATTCTCAGCCTGTAACCGGGTATGGTTTCGGGCTTGTCGGAAGACGCTTTCTGTTCAGGCTTTTTTCGAAAGTCATGTTGGATTACTGCCATAGGAGTACCTCCTGTTGACAACTGTATTGCATGATCTGCCTACATTGTCACCGCTTTAATGGGGAAGGGCAGTTTGGCAACAATGAGACCAAGTCCAATCAGCATATCCGAAAACGGATGGTTCTGCCCAGGAGTTGTTGAAATGGCGTGGGGGCAAGGCCAGCAGGTACCGACCGCCGGCATGTCCCGGTCTGGGCTAGTAGTTATTGCTATCCAGCCAGGCGATGACCATCTCTTCGATGAAAAAGGACTTGTCCAGTTTCTGGCCAAGTTTTCTTCGTTTAATCTGTTCACCTGCATAGGCCATGGTCAGCCTCTCGGCCGTATCTTCACTCAGGAGCAGGGTTTGGCGAACAGAGTTGCCAGAGCGGGGGCTGGGTCTGCCGCCTCGGTTCGGTGTGGCTTTTGGGCTCTGGTTGGTATTTGCTTTTGGGCTGTCATCTGCGGCTGCCGCACGCTGAACTGCACTGCTTATATCGGGAACGATTCTTCTGGCACTCTTGGGTAACGCCATGGCTTAGTTTTCCTTGTTGTGGGCAATGATTTCGAGGGATATTTTTTCGATATCCCTGGCAGCGTTTTGGGCCTGCTTGAACAGACGGCTGTTTTTCCGGACGCTGCTACAGTACTCCTCCAGCGTCATGCCCTCACGGTTGAAGTTTTCAAAGGTTGAGCGACCGGGCAGCACTGACTGCAAACAGGAAATCTGGTCTGGCATGATGCTGACAAAATAGTTGCGTACATTGTCCACATTGGATTGAGGATGAACAAAGGTCGGGACAATTGCAAACCTGGCGTGATTGATTTGCAAGCCTTCCTGGATAACCGGCCAGAGGTTTCGGCCAAAGCTCGCCTCATCATTGGTCGAGGTGCGCATCGGCACCAGCACCAGGTCGGACAGGTTGAGCGCAAGTTTGGTGGCAAAGCCTCCGACTGATTCACCAGGTACGTCCAGGATCACCGCTTCATGCTCGTCGATGATTTTTTCGAGCTTGCCGGTGAGTGCATCCAGATCGAGGCCTGCGAGTTGGAAATAGGAAAGATTTTTCATTTTGCGCTTGTTGGCGATACGTTCACCGATCCAGTCAGCCAGGGTAGCTTGAGAATCGAGTTCTACCAGGGCAACCTGCCCATACTCCTTTTTGAATGCCTTGGAGCAGGCCACACCCAGGGAGAGCGTGGTTTTGCCGGTTCCACCTTTGGTTTGTACGAAAGAAAAAATAGCCATACGGTCGTTATTGGGTTGGAATTGAGTTGTCTGTTAGCCGCATATCAGGTGTACATACATAAACGAGTTTTTACGTATAAATGTATGTGGGTATAGGTATTTATCCTCGCGCTACTATATTGGGAGTGACAGGAATGTGCAATATGGAAAATGGCAGGAAGTGCAAGGAAAACGAGTTCCTGCGCTCAAGAGGGCCAGTGAGCGCAGGAAAAGGACGTATCAGAAATTGAACACCTGAGACTCGGCGGCCATGTCAATCAGATGGGGGCCGCCATCAAGGGCCATGTTGAAGTGAAACTGGGCCTCATCCAAGTCACGATTCTTGGCGCATGGGGTGCAGACACCCACCTGAACCTCATTTTCTACCAGATAGGGGAGATAGTCATTGACGCAGTCGCCGGTTATGGTTTTCTCGCTACCATCTTTGGTTTTAACTGCCCAGTCAACGCCACTGTCGATAAAAAACAGATTGACAAGATGCCCCTTGGAATGGGCGATTTTGGCAAACTGAAAACAGCGGGTTGCTTTTTCATTGTCGTTGTGGCGCAGAACAAACAGAAAATTAGCCATACTAGATCCTCCTTGCCTATGGTTGATGTTGGATATTTGCTGCAGAAAATCACTCGAGTAGAGGTACTCCTTTAGGTCGGTAAAGGCAATACCACATATGTGCATAAACTAAAAATAGCCATCGGGTGGAGTCAGTGGGAATCGTCTATTGGAGACGGGAAATAGTGTCCCAGGTGATCATTGGTGGTTATTTTACCCGGCCAATGGTAAGAAGTATGGGGTGACAAGGCAGCCCTTGCGCCTCGTGCAAACATGGTGATCCTGTCACCTGTTGTGAATGTTTTTTGTAGTATAAACAAGTAATTAATGTGTCTGATTGGGTACTTTCAGCTATGTCATGACCTGACACGAATATGAGTAATATCAAGAAATTGCAGAAGAAGAAAACAGCAGCCCAGAATGGGATGCGGCTTAAATATTGGAGACAAGTCTTCCACCTGGCAGAACAGCAGGCCTGGGAGGAACTGTGCACGCTCGTTGAGAAAAATCGATGGCTGGCAACTGCTGCCATCAGTCCTTCACTGCTGCCGGATTATCTGGCGGACGACAAGGATTACGATTTGCTGCGCTTGGTGGCAAACGTTGAAGATATCCCAGTCGAGGTGATCCGGAAGATGACCTCCATTGGCGCGAAAGACCTGACTGGCAGAAGTTACCTGGTGCGACTGCTGGTGGGGGGAGAAAAGGAGGAATCCGAGCAGGCCAAAGCGGACTCACCCCTTGTCGCGGCGGAACTTTTAAAAACCGCTGCCAATCCCATCCAAGTCATCGTGCAAATGCAGCGCACCCTGGAGCAGGGGCTGACCGACACCAATGCCCAGCGTCGTGCTCTGGCCGAGCGGAGTCTGGACCGGTCGCAACTGTTCTATGATCTGGTACTTGTCCTTCAGGAGGAGGGCGCCGAAGACAGGTTGGCAGACTGTCTTGCCTGCGAAGAACTGCTGCTGCAGTTTCAGAAGATGGAGGAACGAGACTGGAGCACCATCACAGCAGTGTTGGATGCCCGTAGTAGATCGGCCTGATGTGGTCGGTGAACAGATAACCTCCTGCGGAGTGTCGGCCCAACTGCGCTCCCGCCAGATTTGTAAGTGGAAAAAATGACGGAATTGCCAACACGACCCCTTGCGGTCTGTACTGATTGCATTTGTTATTCATTCAACTCTGATGATATTGGCACGTTCTGCGGGCGAAAACGCGGTCAGCACTCCTGTCAGGGCATCTATGTTGATACTTCAGACCCGATAAACTGGAAAGAATGTACTGCCTGTGACGGTACGGGAAAGGAGTCAGCAGATACGGAATGTATTGCCTGCCAGGGCAGTGGCTGGCTATTGACGAGAAGACGGAGTTAAGAAAGACAATGATGAACGTTCATTTTCGACATATGCTCTTTGCATGTATCTTGACCATCTGCCTGTCTACTGCGGCCTTTGCAGTTGACGAAAATACAAAGAGAGAGGATTTCCATACTTGGCTTGCCGGCTTTAAACAGGAGGCACTATCCAAGGGAGTGGATGAGGTAACCTGGAGCCTGGCCTTTGATAAGATTGAAGGCCCAGATATGAAAGTCCTGGAGCGGGCGGCCTATCAACCGGAGTTTGTCCAGGAGGTCTGGGAATATCTTGATAGAAGACTCACCGCGCCAGCAGTAGAACGGGGCCGCATCCTGGCTGAAGAACATATGGCCACCTTCGCCCTCTTGGAACGGCAATTTGGCATCAGCCGATATGTGCTGCTGGCCATATGGTCCATGGAGTCAAATTATGGCGCGATCCTGCAACGCAGGGATATTCTCCATTATATCCCCCAGGCCCTGGCGACCCTTGCCTGGGGGGATGAAAAGCGTAGCAGGTTCGCGAAATCCCAGTTGATTACTGCTTTGAGGATACTCCAGGCCGGAGATATCGATCGTGAAGGAATGCTCGGCTCCTGGGCTGGTGCCATGGGCCACACGCAATTTATCCCGACCAGTTATGATACCTACGCCGTAGATATTGACGGCAATGGTAAACGGGATATCTGGAACTCCGTCCCGGATGCCCTGGGCACCGCTGCCAATTTACTGGCGAAAAATGGTTGGCGCTCAGGCAAAACCTGGGGCTATGAGGTTACGCTGCCCAAGGGGATCGGTAAGTATGCCGAGCAGACCAAGACCCTGGCCGAGTGGGCTGAACTCGGGGTGGTTCGTCCCGGAGCAAAACCTTTTCCACGACCCGGTGAAAGTGCGGTGCTTAAGATATTCGCCGGAGAGGATGGCCCTGGTTTTCTCATGATCAAGAATTTTTATGTGATTAAAAGATATAATAATTCGAATAGTTACGCGCTCGCAGTCGGGCTGCTGGCCGACAGCATCGCAGGTTATGGCGGGATGAAACAGTCCTGGCCCCGGCAAAAGCATAATCTGAGCGGGGAAGAACGATTGGAACTGCAGCGCCTGCTGAAAGAAAAGGGGCTGTATACCGGTGAGTTGGATGGCTTTCTCGGCAGCGGCTCCAGGGCTGCAATTCGTAAGTTTGAAATGCAGGCGGGATTGCAGGTCGACGGTTTGCCCAGCCGGAAGGTATTGGAAGCCTTGCGGCGGTAGTTGCTACGGTTGCTGCAATGCAGGCGTGATTTGCCTGGCCAGTGAAGCTGGCCAGTGGCTTCAGTTCTGCCAAGGCAGGGAGAACGCTGAACAGCTGGCGATACAGTGTTTGTGGTAAACAAAAAAAGCCCGATGTGGAAACACATCGGGCTTTTTCATTTTCAGCCGGAGTGGAAAACTCCCTCCGGCCGGTACCTGGGGACTAGTACTGAGCGACTGCGTTTGCATCAGGAATGATGATGATTTCCACACGCCTGTTCATCGCGTGATCGGAAGAGATCGGCTGAGACTCGCCATAACCAATGGTGGCTATTCTTCTTCCGTCGACAGCCTGCTGGACGAGGGCATTCTTGACTGCGGCGGCGCGTCTTTCAGAAAGTCGCTGATTATACTCTTCTGCGCCACGGGAGTCGGTGTGACCGGCAACCTGGATATGGGTCTGCGGGTAATTGTTCAAGACGGTGGCAACCCGGGCAAGCTCGCTGACTGCGCCAGATTTGAGAGTGGCTGAATCATAGTCAAAAAATGCCTCAGACTTGAAGGTAGCCCGCAATATGTCCTGTTCTCTTCTGATGCTTGCGGCATCCGAAGCGGCAATGGCCTGACGCAGTTCCTGCTCCTGCATATCCATGTAGCGACCGACCTGGTTGCCGGCAACGCCGCCAAGAGCAGCACCAATTCCGGCACCAAGCAGGGTTGCCTCGGTACTGCCGCCAATGGCCTGGCCGACTATGGCCCCGAGCCCGGCACCGACACCGGCGCCCACAGCCGTACCCTGGGTTTGTTTGGTTTGACCGGCACAACCGGCAAGAGAAAGGGTAAGTACCACTACGAGTACTTTGGAAAAATGTGCCCAATATTTCTTCATACGAATGTCTCCTTGCTTATGGTTCATTAGACACCTGGGGGGGACGTTTGAACTCCACAAAAATGCTGAGTTTACAAATGATTCATTTTCGCTGAGTCGAAAAACGCTAACAACTTTGATACCACATCCTCCTTGCGATGCAAGAGAAATTTAACAGTCCGGGATGAAAACAAAAAATGTGCAGGGCAGCGCTGTATCTCGTTGTAACTGTATGCTTTCGAGGGAAAAGTTTCCTTCTGGAAACAGTGTCCTATACGATATTTAATGAGGTATCAAATGGTTATGGAAATATGGAGAGGAGGTGTTGTCGGTGAAAGTGCTTGACACGTACAACATGTCTCTTGGCAAAAGAGCGAAAAAAGGGTGATGAGTCGAGTGAACCACACTCGACTCATCACCCTTGAGCTTTGGTCACAGCAGCTGCTGACTATTTACACAGGGCACTGTGCAGAGCACGCTGCGCTTGCGCAAACTGGTCCCGATGAACGATAAACTGCATGTTGGTCTGGCGCGATGTTTGGGAAACAGCAAGGATATTGATTTTGTCCTTGGCAAGAGCCTGGGCGGCTTTGGCCATAATCCCTGGCTGGGCAATGTTGGAGCCGATTGCACAGACAATCGCCACCAGCGAGGTGGATACTGTTTCGAAGGTGTCGCTGAGTTCGGCAACCAACCGTGGCGTACAGTCTTTATCGCCGATGATCAGGTCGATGGTATTGGCGTTGGTGACTTTGCTGATATAGGACACCCCGTGCTTGGCAAAGACGTTCATGATGCGCAGGTCAAAGCCGACTTCGCCGACCATGCGGGTATCATGGATTTCCAGGCAGGCAACCGCGTTGGAGCCAGTGACGATTTCTACCTTTGAGGTCGGGGCAATGAAGTCCTTGGTGATGGTGGTTCCCGGGTGATCCGGGTCGAAGGCATTTTTTACCCTGATCGGGATGGAGTTGATCTCCAGTGGCTTGGAGGCCTTGGGGTGGATTGCCTCCATGCCGACATCAGCCAGCTGATCGGCAACATCGTAATTGGTGTTACAGACCGGATGCACCTGTTTTTCACCGACAATAAGTGGGTCGCCTGAACAGAGGTGGTATTCTTTATGGATGATCGCTTCAGAGGCGCCAAGCAGCACGGCTACCTTGGAAAAGGTCACCTCAGAGTAGCCGCGGTCGAATTCGCGCATGATACCCTCTGTGCCCTTGGTATAGCCGGTGGCAAAGCAGATGGTGGAAAATGGGTCTATGCCGTCAAAACTGTCCTTGATGCGATCGTCGATGGTCATCTGCCTGCCGTCCTCCCAACCGCTCAGATCGACAAAGGTAGTGTTATACCCTCTGTTTTTCAAGATATTGGCAGAGTTGAAGGCACTGTGCATCTCACCGAGGGAGGCAAGTAACTCACGTGCGGCGAGCAGCACCTCCTGGCGGCTGACATAGCCGGAAGCGAGTACATTCTCCATTGAGCGCAGGATATTGATGGCGAGATCAATACGGTCCCCGATAAAGTCGTTGGCCTCCTTGAGATCAAGACCGGCCTCAACAAACTGCTCGTTCAAGGCGAACAGGGAATCCCGCAGCGCAAGCAGCTTGATCGGGTAATTTTCCTGTTCCACAAAAAGTTTATAGATGCCTGGTTTCCCGCTTTTTTTGTGCTCGAGTAGTTCGTTGGTTATACCGGCGTAGGCTGAAACTGTGTAAATACGCCCGTAGATGTCCTGCTCTTTAGGAAGAATGACATTATCAATGATCTCTGGAAAGCGAGACATTGATGTTCCTCCAATTTTCTCGACACGAAGATTATACGTTCTCATAACTTTGAATGGATGATGAGGTTGTAAAAGACCTGAAAACTGAACGCGTTGCGGGATGAGTATCAGGACTTTGGGGATAATCAGGATGGGGACTCCTGAAAAACAGGTGTGCAACCAGGATATTCATACGGAACTATCCGTATATTTCATAAAGAATGAACTTATTAGCATGGAAGCTTGAGTCATTGCAAGCTGTTTTTCCACAGTTAGAATTTCTCCCATTTCATGGATCCATTAGTTGTACCTGCCAGCAGCGATTGGCAATTTTACGAGGATAAAGCTGCTGCTCTCAGACTCGCTGGTGCCGTTTTGGGGCACTGTCCAGGGAGTATCTCAGAAAAAAATTACTGTTACGTAAACGTTAAATTAGCGCCTATCAAAAGGGCGTAGTGTGCAAGCGATTTGTGCGTTCGGGTGGAAATCGCAGTATAAGATCTCCTGTATGATGGTATCGGTATTATTGATATGTGGCCGGTGGGAGTGGTTGGAGCTAGTCGTTTTGTGCGTTTCCGGGGAGAATGTGCCGTGCGAGCGTATGTTCGCCTAACTTGTAAAAAGACTATGCGGACCGTTCGTTTTCTGTTATCTTCTGCGTTATTGGTGCATAACAGGCAGCATACATTCCCTATATGGCAGAACTACAGGTTATTACACGTGTTGATACCACAATGGTAGCATGTAGTCTACTGCACAAGCAGCACAATATTGCAAGAAAGTTTGCACAGCCTAACGCATGAGGCTGAGCTTAAGTACTTGATTAAGCGTATTTGTTGTTCTTGACAACGACTTGATCTCCTTGGTAATTGGTGCTCATTCAACTCGTAAATGTGTGTGTTTATCACATAAACCCCAAAATGCAGTTGAACGTCGGAGGGAAGCGCTCGTATGTCGACAGAATTAGTTCTATCCACAGCAGTATTCTTTGGCCTGGCGATCATCATTCCCGCATTCATGCTTGTCACAGCGGTTTTTGGTCCCAGAGCAGGCGGCATTGCCAAAAATGATCCGTACGAAAGCGGCATCAAAAATGTCGTCGGTATGGCCGATCAGAAGTTTAGCGTGAAGTTCTATCTTCTGGCCATTCTCTTTCTCATCTTCGATATCGAAGCAGTTTTCATGTATCCGTGGGCGGTAAGCTTGCGTGAACTGGGCATGTTCGGATTTCTCGAAATGACCGTGTTCATCGTGCTGTTACTTACCGGACTTATTTACATTCTACAGAAAGGGGTGCTCAATTGGCGTTAGGATTGGAAGCCGCTCTAGGCGAATCGGTTATTACCACCAGGCTGGATCAGGTTGTCAACTGGGGCCGACAGTATTCCCTGTGGCCAATGGTTTTCGGTACGGCGTGTTGCGCGATCGAGTTTATGAGTGCCGCTGCCAGTCAGCATGACATCTCGCGTTTTGGGGCTGAAGTCGTTCGTTTTTCTCCTCGTCAGGCGGATCTCATGCTGGTCTGTGGAACAATCAGCTATAAACAGGCACCCATCCTCAAGCGGATTTACGACCAGATGCCGGAACCGAAATGGGTTGTGGCTATGGGCGCATGTGCGAGCTCCGGTGGCATATACGATAACTACTGCACAGTGCAGGGCATTCATAACGTGATTCCGGTAGACGTGTATATTTCTGGCTGCCCCCCCCGGCCCGAGGCCGTGTTGGATGCATTGATAAAGATCCAGGAGCAGATCCAGACCGAAAGTGTACTGGAAGACCGTCATAAAGATTACATGGGGATTCTAGACTGATCATGAATGCAAACGTGACTGAAAAAATCTGCAGTATCTTTCCGGGCATCGAATGCAGGCAGGTGCTGGATTACGTTGAGCTCACCGTCGCTCCGGAAAAGCTTGAGGAGACACTCTCGAAATTAAAGAACTATCCTGAACTGAATTTCGGGCTGCTGGTGGATATCACCGCCATCGACTACCGGGATTTCCCAGATAAGCAGGAGAACCGGTTTCATGTCGTCTATACCCTGAGAAACTGGCAGGAAAACCTGCTGGTTCAGGTTCGCACCCCGGTGGAGGATCCGGAGATTGGCGTGCCCACCTGCACCAATCTCTGGGGTTCTGCCAACTGGGGGGAGCGGGAAGTGTATGACCAGTACGGTATCCACTTTATCGGTCATCCGGATCTGCGCCGAATCCTGAATCACTGGCAGTTTGAAGGGCATCCTCTGCGTAAGGACTATGATATCGCCAAAGGCCAGGTCTGTTTTGAGACCTACTCCATGGAAGGTGAGATCAAGGAGAGGCTGTTGGCCAAAGGGGTGGATGAGACTACCATGAAGGATATCAACACCGAGATCATGTTTCTCAATCTTGGTCCTTCCCATCCCGCAACCCACGGCGCTATCCGGATCTTTACCGCCCTGGATGGTGAGACCATCCTGGCCAATGTCAACGAGATTGGCTACCTTCACCGGGGTTTTGAAAAGACTGCAGAAGAGCGAACCTACAACCAGATCGTTCCGCTGACGGACCGGCTCAATTACTGCTCCTCCATGCTGAACAACATTGCCTATGTGAAGGCGGTGGAGTCCTGGCTGGGCATCGAGATCACTGAGCGGGCCAAATTTATGCGGGTGGTGCTTTCCGAGTTCTACCGGGTCCAGGACCATCTGGTCTGCATCGCGGCAAACCTGGTGGATATGGGCGGTCTCACAAACTATTGGTATCTCTACAACGAAAAAGAGTCTTCCTACGATCTGATCTCACGCCTAACCGGTGCCCGCCTGACCAGTTCTTTCACCAGGATCGGAGGTATGTATCGTGATTTCTACCAGGGTTGGCAGGATGATATGGAGGCCCAGCTGAAGACCATCGAAAAAGGCGTTTCAGACTCGTTGGCCCTGGTCCTGAAAAACCGCATTGTCCATGAGCGAACCCAGGGCGTCTGCGTGCTGCCCAAGGACACGGCACTCTCCTATGGTTTTACCGGTCCGTGCCTGCGGGCCAGCGGCGTACCGTTCGATCTCAGAAAGGACAATCCCTACTACAACTATGAAGCCTTCGACTTCAACATTCCGGTGGGCAGCAGTGGCGACATCTACGACCGGATCATGGTCCGATTCGAAGAGATCTTCGAGTCGATCAAGATCATCCGGCAGGCCATGAAACATATACCGGAAGGACCTGTCTTTGTTGATGATCACGCAGCAGTGCTGCCACCCAAAGAGCAGGTGTACGGCAATATCGAAGGTCTTGCCAATCACTTCAAGCTGGTCTTTGAGGGAATAAAGGTTCCCAAGGGTGAGTGGTATGACTCTTTCGAGGCGGCCAACGGGGAGCTGGGCTTTCATTTTGTTTCGGACGGCTCTGGCAAACCTTACAAACTCAAGGTGCGTCCGCCATGCTTTTACATAATGGGTGGATTCCATGAGATGGTGGAGGGCGAGATGATCGCCGACGCCGTTATCAATCTTGGGAGTATCAACATTATCGGCGGGGAGTTAGACAGATGAGTGACAGATCAGAGCTGATTACCACTGGAAAGGAGTTCACCTTCGATGAGGTGCGCGACGCCGAGTTTGAGCGGCTGGTCAAACGCTATCCAACCCGTGAATCGATGATCCTGCCGGCACTGTGGCTGGTGCAGGAGCAGTCGGGCTGGATCAGCGTAGAGGCCATGGCCTATATCGCGGACAGGATCGGTACCTTTGCAGCCAAGGTCTATGAGGCGGCCACCTTTTACACCATGTTCAACCTCAAACCCATGGGCAAGTACCATATCTGTGTTTGCCGCACCCTTTCCTGCTGGCTGAGGGAGAAACAGGCCATTGTCGACTATCTGGCCGAAGAGGTTGGGGTTCGGCCGGGCAAGGTAAGCGGGGATGGTCGCTTCAGCCTTGAAGAGGTCGAATGTCTCGGACATTGCGGCACGGCCCCGGTGGTCCAGGTAAATGGTGAGTTTCACGAGGAGATGGATGTGGACAAGATGAAAGCCCTGCTGGCCACGCTGGAATAGGAGGTGCGACCCATGCATGAAATGGAAGTGAAAATTCTCAGCGAAAAGTTTGACATTGAAAACGCGCATCTTCTGGAGGTGGCCAAAGATCACGGTGCCTACTCAACCTTGGAGAAGCTGTTTTCAATGGCACCGGGCGACGTAACGGAAGAGGTGAAAAAATCCGGGCTGCGTGGTCGCGGCGGAGCAGGCTTTCCGGCTGGGGTGAAGTGGGGCTTCCTGCCCAAGGACACTGGTAAGCCAACCTACCTGGCGGTCAACTCCGATGAGTCGGAACCGGCGACCTTCAAGGACAGATACATCCTGGTGCGCGATCCACATATGCTGATCGAAGGCATCATCATCTGCTGCTGGGCCATTGGCTGTCACGATGTGTATATCTACATCCGCGGTGAATACACCAGCCAGGTCAAGGTATTGCAGGCGGCCATCGACGAGGCCTATGCGGCCGGCTATTTGGGTGAAAAGGTTGCCGGTCAGGATTTCAGGATCGACGTTACGGTCCACCGGGGGGCCGGAGCTTATGTCTGCGGCGAGGAGACTGCGCTACTGGAATCCATCGAAGGCAAGAAAGGACAGCCCAGGTCAAAGCCTCCGTTTCCGGCGGTGGAGGGACTCTATGGCTGCCCGACCATCATCAACAATGTGCAGACCATTGCCAGCCTGCCGTTTATCATGAAAAACGGTGCGCAGGCGTATAGTGCGTACGGCACCGAGAAAAGTTCCGGCACCCACCTGTTCGGCATCTCGGGTCATGTTGAGAAGCCGGGAATGTATGAGCTGCCGCTGGGGCTGCCGTTGATGGATGTGTTGGAGCAGGTTGCCGGCGGGGTCTGGAAGGGCCGCAAGCTGAAAGGGGTCATCCCAGGGGGAAGTTCCACACCTGTGTTAACGGCGGAGGAGGCCAAAACGGTCATGCTCGACTATGAGTCCATGGCGGAGCACGGCACCATGTTCGGCTCCGGTGGCATTGTGGTTTTGGATGAGACCGTGGATGTGGTCAAGCTGGTGGAAAATCTTATCTACTTCTACCACCATGAATCCTGCGGCCAATGTACTCCGTGTCGTGAGGGTCTGGGCTGGATGAAGAAGATCACCAGGAAACTGCTGGCTGGTGAGGGCACCATGGCGGATATAGATCTGCTGAGGGAACTCTGCGACAACATTGAGATGAAGACCGTCTGCGTCCTTTCGGCAGCCTGCACCATGCCGGTGCGCAGCTATCTTGATAAGTTCCGGCATGAGTTTGAGGCCTACGCCAAAGACAGAGCAAACAGTGCACCTGAAAAAGTCGAGCTGCAACGGAATTAGGGGTGATCATGGCTGATATGTTGAAATTATTCGTAAATGGCGAGGAGGTTGAGGTCGAGTCCGGCAAAAACCTGATTGATGCTATCGGTGCGGTCGGAATCGAAATTCCTCATCTCTGCTATCATCCTGCCCTGGGTGCCGATGGCAACTGCAGGATGTGCCTGGTTGGTATCGAGGATGGTCGGCCGCCGCTGGTGCCGGCCTGTAAGACACCGGCGATGGAAGGGATGCGGGTGCAGCTTGATACTGAAAAAATCAAAAAGATCCAGCGAGACATCATGGAGCTGGAGTTGATCAACCACCCGGTTGACTGTCCCATCTGTGATCAGGCCGGGGAGTGTAAGCTGCAGGATTATTACATGGAGCATGACCTGCAGGAGAGCAGGATGCGCGTGCCCCAGGTGAAAAAGTCCAAGAATTTGGATTTTGGCTGCGGCGTGGTTCACGATCAGGAACGTTGCGTACTCTGTGGTCGTTGCGTGCGCTTCACCAGGCAGATTACCGGGACCGGTGAGTTGGGCATCGTCAACCGCACCGATACCGCCAGGGTAAACATTTTCCCCGGCAGGCCCCTGGACAACCGATACGCCCTCAATGTGGTGGATCTTTGCCCGGTAGGCGCCATGACCAGCAAAGATTTCCGTTTTAAGCAGCGGGTCTGGTTCATGCAAAAGGATGAGGGTATCTGTCATGGCTGTGCCAAGGGATGCAACATCTATATCGATCATAACCGGGAGAAATATAAAGATGATGTGATTTACCGCTACCGGGCCCGTCACAACGACCTGGTCAATGGTTACTTCATCTGTGATGAAGGTCGGATGACCTACAAGAACGAAAATGATAACCGGCTGACCGAGGCTGCGGTCAATGGCCTGCAGGTATCCCTCGCGGAGGCGGTGCACGCCATACAGCAGGCGCTGACGGAGGCGGCAAAGCCGATGATGCTGGTGTCTCCCAACTCGACCCTGGAGCAGCAGTGGGCGGTGAAACGTCTGGCGACCCTGTTTGGCGCGACCTGCTCAGGCTACAGCGATGCCTATATCAGGGAGGGTGATGGCGACGACTATCTGATCAGGGACGACAAATCGGCAAATCGCAAAGGCCTTGAGCTGCTGGAAGTCGACAGTGATAAAGCGGGCTTTGAGGCGGCCCTTGCCGACTGTGACCTGGTGATCAGCTTTGATAACGATCTGTTCAGGTTTGAGAGCAATGACGAACTCAAGCCAGTGCTGGCTGCCAAGAAGGTTATTGCCATTTCAAGTCACACCAACCAGCTGACTGACCTCGGCACTGTTGTTCTGCCGGTGGCGTCATACAGCGAATACGGGGGCTGCATCGTCAATGAGGACGGTATCCTGCAAAGCTTTTCTCCCGCGGTTCGAAAAAACGAGGCCCCGGTGGACGTTTTGGAGGTAACCCGTATGTTGGGCGGAGCTGTCGGTGACAGCGTTCAGGCCTGGCCGGGAATGCGCACTACCGTGCCGGTGCTGGCCGATGTTCAACCAGATCTGATCCCGGCGGAGGGATTGCAACTCTCAATGAGTGAGGAGGGCCATGTCAGCGCTTGATATTCTACTAATTGTTGTTCGTATCGCCTTCGGGGCGTTCGTACCACTGTGCTTCGTGGCTGTACTGGTCTGGATGGAACGGCGTGGTGCAGGATTTTTCCAGGATCGTTCCGGACCGAACCGCTGTCACGTGATGGGGTTCAGGGCCGCCGGTCTCATTCAGAATATCGCAGATGCGGTAAAGCTGATATTCAAGGAAGACATCGTGCCCGGACATATCAAACACAAGTTTTACTTCATCCTGGCACCCACCCTGGTCTTCATTACCGCCATCCTCTCCTTTGCGGTGGTCCCTTTTGCCGACACCCTGATCCTTGGTGAAAATTCCTATGTGATGCAGGCGATTCCCACTGATGTGGGTATCCTCTGGTTCCTGGCGGTGGTCGGCTTTGGCGTCTACGGCATTATTCTTGCTGGTTGGTCATCCCATAACAAATATGGCGTGCTGGGAGGCTTGCGCGCAGCTGCCCAGGTGATCAGCTACGAAATCCCCATGGGGCTGGCCCTGGTTTCCCTGCTGGCGGTCTACAGTACGGTGAATCTCAGTGAAATGGCTCAGATTCAGGGGCAGCTGCTGTTCGGTTTCATTCCCATGTGGGGAGTGGTGCTCCAACCTCTTGGAGTCGTAATCTTCATCGTTGCGGCCTTTGCCGAGACCAACCGTACCCCCTTTGATCTCGCGGAGGGGGAAAGCGAAATCGTGGCCGGTTTCCATGTGGAATATTCCTCCATGAAGTTTGCCCTGTTCTTCATGGGCGAGTATGTGGCCATGTTCGTTTCATCGGCTCTCATCGTTACCCTCTATTTCGGCAGCTACCAGATTCCCTGGTTCAGCACCGAGGCCCTGGTCAATAACATCAAGCCGGTGGCGCTGCTGCTGATAGTGGCAATGCCGGTTGCCGCCTACTATTTCACGCTCTGGATGAAGAAAAACAACCGGAGCCATTATGATCGGCCAGATGATCCCCGGGTGCGGGAGGCAAAGGTCTATGCTGCGGTACTCTGGAGTCTGGTGGCCATTTTAGAGGTGATTATGATCGGCTTTCTGATCTTTTCTGTGGGCGAGTCTGGGAGCAGGATCCTGGTGGCATTGCTGCAGATGGGATGTTTTCTGTTCAAGACCTTTCTAATGTGCTTTGTCTATGTCTGGGTGCGGTGGACCCTTCCCCGGTTCCGCTATGATCAGCTGCAGAAGCTCGGCTGGCAGAAACTGCTGCCGCTGGCTCTGCTCAACATCTTCATTACCAGTGCCGTTGTCGTATCACTGGGTTGAGGGACTGTTATGACTGCAAAAGTAAAAACCATTGAACGCAAAGGTGGAACATTTCTCGAGCAGCTCTATCTGGTCGAAGTGGTGAAGGGGATGGTCGTCACGTTTGGTCACTTCTTCAGAAACCTGATGGACAATTCATTGCTCTATGTGCGCCACTATCCCGAGGTCAAACCGGAGATCACCCCGCGCTGGCGGGGAAGGCACCGGCTGACCAAAAGAGAAGACGGCACCATGAAATGTGTGGCCTGCTTCATGTGCCAGACCAACTGTCCTTCCAACTGCATCATGATCGAGGCAGGAGAACGGACGGATGGTGTTACGGAGAAGATGCCGGTCAAGTTCAACATCGACCTTTTGGAATGCATCTATTGCGGATATTGCGTGGAGGCATGCCCCCTTGATGCCATTCGCATGGATACGGGAATCTTTTCAGTGACCAGCTATACCCGGGAGTCAATGATGATCGGCTTGGACGACCTCCTTGATACCCCGCCTGGTTTTACAGAAGACGAATACAAGAAAGGAGGATGCTGATATCATGGTTTCAACCTTGCTCTTTTTCGGGTTTTCGATCCTTGCCGTGGCTGGCGCCCTGGGCTTGGTGCTGTTGCGCCATCCCATGAACGGGGCGATGAGCTTTATCATCACCCTGATCTCTCTGGCGGGACTCTACGCGCTGCTGTCAGCCAAGCTGATCTTCGCCATCCAGCTTATTGTTTATGCCGGCGCCATCATGTCGCTCATCTTGTTCATCATCATGTTTTTAAACATCGGCGAAAAAGATCTTCCGGATGAGTCGGGCCGGTGGCTCTATTTCATCGGTGGCGCGGCGGTCATTACTCCCTTGGCCATGTTCCTGCTGAAAGTCGTCGGCAGGTTGCCGGCGGGTGACACGGTGATCGTGGGTGATGGCTTTGGCAGTGTCAAGGGTGTTGGCACCGTGCTGTTTCAGGACTGGCTGCTGCCGTTTGAAGTGGTTTCAATTTTACTGCTGGTGGCACTGGTTGGAGCGGTCGTGCTGGCTGGCAAAAGGGAGGGCAGGGCGTGATTGCAAATTATCTGTCGTTGAGCGTCATACTCTTTTGTCTCGGGCTGCTCGGTGTCATTTCCCGGCGCAACGTGTTCACAGTGTTCATGTCCATTGAGCTCATGCTCAACGCCGCCAACCTCATGTTTGTTGCGGTGGCGCGATTGTATGAGAGCATGGACGGGCATGTTCTGGCCCTTATGGTCATGGCTGTCGCCGCAGCTGAGGCAGCGCTGGCATTGGCAGTCGTAATTCTTCTGCATAAGCATAAAGGAAACCTGGATACCAACGTATTCAGCCTGCTCAGAGGGTGACAAGATGGAACATAATGTGAATTTTCTTGCCGCGATCCCGATGCTGCCACTTGTCGGAGCCCTGATTCTGGGCGTACTGCATCTGCTGTACTGCAAAGGGATACGTTTTTCCGAAAAAATATATGGAATTCTAGCATGTATAGGCCCGGCACTCGCCACCGTGATGGCGGTCAAGGTCTATTTCAACCTTAGACTCTTTCCGGAAGAGACCCGTTTCATGGTCCAGGAGGCGTTTACCTGGATCCAGGTGGGCGAGATGAATATCTCCATGGGCTTTCTGGCGGACCCGTTGAGCTCCTTGATGCTGCTCTTCGTGACCTTTATCGGCACCCTGATCCATGTCTATTCGGTCGGCTACATGGCAGCAGATGAAAATTTCCCGAAATTCTTCTCCTACCTGAACCTTTTTCTCGGATCGATGCTGATTTTGGTGCTGGGCAACGGTCCGGTGGTGATGTTTGTCGGCTGGGAGGGTGTCGGGCTCTGCTCCTATCTGCTGATCAGCTACTACTCGACAGATACCGAAAATGTGCTGGCCGGCAACAAGGCGTTTATCGTTAACCGAATCGGTGATCTCGGCTTTGTACTGGGGATGGCCTTTCTCTTCTGGGGAATCGGCTCCGGCGGATTTGACTATCTGTCGTTAAGGGAAAATGCCCATCAGCTGACTCCGGCAGTTGGTCTGGCGGTCTGTTTGTTGCTCTTTGTTGGTGCCACCGGTAAATCGGCGCAGATTCCGCTCTATGTCTGGTTGCCAGATGCCATGGCCGGCCCAACACCCGTCTCCGCCTTGATCCATGCGGCGACCATGGTTACCGCCGGTGTCTATATGGTCGCCAGGTTCAGCTTTCTCTATGTGGAGGTTCCGCTGGCTGGCACCATAGTGGCCTGGACCGGTATCCTCACCGCACTCCTTGCCGCAATATTCGGTTGCTTTCAGAGGGATATCAAAAAGATTCTGGCCTACTCCACGGTGAGTCAGCTTGGCTATATGTTTGCCGGCGTCGGGGTGGCGGCCTATTCGGCAGGGATCTTCCATGTTTTTACCCACGCCTTTTTCAAGGCGCTGCTCTTTCTCGGGGCAGGATCCGTGATCCACGCCCTGCACCATGAGCAGGATATCTGGAAGATGGGTGGCCTAAAGGAGAAAATGCCCATAACCTACGCGACCATGCTGGTTGGTGCCCTGGCTCTGGCCGGCTGTCCGCTGTTGTCAGGCTTTTTCAGTAAGGATGAAATCCTGTTTATGGCCCTGGCCAGCGGTCATTGGGGTGTCTGGCTGATCGGCCTGCTGGTGGCGGTCATGACAGCCTATTACACTTTCAGGATGTTTTTTGTGGTCTTCCACGGCACGCCGCGTGACCAGCATGCCTATGACGCAGCCCACGAGTCTCCCAAGGTGATGACCGTGCCCCTGATCATCCTGGCAGTGGGCGCAGCCTTTGCCGGTTACCTGAACATCCCCTCAATCTTTGGTGGGCACCTGCAGGTGAGTCACTGGCTGGCACCGAGTCTGGCCGAACATCACCCCCATGTCAGTGTCTGGGTTGAGATCATAGCCGTGCTCAGCAGTATCGCCGCCTTTGCTGGCGGTATTTACATCGCCTGGAAGAAATTCGGCACCGTATCTGCCGAGGAGCCGATCTACACCGGTCTCAAGAACTTCGCCTATCACAAGTTCTTCGTCGATGAACTGTATCACTATCTGCTGGTTGTCCCATACCAATTCTTTGGCCGCACGATCTGGAAGGCGATTGAACCCTTCGTCACTGACGGTCCGGTCAAATTCGCGGTCTGGTTGTATGGAGCCCTGGCCGAGGCCTTCAAGGTCGTCCAGGTAGGCTATGTTCGGGTGTATGCAATCTACATGGTTATCGGGCTCAGCGTGCTGAGTGTGGTGATCTCCCGCTCACTGAATCTGTAAAGGTGGAATAATGTATGAAAATATCCTGACAGTAATGATCTTTCTGCCTATCCTGGCCGGCTTTGGTGTGCTGCTGCTGCCGATGAAAAAAGAGGCGGCTCGGGCTGTCGGCCTGGTGGCGGCGATTCTGGTTGTTATTCTGGGATTGAGGATCTTTTTCAACTTTACCGGCACCGGCGGTTTTGAGTTTGTCCAGCGGGTCGAGCTGTTTGACTCGGTGGGGATCAGCTACAGCCTGGGTGTCGACGGTATCTCATTTCTGGTGCTGATGGCGGGGGCCTGTCTGTTCCCGATGGCCTATCTGCTGCTGACGACCAAGAGCAAGGGGTTTTATGCCAACATGCTGATCGCCCAGGGCGCGATGATCGGGGCCATCGCCGCCACGGACATGATCCTGTTCTATGTGTTTTGGGAGATCATGTTGCTGCCCATTTTCTTCATGATCGGTCTGTATGGCGGGCCAAGCAGGCTTCATGCCACCTTGAAAATTACCCTCTATACCATTGCCGGTTCACTCTTTATGCTGGCGGCGATTGTCTATGTGGGCGTTGTCTACCACCAGCAGACCGGGGTCTGGAGTTTTAACATCGCCGATCTCGTGGCGCTGAATCTGGCGGGTGGGCCGGCGACGGCGGCGTTCATCTTCTTTATGTTCGCCTTTGCCATCAAGATACCGCTCTTCCCGTTCCATACCTGGTTGCCGGATGCCTATACGGAAGCGCCAACCGCGGCGACTTTTCTGCTGTCCGCCATCATGGCCAAGATCGGTGTCTATGCGGTCATCAGATTCGTCCTGCCGATCTTTGCCGAGGAGTTCGCCCGCTTTGCGCTGCTTCTCGCCTATTCGGGAGTGATCGGCATGATGTATTGTGGTATTGCCGCCATCGCCCAGCAGGATTTCAAGCGCATGCTGGCCTTTTCTTCCGCCTCCCATATGGGCATAATCGCACTCGGTATCTTCTGCATGAACCTGCAGGCTCTGACCGGGACCCTCTATCAGATCGTCGCCCATGCCACCAGCACCGGTGTTCTCTTTTTGCTGCTTGGTATCATCGAGGAGCGCATGGAGACGAGAACCATCGGCGATCTGGGTGGAATTGCCTACAAGGCGCCGATCTTTGCCACCTTCTTCGCGGTGGCCATGCTCGCCTCCGTCGGCCTGCCGGGAACCAGCGGCTTTATCGGTGAGTTTTTGATTATCCTCGGGGCAGTCAAATTTAATGTGGCCATCGGGGTATTGGCAGGAACCACCCTGATCATCGGTGTCTGTTATATGCTCTGGATGTTTCAGCGGGTCTTTTTTGAAAAACTCAATGAACGAACCGAGAAGTTTGCCGATCTTTCACCGATAGAGACAATGACCATTTTGCCGATAATCGTGCTGATTATCGTCATGGGCGTCTATCCGCAGCCCTTTCTTGATAAGGTGGCGCCGGCCGCTGAGCAGCAGCTTGCCCAGGTGATTACCGAGCAGCATCAGGTTGCGGATTCCACAAATCCACTGATGGAACAACTAGAGCAAAAGAATTGAGGCCAGGTGACAGACTATGATGGATTTTATCGTACTATTTCCACTGATAGTGGTAGGTGCTGGAGCAATCATTCTGATGTTGATGGCATCAATGAAGAGTCTCAGCGAGGGGAATACGGCTCTGGCCGCCTTGGGTGTGCTTGCCCTGGCCTTTGCGGTCCAGCTCATGGTAAGCACCACGGACAACCTTACCCCCTATGGCGGGATCTTCAACGGCATGCTGGTGGCGAACAGCTTTACCAAGGTGGCAGGGCTGATCATCATCGCCTGTGGTTTTTTCAGCTGCCTTATCGCCCAATCCTATTTCACCCAGAACAGGTTCTACTCAGCCGAATTTTATAGCCTTATCATGTTCGCCGCCTGCGGTATGCTGTTGCTGACCATGGCGGCTGAGTTGATTACGCTGTTTATCGCGCTGGAGATCATGTCGCTGGCCATCTATGTACTGGTAGGCTACGACCGGGCGAGCGTGAAGCGTTCTGAAGCGGTATTGAAATATTTGATGCTCGGCGCCTTTGCCGGTGCCTTTTTTACCATGGGCACCGCATTTATTTATGGGGCTGCCAACTCCACCCGCTTCGTCGATATTGCCGCCCACCTGGACACCACCAGTTTTTTGGACAGTCCTGCCATGGCGGCTGGTGCCTTTCTGGTGATCGTCGCTTTTTTGTTCAAGGTCGCGGCATTTCCATTCCACGCCTGGGTGGTAGACGTCTATGACGGTGCTCCTTTGCCGGTGACAGGATTTATGGCTACCGCGGTCAAAACGGCAGTCTTCGCCGTTTTTGCGAACTTTTTAATCATCGATGGTGGCCTGAAAGGTGTCTGGGTAGAATATCTCTACTATATAGCTGTGTTGACAATGTTTGCCGGCAACTTGATTGCCATCGGCCAGAACAACCTCAAACGCATGCTGGCGGCATCTGGAATCGTGCACACCGGCTATTTACTTGTTGCCCTGGTTGCGGTGGGTACCGATAATTTTACCGGCGGAGTGATTCTCTATTACCTCGCGGCCTATGCGGTATCAACCCTGGGTGTTTTTGCTGCCCTTTCCTACCTCGGTGGAGAGGATGAGCGTCGCAACAGTTTTGAACATTTCAAGGGACTTGCCAAGGTACGGCCATATTCAGCTGCGGCGATTACCATCTTTATGCTGTCGATGGCGGGTATTCCTCCCACTGCTGGATTCATGGGAAAGTTTTACATCATTGCTGATGCGATCCGGGCCGGCTACATGATGCTCGCCGTATTGGCAATCGCTTCCAGTGTACTCTCCATGTGGTATTATCTGCGGCTGGTGGTGATGATGTATTTCCAGGAACCGGAAGAGGAGTTCGAGACTGCAGGTATGTCTCTGGCGCCGATTGGTACTGCGGTATTGGCGGTGTGCGTGTTCGCCATCGGGTTCTACCCGGTTCTGCTGTAGCGACGCCGTTTGTTGTCAGTATGATACTGCGGCCAAAGAGAGAGGGCTGGAGCCGCTTGCAGCATGCGGCCGGCTCCGGTTGCCGGATCTGATCCGGAAAACAGCAAGTGGTGCGGATGCCTGAAAAGAGTCGGCACTGCTCAACATACCAGGGAGTGATTGCCATGAAAGCTCGCGATATTTTACAGCAGAAAGGAACCCGTGTAATTTCAACCCATGAAGAGGCACTGCTCACAGATGTGATGGCGCTTTTTTTCGCCAACAAGGTAGGGTCATTACTGGTCGTGGACAAGTACGATGTCATCAAAGGGATTGTTGCTCCGAACGACATCTTACGAGCCGTGCACAGCAAGCTGGACCTCGTACCGAAGATGAAGGTGCGTGAGGTTATGGTCTCAGACCTCATTGTTGCCACCCCTGATGATGACATCGACTATCTGCAGAACATCATGACCGAAAACAGAGTTCGTCATATTCCCGTTCTCGAGCAGGGCAAGTTGATGGGGCTTGTTTCCATCGGTGACGTTGTAAAAGCGCAGATGACTGAAAAAACGGTAGAAAACAGATATCTGAAAGACTACATCGAAGGGAAGTACCCTGCATAAACAGCAGGTATTTGCCAGCTGGTCCCTTTCCCCTTGAGTTTTACCACCGTTCCCTGTCGCGCTTCTTCCTCCTTTGCTGTGCGACAGGGAACTCTTTTTCTGTCAGATCTCAATCCCCTCGAATCAGCCATTCTTGTAGAGCCTGTACCGACCTGTAACGAGTTTTACCTGTAATTATTCAGGATTGATGTCATTTTCTGGCCAATAATCACTTACATTTTTGGACATACGTGGTTATTCTATCCATCGGAAATTAAGTTGTTTGATATCGGATAATTTACAGTTGAAGGTGACTCACTTGAATATATTTAAGAAAAAGACCTTAACCAGGCTCGCCCGCACCTGTGGCTGAGCGGCCAAGATAGGTCCGGCGGACTTGTCGGACGCACTCAAAGGATTCAGCACTCCAACCGATCCTGACCTCTTAGTCGGATTTGAGACCTCCGATGATGCGGCAGTGTACAGGGTCTCAGCTGAGGTGGCGATGATCAACACCGTGGATTTTATTACTCCTCCGGTAGATGATCCCTACTGGTTTGGCCAGATCTCAGCAGCCAACTCCATCTCAGACGTGTACTCCATGGGTGGCAAACCGCTGACTGCTCTCAATGTGGTCATGTTTCCCTCCAAGTACCTCGATATGGGGGTGCTCCGGGAGATTTTAAAAGGCGGCCATGATAAGGTCGTGGAAGCCGGTGCCTGCCTGGTGGGAGGACACTCGGTGGATGATAACGAACCCAAATATGGACTCTGCGTCAATGGCTCGGTCCATCCAGAGCGTATTATCACCAACGCAGGGGCAAAACCGGGAGATGCCCTGGTTCTCACCAAGCCGTTGGGTTCCGGCGTACTGTTCAATGCTGTACGTGCAGGTAAATTTAGCTTTACCGATCTTGCCCGCGATACTCTGCCCCAGATTGCCACCCTCAACGGTAAAGCGATGGAGGTGGCGTTGAAGTACCAGGTGCATGCCTGTACCGATGTTACAGGCTTTGGCATCCTCGGCCATTCTCTGGAGATGGCCTTGGGCAGCAACACCCATATCACCATAGATTATTCCGCGCTTCCCTTCTATGAAGGTGCGGCGGAAATGTACAGAAAGGGTGAGACAACCGGCAGTAATGGCGCAAACCGGTCCATGGTGGCCCGCTACAATCTCACCGTCGGCAGACAGTTGAGCAGATTTGAGGATGAGCTGTTGTATGACCCGCAGACGTCCGGCGGCCTGCTGCTCGCCGTCCCGGCAGATCAGGCCGACCAGCTTGTGAGTGACATGCAGGCGGCAGGTGTCAGCCAAGCAGTGCGGGTGGCTGAAGTCAGTGATGGCGATACCGGGCTTACTGTTCGGTAGCGGAACCGTTGGGAAGTGTTGCCCAGGTGAATGAGGGGCGAACACGCATTCATGAAGAAGACAAGCCCCGGGGTGTGAGCGCCCCGGGGCTTGTCTTTTGGAATATTCTGTACAGGAATGCTCCTGCCGAAGATCTACTCAACAAGTTTTTGACGGGCGCTTGCTATCAAGGAATCGTTGATCTCGACCAGGTTGTAGTCCTGGCCTGCAAAACTCTTGGACTTGAGACAGAGGTTGATGGCCTGGGAGTAGTCCTGTTGCCGGTATTTGATCTGGGCCATGGTGTACCAGTAATAGCCATTGCGCGGTTCAATTCTCAGTGCTCGCTCCATGGTCATCTCAGCCTGCTTGTACTCGGATTTGCCCAGCGCCTCACGGGCGGTCTGGTAGAGGGCTGCGGCTGCCCCGGTCTGGGAGGGCGGCTCTTCGAGTGGCCGCAGCGGGGTTGCCGGTTCAGTGGTTATGGGTTGCTCCAGAGGAATATCCTCCGGCAGCTGTGTCGGTTCTCCGGGCAGCTCCGATGGGTACGACGGGTAGCTCGGAGAAGTCGGATAGGTAGGGCTTGCCGGGTATTGGGGGTGCTCCGGGGTGCCAGGGTACGGCGGGACCACTCGCTTGGTAGAGCATCCGTGCAGAAACAGTGCCATCGCAATAACCAGAGCAGCTCGGCAGATGTGTGGGGTACGGTTCTTACCGTTAGATGTTTCCATAATTTTAGGTCTGAATTAGTTCATTATATTGCCCATCTGGTCAAAAAACCTGCGGGCGCCATCTTCAAAGCGCTGTAAATGGCGAGCGGGCTCCTCCCAGAAGGTGTGGGGCTCGGTGCCCCGGATAAAGGGCAGCATGGTACTGTGGTTATATGCGCCTGTGGCCTCCAGTGTCTGTTCATCAATACGCTGCCAGACGATATCTGCCGGTTGAACAGGTTCGTTGACACTGGGGTCCAGCTGGGTGAAAAGATCCACCCACACCCGCAGTGCCCCGGAAGAGCCGGTCAGCTTGCTGGATGAGTTGTCATCATTGCCAAGCCAGACAACACCGATGTGGTTGTCGGAAAAGCCAGCAAACCAGCTGTCGCGCAGGTCGTTGGTGGTGCCGGTCTTGCCGGCAAATCGATACTGGCGCGCCGGAGAGTAGCCCGCGCCGGTCCCTTCGGTCATCACCCGCTCCATTGCATGAGTGATAAGAAAGATCTGCTCCGGTGAAAAGCGCTGTTCGACCTTAAGACCGTAACGGGTTAGGAGCTTATTGTCCGGTCCCATCACACTTTCAATGGCTCTCAACGGTTGATAGAAACCACCTGAGCCGATCGTCTGGTAGAGCTGGCTCATCTCAAACGGTGTCATGTTCACGGCCCCCAGCAACAGTGAGGGATACGCATCGACCTGCTCATCGTAGCCAAGTTTGTGCAGTGTCTCAATCACGCTGGGCAGGCCGATATCCAGCCCGAGGTTGACCGTGGCAAGATTATACGATTTGGAGAGCGCCTTGTACAGGGGGACTCTGCCATATTCGCGCCGGCTGTAGTTCCTTGGTTTCCAGATATTCCCGTCTATTTCCAGTTCCACAGCCTGGTCCATGATCGGTGAGGCAAGGGTATAACCTTGATCGATGGCGGCAAGGTAGATGACGGGCTTAATCACTGAGCCGACCAAGCGTTTTGCCCGCAGGGCGCGATTGAAGCCGGAGTCAAGCGGCTGGATGCTGCCGGACAGCGCGAGTACCTCACCGCTGTCACGGCCGGTGACTATGGCGGCCCCCTGCAGGGAGTCATTGCCACTGCGTTTGCTCAACGTCTCATAGGATTTCTGCAACTGCTCCTCGACTGTCCACTGGGTTTGGGGGTCGAGCGTGGTGAGGATTTTCAGGCCATTGCTTTTCAGGTCCTTTTCATCGTAGTCATCTTTCAGCTGCTGGTGGACAAGATCAAGAAATGCCGGAAACCGGTTCAGGCCGCTTTCCCGTGGCGCAATATCGGAGATAGGGGCTGCCAAGGCCTGTTCATACGCTTCCTTGTCAATCAGGTTGTCCGCGTACATGACATCCAAAACCGTATTTCTGCGCTGCTTGCACCTTTCAGGGTTTCTTCTCGGGTCGTAATACGAAGGTCCCTTGATCATGCCGATCAGCGTGGCAATTTGTGCAACCGAGAGATTTTTAAGGTCACGCTGAAAATAGAAATAGCTGGCGAGACCAAAGCCGTGAATGGCCCGTGAACCGTCCTGACCGAGGAAAACTTCGTTCAGATACGCGGTGAGAATCTCCTCTTTCGAGTAGTTGAAGTCCAGAAGCAGAGCCATCACCGCTTCCTGGATTTTCCGTTCAAGGGTACGCTCACGATTGAGAAAAAAGTTCTTCACCAGCTGCTGGGTGAGGGTGGACCCCCCTTGGACGGTCCTGCCCGCCTTGATGTTGGCGACAAGCGCTCGTGCGATGCCGACAGGGTCTATACCGTGGTGGCTGTAGTAACTTTTATCTTCGACGGCAATGAGGCCGAGGCTAAGCAATTCGGGCACATCATCAGCTTGCAGTAGCAGTCTGTCCTCGTGAACCAGGGGATGAAAACTGCCGATCCGGGCAGGGTCGATCCGGATAAACGGTAAATTTTTGCCCTGGTCGGCGGCGGTGAGTTGATCGATCCGGTTGCCTCTGAAGTTGACCTGGATCCGGGTGGAAGGCTCGGGGCCTGTGGGGTAGACAAAATCACGGGTGATGATTTCAAAACTGTTCTCATTTCTGAAATATCCCCCGGCGCTTTGTACAGGCTGTTCGTTTCTGTAACCTGCCAGTTGCAACTCTTTTTCCAGGATCCCGGGGGCAAGCTGCAAACCTGCATAGAGCTCAAGCGGCCGGGCATAGACCAGGGCCGGTATGGCCCAGCGGTTTCCCTCAAATTTATCGCGAATGATTTGGTTCTGATCCTTGAGGTAATCTATTGAAAATATTGCACCAATGACCATGCAGGCCAGCAGGGCAAAGAGCGGCAGCAAAATAAAAAATGATTTATTTCTCATAAGGTTGTGATGTGGGCGTACTGCAAATTCGTTATTACTTTATCGGTGAAACGCGTGATACGTTAACCAGCCATACTACCCTAGAACAGCCGGGATATGCCCGAAAAAAGTGTGTGGCTCGCCAGCTGCCAGGAAAACAAAACAACGCAACAGTGTGTGGCTAGTCGCTCTTGATTTGGCTAGGTATTTGATTATTATCTCAATTTTAAAAAATGTGCAGCTCGGTTTGAGCTGAGAAAAAAGCTGCAGCCAGCCTGGCCGACCCCAGATCAGCGTGGTGGTCCCTTGCTGGGGCCATCGGGAGCCAGAGATGGCAGCCGATAGGATCTTTGCTTCTTGGTTCCGGCTCGTTGCACGACGACTGAAAAGAGATCTGTGTATCGTTGGGGGAGTCATGATACTGAAGGGAACACGGCAGGAACTGATAACCAAGGCGGCAGAGCTTATCAGGGACCACATTCACTCCCTGTTGGTGGAGCAGGAGCGGGTGGTGCTGGCAGTGCCCGGTGGCAGAAATGTGGCGGAAATCTTTCGCCTGCTGGCAGACTTCGATATCGCCTGGAGCCGGCTTGATGTGTTCATGCTTGATGAACGGCTTGTGCCACTGGATCATCCGGAGAGCAACTTCAGGCAAGTATTGGAAATCCTGGGGGGAGTACTCGCAGAAGATCAGTTGCACCCGTTTCGATTCGTCCCTGGCGAGCAGCAGGCAGGGCTGGCTGCCTATAACGACGCCTTTGCGGCAGTGGGCGGGAAGATCGATATCGTCTTGGCCAGTAGCGGAGAAGACGGTCATATCGCCTCGCTTTTTCCCAATCACCCATCCATTGGAGAGCTGGGCCAGAATTTCGTGCTGGTCAAGGGTGCACCAAAGCCTCCTCCCGAAAGAATCTCCGCTTCAGCCCAATGTATCGCCAGAGCTGGAGTGGGCCTTATCCTGTTTTTCGGCGGAGAAAAGCGCAATGCGCTGAAAAGCTTTCTGGACCCCGGCGCAACTCAAGATCAATGCCCTGCAAAAATCATCGCTGCCTTGCCAACCCATTACGTTTTGACTGACCAGGAGGTCGAAGAGCTATGAAAAAAGAGTCGATCATGATCCTCATTTTTGGAGCAACCGGCGATTTGACCAGGAGAAAGCTGATCCCCTCCCTCTATCATCTGGTGCGCAAGGACCTGCTGACCAACTGTACCCCGATCGTGTGTGTCGGCAGAAGAGAGCTCAGTCGGGAGGAGTTTATCGCCCACTTGAGTGTGGAGAAGTTTATCGAATCGGCCGACCCGGCGGTGCTGGAGCGCTTGTTGGCCCGTATCGAATATCTGCGCTTTGATCTGGCCCACGGTACCGCTCAAGAGTTCTCTGCAGCTATAACCGGAGTCCAGGAGCGCTACAGTTGCGCCGACAATAAGCTCATCTATCTCGCCCTGCCCACCGGTGCCTTCCAGCGTACCGCCGAGCTCATCGCCTCCCTGGGGAGGGGCGAGGGGTGGCGACGGGTGGTGTTTGAAAAACCGTTTGGTGAAGATTTAAACAGCGCACAGGAGTTAAATGAAAGTATTCGCTCCGTTTTAGCCGAAAGCGAAATTTACCGGGTTGATCATTATCTTGGCAAGCAGCTGGTGCAGAATATCCTCACCCTCAGGTTTGCCAATGAGATATTTTCCGGGGCCTGGCAGAAACGGGCTATTGACCAGGTGCAGATAACGGTTTCCGAGACCCTCGGAGTGGAAAAGCGTGCCGGCTATTACGACACGAGCGGAGCGGTCAGGGATATGGTCCAGAACCACCTGCTGCAGCTGCTCTCCTTTCTGGCGATGGAACCCCCAAAGGACGATAGTGCCGATGCCTTGCGGGATGAGGCCGTGCGGGTGCTGCAGCAGCTGCGGCCGTTGACCGCAGACGATGTGGTCCTTGGCCAGTATGACCAGGGGATAGTAGCGGGGGAAACGGTTGCCGCCTACCGCAGCGAAGAAGGCGTGGCCGAAGATTCGGCCACTGAGACCTTTGCTGCGCTGAGGGCCTATGTCGAAAATGATCGCTGGCGGGGGGTTCCTTTTTACCTGCGCACGGGCAAACGGATGGCCAGGCGCTACGCGGAGATCCGCATCGTCTTCCAGCAAAGAGGAAGGTATCTGATCGGCAGAACCGGCGAACCCAACATGATTATCATCCGTATTCAACCTGATACCGGTATCGCGCTGGCTTTCAACGTGCAGACTCCCGATGAGGATTACCAAACGGAGTCGGTAATGATGGACTTTTGTCACCACTGCCATTTTGGCCCCAACACCCCTGAGGCCTACGAATCAATTGTCCGGAATGTACTGGAAGGAGATCACAGTCTCTTTCCACGCCGTGACTGGATCGAGACCAGCTGGCAATATATCGATCGGCTCTACCAGATAGCGAGCAAGCCGCAACTCTACCCTGCGGGCTGCGACGGACCGGTCCAGGCCATGGAGTTGCTCGCAGCTGATGGCCGCGAATGGCTGTCCAACGGCCCGCCGGGAGCAACCACGACCATCATGGACTTTCGCGGGTGAGCAACAGACCGATCCAGCGGCTGGGTGCCTATCACACAGTAGTACTTAAATGCTACTGTGTGGTGATCTGATAGTGCCTGTGATTTCAGACTCTCAGGCTGAATGATATTTTTTTCTTCCCTCCTTAAACCTGCGCAGAATTTCTTTTGTCTAATCGTTTCAGCTCCCTCCAGCTCAAAAAAGAGCTCCGCAATATATTCTGGCTGAAATTGTAACTGATTAAAATGTTGACTGAAAAGTTTATATAAATAATAGTTATTGGATAATGCACAAAATTAAATTTGACGCCCTCGCCGAAAAATGGAAGAAATTCTCTTGAAGTTTGGTAATTAAAGAGTATTCTAAATTACTATAATTTGAGCAATGCATGTAATTATAGCTGCTTGTAAGGAGGGGGATGAGGAAAAGGTGCATGATTTTCGTCTTTCGACATTGTAATTTAGGAGCAATTAATTTCACGCTCCGAGGGCCACAATGGGCGCAATTCGAGTAATTCAATTCTACGATATCATAAGCAGTTAATGCGAAATTCTTATGTTGAAAGCTGAGATTGTTCCCCCATGGGGAAAATCAGACTTCAGATAGGGTTGGTGGCTGTATTGTCAGGCAGAAGGCTGGCGGTGCTTCCTGGTGGGGGAGTTCTGCCTGTGTGGTGGTGCAGCTGTTTATTAAGGTGATTGTCGAGTCAGTTTTGGAACAAGGAGTAAAAGACGATGAACAATTTGCTGGCAGGAGTACTTCCTCAGGAAGGTGGCTTGCAGGTACCGGCTTCAGGGAAATTCAACCTGGCACTCGGGTTAATGGGCTTGTTGACCGTGGTGGGGGTCGCGGCCGGAATCCACTCCCTGTGGGTAGGGCATGAGCATACCTTCGGGGTAAGCCGGGAGGTGCCGTGGGGGATTCTGATCGCTGCGTATGTCTTTTTTGTGGTAACATCAACGGGTTTGTGTATCGTATCTTCCATCGGGCATGTCTTCGGGTTTGAGAACTTCAACCCCATCGCCAAGCGCGCTGTATTCATGTCCATTGCTACAATCGTCGCCGGTTTTCTGGTCATTGCCTTTGAGATCGAAAACTCATGGCGTATGCCCGTCGGCAATGTCATTGGCGCCAACTTCACCTCCAATATCTGGTGGATGGGTACCCTCTATGGTGCGTACCTGTTTTTCATGGTAGTGGAATTTGTCATGCTGCAAAGAGACAACCACAAGGTTGCCACCGGATTTGGCCTTGCCGGACTGCTCACCGGTATCGTCGCCCACTCCAACCTCGGTGCCGTGTTCGGTCTGCTCAACGGCCGTGAATTCTGGCACGGACCGTATATGCCAATCTACTTTATCGCCAGCGCAGCAATGTCAGGTTGTGTGGCGATTATCTTCTTTACCTACCTCGCCTATCGTTTCAACGGCTGGAAGATGAGCGAGTCCCTGGAAAATTCCCTGGGTGGTGTGGCCAAGTTCGGTGCCCTGATGATGGCAGTGATCGTCTTTTTCACCAGCTGGAAACTCATTGCCGGCATCACCGGTCATCCTCCTGGAAAGTATGCGGCCATGGAAGCCCTGGTCAGCGGTGAATTCGCCCTCAATTTCTGGGTTGGCGAGGTTGCTCTCGGCATGATCATTCCGTTTTGTATCATCCTGGCGGTGAAAGGCAGAAACATGAACGCCCTGTTCGTGGCGTCTCTTGCCGGTATGATTGGTATCTTCTTCATGCGCTATGACCTGGTGATCGTTGGCCAGGTGGTCACCCATTACCACGGTATGGGCCTGGTCGACTATCCGGAACTGGCGAAGTATGCCCCAAGCCTGCATGAGAACCTGGTGGTGCTGGGTGGGATTGGCTTTTGCGGCCTGCTGTTTCTTTTGGGGGAGAAGATGTTCAGGGGGCATATCTCTGAGAACAGTCATTAAACACCTGCAGAGATGAAACGGGTGCCTGGCCCTTTTGCCAAAACGGTCAGGTACTTGTGGGATTACCAGCTCAACAGCGAAGCTGGTGGCATATTACGGAGCAAGGGAATGAAAATTGACGAATTGGAAAAACTCGAAAGCGAAGATGTATCGACCATAACCCTGGAGGAGAGGCGCAAGTTCCTGAAACTGGGACTGGCGATTACCGGTGTCTATCTGGGGGGAAGTGTTTTGTCGCTGACTTCAGTAAAAAGTGCGAAAGCCAACTCCGGCGTGGTTGTCGAGCCGGGTGACTATCCTTATAACCCGCACTACTCCATGATCATCCGGGAACGACTCTGTGTTGACTGCGAGGCGTGCAAAGAAGCCTGTCGTACCACCAATAACGTTCCAGCCTACGGCTATCGGACCAATATCCTGGAGCGCCGGCGTACTCTGGCAGAAGGTAATTATGAAACCACCTTTATGCCGGTGCTGTGCAATCACTGTAATCGTCCGCCCTGTGTGCGGGTCTGCCCGACCACCGCGACCTGGAAGGACGAAAAAACCGGTATCGTGGTCATGAATCCCGACCGGTGTATCGGTTGCAAAACCTGTATGACCGCCTGCCCATATAACGCCCGCTATTTCAAGGAAGAGACTCGCGCTGTGGATAAGTGCAATTTCTGCTTTGATACCAGATTGTCAAAAGGTGAGCAGGAAACCGCCTGTGTGGATGCCTGTCCGGCGGATGTGCGGGTCTTCGGTAATCTGGCCGACCCGAAGAGCAGGGTCTATGCGCTGGTGCATCAGCCTGAGACCATGGTCTGGGTGTTGAGACCTGAGACGGGTGCCCTTCCCAACGTCTACTATACGAACGCCTGAAAAGGACATTGCCCGTCATGCGAACCGCATCACGGGGAGGAAACTCGAGTTTTAAGGAGAACGACATGAAACACATTCTGCTTTTTATTGTCCTGGGCGCGTTTTTGTTGGCAGGTGCACTGTTGCATGCCACAAACGTACAGCAGCCGACAGAACCAGAGATCGCAGCTGAAGAGTACGATGAGGATGAGTTCGGGCCATACGACCCAATTATCTGGGAAAAACCCGTTAAGGCGGTGATTTTCGATCATAAGGTCCACACCATGGAGGCAGGGCTGGATTGCGATTCCTGCCACGATGATCTTTTTGAAATGGAGGCCGGTGTTGCCCAGGAGGCGGAGGATTTTACCATGGCCTCATTGTATGACGGCAGCTATTGTGGCGCCTGTCATGACGGCAGCACCTCCTTTGCCTCAGACACCCGTTGTACCACCTGCCATATTGGTGTTCGCGGCCACGCGCGACTTGTTGGCGGTGGTGCAGACGCGTCGGCAAGCAGCCACTGACAGGCAACTTCCGCAGTTGTTCCACGGCCCGCCCCAATCTTTGGAGCGGGCCGTTTTTTTTAACCAGGTCCCACTCCTCCCATATTATCGGCGTCGCTTCCCACGATAAGGGCGCATTTTGCTCCCGGTTCTGAATGATCCCTGTTGTTTCCTGAAATTACTACAGATTTTTCTCCTATTCTCAGTCAGTATTCCCGTTGTTGAACTCGACTGACCACAGAATTCCGGCTGTAGCCCCTCTCCATAATTGTTCTCCAGTAAAAACAAGGCAATACCATCTTCTCCCGGGTACGCAAAATGCGTCCAGGCAAAAAGGTGAAGAGGGCGCATCTTGCTTCCACCGAGGAGTGGAACTCTGCCAAAGTCTGCTGTTATGAGTCTTTTGATTCTTATTTAATATCGTAATACCAGGCTGTTGGTCAAATTTTGACAGAGCTGCCTGTACCGGTTACCCGGTTGGCACAGCCATTGCTATCTATCTTATGACAATCATCGGTGTAGCCACCACTACACCAGCATCACCAAGTGCAGTAACCGTGCAGCAGAGTGAATGGGCCGGTGCTCCGGCGCCGGTTCCGTTCCTCGCAAGACCAAGGAGGTCAGTTATGGCAATGGCGATTGAGAGTCGAGGGTTGCTGGTACCGCGGAGAACGTGGTTCAGGCGGAGGGCAAAAGGTCTTCTGCCAGTGCTGTCAGAACTGTTTTGGGGACTGCTCTGTCTGATGCTCTTTATGATACTTGGCCCATTTTCAGCACCTGTGGCCTTGATCGCCGTGTTCAGTCTCCACGGTGAGGCACGTGGTTCTGCCGAGCCTGAATCCCTTGAGAGCTGACTTCAAGCAGTGTAGTGGCTGTTTGCTTGAAATCAGAAATGGCGCAGATGTTTCTTCTTGGAGTCTATGACTGGAGGTCAAGCTGATGGATGGAAATGTAACAGTATCGGACGTGCAATCGGTTGAATTTGCCAGGCCACGCCTCAACGGGCTGTTGCTGGTGTTTGTCTCCTTGCTGCTGGCTGGTGTGGTCGGCGGCATTTATGCCCAGTTGGTGGGGCACCATCACGCCTTTGCCAATACCCGCGGTATGCCCTGGGGGATGTTGATTGGGGTGTATGCCTATTTTGCCATTATTTCCACCGGCCTCTGCCTGATGGCGGCGATCAGCCATGTCTTTCATGTACAACGGTTGCTGCCGCTTGCCAATCGGATGGTATGGCTCTCCATAATCGTTTTGCTCGGGGCGTTTACAGTGATCGGTCTTGAGATCGAAAACCCCTGGCGGATGCCGCTTAACATGGTGCTCCACCCCAATATCACATCAAATATCTGGTGGATGGGTACCTTATATGGCCTTGCTGTGTGCTTTTTAATCGTCGAATTTTATCTCATCGTGACCGGTAGATTGAAGTTGGCGGTGGTGCTGGGCCTGATCGGCGCTGTGGCTGAGGTACTTGCAAACAGCAACCTCGGGTCGGTCTTTGCCTCTCTTGCTGCCAGGCCGTTCTGGTATGGTTCCCAGTTGCCTATCTTCTTTTTAGCCAGTGCGCTGCTTTCAGGTGCTGCGGCAGTGATCATTTTTACCCATTTGTCCTGCCTATTGGCCAGAAAGGGAATGGTGACTGACACCTTCCGTGGTCTACAGGTTGCAGGCAGGATCATGTTGGTGATGCTGTTTATGATCTCCCTTGCCACAGCCTGGAAATTTGCCAATGCCTACTGCGGCACAGACGAGTTGCGGGCTTCGGCGGATGCCCTGGTGAAGGGGCCGCTGGCCACGAGTTTCTGGCTGTTTGAGGTGGCTATAGGTTTGATATTACCGTTTGTGTTGCTGCTGGTGACCAGGATGAAATCACTGCAGGCCATGGTGCTGGCAGCCTTGATGGTGCTGGTCGGCCAGTTTTTCTCCCGCTACAACCTGGTGGTGGCAGGCGTAATCGTACCGCTTTATACCGGTTACGGCGATCTGCCGCGCTACCAGAGCTACTCGCCCTCCTTTGCCGAGTATCTGCTGGTCATTGGGGGAATAGGTGTGATCGGTGTTGGCTTTTTATTGGGGGAGAGGTTTTTCGGTGCAAACTTTCAGACCGACCATGATTGAGAGGTGAACGCCATGTTACCGGATGACAAAGCAGTTTTTACCATAGGCATGGTGGCCGAGATGCTGCATGTGCATCCGAGAACCATCAGAAGTTACGAAGAAAAAGGCTTGGTATCGCCAATCCGCAAGGGTGCCTGGCGCTACTATACCATGCGTGACGTGCAGTGGATCCAATGTTTGCGGGAGATGATTCACAGCCATGGAGTAAGCATTAACGCGGTGAAAAAACTGCTTCAATATACGCCATGCTGGAATATCATCGATTGTCCTTTTGAAAAGCGGCAGCGTTGTTCGGCCTTCTTTTCCAACAGTCTGGTACCTAAAAAGATCACCAGACTCAAAACAGATCGAAACAGGGAGAATGTTGTCACCGAAGAGACCGGCTCCTAATTTCCTTGTCGAGGGGGGAAGTGACTGAGGAGGAGCGGCAAGGGTACTAGACTAAGTGGTAAACAGCCCATGGGGAAAGCCAGGGGAGTTCCGCGCGTAAGCGGAGCTCCCTTTTTTGTTTCTGGCAGCACGAACGGGATGTCGCTGGAAGGGTTGGACCGACTGGGCGCAATTTGCTGCCAACTCTCTGTGACTGGTTGTGCTGGGGGTGAGGGATCAGAAAAATGCGCCAAAGAATAATTGTTTCAATTATCGAGTTAAAAATATACATATCGGTTATTTAGCAAGATATTTAAAGGATAAAAGTGAGGTTTATCGTAAACGAATATGTTGCAATTAATTGACAACGGTAGTTGTCAGGTATAGCATTGTTCCTAACAACAGTGACAACCGGCGGACGGTTGAATCACGGGAAGAGAAATGACGATGTTGTGGAGGACGCTATGGAGACACTATTGTTTCTGCTGTTTTGGCTGGGAGGAGCTGCCACCCATACCCTGGTCGAATTGCACCTCAAGGCACGGAAGGCGCCAAGGCAAACTGGGGCGGGGGCTATGGAAAATTGCCGGGTAAGAGACAGCCAGGAGCTGTAAACCATATGTAAAAATCCGGTCACGAAATCCGGGACATTTTACCAACAATAACCGAACATGCAGAGGACGAGGAACATGAGCAAGACATTCGCTGGTGTACTGCCCCAGGAAGGGGGCCTGGAAGTTCAACAAGTAAGTCGACTGAATGCGATCATCGCCTTCATGGCGGCGTTGAGTGTTATCGGTGTGGCTGCTGGTGTCCATTCCCTGTACGCAGGCCACGAACACACCTTTGGTGTTTCCCGAGAGGTTCCCTGGGGGCTCTTGATTGCCGCCTATGTGTTTTTTGTGGTGACCTCCACAGGGTTGTGCATCGTCTCATCCATTGGCCATGTTTTTGGCTTTTCCAATTTCACCCCAATTGCCAAGCGCGCGGTCTTTCTCTCAATTGCCACCATCGTTGCCGGCTTTCTGGTTATTGCCTTTGAAATAGAAAACAGCTGGAGGATGCCGGTGGGCAACGTCATTGGCGCAAATTTCACCTCAAACATCTGGTGGATGGGTACGCTTTATGGCGCCTACCTCTTCTTTATGGTGGTGGAGTTTGTGATGTTGCAGCGGGAGAGCCACAAGGCGGCCAAGTCTTTCGGGCTGGCAGGGCTGATCACCGGTATCGTGGCACACTCAAACCTTGGCGCCGTATTCGGTCTTCTCAACGGCCGCGAATTCTGGCATGGCCCCTATATGCCCATTTATTTTATCATCTCAGCTGCCATGTCCGGGGCGGTTGCCATCATCTTTTTCACCATCCTTGCCTACTGGGTGAACGGTTGGCGGATGACGGAGGAGTTGAAAAGATCAATAGAAAATGTTGGCAAATTCGGCGCGCTGATGATGGCGGTTATCATCTTTTTTACCTGCTGGAAAATGATCTCCGGTATCACGGGGCATCCTCCTGGAAAATTTGCGGCGATAAAGAGTCTGTTATCAGGAGAATACGCCTGGAACTTCTGGCTCGGGGAGCTTGCCCTGGGCATGCTTATCCCGTTTGCCTTGATCATGGCCTCGAAAGGCAAGAGCTTGAAAGTACTGTTTGCCGCATCGTTGGCAGGGATGATCGGCATTTTCATCATGCGCTACGATCTGGTCATTGTTGGCCAGCTGGTTTCGCACTATCACGGTATGGGGCTGGTGAATTATCCGGAGATGTTTCATTATTCCCCCAGCCTGCATGAATTTCTGGTGGTGATCGGCGGGGTAGGTTTTTGTGGTCTGATCTTTTTTGTTGGGGAGCGGGTTTTTCGCGGACACCTGGCGAGCACACACTAGTTTCCCATACCAGACAGGGGTGCAGGTGAACTGCCTGGACAACTCTTTTGAGCGTAATTCAGCCAGGCAGTTCAAGGGATTTGAATAGGATGACTTTCCGGGCAGGTCCTGGATGGCCGTCGTACCCAGGGGCTGGGCGATGTTCGCCGTGAAGGTAAGCGGTGGTTGATTACCGGCGGGCCAGGCCGAGTTGTGTTGAGCCAGGAGTTCACATCTTGGGTGAATTGTCGATTAAATGAATCACCTCTGGTAGGTGGATATGTGGAGAAGTGGCAGGGCAAAGATTGAAAAATTCAACCTGGTGGTACTATGGTTGCCAAGCGGAGACAAGCAGGGGCTGCTAAAAAAGAGCCGGAGCCGATAGCAAAGGACACACCGATCTATCCGATAGGGGTGGCATCCAAACTGCTCGGAGTCCACCCGAGGACCCTGAGGATATACGAAGATGAAGGGCTTATCCAGCCGCATCGCCAGGGCCGGCGGCGGATCTTCTCGGCCAACGATCTGAAGTGGATCAACTGCCTGCGCTCAGCCATCCATGACCAGGGGATCTCCATTCCGGGTATGAAAAAATTATTACGATTCGCCACCTGTTACGAGATCGTGGAATGCCCGGATCACATAGCCTGCAGCTGCGACGCCGTGGTGGATAGGGTCATCCCCCGAAAGTTACGTCTTGTGGGGGACCGTCTGGCAGAGGCGGAGATTACCGCCAACGAACGTAAAGAGCGGGACACGCTACGCAAGGAAAACGGTGCCAGCGACAGCCGTGAGGCCAAATAGGCGGCGGCCCCGACTCAGCTGTTAAAAAATTCAGGTTCATAGCCAACCGTGAACCGGCCGGTTATCTTCTTGCCCATGGCCATAAAGTGGGAGTTGTGCTCATCAAAAGGACAGATCGGCTGGTCAACCAGTTCAAATCCGAATCTCCGATAATAACCGGGATCGCCAAGCACGAAGATGGTCGTGTCCTGCAACTCTTTTTGCCTGAGGGCAAAGCGGATCAGTTCCGAGCCCACCCCCTGGTTCTGCTGGTGTGGGTGAACAGCCACCGGTGCCAGATGGAAGCCGCATGGTGAATCACCGTCGTAGGCTGTGGAGAAGGCTATATAGGCGATGTACTTATTTTTGTGAATACATACCCACTCATATATCCTACGGCCATTTTGCCGGAGGTTATGGACAAGTCGTGCTTCATAAGGGCTGTCGGGGAAAGCCTGTTTGAGCAGGGCGTTTGCCTTGTCTGCGTTTTCTTGAGTGAGGGGGCGTATTTTCATGGTGTTCAGTTGGAGACTGTTGAGTTGGAATCCTAATAGGGGAATAGGGGTTCAGCACAATTCTTTTACCCTGCCCACCAGACCGCTGGTCAGTCGAACCTTGATGCCGTGCGGGTGGGTGGCGGATCTGGTCAGGATCTCTTTCACGATTCCTGTGGTCAGTTTTCCCGTTCGTTGATCCTGTTTCAGGACAATTTTAACATTTTGTCCGGGTTGTATTTCCGAACGCGCTATTCCAGACATGGAGGCTCCAGGCAAAGGTTGCAATTCACGGTGGGGATGGAATATCTATCCAGCCAGCAACAATGTATAGAGAAAGAGCTTGTCTGGCAAGTTATGGTGAAGAAAAACATGGGCATGATATGGAGTCAGCCCGAAAAGATACCTCGACCCCACTAGGAGTCTTTGGTACATTTTGGCTGAAAAAAAGCAGAATGCCTGACCGCGTTTGAATCTGAACACAGTGGATTGGCCAAAGCGTCTTGCTGTGCTGAGGGCCTGCCCTCGGTCCATGTGCTGTCTGCCTGCGGCCAAATCGCTCACAGGCGTTGCTTACAAGAGGGAATCCCCGTTTGACGATGACAAGCGACGTACATACACAGTAAAAGAATATCCATGCATTAGCGGAGAGATACTCATGGAGGAACGCGCATATACAATCAGCATGCTGGTTACCAATAAACCTGGAGTAACCTCAAGGGTTACGGGACTTTTTTCCGGAAGAGGGTATAACATGGAGTCCATCTGCGGAGCTCCAACCCATGATCCGGAAGTGTCGAGGATTACTATTAAGACCAGGGCGACTCCGGAAAAATTCGAAGAGATTCGTAAGCAGCTCAATCGGCTGATCGATGTGATCAAGCTGCGTGATATGACCGAGGAAGAAAAATCCGTTCAGCGGGAGATGGCCCTGATCAGCATGGAGCTGGTGGCTGAAACCAGATCTGAGCTCGCCCGACTGGTAGCGAACTGCGGTGCCAAAATTATCAATGAGAGTGGTGACTCTTTTATTATTGAGGTGACGGGAACCGAAGGGGAGGTGAATGGCTTGATTGAGCAGCTGAAGCCCTATGGCATCAAGAAGCTGACCCGTTCAGGAGTGCTTGCCCTCTATCGCGAACTGGATGAATCCCATCGCCAGCCTGGTAACTGACGAGATCGCTTCAGCCTGATCACAGCGACTCACCGGGCAGAGTCGCTGCTTGTCTTTATACACTCTCAATTCCATAGCTTTTCAGTTTTCTGCGCAGGGTGTCCTTGGAAATACCGAGTTCCCTGCATGTCTTCATCCGTTTGCCCTTGTTCTGCTCCAGGCTGAGCAGAATCGCCTGCTTTTCAATTTCCGCCAAGGTCTTGCTCCGGTTGTCATGGGCGAGGGTTCCTGGGGTCAGTTCACCGTCTTTTGAGACCCCGTCGGGCAGATGGGCCTCCTGGATATATCCGCCCGGGCAGAGGATGAATCCGTACTCGATGATATTTTCCAGCTCGCGTATGTTTCCCGGATAATCGTAGCGCATCAGAATGCTCATCACCTCATCGCTGACACCGGCGATATCTTTTTGCTTTTCCGCCCTGAACTTGTCGACGAAGTGGTCGATCAGTAAAGGAATGTCCTCGATGCGATCCCTCAGCGGCGGTAGCAGGATATTTACCACGTTGAGCCGGTAGAAGAGGTCATCCCGAAACTGACCGTCGGCCACCATCTGATTGAGTTCCCGGTTGGTGGCGGCCAGGATGCGTACATCGGCGGAGACCGGCGTGTCGCTGCCAAGCGGTTCGTACACCTTATGTTGCAAGACCCTGAGCAGTTTGACCTGTACCGATTGGGGGATATCACCGATCTCGTCAAGGAACAGGGTGCCGCCTTCGGCTGCGGCAAAACGCCCTTTGCGGTCTTTGCGGGCATCGGTGAAGGCCCCGGCTTTGTAGCCGAAGAGTTCCGATTCGAGGAGGGTCTCCGGCAAGGCTCCGCAATTCACCACCACAAACGGTTTATCGCTTCTGGAAGAGGCGTTGAAGATTGCCCTGGCGATCAGTTCCTTGCCCGTGCCGCTTTCACCTAAAATCAGCACGTTGGATTCGCTCTGGGAAATTTCCGGCAGGATCTGAAAGAGCCGCTGCATCGACGGGCTTTTGCTGATGATGGCGTCAAAGGTGTAATTTTTCATCAACTGCTGCCTGAGACTCATCTCCACGCTCAGGTCACGAAACGTCTCAACACCGCCCACCACATTACCCTCATGATCCAGCAACGGCGAGGCGCTGATGCTTACCGAAACGCATTTCCCACTACAATTCTGGATGGTTATTGAACGACTGGCCACCGGTTTGCCGGTGTAGAGGCTTTCTGCTATGGCGCAATTCTTGCCGCAGATGGAGGAATGGAACACGTCGCTGCAGAATTGGCCGATGGCCTCCTCTCGGCTCCAGCCGGTGATCATCTCGGCGGCAAGGTTAAAAGAGGTGATCCGCCAGCTGCGGTCCACGGTGAAGACGCCGTCGGCGATCGAATCGAGGATAAGGGCTGTTTGCAGGCGATTGGTATTGTCCCTAAAGGTCTCCACTCCGCCGATAACCTTATCCTGCGGGTCGAGAAACGGTGCAGCCGAGATGCTGACCGGAATAGAGTAACCGTTTTTACCGGTGATAAATTGCTGTTGATCTATGTAGGTGCGTTTCTCCTGCATGGCTTGAAAGAGAATACACCTGAGGTTGTCGTCATCTGTTGACGGCAGAAAGATTTTTGCACATCGCTTGCCAAGCACCTCTTCTTCAGAATAGCCGGTGATTGTTTCCGCAGCTTTATTGAAAGAGGTGATCTGGCCGAATTCATCGACGGTAAAGACTCCGTCGGCTACCGCATTGAAGATGATGTCGTTTTGCAGGGAAGGGGTCAGGTCAAGAAAGGTCTCGACCCCGCCGATGATATGGTTGTTCAAATCCACCAAGGGCGCTGAACGTATCTGTACCGGAATGAGATCGCCGGACTTGGTGGTGATATACACCCCCTCCTGGGAGATATGGGAGCAGGCCTGTATGGATTTGGCCAGTGCACAGCTCTTTTTGCAGATCGAGGTATGAAAGATCGATTTGCAGGGGCGGCCCAGCACCTCTTGCTCAGCCCAGCCGGTGATGCGCTCTGCCGCGGAGTTGAAGGAGGTGATCTTGAAGTCGTGATCTACGGTGAATACCCCCTCTGCGATAGAGTTCAGGGCGAGCCTGCTGGCCGCCAGAGGGGTACTGACATCGGAGAAGGTAATAAGGGCGCCCAGGACTTCACCTTTCTCCCCTGGGATCGTTATAACCTGGAGATTGATGATGGCCTGGTTGCCGGCGGTGGTGGCGGTAAAGTTCAGGTGAAAGGAATTGCGGGTCCCGGGTTCGCTCAACGGCCCAAGATGGTTGCAGATATTATGAAAACGATCATCGAAGCAGAATACGTCGCGGAGATCCTTGCCGAGCAGGTAGCGTTCGGGAATGGAGAGGATTCGCTCGGTGGCCTGGTTGCAGGAGGTTATCAGCCAGCTATGGTTGACTGTGATAAAGCCGCTGTCAAAAGGCGTGTCATAACTCTCGGAGAGATCGCTCATTCGCAGTGCCCCTATGGTGACGCAGTCAGCTCAGCATCCTGCTACGTACAACCAAAAAGAATTTGTGGTATTGACGTACTGCATCGGAGTTGTTGAATATTAGCACAGAGCAGGTGTGCTTACACCGAATTTCAACCATTTCTTTAGAATTGGCACAAGACTGCTACAATGTGATAGAATAATGTCGACACACCGCTCGGCACAACGTTTTCCAGACTGCAGTCTCTGCCTGTGCTGACTTCAGTGACCTTGGTGACAGGCGGGGAAATATGGCCATCCTCTTGCTCCAGTGTAGGAGAGGTCTGCCGGGCTGTCGACTTTCTCGGCTATTTCCTTGACACTTCGTGGGGCAAGCAAGTGTATAATGAGGGAAGACTGGAGGAAATCATAGCGCATCAGCTGGTTCAGCCAGGTTCATTTTGCAACCACCTGAAGCATGGGACTCTAGCTGGTGCTCCCATGCAGCCATGCCACCTGTCCCGACCCACCGCTTCAAAAAGGTGAGCCAGGGAGGCCTGGAATGAACTGGCTTGCATCACGAAACACCCGTATCACGAAACACCCATTGGGGTCTATCATAGATCAGCTACATATCGGCATCCATGCAATCTGCAAACTGGTGGTTGAATTGCTTGAAGTCAAAACTGAACTGGGAGCAAAAAGATGGCTGAGAAGGTACCGGAGAAGGATTTCATTGAGGCGCATCGCAAGAAGTTTGAAGAATTGAGCTGGCAGGAGCAGTTCGGAGTTTCCTGGAAGACACCCCTGGGCCTGTTTGGCGTAGGGCTGACCACGGTGAGTTTCACCCTGCTCATCCTGGGCTTGATTGCTCATGTAACCGGCCTGATACATAATCAGTACGCCTCGATCATCACCTTCATGGTCTTTCCAGCCGGGGTGGTGCTGGGGCTTATCCTGATTCCGGTCGCCTATTACCTGCGGCGTAAGAGATGGTTCCGCGATACTCTCAGCAGCGATAAGTTGATTGTAGATTTTGGTAACAGATACCACCGCCGCGCGGTGGTACTGTTCATCGTGCTTACCGTGATCAACCTGGCAATTTTCGGTGTTTTTGCCTATGAGGCCTATCATTTCACCGATTCCAATTATTTTTGCGGCACATTCTGCCATGAGGTGATGGATAACTCCTACACCGTCTATCAGCGCTCCGGGCATGCAAGAGTTGCCTGTGTCGAGTGCCATATCGGTTCCGGCGCCCAGTGGTATGTCAAGGCAAAGCTGTCAGGTCTGCGCCAGGTCTGGGGGGTGATGACCGGCAACTTCAGCAGGCCCATTGAGACACCGATACATAACCTGCGTCCGGCAAGGGATATCTGTGAAGAGTGTCACTGGCCGGAAAAATTTTATGGTCAGAAAGTGAAACAGTTCATCGAGTACAGCAATGAAGATCAGGAAAATCCTGAAATCACCGATCTTGTGCTGCACATAGGTGGACGAAACCCCTTCAATGATAAGTTTGAGGGGATACACTGGCATGTAAGCGGCAAGGTCAAGGTTGAGTATCAGTCATTGAACATGAGGAGAACCAGGATTGGGAAGATCAGGGTGAGCGAGGGGGACGGCGAGGTTCGGGAATATGATTACGATGGCAGTGAGGACGAAGAGGAAGAAGGCGCACACTGGCGGGTGATGGACTGTATCGATTGCCATAACCTGACCGCTCATTATTATGGCGATCTCCAGGTTGTCATAGACAATGGCTTTCATGCCCAAAAGCTGGCTGCAGAGATCCCCGGTTTGCGTGAAGATGCCATGACCGTGGTTACCCAGGAGTATCAGGACCGTGACGAGGCGGAGGCAGCTATCAAAAAACAGCTGCTGGCGCTACAGACCGAGAGAAATGGCGCGGACTTCGTCGCGGAGAAATCGGCAAGCCTGGAAGAAGCTGGTGAGTTCCTGCTGGCAACCTATATGGGCAACGTCTGGCCCAAGATGAATGTGGGCTGGGGCACCTACCGGCCCCATAACGGCCATCAATACGAGGATGAGGGGTTTGGCTGCTTTCGATGTCATGATGACACCCATGAGACGGAAGATGGCGTGGTCATTGAGCAGGATTGTGAACAGTGCCACGATTATCCCGAATAGGGAAATGCAACAGTAAGGTGATTCTGGGTGGATAATACGGAGCTAATAGAGGCCTAACTGAAAATAAACACAGCTTGCCTATCGTAATTCCTGAGCAGGTGCAGCGGGAGCTGCCTAAAGATGGAGGCCTGACAGGAGGGCACTATGTTCGTAACTCTTGGCTTGAGCTGTATGCTGATTTGTTTGCTAGTGGTTGTTGTTTCCTTTTATCTGTCGACAATAACAAAAAAAGATTACTTGCCGCCCAACGCCGTCCTGCTGATTGATGCCTGGAGACAGGCCGGGGGAGATAGTTGCAGACCTGCTGGGAGGGAGAAAGTGGCCATGTGACAGGCGAACCGGGCTCCCGAAAAAAACTAACAACATGCTTGGGGCAACTATGGCAAAGCCCCTGCAGAAGCGGATAACGCTCTTGCAGGGGCTTTGATGCGTTTTACTCTCTTTGCTCTTCAACGGATCACAGACGGGCGATGGCTGGGCTGTCAAATAATCAGCCGAATCGACCGGTGATGTAGTCCTCTGTGAGCTGATGGCCCGGGTTGGTGAAAATTCGCTCAGTGGCGCCAACTTCCACCAGGTTGCCGAGATGGAAATAGGCGGTCCGCTGGGAAACCCTGGATGCCTGCTGCATGGCGTGGGTGACGATGACAATTGAGAACTGCTCACGCAACTCGGCGATCAGCTCTTCCACCTTGGCGGTGGCGATGGGATCCAGCGCGGAGCACGGTTCGTCCATCAGGATAACCTCCGGGCTCACCGCTATGGCCCGGGCGATGCAGAGACGCTGCTGCTGGCCACCGGAAAGACCGGTTCCCGGTTCATGGAGCCGGTCTTTGACCTCGCTCCACAGACCGGCCTTGGTCAGTGAGGTTTCAACGATCTCAGCCAGTTCATTTTTATCGGTGGTAAGGCCATGAATCTTTGGGCCATAGGCCACGTTGTCAAAGATCGACTTGGGGAAGGGGTTGGGCTTCTGGAAAACCATACCAACACGTGCCCTGAGCGGCACCACATCGACCGCGGGATCGTAGATATCGATGTCGTCCAGACGAATATCACCTTCGACCCGACATGATGCCACCGTATCGTTCATTCGGTTCAGGCAGCGCAAAAAGGTGGACTTGCCGCAGCCGGAAGGGCCGATCATGGCCAGTACTTCATTGCGACCGACATCGATGCTCACCTTGTTGATGGCACACTTCTCCCCGTAGTACACATCAACGTCCCTGCAGGTCATGCGGGGGCTGGCAACAAAAGGTTCACCGATTGTGGTGTTCGATGAGGATTTTTCGGCGGTCGCCTCGTCGACTACGGCCTGGTCATTTACGAGTGTGGGAAAAGCTGGATTGTGCATGTCAGCTGCGAGTTCCATATCGGGTCACGGGTAAGGGTTAAGTTAATGGGAGCATGAAGCAGGCAATAGCGGCCTCAACAGGCCGCTATTGCACCGTTTTCAATCAGAACCTTGAAAAATTACATTCCAATGGTCTTGAGGTTTTTCACGTTGGCGGCGTACTCTTTACGCTCAGCATCTGGCATCGGGATCATACCCTTGTCTGCAAGGTATCCATCCTCACCCCAGGCTTTCTCTGCGGTGAACTCGGCCAGGTAGCCTTTCATGCCGGGAATCACATCCACGTGCGCTTTTTTCACGTAGAAAAAGAGCGGACGGGAAACCGGGTATTTACCCTCGGCGATGTTCTCGAAGGTAGGAGCCTCGGACTCAACGTAGGAACCCTGGATCACGTCGGAGTTCTGATCGAGGAAAGAGTATCCGAAGATACCGATGGCTTTCGGGTTGGCCTGAAGCTTCTGGACGATCAGGTTGTCATTCTCGCCAGCCTCGATGTAGGCACCGTCCTCACGAATGGTGTGGCAGACCTTCTTGTATGCTTTCTTGTCGGCTTTCTTCATCGCCTTGATGAAGTCAAATTTCTTGGCGCCACCTTCCATGGCAAGCTCAACAAAAGCATCACGGGTACCGGAGGTTGGAGGAGGTCCGAGAACCTCGATCTTGATGTCCGGCAGCTCTGAGTTGACTTCTTTCCAGGTTTTGTAAGGGTTCGGAATAAGCTTTCCTGGGTTCTTTGGATCAGGTACATCCTTGGCCAGGGCCAGGAAGATGTCCTTTCTGGTGAGCTTCAAAGGAGTTGCAGCCTTGGAGTTGCCGAGGACGATTCCATCGTAGCCGATCTTGACTTCAACGATGTCCTTTACACCGTTCGCTGCACACTTCTCGATCTCGGAAGATTTGATGGCGCGGGACGCGTTGGTGATATCCGGATACTCAACGCCAACTCCGCCGCAGAACAGCTTGAATCCGCCGCCTGAACCGGTGGACTCGATTTTCGGGGTTTTGAACCCGGAGGTCTTACCGAACTGCTCAGCCACAACGGTGGCGAACGGATAGACGGTTGAGGAGCCGACTATGGAAATATAGTCGCGGGCGGCCATTGCAGGTGCAGTGCTGATCATGGTCATGGTGAGTGCGCTTGCAAGCAGGAAGCCTTTGGTTTTCATCGTTCTTTTCTCCTTGAAAAGGTCTTTGTACTGCTGGAAATTAGCTGTTGGTACAGCCGGTTGTAAAAACTACCACTTGATTTCAAATTTTTTCCTGAGATAAACAGCTGCGCCATTCATCAGTACCAAAAAGCCAAGCAGGATCATGATCGCAGCTGAGGTTTTCTCGGTAAAGGCACGCTCAGGACTATCCGCCCAGAGATAAATCTGAACAGGGAGGACCGTTGAAGGGTCGGTGAAGCTACCGGGTACATCCACGATGAATGCGACCATGCCGATCATCAGCAACGGAGCGGTTTCACCGAGCGCCTGCGCCATACCGATGATGGTACCGGTCAACATGCCTGGCAGGGCCAGGGGCAGAACGTGGTGGGTCACCATCTGGATCTTCGAGGCCCCGATGCCCAGGGCCGCCTCACGGATTGAGGGGGGTACTGACTTGAGTGAAGCCCTGGCGGCAATGATGATGGTGGGCAGGGTCATCAGGGTAAGCACCAGACCACCAACAATCGGGGTGGAACGGGGCATTCCCCAGAAATTGATGAATATTGCCAGGCCGAGCAGACCGAAGATAATTGATGGTACTGCGGCCAGGTTGTTGATGTTTATTTCAATTATGTCTGTCCAGACGTTATTGGGGGCAAACTCCTCCAGATATATCGCCGCCGCCACTCCGATGGGAAAGGAGAGGGCCAGGGTGAGCAGCAGGGTATAGAAGGAACCGCGCACTGCGCCCCAGATACCGGCCTGTTCCGGCTCGCGGGAATCACCGGCGCTAAAAAAGATGGTATTGAATTTCTTCTTCAGCTTGTTGTTTTGCTCAAGAGTGTCGATCCAGGCCAGCTGATTGTCTTTCACCCGGCGGTCCGCTTCGGGAATGGACCGATCGTAATGGCCCTTGACCATCATGTCGACATCGTCGTCGGCCAGCACCCATACCTGGCGGGTTGTACCGATGATATTCGGGTTCTCCTTCACCATGTCATAGAGAGTGAAGGCGGCAGAGTTACTGACCAGGCCATACAGCCGTCGTTTTTCCCGTCGCTCCTTCACCTCCGGAAACATCTTTCGAAGAGAAGCCTTGACCAGTCCGGGATAGTCGGCGGCGGACAGATTCTCGCTCGTGAAGTAGCTTGGCTCAAAGTCCACTTCTATTTGGATATACGTCTGCTGGAATGCTGTATAGCCTTTGGAGATGATTGATATGAAAAGGAATGCCAAAAACGTGAGGGCAATAGCAATGGCACCGATGCCCATGCGCTGGAAATTTTTCTCTGCACGGTAACGGCGTTTCAGCCCTTCGTTGAACTTCAGATTGATATTTGCTGGTTGTTGCGTATTCTGCATTCTTTTCACTATTGCCCTGGCTTGTATGGTGCTAGCCGTATTCTTTAATTTTTCAAATCTCTTACTCGCCTATCTCCAAGCTGGCTGCTACTCGTACTGTTCCCTGTACTTGCGGACCACCCTGAGGGCGATGAAGTTCAGGATCAGGGTGAAGACGAAGAGAAAGAGGCCAAGCGCAAAGGCGGCAAGGGTCTTCGGGCTGTCGAATTCCTGATCGCCCACCAGAAGGGTGACGATCTGTACGGTAACCGTGGTTACCGCCTGAAACGGGTTGGCGGTGAGATTGGCGGCAAGGCCTGCGGCCATGACCACGATCATGGTTTCGCCGATGGCGCGGGAGACGGCAAGCAGGATACCGCCCACAATACCGGGCAGAGCCGCCGGTACGACCACATATCGGACAGTCTCGAACTGGGTGGCGCCAAGCCCCAGGGAGCCATCACGCAGTGACTGGGGGACTGCATGGATAACATCATCTGAAAGAGAGGAGATGAACGGGATGATCATGATACCCATGACCATCCCGGCAGCCAGGGCACTCTCCGAGGCGACGGAGAGACCGAACAGGCCTCCGGTGTCACGAATGAGCGGAGCCACGGTCAGGGCGGCGAAAAAGCCGTAGACAACCGTCGGGATACCGGCCAGAATTTCCAGAAGCGGCTTGGCGATGGTGCGTACCCTGGCACTGGCGTACTCCGAGAGATAGATGGCGGAAAGCAGGCCGATGGGGATGGCAACGCACATGGCGATGCTGGCGATGAGCAGGGTGCCGGCAAAGATCGGCACGGCACCGAAGGCCCCGGAAGAACCGGCCTGGTCAGCGCGGATTGCGATCTGCGGACTCCAGTTGAGCCCGAAGAGAAATTCGGTAATGGGCACCGCCTGAAAGAACCTGATCGCCTCAAAAAGCACAGAGAGCACGATGCCCACTGTGGTCAGGATGGCAACGGCGGAGCAGGCAAAGAGAAAGACCATGCTTACCCCTTCCACCAGGTTTCTGGCCCGCAGTTCGGCTTTGATCCAGTAGTAGACCACGGCGGTGGCCACTACCATAGAGGAACTAACCAGCGTAAAGATCAGGTTTCTGGCGGAATTCTGAATGCTGAGATACTGTTCTGCGGCAGCGATAATGGCCGGATTGGCAGTGTCTGAGACAATATTACCTTTGACGATGTTACGGATGTCGTTCAGTATCAGGGTCAGTTCGTTGCTGCTGAGCCCCTGAACCTCGGCAGGCAGCGTCTTGACAATCATCTGGGTAATAACGGTGGACTCGGCTATCTGCCAGAAACAAAAGACCAGCAGGGCGGGTACGCCGCAAGCCAATGCCGTCAATACGCCATAATGATTGGGCAAAGAGTGCAGCCCACGCACTCCCCCAGCATCACGGGACACCGCAAAAGCCCTGTGTCTGCCGAGCAAAAAGGCTCCCACCGACAGCAGGAGAATATAAGGTAAGGTATACGTATATGGCATCAGATCTGTTATGCTCTGCTCGTGTTATCTGGTGTAAATCTCAATGTTACCGATGTCGGTCACCGGTTATTGGGATCGGACGATGGTGCCCTCGACAAGATGAACAACTTCTTCTGAGATGTTGGTGGCGCGGTCGCCTATGCGCTCCAGGTGTCTGGCGACCAGGTACATGTTGATCAATCGACCGGGTTGTTCCGGGTTGCGCTTGATCTCATCGCGGACCCGGTCATAGGCATCCTTCATCATCTGGTCGACGTCATCGTCTAGAATAAACACCTGGCGGGCCATGGCTGAGTCGCGGTTGACCAGGGCGTCCAAGCTCATTTTCAGCATCACGATGACTTTTTCGGACATCTCAGAGTAATCGTAGAACCAATAGTTTGGGGCCTTGCCGTTTTCGTCGCACTTCTTGTAAATCGACTGGATACGCAGGGCGATGCTGACCGCCATGTCGGCGATTCGCTCGATTTCGTTATTGATCTTGATCACCGCCACGATAAAGCGCAGATCGCTGGCCACGGGCTGATGCAGAGCAAGGATTTTCAGGCAGTCTTCCTCAATCTCCACTTCCATCTCATCAACTTCGTAGTCGGTGAGGACCAGTTGCCGCAGTGCTTCGTCGTTTCGTTCCACGAGGCAACTGGCTGCGGTGCGTACGCGTTCCTCCACCATGGTACTGACTTGCATGAGCTTCTTCTTTAAGCTGAGCAGTTCATGGTGAAAGGTGTAATATGGTTCCATAATATTCCTGTCTAATTATGTGGAAATGCCAACTGATGCTGGACTCTATCAAAAGTTTGCAACACACTACGCCAGCTATATTTTTCATCAATTAAGACAATGTTAGAATCCCGTTAAAGGGGGCGAAATGGGTTGCGGCGGTTCGGAAAATGCTGAATGCTATGGGTCACTTCGTCGTTGAGTGTCATCAGCTGATGCCACCAACTGTTCGTTTTTTTTGTTCAAGAAGTGCTAATTCATTCAGTTGGTCCCGCCGTAACTACAGTTGACCAAGCTTTGACAACCCCTCGTGTAAGGAGGGAGCTGATGGGACAGGCGGGGGAACACGTTATTTCAAGAGATGATGTGAGCATTAATGGTTGCCTGCGATTCAGTACATCGCCGGGCAGTCCAACGAATTCCAAACTCACAGGGAAAATATTGCCATGGGTAAAGTACACATACTGATTGTTGAGGACGAAGCTGATATTCAGCAGCTCGTAAGTTACAACCTGATCAGAGCAGGGTTCCATGTCACGTGTGCCGACTCCGGAGAAGAGGCTTTGGAATGTCTGCGTGAAGAAAATATAGACTGTATGCTGCTTGATCTGATGCTGCCGGGGTTGTCGGGTATCGAGGTGTGCACGGAGGTGAAGAAGGGCAGGGCCAAAGAGTATGCCGACGTGCCGATCATCATGCTCACCGCCAAGGGTGAAGAAGAGGATGTGGTCTCCGGTCTGGAGTGTGGAGCCGATGACTATATCACCAAGCCCTTTTCCCCTAAGGTGCTGTTGGCCAGGATCAAGGCGGTACTCAGGAGGAGTGCCGCCAAGCTGGAGCAGAAAAATGACGGGGCGCCTTCAACCATAGTGTGTGGCAGCCTCGTCATTAATAAGGGCAAACACGAGGTACGTCTAAACGATCAGGAGATTCAGCTTACCGCAACGGAATTCGGTATCCTGGCCCTGCTGGCCGGCAAGGCTGGCTGGGTTTTTACCCGCCAGCAGATTATCGATGCGGTGCGGGGCTATGATTTTCTTATCACGCCGAGGGCCATTGATGTCCAGATTTTCGGTTTGAGAAAAAAACTTGGCGAGTCCGGTAAGATGATTGAGACGGTGCGCGGTATAGGCTACAGGTTTAAAAACGTCAACGAGCAGGAAAATACCGTAGAAATATGAAACCCCAAAAACTTGTCTGGCAGATTTTTCCGGCAACCCTTATCGCAGTTATTGCCACCATTGCCGCTGTTACCTGGTATAGCTCAGTTGTTTTCCAGAAATTCTATCTTGAGGAGGCGGAAAAGGACCTCGTGGCCCGGGCCAGCCTGATCAAGTCACGGGTCCACGACTACCTGATCGGTGGTGAACTCGAAGAACTTCGAAGTTTTAGTATATTTGCCGGCCGTGAGTCGCGGACACGCATTACCATCATCGATCTGCAAGGACTGGTCTTGGCGGACTCCAACTCAGATCCGGCCACCATGGACAATCACCGGGAACGGCCGGAGATCGCCACCGCCTACTCGGGGGTTCAGGGCAGATCACTCAGATTCAGCAACACCCTTGGCCAGTCCATGCTCTATATCGCGGTGCCGCTGTTTAGTGATAACCGGCAGGCCAGTTACCTTTCTACCCCGGCGGAACTGATCGCTGTCATCAGGATGTCGGTGCCGGTCACCTCGCTTTTTGACACCTTGAAAGGGCTGATCTTCAAGGTGGTGTTCGGTTGTATCGCCATCAGTATCGGTGGCGCTCTTGTCAGCTTGTTCATCTCCCGCAACATCAGCCGCCCGCTGGAGGAGATGACCAAGACAGCGGAGCGCTTTGCCAGGGGGGATTTTGGCCAGCGGATGAGCCCTCGCCTGAGCAAGGCCTCCTCCCTGGAGGTTGCCGCGCTGGCTGCCTCCATGGATAAGATGGCCGAGATGCTCGATGAAAAAATCAAGGCAATCGTCACCCACAGGAACCAGCTGGAGACGGTGTTTTCCAGTATGGTGGAGTCCGTTATTGCCATTGACCGGGACGAGCGGGTTATCAGCATCAACAAGGCAGCAGCGGATCTTTTGGGTATCGGTCGGCAGGCAGCCCAGGGTAAAATTGTCCAGGAGGTCATTCGTCACACCCATCTGCAGGAGCAGATTCATCAGATTCTCAGTAGCAAGCAGTCTGTGGAAGACGAGATTGTGCTCCGCGACGGTACTGAAGAAAAATACCTGCAGACCAGTGTCGTGACCCTCACCGACGGCAAGGGCGAAAGCGTCGGCGTACTCATTGTCATGAACGATGTGACCAAACTGCGCAAACTCGAACACATTCGCCGTGATTTTGTGGCCAATGTCAGCCATGAGTTGAGGACACCGATCACCTCCATACGCGGCTATGTGGAAACACTGCTCGATGGAGCCCTCGATGATCGCGAGGACTCTGTCAGGTTCCTGGAGGTGGTGCTGCGTCAGTCCCAGCGTTTGAATGCAATTATCGACGATTTGCTCTCCTTGTCGCGTATCGAGCAGGAGTCAAGCGATGGCGAAGTGCATATGGAAGAGAGCCCCCTATGCTGCGTGTTGGAATCGGCCGTCCAGACCTGCCAGGTAAATGCCGAACAGCAGGGCGTCAGGGTGGATTTTCAGTGTGCGGATACCATCATGGCCAATATGAACAATACCTTGATTGAGCAGGCGGTGGTCAATCTGCTGGTCAATGCCATCAAATACAGCAAGGCCGGAGATACGGTGACGGTGCGCGCCGATGTGGCGGACACCGCTGAGGGCGGCAAGGTGGAGATCTCGGTAAGGGATACGGGGTGTGGCATATCGCCCGAACATCTGCCAAGACTGTTCGAGCGCTTTTACCGGAGCGACAAGGCACGCAGCCGGGATCTGGGTGGTACTGGCCTGGGGCTTGCCATTGTCAAACATATCATCCAGGCCCACGGGGGCAGTGTCCGCGTGGAGAGTGAAATCGGCAACGGTTCCGTTTTTATCCTCACCCTTGATGGCCGTAAGGCCTGATATTGTGACCTGATTGAACAACTGATATCCGTTGATACCAAAAGGGCTTGGTGCGATTGGTTTACAATCGCACCAAGCCCTTTTTCTGTTTGCGCACAGGGCGGTACGGGGCTGCCATTCTCTGCCGCCTGGGGTTGGACAGGGGAAAAATCTTTATGGTATCTTGAGACAGTAGCATCTCAGTGTTGTGGAATGCACCTCCACCGCTGATTATCTTTTTATCTCCAGGCAACCTCACCTTTGCTGGCCCAGACCAATTGTAGCAGGCGGCTCAATGAGCAAAAGCAAGAAAACAGCGTCCAGGCAGAATGGATTTCTATCATCTTCGGTGAGCTTTTCCGGTGAATTGCTCGGTAAGATTTTTGACAGTCTTGATAGCCTGGTGTACATCGCTGATCCGAAATCGAACAAGATCCTCTATGCAAATGCCGCTTTTAAACAGGTGTTTGGCTTTGATCCCTGCGGTCGAAGCTGCACAGACCTGATCAGGAACTACGCTGTCGATGACGGTGAGGCGGCAGACCGGGACGAGACCATTGCTGACAGTGAAGGCCGCTCAGCTTTGCTGGTGCGAGAGTACCAGTATCCCTTGACCAAAAAATGGTATCTGGAGCAGGAACAGGAGATTGAATGGAACAATCAACAGTTGCTGAAGCTGGTCATTGCCCGTGATATAACCGAGCAGAAACAGCTCAAGAGCTTCTTGCGCGAGGCTCGTCGTCAGGCAGACAGCACCATCTCTGTCAACAGCCGCTTTGTAGCCCTGGTGGCCCACGATCTAAAGTCGCCGTTTCACTCGATCATCAATATGTTGCAGCGAATCCTGAAAAAGGAGACCTTTGATCACGAGATTCATCGGCGATTTCTGGAGAATATTATCAATAACGGTGAACGGATGCTGAGGATGATCGACAGTCTCCTCGATATCCATCGGCTGGATAAAGGGCAGATCAGGCTGGAGCAGAGCTACTTCAACCTCCACGAGGCCGTCAGCGAGGTTTATGACAGCTATGCCCACCCGTCCAGGCAGAAGAAGCTGGTCATGGTCAACCGTGTGCCTGATAATATCGAGATTTTCGCTGACAAAAACCTCTACTCGCTGGTGCTTAATAACCTTATTTCCAATGCTGTGAAATTCAGCTACGAAGGTGGATGTGTGGAAACCTTTATCGACTGCAGTGATAACCGCATCATTTTGGTGGTAAAGGATGAGGGGAAGGGGATTGCCAAAGCGCTGATTGACGATATCTTTCGTCCTGACGTGAATACCACCCAGCCTGGTACCTCCGGAGAGAGCGGTTCAGGCCTGGGTTTGATCTTCTGTCAGCAGATTATGAAAGCCCACGGAGGCTGTATCACTCTCAGGTCAGTTGAGGGGGCAGGCTCAAGCTTTTACGTGGAATTGTCACCATCCTGCCGCCTGCCCGAGGCGGACGACGCCGATTCCTGACCAGGACCTTCTGGAATCAGGGTCGCGGCCCCTTGCACGATCATCCTGCTCGACTGGCCCCCTGAAGTGTCGGCGGTTTCTGTACCGAGAATGGCATCCACAATCATCTGTTTGCTGTAATTGCCTGCCGGCAGGAGTTGTTCCTGGGCAGCGGTGAGGTAGAGCAGTTCGGCTTTTTGCAGGTCGGCGACCACCTCGTCGATAAGGTGTGCCCTGTAGATCGATAGCTTGTCTGCCAGCCTGTCAACGGTAACTTTCTGGTGACTCTGATAGCTCGCGGTCACTTCGTCCATCACATCGAAGGCGGCGCCCAATTTCTGGGCCGGGGATGACGTCCCACGGCGCAGGGAGTAGTTGTTGACATATTGACAGGCATAGGCCACCTGGGCCCCTCCCAAGATAAAAAGCCAGCCCAGATACATCCAGATCAGAAAGAGTGGCAGGGTCGCAAAGGAACCATATATAGCGTTGTATTTGGATACCCCCACCTGCAGGGTGATATACGCGTTCTGGACAACGAACCACAGGGTGGCCGCCAGCACTGCGCCGATGGTTGCCGGCAGGGTCCGAACTTTGGTGTTTGGAAAGAAAATGTAGATGACATACAGGGTGAGGGCGATAAAGAAGATCGGTATCAATTTCAATATCACGGTCTCCAGCCACTGCACCGGAAAGAGTATCTCGAACTTCGAGGCCAGGGTGGGATTTTTCAAAAAGGCGCTGGCGGCAAAGGCGACGTTGATGGAGATCGGCATCAAGATCAGCATGGTCAGGTAGTCGGATACCTTCCTGATGATCGAGCGGCTGCTTTCCACGTGCCAGATCGAGTTCATGGCCATCTCTATATTTCCCAGCACCAGGATAACGCTGAGCAGGATACCAACCACGCCAAAGGTACCCAGGGTTGCGAAGTTCGTGTTGTCGACGTAGTTGAACAGCTTATCCACCGCCGATCGCATATGGCCTGCCATGCCTGCACTGCTGACGGTATCAGCTCCTGGGGCCTCAGGCGTCACCGACTCTGGTGCTGTAATTGCCGCTTCAGTGCCGGTATCCGCGGCGTTTTTGGCCGTCTGCAGCCGGGAGTCAGGGCTGTTTGGCTCTGCATCGAAGCTTTTTGGGCTTCCATTACCGGGAGTAATACTGTCGATATAGCCATAAGCCACATCACGTAGTTGGTCGCCGCCCCCAAGCCCTTTGACGACTGCAGTGGACATGGCGAGCAGCGGCACCAGGGAAAGCAGTACCGTATAGGTCAGGGCGCCGGAGCGGAGGGCAAGGTCGTTGTTCCTGAGTTCTGAAAACATAATCAGCACAACGCGAACCACCTTGCGCAAAAGGCCTGCCAGCGCACCACCGGTTTCGGCAGGTGTGTCCACCCACGTTTTCAAGGCGTTGATCGAGCTGGCAAGCCGTTTTTTTAACAGCTTGCCGGAGGTAGCTGTTTCTGCAGAATCATTTCGGGTCATGTTCATGAGAGATCGCCAAGGCATCAGTAGCTGTGCAGCCACTTGTCAAGAATCTAAAAGATCACCTCACCTTTGAGAGGTTGGGCAATGTAATCCGTCATTCCAGCTTCCAGGCATTGTTCGCGATGATCACCTGTCATGGCGTTGCGGTCATAGCGATGATGGGGGATGTCTGCATAGCCTTTGCTGCGAATGATCCTTCTAACCTCCAAACCGTCGGTTTCGGCCATCCGCATGTCCCTCAGGATCAGGTCAAACTGGACTGGGTTGGTAGTGAGGCAGTCGATGGCCCGTCTACCATGTTCTACCATAGTAGTCTGATATCCGGGTTTCGTCAGCATTATATTTGTAAGTTTACGATTTACCTCGTTATATTCGGTGACGAATAAATGTGGCGTGTGCTTTACTCCATCCCTGATGCAATATTGGGTGACCAGTTCCTTGGTATCGCGCCGGTCCATCCGGCCCTTTCTTGGCGCAAGCAGCCTGGAGAGAAGGCCGAGCAGGATCTGACCTCTGCACCGTTGGTGAGAAAGGCAGAAAAGCCGGCCGCTCAACTGAGGAGGTTTAGGCCAGCAGCGGCAGCTCGCCTATGCGCGGGTAGGGTCTGCGGATCTGTCTGGTCAGGCTAGATTCTTATCGGTCATGGCAAGTCTCATCCTGGCCGAGAAGAGTTCACAGTGGGGGGCTATCAGGGAGTTGATAGTCGCTGGCTGTTGCGATGTATGGTCAGGAGCCAGGATGATGAAACGGATATCGGTTCCATCAAGATTGTTGCGCAAATACTCAAAAAGCTGCAAGGCGAGAGGGGCACCTTGGCAATCAGCTCCGGGTGGGCGGGAGATCCGGCGCATACACCTATTCAGATTCGGGAGAGATCTTTTGCCTTTTTCATCCGAGGTGGCGTGAGGTGCGCTTTACCGAATCAGCCGGGTACAGCAGCCCGTAATATGGCTGTTGTACCCATTTGAGTAACCGTACCACCAGGACCCGACATCACTGAATCTGGGGAAAAATGATGTGGCTGAAGTCATGACATTGCCGATACTGGTGGCTAACAAACACTGCCGTGGAATTCAGGAAATTTCACGTTTGGTGACCGCCTCTGCCTTGACCCGGTCGAGCAATTCGGCCAGAACGGGTTTGATGTTTTCCCGTATATCACCGGCGACGATGATAAAGAGCAGGTCGTCACCGGGAGAGAAGGTGCCCTCATAGGCCTTGATGATTATCTCAAAGATCCCCTCTTTTTGCAGATATTCCTGACGCAGCTGCTCGATCCTGTCAAAGTCGGGTCGTACTTCCAGGGCTGAAACCTCAGCTTTGTCCTTTCGGGACCAATTTCGTACTACGCCGTTGTGGATCAGAATCATACCGACGTTGTCCTTGAAGCCGGGTTGTTGTTTGAGTTGCGCAACTGCTTCGGTAATATCCATAATTACGTCCTTCTTAAAATGAGGGTTGCAAGGTCGTGAGACCGCTTTGGGGTTGTATCAGCGTTCCTGCACTATCGGAATGATCAGTTTCTGGGATTGCTGGATGGCGCCATAGTCCATGTTATCATTATACTTTTTTAATAACCACAGGGGGATGTTAAATTTGCGGTTACAAAGATTCCAGATGGTGTCACCCTGCTGCACTTCATAGTTGATTTGATCCACCACCTGGTAGGCTGCAAAGAAGTCCTCTTCATTTTCCCTGGCGAAATCCGCGCGAAGATCGGCGAACTCGGCAGCAGAGATGGATTCATAGAGGACGGTCAGCTGCTGTCCGGGCTGGATGGTGTCGGTGACGGCGAGCTTATTGAGCTTGCGCAGTTTCGCCTCATCCAGTCTTAGCCAGTGGGCAAACAGCGGCAGGGTTTCATCTGGATGAACAGCGATCGTGTCGCGACTGACGGCTTCTTTGGCCACAGGTGTTTGGGCCGGATAGTGCTTCGGGCGCGCCTTGATTAAAGGAACCTGTCCTGTGGTGCCGGCTGGTGATTGGGAAAAGCGTTTGAAGCTGCCGCGGCTAGCCACCAGATGCGGCAGCAGGGGTTCGTCCGGTTTCAACCTGGGGTGCGAGGGGATGCGGAGTTTCTGGCCAACGTAGATCCGGGCGTCAGCATCAAGGGCGTTGGCCTGCAGCAGCACCTTGAGCGGAATACTGCTGGCGGCGGCTATAGCCCCGGCGGTATCGCCTCGCTGCACCCGATAGACCGATTCTGTCATCTGGCTGTTGGCAAAGATCCTGCTCGGCACCTTGGCTGTCAGCCGCTCGGTGCTCTTCCAGGCGGGCAGCCGCAGCTGATATCTCCGGGGGATGAGACGCGTGCCTTCATAGACAGGTTCTTTAATGGCCGGATTGAGCTTTTTCAGGTGCTGTTGGTTCACCTTAAAATGTTTTTCGACATCATAGATGTGGATGAAGCCGGGGAGGGTGTAGGTGGTGAACCTCAGCGCTGTGTCCCGGGGAATTGTTGGGTCTTGTTCAAGCCTTGCCGCAACCTTGCGGGCAGCCAGGAACTCAGCATAGAAGTTTCTGGAGGCAAAACCAAAACGTCCTTCCCGGTAGCTGGTGTAAATGGCCGGGTAGGTGCCGTGACTGGTTTGCGCCCGTAACATGCCGGCGGTGCCGTAGTTGTAGGCGGTGATAGCCAGGGGCCATTCGCCTAAAAGCATATAGCTGTTTTTCAGGTACTTGGCTGCGGCTTCCGCGGCGATGAGCGGGTCGCGGCGTTCATCCAATGCGTCATTTATCTGCAGGTATTGCTCACCGGTGGCCTTGGTGAATTGCCAGACTCCGGCAGCACCGAATTTACTGTAGGCTTTGGGGTTAAACGATGATTCAACATGGGGCAGGTAGGCAAGTTCTAAAGGCAGGCCGTAGTTGGCCAGGATCTTTTGAATGTCCCCCATATAGGCTCCAGAACGGGTCACACCTTCTAAAAACCGTTCCCTCAGGCCCCGCTGACTGCGGACGCGATCGGCTGCGGCCTTCATCTGTTCCAGGCGGTCGGGTCCGTTGAACATGGCGTCGACCCGTATCTCCTCCACGCTCACTGGAGGGTTTTTTTTGCCCAGGTCTTCGAGTATGTTCTTATATTTCTCCACAGCCTGCTGGATCGCGGTACGGTTGAGCCGCTCCGCCCCCGGGAGCTTTTTGTCGAGGAGTTGGACTGTTGCATATACCTTGGAGAGATCTTCCCGGTCATGGATGACCGCTGAATGGATGGAATGGCTGGAGTAGATCCTTTCCCAGAAATCCACCGCCGCTTTGATCTCGGGATATTCGGGAAACAGTTCACGAACTGCGGCTGAGCTTGGAGCTGCAAGGCCGATGGTGCCTGCCAGCAGCAGGAGAATTGCAGCGAGGCGAAACCATTGCCGGGCAAGGCAGGGAAGAGGAAGTGAACGGTCTGGTGACTGATGATGGGAATCTATCATATCTGAGTGTGAGGAGATCATTGTTGTGAATGCAGTGATTCCAAGATCTATAGCATACCTGGCAGGGCAGCGGAACAGTTTTCTGAGAGCTTGCCGGCGGATGGTTTTTTCTTCCTTTTGATATTTTCGGCAGGAGGAGAGCTGGCACTTAAGTTGCCTGTGTGGTCCGGTCTGTTTTGGTACCTGTGGGCCAGTCGCCTGCCAAGTGCAGGGAATAACGTTAATGAGAGTGGTAAAAGGAGTTTTTTGTGTATACACCGATTGTAGCGACGCTTGGCTATATCCTGTCACCTGATAGAAAAAAGACCCTGCTGGTCCACCGAAACAAGCGAAAAGATGACCAGCACCTTGGGAAATATAATGGCTTAGGCGGCAAGATGGAGCCCAACGAAGACATTTTTCAGTGTCTGGTCAGGGAAATTGAGGAGGAGGCGGGAATTACCTGCGTTGAGGCCTTCCTGCGAGGTACCATCAACTGGACCGGATTCGGGCCCAATGGTGAGAATTGGTTCGGCTTTATCTTCAGGGTGGACAGCTTTACCGGCGAGCCAAAAGAAACGAATGAAGAGGGGGATCTGGAGTGGGTGGAGGTGGAGCGGATCATGGAATTACCCATGTGGGAGGGGGACCGCTATTTTTTGCCCTTGGTTTTTGACGATGATCCGCGCATATTTCATGGTTACATGCCCTATGAGAATGCCAGGCCGTTGGGTTGGGAGTATACAAGAATGTAGAATATATGCGGTCTGGGGCCAGTTCTTTCCGCTTGCGGAAGATCGATTGCATGGTATAGTCAGCCTAAACAGATTTAAACAATCCTTACCCCAAGAGAAGGAGTAGAGATATGTCCCAGGAGAGCGAATTACGACGTCTTGAGAGCTTTGTCAGCAAACTGCTGGTGAGCTATCAGGAATTGAAGGTGGAAAACGACAAGCTGACCCAGGAGTTGCAGGAGCAGTATGAGGCCATCGCCCAGATGAAGGACAAGCTGAACATACATGAGAATGAGCGTGCCGAGATCAGCAACCGGGTGAACGGTTTGATTGACCAGATTGAAGAGTGGGAGATCAATCTGGGTGAGGAGGTATTTGATACCTTGACTCTTGACGATCACAGCGAACAGCGTAACCTGTTTACCTCAAGTGAGACTGAACCAGTCGTCGAAGGCGATCAGGCAGAGCAGCAGCAGGAGAGTGGCCGTACCAGCGACTATTAAGCGACGCAGACACAATCGTATCGGGGTGAAATACAGTTATAATGTCTGAAACTGAACGTTTGGTCCGGTTTGAGCTGTTCGGGCAGGAATTTAAATTTTATACGGCTGCCACTGAGGCAGAAATTGATGCTATCCTGACCCTGGTCCGCGAGCAGGTGGAAGGCGACCTTAGCGAGCGTACCGGAACACTGCCGGCAAGCAAGATAGCCGTTATGGCGTGCTTAAATATTGCTTCAAAATATGTTCAGTTAAAACAAGACTTTGAAACTCAAAAGGCCGACAATGAAAGTCGCTGCTACAACCTAAGCGAAAAGATACGAAACAGCCTCCCCCAAGGCTGAATCTGGCAGGTATATTTTGTTTTCGTTTAACGGAAAGTTTGCTATACTGAAGTCGAATTTGAACAAAGTTTTTTTGCAGAAAATAGTGTGATTCCAACTCACACGAGAATAGGATAGAGAAATTTCCCTGCGCTGTTGGTGATCTGCTGTGTGTGTTGAGCCAACTCTCAAAAAAAGGGTACCTCCCCTTTCTGATCAAGGAAGATCCGAACGGAATTTCCTGAAGCAGTTATGAGGCTGCCCACCTAATTTATTAGGTTTAACTGACCTGTCGACACGGCAGTGCGGGGAAGTCATTCGCTCAGGGCGAATACGTTGTTGTTTGCTCTGTTTATATATGCGGCCCATCGGCAGATGGCCGGTGAATTGGTCGAGTTTACTTTAACAAGACTGAGTGCAGCAGGGATGCTGTTTGAAAGAGATTACGGACATTAATGAAGCAGGATAGCTTTTTCAGATATCTGTTTTGAGTGTCAGATTTGCACGGCGCAAAGAGACGGTTGCCCGAAGAGATACACGGAGTTCGAGGGAGTGGCATCGGCCCGATACGCAGGATTTGCATGCAGCCTGTATCGGTGCGATGATACATGAGGAATGGTTTTTATGAATATGCGCAAGACCATGCAGGCTGGTTCGGTTGATTGCTGCAGCACCTATTATGACATGAGCCGGTCTCTTCCTCCGTTTACCTCAAGCTTTAAAGCAATTGATGACTCTGGTTTAACCAGCCGAAGATGTTCCCTGCAAAGATAAGGGAACTCTAGTCGGAAAAATGGTGGTTTTCACCCGTAAGAACCATATGCTCCGACAGCTGGATAATCACTCATGATCTGAATGAGTTGGGGACAGCCCCGACATCGGTAAAACTTCCTGGAGATCTTCTCGGTTTCGTAGTCCACCTTTTCATACGCCTGTTATTCCTTCCTGCGTGCGACCAGTTACAGCATACACAGGAAAGAATTTATGAGCGTCTTGAACCACCCTTCGCTTTTCATCATACTCGGCCTGACACTCGGCGCGGCAGTCGGCTATCTGTTGCGCAAACAGTTCGTTGAAGGTCACCAGCGAAATATCCAGGCCCAGAGTAAGCAAATCATAGAAACTGCCATCATCGAGGCAGAACAGCTCAAAAAAGAAGCGCTTCTTCAGAGCAAGGAGGAGGCGTATCAGATCAAGCAAGCCTACGAAAAAGAGCTGAAAGCGGAAAAAGACGAGATCAAGTCTGAAGAGCGTCAGCTGAATCGTAAGCGTGAGGCGTTAAAGAAGGATTGGGATAATCTCGACCGCAAGGGCAGGGAACTCAAATCCTTCCAGGATGAATTGCACACCAAGGAAACGGGCATTGCCGAGAAGTATAAAGAGGTGGATAACCTGATCGGCAAACAACGCTATGAGATGGCGCGAATTGCGGGCATCAGCCAGGAAGAGGCCAAGAAGATGCTGATGGATTCGCTGGAGAGCGAGGCTCGCATGGAAGCGGCCAAAAGACTCGCCCGTATTGAAAATGAGATGAAGATGGAGGCGGATCGTAAGGCCAAAAATATTCTGGCCCTGTCGATTTCCCGCTATGCCGGCGATTATGTCGCGGATAAAACCGTATCCATGGTGCCACTGCCCAACGATGAGATGAAAGGTCGGATTATCGGCCGGGAAGGAAGAAATATCAGGGCGATTGAAGCGGCTACGGGAATCGATATTATCATTGACGATACTCCCGAGGCTGTTATTCTGTCTGGATTCAATCCGGTACGGCGTGAAGTCGCCCGCCTGGCTCTGCTGCAGTTGATCAACGACGGCAGGATTCACCCGGGACGCATTGAAGAGGTGGTTGCCAAGGTCACCAAGGAGTTGGAGGTCACCATCCGGGAAGCTGGCGAGCAGGCGACGTTTGACGTGGGGGCCCATGGTGTGCACGTGGAACTCATCAAGTTGCTCGGCAGGCTCAAGTATCGCACCAGTTATGGCCAGAACGTGTTGCAGCACTCCTTGGAGGTTGCCTTCCTGTGCGGTATTATGGCGGCTGAACTTGGCTTGGACGTCAAAGTGGCCAAGAGGGCAGGTCTGTTGCATGACATCGGCAAGGCCGTCGACCACGAGGTCGAAGGTTCCCATGCCATCATCGGTCGCGATCTTGCCAAAAAATATGGGGAAACCGAGGACGTGGTTTATGCCATCGGAGCCCACCACGAGGATCAGCCACCCCAGTCGGTGCTCGATGTCCTGGTACAGTCTGCGGATGCGCTCTCCGGCGCGAGGCCAGGGGCCAGAAAGGAAATGCTGCAGAGCTACGTTAAGCGGCTTGAGGATCTGGAAAATATCGCCAACGCCTGCCAGGGGGTTGAGAAGTCGTATGCAATCCAGGCCGGCCGTGATCTGAGGATCATTGTCGATGCCAACAAAATAACAGATGATCAGGCGATCTTGATGAGCCAGGACATTGCCCGCTCCGTGGAAGAGAAACTGACCTACCCAGGCCAGATTCGGGTGACTGTAATCAGAGAGACTCGGGCCGTTGAGTACGCCAAGTAATGATAGAAAAGGTCAGTAATTCAAGAAAGGACAGGGCAATACCGTAATGCGATCTATTGAGGAACAGTTAGAACTGATTGAACGAGGTGTGGTTGATTGCATCTCAAGGGAGGAGCTGCTCAAAAAGCTCAAGAAATCCGCCGAAACAGGAGTGCCGCTGAAAGTCAAGGCGGGATTCGATCCCACCGCACCCGACCTGCATCTCGGCCATACCGTGTTGTTGCAGAAACTCAAGCACTTTCAAGATCTCGGCCATCAGGTCTATTTTCTGATCGGTGATTTCACCGGCATGATCGGTGATCCCACCGGTAAGTCAGAGACCCGTAAGGCTCTCACCCCGGAAGATGTTGCCAATAATGCGGAGACCTACAAACAGCAGGTATTCAAAATTCTCGATCCTGAAAAAACCGAGGTGGTGTTCAACTCCACCTGGCTTGGAAACCTCAGCTCCTATGACATGATCAAGCTTGCCTCCGAGTTGACCGTGGCCAGGATGCTGGAAAGAGAAGATTTTCGCACCCGTTTTGATGGCGGTAAACCGATTTCCATCCATGAGTTCATGTATCCGCTGATCCAGGGATACGATTCAGTGGCGATGGAGGCGGATGTGGAACTCGGTGGCACCGACCAGCTGTTTAACGTGCTGATGGGCCGTGACCTGCAGCGTTCCCGTGGTCAGGAACCCCAGGTGGTGTTGACAATGCCGCTGCTGGAGGGGTTGGATGGTGTGAACAAGATGAGCAAGTCCCTTGGCAACTACATCGGTATTACCGAGCCAGCCAATGATATCTACGGCAAGGTGCTTTCCATCTCCGATGAGTTGATGTTCCGCTATTACGAACTGCTCAGTGATCTTTCAACCCCTGAGATAACTGCTCTCCAGACTGGTATCGAGAAGGGGGAACTGCACCCCAAAGAGGTGAAAAAGCAGCTTGCCCGCGAGCTGACCGCCAGGTATCACGGTGAAGAGGCAGCGCTTGGGGCCGAAGCGAACTTCGAGCAGGTCTTCAAGAAAGGCGGTCTGCCGGATGATATTCCGGTTGTGGAAATTCAGGCCAACGAGCCCATATGGATTCCGCAGCTGTTGCTTGATGCTGACCTGGTTGCCTCCACTTCCGACGGGCGCAGGATGATCAAACAGAATGCCGTATCAGTTGATGGTGAGAAGGTCACGGATATGAAAGGAACTATCGCGCCCAGCGGTGAGATCCTGCTGAAAGTGGGCAAGCGGAGATTCAGTAAGGTGAAGTTCGTGTAATACCGTTGCCACGAAGAAAGAAAAAAAGCCGGTTCGTCCCAAGACGAACCGGCTTTTTTTGTTTATAGCCGACTGTGCTTACATACCCTTTTCACGACAGCTGCCGCAGATGCCGGTAAATTCAATATGGTGACCGAGCACTTCATACTTGCTGGCGTCCATGGCGGCCACATTGATGTGCTCCTGGACCGGGATATCAATATCATCGACCTTTCCACAAGCGGCGCAACGTATGTGATAGTGGGGATCAACAGTGGCGTCGAAGCGCTTCTGGGTACCGCCGACCTCGAGCTTGAGGATCACCCCGCTGTCGGCGAGTAATTCAAGGTTTCTATAGACAGTGCCGAGACCAATCCGTGGCAGCCGTTTACGAACCATATCGTATACTTCATTGGCTGTGGGATGTGACGTAACCTTGCCAAGCTCCTCGAGGATTACCTGACGCTGGGTGGTTAATCTCATGTTTGGTAATGATTCCATGGCATTGTCCTGCTAAATTCTTGTTTGTAATAAGGGTTATTAGCTGACATTTTATATCAAATTCAGAAATTATCAATGAAAAAGTCCACAGATGTACCCAGTTGCACCCTAGTGGCGAATTTTCAACCAGATGGGCAAGTGCCACAGCTCAGGGAGCTATGATGGAGCCATCGGCAAGCGGAGGGTTGAAGTAACCGAATCGAAGCGTTGGGCATTCTTTTTTCAGCATGTTGAGCCAGTTACGAACCCCCAGGGCTTTTTCTGTGGGTTGAAATCCTATGGTTTCCAGGTACCACTCCGGATCCATGTTGAGGTTTCTCAGCTGGATGAAATCGGGCTTCAATCGCTCAACAAAGCTGCATAATGTGTCAAACTCATTTCTTGAATCGGTAAAGCCTGGGAGGATGAAATAGTTCAGCGAGACAAACCTGCCATGGTCCTTCATCACCTCAATTGATCTTTTCACATCATCGAAACAATATCCTTTGGGACGGTAGTAACGAAGATAGTGTTTCTCCTGTACCGAGTTGAGGCTGACTCGGATGGAGTCGAGTCCGGCCTTGGCCAGTTTGCCGACTTTGTCAGGCAGGCTGGCATTGGAGTTCAGGTTGATGGTACCCCGGTCCGTTTTCTGGCGAATCAACCAAATAGCCTGTTCTATGGTGGCGGCCTGGAGCAGTGGTTCACCTTCACAGCCCTGGCCGAAGCTCACTATGGCCCTTTCGGCGGTATCGAGGTGAGCGACAGCCAGCTGGCTGATTTCCTGGGGCGTGGGTACGAAGGCGATTCTATCCTGGGTGGAAGGGCAACAGCCTGATTCCTGCAAGGAGATACAGCCGACACAGCGGGCGTTGCATTCTGGGGACGTGGGCAGCGGTGCTTCCCAGCGACCGAGGAAATAGTTTCTTGCAGCCGGACAGCCATAGGTGAGACAGCATTTCCCCAGATGCTGAATCAAGCGGTTGTTGGCGTTGGCCTGCAGAACTGCTTTGGTGCGGCGCTGCACAGTTCCCTGCTTGTACTGGTTGCAGTCCTGACGGATATCGAGGTCGCTGCGAAAGGCAGGTACCCAGAACTGGTCATTCCACCAGCCCACCGCTGTATAGGCGAAAAGTGGCAGGGTCGGAGCGCCCTCGCTGGTCTGGAAGGCGCTGCTCAGGGCGCTGGTGTAAGCCGGCGCCATAAAGGCAGCGACTGCCTGCACTGCTCGGCCAGGCGCATAGGGGTCTTCCTCCAGCAGCAACGGCTCACCGGTTGCCGGATCACAGCCGATGGGCAACCTCATGGGCAGAGTGAACAGTTCACTCCCCTCCGGCAGGGGGATCAGGTCCTCCAACTCCGGGCAAACGAACTCTCCTGCGGCGCTGCCACACATCTGCAGCTCTGAGAAATCTGTAATATTTCCCTGGTCATCGGCGATGACCAGGGAAGGAATTTCGGTAGGGTGAATCACTGGGGTCTGAGTACTCGCAGGACTGAATCGATAGCGCGATAGATATCGAGGTCGTCTCCAAAGACGTCAAGAATATCGGGATGGTTGATGAGGTCCTCAACGATATATTGGGTCAGGTAGAGACTGACGATGTTGGGATCCTGGACCAGGGTACGCAGTGGGGCAATTTTCATCTGCAGGTCGAAATCGTCGATATGCGGCAGCTTCTGAAGCTGGTCTTCGATGGATTTCTGGATGTTGGTCACGGAGCTGCACTCGATAACCTCGCGGTCGATGAGCCGTTGTACCAGTCTGGAAGTCAGCGGTTCCGCATGGTCTCTGGCAGTGCGAAACATTTTCCTCCGTTCGCGCTCACGTTTGCGGTCAATTGCACGAATGGTTTTGTCTGTCGATCGGTTAGCACTAATACTTACTTTAGCCATATATTTCTCCCGGAGGATGTCCGCCCGCCAGGCGGGTTATAACGTGGACTTCGGATTGTCTGTTCCCTTCAACCCGGTATATAAACCGAAATTTTAAATATCACTACTGTAAAGTTTGGCATACCCTTCCATTTTTGAAATTTGTTCTTCGGGCAAATCCAGCTGGTATCGCTGCAGGTACTCGGCAGCCATCCGATGGGTATTAAATATGGGTATGTTTCGCCTCAGATTTTCAATACCCTTTTGCAGGAAAACATTATCCTTTGCCGAATGATAAAAATCGCTGATCAGGGTGGGAAGCAGTTCGTAAAAGGAATTGGAATCTTCCTGGTACAACAGCGCTTCAGGCTTTTCACACAGGCTTTCCTGACTGATGGTGCCTTCTCGACCGAATTTCCACCCCGTTGAACCATTATGGTAACCTTCAACCCACCATCCGTCCATGATGGAAACGTTGGGCACCCCGTTCATGGCCGCTTTCATACCGCTGGTTCCGGAAGCTTCCAAGGGTCGTTTCGGGCAGTTGAGCCAGCAATGAACCCCGGAAACCAGTATTTTAGCAATGCTCATATCATAGCCGGGGATAAAAATGAGTTTGGCTAGCTGGTTACTTTTTTCCAGTAGCTCCTGCTGCCTGTTCAGTAAATCCATCAGGACGTGTTTGCCGGGTTCGTCGGCGGGGTGGGCTTTCCCTGAATAGATAAAGTACACAGGCTTGCCGTATTTGGCGATGATCCGGCAGAGCCGATCAACGTCATGAAATATAAGGTCAGCGCGTTTGTAGGTGGAAAAACGACGGGCGAAGCCAAAGGTGAGCTTATCTGGCGCAAGCAGATCATCAGGTTCAAGAACTGTCGAAAGGTAGTTGGGTGGATCAATCCAGGTCTCCACCGTTTGCAGTCGGTGTCGCCTTAGCATCTGATTGACATGCTCTATCAGTAGACGATTATCATGCCGCCATGCTGCAAGCAAGGCGTGTTGAAAGGACTTGTCTGCAGCGAGTTTGTCGATTCTTAGGAAAAGGCCGGGGTTTTCCCGCCAGCCTGCGAGATCTTGAAATTGGTCGAAGACTTTGGCACGTGCCTGGCTGATCCAGGTGAGGTGATGTACACCATTGGTGATTGCTGAAATTTTAGGAGTGAAAGCTGGGAACTGCTTGTGGGTTACATCGCGATGCAGCCTGCTGACACTGTTGGCCGAACGGTTGATGCGCATGGCCATGGCGGTGAAGTTGTACTGGCCGGGATGTTCATCGTCTTCTGCGAGTACATCTAAAATTGCACTACAGGTGGGACTGCAGATACCGCGGTATAGCAGCCTGTCGAATCGGTCATGACCTGCAAGAACCGGCGTATGAATGGTGTATACGAGTTTGTCGGCCACCTTTTCCGCCGCCGCCAGGATATCCTCTCTGTTGACTGTGGGGCGGCCACTTTGTCCTTGGACGGCATGCAGCTCCTCGGCCACCAGTTGCATGGCCACCACCACCCCATGCTGTTCGTTGAGGTGATAGGTATTGGGGTTGATACCAATTCTTCTGAGTGCCGGAAGAATGCCCAAACCGAGAATCCTGCGCTGAATGGCCTTAGTTAGAGAAGACTCGGCGTTGTAAAGTCTGGTGGCTGCCTGCCGGATGAGCGGTGGATTGGCCTCGAGGGCATAATCCAGGAGAATTTCAGGTACGAAATAGTCACAGTTTTGGCTGAATTCGAGCTTTACCCAGAGCTGGGCAAAGATGGGATGTTCTTGCTCCCTGTTCCGATCGTCTCGAAAGAAGAAAGGAAGTTCAATGGTGAGAGGAGTTTTCGGCTCTGCCGGGTCACGCAGGAGGTAGAGTCCAGGGGTATTTTCAGGCGACCATTTGACATCACAGGAGATCTGGCCGAGTTGCGAATCCACAACCTGGTCAAAGTATCCCTCTCGGTAGAGCAGGCTGACAGCCACAGCTGGGATATGACAGTCAGCAAAACTTTTCAGTGTATCTCCGGCAAGTACGCCGAGTCCACCACTGTAGGTGGGGATTTTGCAGCCCCTGGCGGTGAAGTGATGGAAAAAGGAGGTATCAGTTGAACTGGCTGCGCCACTTCCCTGCAGAGGTCTGTCCGCCTTGAGCATCTGCCGTACAGGGTCGTAGACATCGGGGTCGGCGGCAATCTCCATAGTAATATAGGCAATCACTTTTGTGTCACTTTCCGTGAGCCTGTTCCACACTGAGTCGAATTTTTTTTGGTTTATGCCAAAAAAATCGCCAAATTGGTTGCCTACCTGGAGGTGTTGTATCGAATCAGTAGTGGTTGACATGGTCATCTACTGGAAAAAAAGTTTTGTGTTGTATAACTTGCAGCTGGATGGAGCGGTATGGCTGCCGCCACGGGATGTAACACTTTTTTAATAATGGTTCAGAGCATTGCCGACTGTCAAATAGCGCGAGAAATTGAGATTTTGAAAAAGGTCGCAAAAGGTTTGATAAAAAAAATATTTCTTGAATTTAGTGTCCTTTCCCTTTTATATTCTCTTGTTTGAGAGTTGACAGTGAGTGACAAGTGTAACTCGTTGTTAGGACATTATCCCAGGTGTCTGCCAGCATGTAAACAAAGCATACAGAAATTCTAGGAGGTTCTGGTTATGATAGGAAATGTTCGGGCGGTATTGCCTGCATTATTGTGTGTATCTGTACTTACCCTTTCCGGTTGTGGTACAAAGACCGCTACAGATACTGAAATGAAGGCGGATACCGGCGATGCGATGGGCGCCGAGGAGCCTCTGGTAACAGAAAAGCCAGCAATCACAATCAGCGAGGGTCGCACCAGCGCCCCCATGCTGCCTGTTTACTTTGAGTTCGACTCTTCAGATATCCGCGGCGACCAGGTTTCCCGTATTCAGGTAAATGCTGATTTCCTGAAAGAAAACGCAGATACCGCTATCCGCATCGAGGGCAACACTGACCCGCGCGGAACCAAGGAATACAACATGGCGCTTGGCGAACGTCGTGCCCTGAGTGCAAAGAAATACCTCATGAACCTTGGTGTTGAAGAGCAGCGTATGAGCACCATCAGCTATGGTGAAGAGCGCATTCTGCTGCAAGGCCAGGATGAGCTGTCCTGGGCTCAGAACCGTCGTGATGACTTTGTCATCGTAGAATAATTGCAAATCCATCGGGGAGTCGGTTGCAAGGCTCCCCGTTTTACCCGGAGAAGGTAATGAATCTTAAAAAGTTTGTGGTAGCTGTATCTCTTCTCTGTGCTCTTGCTTTGGCAGGATCTGGTCAGGCCTTTGCCGAGGCAAAAGTTGGAGTAATGAATATCCAGAAGATCATTGCTCTCTCTGATGCAGGTAAGGCGGCCAAAAAGAAGATGGAAGCCAAAATGGCCGATCTCAAGAGCAAGTTTAAGGCCGAACAGCAGGAGCTTGTTGACTTGCGCCAGGAGATTGCCAAAAAAGGCTCTGCCTGGAGCGAAGATAAAAAGACTGCGAAGGCGCGTGAATTCCAGAAGAAACAGCGTGAGCTGAAGGAAAAGGAAGATGACGCCAACTTCGAGTTGAAACAGCTGCAGGAAAAAGAATTCGAACCAATTCTCAGTGCGCTTGAGGGTGTTGTAAATGATTTCGGCAAGAAAAATGGCTATACAGTCATTCTTGACACCAAAATGGGCGCTATTTACTTTGACGAGAGTGCTGACGTAACGAAGGCGCTGGTTAAAGAACTCAACAAAGCCATGGCGAAGTAAACAATCAGTTGTTTCATGGCACACGGGTTGCCGCCAATGATAAAAAACGATGCACGGGGTACCCCATGCATCGTTTTTTTCTTTTTTTCCGGATTGCCAGTCCTGGTACCGGAAGCAAGCAGAGAGGTCACCACGGCTGCTGAAAGGTGGAATGCAAGGTCGGCTGTACCCTAATAAGAATAGTAAAAAAAACAGGTAAATAGAACAAAAGGTAAGCTATGGCTGTTCGGAGCATGACCGGTTTTGGCCGGGGGGAGAGTGAGCACGGTGGCAGGATCTGGACTGTGGAGATTCGCTGCGTAAATAACAGATTTCTCGATCTGAAGACCAAACTGCCCCGGGGCTATGCTGGCCTTGAAGAACGTATCAGGAAAAAGGTCTCCGAATTCCAGCAGCGTGGCAGGGTGGATCTGGTTTTGTCGGTTAGTGGCGATTTCTCCGATCTGCAGCATGTATCAGTCAATCTTGAGATTGCCAGAAACTACCATCAGGCGCTGGGGCTACTCGCTGATGAGTTTGCCCTGGATGGCGAAATCACTTTGGCCCAACTCTCCTCCTACCCGGATGTCATTGTTCGTGAGCAAAAAGAAGAGGACCTGGAGGTGATCTGGCCCCATGTAGAGCAGGCCCTGGTCTCAGCGCTTGAAAGCTGCAGCCTCATGAGAAGCCAGGAAGGGGAGGCCCTCGTCTCGGATCTGCAGGCGCGCCTGGCAAGCTTTGAGGTTACTATCGACACCATTGAGCAGTCGGTGCCGCAGCTGGTCCAGCAGCGTGAGAACAACCTGAAGGAACGCCTTGAAAAGCTCCTGGACAATACCGAAATAGAGCCGATGCGGCTTGCCCAGGAGGTGGCCCTGCTGGCAGACAAGACCGATGTGACCGAGGAGATCGTTCGCCTGAGAAGCCACATCAAGCAGTTTGCCGCCTTCGTTTGCGAGGCTGGTGCCGTTGGCCGTAAGCTTGACTTCCTCATCCAGGAATTCCTGCGCGAGGTGAACACCATCGCATCCAAAATCAATGATGCCAGCGTTGCCCATCATACCGTCGATCTAAAGAGTGAACTTGAGAAGATGCGGGAGCAGGTGCAGAACATAGAGTAGTTTCTGTCTGAAACCATCTGCTTGAAACCGGAGCGTATTCACAATCCTCGGGTTTTGGTACGGGTTGTCGTTGAAATGTTGTACCGCTGCCAGTGCCGAGGGAATCGCCATGTTGGTACGTCAGCCGATTCAAGCTGGAATTTCAACTAACCAAAAGGGGAGCCGGTCATTATGTTCGGTGCGCATATCCCTTGAAAAGCATTGTGGAAGAGCGATGAAACTCTTGAACGTCGGGTTTGGCAATACGGTCATGGTGGAGAGGATCGTTGCCGTGGTGAACACCGGTTCCTCGCCGGCCAGAAAGTTAAAGGAACTGGCGAAAAAAGAAGGCAAGCTGGTTGACGTGACAGAAGGGAGGCGGACCCGTTCCATCCTGGTCATGGATTCAAACCATGTGGTCCTGTCATCCGTGCAATCGGATACCATCACCCAGAGAATGCAGGCACTGTATCCTGAATACCACCTGGCGGAACTGGAGCAGGGGCAGCATAAAGAAAAAGTATAAAAGAACTGCAACCAATGAAGAAAGGTTTACTGTTTGTCATTTCAGCCCCGTCGGGGACAGGCAAGACTACGCTGTTAAAGAAGGTGATGGCCCGTGTCCCGGGCCTGAATTTTTCTGTGTCACATACCACCCGGCCGCCGAGAAAGGGCGAGCAGGATGGCAAAGACTACTATTTTGTCAGCAAGGCCCATTTCGAAGAGATGATCGCCGGCTCGAAGTTTATCGAGTGGGCCAGGGTTCACGACAACCTCTATGGTACCAGCATCACGGCGGTACGGGATCAGCTCGATGGTGGCGAAGATGTCATTTTGGATATTGATGTACAGGGCGCTGCCATCATCAGGGATTCTGCTGAATTTGAGAGCGTGCAGATCTTTATTGCCCCGCCCAGTATTATTGCCCTGGAAGAGCGGTTGCGTAAACGAGATACAGAGGATGAGGATGTCCTGCGGCTTCGCCTGCAAAATGCCAGAACCGAGATGGAGGCTGTCGACAGCTATGGGTATCTGGTGGTGAACGACAAGCTGGAAGAAGCGAGCGAGGTGCTCGCCTCGATAATTATTGCCGAGCGGGCCAAAGCCCGAAGACGTCCCGGCGGCGAGCTGGTGAAGGTGGAAGTAAATTGATGAAAAAAGCACGTAAAGAAACCAGGCCTGCAGCAGAAAAGCGAATCAAGCTGACTGATGATATCCTGTTCGGCACCCATCCGGTGGTAGAGGCACTCACCAGGGAGCCCGGCAGGATAACGGAGGTCATCCTGCTGCAGGACCGCAAGGGGAAAAAGCAGGACGAGATTGTGGAGTTAGCCAGAAAAGCCAAGGCCAAAGTCTCCTTTGTCCAGTCTTTCAAACTCACTGGGGAGGGTGCATCGCAGGCCCGTCATCAGGGGGTGCTGGCGAGAACCAGCGCTTCCGCGCTGGTTGATTTTGAAACCATTGTCGAGCGGTTCAGGGCTCGGGTTGCGGCGGGCGACAAACCCCGGCTGATCGTCTGCGACACCCTGCAGGACCCGCATAATCTCGGGGCGATTATTCGCTCGGCGCTCGCCTCCGGCGTCACCGGCGTCGTGCTGACCAGGGAACGTTCGGCTCCCTTGGGCGGCACCGCCGCCAAATCATCGGCCGGAGCCATGTCGCATATAGATATCTGCCAGGTGACCAATCTGGCAACTGCTCTTAAAAAGCTTAAGGAGTCGGGAGCATGGGTGTTTGGTGCGATCAAGGACGAGACCGCCAGATCCCTTTACGAAACGGATCTTGCTGTTCCGGCCTGTATTGTGGTGGGCAGTGAGGGTAAGGGGATCAGGCCGCTGGTACGAAAAGAATGTGATATGCTGATATCCATTCCCATGGAGGGCAGCCTGGACTCCTTGAACAGTTCCGTGGCCGCCGCCGTAATCATGTTCGAGGCGATGCGTCAGGCGGGGCATACTGGTCAAAGCGGGACGTAACTCCTGAGCCCTACCGGTGTCGAGGCAAACTCTGGTTGCCGAAAAAATAAAAAAGCCTGTGGACGATCACCGATCTCCACAGGCTTTTTTATTATTTGAAGAACAACAGCTGGCGCTATTTTTTCTTCTGCTCCATCTTGGCTTTTAACAACGCGCCGAAACTTCCCATACTGTCATCAGGCTTGGCTTTCTTCTGACTTTTCTTCACATAGGTTGTAAATTCGGCTTTTTCTGCGTTTTGTTCGGACTCTTCGGAAACGTAATCGCTTGGCGCAAGGCTGATGCGACGCTCCTCGAGATCGATGGATTCCACGATCACTTCCATCTCCTGGCCCTCTTCGACCACCTCCCGCGGGTGATTGATCTTTCTGCCGCTGCCGAGTTTGGAGATATGCACCAGACCGTCCACACCCGGGCCGAGGTTGACAAAGGCGCCGAACTGAGCCAGGCGGACGACCTTCCCTGTGGCGGTGGAACCCTCGGGATAGTTGGTAACGGCCTCCTGCCACGGATCGGTCAGTGTTTCTTTGAAACTGAGTGAGATGCGATTGTTGTCCCAGTCAAGTTTCTTGATGATCACATTGACTTTCTGGCCGACAGTGAAGACGTCAGCGATATTATCGACCCGGCTCCAGCCGACTTCGGAGATGGGGATCAGGCCATCAACGCCGCCGATATCGGCGAATGCTCCAAAATCCCTGAGCGAGGTAATCTCACCTTCCACCAGGTCACCCTCGGACAGCTTCTGGCGCAGCTCCTCACGCCGTGCCTCCTGCTCTTCTTCCAAGATGGCCCTGGCCGATACCACGATATTTCTGCCGCCAGATTCAAACCTGGTGATGCGAAAGGTCATATGGGTGTCGAGATAGGTGGCGGCTGGATCTTCAACTCGCCGGAGCCCCATTTGCGAATAGGGGCAGAAGGCGCGGATGTTGCCGCCCAGTGTGACTTCAAAGCCGCCCTTGATCTCCGCCTTGACCAGTCCTTCGACCGGAATGCCGCCGTGAAAGGCATCTTCAAGCTGCTCAGCGCCAGATCCGCCGCCAAGTTTGGCGGTAAAGACCAGTTCCGAGCCGCTGGATTTCAAAAAGTAGACTTCAATCACATCGCCTGCGGCGACCTGAAGTTCTCCTTCTTCATTTCGCAGTTCGGCGCTGTCTACGATTCCTTCACTTTTGCCGCCGACATCCAGGAAGATGGATTCGCCACTGATATCGATGATGGTGGCTGAAACTTTCTGGCCTGGTTTGAAATGGCGAAGCTTTTTGGGGACTTCCTGGTTGAACAGGGCTTCAAAGCTGTCGTTGTTTGAGTCCATGTGCTTTTCCGTAAATACGATGTGCTTGAAATAGGGTTATAGGGTGATGTGGTTGCTGGGTGAAAGCCGCTCTGACGGGGTGCCACCGTAAATATTATCCATACTGTGAGTCTAAAGCTCCCGGCATGCAAGGGCTTTCAGCTCTTGTTCCGGCTCTGGCAGTGAGAACACCTTTTGAGCCGGTTAGCTCACCACTGGGTCCAGCTGAGGCTGAGTTGTGAATATCCCAGGTGACTGTGCATCAGTTGTGCTGCCGTATCGCCAGGGAAAGAACGCGATTTTGTTCACGAAACATCAGTCGTTTTTGACAGAGTTGGTCGATAAATGCAAGTATTGTTGGTCCTTTGATTGCAGGAAACTGACTTTGGAGCTCGTCCAGGCTTCGTATCTGGCTGCAGAAAAGGTAGATCTGCCGTGATACTCCTGTCAGCTTATGCCGAAGAGGCGGAGCATCAGGTACCTCTTGCCAGATCATGATAAAGCTGCTGCCATCGCGGTATCTGAGTGCAGGCTGTTGATTCTGCTTTCTCGATTTATGGAACTTCTGCCAGGCCTGGATCTTCTTCCTAACCGGTTGCCACCTGTTTTTTTGCTTGCCGCGGTCGCCCCGGTACTCCGAGGTGAGCAGTGTCAGGGAATTGAGTGTGTTTGATGGGAACAGCTTCTTGTTCTTGCTGTGGGCGAGAAGAGCGGTAATCCCGAATTCTTCCTGGTTACAGGCAACCGGAGAGCCGTGCCCGAGAAAAAAAGCAGCGGGGGCGAGTGGGTGAAAGGGGAAGACGTAGTCCAGGGTGTCGATTGTCTCGGCCACTTCATCCTGGGTAGAGCCAGGAAACTCCACGATCAGGTTGCCCTCAAGCCGGATGCCCGCTGCCAGGGCGTTTTTCATGATTGCCAGGTTTTCAATGGCAGTCACACCTTTGTCCATCTTCTTAAGAAGGGAGGTGGAAAGGGCCTCTATCCCCACCTGGATGGTATCGAGCCCGCCTTTTTTAAAACCCTTCAGTGATTCAAGGGAGGTGGTGCCCCGGATCTCGGCAAAAAATCGTAAATCCGGCTCCACTTCTGCCATGGTGGCGAAAAAGCGCCTACCTTCCTTGACCGGCAACGCGTTGTCACAAAAGGTGAAATCGAGACTCTGGTATCGCTTGCAGAGCGTGCTTAACTCCTCAAGCATTTTTTCAGCGGTTTTGTTCCTGTAGGTATGCCACTGCAGGTTCAGGTTACAAAATGTGCATTTGTTCCACCAGCATCCCCTGGAAAACTCCACCGGCAGTACCGGATTAAAGGGCGAATCGGGAAAGGCTCTCTGCAGCTGCTGGTAGTAGTGATCGAAATCAGGGGTTGGCAGACTGCTCAGATCGGCGATCTCAGGGCACGGAGTTGGTATAGGGTGCCGGTTTCTGGCATGGATCCGCTCCGGCAGCGGGCTGGACTTATCCGACAGGTGGTGAAGCAGGCCGACCAGGGCCTTTTCGCCTTCCCCGTCGACCACGAAATCGAGCCAGCGAAAATTGTCCAGCAGCGACTGGCCCAGTTTGCCGGCGCAGGAGGATCCGCCAAAGACGATGGGCGGAGCGCCGTCCAGGCTGGCAATTTTTTGCGAGATATACAATGAGGCGAGTAACTGGTTGAAACAGACAGAGAAGCCGATCAGCTGGAAATCGCTCCAGTTGATCCCTGCCAGCCACTGGTCGCACACCTCTGCCACGGCATTGACGGTTTTGGCAAACAGGGGCCGCTTTTTACCTGGACCTGGTGCGTGACCCAGACTCTTGTTAAAGAGTTGTTCCGCATCAGCAAATTTTTCCGTGAAAAGCAGGGCGGAAAAGACCGCCTCGCCTGCCCAGCTGCTGTCGGAGATCGTGGTGTAGATGTCTGTGCCGAGCGCTGCAGCGACGTCGAGGTAGGGGTGAAAACAGTCTACGGCGAACTCCCCTTCCGCCTCTATGTAGGCCTTCAGGGCGCCAAGCTGAATGGAAGGGCGGTTGTACAGCGCCCAGGGCATTGAGATCAGTGCCAGGCGCGACTGGGGCACTGGCGATGCAGATGGTTGCCCACTATCGGGAAAAGAGCTCATGGTAACTGGCTGCTACTGGCGAATGATCTCCGTGCCGGCCGGAGGGGTAAAGGAAAACAGCTTGCGGGCTTCACTGCGCCGGTTGCCCAGAAAGTCGACTGTGATTTTGCTGATGTTGATCACGGTGACGGTATCGAAGAGATCCAGCAGTTCAATCCTGCGAATAAGCGAGTCGTCATCGACCCAGAGGTGAATGGACTGCAGCTGGGACTGTTGCCCTTTGGGCACCAGCTTGATGATGTTCGGCATCTCCGCAGACCCGGAGGGCTGGTTGGTCATGTACTGTTCGTCCGGCGGCAGGATATGAAAACTCTCAGCGATTCGTGATCTGCCGCTGAAAAATCCATAGGTGACATCGTTGTCCAGCGCCTCCGCCGGGCTGATGATCAGCTGCTTGAGTTCCGCGAAGTACATGGAAAAGGTCTTACCGTCGCTGATCAGCACCTGCTGGTCGGGTGCGCTGTAGTTCCAGCGCATTTTGGGTGTGTTGTCGAGCTTGGAAAAATAGGCGGTACCGCTGCCCGTCTTTGCTCTGCCGCCAATCTGGCTCTGACTGCGCTGGTTAAAGGAAAAAGACAGGCTGGTCATGGCGTCAAATCGTTTCTGCAGCCTCTCTGCCACCTGTTCGGGGTATTCGTCGGCAAAGGCGGTGTTGGGTGGCATGGTGCCCAATATGGCGAGCAGGGTGAACAAGGCCAACAGGGGACTGCGGAAGATCATCGGCAACTTGGTGTGTATGGTTGTTCTCATAAGCGGGTAAACTCGATTGGTCGTTGGAAAATCGTGTTGGCAGTTTGTTGTGTGGACTCGGTCAGATCTGTAACACAATACCTGTGCTCCCCCGTTTTTTCAATTGAATCATGGAATTGCGGGTGGTTCATCAGGAATCCGTGTAAAAACCTGGCCATTGCCTCGGCCGGGTCCACAAGGTGAACCCGTTTGCCTATTCGGGGTTGAACGAGTTTTTTCAGTAGCGGGTAGTGGGTACAGCCCAGAATCAGCGTATCGATCTGCTGGTGCTTGAGCGGTGAGAGATATCTGCGCAGTATCATTTTTGTCTCTCTGGCGTTGGTAAAGCCTTCCTCGACCAGCGGTACCAGAAGGGGACAGGCTTGGGAGTAGGTCTTGAACTCCGGTTTGAGCGCGGCTATCTGCTGCTCGTAACTGCCGCTGCGGACCGTGGCCCTGGTGCCGATTACGCCCACCCTGCCTTTGGCGCTGCGGGCAATTGCCTCCTGCACTGCCGGACTGATGACCTCGAGAATCGGCAGCTGAAATTGCTCCCGCAGTGTTTGGGTGGCAACAGCCGATGCTGAATTGCAGGCAACGACAATAAGTGTTGCCCCCTGCTCTATCAGAAACCGAGTGTTCTCTATGGAGTAATCTATTATAGCCGCATCGCTTTTCGTTCCATAGGGCATGCGGGCCAAATCGCCGAGATAGCAGGTCGGCAGGTCTGGCAGCAGGTCGGTGATGGCACGCATGACGGTCATGCCGCCCACTCCTGAGTCAAAAATACCTATCATAAAGTTCTGTCAGAAAAAGTGTGGTGAACTGGGAAATCGTGATTGTACAGCTCCTGGCGAAGCAGCATGCTGCTCCGGGATTGATTGTCGCTCGCTCTTTCTATACCAGAAACGGGCTGGAACAACAAGCAGCCTGGGAGATTGTGAGGCGAGCTGAGGGGAATTGCGGTATATGGGAAAAGTGTGATAATCCCGGTCCCAATGTTGACATGAAGATGCAGGAGAATTATTCTAACGCCTGTTTTGGATTCAACATCACTGTTTGATATGGCCGCAAGGCTTTTCAACGAATTATTCCGAAGAAATTTCAGTAAAATAGAGATTGGAGCAGAAATGCCGGTTTACGAGTACGAATGTAATGCATGTCACAAGGTCCTAGAGGTTCAGCAAAAAATGGCTGATGATCCATTGACTACCTGTCCGGAGTGCCAGGGTGAGCTGAAAAAACTCATGTCCATGAGTTCTTTCCAGCTCAAGGGTGGCGGCTGGTATGCCGATGGCTACGCCTCTACCTCCGGAAAAGCGGGAACCAAATCCTCTGGCAGCGCACCTGCCTGTGCCTCCGGCGGTGGCTGTTCAGGCTGCCCGGCATCGACCGCATCCTGATCCTCATCACAGTAATCCGTCGCTTCTTCCGGGTACTCTTCACCCTCCAAGCAAACTGATAACTGGCCAGATCTCTAGCACTTTACCGCTTTGAGCGGCTGGCACTTGCTTTTGGGCAGGTGTCAGCCGTCTTGTGGTGTTCTGTGTTGCCGCAGCCAGTCTAGGCCGGGTTGGCAATTACCGCCATGGCATCGCCATAGGAATAGAACCGGTAACCGAGTTCAATCGCCTCTGTGTAGCAGCTGAGCAGTGTTTTTCTGCCGCAGAGAGCGGAAACCAGAAACATCAGCGATGATTCAGGCAGGTGAAAATTGGTGATCATGTTGTCTATCACCTTGAACCGATAGCCCGGATAGATATAGAGATCGCAAAAACCCTCCATCGCCTGCAGCTCGCCCTGGCCTGCAGCAAATTCTAGGGCTCGAACCGAGGTTGTGCCAACAGCCCAGACGCGGCCCCCGCGCTTTTTGGTTTCGTGAATTTTCTGTACGGTCTCGTCAGGGACCACCACATACTCTTCGTGAATGGCGTGATCCAGTATTTTCTCGGCACGAACCGGGGCAAAAGTGCCATAACCAACGTGGAGAGTGATGGTGCCGAAAAGCACACCTCGCTGCTGCAGGGTGTCGAGTAGGTCGGCGGTGAAGTGCAGCCCTGCGGTGGGTGCGGCAACAGCGCCAGGCTGGTTGGCGTACACGGTCTGATAGCGGCTGACATCTTCGCTGGTGGTTCCATTTTCCCGGGTGATGTAGGGCGGCAGTGGCACCTGCCCACTGGCTGAGAGGACCTCCGTGAGCTCCTGGTTTTGGTCATAAAAAATTTTCAGCAGGGCTTTACCGCCCTGGAAAAGCTCCTTCACTTCAAACCAAAGGTGCTCGCTGATGGTGAGAACAGATCCGGGGCGCGGCCGCTTGGAGCTTTTGATGAGTGCCTCAACTTCACCTTCACCGGGTCGGCTGTCGCTGAGAGCAGGGAAGCTGAGCAGAAAAACCTCGACCTTTCCACCAGTTTCTTTTGTACCGTACAGGCGCGCCGGGAAAACCCTGGTGTCATTGACCACCAGCATGTCCTTGTCATCGATGTAGTCGGTGATGTCCGCAAATCGCCTGTGGCTGCGGCTGCCTGTAGCGGCATCCAGAACCAGTAACCTTGAATTGTCACGCTTGTCAGCTGGCCGCTGGGCGATGTTTTCCTGGGGAAGGTGGTAATTATAAGCCTCGAGGGTGAAATCCTTGTCCATTGGGGTATACTGTCCCTGCGTAAAAATTGGTCTGATCAGCCGGCACGTAGTAGTCGTCCTGCTTTGTGGCACATTGTGCACTATAATGATCAGTAGTGAAAACGGCCAATCACTCCTTTAAGCCGCAGACAAGCGGCAAAAAGATGAGCTGCTCTGGCAAACCATGGAGTTGATCTCAATACCATGATACTCGCAGTTGCTGCAACTGAAATGGAAGCGGCCTCTTTTAGGAAGCGGATGGCCAATGGGCAGGGGAAAGGCAGCTGGTCTCTTCTTATCTCCGGGGTCGGGATCCTGGAAACCGCCGCCCGCTTGGGGCAGTATCTGGGCCGGCATCATCCGCGGGTGCAGGCCGTGGTGCAATTTGGCATCGGCGGTGCCTATATTGGCCCACCTGAAGCCGCCCGGCAGGCCGGGATACTCTCCCTGTGTCTGGCGGAAAAAGAAATCTTAGGCGACCTTGGCGTTGAGCTGGGGGATGCGTTGGAATATTTCTCCAAGGAGCTGGTCGCAACCAACAGTTATGCACTCAATCCTGTTCTTCGTGAACGGGCCATGGAGATCCTGGCGGCAGCTGGCCATACCCCGCTGGTCGGCAATTTCATCACCGTCAACAGCGCCAGCGGCACCTGGCGTCGTGGCGAACTGTTGCGCAGTCACTGGGATGGCCTCTGTGAGAACATGGAGGGCACGGCCGCAGCCCGCATTTGCGCCATGTATGATATTCCCATGCTTGAGCTCCGCGTGATCTCAAATATGGTGGAAGACAGAAACCTGCAGAACTGGCAGCTTGACCGGGCCTGCGAAATGGCAGGGGAGGTTGCTGCCATGCTGATAAAGGAGTTTTCATGAGTGAACCGCTCAACAGGCTGTCGATAGGCTACTCCCCCTGTCCTAACGACACCTTTATTTTCTACGCCATGATGCATGGCAAAGTCGATCTCGGTGGCCTCAGCTACGGCGAACCCTATCTGGAGGATGTCGAAACATTGAATAGCTGGGCCATGAAGGGCAGGCTTGATGTAACCAAGCTGAGTTTTCATGCTCTGGGTCATGTCCTTGATGAGTATTGCGTACTTGCCACAGGCAGTGCCCTGGGACGCGGTTGCGGGCCGCTGCTGGTTGCCGGTAAAGAGGTGGAGCTTGCAGAGCTTCGCAATAAGCGGATTGCCATTCCTGGCAAGTACACCACGGCGGCCCTGCTGCTGCAGATGCTGTTGCCTGGGTGCACCAACCTGGTGGAGATGCGTTTTGACATGATCATGGACGCCCTGCAAGAGGGCCAGGTGGATGCGGGAGTGATCATTCACGAGAGCCGCTTTACCTACCAGCAATATGGGCTTTACTGCTTGCAGGATCTTGGCCAGTGGTGGGAAGATTCGTCCGGCATGCCGATCCCTTTGGGGGCGATTGTGGCCAGAAGAAGCCTTGGCAGGGACAACATACTGCGCATTGAAAAGGCGATTGGTGACAGTGTCGAGTTTGCCTTCAACCAGCCGGAGGCCTGCCTAGACTATATACGTCAGCATAGCCAGGAGCTGGCCGAAGAGGTGGTGCAGAGCCATATCGGCCTGTACGTGAATGAGTATTCGCGCAATCTCGGCGACGAAGGGTTCGCGGCAATCGAACTGTTCCTGGCCCGGGGCCGGGAGGCGGGCGCTTTACCGGAGAGTGGTCTGGGGCTGCGCATATGATCAGGCCGGGCTGGTTTTTTTTAGCGCAACTGCTGGCTCAAGGGCAGGGGAGAGAACCATGGTAGCAGCCTGTTATGATCTGTCGGTGTATGGACTTGGTGCTGGCACCGGTCCTGATTTTCGCAATCACGTTCTCTCTTTGCTGCCGCTGTTCGCTGAAGCTGGCTTGAAGGTGGCGGTGGTCAATTTTCGGGTGAGCACTGCCTCAAGGGGGTCGGTTGAGCCGGCTCCTGAGCTGGTGGCAGTCCCTGCTGCAGGAACCAGCGCCGCCTACGCTTATACAGGTGACGAGTTGCGGCTCTTGGGCCAGGTAAAGCAGCTGCAGCAATGGTACGACCTGGTACTGATCGATGGCTGGACCGGCAATGAGGGGTGTTGGCAGCTGGTCCCTGAAAACCAGGAGCTGGGACAGGGGCGTGCGGCCGGGGAATACAGGCTGCCCCTGCCTGTCGGGTCGCTTTTGGCGGCTTGTGAGGTGATTTTGCATCATGCCGGCCAGCTGCAGCAGAATCGGCCTGTCTGGGCATGTGTACTGATCGGTGGCAAAAGCTCGAGGATGGGCCGGCCAAAACATCTGCTTGAGGACCAGGCAGGGACGACCTGGCTGGAAAGGTTGGTTCACCTCATTCAACCCCACGTGGCGGGCGTTGCTCTCTCCGGCAAAGGGGACGTGCCCGAATCGCTTGGTTCGCTGCCACGGCTACCTGATATTCCTGCTGTGCAGGGCCCGCTGACTGGGATATTGTCGGCCATGCGCTGGCAGCCGGATGTGTCCTGGTTGCTGCTGGCTTGCGATATGCCGCATATCTCGGATCAGGCAGTGCGCTGGCTGTTGGCCAGTGCCACCCTGGGGGTTTGGGCCGGCTTGCCGACCATTACCGATGGTAGAACCGTGGAACCACTTTTTGCCCGCTATGAACCGCAGAGCAAAGCGTATTTTGAGGAGCTCTGTGCAACCGGTGAGCGTCGTATCGGCAGGGTGGCGGTGTTTGCCAAGACCAGGGTCTTGCCTGTTCCAGCCCGGTTGCAGGGGGCCTGGAGCAATATCAACACTCCCCAGGAGTTGCAATCCGTACTGCTTTAAGCGAAATCTACCATTGGCAGGATGGGCGGATCCGTTGGAGGCTCTGTTGTTTCAGGCACAAGAGTCCCTTCTCCGTACCGGAGTGCGGGTTCCCCTGACGGCAGCCTGTTGGCACAAAGAGCGTTTGCCTAGCAGCAGACCCTCTTCATGACCTGACATTCCTTACAGACTTCGATCTTTTCTTCCCAGCTGGTTTTGGTGGTGGAGTTGCAGATGGTGCCGTTGATGAACCAGCAGATCTGTCCGGCATCAAACTCCCATGCTGGACATTGGCGACGCTTTTTTTCCGGGCAACGCTTTGTTTCCCAGCAATTCTTCATGTTGTGCCGCTTACCACTTTTTTGCGACAGCAGAAAGAATAACTGCCTTTCCACGTGGGCCGGAATGCCACGCCAACCCTGCTCGTAGCTGCTGACTGCTTTAAGTGAAGTGCCCAGCAAGGCTGCAAGCTCCTTCTGGGTTTTACCCAAACGTTTCCTGATCTGGAGAAAATCTGTATTTTCCATAACAATCCTAACCAAAATCAATGGCCTGAATACGCATGCACCAAAAGTGGTACACATTGCGCCACACTGCTGCCAGAAACGACCTGTGACATGCTGAAGAAACTCGTTTTCTCCACTTCAGCTTGCCAATGCTTCCTTACAAGCAGCGGGAGTATAAAGTCCTTAAGCTATCGTTAGGCAAAGTGTATACTTCTGGTAAAACAATTATATATCGTACTTTTGGTGCCACACTGTACCATGGAAGCACAGGATGCACAAGTTTGAGCGGCTCAAAAATATGAAATAGCCAGGCGGCAAGCTGTAGGCAGTTTTTATCATAAAAATCGCCTATCCCAATCCCAAGCGGGAAAGGAGACGACCGAAGGTGAAGAGCCTGACCTGTAGATTGTTTCTGCTGTTTTTTTCGTTTCTGATCTGCCTGGGCGGCTGTAAACAGGAGCGGAGCGGCGGGCCGCTGATGGCCGGAGACGAGGCGCCTGATTTCATGGCCCGGGATCTGGAAGGAGATATCATTGTACTCTCAAATCTTGAGGGCAAACCGGTAATCGTGAGATTTTGGGAAACCAACTGCAAGTTCTGCAAAGCTGACACTCCTCTGTTTAATCAATATTACGGGGAGTATCAGGATAAGGGCTTGTCCATTGTCTATGTGAGTGCCTTCTACGAGCAGCGTCCGGCGGTTGATGAGTATATCCGTCAGCTGGAGATCGAATTCCAGGTGGTGATGGATGCTGATGCCAGGCTGGCCGACCTGTTCAGTGTCAAGGTTTATCCACAGACCTTTATGATCGGCCCGGATAGACGAATCATTGCCACCCTGTTTGGCGGGGTCGGTGAGGCGGAGTTTGAAGAACTGCTTGGTGAATATCTGACTGAGAATTAAGAGCCCGGAAATACATGCTATTCAATGGAACCGATAGGGGGAGCTGATGACTATCACTGTTCGTATGCTAGGCGTTGCCGTGTTGCTGCTGGGCTGGGTGTTTGGAACTGCCTGTTTCTCCCAGGCCAGTGAAACGGAAGCATTGGCCGAGATAACCGGAGATGAACGTTGTCCGGTCTGCGGAATGTTCGTGGCCAAATATCCCAGTTGGGTGGCCCAGATACGCTTGTCGGATAACAGGGTTGAAATGTTTGACGGCCCCAAGGATATGCTGGTCTATTACTTTTCACCCAAGGATTATGGCGCGGGCGGGGCGACTGTGGAAGAGATTGTGGTGCGGGACTATTACACCCAGAAATGGATAGACGGCAGGTCGGCCATGTATGTGATCGGCAGTGACGTGTATGGCCCAATGGGCCACGAATTTGTACCCTTTGAGACCATGGAGGCGGCTGAATCCTTTGTCAAAGATCATCGTGGAAAGCAAATTCTTTCCTTCTCGCAGCTAAATGACGAGCTTGTGCAAAGTATGCGTAAGGGGCACGAGATGATGGGCGGCATGAAGAAATGAACCTTCTCAGTAGCCGGCTGCAGCTGTTTTGCCTGGCGGCCGCGGCGGTGATGCTGCTTGTACTGACGCTTCAGTGGAGTACAATGGAGCGACGGAGTGCTGTCCTGGAATCCTACGGAGCAGCAGCGGAGATCGCGGGCATGCTGGGGCTCTCTGATCTGGCACTTTCTACGGAGGCGCGCTATACCCGGCACCCGGCAGCCAGTGATAGGGTGGTGCCGTTTATGGATCATCCGTGTGCAATAGAACATTTCCCTTCGGGCTCATTCTTCAGACCGGTTCAACCATGATACTCCGGCACTCTTTTCAGCGGCAGCTGAATCTTCTCGATTATGCCCTGGGCTCGCTTACCAGAAAGAAAACCAAAAATTTCGGTATGGTGATTGTTTTCAGCCTGGTAATTTTCCTCTTCTCTTCATTGCTGCTGCTGAGTCGAGGCCTGAGCGAGCTGGCGACAGAAGTGCTGCAGCATGCCCCGGATATTACGGTGCAGCAGCTGTCCGCCGGCCGGCAGGTTGCCCTGCGCGCTGATGCGGCAGCGCAATTGGAAAATATCTTTGGGATTCGATCCGTTACTTCCAGGATTTGGGGCTACTATTTTGATGAGGGCAATGGTGCCAACTATACGGTGGTGGGCCTTGACGTTACCCCAAGCGAACTCCCCGGTATTTCCGCTGAGGCCAGAGCGGGACATTGGCCGAAAAACGGGGAGATGCAAGGCGTTGTCTTAAGCGCGGGCGTCCGCCGGACGATGGGGCTGGGCGACAGGAGGAGTTTTTCTCTGTTCCGGCCCGATCTGGAGCTGGTCTCCTTTACCACCAAAGGTGTGTTTGACAACCGCACTGCCCCAGTCACTGCGGATATGATGCTTGTGTCCCTGGCTGCGGCCAGAAACCTGTTTGGTATGGAAGAGGACCAGATTACAGATCTTCTGGTCTCTGTGGGCAACCCCAGGGAGACAGAGACGATTGCCGGCAAGATAGCTGAACGGTTGCCTGGGGTCCGGGTGTTGACCCGGAACCAGATCCTGAAAACTTACAACGTGGTGTTTGGCTGGCGCAGCGGTTTTGGCAGTATCTGCCTGTTGGCCTCACTGACGGCTTTTGCCATCCTGGCCTATGATAAGGCCTCCGGGCTCAGTAAGGAGGATGTGCGTGAGGTCGCTATCCTGAAAGTACTCGGCTGGCAGACGGCAGATGTTATGGCGGTGCGGTTCTGGGAGTCCGCGCTTGTGTCTCTGACCGCCTTTTTCCTGGGCTATAGCCTGGCGTGGGTACATCTTCTTTGGGGACAGGGAGCACTCTTTCAACCACTTCTGCTGGGCTGGTCGGTGCTGCGGCCTGAGCTGCACCTCGTTCCACCCATATTGGCCGAAGATATACTGCTCATTGTCGCCATTACGGTTCTTCCCTACCTCTGCGCCACGGTGGTACCGGCCTGGCGCAGTTCGGTGGTGCGAGCAGATACGGTGGTCTAAGATGCGAATTGAGCTTGAAGCGGTAACCAAGATTTATAACAGGGGAGAACCCCTCGAGGTGATTGCACTGCATCGGGTAGACCTGTCGATCAAGAGCGGTGAGATGCTGTGCCTGCGGGGAGCTTCCGGTTCCGGTAAGACCACCCTGCTCTCCATCATCGGCTGCGTCTTTCCACCGACCAGCGGCAGGGCCGCGCTGGGCGGGGAAAAGGTTTCAAGGTGGCCGGATCATTTCCTCTGCCGCTTCAGAAGAGAAAAAATAGGATTTATTTTTCAGGACTTCAATATTATCGGCGATGTCAGTGTAATCGAAAACGTCTGTCTGCCGCTTTTGCCGGCAGGTGTGTCGCTGCCTGAACGGACCAGAAGAGCCACGGCCCTCCTCAGCCGCTTTGACGTGTTGGATCGCGCTAACTTTAAAGCGAATGCTATTTCCGGTGGGGAGTTGCAGCGGGTGGCAATCTGTCGGGCGCTGATCAACGATCCCCCCATCATCATTGCCGATGAACCCACCGCTCACCTGGACTCCGGCCTGGCCGCCTCCTTCATGGATTCCATGGCGAAACTGAAGCTGCAGGGCAAGACCATCGTTATCGCCTCCCACGACCCCCGCGTTTTCGAGCGCTCAGAAATAGACAGGGTGGTTGATGTAATTGATGGCAGGGTGGTTTCGGCAGCCGCTTCAGGGGAGGGTGAAGGGGGAGCGGTCCCGCAAAGAGCCAGGGCCAGGGGGGATTGAGCATGCTGGTGAACGGCTGGGCCATCGCCTTGACGATCTGTTCGGCAACCACGCTGTTTCTCGCTCTCATGGCCGGCTGGTGCGGGGCCAAGGTGGTTCGCTATTGGGATCACGGGGCCGATACCACTCGCCAGATCACGCTTGAAGCTGAGGTGTGGCTTACTTCCGCCCTGATGAAGTACGCCCTGTTCTGTCAGGTGGTGTCCCTGCTGGTGCTGGTGCTGGCGGCAGATGCCTTTTCCGAGGTGCTGGTGGGGGCCATGTGCGCCACGGGTGCTTTTTTAGCAAATGATTATGGGATTGCCACCTTGGTGCTCAAGATTGTGCTGGTCTTTGTCAGTGGCTACTGGCTGCTGTTGAATCATCTCGATCGCCAATCGGCGAGTTATCCCTTAGTGAAGGTAAAGTATATCCACCTTTTTTTTCTGCTGCCCCTGCTCGTTGTTGATGCCGTGTTGCAGTTTTGGTACCTGGTTGAGCTCGAGCCCGATGTGCTCACTTCCTGTTGCGGGGTCCTGTTCAGGCCCTCGGCCGGGGATGGCTTCAACCTCCTCGACCCCTATTCACCACGACTGCTGCTCACCATCCTGTACAGTCTGGCTGCACTGCTTGTGTTTGCTGGCCTTCGGCTGCGGCAGGGGGCCAACAACAGCACAACTGTCCCATGGTTGATTATGCTGATGGTAGCCACTGGCTGGCTGCTGTTTCTCCCTGTGGCCCTTTGGGCTATTACGGTGTTCTTCTCCTCCTACATCTATGCCATGCCCTCCCATAGATGTCCCTTTGATCTCCTGCAGGCAGGCTATTCCTACGTGGGGGTTCCCATTTATCTCAGCCTGTTTTCCTCTACCTTTTTCGGGGGGACCTCCGGGGTGGTTCAACCGCTGAAAACGATGACGGGGCTTGCTGAGCCTGTCAGGAACTACTGTGCGGTGGCAATCCCGGTGAGTATCATTTCCCTGCTGCTCTTTCTTGCTTTTACCGGCTATGCCCCTTTGCGCTATCTGTTGCTTGGGGGAGAGTAGCTTGAGCTGTTAGTGAAACGGCGACCCTCAGCAAATCCCAGCGGCTTTTCCTTGAGCAGGCCGTTGGTCTGCAAGCAGTGGAAACGTGCCAGGAAATACTACCAATACGGATTGTTGCTGCTTACAATAAGAGAAAGTGCAGACAATGAAAATCGGTCCTTCTCGGATCACTCTTTGCATCCAACGATAGGGAATTGCCATGCTCATCGACTCAGGCAGGATAGTTTCAGATTTCGATCCTCACTTTAAGGTATTTCATGAGTTGATGCAGTTTAAGGTGCAGGAGATCCTCCTGGTGTCCAGCCTGTACGACGCCTTTATCATGGAGGAGGACGGCAGCCTGGCTACCCGGCTGATTAAGGAGTACCATGGGCTGAACCTGAGCAAGGCTCCGAGAATAACCCGGGTCTCAACGGCGGAGGAGGCGCTCGGCATTCTCAAGCGGCGCCCTTTTGACATGGTCATGACCATGCCCTACCTGGGCAGTATGGACGCCTTCGAGTTGGGGGCTGAGATCAAGAAGATCCGGCCGGATGTGCCGGTCATCCTGGTTGCCCACCATATCCGTTCGACCTTTGCCGACAAGCTCGACTCCCATGGAGTCGACCGCATCTTTCTCTGGTGCTGCGAGGCTGACCTGCTGCTGGCCATCATCAAGAACGTCGAGGACCACCGTAATGTGGATGACGACATCGAAAGGGCCATGGTTCGGGTGATCATCTATGTGGAAGATTCTCCTGTTTACAGTTCCCTGTTTTTACCGATGATTTACCAGGAAGTGGTGCTGCAGACCCAATCTGTACTGGACGAGAGCCTCAATGAGCGGCACCGGCTGCTCAGAATGCGGGCCCGACCGAGAATTCTGATGGCCACCAACTATGAGGAGGCCATGGGCCTCTATGAGCGGTACAAGCCCTATGTGTTTGCCATAATTTCCGATGCGAGATTTAAGCGGGCAGGCGAAGTCGATGCTGAGGCCGGCTACTCCTTCTTGCACCGGGTCCGCCAGGAGGTGCCGGATTTGCCGCTGCTGATGGTCAGCTCGGAATCGCAAAACAGAAAAAAAGCCGAGAGCCTGCCGGCAATTTTCCTCAACAAGGATTCCCCGGACATTCGTGAGCAAATACATGATTTCTTTCTAAATTATCTGGGGTTTGGTGACTTCGTCTTCAGGATGCCCGATGAGACCGCAATTGGCCATGCCTCTACCCTGTGTGAGTTTGAGCGGATGCTGGCTGAGATTCCAGACGAGTCCCTGGAGTATCACGCCAAGCGAAACCACTTCTCAAACTGGGTGATGGCAAGAGCTGAGGTGGCCCTGGCCCGTCGTCTGCACAGCGACTACATCTCCAACATCGAAAATATTGCCGAGATGCGCGAGGATCTAATGTTTAAGGTGCATTCGCTGAGGAAGTTGCGCCAGCAGGGGGTTGTGGTCAAATTCAACCATGCCGACTATGACCCGGATATCATGGATTTCGTGAAAATCGGCGAGGGCACCATGGGGGGCAAGGCCCGGGGGCTGGCCTTTATGTGGGCCTGTTTGCAGGGAGCCTATTCCGAGGGATCCGTCTTGGCCAATCATACGGTGACAATCCCCAAGACCTGCGTTATCACGGCCGACGGTTTCGATGCCTTTGTAGCGGAAAACAACCTGCAGTACCTGCCTGATATGGCCGATGAAATGGTCGCGGACCTCTTTCTCGATGCGACCCTGCCGGCCTGGCTCAGAAAACAGCTGGCGGGATTTTTGAAAAAGAATACCCAGCCCCTGTCGATTCGTTCCTCGAGCATGCTGGAAGATGCCCAGTTCAAGCCATATGCAGGGCTCTATTCCACCTATTTTCTGGCCAATAATAACCTGGATTTTCAGGAACGCCTCAGCCAGTTGGAAAGCGCCGTGAAACTCGTCTACGCCTCCACCTGGTTTGCAAGTCCTCGGGCCTTTACCAGGACCTCCAGTCAGGGCCGTGAGGATTCCATGGCCATCATCATCCAGCAGGTGGTGGGCAATCGCTATGGCGATTACTGGTATCCTTCCATGGCTGGTGTGGCACAGTCACACAACTATTATCCGGTGATGGGGATGAAACCGGAGGAGGGGATTGTCCATGTGGCGCTCGGGGTGGGCAAGACGGTGGTGGAAGGGGAAAAATCCTTGCGTTTCTCCCCCCACTACCCGAAACGGTTGCTACAGTTCTCCTCCGTTGAAGATATCCTTGAAAATTGTCAGCGCCAGTTTTATGCATTGAATATGCTGGATAACACCTGCCTGAAGCGATATGGTTCCAACCTGGTGAAGCGCTCGGTCCAGGAGGCGGAAAATGAGCTACCGGTACAGTTGCTTTCTTCCACCTATTTTGCTGACGAACATGTCATCCGTGACGCGGTGCTGCCCGGCCTGAAGGTGATGACCTTTGCCCAGCTGCTGAAATATGACGCCTATCCCATCTCGGAGATCCTGTCAGAGCTGTTGAGCCTGGGACGCAAGGGCATGGGTTGCGAGGTGGAGATTGAGTTCGCGGTGGCGCTTGATCCCGAGCTTCAGCGGTCGACCTTTTATTTTCTGCAGATCCGGCCCATGGTGACCGGCAGCGAGCGGGCGGATGTGCAGATCTGCGACTCCGATATCGAAAACGCCTTCAGTTTCTCCAGCCAGGCATTGGGGCATGGCAATTTTGAGACCATGGCCGATCTGGTTTATGTGAGCCCCGAGGATTTCGACCCGGCCCAGACCCGGCAGATTGCGTTGGAGATCGGGGCTATAAACAGGAAACTGACGGCAGAGCAGAGACCTTTTTTGCTGGTTGGACCGGGAAGGTGGGGTTCCGCCGACCCTTGGCTCGGGATTCCGGTACAGTGGGCAGACATTTCCCGGGTGGGAGCGATTATCGAATTACGAAACACGGCCCTACGGGTGGATCCTTCCCAGGGATCGCATTTTTTCCAGAATATCACTTCCTTGGGCATTCCCTATCTGACCATAACCGAACGGAGGGGCGAACAACTGGCCAAAGGCAGGGAGGAGGACTTTTTTGACTGGCAATGGCTCGGCGAGCAGCACGAGGTTGAACGGCTGAGATTTGTGCGGCATGTCAGGCTGGACCAACCGCTGATCGTCAAGTGTGACGGCAAGAATTCAGAGGCGTGTATTCTCCCCGGCTCTGTCACCAGGGAGCAGCTTTGTGAGATTGAAGGAGAGAGAGTGTATAATCAGCAATACAGCTAGGGAGTGGTCGGAGAACGTTTCTGGTATATCTCTTTCTGAATCGGCTGAGGAGGGACAATGGATGAGATAATGAGCCTTGTAAAGCAGCGCGACCCTGAGCAGCGTGAATTTCATCAGGCTGTTCAGGAGGTGGTGGAGACGGTGAAGCCGGTCCTGGATCGCAACATCGCTTACCGGCAGCAGGCGGTGCTCGAGAGAATCACCGAACCGGAGCGGGTTATCATGTTCAGGGTTCCCTGGCAGGATGATGATGGCCAGGTGCGGGTGAATCGCGGCTTCCGGGTCCAGATGAACAGCGCCCTTGGCCCCTACAAGGGCGGCCTGCGTTTTCACCCCTCGGTGAATCTCGGCATCATCAAGTTTCTGGCCTTTGAGCAGGTGTTTAAAAATTCACTGACCACCCTGGCCATGGGTGGCGGCAAGGGCGGCTCCGATTTTAACCCGAAAGGCCACTCGGATGGCGAGGTGATGCGATTTTGCCAATCGTTCATGGCTGAAATGTATCGCCACATTGGCCCGGACACCGACGTTCCGGCGGGTGATATCGGGGTCGGGGCCAGGGAGATCGGTTATCTGTTCGGCATGTACAAGAAGTTGAGCAATGAGTTCACCGGAGTGTTGACGGGCAAAAGCCTGAACTGGGGCGGGAGCTTGATCAGGCCCGAAGCCACCGGTTACGGTACGGTCTATTTTGCCGCGGAGATGCTGGAGACCAGGGGGGAGACTTTGGAAGGAAAGGCCTGTCTGATCTCCGGCTCGGGCAATGTGGCCCAATACACCACGGAAAAGATCCTGGAACTCGGCGGCAAAGTCGTAACCCTGTCCGACTCATCCGGCTACGTCTATGATGAGGAGGGGATCGATTGCGAAAAACTCACCTATGTCAAACATCTGAAAAATATAATGCGGGGCCGGATCAAGGAATATGTGGAGAAGTACCCCCAGGCGGTATACACTGCTGTAGACCCCACCCTCGACCATAACCCGCTCTGGAGTCATCGGGCCGACTGCGCAATGCCCTGCGCCACCCAGAACGAAATCAACAAGGTGGATGCGGCCAATCTGCTACGGGGTGGCGTCAAGCTGTTGAGCGAGGGGGCGAACATGCCCTGTACACCGGAGGCCATAGATATCCTCATTGACAGCGGTGTGCTGTACGCTCCGGGCAAGGCCGCCAATGCCGGTGGTGTTGCCGTCTCGGGGCTGGAGATGGCCCAGAATTCCATGCGGCTGTCCTGGCCGCGGGAGGAAGTGGATATCCGCTTGAAGCAGATCATGAAGTCTATCCATAAAACCTGCCTTGATGCGGCCTCGGAATATGGGGCCGGCCAGAATTATCTGGTGGGGGCGAATATTGCCGGATTTATCAAGGTGGTCAATGCCATGCTCGATCAGGGACTGGTCTAAAAGAGAACTGACAGGTGGTGGCTGACTTCCCAGTATAGGTTGGACGTCAGCCACCACCCGAGACTGGATATAGGAAATCTTGACGACTGATTACGATACAGCTTGTGCTGCCGAGTTTGCAGCACTCCAAAACAGGGTGGACAGGTATTTTGTCGACCTGACCACCGACTGCCCATACGGCATGCCCTACACGGCCAGCTTTCATCAGGCGATGTTCGGGCCGCTGACGGACAGGGCAATGGAACTGTTTCTTGCAGCGGGTTATCGTCGCAACGGCAACTGCCTCTATAATATGCGCTGTGCCCAGTGCAGCGCCTGTATTCCCATCCGGATCAGACCCAAAAACTTTACCCCCAACCGAAATCAGCGCCGAGTTGCCAGGAAGAACAGCGATCTGAACATCCGCTTGACCCCGGTGGATATGGATCATGACAACATGGTTCTCTGTGATCGCTTTCTGCAGGCGCGGTATCCCCAGGAACATAATACCGCCGAGGGTTATTACGGCGGTTTCTTCTGCAATACCATTGTAGATTCGGTACGCATCGAATTTTTACTCAAAGACCGGCTCGTCGGCGGTTCAATCGTCGATCTGGGCGGCAATTGGATGAATGCCGTCTACTTCTACTTCGACCCGGATGAGTCGGCCAGAAGTCTCGGCACCTTCAATATCCTGAGTTTGGTGGAGATGTGTCTGGACTATGGTATCGACTACCTCTATCTCGGCTACTTCATCAAGGGGGTTGCCGCCATGTGCTACAAAGATCACTTCCGTCCCCACGAGCTTTTTCTCGCCGGCACGTGGCTGGAATCTTCCTGATCGCATTCAGCGCCCGCCCCAAAACTTTTCATGTCCCAGCGCGTTGCCTGGTTCAGCTGACGCCTGCTGCAACTTTTTGAAATACCAATATTTTATTATTTTTCAAGTATGATCAGTAATTCTTTGTAGCTAGCCGGTATAGTTGGGGAGCAGCTGGGAGGCTGGAGCTGTTTGACGAAGCGTTTTTTTTTGTGATAAGCTTTAACATGCTCAAAATTTATGCACTTTTTTTCGTCAGAATCCATATGTTGGAGGGGGGATATGAAAAAGTGGCATATGGAAGGAATTGTCAGTTATGTAGGCCGTAACGGCTCCAAGCTTGAAATTCCTCATCCTGGTCAGCAGACGTTGTGGTCGCAGAGTGTGTTAGAGAGAAAACGATCAGAGTTTATCTGGGTGAAAGCCATGCGAACTGTTAAAGAACTCATGCTGCGCCAGCAATGAGACTTCTCTTTCGTACTCAGGCAACTCTCTTTAGCGGAGTGCGTTCTGCCGCGTGACCATCACATGGGCAGGGTGAACAGGTTGGAGAGACGACGATATGCACGAGGCGAGATTATACATCAGGCAAAAAGGTTACGTCCAGTGCCAGCTCTGCGCCCACGAGTGTAAGATCCGTGAAGGGAAGCGGGGGCTCTGCAACGTGCGGGAAAACCGCGAGGGGGAGTTGTATACCCTGGTATACGGGAAGCTGATTGCCGAGCATGTCGACCCCATTGAAAAAAAACCGCTGTTTCATGTGCTGCCAGGCACAACCTCCTACTCCATTGCCACCCGGGGGTGCAATTTCCACTGTCGGCATTGCCAGAACAGTTCCATCTCCCAGGTCGCGCCATCCGATGACCCGACCCGGTTCTGTTTAAGCCGCACCCCCCAAGACGTGATAGATGCCGCTCTTCGAGCGGAGTGCAGGACGATCGCCTACACCTATGTCGAGCCCACCATTTTCTTTGAGTTTGCCTATGACTGTTGCAAGCTGGCCGCTGACAACCAGTTGCATAACGTCTTCGTCTCCAACGGCTATATGACCAGCCGTGCAGCCCGTGTTATTGCCCCGTTGTTGACAGCAATCAATATCGATATCAAGTCTTTCCGCGATGAATTTTACCGGAAGGTGTGCGGGGCCCGCCTGCAGCCGGTGCTGGACAACGTAAAGTTGATGCGGGAGTTGGGGGTATGGGTTGAGGTGACCACCTTGGTGATCCCTGACCATAATGATTCGGCGGAAGAGTTGGGGGATATCGCCAAGTTCCTGGCTGATGTGGATAAAACCATTCCCTGGCACGTGACCGCCTTTGCTCCGAGCTACAAGATGCTCAACGTCAATCACACACCCCGGCGGACCCTGCTCAAGGCGCAGCAGATTGGCTTTGAAGCCGGGCTGCACTACGTCTACGTCGGCAACATCCCGGGTAGCGGCGGTGAAGACACCAGCTGTCCCTCCTGTGGAGCAGTGGCAGTCAACCGGCTCGGCTTTTCTATCCAGGGTAAGTCCATGGCCGATGGCAGATGCCAGAAATGCTCTGCCGCCATTCCCGGTGTCTGGTAAATTCCCAAACTAACCTGCAGTTGCGCGTTCCACCTCTTTAGTTGCACTTTTCCGTTTTCGAAACAGCGAGATGCTGATCTGGGTGAGCAGGATTGCAAAGACCGCTGCGGCGAGCCCCAGCAGGACGTTGAAAAAGGGCGGTGCGGCGAGAGCGATGCGTATCATCAGGGTGGATAGGGCAAAGCCCGAGTTCCGAAACATCGCCTGGAAGGATGGCTGAAAGCACTGGGCGATCAGCACCACCAGGATATCGGACAAAATCAGTATGGTGTAGAACTGATGCAGGAAGTCACTGTGCTCCCTGCCGGCAAGTGAGTCGAAAAAATTCCCTATTCCCATGTAGATAAAGGCAAAAAGCAGCAGCAGGGCGATGCCCTTTTTGGCTGCGACAAAAGCATAGAGATCGGTTGGCCGCATCGCCTCTTCGGAGGCCCTGGCCTGCACAATGTAATAGTAGCCGAGCAGTGCGAAGATCAGTAAGGCCCCAAAACCGTCGGAAACAATTCGCAGGATGGCCTCCTCGTTGCCTTCATAGATCAGCGGTTCGGGAAAGTTCTCCAACTCCTTGAAGGCATTACGCAGCAAGATGAGGGAGAGGATCTCGAACTGTTTCCCCACCGATTTGGAAAAAGAGCAGGGCAGGGTGAAGACCAGACTGATCACCTCAAGAATCAGCACCACGGTAAATGCGGTGGAGATGGCGTGGAAATGGTTGGTGGGGATGAAATCCAGCACAGCGTAGGCGAGCAGTCCCTGTCGCTTGAGTTCAATCAGCACGACATAGAAGAGAAAAAAGAGCACCAGGGCAACCGAGATTTTGCGATACATCTTCTCATGTTCCCAGTGGTAGTGGAGCGGATCGAAGATATAGGTAATTCTATCGTATAAGTAATTCATTGGCTTTTCATGGTAGTGCCCGTCAACACAATTGCGGCCCGGGTGGAGAGACCATCGCCGCCTACTGCGGTGCCTGGCTGTGCTGTCGTTGGGGATAAAACTCTAAATGCTATTGATAATCATTTTCAGCTGAAAGTAGCATAGAATCCTGAACATGGCAAATGATTAATCGATAATTTATTGGTTGTATTTCTAGTTTGTTGGCAAGGGTGGGCCAAGTCGGGGAAGGGTGAGGATATCGCTGTCTTCAGTTTAAATGAGCATTAAATCTTTAGGGCATTCATCGGACCCGGGGGGGCAGCGCAGGGGTGATTCCCTGTTTTTGGTTGCAGCCAGAGGCCATCAGCGCTAGGGTGTTGGCTCTCTTGGTAATTTATAACCCCGCCAGCTATCTTCTCATCCGGAGACCACTGTGGATCAGGCATTGAACATCTCCTTGCTGTCACTTTTCATTCCGACCTTTATTTTCGTCTCGGCCACGCCGGGAATGTGTATGACACTCTCCCTCACCCTGGGGATGACCATCGGTGTGAAGCGTACTCTGTGGATGATGGCCGGCGAATTGTTCGGTGTGGCCATTGTCTCTGTGGCAGCCGTCATTGGCGTTGCCTCGGTCATGCTCAATTATCCTGCACTCTATCTGCTCTTGAAATACTGCGGCGGGGCCTATCTCGTCTACCTTGGTATTCAATTGCTCAGGTCACGGGGCAAAATGGCTCTCCAGGAAGACAGCGGGAGCCCGGCCAGCAACTTGGGCAGAATCCAATTAGCCATGCAGGGCTTTGTGACAGCCATAGCGAACCCCAAAGGTTGGGCGTTCATGGTCTCCCTGCTGCCGCCTTTCATCGACACCAGCCTGCCTTTGCCGGCGCAACTCAGTCTGCTGGTCTTTTTGATCCTGGTCATCGAGTTCTGTTGCCTGCTCCTCTATGCCGGGGGCGGTGTCACCATGCGTCGGTTTCTGCAGCGGAGTGGTAACGTGAGAAAGATGAATGGTCTTGCTGGACTATTAATGATCGCCGTGGGAGTGTGGCTGGCGACTGGATAATTACATTTTGCGACATCTCCTCTCTGGAAAAGAGAATGGGAATTCTTATCATTGTTAAATGAAAGAATTTTCAGGGACCAAAGATGCCATGCCCTGCTTGGAAGCAGGCAACTTTTTCCGGATTGGCTCTCTTGGGCATCTCCCTGCACTCAATCGTCTCTCGGCTCGAGCTGCGGTTAGCTGACAGGCGGTTGCCTGACCAGAACGGAGACATCACATGAACGCCAGCGCCAGCACCAGCCCTGGGGCAAATCACCTCTCAGGGGAATTTCAGCGATTTATCCAGCTCATTCAGCTCCATATTGCCAGTGAACGAATCATAACCGATCCCCTTCGCACCCTCGCCTACGGGACCGATGCCTCCTTTTACCGCCTCATCCCCCAGGTAGTGGTCAAGGTTGATAATGAGCAGGAGGTGGTCGAGTTGCTGAGAGCAGCAGAAAATTGCCAAGTGGCGGTGACCTTCCGGGCTGCGGGAACCAGCCTTTCCGGGCAGGCTATTTCTGACTCGGTGCTGGTGCTTGCCACCACAGCCTGGCAGGAGCGTGAAGTGTTGGATAGCGGACAGCGGATACGCTTGCAGCCCGGGGTCATTGGCAAACATGCCAACAGCATCCTGGCCCCTTTCGAAAAAAAGATCGGCCCGGATCCTGCTTCCATCAACGCTGCCATGATCGGTGGCATTGCCGCCAATAATGCCAGCGGTATGTGCTGCGGAACTGCCCAGAACAGTTATCAGACCGTTTCCAGTATGCGGATCATCTTCTACGACGGCACCTTGCTCGACACCGCCGATGAATCGAGCCGTACCAGTTTCCTGGCAAAACGCCGGGACCTGGTGGCAGGTATCGAGGAGCTGAGCCGTGAAGTGAAAGATAATGAGGTCCTGGCCGGTCGGATCCGCGACAAGTTCAAGATCAAGAACACCACAGGCTACAGCCTCAACGCCCTGATCGATTTCGATGACCCGATCGACATCATCACCCATCTGCTGATCGGCTCCGAGGGAACCTTGGCCTTTATCTCCGAGATTACCTACCAGACGGTGGATGAGTTTGCCAACAAGGCCAGTGCGCTGGCCTTCTTTCCCACGATCAGGGAGGCGTGTCTGGCAACCGAAGTGTTGAGAACCCAGCCTGTTGCCGCAGTGGAGCTGATGGACCGGCCGGCTCTGCGCTCGGTGGAGGATAAGGAGGGTATGCCGGCATACCTCAAAGAGCTCGCCGACGAGACCACCGCGCTGTTGATTGAAACCAGGGCGGCCGACAAAGAGTCGCTGTGGAGCAATATTGACCAGATCAGCACCGCACTGGCCGGGGCGTCGCTGGTCCGGCCCCTGGAGTTCACTGATAAGCTTGAGGAATACACGCTGTACTGGAACATCAGAAAAGGGTTGTTTCCTGCCGTCGGTGCTGTCCGGGAGACCGGTACCACGGTGATTATCGAAGATGTGGCCTTTCCCATCGTGCACTTGGCAGATGCGGCGGTCGATCTGCAGCAGGCAATGGCCCGCTTCAACTACGATGGCATTATCTTTGGTCACGCCTTAGAGGGGAATCTGCACTTTGTTTTCACCCAGGATTTCAGCACCCGGCAGGAGATTGACCGGTATGAGGGGCTGATGCAGGAAGTGTGTGCCATGGTGGTGGAAAAGTATGGCGGTTCCCTGAAAGCCGAGCACGGCACCGGCCGCAATATGGCACCATTTGTTGAATATGAGTGGGGACGGGACGCTTACCTGCTGATGGAGCGCATCAAGGCGCTATTTGATCCCCAGGAACTGCTGAATCCAGGCGTGATTCTCAACGCCAACCCCAAGGCCCATCTTGAGAACCTGAAGCCATTGGCGGCAACGCATCCCCTTGTGGACAAGTGTATCGAGTGCGGTTTTTGCGAGCCGCAGTGTCCGTCCCGGGATATCACCCTCAGCCCCCGCCAGAGAATTACCGTGCAGCGGGAGATTTCGAGACTCAAGGCGACCAAAGGGGATCCTGAGCGGTTGAAGAGCCTCATCGAAGGTTACAGGTACCATGGTGATGCCACCTGCGCAGCCGACGGGTTATGCCAGAGTGCCTGCCCGGTTGGGATCAATACCGGAGAGTTGACCAAGGCCCTGCGCAACGATGAGGTGGTGGGAACCTACCGGGAGACCATTGCCCGTGTGACGGCCAGGCGATTTGCCCCCCTCACCGGTGCCATTCGTGCAGGTTTAAAGAGTGTTGATCTGCTGCACAAGCTGATCGGCACCTCCGCCATGAACAAAATTGCCGGCACCGCCAGAAAAATCAGTGGCAACAGGCTGCCTCTCTGGACTCCGGAGATGCCCAAAGGGATAACCCGTAGGAAGTATGCGAATATTTCAGCCAGCGGCAGCGGCCAGGTTGTCTATTTTCCGAGTTGCATCTCCCGTACCATGGGGCCGTCCCGGGGCGACCACGAGCAGCGGGTACTGATGGAGATTACCGAAACCGTGTTGAAAAGGGCTGGTTTTGGCGTGATCTACCCGAAACAGGCAGATGCGCTCTGCTGCGGTGTGCCGTTTCAGAGCAAGGGCGCTTTTCGGCAGGCGGATGAAAAGGCAGCGGAGCTTGAGCAGACGCTGCTTGAAGCCAGTGGCGGCGGCATGGTGCCCATCCTCTGTGATACCAGCCCCTGTCTGTACCGGATGCGGGAGGTGATGGATAAACGTTTACACCTCTATGAACCGGTGGAGTTTATCCATGACGTTCTCCTGCCAAAGCTGGATATTACACCCTTGCAGGAGACCATCACCGTGCACACAACCTGTTCGTCCCAGAAAATGGGGCTGGCACCAAAGTTTTTGGCGGTGGCCAAAGCCTGTGCCGCCGGGGTGGTGATCCCGGAAAAAGTCGGCTGTTGCGGTTTTGCCGGGGATCGGGGCTTTACCTTCCCGGAGCTCAACGCCGCAGCCCTAAAAGATTTGCGCCCGGCGGTGGAAAAAGGCGGTGCTGTCGCCGGCTACTCCAACAGCCGCACCTGTGAGATAGGCTTGTCGTTACATTCCGGCATTCATTATCGCTCGATCATGTACCTTGTCGAGCAGTGCAGTCGTTGAACAGAGTGGCGTGCGGAACTGTTGCCGCCGCTGCAGTCGGCCTCGGTAATTACCTGCCGAAGATTGATTAAAGGTAATAATTTTAGCTTATTGAGTGACTATTGTTTGCAAGTTTGCTCATACTCCGGTTATTTTGATCTTCTGAGTTGTGGGAGTGAATAATTGTGTGGCAGGCAGGGCGGCAACGCTGTCCGGCGGCGTGCGTTAAACCGGGGTTTGGTGGATGAATAATATCTTCAGAAGTATTCCATTTCGAATCTGCATTTCGATTCTGGCAATTGAGACCATCCTGTTGCTTGCCACCGGTGTCTATTTTATCGGTTACTTCAATCGGCTGATTGACCAGGAACTGTCCCAGCATCTCAAGATGCCTGCAAAGATGCTGACAGAACAGGTTATTGACCGTTCCGCAGTCGACAATATGGCCCTGCTCTCCGGTCTTGTCGGTGAACAGGTGTTGGCTGCTGGGTTGGCAGACGGGGAGGGCAATGTCATCGCTGGCAGAATCCCTGGGAAAATCCTGGATCGTCTCCAGTTGACTCCACCATCGCAGGTGATTGCCTTGGATGGCGGGCAAAACCTGGCCTTTGTTGAACCCATGGTGCTGGCTGCGGATCAACCGGCGGTTTTTTTTGTCAAGGTGAGCGGAGAAAGGGTGCGCGCCGAAAAGAAAGCGCTGCGTTTGCAATTCTCCCTGGTGGCTCTGGCTATCCTCCTGTTGAGCACCGCTCTGGAGGTGCTGGTCGTGTACCGTTTGGTTGTGCCACGCATAAAGCGGACCTCTTCAGTGTTGCGTAAGATCGCAGAGGGCGATTTTTCGGTACGCACCGGCGACACCGGTTCGCCCGATCAGCTGGGCACCATGATGCAGCGGGTCAATATGATGATCTCCACCATAGAGGCCTATACAGTGAAGCTGAAGGTGCTGAACAGTGCTGCCGAGCGGTTCTCCCTTGCCAAAAATACCGAAGAGATAATCGATGTGGCAACCGAACTCATCGAATCGCAGCTGCCTGTCAGGCGCCAGTCGAATGAACAGTTGGACTATGAATACAATTTCATCGGTTCAGGTGTGCCCGGACAGTCGGGGCCGATGGAGGAACAGGACATTATTTTTACCCTTCCGGTGGCAGATGACGAGGAAAACTACCGGGTGGTCCCCTTTGTCGCCACCAGAGGCTACCACGGGTTTGCTCCTGTTGATCAGGATTTTATCGCCACCTTATCGCGGATGGTTACGGTTGCCGTGGACCGAGTCGCCGCCTTTGAGGAGATCTCCAATGCCGAATCCCGCTATCGCCATCTCTTTACCTCAGCCATAGAGGGTATCATCAGGACCTCGCCCGATGGACGTATCCTTGAAACCAACCCGGCGATGGCGGCCATGGCCGGTTATGACTCGGTCAAGGAGATGATGAGGGAGGTGAGCGACCCGGATCATCAGCTGTACAGAAACCCGGCTGATCGGCACAAGGTACGTTCTACCCTTGAGGAGAGTGGGCAGATCCTGGATTATGAAGCGGAATTTACACGAAAAGACGGCACGGTCTTTCCGGTCTCCATCTCGGGTAGCGTGGTTCGCACCGAACATGGCGAAGTTCAGGCCTACGATGCCAGGATATTTGACATTTCCGAAAGGAAACGCAGGGAGAAGGCAGAACGCGACCATCTGAAGGCGGAGGCGGTGAATGTGGCCAAAACCAAGGTGGTCGATGATCTGGAGTGGAAAAATCGGCAGTTGATGGAGGCGTTGAACGAGCTGAAAACAACCCAGATCCAATTGATGCAAAGCGAGAAGATGGCCGCGGTCGGCCAGACCGCCGGCGGCGTTGCCCATGATCTGAACAATATCCTCGCTGGAGTAGTCGGCTACCCCGAACTGTTGCTCACCAGCCTGCCGGAGCAAAGTGAGATTCGCAAGCCCATTGAAACTATCCTCAAATCTGGAAAACGGGCAGCGGCGATCGTCAGCGACCTGATGGCACTCACTCAGGGGGACGTACGGGATAAACGCGCAGTAGAACTTGAGGCATTGACGAGTGAGGTGCTGCAGTCCGAATGGTTTCAACAATTTGCTGAGGATAAACCGGGCGTGGAGGTGGTGACCTCTTTTGGCGATGAACCAACCATTGTCTATTCATCACCGCCCCATATCCGGAAGATGATGCGAAACCTGCTGGCCAACTCCATTTTCTGGCTCAAAGGCGCAGGCAGGGTGCGGATCTCCGTCTGCACCGAGCGGGTGCACCGCAGCATGGATGCGGAAGGCAATGAAATCTGCGACAGTCTGGCGGTACTGCGGGTGGAAAATAACGGCCCGACAATTTCTGAAGACGACTGCAAAAAAATCTTTGAACCGTTTTACACCCGGAAAATCCTTGGCATGCAGGGAACCGGCCTTGGCCTCACCGTGGTCTGGAATGTGGTCAACGAGCATGGTGGCTCCATTGCGGTTGAAAGTGGTCCGGGATTAGGCAACGTGTTTACCATTCACCTGCCCGCCGATGAAGGTGCGGTACCCCAGAGAGCTGAAGAGTTGCAGGAAACAGGTGATGCCACAGGACAGCGGATTCTGGTAATTGATGACGAGCCGCTTCAGCGGGATATTGCCGGCAAGATGTTGGAACGATTCGGCTACGAGGTTCATCTGTGTGCTTCGGGCGAAGAGGCAGTGAAGTATTTGCAAAAGCAGAGTGCCGATCTTGTCATCCTCGATATGTTGATGCCGCCGGGGATGAATGGACTTGAGACGTATCAGCAAATTCTTGAAATTCAGCCGCGGCAGAAGGCTATTATCGTCAGCGGCTACGCCGAAAACAAGGATGTGCAGCGAGCCATGGAGTTGGGCGCCGGGGTTTATGTGAAGAAACCGTACACCATGCACCAGATCGTCCAGAGCGTGAAGCGGGAGCTGCAGACAAAACGGTTTCGGGAAGGTGATGCGTAAACCTTAACTGTCGCTGTCGCCCTCCTTTGCCTGTTGCTTCTTTTTTAATCCTTCCCACCAGTCGAGCCTTTTCTTGATCTCCTTTTCAAAGCCATAGGGGGAGGGGGTGTAATAGTCTTTTTCCTCTATATTGTCCGGGAAATACTTCTGGTAGCTGTAGCCATTTTCAAAGGCGTGGGAATATTTATAGCCTTTGTTGTAGCCGAGGTCCTGCATCAGTTTGGTGGGTGCATTGCAGATATGCAAGGGGACCTTGTAATGACCGGTGTTCCGGGCGTCATCGCGTGCTGCAAACCAGGCCACCTCTGTGGTATTGCTCTTGGGTGCGGTGGCCAGATAGATGGTGAGTTGGGTGAGGGCGGTGGAGGCTTCGGGCATCCCCAGAAAATGTACTGAATCCTTGATGGCCATGGCCTGCACAATGGCCTGTGGATCGGCCAAGCCCACATCCTCGGTGGCGATGCGCACCAGCCGCCGGGTAATGTACATCGGATCCTCGCCCGATTCGAGCATTCTGGCCAACCAGTACAGTGCCGCCTGTGGATCGCTGCCTCTGATTGACTTTTGAAAGGCGGAGATCAGGTTGTAATGCTCCTCGCCGCTTTTGTCGTAAAACAGTGAGCGCTGCGAGATCGATTGCAGCACATGCTCAACGGTGATCGTCTCACCACGGGTCATGCGGCGGGAGACCAGCTCAAGATTATTGAGGGCCTTTCTGCCGTCGCCGCCAGATTTTTCCGCCAGTACCTGTAGCGCTGCATCGTCAGCCTGAAGATCGCGGGGCAACTGTGCTACAGCCCGCTTGAGAATGTTCGCGATGTGGTCATCGCTGAGCTGTTCCAGTACGAAAACATGACAACGGGAAAGCAGGGCGCTGATTACCTCAAAGGAGGGATTTTCTGTGGTGGCGCCGATAAGCACGATGGCTCCGGATTCAACATAAGGCAAGAAGGCGTCCTGCTGGGATTTGTTGAAGCGATGAATCTCATCGACGAAAACCAGCGTCTTTTTATTTTCCCGGTACAATCTGTTTTTTGCCTCCTCCATAAGCACCTTAACCTCGCCGATTTTAGAGAGAACAGCACTTAACGGGCAGAACGCATGTTCGGTCTTCTGTTCGATCAGGCGGGCGATGGTGGTTTTACCAGTCCCGGGAGGCCCCCACAGGATAAATGAGCTGTAGTTGTCGGTTTGAATCATCGCCTCAAGTAGTGAGCCGGGGCGAAGCAGCTGGTCATGGCCCACGATGTCTGCCAGTTCCGTGGGACGGACACGTTCGGCAAGCGGTATAGCTGCAGTGGTTTCAGATGGCTGAAGAAAGGTTAACTGTTTCGACATGAATACGGTTCGCTGGAATGAAAGATCAGGAAAGCGGGCTCCAAGAGTCCAATCATGGGAGATCCCCGGCTGTTGGAAGTAGTCTGTTATCCTCTCCCAGAATAACCAATGTGCTCAGGTATGTCCATATGGCTAGGATCGGGGAAGTGAAGTGGAGACAGATACTGGCTGCAAGCGGCCGGGGCGCGCAATTGGCGTGACCGGACAGGCAAAGTGCAAGGAGCAGACCCTCGTATCAGATGTCTGGCGGGAAACTGATGAGCACAAAAATAGCATATGAGCTGGCAGGATTGTGTGACAGCTTGCTGAAATATGCCGACTCGATCTGGTCGAATCACTTTGGTCGATCAAGCACTGCTTCTCAGGTATATGACCACGAGACTGACAAGTAGGGCCAGGAACACAAAAATTGCAAAGCCTAAAAAGCCGGAGAAGCGTGATGCATTCTTTTTCTCATCCTGGTCAATGGATTGTTTGTTCTTCATGTTCCTTTCAGGGGTCCAGTTTTAGATGTTTGCTTATGCAAGGAGATGACATTGGGAGCAGTGAGACAATGTTTTGGTCCAGGGTATGGTTCATTATATGGCGAAAAGAACTCGGCACAAACCAACAACAACGTAAACGAAGTCTCTTGGCTCAGAATCCGAACCGGAGGAAACTTACCCTCTTTTTTGGGCGAGGGAAATTTTTCGATATGAATGCGACGTTGCAGTTAACCAGCTTTCCGCTCTTCCAATTGGCGATGATGTGAGTGGTTGCGGGAAGGAGCGCGAACGCTTGCAGAATTCCTTGATTTGGGCGCGCTTCTTGGCAACTCCCAAGCCATTCTCGGCTTGATGGGATTAAGGGGCAGAAATCACACCCCATGAGCAATACAGTTGAGGACATTTTTGCAAGTACCTGCTTGGGAGCCAGGTGAGTTGCCTGTTACCACGATGGTAGAAAATACATTAGGGGTTTAGCTTGGTATAAGCTAAACCCCTAATGTTATTGGTACACCCGAAGGGATTCGAACCCCTGACACCCAGGTTCGAAGCCTGGTGCTCTATCCAGCTGAGCTACGGGTGCACAGATCGGGTACAGGTCCCGTTGTGTATTGTAGAATCTGCAGGGTTTATATCACAACCATCATGAGGGGTCAACTGCTTCGTCAGGTCGTAGGCCAGAAATTCCAATTCAGGCGGTATAGTTGGGCAGGCTCCTGAGTACAGGGGCCAAAGATACCGCCGTAATTGCCGAATGTGCCGTCTAAATTTGCATTGCCGAAAACGGACATGATATACCTGTTTGATAGGAGGATGGGAGGGTGTGTCAAGCCACATCCTGTCGCAACGTCATTTCATTTCAGGGAGAGAGGAGGATAACGTCATGCGTGTGTGTCTAACCATTGCCGCTTTATGGTTATTTGTTCTCTGTACCACGGCCCAGGCTACCTACCATGGCTGGTATATCGGGGGGGCGGTAAGTTACCTTTTTCAGGCAGACAGCGATAACAGCGGCACCACCGGGGCTTTTACAGCTGGTGCTGGCACTGATTTAGAAGTCGCTGCCCGAACTCCCTACAGTTGGGAGACCGAGTTTGACGATGGCTGGGGGCTCTCCGGTGAGATCGGCAAGATGTTTGTTGAGGGCTGGAGGCTGGCCATTGAGCTCAATTACACCAGCGCAGATGTGGATAAACATAGCGGTGTGCTTTTGGGCGGGACCGATATCGGCAGTCAGGACGCGGCGCTCTTGGTACCCGGTTCTACCGAGCCTCTCGGGGTAAGTGTGGAACAGGTGGTGGCTGACGGCAGGGGTGATTTATCGACTCTCGGCGTATTCTTTAACGGCTATTACGATTTCAATAAAAAGGGCGCGTTTCAGCCCTATGTGGGGCTGGGTATCGGCTTTGTCATGGCTGATGTGGAGTTTAAGCCGTCGGGAGTAAAAATCATTGATGATGATGAAACGGTGTTTGGTTTCCAGGCACGAGCAGGAGCAGCGTACAGTATTACCCAGTATGCTGACATCTATGGTGAATATACCTTCCGGATAACGGATGATATCGATGTGAATAATTCTCTCTTCCCAGGTGATCTGAGCATAGAAAATGAGCAGCATCTGCTGAGCCTGGGGGTGCGCTACCGATTTTAATGGCCACCGGAAAAAAAAAGCCTCGGGCAGCGTAAACCTGCCTGAGGCGAGTTTGTAATGGGCTATTCGGGATTTGCCACCCTGATCGAGCCGACCTTTTCGCTGATACCTTTTTTCAGCACCTGCCGGTTGTAGGCGGAGATAACGCTTCTTCGCTTGAGCATACCAACCACCCAGCGGTCATCCAGTGACTCGACCACGGGAATCTCCTCAATACCCTTTATGTCAAACAGTTGCATCGCCCGGTACAGGGAATCGTCAGGAGTCAGGGTAATGACGTTTCGCTGGCAGATCGACCCTACGGTCTGGGCAATGCGTTCGCTGGTGTCGCGGTGAATGATACTTTTGATGTCACTCATGGAGACAATGCCGACCATCCGGCCGCGGTCATTCACCACCGGGAAGTAGAAGCCGCTCTTGGCCTGGGCGAATATCTCCAACATCTGATTAATGTTGGCCTTTTCGCTGATAAAATCCACATCTTCGGTGATCGCCGAACCAACCTTGAGGGTTTTCATGATCGACACCTCACGCCCTTCGTGCAGGTTGATGCCCTCCCTGGAGAAATCAACGGTATCAATGGAGTCTTCACAGAACTTTTTGGCTACGATGGTGCCGATGATGGAGACCAGCATGGCGGGGACGATGATCAGGTAATTACCTGTCATCTCAAAGAGCAGGAAGATGGCGGTCATCGGCGCGTGGGTGGAAGCGGCCAGAAAGGCACCAATGCCCACCGAGGCATAGGCGCCCGAGTCGGAGGTCATGTTGGGAATCAGGTGGTTGACGATAGCTCCGAAGGTGCCACCGATCATACTGCCGATAAATAGTGCAGGCGCAAACACCCCGCCGGCTCCGCCTGAGCCCAGGGTAAGGGCAGTGGCGAGCATCTTTAAAAATATCAGAGCAAACATCACCTTGGTGAGGCCTTCACCATACAGCACACTCTCCATGTAGTCGTAGCCATCCGCCATGACCTGGGGAAAGAAGATGGCGATCAGTCCAACGAGAAAAGCGCCGGTTATAGGTTTGAGCTGGGCCGGAATGGGCAGTGTCCGGTATTTGTCGCGGATGAAGTAAAAGATTTTCAGGTGCAGTACCGCGGCCAGGCCGATGATGACTGCCAGCAAGCAATAGAGTGGGATTTCCACGAAATAGTTGACCACATCGTAGTGGGGGATGACGAATACGTTCGCCTCGCCAAAATAGGCACGGGTCACCACGGTGGAGATGGCAGAGGCGGTGATCAGGGCGGCGAATGAGCGGACCTCGTAGGTGCCGAGCAAAATGATCTCGGCGGCGAAAAACACGCCGGCAATGGGGGCGTTGAACATGCCGGCAATGCCGCCTGCGGCACCCGCGGCGATATAGACCTTCATCCTGTTGCTGTTGACCCTGAAGAACTGGCCGACCTGGGAACCCATGGCGCCGCCGATTTGGGCGATGGGACCCTCGACACCTGCCGAATTACCGGTACCGATGGTAAGGGCAGTGGAGAGAATTTTCAAAAAGATGGTGCGAGCCCTGATATACCCACCTTCCAGGTTCACCTTGCGAAGGAACTTGGGCAGCCCGTAGCCATTGATCTCACCTGGAAAGAGCAGGGAGAGCGGGATCAGCAGCACCATGCCGAGCATGGGGATCAACGGCAACAGCAGCAGGTGCCAGCCGCCCTGGGCAACACCGAGCAGTTCCTTGCCACCATGAAGAAAAAAGTTCTCAAACAGTTCTACAACTGTGCGAAAGAGGATGTTCAAGAGGCCGGCCATCAGACCAATGAAGGTCGCGATAACCAGCATGCGGGTGTTTTCACCGGGGAGCAGTTTGCGGAGTTGTGAAGTCATCGTTTTACCGGGATCTGGCAGCCGATTGCGGCGGCTTGATGTAAAAAATAATCATCCGTCATTCCCGCTATGAAATCACGTACCATGGCCGCAGCCTGATCGGGCTGGTAACAGTGTGCTGCATCGCTCATGAGGTCGACTTGAAGAGTGCTGGCGGATCTGTTTTCTGCGTGTTTGAGGTAATGGGCGAAGAGTGCCCGGTAGCATTCCCTGATACGAGGATAGTCCTGCTTGGTGACAGGTGCAAGGTAGATTCTCTCGTAGTTGAAAGCTTTGAGCCGGCGGAGAGCTTCAGACACCTCCTGGCTGAAACCGATGGCACAGGGGTGTAAGAGATCGGACATTCCGGGTGCGGGAACCCTACTGTTGGTAATCAGGTCGGTGACCAGGGTATAGACAATGGTGCCGTTGGTCTCACCGAGGATTTCCCGGCATTCTGCCGGTACCTCGTCTCTGGTGATGAGCTCGAGAGTGATGGCGTCCTCGATGTCGCGGCCGATGTAGGCGATGGTGTCGGCAAGGCGCACCACGCAGCCTTCCAGGGTGGCCGGGGTCAAACCCAGGCTGGGGTTGGCCTCCTTGGCGCGATACTTTTCATCGAACCCGGCAAAGTCGATATTGGGCTGGGGGCTGAGCGCTCTGGAGTGCACCTCGCCGTCATGGCAGAGGATGCCGTCCAGGGTCTGCACGGAGAGATTCCAACCGCGGCCCTTTCTCTCCAGTCGGTCGAGGAAGCGCACGGACTGCAGGTTATGCTGAAAGGGCGGCAGACCATGCTCTTGGCAGAGCTCCGCCAGAAAGGACTCGCCGTCGTGGCCGAAGGGCGGATGGCCGATATCGTGGCCGAGGGCGATGGCCTCGATCAGGTCTTCGTTGAGGTGCAGGAAGCGACCAATGGTCCGGGCGATGCGCGAGACGAGCTGCACATGCAATACCCGGTGGGTGATGTGGTCGTTTTCCACCAGGCAAAACACCTGGGTCTTGTCTATATACCGGGTGTAGGATCTGGAATGGAGGATGCGGTCGGCATCAAGGGCAAACTGCTGGCGATATCCTTCTCTGTTTTCCTGTTGTCTGCGGGTGGCGGATGAGCTGAGCGTTGCCAGCGGTGAGAGCCTGTTCTGCTCTTCATCGTTCAACATTTCCAGGGTGGAAAACAGCTCGTCCTGAAGAATTCGGGCCGACATTTTCTGATCCTTGATCGTACAAAGTTTATGAATGGGGATACCAATCCCCAAAAAAACCGATTATCTTACAGCTGCTGGCAGAAAATGCACGTGGAAAAATGCAGTTTCTCCAGTCACCGAGCAAGAAAGCTGTACCCGGCCGCGGAAAACGCCCCAGCAGCCGTAAAAAGGCGGCGTGCTCCTGGTTTACCCGGGCGATTTATCAAATCTAACTGAGCTGGACACCAGTGGTCCACACCAGGGCTTTATCATGAAGATAACCATCGAATACTGTACCAAGTGAAACTACGAACCCCGTGCCTCCAGTTTGAAGGCCGAATTGGTAAAACAGTTTGATGCACAGGTAGAACTTCTCGCCTCAAGCGGCGGAGTGTTTGAAGTTTCAGTCGACGGAAACCTGCTGTTTTCGAAAAAAGCGTTGGGGCGTTTCCCTGAAGAGGGTGAAGTGGCAAGCCTGATCGTGCAGTAACCAGATAATCAGGCTCAGAGTTTCTGATTTTCTCTATCCAGACAATGGGAAACGCATTTCTCACAATCCACCTGGGTCATACCCTGTTGGCAGAAGTCGCTGAAGCCTCTCAGCAGGTCGTCTCCGCCGCGGGGACAGCGCTGGATGAAATCTATGAAGCTGATCATTCGTGAGATAATCTCGGGCGGTGCGGCATGTTCGATCTTGCACGCGCCGTCTTCGGCGATCTGCTCGTCGAGGGCGAGTACTTCGGTAAAGAAGCGTTTCAGGGTTTCATGACGGAAAATGACATCCTCGGCAACCTTACGCCCTTTTTCGGTCATGGTAATGGCTTCGTAGGGGGCGTAATTGATAAGTCCTTTCTTGGCCAGCGCCCGTAGCGCTTCGGTGACGGATGCCCGGCTGACACCAAGACGGGCAGCTATTTCCTTACTGCGGGCGACCAGTTTTTCTTCGACGATATGGTAAATGGCCTCTATATAGTCTTCTAGGCTTGCGCTAAGTGCTGGTTTCTTTTTCATGATGGGTTGTTACGTGATATGGGTCACGGGGAACTCTGATGATACCGAAAACCGGTTGCCAGGATTGAACTCCCTTGTTATAGGGTTGTAACCTACCGCCCTTTGTCAAGCGAGTCAAGCCGGATAGCCGGGATATTTAATGAATTTGAGTAGTTTCACTGGATTGTACGGTTGGGGTACATTACCAATAATGGCCTGGCGACCGCGGCGGGATTTGTCCCATTGGTACGTTTAGGGACCTGCAAGCCCCACTGTTGATGTAAGCAAATGCTGTACTTTACGTGTTATGGTTGCATGTATGGGGTTGTGCACAGGGTGAATGGGGTGGAGACGAGGATTTCCGGAGAGTGAGTATTACCGATATTTTTAGGAAATTGAAATGCTTTGCGAATTACGGGTTCAAAATCTGGCGTTGATCAGCTCCCTTGAGCTGAACTTTGAGGAGGGCGATGGCGGCGGCCTGGTGGTGATGACCGGTGAGACCGGTGCAGGAAAGTCGATCATGCTGCGGGCCATTCACCTGCTGACAGGTGGTCGGGCTTCGGCCGATTGGATCCGCAACGGTGCTGACAGTTGTGTGATCGAAGCGCTGTTTGAGGTGAATCCCCGTCACGGGGAGCTGCTGGCCCGGTTGGAGGAAAGTGGTTTCGGAGAGGATACCACCGTCGTCATCAAACGCGTAATCAGCCAGAACGGTCGTTCCAAGCTCTATGTAAACGGCTCTCTGGCCACTGCGAAGCTGGTGGCGGCAATTACTGCTGATATGCTGAGCGTTGCCAGCCAGCATGACCATCAGAAGTTGATGCAGACCGCCAACCATCTCGATTTTCTCGACACCTACGGCGAGCTGATTGGCGAGCGCCAGCAGCTTGCCAGGACGTACGACCAGTGGCAGCAGCGCCTCGCTGAACTGGCGGCCTTGCAGCAGCAGGAACAGGACAAGGAGCAACGGCGGGATTTTCTGAAATTTCAATTGGAAGAGATCGATCAGGCAGCGGTGACACCCGGCGAGGATGAGGAGCTGGCGGCAGAAAAGAAACGGCTCAAGAGTGCGGATGAGCTGATCAAGATCAGCAAGGAGAGCCACTATCTGTTTGCCAACGACATCCTGGATTCGATGTCGACCCTGCGGCGCAACCTGGAGCAGTTGGTCGCTCTCGACCCCCAGGCCGAGAAGCTGGCCGAAGAAATAGGCGGGTTGACCTTCCAGGCCGAGGACTATGCCACTGAGCTGCGGCACTATCGCGACAGCCTGGAGAGTAACCCGATCCGGCTGGAGCAGGTGAGTGAGCGGCTGGATATTCTGCATGGGCTCAAACGCAAATACGGCACCACCTTAGAGGAGGTGATCGAGTATGGGCACAAGGCCCGGGAGGAGTTGTCCAGAATCGAGAACATGGATCGCGAGATTGCCGAACTTGAAGGGCAAGTGGCCAAACTGACCAAACAGGTCACCAAACTTGCCGCAGATCTTTCCAGCAAGCGCCACAAGGTGGCCACTGCCATGGAGACAGCCATGGGCCGGGAACTCTCATCCCTGGCCTTTAACCAGTCTGGTTTTGAGGTGCGTTGGCAGGAGGTGGAGCAGCTCCCTGAAAATCTGCGCGCGGCAGGCTGGGACAAGGTCGAATTTTTCTTCTCGGCCAACCCGGGTGAGCCGGCCAGGCAGCTGGTAAAAGTGGCCTCGGGTGGCGAACTTTCGCGCCTGATGCTGGCGGTGAAGTGTCTGCTTGCCAAAAAAGATATGGTGGATACTGTAATTTTTGACGAGGTGGATGCGGGAATCGGAGGTGAGGCTGCAGAAGCAGTGGCCAGAAAAATCAAGCAGCTGGCCAGCCATCACCAGGTGTTTTGCATTACCCATCTGCCCCAGATCGCCGCCCGCGGCGACCTGCATTTCCAGGTATCCAAAGGGGTGGAGGAAGGCAGGACCCAATCTTCAGTAATACGGCTCTCCAATGATCACCGAGTCAGGGAACTGGCCCGCATGTTGGCAGGCGACTCGGCCACTGAGCAGACCCAGGCCTGGGCCAGGGAGATGCTTGAAAGAGAACGGGAAGTACAACAGTAAATCGCGTCAGCCGGAAGCGTAAACCGCTCACCTGCAGAAAGTGGGGCGGTTATGCGGCAGGCTGAAGTGAAGTGTAATATATAGGTAATCATGACCAAGGTTAAAGCGCTGTCTCTATTTTCGGGCGGCCTGGACTCTATTCTGGCAACTCGGGTTGTTATGGCGCAAGGGGTTGAGGTCACTGCAGTAAAATTTGTCTCACCCTTTTTCAACTACGACATTCTCGATGATGTCGAAGGATATAAACAAGAAGTTCAGAAAAAATATGGCATAAACGCCATGGTAGTCGACATCAGCGAGGAGTACCTCGAGATGCTGCGGCAGCCGGTCTACGGTTTCGGCAAAAACTTCAACCCGTGCGTGGACTGCAAAATTTTCATGGTCTCCAAGGCCAAACAGCTGCTGGCCGAGTTGGGGGCATCGTTTATCATCACCGGTGAGGTACTCGGGCAACGGCCCATGTCCCAGCGCAGGGACACCCTCAACGTGATCAGCCGCGATTCCGAAAGCCGCTCTATCCTGTTGCGACCGCTCTGTGCCAAACTGATGACTCCCACCCTGGCCGAGGAAGAGGGTTGGGTGGATCGCGACAAGCTGTTGAACTTCAGCGGCAGGGGCAGATCGCGACAGATTGCCCTGGCCGAGGAGTTTGGCATTACCGACTTTCCAGCCCCGGCCGGCGGCTGCACCCTGGCGGATCCTATTCTCAGCAGACGAATCCAGAATTTTTATAACGACGGTTTTGTGGTCAAGTCCTCGGAGATGACGGTTACCGATATCCTGCTGCTGCTGGTGGGACGGCAGTTCCTGCTGCCGGGCGGTGGTTGGCTGATGTTGGGCCGGGATGTGAAGGATAACAAGAAACTGTCATCGCTTGCCGAGGAGGGCGATGCGGTACTGCGCATGGAGCATCGGCCCGGGCCTGTGGCTCTTCTTCGCCGTGCCAGCACCTTCTATGCTGATCCTGCTGATCTGGAAAAGGATTTAGAGCTGGCTGCAGGACTGGTGGTCCGCTATGGCAAGAAGGTCGACGGCGAGTTGCCTGAGGCGGATGTGCGCTGCCGGCTTTCAGGGAAAAAGGAGAGGATAACCACGGCCCCCCTGGCGGATGAGCTCTCCCGGCCCTGGATGCTGTAGCAACCGAAGCGCCAACGAGGTGTAGGCAGTTTACAGGGAATCGCCTGTAACCTAAACCGCTGATCCGGCCTGGCCGGGTCAGCGGTTTTGTTATGTTTTTTTAGGACTGTTACAGATTGAGAATGGAGAGCAGGTAGAGCAGAACGGTATAAGTGACGACCGAGCAGAGCGAAGAGAGCATGATGATGGTGCCGGTCAATTCCACATCGCTTTTCAGCTGTTGCGCCATGATAAAGGCCGCAGTGGCGGTTGGCGCAGCCAGCAGGATGACCCCCACTCCGAGATCCTGGCCGGAAACCCCCAGGGCAAGAAAAAGTGGGATCGCCACCAGCGGCATAACGATGATCTTCATGACGGTGGCCAGTGCTGCAGTCTTGATATCGCCCCTGAGCCTTTGCGGGGAAAAGGAGCCACCGATGGCGATCAGGGCCAGCGGCAGGGCCATGCCGGCGATGATATCCATCGAGGTGTCGACCACCCCGGGCAGGGGCAGGTCGAAAAAGCTCCAGATAATACCGAGAAATGATGAGATGATAAGCGGGTTAAAGGCAAACTGGTACATCCAGAAGGCAGAACCCATTGTGTGATCAGAAGATCTCATTGGCAGCAGCATGGCCATTACCGCCAGAAAGTTCATAGGGGGCACCAGCATACCGATGATGATGCCGGCAGTGGCGAATCCGGTCTCGCCCCAGGCGTTGAAGATAATGGCTAAGCCGAAATAGGCGACATTGCCCCGAAAGATGCCCTGGCAAAAGGCACCGAGCTTTTCCGGGGAGTAGTTCCTGAACAACCCATAGCCATAACTGAGAAGTGCCGAGGCCACAATCATGGCCAGCATACCGAGCAGCAGTCTGGGGTTAAAGCTCGCCTGAAAGTCTGCCGAGGCGATCTTGTGAAACAGCATGGTGGGCAGTGCCACATAGAACACCAGCCTGTTGAGCTGATAGAGAAAGCTGGCGTCGATGAGGCGGGTATGTTTTAAGCCGTAGCCAACGACAATGACCAGAAAAACGGGCAGAACGATGGAGAGGTTTTGCAGTAGCGTGGACATGGGAATTGCTTTTGGAGCTGAGGAATTAGGCGGCAGACTTGCCATATATGGCATATTTCCAGCCGAGATGAAACCACAAAAAAAGAGTTTGACGAAATATCAGTAGTGAGGTGGATGTGAACCCTGTAATCGAATCGCTCCTTGAGCGCCGGTCAGTGCGTGCCTACAGTGACCGGCCGGTGACCGAAGAAGAAAAAGATCTCATTGTGCGTTGCGCGCTACGGGCCCCGACCGCCGGCAATATGATGCTCTATTCAATCATCGAGGTGGCCGACCATAAGAAAAAGCAGCAGTTGGTTTCAACCTGCGATAATCAGCCATTTATTGCCAAAGCTCCGCTGGTACTGCTCTTTTTAGCTGACATGCAGCGCTGGCACGACTACTACCGGCTGAGCGGTGTGCCGCAGTTCTGCCGGGAGCAGGGGCAGGAGTTCAGGCAGCCCGAGGAGGCCGATCTCATGCTCGCCTGTTGCGATGCAGTGATAGCGGCCCAGAACGCGGTAATGGCGGCCGAGGCCTTAGGGCTCGGCTCCTGTTATATTGGGGATATCATGGAAAACTATGAGGTGCACCGGGAGATGTTTCGGCTGCCTGACCTGGTCTTTCCGATCACCATGCTCTGTTTCGGCCACCCCAATAAGGCAGTGCTGGACAAGCCGCTGACGACCAGGTTCCCTCAACAGTCGGTGGTGTATACCGACAGTTACCAACGACTGGAGGAGAGGGACTTTGAACGGATGTTTGCCGAGCGCATTTCCAGCCAGTTTGCCACCGGCCGGTATTTGGGGGACGCGGCCAATCCAGGCCAGCATTTCTACCTCAAGAAAACCGGTTCCGGCTTTATGCAGGAGATGCGCCGCTCGGTGAAAACGGCGCTTGCCGCGTGGAATTCAGCCAGTGAAGGCCGGCTGTAACCTTACCTCCACGGCCGGGGAGGGCGAACTTGTCAGGGGCTGGCAGTGGGGGCTCTTTTGGCCAGGGCTAATCAAACATCCTCTCCACCGCAGCGAGGAACTGTTCCTCGTTGCGCGCTTTCTTGATTTTTTTCAGCGCCCTCTCTTTGCCGGGAAAAGAGCGATACAGATAGAGCCAGAGTTGCTTCATCTTGCCCAGCAGATGCCCGGGGCCTGAGAGCCTGGCCCGGTAGGCGGCGCACAGCTCCTCGTGAAAGGCGTATATCCGCTCTTTTGTCCTGTCGGAACCGGCAGGCGGCAGACCCTTTAGCTCCTCGGCTAAGAGCGGATTCATCAGCACGCCACGGCCGATCATCCATCTCGAGACCTGGGGAAATCTCTGGGCGAGCTGCAGATAGTCTGCCACAGAATTGATATCGCCATTATAGGCAACAGGATGACGAGTGAGGGCGAGGCAGTCGGCGAATCCGTTCGGATCGGTTGACCCCTTGTACATCTGCTTGCCAAGCCTGGGATGGATGATGATCTCCTCCAGGGGGTAGTCATTGAGCAGTGGCAGCAGGGCGAGACTTTCATCCTTGTTTGCAAATCCCAGCCGCATCTTGATGGAGAGGGTGGCGCCGAGTCTGGGGATCACCTCATCGAGCAGTTCGAGAATCTGCTCCGGGTAGGGGAGCAGGCCGGAGCCGCGGCCCTTGTTGGCAACCATGGGAGCCGGGCAACCAAGGTTCCAGTTCAGCCTGGTATAGCCGAGGTCTTCCAGTCGCAGGGCGAGATCGATAAATTCCTCGGCGCGGTTATTGAGCAGCTGGGGGATCACTTCGATGCGGCTGTTGTCTTCAGGAAAAAGATCGGCAAGCAGCTTTTTCTTGTTGCTCGGGTTTTTCTGGGGGTTGATGAACGGGGCTATCGCGCAGTCAATTCCCTTGAAATGGTCGAAAAAGATATTTCTGAACAGTACGTCTGTTATACCTCTGAGCGGTGCCAGGTATAAAAAAGGTGTCTGGGGCTGATCAGCCCCTACTACATCAGGTTGCATAATAAAAAATAAGGGAAATCGGCTATGGCTGACCGCTTTTTAAGGCTTTAGTTGCTGAGCTTTGTGGGGAATACACCCATGGAGCGCAGATCGTGCCCGCTTGGGGCCTGGAAAATGCGCAGACCAAATTCCGGTACCGCCGCCAGCAGATGGTCGAAAATGTCTGCCTGGATCGCCTCGTAATTTGCCCAGGCCTGGTCCTTGGAGAACACGTAGATCTCAAGGGGAAGGCCGGTATCGGTGGGGGCAAGCTGGCGGACTAGAAAGGTCATGCTCTCATGAATATTGGGATTGTTGCGCAGGTAGGCAATCACATAGGCCCGAAACACTCCGATGTTGGTCTGGCTCCTCAGGTTGAGTGGTGCCTCTTTCTGGTTGGCCAGGTTGCTGTTGAAGTGAGAGATCTCGGCCTGCTTGGCTGCAAGGTAGTCAGAGAGTAGATTGATTTTATTCAACTTTTCAAGAGAGGTGCGGTCGAGAAAGCGGATGGATGAGAGGTCGATATTGATCGCCCGTTTAATCCGTCTGCCACCGGATTCGCTCATGCCTCGCCAGTTTTTAAAGGAGGAGGAAACCAGCGCATAGGTGGGAATGGTGGTGACCGTTTTATCCCAGTTCTGGACACGGATACAGTTGATCCCCATATCGATCACATCACCGTCGGCACCATACTGCGGCATTTCAATCCAGTCGCCTATTCGCACCATGTCGGTGGAGGTCAGTTGCACGGAGGCCACGAAGCCGAGGATGGTGTCCTTGAAGACCAGCATGGTCACCGCAGTCAGGCCACCGAGTACCGAGATGATGCCCCAGGGGGATTTGCCGGTGAAGATCGAGACGATCAGGATGGCACCGAGGATTACCGAGATAATCTTGCCTGCGTCTGTGTAGCCGCCAATGGTACTTCCCTTGTGCTTTCTCAGGATTCGATGAATATCGTTGATGGAGGAAAATAGTGAAATAAGGCAGAGCACCGCCACCACCACGAAGCCGCTCATGATCAAGCGGCGGGCGAGGGAGTAGGCTGGGCTTGAGGCCGCAAGCAGGGTGTCAACTGCAACGGAGAGGGTGGCAATGGGAACAAACCAGCTGATCCTGTCGAGCAGCTTGCTGTCGGTAAGCGGAGCGGACCAGCGATAACGGTTATTGGCAATCCACCTGGCGACAGCGGCCAGCAGGGTTCTTTTGACCAGCCAGGTCGCGACCACAGCGACCAGCAGTGCACAACCCAGCACAATCGCTGTGGCCAGAGATGCCGCCAGGGGTTCATTGAACTGTAGGGAGGTAAGGGCTGAGGTCAGCCATTGCAATGTGTTCATAAAGGTCCGGGTGTCGTCTGGGGTGCCCTTCGCAAGTATCCAGGTCAGGGACCGAGGCCGTAAGAGAGAACTGGTCTCTTCAGCTAGCGGTGGTCCATGCCAGGGGTGTTCATAATCTGATGAATATGGTATGCTGTACTGTTAAGCGGTCGATCTGAGAAAAGCATCAATATAGTAGATGAAGATGAAAAAAGAAAGCAGGCTGCACCAGAGAATTGCCGATATCGAAGGGCTTGTACGTCGAGTGCCCAAAGAGGTGCTCAAGGCTCTTCTCACCCTCTCGGAGCAGCGCCAGACACCAATGTATATTGTCGGCGGTCCGGTCCGCGACTGGCTGCTGGATCACGAATGCCACGATTTTGATATCACTGTTCCAGCCGGGGCGGAGCGGCTGTGCCGGGAGTTGATTGGCGTGCTGGGCGAAGGAGCATATGTGCAGCTGGGCACTGACGAGGAAGAGGCTGCCCGGGTTGCCTGGCGCGGCTTTGATATCGATATTTCCTCCTTTCGGGGTGGGGCCACGACCATAGAAGAGGACCTGGCACTCAGGGACTTTACCGTCAATGCCATCGCGGTGAGTCTAGCCGAGGCGGTGGCCGGGGGGAAAGGGGCAGGGGACCGGCCGGGGCTTATTGACCCGCTAAACGGCGCCGAAGATCTGTTCAACAGCCGACTGCGGCACTGTCCGAACGCCTTTGACGATGACCCGCTGAGGATGTTGCGCGGGTATCGGTTTGTGGCAACCTTGGGTTTTGACCTTGATCCGGACACCTTGGAAGATATCCGGGAGAAGAGCGACGCCATCTGCCGGGTGGCGGCGGAGCGGACCAGGTACGAGCTGGATAAGATTATGGCCACGGAGCACGCGGCCGAGGTGTTGTGGCAAATGAATGAGTCGGACATCCTGTGCCAGCTGTTGCCGGAACTCTATGAAGGTATTGAGGTTGAGCAACCCGACTTTCATCACCTGGATGTCTTTCACCATAACTTCCAGACGCTGCATGAAATGGAACAACTCCTGGCAGCTCCTGGAAAAATCTATCCTGGTTGCCGGGATGAGGTGATTGCCTATACCAAGGATGGTGGCGTGCGTAAATGCCTGAAATGGGCGGCGCTGCTGCACGATGTCGGCAAACCGGCCGCCATGGGGACGGCTCGCGACGGTTCACGGGTAACCTTCTACGGTCATGACGAAATGGGCCGGTCGCAGCTTGAGATAATCGCCCGCAGACTGAGGTGGAGCAATGAGGATCGGGAGCGTACCGGTCACCTGATCGCGATGCACATGCACCCGTTTCACCTCTGCAATGTGCGAAGAAGTGAGCAGCTGACCCGTCGAGCGGCGCTCAAACTGTGCAAACGGGCTGGCGACGACCTGCCGGGACTTTTTCTGCTGGCAATGTCTGACAGCCTGGCCAGCCAGGGCGAGCTAAAGCCGCAGAGTATGGAAAAAGAGCTGGTGGAACTCTATAGTGAGTTGACACAAATTTACAGAGAGCATATTCTTCCCGCGCTCAGCGGCCCGCCGCTTCTGGGCGGCAGAGAGTTGATCGATGATTTTGGCCTTACCCCTGGCCCCGTATTCAAGGAGATTCTCGGTGAGCTGGAGATGCTCCAGGTCGAGGGTGTGATCGAGTCCAAAGCACAGGCCAGAGATTGGGTGCAGGCGTATATCAACGAGCATGGGGGCGAAGGGGAGTAGATCCGCGGCCTTTTCAGGCGGGATCCCGGGACCCGTTTCGCCTTGTCAAAGTATAGTAAATGGACTAAAAAGTGCGTAAAGTTAGAGATTATTATGCCAAAAAGGCAAAAAAGGAAAAATATCCGGCCCGCTCCGTCTACAAGCTTGAAGAGGCCCAGAGAAAGTATAATTTTCTGCGACGGGGCGACAGTGTGCTGGATATCGGCTGCTATCCTGGCAGTTGGTCGCTTTATGCCGCTGAAATCGTCGGCCCCAAGGGGGTGGTGGTCGGTGTCGACCTGCAGCAGGCCGAACAGGCTGCGCGGCCGGACAGCGCACCCATCCACTGGCTCTGCCAGGATATCCGCGATGACGATTTCGTAAAAAATGTGCGTCGCATCCGGCCGACGTTCAGGGTGCTCATCTCCGATATCGCTCCCAGGACTACCGGAAACCGCTGGGCAGACGCACAACAGTCGCTGGCCTTGGTCAGGGAAACCCTGCGTATTGCTGAACTCTTGCTGCTGCCTAAAGGGCATTATATCGTCAAGGTCTTCCAGGGTGAGGATATGCCGGGCTTTGTCCAGGAGCTGAAACAACGGTTTGAGATGGTTAAGGTGCTCAAGCCTCAGAGCTCCCGGGTCGAGAGCAGGGAAGTTTTTGTACTGGCTATGGGCTTTAAGAAGCAGTGACCGAAATCGGCAGAGAAGTAGCTGAATGTAGCGTATAACCAAAAGACAAATTGATATGCCGGAACGATGTCCGGGTATCGTTTTATAATCACGAACATATATCACAGGAAGGAATATGGCTGGACATTCTAAATGGGCAAATATCAAGCATAAAAAAGGTGCTGCTGATGCCAAGAGGGGGAAGATTTTCACCCGTCTGATCAAGGAAATCACTGTCGCTGCCCGTATGGGCGGTGGCGACCCGGATGGTAACCCTCGCCTCAGGAGTGCGATCGCTGCTGCCAAGCAGGAGAACATGCCCAAAGACAATATCGCCCGCGCAATCAAGAAAGGTACCGGGGAACTGGAGGGTGAAGTATATGATGAGATCCTCTACGAAGGGTACGGGCCGGGCGGCGTTGCGGTTCTGGTTGAATGCATGACCGATAACCGTAACCGTACCGTGGCTGATATCAGACACTACTTTTCCAAGAGCAACGGCAACCTTGGTGAATCAGGCTGTGTTGCCTGGATGTTCGATAAGAAAGGTTTGATCCTGGTCGACAAGTCGGTCATGGGTGAAGATGAGCTGATGGATGTCGCTCTTGATGCCGGTGCCGAAGACGTGGTGGAAGAGGACGAGCAGTTCCAGGTACTCACCACGCCTGAGGATTTCGATGCGGTACGCGAAGCGATGGAATCGGCTGGGGTCGCCATGGTCAGTTCCGAGGTCTCCATGATTCCCAAAAACACCGTCGATGTAACCGAGGAGAATGTTGCCAAGTCGTTGATGAAGCTTCTTGATAACCTCGAGGACCACGATGACGTTCAAAACGTCCATGCAAACTTCGATATCGACGACGCTCTCATGGAGAAGCTCTCCTGATATTGCAGGAATTCCCATGACCGTAACCATGGCCGGGGCACAGGGTGAGACAACTCCTCCTGTGCCCCATGTTGGTACAAGCAGATGGAACGAATACTCGGTATAGATCCCGGCACCAGGATAACGGGCTACGGGGTCGTCGCCGCCGCCCCGGGCAGGTTGCAGTTTGTGGCCTGCGGCACGATTCGCACCAACACCAAAAGGTCCTTGGCCCATCGGCTCAATGAGATCTTTGAGGGAATCAATGAGGTCATTCAGCTGCACGACCCGGTGGTTGCCGCGGTTGAGGATGTCTTTCTCTCCTCCAATCCGAGTTCGGCCCTCAAGCTTGGGCATGCCCGCGGGGCCGCGGTGGTCGCGGCCATGCAGAACGGTCTGAGGGTCAGTGATTACAGCGCACGGGCGGTTAAGCAGGCGGTGGCCGGCTATGGACAGGCGGACAAGAGCCAGGTCCAGCATATGGTGCGGGTGCTGCTTGGCTTGTCGGCTTCACCAAGCACCGATGCCAGCGACGCTCTTGCCGTGGCTATCTGCCATTCCAACCAGTTTCGAATTTGAGGAGCAACTGCTCCAGAAGATAAATTTGTCTATGATCGCAACACTTACAGGTACAGTTCAGGCATTGTATACCGACCGGGCCGTGGTGGAGGTGGGCGGTGTGGGCTATGAGGTCTTCCTGTCCACCGACGGCGTGTCCCGGCTGCCGGAAAAGGGCGGCAGCACCTTCCTGCACATCCACACCCATGTGCGGGAAGACGCATTTGTACTGTTTGGTTTTCCGGAAGAAGAGGAAAAAGAGCTTTTTCTTGTCCTGAAGACTGTTTCCGGCATTGGTCCCAAGGTGGCGCTCGGTATGTTGTCGGGGATGCAGGTGGCAGATCTCTGCCAGGCGATCATGGAAAAGGATGTCAAGCGGTTGACGACACTGCAGGGGGTAGGCAAGAAAACCGCCGAACGCCTCTGTGTCGAGTTAAAGGACAAACTTGGCCATCTCGGTTCCGCTGCAGTGCAGCCGGAGGAGGGCCGCTTGGTAGTGACGAGTGGCGGTTCGGTGGTGATGGATGCTATTTCCGCGCTCTGCAACCTGGGCTATAACGACCCGGTGGCACGGGATGCGCTCACTTCGGTGAAACGGCGAATCGGCGATGAGGATTTTGCCGCTTTATCGGTTGAAGAGATGATCAGGGAAGGGTTGAAGGCATTGGCATGAACTTCGAAGAAGACATCCAGGCAGGTGACAGGCTGGTCGATCCAGAGCCGATTAGTCGCGAAGGCGGCAATGACAACGCCCTGCGGCCGAAAAGGCTGGGGGAGTATATCGGTCAGGAGCAGGCCAGAAAGAGTCTTGAGATCTTCATCAAGGCCGCGCTTGGTCGGCGTGAGCCGCTTGATCACGTACTCTTTCATGGTTTTCCAGGGCTTGGCAAAACCACCCTTTCCTACATCATCGCCAACGAGATGGGCGCCGGAATCAAGGTCACTTCCGGGCCGGTGATCGAAAAGCAAGGCGATCTGGCTGCGATCCTCACCAGTCTGCAGGAAGGCGATGTACTCTTTATCGACGAGATACATCGCCTCAACCACGCGGTGGAAGAGGTGCTCTATCCGGCCATGGAGGATTTTCAGCTGGACCTGATTATCGGCCAGGGGCCGGGGGCGCGCTCCATCAAGATGGACCTGCCCCGTTTCACCCTCATCGGGGCCACCACCCGCACCGGTTTACTGACACCGCCGCTCCGGGATCGGTTCGGGGTTATCCTGCGTCTTGAGTTCTATACTCCGCAGGAGCTGGTTGCGATAGTGCAGCGCTCAGCGGCAATCCTCGGCATGGGTATCGACGAATCCGGTGCCCTGGAGCTGGGCCGCAGATCCCGGGGCACCCCCAGGATTGCCAACAGGCTGCTCCGGCGAGTCCGTGATTTTGCTGAGGTCGGCGGCCATAGGGTGGTTGATCGGGAGGTGGCGGACGCGGCGCTCAATATGCTGGGTGTCGATCGCTTCGGGCTCGATGAGATGGATCGGCGGATCATGCTGACGATCATCGATAAATTCCAGGGTGGTCCCATCGGTCTTGAAACCTTGGCCACCGTGGTCTGTGAGGAGAAGAATACCCTGGAAGATGTCTACGAACCGTTTCTGATCCAGTCGGGATTTTTGAAGCGGACCCCCCGCGGCAGGGTGGCGACAGCCATGGCCTATGAACACTTTGAAAGGACCATGCCCCGCAGTGGAGCGGTACAGCAGCCGCTGTTCGGCGAGAGCCAGTAGCTGCAGCCCTGACGAACTCGATTCATGATTCATAGAAAAGTATGAGAAAAAATATACAAGATTTTCAAGAGATGAAAGCGGCGGGGATCAAGATTTCCATGCTCACCGCCTACGACGCGTCCATGTCCAGTCTGCTCAGCGAGTGCGGTACAGACATGCTGTTAGTTGGCGATTCCCTTGGCATGGTGGTGTTGGGCTACGATTCCACTGTACCGGTCACCATGGAGCAGATGGTGCATCATGCATCCGCCGTTCGTCGGGGAGCACCCGATGTCTTTGTGGTGGGTGATATGCCATTTGGCTCCTATCAGACCGGCGTTCGTGATGCCGTCAAGAATGGTCTGAGGTTGATCAAGGAGTCTGACTGCGACGCGGTGAAGCTGGAGGGTGGCCAGGAAGTCGGTGAAATTGTCGCCGCGCTGGTGCGTTCGGGTATCTCGGTCATGGGGCATCTGGGCCTTACTCCGCAAACCGCCTCCCAGCTAGGAGGGTACAAGGTGCAGGGCAAAGAGTTGCCCGCAGCCAGAAAAATGGTCGAGGACGCGCGGGCTTTACAGGACGCGGGAGCCTTTGCCTTGGTCCTTGAGTGTGTGCCGGAAGAGCTGGCAACCTTGATTTCCAAAGATCTCGGGATACCCACCATCGGCATCGGTGCCGGGCCAGGCTGTGACGGCCAGGTACTGGTTATCAATGACATGCTGGGTATGTTTGAAAAATTTACACCGAAGTTTGTTAAGCAGTATGCCCAGCTTGCGCCTATGATGAAGCAGGGGGTGCAGGAGTATATCGCCGAGGTAAAGGGCGGCGCCTTTCCTGCCGCCGAGCAGAGCTTCAGTTGCGCAACAGACTATTTAGTGATCTTGAGGGAAGAGGAGTAGATCGTCCCCGGGTTGTATACGGTAGCAAACCAGAAAGCCGCCCGAGTTTCCCGAGCGGCTTTCTGGTTAATAACTCAAAAATAATCCTGACATCGCCACTGGCTTCACTGGTCCTGGCTGTCCGGGCATAAAAAGTGAAGAATTTTCACTGACTGTTGCCGGCAAGAGCCGGCAGTGGCAGGTATGGCAGGTCGCAAGCTCCACTTTCACAGCAGTTCCAAAGTTGTTTCCCCACTTTGTACCATAGCTGGTTTTCTGCTCCATTTTCTGTAACAGGCTGAGATTGTATGCGATCCTATGAAGCGGTATGAATTGCATGGGGTTTGGCTGATCTGGCAACTTGTCTGGTTTGTTGGGAATTATTACTCAATACGTCATGTATGGGCGGAACAACAGGGCGCTACAACATGTTGTATAGGTATATATACCGTATATGATTTCTTAGGTGCTTGATCTTGCGGATATTTTTCCTTGACATGGTTTGCCTTACTGTTATAAATGAATCAATGTGGTGTAAAGTGGGTCTCTAGGGTGTAAAGTGGCGGAAAGAGCTTATCGGAGAAAATTATCAAAAGTCGATTTCGCAGCAGATCGGAGCACACGCTGGATGGCAAGGGACGACTGAACTTCCCGAGCCGGTTTCGTGAAGTGCTCCAGCAGTATGACTCGGAGGTGCTGATGATAGCGCCCTGGGGCAAGACCCATCTGCGTGCGTTCCCTGTCCCGGAATGGGAAGCCTTTGAAAATACACTGATGACAGAGGGCAGAAAGCAGAAAAACCTTGCCCGTCTGATGAGATATGTAGTCGGTAGTGTCGCGGAGTGCGGCCTGGACAAGCAGGGGCGGGTTCTGGTGCCGCCGCATCTCCGCACCGAAGCAAATCTGCAACGAGAGATTGTTTTGGTCGGTATGCTCAATCACGTGGAGATTTGGGATAAAGAGACCTGGGAGGAAGAAAACCAGGCCACAAGTGAGAATTTTGCTGAGTTTGATGAACAGTTTGCTGAAATGGGGATTTTCTGATGGTCGAGTCTAAAAGGGATATCGAACAGATACATGTATCGGTTCTGCCCAACGAGGTGCTCGGCTACCTGCAGCCAAAACCGGAAGGCGTCTATATGGACGGTACTCTCGGTCTTGGCGGTCACACTAAGATGATCCTTGAAGCATCGTCTCCCACCGGGCGGGTCGTCGGTTTTGAGTGGGATGAAAATGCAATCAGCAGAAGCCGGGTCCGCCTCGCCGAGTACGGGGAGAGGCTGACCATCGTGCGAAGAAATTTTGCTGAGATTGCGGCCGGTCTGGCAGAGGCGGGAGTAGAACAACTCGACGGACTGTTGATTGATATCGGTCTCTCCTCGCTCCAGCTCGATATGGGCGAGCGTGGTTTCAGCTTTCAGCGGGAGGAACCGCTGGATATGCGAATGGACAGCAGGCGCGAAGTGACTGCCGCCTCCATTCTTGCTACGGCAAGCGCGGATGAACTTGCCGACATATTTTACTACTACGGAGAAGAGCGTCAGGCCAGGCGAATCGCGGCAGAGGTGGTCAAACATCGCCAAAAGCACGAGCTGGCCACCTCCACGCAGCTGGCTTCCCTTGTGGCCAGAGCGGTACCGAAACGGTTTCACCCGCAAAAGATCCATGTGGCCACCAAGGTATTTCAGGCCCTGCGCATCGCGGTGAATACCGAGCTTGAGAATCTGGCGAAAATCCTCGATGAGGCTCCGGCCTATCTCAAGCCTGGCGCCCGTTTTTGCGTGATTTCCTTTCACTCCCTGGAGGACAGGATGGTGAAACGAAAATTCCGACAGAGCCAGGAACTGGAGGTTCTTACCTCAAAACCAGTGGCTGCAACACCCGAAGAGGTGGATGTCAACCCCAGATCACGCAGTGCCAGATTGCGGGTGGCACAGAAAAGGTAAGGAAACCGATTATTCAGGAGACAGAGATGATTATTCATAATTCTGCACAACCATATACACGTCCGGTGGCCAACATCGGAATCCATCAACAACTCTCCGGCAGAAAAACCAACGATCTGTTCAGCTGGTTGCAGCTGTCTCAGGGGACCGGTCGTCTTGCTTTGGCTGTCTGTCTGGTAACAGCTGCTGTGCACCTGGCCATGGGTGGATACAGCAGCCATCTTGCGACTGTATCCGAGGATATACAGAGTCAGCGTCACGAGTTGCTGAACCAGAATATTACCTTGCGGGCGATGCGCGCGTCGTTGATGACTCCACAGGCGATCGAACGTGTGGCTGGCAATAAGCTCTCTTTACAGAGAGCGGGCGCGGACCAGATATTTGTTTTTAACAGCAGTAAGCATCGGTTTGAGACAGTGCAGTAAAGACCATGGCAGCACGACCCGGTCTGCGGCGTAAACAGAAGAAAAAACGCAGACTGGTCGTCACTCTTATCGTGCTGGCACTGATCGGTGGCGCCGCCGGTCTGCGATTGTTGGATGTTTCGCAGCTTATGCAGAAACTGCGGGGGATTGGTGTACCTGCAGCTGAGACGGCGGTCCGGGGAACCATCTATGACCGAAAATACCGGGAGCTTGCCGTTTCGCTTGCCAGGGTTTCGGTCTTTGCCCGCATGCGGGAGCTGGAGTCCATTGACAGGGTCGTCGACAAGCTGGCGCCGGTGTTGGGCATGGATGGTGGGGAACTGCGGGAGAAGTTGCGGGATGACACCATGCGTACCTGGCTGGCCCGGGACATAACCCAGCAGCAGGAAGATTCCATACGGGCGTTGTCGTTGCCGGGTATCCACCTGCATGTTGAGCATTCGCGTTACTATCCTTTAAAGGAAGTGACGGCACACCTTATCGGGTACGTCGAGGATGATATCGGCCTCTCAGGGGTCGAGTACTACTACGATCGCCTGGTCCAGAAAATGCTGGCCAGAACTGTCGACGATGGCTTCAGGGGCGGGGTGGGGCAGCATCTGTTACTGACCATCGACCTGAAGATTCAGAACCTTTTTGAAAAGCTGGCTGAGCAGGTCAGCAGGCAGCGCCAGGGTGCCGGGGTCGGCATATACCTGATGGATGCGGAAACGGGGGCCATTGTTGCCGCGGTCCAGGAGCCGTCTTTTGACCCCAATAAGCATCGGGTCTACTCCCAGCGGGAATTGGAGAGCATGCTCACCAAACCGATGGTGCTGCCGAACAAATTCAAGTCGTTACTAAAAGAGAGTGCGGCTAGCCAGGCGAGTTTTGAGGGGTACGGGCTGGTGATGCCCTGGAGTGTCAGTACCGCAGGTAGCAGCCTTGGTGCCGAGTTGAGGCTTTGGGAGCGACTCGGGTTTGGTGCCAGCTATCCGGTCGATTTCGGCAACAGCAGCGAGACAGGCAACAGGAGTGGCGGTATTTTCCGGGTGCCGGATATCAATGAAGCGAATTTCGGCACAGTTCCCGAGTTTTTGTCACCCCTTGAGTTGCTGACCGGCCTGAGCATACTGCTCAATGGCGGGACCATGGTGCAGCCATATCTGGTGGAGGCCATTGTTTCCGCAGAAGATGGCAACGAACTGGTGGTTAGCCACCAGCCAGTGGAGGCCGGGAAGAGCGGACAATTTGCCCTCAACCCAAAAGTCTCGGACGAGATCGCCAGGGGACTGAAAGCTGCAGGAACATCCCATGAGCTTGGCGGCGTTTTGTTGAGCGATGCCAAAAGAGTGAGCATCAACCAGGATGGGGAGTTCGAGTATCTCGACAACGAGCTCTACATCGCCGCAGTTCCGGCCCAAAGGGCGAGCCTTGTGGTGTTAATGACGGTCCAGGGCGGCGGTAGCGGGGTCCAGACCGGGGGACAGGCGGAAGGGCCTGGCCTTGAGCAGGCCATAAGTCGCTTGTTGCCGCGTATCGCTGTGTTGCAACAGGTGGGGAAGTCGGTGGCGGATATGGCTGAACGCGATGATGACGCCACTGGCAACTACCCGGTCCAGCTGCGCAAGGAGAAAGAGGTGGTTCGACCAGTTCTCGGGGGGGAAGAGGTTGAACAGCGGGCGCAAAGCGTCATGCCTGAGCTGACAGGCTTCAGTCTCAGGAAAAGCTTACGCCTGTTGCAGGGCAAAGATTGTGTCATTCGCGTGCACGGTACAGGGCAGGTGGTGGCGCAGCAGCCCGCAGCGGGCACGCCCTTTTCAGAAATAGACGAGTGTGTACTGAAACTGCAACGACAGGAGGATGTACGACTTGAAACGCTTGAACAGAAAATGTCGGAATAGAGATGGACAACCGGATAGATGACACCGGGAAAAGACTCCCCCCAGGAAGTAGAGCAACCCTTACGGAGTTGCTGACTGGACTGGACTTCACGGAAGTACAGCCAGGACAAGAGAGTTGCGCCCAGTGCAGGGTTGGCAAAATTACGTGTGATTCCAGAGCGGTCGAGAAAAACGACCTGTTTATAGCCCTGCCTGGTTCAAGGACCGACGGGCATAAATTTGTTGCTGCGGCAACTGAGCAAAACTGTGCCGCCGTGGTGGTCGAGGCGGGAGCTGAGTGGCAGGTAGCTGCAGGTTGGCAGGGAACTGTCGTTGAAGTGGCGGACTGTCGCCAGGCCTATGCCAGAGTTGCCGAGAACTACTACGGCCAGCCGGCTGAGAAAGTGCAGTTGATCGGCATCACCGGCACCAATGGCAAAACCACGACCACCTATCTGCTTGAGGATGTACTGAAAGCGCTGGGTTACAAGGTCGGGGTGATAGGCACCATAAACTATCGCTACCAGGCAGGGGACAGGCAGGTGGTGTTGCCCTCACCGTTTACCACTCCTGAAGCCATGCAGCTTCAGGCACTGCTCTTTGAGATGACCGAGGCCGGGGTCGAATATGTGATTATGGAGGTCTCATCCCATGCGCTAGAACAGCAGCGTATCGGCAACCTCCAATTTGATATTGCCGGCTTCACCAATCTTTCCCGGGATCATCTCGATTACCACGCGACCATGGAGGAGTACTTCGCGGCAAAGACGCTACTGTTTGCCAATCATCTCAAAGATGGAGGCCGGGCGGTGATCTCAACGCCCCAGCAACCGGGCGAGGTGGAAGACTGGTCGGGTAAGCTGGCCCAGTACTGCCGTGGGCAAAACATCAACCTGACAAGCTGTGGCCAGGAGGCCGGGACTGATATTCAGATCAAAAGCTACGACTCAACCTTACGGGAAACACATATCGAACTGATGATCGGGGGCCGGCAGTATGCGGTTTCCACTCCGTTGGTTGGGCACTTCAACGTTGATAATTATGTCACCGCCCTTGGCCTGGCTCTCGGGCTGGGGATTGAGCCAGAAGTGGCGATAACCGCTCTTTCCGGTTCCACCGGGGCGCCTGGCAGATTGCAGCGGGTGATGGTTGCCCACGGTACAGCTGCTGACCAGCCGGTGATCTTTGTGGATTACGCGCACACCCCGGACGCTCTCAAACAGGTGCTGGCCACGGTGAAAGCACTGCCGCATAATGACCTGTACTGCATCTTCGGCTGCGGAGGGGATCGGGACAACGGCAAGCGCCCTGTGATGGGTGGCTTTGCCGGCCAATATGCAGACGTGGCAGTTGTGACGGACGATAACCCCAGAACCGAGGATCCCGAGTTGATCCGCAGCCAGATCCTGCCGGGAGTGATAGCATCCGGCTGTCTGCAGCAGGAAGAGGCCTGGCTCTACCGTCGCAAAAATTCCGAACATGGTTTTGTGCAGATCGGTAATCGCCGGGAGGCCATTGCCAAGACAATAAAGGCAGCGGGGCCCGGTGATATTGTGCTGATAGCCGGCAAGGGTCACGAGAAATATCAGCTGGGCAGAAGTGGCAAGCAGTTTTTCGATGACTGCCTGGAAGCGGAAACGGCCCTGTATGCCTGGAACCTCGAAGCAGTACTCGAGGCCACCGGCGGCAGAATGGTTGCTGCAGGAAATCTGGAGAGCAACAGTCGCACACTGCAGGCGGTTTCCACCGACAGCAGGACCATTGGTGCAGGAGATATCTTCGTTGCCCTCAGGGGCGATAATTTTGATGGTCACGACTTTCTCGCTGCCGTGGCAGCCAAGGGTGCTGGCTGCGCCATTGTCGAAAACGGGGCGGTGGCTGCCGGCGATGGGCTGGTGCTCATCGACGTCGACGATACCCTGCGGGCGCTTGGGGCGTTGGCGAATTACAGAAGACGGTTGCTGGGCGGACAGTACCGGCAGAGCGTGGTGGCTATCACCGGCAGCTGCGGGAAGACCACGGTCAAGGAAATGACCGCAGCTATCATGCGCAGAAAATGGCCGGCAGGTGAGCAGTATCCTGAAAATGCTGTGCTGCAGACCAGGGGCAATCTCAATAACCTGATAGGCCTACCCCTTTCGCTGTTGCCGATTACACCGCATACCCGCGCCGCAGTGCTGGAGATGGGCATGAATGCCGCCGGTGAGATACGGGCCATGGCAAAAAATGCCGATGCGGATATCTGCTGCATCACAAATGTGCATCCGGTCCACCTGGAAGGGCTGAAAACCATCGAAGGTGTTGCCGCCGCCAAAGAGGAACTGTTTCAGGAGGCCAGGGCCGAGGCGGTGTTGATCATCAACCTTGATGATCCCCACACCAGCCAGATGGCCGCAAAGTACAGCCAGCAACAGATCAGTTTCTCTCGACGCGCCGACAGCGGTGCGACGGTACTGGCAACGGATGTGCGGGTGACGGTGGATGGAATGATCCGCTTTACCCTTCATCTCGGCGAGCAACAGGCAGAGATCTGCCTGCATACCGTCGGTGACCATAATGTGTTCAACGCCCTTGCCGCTGCGGCGATCGGCGTGGCAGCCGGGGCGAGCCTGGATGAAATAGCAGGGGGGCTGGCCGACTTCAGGCCTGCCGATCGGCGGATGGTGCAGCTGATGACTGAAGGCGGGGTAGGAGTGTTAAACGACACCTACAACGCCAACCCGGCTTCGATGGTCGCAGCCATGAAAACATTGACCGAAATGTCAGCCTCAAGCTGTGCTGCTGTGTTGGGCGATATGCTGGAGCTTGGCGAAGGGGCCCAGGAGGCCCACCGTCAATTGGGTGGCAAGGCAGCTGAACTTGGAGTGAATTATCTGGCGGTGGTCGGCGAGTTCAAAAATGATGTCGCGGCAGCGGCACGGGCGGCTGGAATGACCGAGGAAGCCGTGGCGGTTTTTGATGATAAAGATAAGGCTTCGGAATGGATACAAAAGTTGGAGGATGATGGAAAACTCGCCGCAGGCGACTGGATTCTGGTAAAGGCATCCCGTGGATTACGGATGGAGACAATAGTTGCCAGTTTGACAGGAAAGGGTTGAGTAATGAGGCCAAGCAAGGTAGAAAATCACCTCATTAATAGCCTTTCAAACCCGCAACAAAAAAAGCTGAGAATGAACTGAACCATGCTGTATCACTTACTCTATCCACTGCACACTGAATTTATCGGATTCAATGTATTCCGATATATTACTTTTCGCTCCATCGGGGTGGCGGTTACCGCTTTTCTGATCATGATTATCTTCGGACCGGCCTTTATACGGATGATAAAGAGCAAACAGATCGGCCAGGTGGTGCGTGACGATGGACCCGAAACCCATCTCGCCAAGCAGGGAGTGCCCACCATGGGCGGTCTGCTGATTCTTACCTCGATCACGCTCTCGACCCTGTTCTGGGCGCGGTTGGATAACCCGTTGGTCTGGTTGCTGCTGTTTATCACCGTGTTCTTTGGCCTGATCGGTGCCTTTGATGACTACCAGAAGGTCAGCAAGAAGACCACGGCCGGCCTCAGCGCCCGCGGCAAGCTGTTCATGCAGATTCTGGGTGCCGCCGCTGTCGGTTTGTTTATCTTTTATCATCCGGGATACGATGGTCAGTTGAGTCTGCCCTTTTTAAAGGATATCCATCCGGATCTGGGCTGGTTTTACATTGTCTTTGCGATTCTGGTTATCGTCGGCTCATCCAATGCGGTGAACCTGACCGACGGCCTGGATGGCCTAGCCGCAGGCCCCACCGTGGTATCCGCGGCGGTCTACCTGGTGTTCTGCTATCTTGCCGGACATGCAGTGCTGGCTGAGTACCTGCAGATTCCCCATGTCCAGGGGAGTGGGGAGTTGGCGATATTCTGCGGGGCCATGTTCGGCGCCTGTCTTGGATTTTTGTGGTTTAACGCCTACCCGGCCCAGATCTTTATGGGTGACACCGGCTCTCTTTCCTTAGGGGGCGCGCTGGGTGCGGTGGCGATCATTATCAAGCAGGAGTTTTTGCTGGCCATAGTTGGCGGAATCTTTGTTATGGAGGCGCTCTCCGTCATTATGCAGGTTGGCTATTTTAAGATGACCAACGGCAAGCGCATCTTTTTAATGGCCCCTTTTCACCATCATTTTGAGAAAAAGGGCTGGCATGAACCGAAGGTGGTGGTCCGTTTCTGGATCGTTTCGATAATCCTTGGCCTGTTTGCCATAGCAACCTTGAAACTGCGCTGATGCACGAACAACTACAGATACGACCGGGGATGCGGATCGGCGTCATCGGGCTGGGAGTAACCGGCCGGGCGGTGGTGCGCTATTGTCTCGGCCTGGGTGCAGAGGTGCTGGTGTCGGATAGCAGGCAGACAGACCGTCTTCTTGCCGAAGATGGCAAACTGCTCAAGGAACACGGGGTGCAATGGGAGGCAGGAGGACATACCCTTGAGTTTCTGCAGCGGGCGGATTTGGTGGTGGCCAGCCCGGGTATTCCACAGAATCATCCTGTCATTGCAGCCCTCGACAGCCTTGGTATCCCGGTGGTTGGGGAACTGGCAATATCCGCACCGTCGCTGGACATGGAGGTGGTGGCGGTAACCGGGACCAACGGCAAGACCACAGTGACGGCGCTGATCGGCAAGATCCTGGAGATGGCGGGCAAAGAGGTTTTCATCGGCGGCAATATCGGCACTCCCCTGGTGGAGTATCTCCATGAGGGCGGCCAGGCCCAGGTGATGGTGCTGGAGGTGTCGAGCTTTCAACTGCTGATGGCCGGACGGTTCGCCCCGGATGTGGCAGTCCTGCTCAACATCACGCCCGACCACCTGGACCGGCACGGGAGCCTGCAGGAGTATGCCGAGGCCAAGATGAAAATCTTTGCCAATCAGACCCAGGCGGATACCGCCATAATAAGCGGCGACGACCCCCTGTGTGCGCAACGGGTTGACCAGCTCACCGGCAACTGCCTGATGTTTGGCGAATCCGCTGGGCTCAAGGGCCATGTGGCCAGCATCTCGGGTCACGAAGTCGCTGTTTCGGCTTTCGGCACGAAAGAGCGCTACGAGCTGGCAGGTACCGCCCTGGCGAACCGGATCGGCGCCCAGAATGCGGCAGCGGCAATTCTCGCCACCAGGGCGCTGGGGGTGAGCCCGGATCAGGTATTGGCGGGACTGACAGCTTTCAGGCCAGCTCCCCACCGGCTGCAGCGGGTTGCAAAGCGGGCCGGCGTACACTTTGTCGACGATTCAAAAGCGACCAACACCGGCGCAGCTATCGCCGCTTTGGAGCAGCTTACCGGCAAGGCGGTCCTGATTGCTGGTGGCCGGGAAAAAGGTGAAGATTACAGCCTGATGAAAGAGGCCGTCAGGCAGAAGGCCAGGGCGGTCGTTTTAATCGGCGAGGCTGCCGAAAAAATGCAGGCCACCTTCAATGGTGCTGTTCACTTGCATATGGCAAAAAACATGGCGGAGGCGGTTCGCACTGCGACCCGTTTAGCCCAGTCAGGAGATACAGTGTTGTTGTCACCGGCCTGCGCGAGTTTTGATATGTTTGATAGTTACGGTCACCGCGGCGAGGTGTTCACCGCGGAAGTGCTGAAGTATGTGGCTGAATACTCTGCTGGGGGAGACCGGTAATGGTTGAGGGAGACAAGGCGGCAAAACCCATACGGTTGATGATCACCGGTGGCGGTACCGGCGGCCATCTCTTTCCGGCGGTGGCGGCAGCGCAGGCGCTTGTCAAACGGGAGCCAGCCAGCGAGGTGCTGTTTATCGGCACCCGCAGAAAAATCGATACCACCAGCCTCGAGCAGTACGGATTTGCCAGTTCATCAATCTACAGCTACGGGCTGAAAGGAAAAAAACTACCGGCCCTGGCAAAAGCACTGGCGGTGTTACCTGTTTCGTTGTTCCAGGCGCTGGCCCAGATACGTCGTTTTAAGCCTGATGTGGCTTTGGGGGTCGGCGGATATGTGACCGGGCCGGTGATGCTCGCGGCTCGAATGGCAGGAGTTCCCACCATTGTGCACGAGCAAAATTCTGTGCCGGGAATGGCCAACAGAAAGCTCGGAGCACTGGTGGGGAAGGTGTGTATTTCACTGCCGGGAAGCGAGAAGTTTTTTCCGTCCGAGAAAGTGGTGGTGACGGGAAATCCTGTCCGCCAGGATATTTTGGCCCTGGCCGCGGAGCAGACGACACCTGGGCAAGACAAGGTATTTACCTTACTGGTGCTTGGCGGCAGCCAGGGCGCCCAGGCCTTGAACAAGCTGGTAGTCGAGGCAATCTGCGAACCAGGTGGAAGTGAGTTCAAAAAGATCAGGGTTATTCATCAGACTGGTGCAAAGGATTGTGATTGGGTAAGGCAGAGCTATGAACAGGCCGGTATTTCGGCCGAGGTTTCAGCTTTTTTTGCTGATATGAAGGCGGTTTACGCCCAGGCAGATTTTCTGGTGTCGCGGTCCGGGGCAACGACTCTGACAGAGCTTGGCGTGCTCGGCAAGCCGGCGCTGCTGGTGCCATACCCCTATGCGGCCGATGACCATCAGCAGAAAAACGCGGAGTACTATGTCGAGGGTGGCGGGGCGGTGCTGTGCCGGGAGAGTGAGCTCACCGCCCAAAAGGTGCGGCAGACCATCAGGGAGATGGCAGAGGATGCCGAGAAGCGTGCAGCAATGGGCCAGGCGATGAAACGGCTTGGTGTACCTGCAGCCGCTGACAGGATCGTGGATGTGTGCCTGCAGGCGGTCAGGGAAGCAGGTGTGACCCGGGACGAGGGATCAATTGACAAACGTTAACCCGGGAAGGGAAATAAATGTACAGGAAAAATAAACATATACATTTTGTCGGCATTGGCGGGATCGGCATGAGCGGAATTGCTGAACTGCTCCTGAATCTGGGATATACCGTGTCGGGATCGGATCTTTACGGCTCCGCCATCACCGAGCGGCTGGCGACGCTGGGCGGCAAAATTTTCAAGGGACACCAGGCGGCCAATATTGCCGGGGCTGATGTCGTGGTCACTTCCTCGGCTATTTCAACGGAAAACCCCGAGGTGTTCGAGGCGAGAAAGCAGCATATCCCGGTCATCCAGCGGGCGGAAATGCTGGCTGAGCTGATGCGGTTAAAGAAGTTTGGCATTGCCATTGCCGGCAGTCACGGTAAAACCTCCACAACCTCCATGGTCAGCTGGATGATGGCCCAGGCCAAGCTCGATCCGACCATCGTCGTCGGTGGCAAGGTGGATGCGCTCGGTGGAAACGCCAAGTTGGGCAAGGGTGAGTTTCTGGTTGCTGAGGCAGATGAGAGCGATGGCTCTTTTCTGAAACTGTCACCGGTGCTTGAGGTCGTGACCAATATCGATCTGGAACACCTCGATTACTACGATGATCTTGATCAGATCAAGCAGGCCTTTCTCGATTTTATTGACAAGATACCCTTTTACGGCGCGGCCATTCTCTGTCTTGATGATGAAAACATTGCGGAACTCTTACCCGCAATCGGCAGACGTATCATCACTTACGGTATGAACTCCCAGGCGGATCTCTATGCGGAAAACGTCCACTTCAGGGAAGGCCGGGTTCATTTCACGGTCCATGACCAGAACGGCTGTCTCGGCGAAGTGGATCTCGCCCCTCCGGGCAGGCACAATGTCTATAATGCGCTGGCCACCATCTGCGTCGGTCTGGAGTTGGAGATTCCGTTCAAGGTCATAGCTGAAGCCTTGGGAAGTTTCGCAGGCGTGCAGCGCAGGATGCAGGACAAAGGTGACGTCAACGGCATCACCATCGTCGATGATTACGGTCATCACCCGACCGAAATACGAGCCACCTTGTCGGCGATCAAGGCAGCCTGGCCGGAAAAACGGTTGGTGGTCCTGTTTCAGCCACATCGCTACAGCAGGACCCAGGCCCTGTTCAAGGATTTCACCACCGCTTTTCATCAGGCAGATATGCTGGTACTCACTGATATTTATGCAGCCAGTGAGGAGCCTGTCGAGGGGGTGAGCAGCGAGGCGCTGTTGGCGGCGATTGAACAGCACGGCCAGCGTCATACCAGGTATTCCCCGTCGGTGGAGAACATGGCAGAAGATGTCATGGGAGTAATTACAGAGGGTGACCTTGTGCTGACCCTTGGTGCCGGAAATATCGTTCGTGTGGGTGAGCAGCTGCTGGAGTTGCTGCAAAAGCATTAGGCGCGGATTGCGAGGTAGGAAATTGAACTGGAGGTGAGGCTCTGAAGCTGAATTCGCTTCACATACGGAGAAAGCTTGATGCAATCTCCGATTTCTTGAGACAGTGTAAACGCGAATTGCTGTCGGGGAAAAAAGGGCAGATCGCACGCAACAGCGACCTGCGAGGCTATAGCTTCGCCTCGGCGCCAGAGACCACCTCACAAAAGAAAAAGAAGTTGTGGCAGGCAGTTAGTAACAAGTTTCGGAAAAAACGGGCGGCTGTGGATACCAGCTATACCAAGACCAAGGGGACAACCCTGGCTGGTTCCAAAAAGGTCTGGTTGGTACCGGTGACTGGTCTGCTGGCGGTGATCAGCCTGTTCTTTGTTCTCGGTGGCCCGAGCTGGGTCGGAAACCAGCTGGCAAAGCTGTCGTTTTTCAAGGTACGCACAATCCAGTACTCCGGCTGCAAGGTTGTCACCGAAGAGGAGATTCGACAGCTCTCCGGAATAACCCTCTACCAGACCAGTCTGTTGGGGATGGACCAGGCGGAGGTGATCAAAAGCGTGGCTCGGCATCCCTGGGTGAGCCAGGTCACCGTTACGCGAAACTGGCCGACCGATATAGCAATCGGCATCAAGGAATATTCGCCGATTGCGCTGATGAATGTGGTCAAGGACGGTAAACCACAGCTCTATTATGTCGATAAGTATGGCACCCCTTTTTTGGGTCTCTCGGCTACAGATGATGTGGATTTTCCAGTGATCACCGGCCTCGATCGGGTGCAGGATGAGCAGGAAAGGAAGGCGATCTTCAGTGACATCTATGCCTTCATTCGGGCGGTGAGCCAGAACAACCCGAATCTGCCAGCGCAGGCGGTGTCGGAGATACACATCAATGACAGAGGCGAGTTGGTGATCTACCTGGTTGACTACACCTTCCCGATCTTTTTCGGCCGGGGCGAGATCCGTCAGAAGTATTCACGATTGTTGAGGGTGCTTGACTCGCTGTACAGGGGACGGGGCAAAGGCATGCTGCTCTCAGGCATAGAATATATCCGGATGGACTACTACAACGGTAAGGTGCTGGTTGCACAGAATGAGTCGAGTGGACGAAATGGAAGAGATAAAAAAACTTGAGTCGGTAAGCAGCGAAAACCCGGTTGAGGCAATCGAACCGCTGGAAGAGCAGCTAGAACCGGTAGAAAAAGAGTTTGGCGATATCATCGTCGGTCTTGATATCGGTACCACCAAGATCTGCTGTATCGTCGGTGAGGTGTTTCCGGACAGGGTTGATGTCATCGGCACCGGTACGGTCCCGTCCAACGGGTTGCGCAAAGGCGTGGTGGTGAATATCGAGTCAACCGTGAACTCCATCAAGCAAGCCGTGCGGCTGGCGGAAGAATCAGCGGGCTGCAACCTGCGTTCAAGCTATGTTTACGTCGGTATTGCCGGCAACCACATAAAAGGTTTCAACAGCCCTGGAATTGTTGCGGTAAACAATCGCGAGATCAAAAAATCGGATATCGAGGACGTGATCACCGCTGCCCGTACCGTGAAGATCTCAGAGAATCAGCGGGTCATACATGTGATGCCCCAGGAGTATATGGTCGATGATCATACCGGTATCCAGAACCCGCTGGGGATGACCGGGGTACGGCTGGTCACCAATGTGCATATTGTTACCGCTGATATCGGGGCTGTACATAATCTGGTGACCTGTTGCAACAAGGCCAATCTGGAAGTCGCCGAGTTGGTGCTGGAGTCCATCGCCTCAGCCAATGCGGTGCTCAGCCCGGATGAGATGGAGCTGGGGGTGGCGCTGGTCGATATTGGCGGAGGCACCACCGACATAGCGGTGTTTTGTGACGGTACCATCCGGCATACCTGTGAGATTGGCCTTGGCGGCCATAACCTGACCAACGACCTGTCGGTGGGCCTTAGGACACCTCTCCAGGAGGCAGAGCGGCTCAAGGAGGATTACGGTGGGGCGATCTCGGCGATTATCAAGCCCAATCTGGTTGTCGATGTGCCGACGGTCGGCGACAGGCAGCCGCGTAAGGTGTCCCAGAAGGTCCTGGTTGACATCCTCGAGGCCAGGACCATCGAAATCTTGGAGATGATCGACCGCGAGCTGGTGGCCAGCGGTCACAAAAACAAGATAAATGGTGGTATCGTCTTGACGGGCGGCACCTCGCTTCTGGCCAATATCGTTGATTTGGCAGAACAAATTTTCGATTTGCCGGTTCGTATAGGATATCCGTCAGGTGTGAGTGGTAAACTAGACGAGATTCACTCGCCCCGCTGTACCACCGCGGCCGGACTTGTCCTGTTTGGAAGGGATAAGAACAGCGAAATCCAGAACAGGGAACCGTCGGTTCTGGATAAGCTCAAAGGCTGGGTCAAAAAAATCATGTGACCGGAATTTTTTGTTTATTGGAGCAGGTGCAGATGCTATATTTGCACTATTTGAACGTTATATTTATCGCGTCACTCAAGCGATAACCTAATTGAGTAGCAGGGGGAACCGTATGCCGTTCAGAATGGCAGAAGCAGAAGGTGTAGCAGTCGTTAAAGTAATCGGTGTCGGCGGTGGTGGCGGCAATGCGATCAATACCATGGTTACTAATCGACTGCAGGGTGTGGATTTTATCGCAGCCAATACCGACAAGCAGGCCCTTATGCAATCAAAGGCAGACGTCTGCTTGCAGCTTGGTCCCAGTGTTACCAAGGGACTGGGAGCCGGAGCAACTCCGGAGACCGGAGAGCAGGCTGCGCTGGAATCACTTGAGGATATCAAGGAGTCATTAAAAGGTGCCGACATGGTCTTTGTCACCGCCGGGCTGGGTGGCGGGACCGGTACAGGTGCGGCTCCGGTGGTGGCGAAAGTCTCCAAGGAGCTTGGGGCACTGACAGTTGCAGTGGTCACCAAACCGTTCAGCTTCGAGGGCAAGTTCAGGATGCGCAATGCTGAACATGGCTGGGACGAGCTGCAGAAGTATGTCGACACCATCATCACCGTTCCAAACGACCGCCTGTTGTCGTTGATGCAGAAAAACAGCAAGCTTTCAGACATGTTGAGCATGGCTGACGACGTTTTGCTCCAGGCGGTGAAAGGTATTACGGACCTGATCAACGTACCGGGCCTTATCAACGCGGATTTCGCCGATCTGAGAACCGTGATGAAAGAGGTCGGGCCTGCGGTCATGGGTTCCGGCGAAGCGGTCGGCGAAAACCGGGCGGTGGAAGCAGCCAGAAAAGCGATAGATAACCAGCTGCTGGAAGATTTCGGTATTGATGGGGCCCGGGGCCTCTTGATCAATATTTCCGCTTCTGAGGAAACCTTTACCATGTCCGAATTCATGGAGGCATCATCCCTGATCCAGGAGCGTGTTGACGAGGATGCCAAGGTGGTCATCGGCGCCCTCTATGATGATGCCCTGCAGGATGAACTGCATGTCACAGTCATCGCCACCGGTGTCGGTGAGATTACCGGCAAGAAGGAGGCCATCGCCAAGGTCAATGAAATTCTGGTGAAAAAAACGGATCGGGAGCATGTGTCTGTGACTGAAATGGAAGCGGTGCCCTCGAGCAGCAAACAGGCTCCAGTCAACCGGCAGCCCAGGGTGACCAGGTTGCCGGGTTCCAACTTCGACAGCTCGGATCATTTCACGGTTCACAAAACCGGTGAGAGCGAGAGCAAGCGGGATCTACCGTCCTGGCAGTATGAAGACCAGCTTGAGACACCGGCCTACCTGCGGAAAAAGGCCAATTAGTTTGAGGGCATAAGTATTAGGAAGCAGTATAAGAGAGCACAGGGCTATTCAAGCAAACGTGACGCCAGGCTGGCCCTGGAAAAAGGCAGTTACCTGAAGAAATGGACAGGGCGACTGCCTGTTGCCCTGCTCTATCCCAACAGTTACGAAGTGGGTATGTCCAGTCTGGGGTTCCAGCTGGTCTATGCCCTGCTCGCCGAGGACGACCAGCTGGTCTGCGAGAGATTTTTCCTTCCTGAAAATGGAGAACCGCTGCGTTCCCTGGAGTCACAGCGGCCGTTGAACCATTTTCCGATCGTCTTTATCTCCATAAGTTTTGAGCATGACTATCTGCATCTGGTGCAGATGTTGCGAAGTGGTGGCATAGCCCCTTTTGCCAAGGACCGGGACGAACATATCTCCACCGAGCAGCCTTTGGTGGTCTGTGGCGGAGTCGCCACCTTTATGAACCCGGAACCGCTGGCACCTTTTGTCGATCTGATGATCCTGGGGGAGGCGGAACCGGTTCTTCCAGGGCTGGTCCGGGAACTGGCCGATTCTTATCACGATACCAGGCGTAGTGCGCTGTTGCACCAGCTGAGTATCGCCCACTCCAGCTGCTATGTGCCCGGTCTGTATACGCCCATTTATGATGACAGCGGCACCCTTCGCCACTATCAGGCGGCTCCAGGAGTTCCTGCCCGGGTGAGCAAATCTGTGCTCGATACCTCATCTGTGGCCGGGCATTCCCAGCTGACGACCCCGGAAGCTGAATTTTCCGAGATGCATCTCACCGAACTCGGGCGGGGCTGCTCCCGAGGCTGCCGGTTCTGTGCTGCGGGCTTTATCTATCGGCCGCCCCGGCTCTGGGATGGGGATGCCGTGGTGGAAGGGCTCCGGGCGCGATATTCTGACATCGACCGGGTGGGGCTGCTCGGTATGGAGATGGCCAACAGTGAGTCCCTCGAGATGATCAGTGACTACCTGCGGGAGAGCGGCTGTGCCCTGTCGTTTTCTTCCCTCCGGGCTGACCGGTTGAACCAGCCGCTCATCGATCTGCTGTCGGCAAGCCAGCTGAAAAGCGTGGCAATCGCCCCGGATGGCTGCTCAGAACGGTTGAGGCGGGTCATTAATAAGGGACTCGATGAACGGGACCTGCTCGAGGCGGCCGAACGGTTGGTTGCTGCCGGTATCTTCAAGCTGAAACTGTACCTGATGATTGGCCTGCCCACCGAGAGCGACGCTGATCTTCAGGAGGCTATTGAGTTGGTCGGAAAGATCAAGAGCCGGATAGATCCCATTGGCAAGGCCCGTGGCAGGCTGACAGAGATAGGGATCTCGGTCAACTGTTTCGCACCAAAGCCATGGACGCCCTTTCAATATCATCCTTTTGGCATGAGCACGCCCCTGGCTGTCGGTGAGACGGGCGATGGCAAGAAGGTGATCATGGAGCTCAAGCGCAGGCAGAAACTGCTGCGCCGTGAGCTTTCCAAAATCGCCAACGTTCACCTCCAGTTTGATAAGCCGGAGAGTGTGTTGTTTCAGGCTGTTCTGGCCCGTGGGGACCGCCGCATTGCTCAGGTGCTCTATGATATGGCCGCACAGGGGCTGAGCTGGAAACAGGCGATGAAGAACAACGGTCTCACTGCGGAGCAGTTTGCCATCTGCGGATTTGATGAAAAGAGTTGGTTCGGCTGGTATATTATCGACCATGGCATTGAGCATGACTATCTCTGGCGCGAGTATCAGCGTGCCTTTGCCGAGAAGACCACCATAGCATGTGACACATCAATCTGCCGTCGTTGCGGAGTATGCAATGAATAAACAGGTGTCAAGGAGTGTTGACAACAGCAAGGCCAGGCAGAGGAAAAAAACTCTGGACGCGGGTCTGCAGCCGTTTACCCTGGTCAAGTATTTCACCTTCTCCAGTCTGTTTGTCATTCTTGCCTTCACACTCTTTCTTTCCTGGGCAATCTCCAATAATGCCCGTAAGGTAATGCTGAAGCAGAGTGAGGAGTACTCGATGGTGCTGGCTGAAAATCTCAACCAGCAGGTGTTCCGCCGTTTTGTCCTGCCCACCGTTGTTCGCTACGGCAACATCGCTCTCAGCCATCCAGAACAGTTTGCCAACCTCGATGCCATTGTCCGTGGAGTTATCCAGGGCATGAAGATCGAGTCGGTGACGATTTATGATTCCTCGATGAACATTATCTCCTACTCGACCATTCCGGAAATGGTGGGGAAAAAGGATGTTGGCGGCATTGAGTATGAGATTTCGCTGCAGGGAATTGCCAACTCGCGTCTGCACTATACCGGCAATGTCTTCAGCCTGTTGCCGGTTACTGAGCCGCCTTCCTGTGAGTTGTCGACATATATCCCGTTCCGCCAGGTCAGGGAGAGCGGTGAAGGGACCGAGTCGATCATGGGGGTGATTGAGATCGCCAAGGATCTCAGCAAGGAATATACCAACATCATCAGGCTGCAGAGTAGTATTATCGCGGTATCCAGTGCAGTGATGATGGTGCTTTTTCTGGTACTGCGCACGATTGTTTCAAGGGCCAGCAAGATTATCGAATCCAGGGCCCTGGAGCGGTTGCGCCTGGAGGAAAAGCTCAATCATGCCGAACGGCTTGCCCATCTCGGCACCATGGTGGCCACAGTCTCCCATGAGATCAAGAGTCCTCTCGGCATAGTACGAAGTACGGCGGAGATTCTGGAAAAGCGCATTGTCAAGGTCGCGCCGGGCAGTGAACACCTGGCCAGGATTATTGTTGATGAAACCAGCCGCCTGAACGATATTGTTATCGAGTTTCTCGACTTTGCCCGGCCCCAGGCCCCGAAGCTGAAGATGGGAGATGTCAACGCCCTGATGCAGAAGGTGCTCAGTTTTGCTGCCCCGAAGATCAAGGAGCAGCAGATACAGCTCGATTCCAATTTGGCTCCCGACCTGCCGCAGGTGCCGGTGGATGAGGATCAGCTCTACCGGGCGCTGCTGAATATTTTGATCAATGGGCTGCAGGCAATGGAGCAAGGTGGTAAGCTGAGAGTCGCAACTTTTGTCAATTCAGCTGATAATCTGGTCATCGCCATAGAAGACAGCGGCATTGGCATGGACAGTGAAAAGCTCGACAAGATTTTCACCCCGTTTTTTACCGACAAGCACAAGGGTACCGGTCTCGGCCTGGCCATTTGCAAGAATATCATAGACAGCCATAACGGTACGATTCACGTTGAGAGTACACCAAATGAAGGAACAACCTTCTCAATCGAGCTACCGACCAGATGAGATCAGCTCGCATAATCCGTCACCAGCACCACCATCCCCTCTCTGCCTAGAAGTTGAGTCGCTCACATTCCTGGACAACGGCCCCTACAGCTTTACGGTACCACTGGGCGACTGCGTCGGGCTGAGCGGAAAATCAGGTATCGGCAAGTCCCAGCTGTTGCGCGCCATAGCCGATCTCATTCCCCACACCGGTTCCGTGGCCCTTTATGGCGAACCGATGGAGAGTGTTGCACCCCAGGAGTGGCGGAGCAGGGTGCTGATGGTGCCCGCCGAATCATCCTGGTGGCATGATACGGTAGAGCCGCACTTTGCCACCGGCCTGGACAGCGAACTCTTTAACCGGGCGATCAATATGCTCGGTTTTGACCGGGATGTGTTGAACTGGGCTGTCAGCCGGCTCTCCACTGGGGAGAAGCAGCGACTGGCACTGGTGCGGGCCTTGGTTTTGCAGCCCCAGCTCCTGCTCTTGGACGAGCCGAGCTCCGGCCTGGATGCGGATCACACCGAGCAACTGGAGCTGTTGATCAGGCAGATCCGGCAAGAGCACAATACCTCGGTGCTCTGGGTAAGCCATGACCGCGCCCAGCTTGCCCGGGTAGCCTCAATAGTTTTGAAAATCGACAAGAACTCTATTGCTGTCCAGGATTTCAACACCATCCACGGAGAGGTGGCGGCGTGAATGTAATATCCTTAAGTGCCCTGGATCTTGGTCTTGCCTCGCTGTTGCTGGTGGCCCTGGCTACCACCAGCATGAGTTTGAGTCTGGGCATAGAGAAAAAGCTGATTCTGTTCAGCTGCAGGATGACTGCCCAGCTGCTTTTTATCGGACTGGTGCTGAAGTTTTTATTCGGCAACGCCAGCGGCTGGCTGGTGGTGCTGATGTCTCTGATCATGCTGGCCATGGCCGGAAAAGAGGTGGAGGCGAGGCAGCAGCGGCGCTTTCGCGGGCTCAAGGGGTACCTGATCGGTACAGGCGCGATGTTCGTTTCGTCCTTCTCCGTTGCCTGCCTTGCCATACTGGTGGTGATCCGGGTCGATCCCTGGTATACCCCGCAGTATGCCATCCCCTTGTTGGGGATGCTGCTCGGCAATACCATGACCGGCATTGCCCTGGCGGTTGATCGTCTGACCACCATGTTCTATGAACAGCGTGCGGTGGTGGAACAGCGGCTGATGTTGGGCCAGACCTGGCAGGAGGCAAGTGGTGATATCCGCAAGGACTGTATGCGGACAGGTATGATGCCGATTATCAACTCCATGGCGGCAGCGGGTATCATCAGTCTGCCGGGGATGATGACCGGCCAGATCCTGGGTGGCACACCACCGGTTGAGGCGGTGAAGTATCAGATCCTGATTATGATGCTTATTGCCGCAGGAACCGGTTTTGGGGTTATCGCCGCAATCTGGGCCACCAGCAGAAACCTGTTTGACCAGCGCCACAGGCTGCGTCTGGATTATTTGACTGAGCGGGCAGCGTCCTGAGATTTTTTTATGGTTGTCGTGAAACCAGGATCTGAATCGGCTTGTCTTTTGGTGTCGATAGTGTTCATATGTCTATAAATAGCGACAGCGCTATCGAGATTTCATCATAATACCTTCCAGTTAAACATATAACCCTACCGGAGGCGGAAGTGAGTAAAAGAATAGTGATTATTGGCGGTGTTGCGGCTGGACCCAAAGCTGCCGTCAGGTTGAAGAGGCTGATGCCGGAAGCGGATGTGACCATGGTTGACCAGGACAGCGTGATCTCCTATGGTGGTTGTGGTATCCCGTACTATGTTTCCGGCGATGTTGCCGATGAAAAAGAGCTGCGCTCCACCAGTTTTCACATGGTGCGCGACGAGAAGTTCTTTACCTGTGCCAAAGGGGTGAAGACGCTTACCTCAACCAGGGCCGTAGCCATTGACCGCCAGCAGAAGATCGTCTCCATCGAAAATGTGCAGACCGGGGAGCAGTCCACCCTGGAGTACGATCAGCTGATGCTCGCCACCGGCAGCCAGCCTTTTGTTCTTCCTATCCCAGGTAAAGAGCTGGATGGCGTCTTCACCATCAGCGACCTGCACAAGGCGGTGGCGATCAAGGAGCGTATCGCCAAGGGCCAGGTCGGTAAAGCGGTGGTGATCGGTGGCGGGGCCATCGGTCTCGAGATGGCGGAAGCCCTCACCGATCTCTGGGGCGTGGAGACTGCCGTTATCGAATTCATGGATCAGCTGCTGCCGAAAGCGGTGGGCACCAATATGGCCGCGATATTAACCAAGCATCTCCGGGACAATAACGTTGAGGTGTATCTTGGCGAAGGTGCAGAAGAGATCCTTGGCGCTGACGGCAAGGTTACCGGTGTCCGCACCGGCAATCGCACCCTGGAAGCGGATCTGGTGATTATGGCGGCCGGTGTTCGTCCGCGCTCGCAGCTGGCTGTTGATGCCGGACTCCAGGTTGGCGCAGCAGGGGGGATTGTGGTCAATGAGCGAATGCAGACCTCCGACCCCGATATCTATGCGGCGGGCGATTGCGTGGAAATTCCTCATCTGGTGACCGGCAAGCGCTTTGTTGCGCCGTTCGGCAGCCTTGCCAACAGAGAGGGCCGGGTGGCGGCGGATAATATGGCAGGTATCCCCTCTGCCTTCAAGGGCAGTGCCGGTGCCTTTATCATGAAGGCCTTTGAGATCTCCATCGGTTCTGTGGGCCTCAGCCTGAAGGAAGCCCTGGCTGAAGGCTACGATGCAGATACCTCGCTGACCTCGCCCTCTGATCGGGCCCATTTCTTCCCGGGCCAGGACATCATCTGCTTCGAGCTGGTATTTGACCGCAGAACGCGCCGGGTGTTGGGACTGGAGGGCGTGGGACCGATGAACGACGGTCTGTCCGCCCGCATTGATGCTGCGGCAGTAGCCATTGCCTCCGGGGCCACTATCGATGATTTCGGTAACCTGGAGATGGCCTATGCGCCGCCATTCTCACCGGCCATCGATGCCATCAACGCCGCTGGCTATGTGGCCGATAACCTCTGTGACGGCCGTATGCGCCAGATCCAGATGTCCGAGTTTTACCAGTGGATGCAGGATCATTCCAGTCAGCCCGATTGGCAGGTGCTGGATGTACGTCACCCCAAGCAGGTCGCACCATTTGAAGAAAAACACGGCAAGGAGATCTGGGGCTCGCTGCCCTATGAGCAGATTCGTGAGCGGTACAAGGAGCTGCCTGATGACAAGACATTGATCATCTTCTGCAATGCGGGTTCTCGCTCCTACGAGGTGCAGGTTTTCCTCGATTCTGTGGGCAAGACAAACAACCTGGTTCTGCCCGGTGGCTTCAACGTGATCCGTCGGATGGGGGCAGATTGGCTGCCAGCTTAAAGGCAGCGCCTCTTTCTACAATGAAAAAACCCGGTATGGTTGATGCCATATCGGGTTTTCTGCTTGGTGCCCCAGGCAACGCGGCTATAAGGATGCAGCCTCGGCTATATAGTTTTCCAGTTGCTCAAAGTGCCGGCCGATATCTTCAGGTTTGTGGGAGTCTGAGCCGGCCACCAGTGGTATGCCATGATCAAGCGCCATTTTCACCAGGGCCTTGGTCGGAAACGGTTCATTGCGGATGGGGATGCCGGAGGTGTTGATCTCCATGGCCATGCCTTTGTTTTTCATCGCGGCCAGCAACCGTTTGACCTGCTGCAAATGGGAATCGGTGAGGCGCAGTGGACCGGCATAGCGGAGTGGGGCGTCCATGTGGCAGAGGACATCTGCCGGTATTTGCTCCACAGCCTCCAGCAGGGTGTCGTAGTAGAGGCTGAGCAAGGTGTCGATACCGAACTTCCTGGCACGGTCGATGTTTTTCTGCTTGCGGCTCAGCAGGTTGATATGGTCGTCGGTACCTGGAAGCTGTAAAAAGTGGCAGGACAAGCCGATTCTGTCCCACGGTTTGGCGGTGGCGCCGGCGAGCAGCTCGGCAGTGTGGCTGGGATTGTAGCCAAGTTCGATGCCGATGTTCACCCTGATGCGATCGGCGTATTTGTGGCGAAGCCGTTCCCCCTCTGCGCAGTAGTAGGCAAAATCGTCTTCGGTGAGCCAGGTTCTGGGGGCATAGTTGACACCAGCCTCCAGGTGCTCTAGAAAAAACATCTCCGTAAGCCCCCGATCAATGGCGGCGCAAACGTACTCTTCCATCTCACCGATGGCATGATTACACAACTTGGTGTGTACATGGCCATCGGAGCAGGTATCTATCGGACAGGTTGTATTGATCATGTTGCTTCTAAGGCCGGTGCCCCTGGAGGGCGGTTGTGGTAGCTGGCCTGAGACGAGCGATCGGGCAAGGAGAGGTGAGTGAAGAGGATAAAAATTGGCTAGGCGTTGCCTCTGGGAAAGAAGTGAACGGTGCCGTCAATATCCGAGGTGTCACACACGTGTCCCATCTCCATCTCGAGGTCGATGTACTCTTCTACACCGTCAAGATTCACGGTAAGGGCAGGCCCTCCTGGAACATGATAAACGATTGTGCTTGCTGACGATAAATCAATAGGGGGAAAAAAAACTTTCATGAAATGTCTTTACCTCAAGGGGGAAGAACCTGGGTGTTTCCGTACTGCAGGGCGAGCAGGAAGTTTCATAATCCAGCTGTCTGATATACGAACATTCGGGTAAAACTGCAAGGGCAAAGAAGAGGTGAGGTCGTAAGTAGCAGTAGTATAGTCGAAATTTTTTTACCTCGTACAATGACGTAGATACTTCGGTTTAGGCGTCAGCAATTGGGTTTGACACAACGTGGCGGGCGGTTTATTATACTAGGCTCCCGCGAAATGCAGGAAATATCATGGAACTGAATAACCATTTTAATATAAGGTGATGTGATGAGTAATGAGCAGAATGTGGCCAAGGAGAAAACTCTCTTTGGCAAGGACAAGAATCCGTCAAACATCATGCCCCAGAAGTTGACTCTGGACAGCAAGATCAAGTTCCGTTGTCACCCTGGTGTAAGCTGTTTTACCGCCTGCTGCGGTGGAATCAAGATTGTGTTGACACCCTATGACATCCTGATACTGACCCAGCGACTTGGCATCCCGGCCCATGAGTTCCTGCAGCAGTACACCCTGCCCACCTATCTTGAGAACACTGACATGCCCGGTGTGATGATCAAGATGCGTGATGAGGACAACAAGTGCCCCTTTGTTACCCCGGACGGCTGCACCGTCTACACCGATCGTCCATCGGCCTGTCGCTACTATCCGGTTGGTATGGCCGATTTTCATGAGGGCGGACAGAAAGACGCCGATGGCAATGAAGTCACTGGCGCCGACGACAAGTTTTACTTCGTGGTCAAGGAGCCATACTGTAAGGGACACGAAGAGGATAAGGAGTGGACTGTACGCGAGTGGCGTGCCGACCAGGGCGTCGATCTGCGTGACGACATGAACCGCGAGTGGCTGAGGCTGGTCATGCGCCGCAAATCCCATGGCAAGCAGGCGACGCTGTCCGAGCAGGCCAAGCGTATGTTCTTCATGGCTTCGACCGACCTTGCCACCTTCCGGCGCTTCATCCTCGAGAGCTCCTTCCTGGATACCTACGTGGTGCCGGAAGAGCTGGTGGAAAAAATCAAGGAAGATGATGTCGAACTGATGCACTTTTCTTTCCGCTACCTCGCCTCCAGTCTCTTCGGCGTTCAGGATGAAGACCTGAAGATCAAGGAAGAGAAGATCCAGGCCAAGGTGAGCGAAATGAAGCAGGAGCAGGATGACTCGGTGCTGCAGGCCATCAGGCAGTATGAGGCCTTGAAAGAGGACATCAACGATCTGACCCCGAACAAAGGGTAGTCCCCGTATCGTTATCGACGTGTATTGCAGCCGCTTCCCATCTTCGGGGAGCGGCTTTTTTTTGCTTTCCTTCCCCTTGGCTGAGTTGGCGGAATGGGAGCGCTCAACAACCAAAAAAGCGGGTTGCCCGGCTCTCCGGACAACCCGCTTTTTTGGTTTTCAGCAGTGGCACTAATCAGTGCTGGACCCTCTTTACCAGAGGGTCACAGCACTGTCAAGGAGAACAATTACTCCTCGGTTGCCTCCGGCTCGAGAGCGTCGCGACGACCCTTGAGGAACTTCCAGGACTTCATGGCGTCCTTCTCGGCCTGGGCGATCAGCTCGTCGGCCTCGGTCGGGTTGATGCGCTTGAGCATCTTGTAGCGGTTCTCGCTGAGGATGTAGTCGGCAAATCCGAGGGTCGGCTCCTTGGAGTCGATGGTCAGCGGATTCTTGCCTGCTTCCTCGAGTTCAGGATTGTAGCGGTACAGCGGCCAGTGACCACAGGCAACGGCTTTCTTCTGCTGCTCCAGGCCGTTTGCCATGTTGATACCGTGGTTGATGCAGTGTGAGTAGGCGATGATCAGGGATGGACCATCATACGCCTCTGCCTCGGCGATCGCTTTTGCGGTCTGGGCAGGATTTGCACCCATGGCGATGTGACCTACGTAAACGTTGCCGTAGGTGGAGAAGATCATACCGATATCTTTCTTGGCAGACTTCTTGCCGCCGAAGGCGAACTGCGCGGTAGCAGCACGCGGGGTGGACTTGGACATCTGGCCACCGGTGTTGGAGTACACCTCGGTGTCGAGCAGCAGGACGTTGACGTTCTCGCCGGAAGCGAGTACGTGATCGAGACCGCCGTAACCGATGTCGTATGCCCAGCCGTCACCACCGATGATCCAAACAGACTTCTTCACCAGGTAGTCGGCGATAGGCAGAAGGCGCTTGGCCAGTACATCATTGCTGTCCTTGAGTGCTGCTTTCAGCTCGGCAACGTTGGCACGCTGTGCCTCGATGTCCATCTGGGTCTTCTGCGGAGCAGCCTTGATCTTCTCAGCCAGCTCAGCGGAGATGGTACCAGCCTCGGCAAGTTTGGCTACCAGCTCAAGAGCCTGGGCACCGAGCTTGTTGGCGGTGAAACGCATACCGAGACCGAACTCAGCGTTGTCCTCGAACAGGGAGTTGGACCAGGCCGGACCACGACCGTCCTCGCGGGTACAGTATGGGGTGGTCGGCAGGTTACCGCCGTAGATGGAGGAACAGCCGGTGGCGTTGGCGATGACCATTCTGTCACCGAACAGCTGGGAGATGAGCTTCACGTACGGAGTCTCACCACAGCCGGTACATGCGCCGGAGAACTCGAAGAGCGGACGAAGCAGCTGGCTGCCCTTAACGGTGGCCGGGTTGATGTCCGCAGGATTGATCTCCGGCAGGGACAGGAAGTACTCCACATTCGGCTGCTCGGCTACACGAACCTCTTCGGTGTTCGGGATCATCTCGAGAGCCTTGGTCTTGGCAGGACATGCGCTGACACAGAGGGTACAGCCACAACAATCCTCGGTGAACACCTGGAGGGTGAACTTCTGACCTTTGAAGTTCTTGCCGACAGCGTCCAGTGCCTCGTAACCATCCTTGACCTCAGGTACGATCTTGGTACGGATGGAAGCGTGCGGACAAACAAAGGAACACTGACCACACTGGATACAGTTCTCAGAGATCCACTTCGGTACGTGAACTGCGATGTTCCGCTTCTCGTACTGGGTGGTTGCGGTTGGCCAGGTACCGTCATCCGGCATCTCGGATACTTTCAGCTTGTCGCCTTTACCCTCGATGATCTTGGCAGTGACATTCTTCACGAAGTCGGTGGCGTGCTCAGGTACGGTCGGTGGCAGCTCGTGGCCGGTAACCTCGCTGCTCACAGGAACTTCAACGATGTTCTTGATCGCGCCGTCAACAGCGTCGTAGTTCATCTGAACGACTTTATCGCCCTTGGTACCGTAGGTCTTCTTGATCGCATCCTTGATCGCGCGGATAGCGTCTTCCTCGGTCAGGATGCCGGAGATCATGAAGAATGCGGTCTGCATGATCATGTTGATACGTGCACCGAGGCCAAGAGCCTGGGCCAGGGAGATCGCATCGATGATGTAGAACTTGGCCTTCTTCTCGATCAGCTGACGCTGTACGCGATCTGGCATCTTGTCCCATACCTCGTCCTTGCCGTAACTGGAGGTCAGCAGGAACGTGCCGCCTTCTTCGAGGTTACAGAGCATGTCGTAAGTATCGAGGAAGGTGAAGTTATGGCAGGCGATGAAGTTGGCCTTTTTGATCAGGTACGGTGCGGCGATCTTGTTGTCACCGAAACGTACGTGGGAGGTGGTGATGGAACCGGACTTCTTGGAGTCGTAAACAAAGTACCCCTGAGCGGAGTTCTCGGTCTCTGCACCGATAATCTTGATGGTGTTCTTGTTGGCACCAACGGTACCGTCAGCACCCAGACCGTAGAACAGTGCGCGGAAGACGTCATCGCTTTCGATGTTGAAGTCTTCGTCGAAGTCGAGGCTGGTGTAGGTGACGTCGTCGTAGATACCTACGGTGAACTTGTTCTTCGGAGCCAGAGAGGTCATGTTGTCGTAGACAGCCTTGACCATTGCCGGGGTGAACTCGGCAGAGCCAAGACCGTAGCGACCAGCCAGAACCATTGGCGGAATAGCTGAAGGATTCGCATCAACCGCCTCGGAGATGGCTGCGCGAACGTCAAGGTAGAGAGGATCGCCAAGAGCACCAGGCTCCTTGGTACGATCGAGAACGGTGATGCGCTCAACAGAAGCAGGCAGGGAGTTCACCATGGCCGCAGCGTCGAACGGTCGGTACAGGCGAACGATAACCATACCAACAGACTCGCCCTGGGCTACCATGTAGTCTACGGTTGCAGAGACGGTCTCGGCACCGGAACCCATGATAACGATGACGTCGGTCGCATCTGGAGCACCGTAGTAATCGAACAGGTGGTACTGACGACCGGTTATCTCTGCCAACTTGTCCATGGTCTCCTGAACGATGGCAGGGGTCGCGTTGTAGTACTTGTTGCAGGTCTCACGACCGGTGAAGTTTACATCAGGGTTCTGGGCGGTACCGCGGATGGAAGGACAATCCGGGGTCAGCGCGCGCGCGCGGTGTTCGTTGACGAGATCTTCGTCGACGATCTCACGCATGTCGTCAAAGGTCAGCTCCTCAACCTTCTGCACCTCGTGGGAGGTGCGGAAACCGTCGAAGAAGTGCATGAACGGTACCCGGGACTTCAGGGTGGACTGGGTGGCGATGAGTGCCATGTCCATACATTCCTGAACGTTCTGCGCACAGAGCATAGCCCAGCCGCACTGACGTGCTGCATAAACGTCAGAGTGATCGCCGAAGATGGAGAGACCCTGATAGGCGAGTGCACGGGCAGATACGTGGAATACGGTCGGAGTGAGCTCACCGGCAATCTTGTACATGTTCGGGATCATCAAAAGAAGACCCTGAGATGCGGTGAAGGTGGTACACAGTGCGCCAGTGGTGAGGGATCCGTGAACCGCACCGGCAACACCCGCCTCGGACTGCATCTGAGTTACAACAGGCACCGATCCCCAGATGTTTTCCTGACCGTAAGCCGCTTTGGCATCAGAATCGGCAGCCATCGGTGAGGACGGTGTGATTGGGTAAATGGTGATAATCTCACTCGTGGCATATGCGACATGGGTACATGCCTGGTTGCCATCAATTGTTACCATTTTACGCGACATTTGCTGTTCTCCTTTAAGATGTCTCGAGTTTGAGAATGTTCCGCCCACATAGAAGGGCAGAGACACACCTGTGACTAATACGCCACAAAAAAACGGAAATATGGTATAGAGTGAAGGACCGGCTCATCTCCGGTGAAACCTGTGTGGTTTCATGTGCGCCTGGGGGTAGTACCGGATGAATGCCTGCAGTGAGAACTGGTGGATGGCAAAGATCGGTTTACTTGAGAATATCGTATTGAAATTCCGTCCCTTAGCCCTTGCGGTGGACGCATGAAATTGCCGTTTTCGGCAACGCGTTTGGCAAGGGTATCTCTAGCGCAACAACTTCACGTACAACGTACTTATTTCGACCGGCATGCACAGGACTCCTTTCAGGGATTGAATGGTTCGTTTACCTCATGCTTCCTGACCTTCATAATACCTCAAACCGGGCGTGAAAGTCCCCTGAATTTTCGCATATCGGGCTTTAATAAACTGGGCAATTATTATATGGTATTTGCTTTAGCCACGCAATAAAGGAATTGGTCTAAATACTGAGATTTGTGCATTGTGGTTCTTTCCATGTACTCTTTTTCTCTTTAATTTCGGGAGATAGGTATGGTGGTGGGACCAAGTTTGAAACGAGGTTTCTAAGGAGCTTTATGCGAACCATTTCAAATACCCTTCTTAACAGGCTTTTGTGCCGCCTGGCACAAGCTGAACAATTCGCTTACTTCGACACTGCAAAACCTGGTGAGGATAACAGTAAAAGCTATCTGTTCATGGAACCGGTAAGCAGGTTGCGATGCAACATATCTGACTGTGGGGAGAGCTTTTTAGAGCAGGTGCAGGAATGGTTGGATAGAGGCTACTACGTGGCGGGCTGGTTCGGATATGAGTTCGGCACGACCCTGATCGGCAAAATCTCCGGTCTAAAAAATATACCACAAGGTGGTAAAACTTTAGTCGCTGACCTTGGCGTATATACAATGCCTTGGCATTTTGACCACCAAAATGGAAACCACAATTTCCATTTTGGAAACCAGGCCGCCGCACCATTGTGTGATGCGTACCAAATATCAGATATTTCAACTAATATCAGTGAGCAGGAATATCTCGAGGCGCTCGATTCGGTTCTTGAGTATATCCGGGCCGGCGATACCTATCAGGTCAATTATACACTCAAATTGCTGTTTGAGCTGGGAGGGTCTCCGGAGGCGCTCTACAAGGTACTCAGGAGAAACCAATCTGTTTCTTACGGAGCCTACATCCGCTGGGGTGCTGAGCGGCTGATGTCGTTTTCACCGGAGCTGTTTTTCAAAAAGAGCGACAGCGGGCTGACCGTCCGTCCCATGAAGGGGACCCTTGCCCGGGGCCGGGACGGCAGAGAGGATGCACAGGCCTGTGCCTTCCTGCACAGTGATCAGAAGAACAGGAGCGAAAATGTGATGATCGTCGACCTGCTGCGAAATGACCTCGGCCGGGTGCTGCATGAGGCCGGCGGCGGCCAGGTGCGGGTACGCTCCCTGTTTGACGTCGAGCCCTACGAGAGTCTGTTGCAGATGACTTCCACCATCGACGGCATCCCGGACCAGGGCAGCCGGATAAACCTGCAGAACCTGTTTAAGGGGCTTTTTCCCTGCGGTTCAATCACCGGTGCGCCGAAGATCCGCACCATGGAGATCATTCACGAGCTGGAAAAAGGGCCGCGCGGGGTGTACACCGGTGCCATCGGCTTTTTCACCCCACAAGGGGAAGCGGTTTTCAATGTACCCATCAGGACCCTGGTGCTCACCGAAAACGGCAGCGGCTTTCAGGGAGAAATGGGGGTTGGCGGAGGCATCACCCACGACTCGGATCCAAGGGACGAGTGGCGGGAAGCGCTGTTGAAAGGGCGATTCCTGACCCATCCGGCACCGGAGTTTCAGCTGATAGAGACCCTGCTCTGGCAGGAGGGCAAAGGGTATTGGCTGCGAAACGAGCATCTGGAGCGGCTGGCATCCTCGGCACGGTATTACCATTTTAACTTCAGTATGGATGAGCTGGTTAACGCCTTGGAAAGGCACGTAAAGGATCGGGGCGGGGTGCGGAGGGTTCGCCTGCTGCTGGCCAAAGATGGGGCGATTTCCATAAGCTCGGTTGACTGCGAACCACCCCTTAGGGTGAGTTTGCCCGGCAGTCCGGAGGTACAGGGTGAACAGCTGCCGGAGGTCAGATTTGCCGGTGAGGTGGTCAATTCAGCAGAGCCTGCTTTCATGCATAAGACCACCCAGCGCGACCTCTATGATAAAGCTGTGCAGAGGGCTGGTCGGGAGGGTTGTCTCGATCTGCTTTTCACCAATGAGAAGGGAGAGGTGACCGAAGGGGCGATCACTAATATCTGTATTTACAAAAACGGCCGCTATTTCACTCCGCCGGTCAAAAGCGGCCTGCTGGCCGGGGTAATGCGCCGGAAGCTGCTGGAGGATCGCGAGGTGGAGCTGGTGGAAGAAGCATTTACCGCCGCGGATGTTTACGGTGCCGAGGCGGTCTTTGTCTGTAACTCGGTTCGTGGCGTGGTCCAGGTTCGGGTGGGTCGTGATTGACGGATAGCCGCCGCCTTTTTAATTACTACATAGCCCCTAGGTGGCGGGTGACATCATCTGGAAAAAGCGGCTCTGAAAAGGCTTGGGCCGGTGCTGTTTGGCAGCACCGGCCTGAAGTCTCTGGCATAAGCCATAAAACTACATGGCGAAAGAGAGTTAATGCGCCAGCTGTTTATCCTGCTCCGGGGTGATCTGCACCGGGGCGATAATCAGGTTATGCTGCTCGCCCAGGCTTCGCACCAGGGTCATGAAGCTGGACGGCATGGGCACCGGGCGATCCATCTGGAGAATTCCCAACGCATCAGCCTGCTGTAATGCATGTGAGCTGTCCGTGCCTTCCTGGTGGTCGCAGAGAACTTGAATCCGCAGGGCGTCTGTTACAGCCGGCAGAAGTGTTGGCAACTCTGTTTTCAGGCCGAGTAGCACCTGCTCGATTGCTCCCCTGTTTTCTCTACGAAAATCAACGAATTTCTGTTCGGGGTTCACGGTGCCGAAGACCTCGTTGATCACGGCGCCGGCAATCATGGAGATGTAGCTGGGATCGTGATCACTGAAGGTCTTGCCGATGACAGCGCGTACCTCCTTGAAAAGGATCATCTGCACCACGGCCACCCCTTCGCGGAGCACGCCTATAAGCTGTGACTGTTTCTCTTGGGATTCGCTGCTCATGATATTGGCTTAGAGTACGACCTTTACGGCCGGATGATTTTTTAATAGATCGTAAATTTGCAATCGCTGTGTTTCATCCTCGACCACCAGGTTGGCATTGAGGCTATGGTATTTCCCCTTGGAGCTGGTGTGCGAGTGCTCGATCTTGACCTTGGCGGGGGCGCAGGCGGTGATGATGAGTTGTCTCATCGCCTCCGGATCCTCGCCTATCACTTTATATACCCAGTCGCATGGGTACTCTATCTCAGGCTTGTCGGGTTGATTGCCCGCAGTAACTAATCCAGGTGTCTTCATAATAACCGTCTATATGTTGTGCAATTCTGCGTTATCGGTCGATACAAAACCATAAACACTACCGATTCAGGCGTGAAGAGTCAAGAAAAAGCAGAGATGTGGAAACGGGCAAATAAAGCAGTTGTAAAGCCTGAACATTCTGTTAATATTGACATTTTTAACTATCGGCTACATCGTGACATAATGCGGGCGGCAGTGGTCGCCGGCTGAAAGCTAGCGTGCTATTGTAAATGAATATGAAGAACGCATCAGGATCGGTGCAGCAGCCGGTCCCGGCCCTGCAGGTGGGCACTCATGATTTGACCTGTGAGCATTCACTATCCGGTCCCTTTATTGAATCGGTTATTGGTGCAGTTGCAGTGCCCTGTTTCCTCATCAATGGGGAAGGGAACTTTGTCTGCGGCAATCAACTCTTCTTTGAGTTGGTCAACGACCATCCCCGGAGCTATCAGGGGCGTGATCCTTACAGCCTGTTTTCGCCGGAACACGCCGAACGACTGCGAGCTATAGACCTCCAACTCATCTCCACCGGGGGGAAGGCCTCCCATGAGATCGAGGTGTCCGGTGCGTCCGGTGCACCCTTTCAAGTGGTGATGAAAAAATCCTTGCTGACTGATGAGCAGGGAGGGGTTGTCGGTATGCTGGTCGTATTGCTGGAATTCTCGGAACTCAATGCTATCAAAACGGCCCTGCAGGTAAGCGAATCGGAAAAGCAGGCTATCCTTGAAGGGTTTCCCGGTATCCTCTGCCTCTTTGACACCGACGAAAAATTGATCTGGGGTAACGGCAAAGTCCGGGAGTTGTCTGAAGATCCCATCGGCAAGACCTGTCACGAGCTGTTCTGCCGCCAGTGCCAGCCCTGCCAGTCCTGTGCGGTACCCAAAAGCCTCTTGACCGGCAAGTCCCAGACCACCATCCAGCAGTTTGAGGTGCAGACCTGTGGCGGCGAAGAACGGGTCTATGAGCTGACCGGAACCCCGGTGCGTGACAGCGACGGCCAGATCGTCTCCGTGGTGGTTATTGGCCGCGACGTCACCGAAAAGACCAGGCTGGAAAAACAGCTGCGGCATACCCAGAAGATGGAGGCCATCGGCACCCTGGCCGGAGGCATCGCCCATGACTTCAACAACGTGCTGACCCCGATCATGGGCTACTCTGAGGTCATTCGCCTCAACTTGATGCGGGACGCAAATGCCGACGAGATGGTGCTGGAATATCTCGATGGCATCATCAGGGCGGCGAAGAGGGCCAAGAGCCTGGTGGAACAGATTCTCACCTTTTCACGGGCGAGCGAGCAAAAGGAGAGCTTGCAGTATATCCAACCCATCGTGAAAGAAGCCTTGAAGCTGCTGCGGGTGACCTTGCCGACCACCATCATCATCGAGGAGGATATCGAAGACCAGTGCGGCATCGTCTCCGTCGATCCGGTGCAGATTCACCAGATACTCCTTAACCTCTGTACCAACAGCGCCCATGCCATGGCGGGCAACCATGGTACGCTCACCGTAAAACTTGAACGGGACCGGGTGGATGACAGCGGCCAGGGCTGGCTGAAGCTGACCGTGGCCGACACTGGCTGCGGCATTCCCCCGGAGACCCTTGATAGAATCTTCGAACCCTATTTCACCACCAAGGAGAAAAGTCGTGGCACCGGCATGGGCTTGGCTTTGGTGCACGGCATCATCAACCGCATGGGCGGCCGCATCGAGGTGGCCAGCGAAGTGGGAGTCGGCACCAGCTTCGAAATATATCTGCCGGTCTCCAGGAAGCGGACCCGCATCGACCAGGTGGTGAACACCGCTGATCTGGTCCGGGGCCAGGGGCACATTTTGCTGGTGGACGACGAGTCCCAGGTGGTGGAGGTCACCGGCGAATTGCTGACCAGTATCGGCTATAAGGTCACCGGCTGTACTTCCCCGTTTGAGGCGGTGAGGTTGTTTTCCAGAGCCCCGGGGCAGTTTGATCTGCTGCTCACCGATCTCACCATGCCGGAGTTGACCGGAGTGGAGTTGAGCAAGGCGATAAAGGAGATTCGCAGCGATCTGCCGGTGGTGCTGTTCACCGGCTACTCGGATCTACTCTCAAGAGAAGAGGTGGAGCGGGCGGGCATCAGTAAGTATTGCATGAAACCAGTCTCCTTGAAGGATCTCTCAAAAATGATCCACCAGTGTCTGAACTGACAAGTTGTCCCGGGTAAAGGCTGGTCTGAAGAACAGGAGAGGGGATGCAGGTCGCCCGGCTGGGTTTGCCGCGCAACCTGCAGAGCTTGTTCGGCTAGGCTTTGGCGCCCTTGCCGTTAATCAGGCTGATCTGGTCGTTGAGGGTCCAGAGATCGTAGATGATGCCCAGGCCGAAGACGCCAAAAGTCACCAGGTAGAGGATACCGCTCAGCCACTTGCCCATGTACATGCGGTGAACGCCGAACACGCCGAGAAAAGAGAGCAGCAGCCAGGTCAGGTTATAGTCGAGTTCGCCATCGATAAAGCGAATATCCGCATCCCGGTCCATGCCCGGAATCAGGAACAGGTCAACGATCCAGCCAATGAAAAAGAGGCCGAGGGTGAAGAAGTAGATGGTGCCGGAGATGGGCTTGCCGTAGTAAAATCGGTGCATCCCAAGAAAGCCGAAGATCCAGGTGAGGTAGCCGAAAAGCATCGAGTGGGTCTGGTGGTGGTGTTGTGCGCTCATATCTGGTTGTTCCTACATGTTGGTTAAAGGCGGTTTTCGTAAACTCTGAACCCGTTGCCAGGCGGCTTCCAGTTTTTCTTCGCTGAGCCTGCCGTCTGCCACACCCTGTACGGTGATGTTGACAACTTGTTCTGTGATGTCAGGATCATATACCATATTATTGCCGAAAACAAGCAGATCGATCCCACTGTTGAAGGCGCGGATCACACACTCCTCCAGGCCATAGTGGGCAGTGATAGCCTGCATCTGCATATCGTCAGACAGCACCGGCCCGACATAGCCCAGCTCACCCCGCAGCAATCCGTCGATGGTGGCGGATGACAGCGTTGCCGGGTAGTGGGGGTCCAGCCTGTCATTGAAGAGGTGGCCAGTCATGACCGCGTCGGCCAGCCCACGTTCTATCAGCTCCTGAAAAGGCAGCAACTCGGCTTTCTGCCAGTAGCTGCTGATATCCACGAAGCCGAGATGCGAGTCGCTTCTGGCACTGCCGTGGCCGGGGAAATGTTTCAGGCAGCAGTGCAGTCCTGAAGCGTGGTGTTCCCTGATCCAGCTTTCGGCGTGGGTCACAACTTCATCAGGCTTGCCGGAAAAGGCCCGGCCGTACTTGCTGATGATGGGGTTGGCGGCGTAACTGTCCAGATCAACCACCGGGGCCAGGTTTATGGTAAATCCCATCGCCGCCAGCATGGCTGCGGTCTGTTGGGCGGCCGCCCGGGTTGCCGAACAGTCAGTATCTATACCGAGTTCCGCAGGCTTCGGTGTCTGGCCAAAGCCCCGTTCCTCCTTGAAACGGTTGACGAGCCCGCCTTCCTGGTCAACCGAGACGATCAGGTTGCCGCCGGCGCTGTTTTGCAGGTCGTCTATGAGAGTCCTGGTCTGCTCGAAGGAGATGATGTTGTTCTGGGGGGACTTATCGGCCAAAAGCCGGTCAAACAGGATAACCCCGCCCAGGTTATATTTCTCGATTGCCTTGATGACAGGGCTCTGGGCGGAGACAGTATCTCCCTTGAAGCCCACAATCAATAACTGGCCTATGATTTCATTTAACGTCATTTCAACTCGTGAGGAAAAAAATTGGCAAAGCGTGGTCTTTCTCATTCAGCTTTCACGATAGCTATACCACACTTCATCCCAAAAGCCCCGGCCAAGCACATGGGAAAAGGGACAATTGCCTGGAGGGACGGCTAACACAGGATAATACTACAATAGTTCTCCGACGTGCTTTAAAAAACGCTGAATAACGGGTAGTGGTGGGCCCACAGATTCAGTGCAGGCGCTATAGGGTGGAAAATACCGGTAGCAGGTATTTGACAAACGTTGCCGGGAAACCATGTACAGGGAGAAGGCCCGGGTGCACGGCCAGGAAGATCTCCTCAGGCTGGGAAAAGCAAAAAGCCGGTCCTGTTGCAGTCAGGGCCGGCTTTGGTGTTTGCGTAGATCCGAAATCGCTGTTAGTTGTTCAGCTCAATGGTCAGCGGGATCACGTGCAGCGAGCGGGTTCTCTGTTCGGTGTAGCCCAGTGACCATTCCCCGCAGTTGGCGGATTCGCCGAGCAGGCCATCAATCTCCTGTACCAGTCCGTTGATGTTAATAATCGGATGGCGGGAAAACACCTGCGGCAGCCCATGGGTGAGGTTGCAGGCAAGACAACATCCGGGACGTTCGTTCAAGAGCAGCTCCATGACCAGTGATTTCTGATCGGTACCGCGGTACCCAAGCGCGATATCGTAGGAGCCTTCGCTGGCATCGCCGAACAGCGCGTCGAAAAACTCGTTGGCACGATCTTCAGGGAACAGGCTCGAAAGAGTCTCCGGAGTGAAAATAGTCGCAAAAGTATCTGTTGCCATAAGATTATCCGAGATTGTTTGAAAGGGTTAAGTGAGGATTGCCACATCGACTGATGTGTTTCGCAAGCTATAATACAGGCCACGTGCATTTTGTCAACCGGCGTTGCCAGTGCTATACCTCTGTGTTAAAGTGCCGCCATGAAAAATGACTTCTTACCAGGACACGGGTTTGACGCACCCGGTGTCGATCTGAACGGACTGAACGAATCGCAATACGAGGCTGTAACCGCAATAGACGGGCCGGTACTGGTTATCGCCGGAGCGGGCAGCGGCAAGACCCGTACTTTAGTGCACAGGGTGGCCCACCTGATGGACCAGGGCGTCGCCCCGGAATCGATCCTGCTACTCACCTTCACCCGCAAGGCCAGTCAGGAGATGCTCTGGCGGGCCGGGCAGCTGTTGAACGAGTCCTGCTCGCGAGTGGTGGGCGGTACCTTCCACGGCATCGCCAACCTGCTGCTCAGGCGCTACGGATCCCAGCTCGGCTACGGTTCCACCTTTACCATTATAGACAGGGCGGATGCCGAGGGCATCATCAACCTGCTCAAGTCGTCGCTGGGGCTGGCCGGCAAATCCAAGCAGTTCCCCTCCAAGCGGGCCCTGATCAACATGATCAGCGGCTCGGTGAACAAGTCCATCGAGCTGGAAGACCTGGTGGATGAGCAGTTTGCCCATTTAAGCGACTTCACCGATGATATCGTCAAGCTGCGCGACCACTACCAGAACTTCAAGTACGACCACGGCCTGATGGATTACGACGACCTGCTGGTCAACTGGAAGCGGCTTTTGGAAGAGTCGGTGGAGGTGCGCGAGGCGATCTCCCGGCGCTTCTCCCACATCATGGTGGACGAGTACCAGGACACCAACCTGATCCAGGCCGATATCGTCCGCCTCGCCGCCTACACCCACGATAACGTGATGGTGGTGGGCGACGACTCCCAGTCGATCTACGCCTTCCGCGGCGCTGATTTTTACAATATCATGCGCTTCCCCAAGGTGTTCCCCAATTGCCGGATCGTCAAGCTGGAGGAGAACTACCGCTCCAGCCAGCCGATCCTCTCGCTCACCAACGATATTATCAGAAACGCCACGGAGAAGTACACCAAGACCCTGTTTACCAGGATCGAAGGCGATATCAAGCCACGGGTCTACGGTGCCCGCGACGAGCGGGAAGAGGCGAGCTTCGTGGTGCGGCAGATCAATAAGCTGCGCACCGAAGGGGTGGAGCTGGAGGAGATTGCGGTGCTGTTTCGCTCCGGCTTTCATTCGTACAAGCTGGAGCTTGAGCTGAACACCATGGGTATTGATTTTGAAAAGCGAGGCGGGCTCAAGCTCACCGAGTCGGCCCACATGAAGGATGTGCTGGCTTTTTTACGCCTGCTGGTCAATACCCAGGACAACCTGAGCTGGAACCGGATCCTGCTGCAGCTGGACAAGGTGGGGCCCAAGACAGCCCAGAAGATCACCAACACCATCGCCGCCAGCGACGATCCTTTCGAGGCGTTGGCCGCATATCCGGGCGGCAAGACCTGGAAGGGCGGGCTGGAGCGGCTGAACACCCTCTTTGTTGACCTGAGGGGCAGCGAACAGAAACCGTCCGCACTCTTTGAGATCGTCATGGGCTACTACCAGCCGGTGTTCGAATCACTTTATGCCGACGACTACCCCAAGCGCCAGAAGGACCTGGAGCAGCTCAAGGCGATCATGGCGGGCTATGACGACCTGCAGACCTTTATCGACGATACCGCCCTCGACCCGCCGGAAAACGATACCCAGGCCGACACCGGTGGCGAGAAGATGATCCTCTCCACCATCCACTCCTCCAAGGGCCTCGAGTTCGACGCGGTCTTTGTGATCGGCATGGCCGAAGGACGCTTCCCCCACGCCTCCGCAGGCATGGGCGAGCAGTGGGAGGAGGAGCGGAGGCTGCTCTATGTGGCCGCCACCCGGGCCAGAAAGCATCTCTACTTCAGCTATCCGCGGGAGCTGATGACGCCGGATCGCCAGTTCAGGCGGGTGGGCATGTCGCCGTTTCTGGCCGAGATCACCCCGGGGCTCTACGAACGGGTGGAGCCGGGTGCTTCTACCTTTATGCGCCGGGAGCCGCCCTACAAATCTCCCAGCACAGCAGAGTTCAGCGGTCTGCCCAAGGCCAAGAAAAAAGAGAAGAAGCTCAGTATGGATGAGCTGCCGGCAGGTACCAAGGTCCAGCACCCGTTTTTTGGCATCGGCGTGGTTAAAAAGACCACGCCGCCCCGTTCGCTGGATGTGAAGTTTGACCGGCATGGGGTCAAGACCCTGCACCTTGATTATGCAAAGTTGACCTTGTTGTGAGACGTCAGGAGTTAGGTGTTAGGAGAGAGGTGTGAGGGGGGAGTTGGACGTTGGACGTGGGATGTTGGACGTAAACAGCCTTGGATAAAAGGAATATGATGACTTATGATGAAGCGTTGCAGCTCCTTGATGAGCTGCAGATGCACAAGATAAAGCTGGGGCTGGGAGCCATGCGCTCCTTTCTGGAGAAGGTCGGCCAGCCGGAGCAGAAGCTGAAAATCGTCCACGTGGCTGGCACCAACGGCAAAGGCTCGGTGAGCGCCTCGCTGCTCAATGTCTTGCAGAAGGCGGGCTACAAGGTCGGGCTCTACACCTCGCCGCACTTGAGCTGCGTACGTGAGCGGTTCCGCATCAACGACACCTTCATCAGCGAGGAAGATTTCGCCCGGCTCGCCCAGAAAGTGGCCGATGCCCTCGGCGAAGAGCAGATTACCTATTTTGAATTCACCACGGCGCTTGGCCTGCTCTGGTTTGAGGAGAATGAGCTCGATCTGGTGATCCTGGAGACGGGTCTGGGCGGCAGGCTCGATGCCACCAATGTGGTGACCCCGCTGGTTTCTGTCATTACCAGTATCAGTATGGACCACGAGGCCTACCTCGGCAACACCCTCACCGAGGTGGCGGGCGAGAAGGCGGGTATCATCAAGGCTGGTGTACCGGTGATCGCCGCCCCCGGGTCGGAAGAGGTGGTGACCGTACTGCGAAACAGGGCGGAAGAGCAGTCGGCACCGCTCTACATGCTGGGGCAGCACTTCAGTTACTCCGGCGACTCCAACGACAACTGGCGCTGGCAGGGCGGCAAATACGCGCCGGGGGTGGAGATCGACGGACTGCGCTGCTCCATGCGCGGCGCCTACCAGCGGGAGAATGCCTCACTGGTGATCGCCATCCTGCAGCTGCTGAAGGAAAACGGCTTCACAATCTCAGAGAGCCAGTTAACCGATGGCCTGGCCACGGTGATCTGGCCGGGACGACTGGAATATCTGGTATTGGAAAAAGAATCCCGTAAGAAGCAGCAAATCAATGGCGAACGGCTTGAAAACATTGTTCGCTACCTGCTGGATGGTGCCCATAACCCGGCTGGGGTGAAGAACCTCACCATGACCCTGGCGGGTGAGTATCAGTATAAAAAACTCTATGTGGTCTGGGGCGCCATGATCGACAAGGATATCAGGGGAGGCTTCTCCTCCATCCTGCCCCTGGCAGACACCTTGATCCTCACCAGGCCGGACGGCGAACGCTCCGCGGAACCGGAACAGCTGGCAGCTTGCCTGCCGGACGAGGCGCGGGATAAAACGGTGCTGGCCCGCGATGTGGCCGATGCGCTCAAAGAAGCCGAACAGCTCGCCAGCGGGGAAGACCTCATCCTGGTGGCTGGTTCACTCTATCTGGTGGGCGCGGTGAGAAAGGAATTGGTGGGAGAGCTGGTAGGAGTGCAGATCGATTGATGATGGAGTATTTCAATCTCGACGGGGTGGACGAGGCCACAATCAAACGGGAGCGGGCCAAGGCCCGGGAGCTGAGAAAGAGCCGCTGGTGGCAGCAGAAAACCGCCTCCGGTCTCTGCTACTACTGCAACAAGAAGTTCACCTACAAGCAGCTCACCATGGATCATCTGGTGCCGCTGGCTAGAGGCGGCCGCTCCACCAAGGATAACCTGGTGCCGAGCTGCAAGAAGTGCAACACCAAGAAAAAGTCGATGTTGTCGGTGGAGTGGGAGGAGTATGTCGACAAGATTCACCGCAATCAGGTATAGTGGTTGGAGAGAGTAATTTTGCCCAGCTCTTCGTTATTGTGAGAAAATCAATGCTCGACGTATTTCGTATACGCCTCCGCTAGATTTCCTCCCAATGCCTCGACCTATACCAAATTCCAGCTCTCCAACCGGTAGAAGGGTAGCTCTGTTGTCAAAAATGGAATTACCAAAAAGCAATTTTCCTTGCGATCTGCAACTTTTGTGGTAAGGTACATCGCTCTCAAATGAGAGCAGCAACACAAATAAATTTCGTATATCACCCATGGGCGGGTAGCTCAGCTGGATAGAGTACTGGCCTCCGAAGCCAGGGGTCGCGGGTTCGAATCCCGCCTCGCCCACCATGGATAAGAAAAGCCCCAAGAGATTTAGTTCTCTTGGGGCTTTTTGTGTATTGAGAGATTAGTTCGTTATAGAGAAGGATATGCTGTGAAGAAGTGTGTATGAGGTGGCAACAGCATCTAAATTCTGGTCTGACCCTTTTTATTGCAAACCCAATTTTTTATCTGTAGCTTCCAATACTTGAAGATCCTATCTGATTAGCTGTAGTGTTGGAAAAAGTAAATTATCACAGGTTATTAGTCCTGCTGTCGAGGCTGCGCAAGGGCGAAAATTACTGCTAAGGTGGGGCTTTGGAAAAGGGAGTGTTTTCTTAAGGTGTTCGGCTCAGAAAGGTTTTTTCAAGGAGTGGCACCAACACTGGCCGGCTGGCTGCGACAAGAGAGCTGGTCAATAGGGAAGGCGACTATAACGTGATGTATGAAATGTAAGCTTAGCGAGTGGGGAGGGGAGGTAACCAATCTCTGGCTGGTTAAAAGTGTTGTAGGGGCTACCACCAGAGCGTACCTCACATATCGAGCAGTAAGCTGCTGCTTGCGTTGTGGAGCGATTCATCGAGCAGATCGTACAGAGTCTCGTGCAGTATTTCATTTACCTCTTCGGCAAGGCTATTCTGAATAGACAAAGTCCTCCTGCTCATCTTCGATGTAGAGCATCTTGACCTCACCTCTTGATTGGGTATTTTCCGCATGAGTCGGATAAGCTACTGCCTGTGATTGCTGCTGATTCTGAATCCCGGAGTACAAACGTCAATCGGTGCAAGCCAGTGTCTTCGGCTTGATGAATTATCTCATAGGTAAACAATCTGGTACAGGTCTGAACGGTGCAAGTTTAAGTAATTTTGAAAGCAGATATCGGGGTATTACTTACAGTGAGTTGCCACAATATACTGTTTAAAATTGCAATAATGACCAAATGCTATCTCTGTTATAGAGGTTCTACAGTGGCGAAAATACGTAGTCTGGCAGGCTTTTGAAAAGCGATTGAGTCCATAAGAGTTTGAGCTATGCAATGTTTTTCAACCAGTTGGCACTATCCAGGACAGGCTGGTTGCGATCTGATAGCAGTGCCCGGGAATTTTCTCTCTCAAGATGGTGGGTACAACCACTTGTTTTGTTATGTGAAAAAGTACATTTTCAAAATAGATTATATCTGCCCTCAAATGCTGTTATAATGATTATATCTAATATCCTTTTCTGTTCTGTGTTGCCTGAAAAAGACAATGTCATCAACCATTCCGACTCAAATTAAATAACCGCGCGTAGCTAATAATATCTACAGCATTTACGTCTTTCAATTTCTCTTTTGTGTTTTTAACCTAAAGCAGTGAGGGGGAAATTATGCAATTCTTAAGCAAATATTTCATTCCAATTCTTCTGTGCACACTGAGTCTTGCTTCGGGGATATTTATAGGTCACAAGATCGGTCGTGGAGAAAGCATTTCTTTATGGAAATCATCAAACGGCAAGACTGATATTATATTAGGGCCTGCCTCAATAACCAATTTCGATTTAGATCAACTGAGTGAATCAGACGCTGCAGCTCTATTTGTAAATATCAAGTCTTTAAGTAAGGACCACTATATAGCAAAGAACCTGAATGAGTTGTGTGACTGCAATGAGGCTTTTTTTGAAAATGAGGAGCTTCAGTTGACCGTGAAATTCTACGAAGAAGATGGGCTGATATCAGGTGATAATGGGGCGGCTTGTGTGAACACTACTCCATATAAGAAGCGAATATCTATATCAAAAATAATTGATAACGCAAGCGAGTCGGGAGGATTCTATTTCATGAAGGAATTTTTCATCATCCATAATATGGGTGGCGAAAAGTGCCGGCAGGAAAATGCTGCAGATACGATATGGATTTCAAATGAAACTGCACGAAAGTGGCTGCCAAAATCCCAATTTGAAGAATTACCATCGGAGGTGCGGGTAGAGGCCCAGATTTTGGCAACTCTTTGACTGGAGGGATTTAATGAAAAAAATATTAGCCATTAGCCTCATAGCTTTATTTGTGTTTTTTGCCAGCCAGACATTTGCCGATTGTTGGTTTAATGGAAACCTGTATCCAACAGGAACCAGGATAAACAATAAAACATGTCAGCCTGACGGGAGTTGGCGATAAGGGAACGACAACCGTAAGCAATTTCTGAGTTAAGATCGATAAGTGACCCCAGAAATAAAATTTGCTTAACTCTTAACCTCTCACAATTCGATACGTACCCCGGTTGAAACTTTTTATTTGCGTCCCCCGAACCGTGCCGGTGCCATCACCTGTTATGACGTACCTATTCCATTGATTTGAGCAGGCTGACATTTTTTCTGTCGTTGTCGCTGAGAACAGTATTGCTGAAGTTCGGATCTGTACGGAAGTAAAAACCGCAGGGCAGGGCCCCATTCCCATAGAAGAAGCTTTGCAGATCATTGGCCCGGAAGCTGCGGCCATATTTGGCGAAAATTGCGTTTCGCAACAATCGCAGTTCTCCTTGCCGGAGGTTTTGCAGGTTTTCCTGGCTCAGGGCAGAACCTTCGACCACCGCTCCGAGGTTCGGGCAGAACTCCTGCTCGTTTTCCTCAAGCAGGCTTTCCGTCCAAAGCTTGCTCACCATGCGGTCGGTGCAATCGGCATATAGGGAATCAAGCAGGTCATGGCGCAGGGTAAATTCCTCAAGGGGACCATCATGTACAAATGCTCGGTAATTTAATGAAGTTTCCAGTAGTTCGGTCTGATCCTGCTCCGAGCAAGTGGAAACGAGCCCGTCCCAGCCCTGATAGAGTTTTTCAGCCCCGGCAAGGTAACGGCCGAGTGCATGATCAAGTTCGGCCAGTTCTTTCAGGCAACTCCGGGCAAGTCCTGCGTCCCCCCATGTGCCAAGGCCGCTGACAAAGAGCTTGTTGTAGTAGGCTGTTGCACGCTTTCTGGCCTCCTGTGGCGATTCACCCGATTCAGGTTTCGGGTTTCTTTTCGCTCTTCGCGCCTCCTGGAGTTTGAGATCGTAGGCGTCTGTCTCCTCGATTTTCTTATTCAGGGCAGCCGCTTGTGTAGCAACCTGCCTGAGAATCGTGGCCCATTCCTCCGTTTGCTGCCGATACAGTTGAACCCCTTCCTCGCTGCAGACAGTACCCTTGGGAGCTAGCGGATCAGTTGGTCCGCCCTCTATATTTTTTTGAAAATCTTGTAATGAGACAAGCAGCTCCTTGCCTTGCTCGCCCAATTTTTCAGCCAGTGGTATCGCCTGTTCGAGAACCTGACGTGCAGCTGCAATCTTACCCTGCTTTGTGTAGACAAAGGCCAGCCTTCCAAGCCACTCGATATAGGTGGGATGCTCCTCACCAACCCTCTCGCGGATATAGCCGATAAGAGTCAATATGTGTGGCTCTGCAGCGGCCCAGTTATTCTGTGAGGCCAGTATTTGTAGCAGACGTTGGCGAATCTCCACAGCTTTGATACTGTGTTGCGGCAATTCCCCAAGCAGAAGAGGAGCATTGTCCAGATACAGTTCTTGAGCTTCTGGCAAATTTTCGTGTTCAAAGAGAAAATCAGCCAGACGTATCTTCCATGTTGCTACATCCAGTCTTGACGATCGATTTGAACCAGCGATGATTACGAGCCCGCGCCTGAGCAGTTGCTCCTGTTGACTGACATCGCCAATGAGGCCGTACAAACCTATACCGGTATCGAGCAACGGCAACAGGTGCTCTTCCTCATTGCCAGCCTGTTTCATGCCGGCCAGTAACAACTCTTCCAGAAATGCGGTTGCCTTTTGTCTCTCTTCTTGTGTTGAGTAAAAGCGGACAAGTTCATCGGCTACCTGAAGAGTGTAGGGGTGCAAATAGGTATTGTGCTGAGCACATTCTTTCACGAGGCTGAGCCAGAGTTTCTCCGCTTCCGCCACCCTGCCGTATGAGAGATATTTACCGGTCAATTGCTCCCAGTATGGGATCTCCCCATAACTGCAAACTTCACCTTTTCCCTCGCGCACTGCGGCTATCTGTTGGGAGGCAATTTCTCTTTCTACCTCCAAAGCAAAATCGTCTGCCGCTTTACCCGTCTCTTGTGCGGGTACCGATTGCACTAGAGTTGTAAGCAGCAACATCAGAAACAGCACCCTGCCCGCCATAGTCCACCTCTGTCGAAGTTGCAATTAACTACCTATAATTATCAAAAAAATCCCAAATCCTATTCAAGATGCATAGCATTTACAAGTGGAATGTTCATTGGCTGTGAGAAGGGTGAGGGGACCTGCACGGACCGCAGCCTGCGAAAATATGGGATGTACCCCGATTGAAATGCAGGGACGAGTACAGGAAAATTCCGGAGAGCCGTATACCGTTGCTCACATCAAATCCTTCCAACCCTGAGTTTTCGCAACGCCAACAGGGTAATATCTTCAAAATTCATTATTTGAGCTGTGCCCTCTAAGAGGGGTAACTCATCCTCGATACCAGGGGGTAGGCTTCCCTATAGTTCCTCTGAACTATGAATAACTAGGACTTTGGTTGTGGAGCTATCCACCCAATGACCTACTGTCACCTCTTCTTGCCTATGGATAGGTATGTACATCTTTTATCTGCCAATTACCTATACGATCGTAATAATCAAGGTCAGCAGTCGGCTGACCGGAATCTCTTAACAACCTGCCCAGCTACCGTTCTTTATATTCCCTCCACAACGCTCCGCGGGGCCTATTGCCACCGAAATTCCATCTAAGGGCCTATTGACGCCTACCACAGATGTCACGAAAATTCAGTATGGAAGGTGCTAAGCCTAGCACTTTTCAGGTTTAAACAAGGAAGTGCCCATGTCCTGGTTTTGAGTGGCTGATTCAGATACCTGGGGGGCTCAAGACCAAACAACAAGGCTCTTTCACAAAGAGGAGGTATGAATATGAAGATAGCGAAAACAAATGTGGGCGGTTTAGCACTGGCCCCCGATCCACAAAAAAGAGGATCGAAGGATCAGGAGGGGTAAACATGGAAGCGAAAAGATTACATAACCTTTTATTTGCATTGGTTGCGATCTTCCTGTTTTGTCTTTTGGGCTTGAGCACAACGCCCGTATTGGCGGACGTAAGCGGAGTCTTCGAAATCAATGACGGGAACGGTGAGGATGTGAATCCCCCTGAGCCTGAAGATGACTGGAATACCATCATACCGGGGACAACCGACGAAGGCGGCGGGGTTTTTACGGGCCCCCCTTTCCCCAGTAATCCACCGTACACAGCCGAGGCTCTCATTTCGACCTTCGTCGACGGCGCTCGGGGGGGCAACCGTTTCACCGGAGGCTCGAAGGATGAGCAAGGCATCAATGAATGGGTTTGGGACGACAACAACCCCCCACCAGGCAACGATTTCATCAATTCGTACGCAGCTGCCTACGTGAATGGCGACGGTGATTTGCTCCTGGTATGCGGCTTGGACAGGTACCAAACAAACGGAAGCTTTGCCATTGGCTGTTGGTTCTTCCAGGAAGAGGTGGCCCCGGTGGGCACTACCGGTGGGAGCTTCTCCGGAAACCACGCAGACGGAGATGTCCTTGTTACCGCTGAGTTCGGCGGCCAGGGCGTTACCGCTGTCAATGTTTTCGAATGGGAGTGTGGAACGAATACCGGATTAGCATGCGACACATCCGGCACTTTGGTGCAAGTGTCTTCGTCCCAGACGGACTTCCAATGCTCAAACAACGGTGACCTGACATCAATAAACGCCTGCGGGGAAACCAATCTCGGTACTATTAATATCCCTTGGGAGGACAATAATACCTATAAACGAACTGTCGACGGGCTGGTTCCGGCGGGTACGTTTCTCGAAGTCATCGTCAACATAAGCAACATATTTCCGGGGGGCGCGAGTTGTTTCAGTTCATTCATGGCAACGAGCCGCTCCTCATCGGAACTGAGGGCGGAGTTGAAAGAGTTTGAAATTGGCGGCTTTGACCTCTGCAAAGTGGCTGCAACCAAGGTGTGTGCACCGGATCCGTCTACTGGCTTCTGCGTCAATGACTCCTCAACAGCGTGCACCGTTCCGACTCAGGATACCGACTGCGGTACGGGCAATCGGTGCATCACCACCAATCCGTATATCGCCGCTGATGGTGTAACGATCGTCATGGACAATGTCCTGAACATCAGTAACCCCGGTGTCGCCACTGTCTATGATTGCCAGGTCAAGGAAAATACGGCATTCTTCACTGGTGAAAGCTGTCAGATCACCGCGGTGGAGGGTACAGCTGTCAGCCCGGCGGTGGATCTGAGCGACGGCGTGTTCCATGCCATACCGCAGGTTGGATCATACAATGGAAGCATAGCTAATGGCGACGACATCGACGTAACTGTCCAATGTGAGACATTCCGTAATCCGTACCCCAACCAGGTTGACGTTCGCTGTGCCAATACGGACGGGGGAGCTCTTAATGTCTCCGCGAGCAATATCGATCTCGACACGAGCAGCGATGCCTGTGAAGTAGCGCCCGTTGGTGATATCGACGTCTCGAAGTCCTGCATTGATGTGCGACTGGCACCGATTGGCGGCAATCTGGTGGTCGAGACGGTCTATGACATTACGGTCCAGAACCTTGGCACCGAGCGATTGGATAATGTCACGCTCACTGACACCGCGACTGACGGTACAGTGTACAACCTCTTGACTTCAGGAGATAATGTATCCCTAGCTCCCGGCGCTTCGCTGACCTTTAATGTGGTCGATACGCCATCCATGCCGGATCAGAACTTCATCCTTGTGTGCTCCGAGAGTGCTACCAGCTGCACGGTAGACTCCGATTGCCCGAACTCCGCCAACGGCGAGACCTGCGTGGCCAGATACGACCAGGAATCTGCCACCTTCTCGGATACCGCCCAGGCAGCGGGAATCGGCGCAGTAAGCACTCAAACGGCAACTGACATGGAAACCCTGAACCCGCCTTGCAAGATTTGTCCTGATTGTCCTGAGTGTCCGGCATCAAATTAAAATCTGCCTGATGCGGATCGAGTCGCGTCAGCAACAATTAGGGCGATGGGGAAAACCCATCGCCCCTTTTCTTGTCTTCTCGTAAATTCTATATTTCCCTTTGGTGACCACTAAAAGCTTGACCATGATGATTGGGCAGTCGGTCAATCATTTCCCGGAATTTCCATTCGCCTTTTTAACGAGGGTGATAGTGACCGTCGCAGTTCCAGTCAGGACTCCGTCGCTGATGCTGTAGGTAAAGCTGTCACGGTTTTTGAATCTCCGCCCAGGAGTATAGGTCAGTGTGCCATCGTTGTTGAGGACTACGTCTCCTTTGGCACCTTGAGTGAAGTCATTCACCGAGATCACGTCGTTGTCCGGGTCAGAATCATTGGAAAGGACATCGATTACTATCGGCTGAACCTTTTCCAGGGTGGCATCGTCGGCGACGGCAACTGGAGCACTGTTGGTGGTCGGCGTGCTGACTACATAAGTTGCCGTGGCGGAGTTGGCATAAGAGGGATCTGCACTGTTCTCCGCGGTCACCACGAGGTTGTAAAAATCGTCAGCCGCCGTGACCGGAGAGGTAATCGTCAGATGGGTAGATCCACTGGTCTCTGGTGGCAGCGTCAACGCGGTTTCGTTAAAGACAGCTGACCAACCGCTGGGCACAGCCGCAGAAAGATCGAAGGTCGTGCTTGGACAAGCAACGTTGTCGGCGTTAATCAACGTCACCTCGTAGTCGATTGCGGAGCCGGCTGGGGCCCACTGACTTTGCGACGTCGAAATAACGACTTGTGGGTTGGAGCGAGTGCAAGTTGCCTGCTCGAAACTGACACTGACCGTTGCACCGGTTTCATCCGTCCAGTCCGTCGAGATCGTTACCCCGGCAGTTGGGTCGGAGTAACTCCGCCCGGATGTCAAAGCCGGATCGTCAAGGTCAAGAACGGGGCTGGTACTGGTATCCGGTGTCATATCAAGGAGAAAACTGCTGTTTTCCGCATGCAACCCATCTCCTACGGTTCCAAGGTGTAACACGACTCCGTTGACAATATTTTCAACATTGGCGTAAGGGTCCTGTTGCAGGACAGCATCGAAACCAAGGAGCTGCCGGTACTCCAAATAGTAATATCTGGGTTGCCCGGTAACCGGATCGAGATCCCGAAAAATCTTGAGGGCGTGTAGACCCGTGCTGTTTTCTTCATAAGGCGTCAGTTGAAAGGTTTCGTCCGTCTGGACTGTCGCAATGGGGGGGGAATCACCATAATTCAGCCAGCCCAACCGTTCTTTCTGAAAGGAGTTGAAATGGAGCTCGCGACCGCCCATTATATCCAGCCGGTCTCCATATTCGATTTCATTGCAATCGGAACCGATCACGGCACCATTACAGTTCATGCCGTGGGAATGGTGCAGACCGAGGCTATGGCCTAGTTCATGATCAAATATACGCAGGTCGGGGAACACGTAAACATAGGCCCTTGAAGGGTTGCCTCCTACGGTGGACTGTCCTCCCAGGCCGCAGTTGTCATTGGGGTAGACATAGACTATGCGGTCGTAGTCGGCAAGGTTCACTCCGTTTACCGAAGCAATTGCGTCGGCTTCTTCACGAATGACTGTATCGCTGCAGGTAGTGGTGGTTGGCAGCGTGTACCAACCGTGAACATCGCCGGCGAGCCAAGTCTGTCCATAGGAATTCTCATGGATAAAATCGCTGGCCTCGCCGAACACAAAGCTGCTGGCTTCCTCGACTGTAAACGGCTCGCGGGGATCATCCTGGAAATTTACGAGCATCACCAGTGTCTGTTGTTCTCCCAAGGTGTTTGGCACCGGAGCCGAGGTGCCTCCGTTGCTCCCGCCATCGGAGCCGCCATCCGCAGCGAGCGTGAGTATCTTTTCGCCTGATTCTACAGCCATGGCGTCATCCAGCAGGACACCGGTTGCGCTCACGGTGGTGTCTGAAAGCAATCCTGGTGGCATAGTCTTAAAATGCAATGCGACACGCTTACCATTGGCATCCAGGGAGTGGTGCAGGCTGGAAGTGCCGTCTGGATAGTCCTTGTACAGGACTTCAAGCTCACCCCCAAGTTCCACATGTTGTTCCAGCTGGCTCTGCACCTCGACCGGCATACGAGCTCGGGCAGTAGCCGGCAGGGCCACTCGAAGGACCAGCTCGGGATCTGAGTCGATGAGACCAGCGAGCAGGACGCGGCGCTCAGTGGCTGCGGCCACCAGATCCTCCAGTGCCTTGCTGCGGGCTGCTGGACTGGCATGCTCGTAAGCGGTACCGAGGCCGATCAGTTTCTGCGTCAGCGCCTCTGCTGCTCTTTGCTGGTTGTACGCCGCCTGCACCTCCAAGGGAGCACTGAGCAGAATGGAAAAGAAGAAAAGAATTACAACGACGCCACCGAATGCGGCTTGGACCGGCATGCGATCACGGGCTTTGGCACTGCGGTACATAGGAACCTCCTTTGCAATGCGGTAAAGACCCCCAACCGTGCGCCGTGATGCACTCTCGCTCCTTCGGCAGCTCGGCCGTCCCGGCTGTTACGCGGGACCCGTGGCTTTGCGCCCCCCGATCACTCGAGGTTTGCCCTTATCGGGAGGAGATCTTCGATTATGGTTTAACGTACTTTGGTTTGTAGCGATATTTATTTCATAGGAGCTGCTCTCCTTGGTAATTAAATGATTCTGCTGATGCCTGCATGGCCATGGAATGAATGCTCCCAATTCGCTTTGCCTTTGGAATCTTTAATGATAATCGGAGCGAATCGGTTTAACTCGGATGAAGCCTCCGGAGTACTCATTGTCTTTTCTCCTAAATGCTGAATTACCACGGCCTGCAGGCAAAATATATTATCCTGCCATACATCGCAACCTGCGGCGCCCTCCCTCGAGAAACGTGTATATGTTCCTCATTTATTGCCCTCGGGAAAAAATTCTAATGCCATTTGGGCGTTCAATTCTTGCATTGGCCTGAAACAATTCGCTTTCTATCCATGATCCGTGAAGCAATCAGCAATACATATGCCAGAAGATGCACCGACATTACCTGCTGACCACATCACTGGGTGAGATTTGTCATGAATTCATATTGCTACAAAAATACAGAAAGATAGGCGATCAGTTACACAGCTCTACTGGTGTTATCGAAAAAGGGAAAATTTTGCAGTCGATGTGCAAAAAACGTAACTAGGTGGGTGTGGTGATGTGAGAATCGCTTCTTGCCAGCGCTTCGAAGTGCCGGTCACGACATCTAATACATCGCTACAGCGAGCAGATAAATTAGCAGTGCGAGATGCTTCGATCTCGATTTCAAAGCAGAAGGTCCGGTTAGTAATTGGAGGCAGATATCGTAACCGAATTGATAGGCACGCAAAATTGACCTCGGCTTAGTAGCTAAGATGTTTCATAATTTACGTCATCTCTTATGGTCGGTTCCCGATACCTTATGGCATGACCGGTCATTACAACCAGGTAGCTAACCGAGATGAAATCAGATAACTCTCAATGGGGAAGGGGGCGGTAGGTCTTTGGTGGGTATCAATGCTGAAAGTGGTCCTTATTTAAATCTCGCTTGAGGGTATACAGAATCGCCTCGAGCCGGTTGTGTATGTTCAGTTTCTTGAAAATGTTATTCAGGTGGCACTTAACGGTTTTTTCACTTATGCACAGACCATTGGCAATTTCTCTGTTCGTGCAGCCCTCTGCCAGGAAGAGAAGTACCTCTTTTTGTCTTGGAGTCAAAGAGTTTGTTAAAGTCTCCTCTTGAGATCGATGCTCAGAGTCTTCAGCCGATAATGATTCGAAATATTTGGTGAAAAAATACCTTTTGACCCATATCTCACCTTTGTCTACGCTGAGTATCGCCTGGTAAAGAGTGGAGGTATCGGATTCTTTTGACAGGTATCCCTTAGCTCCGGATTCAATGGCGGTTATCAGAATATTATCATTCATACTACAACCTAAGATGAGTATTTTGGTTTCCGGGCTCTGGGTTCTGACTGAATGGAGAAACTGAGTACAGTTCTCTTCCAATACCGCTATATCAAGCAGAACAATATCAGGCTTACAGTTGGCGATCAACTCCAAGCCCTGCACTTCATCCACAGCCTCCCCTGCAAGTTCAACACGGGGCATATCCTTCAGGATAAGCCGCAAACCTTCCCGAAACAGAACATGTTCATCAATGATGGCGATCGTGATTGTTGTTTCGGAAACATTCACAATGATCGACTCCTCAGAGAGGATAGGTAGAAGATTGCTTTCGCTTCAGCATCCGCCTCAGGGCTGTGTCCAGTTGTTGGTTTACATTTAATAATTCTTCCTAATACGTTAACTCTATCAATTGCCTGAAAAGCCTGCAAGGACATTGTCAGCCAGGACTGCGTATGGTGAGAAAATGGGACTGGAGTGACATTTTCTCTTGAATCAACTGGAGGAACTGGATGAAGAGCAAAAGAATTCTAGAAGAGCAGATCAGAAAAAAAATCGGAGCATGGGTACAGGCAAACTCCCGACAACCTGTGAGCTGGATGGTGGAGAATTGTGTGAGTTGACAACATCAATTGATTTTCTGATCCTGGTCCTTTGATTGCAAACAGTTCCATAATTTCGTTTACAGCCTTCACCTGAAATTGTAGTTTGAAGGGGCTGGTAATAATACGATTTTGTTGCAGAACAGCTACCTCAATTCAAGACCTGACCCACTTCCCCTCAACCTGCCATGTGCAAATTGTGGCTGAAAGAGATTCCATGACGTTCCCCCAAAACTTTGCTGGCTTTTTCAGCATAATAACTCTATCTATAGCCTGGGTCTTTTTGGGAGTGAATGAGAACGGTCTGATGCATTTCAGATTGATAACTCGTATGTCGTGTTGCGTGATGGCAGTGTATCGCTCAGGCTTATCTCTGTAGGGAAAGATATTGCATATTATCAAAAACATAGTTCACCGATTGAAACGCTTGCTGACCAAATCATCCCGTGAGGAGATGCTGGGTGAGGTTCTGGTCAAAAAAGGTGTGATTTCGGAGATGCAGCTTCAAGCGGCGCTAGAAAGACAGAAGCAGGTTCTGCAGGAAAGCGGCAAGGTTATACCGTTGGGACTGATTGTCGTTGAGCAGGAGAATATCGCCGAAGAAGATATTCTCGAGGCAGTCAACGACCATTATGGCCTCACTCTTTCGTCTCTATCCGACAATATGCGCATACTGGTTGGCAAAATACGGGAGAATCTGCCTGAGGAGGTGCCCGCGCCGCGTATCCCGATCTGGTTCCAGCTTTCCGTCGCCACCATGATTGTACTGGCGGTATCCATAAGTGTTCTCAGTTATGTGTTTATGGAGAGACAGAGGGAGCAGCTGTATAATCAGACCGTGAAGCTGGGAACCGTCAGTCTCAACTACATCGCCGATAATGCAAAAGTTCCGCTGCTCAATGATGACACGTTGTCGCTGAACACCCTCATAAACAATGTCGCCTCGGTCGAAGGCCACTATTATGCCTTCATCTTGAATAACAAGGGGATCATCAAAGCCCATACCGATCATTCGCGAATAGATAATCCGTTTACACCTTTTGCCGCAGCAGAGTCGCAATTCAGCAAAGGGCAGGTTTCCTACTTCAATTACAGCCTGCCCGGGAAAGGTCATGTACTCAACCTCAGCATGCCCATTGTGTTTCAAGCTAAGAAACTCGGTGAGGTACATGTGGGGTTGTCGATAGATTTTATCCATAACCTGTTTGTCAGTGAACGTGCCTTTCTGGCCTGTGTTGCCTTGGCGATAATCTTTTTGGGCATGGTTGTTGCCGTGTTGTTCAGCCTGCGCTTCTCCAGGCCTGTGTCAACCCTGGTCGAGGCGACCTCCGAGATTGCCAGGGGCAACTATAATTTCAAAGTTGACCTCAGGCGAAATGACGAGCTGGGAACGCTGGGAGAGGCGTTTAACCGAATGGGCAATGAGTTGTACCGGCAATCGGTTATGAGGGAGTCATTCGGCAAGTATGTCGGGCCAGAGGTTCTCGACATGATCATGAAGAATCCGGCAGAGTCCTGGCTGAAGGGCAGAAAGAACCAGGCCTCGGTCCTCTTTGCTGATATCCGTGGGTTCACTGCCTATTCCGAAGGCAGGGAGCCGGAAGAGGTGGTGGAGAAGCTCAATCAGTTTTTTTCAATCGCTACTGAGGTTATTCTTGAACATGGCGGCTATATCGATAAATTTATAGGGGATTCGGTACTGGCCGTATTCGGTGTGCCGGTATACAGACAGAATCATACCAGACGGTGCGTTATGGCGGCGATGGATATGCAGGAAAGACTCTCCCGTGCTTGCCGGCAGGACGGTAATCCGCTGCTGGACAGGGTCGGAATAGGCATTGTGTCGGGTGTCGTGGTCGCCGGCAATATAGGTTCTCAAGTCAAGATGGAATACACCGTAATAGGCGACAGTGTCAATGTGGCCTCGTATCTGTGCAATCTTGCCGGGCCCGGCGAGGTGGTGATAGGTGGGAGCGGTGAAAAGGAACTCGCTGACTTTATAGATGTGGAGCCGATGGCACCTCAAAAAATAAAAGGCAGGGAAGAGCTGGTGCTGGCGTACAGACTGGCTGGTACAAGAAAATAAGTTGCTATAATTCGCTGGTTGCACCGTTGCGAGCCAATAACAGTGACGTACGAAGAAGACCTTATGGGCAGTCTCTGCCCAATAAGGAATGTGAGTTGTGTGAGGGGTGTCAAGACGACAGCTATGAATCCGTACAATAGATGTGGGTTGCATATTACCTGGCAGAAAGCCCGCTGGGCTGTTGGGCTGGGCCTGCTCTTATCCGGCCTCTCCGGTTGCGCGGAATGGCAAGGTACGCCCCTTCCTGTCTTTGGCCAGCTTGAAGCCGCAAGAGATGAGCAGGAGCAGAGGTACCTGGAAGCGTTCGAATACTGGAAACAGGCTGAGCTGATCGTTGATGGCAAACTGGAATCTCTCTCCTCTCAGCTCAAATCGATCTCAGAGCAGCATGCGCAACAAGGGGTTGCACTGTACAGCGAAAAACAGAGCGAAGAGGCGTGCCGCGAATTTATCGAGGCCCTGCGATTTGACCCATCGAACCAGACGGCCCGAGATTACCTGCTCAACCGGTATCAGGCTGAACGCTCGATCTCGTATGTCGTGCAGGAAAACGATACTATTGCAAAAATATCGTCTGAAGTATACGGCGCTCTCGGTTATGAATTCCTGTTGACGACCTTCTCTGATGTTGATGAGAGCAAAGACCTTGTTGATGGGACCACTCTGCTGCTCGCGGATCCCGAATCGTTCTCCTCACAGACGGTTTTTCTCTACAAAAAGAATATCGTTGTTGCCAGAAAGCTGTTCAAAAATAGCAGTTATGAAGAGGCGCTGACGGTTGTACAGACCATTCTTGATAACCACCCAGAGGATCCCGAAGCATCATACATCAAAAACATGTCGCTGTTGAAACTTGCAGAACTACAGAAAGCGGCGAAGAAATATGATGAAGCTGTCCAATCGCTCTCAAGTGTTGATCCCAGTTTCAAGAATGTCAAAGCTGAGATAAAAGACATTCAAGTGCTTCAGCAGGAAAAGCTGGCCCAGGACATGATGCTGGCAAATTACCAGCTGGTACGGCAAGGGGACGAACTATACCGACAGGGAGATTATCTGGGTGCCCAGAAGGTTTTCCAGCAGCTCGATCCGCAATATGACGGAAGAGAGCACAAGCTGGCTCAGGTCAGGGAACAATTACGTCGCCAGTCAGAAGACCACTTCAAAGAGGGGGTGACCTTGTTTGTTGAGGAAAAACTTGCATCCGCCATCCGCGAGTGGGAGCGGGCGCTGGAGTATAATCCGAACCATCCTCAGGCGCTGGGTTCCATCGAAAAAGCCCGAAAGCTGCTGGAGAAGGTCAGCAGAATAAACTGATGGGAGAGTATCTCTGCGCCAGATACAGAAGGGTAGAGTAAAATTCATTCTTTAAAATTTCACGTAGCCTCAAGGATCTCTCGGTAAGCCACCGCTCAGCCAACCAGCATGCCCTGCTTGGGGAATCACCTCGGCAGAATATCGCTTAGATTTTGCACATTCACCTCATTCAATTACCTCAGTTTACTTCAAACAGTTTGACCCCGCATTTTGGGGGAACTTCCGGTTTCGGTCGTATGCTGTTGTTCACCGGGAAAGGAGTAGATGGTCCCCGGATATTGCTTATACAAGTAATGAACAAGGTCTGCCCCATGAATTATTGCGATCCTGTATAGAAGCATCTGCACTGACGACACCCATGGGTAGGGTGCGGATTATCCATTGGCCTGACTTGCTGTATGTGTTGCCGGCAACTTATCACCGCTGTAGCTTCTTCCTTCATTTTGAATTTCCATCCTTGCTCATTTCACTCAATTAGGTACCACTCCCGTCCTGTAAGGGATTGCGCCGGATATCTGTGGAATTTGCTGAAGCCCTTATAAATAAGAGTATTTTTTCTATTGCGTCCGGGTCGGAAGGCGGCTAGAGTGGTATAAGCATTTTGTAATTTAGTAATATAATGTATTACGGAAATTGGGGAGAATTTCCGGGTATTTATCTAACTTACAACAGATACAAAAGGGGAGTGGAGGTATGCGAAAGCTTATTCTATGTTCTGCACTGGCGTTGGCAATGGCGACCTGGTCGGCCTCGGCGGCAATGGCGGCAAAACCGGTGGATAACGATGGCGATGGGTACACCAGCAGGAGGGACTGCGACGACAGTAATGCGCTGGTCTATCCTGGAGCCGTGGAGATCTGTACCGACGGCGTGGACAACAACTGCGATGGCCTCATCGACGATGCTGATCCAACCTGCTCTGGCGGTGTCTGTTCAGATACCGATGGCGATGGGTACGGATTTCCGGCAGATCCCACGTGCACTTATCCGCAGGAGGATTGCAACGATACCCTGTCCGGCATTAATCCGGGGGCGAGCGAAGTGTGCGACAATGGTGTGGATGATAACTGCGACGGCCTGACCGACGGTGCAGATCCTGCCTGTAACGCTAATCCGCATACCGCCAATACCTGGCAGAATTATCCGCTGGACTGTATGGGCTGCCATGATCCGCAGTTTGATGAGGTGGCCGATTCCACTCACTACTGGTGGGTGGGTGACACCACCGAGATGGTTAATCAGAATGGTACCTTGCAAGGCAAGCTGACCAATTCAGTCAACAGCTATTGCATCAATATCCTTGGGAACTGGCCGGTTTGTGGAAAATGCCACGTGGGACGCGGGCAGAGGCCTGATGATGCACAGGCGGATAAGACCAATATCGACTGCCTGATGTGCCATAACGAAGAGTATGCCATGGCCAGAACACGTCTTGCCGACGGTTCCATGGCCCCCAGCCTGGCAGCTGTGGAGAACCCGACTGCCGAAGAACTGCAGGTTCTGGATGGCTACACCCAAAATATCTCCAAGCCGACCCGCAAGAACTGTCTGAAGTGTCATGCTTTCGCAGGGGGCGGCAATGCGGTGAAACGCGGCGATCTTTCCATGTCCGGTAGCGACCTGCATGGTGCGACGCTGTTGGAAGGATCCGACAACAACAGCGATCCGAACTTCGATGTTCATATGAATGTCATGGCCTCGGATCTGCAGTGCCAGTCCTGTCATGTCTTTCAGAATCACAAGACCATTGGTCGCGGCTCTGATCTTCGCCCTACAGATGATCTGGCCCGTGGCAGCGAAGTGAAATGTGTTACCTGTCATGTGGGTTTTGATGTAAATGGCGGTCATGCCGCAGCCGGTGCCAACCGTACCGATGCAGACCGGCATGTGAGCAAGGTTGCCTGTCAGTCCTGCCACATCGACCAGTATGCGAAAGTGGCCACGGAGCTCAACAGGGACTGGCGTTACGGTCACGACGGAACACCTGCGGACGGCAGCAACGGCCCGGGGCATCCGGAACTGACGATCGGGGAGAATTTAAAGCCGGTCTATAAATTCTGGAACCGGCTGAGTGATAACTATCTGCTTGGTGACGTGGCGGTGATCGACCCGGAGACGGGTGCATACCCGACCTCCCGGCCAATTGGTGATATCAACGACGGCAAGCTCTATCCGTTCAAGTATAAGACCGCTGTTCAGCCGTTGATCAGCAGCGATGGAAAACTGCTCGCCCTGGATACTTTTGAATACCTGGCAGGCAGTGGTGATGTCGACCAGGCTGTACAGTCAGGCCTGGTGAACATGGGGTATCCGGCAACTGAACCGGTAGAGTGGGTAACCACCGACACCTACCAGCTGCTCAATCACGGTATCGCTCCAGCAGCGAATGTGGATTGCCTCAAATGCCATGGCGATCTCGATCTGGCCACCACCAGTGAACTTGACAACCTTGGTTATGCCCTGAAAGGTCCGAAGAACCAGATCTGCTCCCAATGTCATCGTGAGAAAAATCTCAAGTCTGACCATGGGGGAATGCACAACCATATCAACAAGGGTGTGGGAATGGACTGTCTGTTCTGTCACAGCTTCAGCAGGCAGGATGAGCGTGGCGGTATCGGTCCATGCGATCCGAATGCTACGGATTTTGTAGATACCAATCCATTTGCGCATCCGGAGTGCAGCCAGTAAAGCCTGATCCGGAGATAGTCGGAATAGAGAAAAGGGGTTGCGGCAATTGCCGCAACCCCTTTTCTCTTTTGTTGTTCATCAAAAGAATTACCGATCCCTGCGACTCACACACTTCACACTCTTTCTAGCAGCAGGCAATTGACGGTGTGGTTGTTCCTGGTTCCGGGGATCTCGGTAATCCTGCTGGTGATGACTGTGAAGTAGGGGGCAAAGTAGTCGTTCAGCTCAGCTATGTCGGCACAATAAATGGTAGGCCCCATGGGGCTGCTCCTGAGTTTCCCATGTGGCGGTGAACCAAAATTACTGTCTGCCTCGCTGAAGCTTACCGAGAGATATTTCCCGCCGCTCTCGGTCAGGGCTGCCACGTTCTCCAGATACTTCTCCCGGTATTGGGGCAGGATGTGGTGCAGGATCATCCATTCGTTGATGAAGCCAAACGTGCCGAGCTCAGCAATATCCCCAAGCATGTCCGCCACCCGAAAGGTGATCTGGCGGGGACTGCCTTGGGATTTGGCTGTTGCTGTCTCGATAGCCGCCTGTGAGACGTCCACCCCGGTTACATCAAATCCCTGCTCGGCAAGGTAGATGGAATAGTTTCCTGTACCGCACCCTATGTCGATGGCTCGGCAGGGGAGTACGATTTCCGAGCTGATCAGCTCGGTCAGAATGGCGGGTGGGCTCTCGCGGTTCCACGGGATCTCGTGCTCTTTACTGGATGAGTAGATCTCATCCATACGGGCGTGTATTTCCTCAGAGGTTTTTAACATGGTGTCTTGAAGTTCCTCTTTTAAAATCATCTAATAGCTTGATGTCGGTTACGACCTGATTGATCATACTATTCTACAGTGACAGTCCTGTGCAAGACCAGCCGACAGGTTATTATTTGGCTTTATCAGCTAAATAGGATAAAAAGCTCAGCGTTTGGTTCATGCTTTGGAGAAGGGCGTGTGGCAATCAGACTGGCGGCTTTTCACCTTCTCTCGTAATTTCATTGTATTATCAAATCACCGGTCGTGAGCGACCTCTGATAGAACGGGGAGATCCAATCTGGGATGGAGTGGGAAAATTGGAATGTCATACTTTCGATGCTGGCCACTGTGGCCTTTGCCGCCACAGCGGTACTGGCCATCAGGGAGGATAAGGATCTCGATGTCTTCGGGGCCATCGTTCTCGGGCTGATCACCGCGGTCGGTGGCGGGACAATCCGGGACGTCATTTTGGATGTGCCGGTCTTCTGGGGGCTTGACCTGAATTATATCTGGGTCGGTGTGGGTACCTCGATCCTGGCCTTCTATGGCCGTCGGCTGTTTGCCAAACGGCATATATACAGCATGATGCTCTACCTGGATGGTTTCGGGGCCGCCATGTTCGGCATCCAGGCCGCAGCCAAGGTGTGGGATCTGGGATTCGGCTTGCCTGCCGCACCGGTGATCCTGGGTATTGTCACCGCCATCGGCGGCGGGCTGATGCGGGATGTCTTGGCAGGACGCACTACCCTGTTGATGAAGCCGGAGCTTTATGCCGTGCCGGTGATGACCGGCTCTATTGTGTTTGTGGCAATACTCCATTACTTACCGAATTATAGAGGAATTGGTTCTGTAATTTGCGTCCTCGGTACATTCGCCTGGAGAGGCGCGGCAATTCACTGGAACCTGACAATGCCCATGCTGGCCCGAACGGGTGGGGAGAGCAGGTAAGAGGAGATCTAATGAACACATCCGACCCTGAGAAAGTGCTGGATCTGTTGATTGAGTATTTCGAGACCGGCAACGCCGCCACGGATGCGGCAGCCAAGGCTATTTTTACAGAAGATGGTGAGTACGATGACCATTGGCGAGAGGTGCTGGACGAATTCCGGCAGGGTATCGACTGGACCGGTGTTCGAGGTCCGGAGGCGGAATTTCTGGCTCTAAGTCTTAAGAGCCTGCGGGAAAGGCTTTCGGACAAGAAATAGCCTGCAAAGCACATCTCCTGTTACCATCTGTAATCCACACCAACTCGCACTTTGCAGATTGAGATGAGCTATCAGTCGTCTACCTCTGCGCCATGCCCTTTCAAAAGCTGTCGCAGGATGGAGCGATGACAGCGAGTCTCATTTTCACAGTAGCATCCCACCGAAAAGTTGCTGCCGTGTGACATGGCTGCCAGCAGTTCGATAACGCGCAGGTTGTCGGGGCGGGCCATCTCGGCCTTATATTTTTTTTCAAATGTGCGCCATTCCTTTTCCGTGGTCGCACTCCTTCCCAGCTTCATCGTCTCTGGACTCGGGGACAGGTTGGGAAGCCATACGTCATACCAGTTGCCTGAAGAGTACTCTTTCTTGGGCACCCCGCGGGGCGGCCGACGGACGGTGCCAATACGAATCCCCTCATTCTCTTTCCTTTCGCTGCCAAGTTGTACAATACGAATACTCATCAGATAACCTCTCTTAGGTGGCTGGAATGGGGTACGGGTCGCAATATCAAGTGCTTACCGGATTGTGATTCGGCCGTCAAACACTGATGAAACTTCTTATGTGTCGCGAATGTGGCAGTACTTTTCGCTGGAATTCACAGTTGATTATGTGAATTGGTGCATAACTCAATACATAGGATCTTCTGCGTCGTATTTCAGCCATCAGATCCAAATTTCCTGAATTCTGAAATCATTGCCCTGTGTCCGGCAACGATTAATAATATAGGGGCCTCCAGGTGATTTGGTGCGATTGAGATTTTCTGTTGGCTGAGTATGATCAAGGTATGGCTAACTTGCCATTGGAGCTGAGCGATTGATTTAAATTATACTCTTAGAGAGGGACATCATGGCAGACAACAGAGATCAAAATTGGCCCGACTTATTCATTGGCCTCTATGACCGACTCACAGGAAGACATGCTGAAATAACTTATGATTTTGACAACTTGAAAATTGAGATTCCCAGCGAAGCCACCGAAGATGCGGCGGGTGTTCCCTGGACCTTTAATGGCAAATTAAGGATCTCAACCAAAGAACTGCGTAAGTAGCGTCAGGGCAACCGGTTCTGGTCGAGACCTGAGCCGGTTGCCCTCATCTCGTAGAACAATTTAGCAACTGTCCATGACCATGGTGATGTTATCCATGGTGTTGGTTATAGTCCAATGCCTAAACTACCTAAGCGCAGCCCATTAGATGTCTATGCGGAGCTTGAGGTCACATTTAAGACCACCTGTTTCCGGCTTCACAGTACCGGCAGCAGCTTAATACTACAGTTCGAGAATCTATGGGATTCGAATCGGCTGTTGTCGCAACTGAAAAACCTATCGATTTGTGATCGTACCTTCATTTCAGAAGTGGACCGATTTCTAAATGATGCCGATCTCACCCTATGCCTGTTCAATGAACGATTTCCTGTACTGGGAGCAGGGGCCAACCCGTTTCTTCAACGAATGCTGACGATTGCCGTGAGATAGAATCGACAATTGATTGCTTACTGGGAGTATTTTGTCCATTCACAGCTGTGGTGATGGGGCTCGATTACCGTGCACTCCTTATGTGCTGCTCAACTGGAGGAAAAGTGGCCGAGCACCTGCACGGCGCCGGCATTGGCCGCAATCTCCTGATAGAGAATATGGTAGTCAGGTCCATATCTCTTGGAGAAATGAAAGGGTACCAACCGTTCCACCCGTGCATCCCTGGCGATTGTGGCAGCGGCAAGGGTGGTAAGATGTTGATTGGCCTCAGCCCTGGCCGCATCATCAATGGTGAAGGCCGCCTCACAAAACAGGGTGTGTGCCGAGCGGGCCAGATCGATCACTTTCTTCCTGTTCGCTGGCGAATCCGCCATGTCGGCGGCGTAAACCAGTTTCTTGCCAGGCGCAATAAAGGTAAGTTCTTCAGCGAGCTCGCCAGCCGGCTGTTTGTTGCCGTTGGGCAAGTCGATCTTCGTTGCAGGCGTTTCGGCGGCAATGCAATGTTTCAGCTGCCCGAGCCAGGGACCGGGTGGGACTCCCTTGGCCCGTAAACGATCTTTTCTGACCTTTATTTCCATGCCGAAAATCAGGGCGTAAGCTATGGACGGGGTTCGGTGGTCACATACGGCAGCCTTGATGGTAAAATGGTCAGTGGCGAAGATAATGCCGTCCCTGATGGCTGTCTCCTCTATATCGATACGCTCTTTGCCAGCCTGGAGTCTAGCGCGCCTCATGCACGTCAGCTCCTCTTCAGTCTCCTCAGTTACCTCAGCCACCTCAAAGGCCGGCCCCTTTTCCCTGATCCGATCCCAGGTTATCCCCGAAAGGAAGTGTTCTATGCTATCGATAGTGCCAGCCGGGCCAAAGATTCTGCACGTATCAAACATGCCGATGCGTGAGCGGAGGAACCAGACAAAACCACCGATATGATCCAGGTGGGCGTGGCTTAAAAAAACCGCACTCACCTGATGGGCTATCTTGGCGGACAGACGGGCCGGATCACCGAGGTCAAAGAGCAGACTCGTCTTCAAATCTCGTAGCCTCACGTGCAGCAGCGGATCCCCAAGTGCGCCACCCACCAGGGTCGCCCAGGCGGGGCCGAGATGGCTGGATATCGGAAGATATCCTTTCTCCGGTCGGTATACGAGAGGTGTCATTTCCTCTGGCGCCCTGGCCGCAGCCGGTTGCCTGTTGATGGGTCGGATGGTTGACAGGCGGCCGGCCGCATCTCTTCCCGCATCCCTGATGACCAGTGAAATCGCGGGCTCATTGCTGAATTTCACCAGTTGCAGGATAAGCTGGTTGCCGCTCAACTGTATCACTTCTCCAAAAGCTGCCGTATCGCCCTTGCTGTCAAGCAACGCTGCCTGCCTTCCCTGCCATGCTGGCGCAGCCTCGCAGGGCGGTGCCGTCCCGAGCAGGCAGAGCTGGTCAAGCTGCACCGTCTCCTGCCTGCCCTGGTGCAGGAAGTTGTCCCACAATCTGGTACGATGCTTGACCCGTTGCATTTGGCCCGGTCTTCTGGCTCGAGGGGAGGCGGCTACATAGAGTTTTTCGGCTGGAATGGCGGCCAGCTCCTGGGCAAGGGGCAGTGGAGCTGACTCCTTTAAGAGAACAACAATCAGGTCGACTGCCAGTGAGGCACTGAGATCAATCAACAGTTCGGCACCGCCAACCCCTTTGACAACCCCCGGCGGGTCGATCAGCAATACCGTGTCCCTGTGTTCATCTTCGATTCTCTTGTGCAGGTTGCGTGCAGATAGGCTGAGTGGCAGCCTGAAACGAGCGCCGTCCAGGGAGCAGAGGGCACGACAGTCTCCCCAGCGGATCTCATCTTCAGACCACCAGCCACGGCATATGGCCCCGGGTATACCGAAGGGCGGGCTGCCAGGATCGAGTTCCAGGATCTGGCAGGACTCCACCAATGGGATCAGCGAGCTGAGCAACTTTAAGGCAAGGGTGGATTTACCTGCCCCCATTTCGCCCCAAAGGAGTATACGGCGATAACCCCGAATATGCTGTGCAAGCAGTTCAGCTCGTTCTGCATTGCAGGTAACCGGCAGGTCCGTTGATATCATGTTTTCTCCCTTATGCTTTATAGAAAAAGTATATCCTTTCCCTATAAAAAACACAGATCAGTCGGGGTGCGCTCTAGGTGTCAGGATTTGCGAACATATACTGGTACTGTTGAAAGGGGTTTCAGGGTTCTGATTCTCTTGTGATCTGAGGGCAAACATTGTTGCAAATAACGTGTCGCATCAGTCGCATGAAGACCGGAAGATGAAGTATTTGGTGTTTTCAGCCTAACCGTTAAATGATTTTAATTCTTGACGCTGCCCTGATGGAGAAAGGAAAATGACAAAAAGGTTTCCGGCAACATCGCCCCTGTCAAGATTGTTGAGTCAGTACCAGATCAGATACGCCATAAACTGAGGTTGCGAAAATCTCAGGTCGTTTGATCCCCGGTCAATTATGGCATTACCACGGTGAAGTGCTCGATGAGGATTGTCTCTATGTGCATCAGGAATATTCTCTGCAGGCTCATTATAGTGTCAACTTGCTTGGCGGTTTGGGCCGTCAATGTTCGGGCTGCCCAGGAAGACGTGAAAGTAGGGGTCTTCGAATGTCCGCCTTTTGTCATAAAAGACGAGGGTGGTACGTATTCGGGCCTGAATTTACTGCTGCTTGAGAGGATAGCGGAGCAAAACCAGTGGAAACTGCTGTTTACCGAGTACGACCTGGAAGGCTTGCTGAAGGCGGTTTCTGCAGGCGGGGTCAATATCGGGGCAAGCTGCCTGTCGATCACTCCGGAGCGGGAAAAAATATTCGATTTCTCTCATTCCTTTTATGAGACGCACCTGGCCATAGCCGTGAGGCAGCAGGGCTATCTGAACCTTTTCATAAACCTGGTGACCAACAGGGAGTTTCTCTCCATTATTTTGATCATTTGTGGTTCTGCCTGTGTGATTGGTGGACTGTTTTATCTGTTGGAGAGCCGGGTCAATGACAAGATCTATTCAACGACTACCTTGGGCAGCAAACTGACCGAAGGGTTCATTCTCGGCCTGTTGTTCATAACCAGGGGGCCGTTCAACTATTATGAGTTCAAAACACTGACAGCCCGTGTGTTCACTGTCCTGATCGCTGTAGGATCTACTTTTTTTATCGCCAGTATAACCGCGATACTGGCAAGTACCTTCACGCTCAAGTCATTACATAGCGACATAAAAACCCCCGGGGACCTGGTCAAGAAAAGGGTGGGAGCGCTCAACGCTTCGACCTCATCAAAGTTTTTGACTGAGCAGAGTGTGTATCACCGTACATTCGATTCCATCGATGAACTCATCGAGGCGCTGGATGCGGGCAGGCTTGACGCGGTGGTTTCTGATGATGCGATTCTCAGGTACTATATCAAGACCGGACAGGAGCAGGGCCAGTTCAATACAATCGACGTCTTACCCTACCGTTTCAAGAAACAGAACTACGGCTTCGCCTTAAACGACGACAGTCAGCATATCGAGCAGTTCAACCGGTCATTACTGACCATACGAAACAGCTCTGAATGGTTACAGGCATTGCAAAAGACCTTTGGTGAATAACTGCTGGCTGAGACCTCCACAATCTCCTTGTCTGGAAGCGGCTTTTGCCTGGGCATTGGCCTGAATCAAGGCGTCAGTTTGGTATGGACAGTACGGTGGTGTTCCAGGCTATTTGAACGTTGCGCAATAACCTTCTCTTTCGGGGCAGATCAGATCGAGATCGGCTATCTGAGCAGATCTGCCGAAGATATCAACACACCTTGAATAAAAACGTGCTGATATCTTCGTTTACGGTGAACGTGTTCTCGCCAAATTCCCGCTCAGTTTTGATTGCGGGTGGGGCTCATTGCTGCCTTAATCGGCCGGAAACAGGTAATGTTTGCCATTTGCTTCCAGCACCATACCGCGAACCGATTGGCCCTGGTCATCATATATGGCGACGCCGGTGTGACCCTCCTTGAAACCAATACCGGCCCTCTCCACCTCATTGTCATCCATTATCACCAGCCCATATCCTGTATTATCTCCGCCAAGTGCGATGAGTTTTTTGCCGTTTTCATTAACCATGGCAAGACTCGGAACACCTTCATCCATTCCCAGCCCGAGCCGCGCTCTCCCTTGCCTGTCGGCTATCAGGATCCCGCTGCCGCTCTCGTCGGCAGTGACACCAAGGCCCAACAGCCGTACCCCTTTTTCATTGAAAATACGCAGGCCGGTACCGAGCTTTTCATCGGTGCCAATGCGCATGAGCTGATTCCCTTTGCTGTCAACGATGGTGATTTTCTTCACTGTAATCTCTCGAAACAGGCCATCGTTCCAGCCCGTTTTGGCTCCCATTACCAGTGTGGCGAGGAGACCGATCACCACAAGGACCAGGGTGTTCTGTAATCGCTTATTGTGCTTTTCAAGACGCTCAATCCGTGCATGCAGGGTATCAAATCCATCGATTCGCATAAGTTTCTCCTTTTGCAGTAGGGTGAACATGTACTTGCTGAGGCGGGATCCTGCACTACTTGTTGAGGGCATCGTTTAACAGGGCACCGCCCAAGGCTCCGGCGCCCGCGCCTATCAGGGTTGCCCCTGTGCTACCGCCGATTATCTGTCCGCCAACAGCGCCTACGGCACCGCCCACCGCCGCACCTTTCTGGGTGGGGGTCATTTCGGCACAGCCGAGAACGGAAGCTGCGATGAGCAGACAGAGAAGTGCCGCCAAAGATTTTCTTTTCATGGGTGTTTCCTCCTGATTGAGGTTAGTAGGGCCGCCCTAAGGCAGCGAACAGTTCTCGAAAAGAATGATCGAAAAAATAATGCACCTACGCCCGGACAGGCTTTCTTGACGCGCTCGCCTGGGGAACGGCCGCTTCGGTTCAGTAAGTCAGAAATACAATGGGATATTTCTTATTTAATGATAATGGCCTGAGCGGTATATTCAATGCAGCTGGTCGGATTGATCGGCCCGAGCCCCTTATATCATTGAGTTCCTTGTTGAAGTCCATTGACACTTTTTCTTTGTCAGTAAAGTGCCATGTAGCCTGCAAGCGAATTATGGTTTGCTCTTCTTGGAAAAATCACAGTGAATATTAAGAGAGTACTTACAGTTTCACTGACATGAACCGCACCAGCGGGTTCGGATGCTGGAAGTTAGCTGCAGGCATGGGTAACCAAAACCTTTGCTGGTGCCAAAGAGTTGGAGGGACATGAATGAAACAACTGAAGAACATTCTCCTGGTTCTCGAGCACAACAGCCTGAGCGACGGGGTGAGTGCTGACAGGATTGCATCTCTTGCCCGTTTAAATGATGCCACAGTGACGGCGGTCGTTGTGGATGAGCTCAAGCTGCATGAAAGCTTGAGTATGAAGTTAGGCAGCCGTAAGGGCGATCTGCTCAATGCACTCAGCGAGCAGCATGCCGAAGAACTGAATGAGTATTTCGCCCCGGAGCGGTGGCGAGGTATTGAAGTGGTGAAGGACGATGCCTCGGTCAGAGGCTTTATTCCCATAATACAAAAAGTGTTGCGTGACGGGCATGATCTAGTGATCAAAATTGACTCCCGTGAACAGGGAATAGAACAGCTGACCATGAGGCTGGTGAGAAAATGCCCGTGTCCGGTCTGGATCATGAAAAGAGCTGCCAGCCAGTTGAAAAATATCATGGCCGCGATTGATGTGTCGGCAGAATATCCGGAAACGGATGCTTTAAACGATAAGATTGTCGAATTTACTGACTCGCTTGCCGAGCGGGAGGAGGGAGTCGCCCATTATCTCCATGTCTGGCGTCTGCAATGTGAAACTGCCCTGCGTGGGCCTCGATTCAGGATTCCGGACGAGGAGATAGATCAGCTGCGGGCTGAACTCTACGAGGAGCGGCAGGCCTTGCTCGATCAGGTGCTGGCAAGGAATAGCATTGCCTGCCCGCAGGAGCAGATTCACCTACGGGAGGGGTTTGGCGTGGAGGTGATCAAGGAAGCGATCACCGAACTGGGAGTGGATCTGGTGGTTATGGGTTCGGTGGCTCGTTCAGGTATTCCCGGCCTATTGATTGGTAACAGGGCAGAGCAGTTGCTCAGCGTTATCAGTTGCTCTGTTTTGACAATTAAACCCGATGGCTTTGTTTCGCCCGTTACCCTTGATTGAATATATGAAACTGTTGACTCCAAAGGATGATTACTTTCTCTGGTTGCTTAAAAGGGTTATCCATGTTTGCCTGAAAGTACTTGGCCTGCTGATGATTATGGTCATTGTCTTCGGGGTGATCGATGTTGCCTGGACCATCTACCAGCGTTTCATGGCTGAACCCAGGTTCATCTTGACCATGGGAGATATCTTAATGACCTTTGGGGCCTTTATGGTCGTGCTTATCGCTATCGAGATTTTCCAGAACATCATTTTGTACCTGCGCGACGACGTCATTCACGTCAAGATTGTTCTGGCCACGGCGTTGATGGCAATTGCCCGAAAGGTAATCATTCTTGATTATGATGAACTGGAACCCATGTATATTTTTGCAACGGGGGTGGTGCTGTTGGCGACGGGCATCACTTATTTTTTCGTACTCAAAATACCGGGCAAGGAACACCAGGAAGGAGTTGAGACAGCGGATTCGGAGCAGGTTTGAGGCCACAGACCGGGGTGTGGTAGAGCTCGTCATATCATCACGGTACCATCGCGTTCTCAAGCCGATGAGAGTGCGGCTTGGGAGGGAATAAAAGTGTGCAACTGCTGAAAAAATGCTGATTGTCCTAAAGTTGCTCCCTAGTGTGTCGAAGTTTCGCCGACCAGGCCAGGCATAACTGGAAAAGCTTGAGGACTATCAGTAAAGTAATGCGGTTTTCAACTACAATTATTCTTGTCTTTTCCTCTATTCAGTAACCATGTGTATTACCTCTCAGCTTCTGCGCCAAATAAGGCAACACTATGTGCTTGACTGGTACGGTATCCACGGCATCGTCCATTGGAGCCATGTCTATGAAAACGGTATGAAGCTGGCTGAACTGGATGGCGTGAACAAGAAGGTGGTGCAGCTTTTTGCCGTATTTCACGATTCCCGTCGCTTGAATGAGGGCCTTGATGATGACCATGGTCCCCGCGGGGCCCAATTGGCTGCGGCGCTAAGGGAGTATTATGCTGTTACTGACCGGGAGTTTCGGCAGCTAGCGAGGGCATGCAGGCTGCATACGGTGGCCGAGAGTCATGCAGATATCACCGTTCAGGCCTGTTTTGACGCCGATCGGCTGGATCTTGGCAGGGTCGGCAATATTCCTGACCCTCACTTTCTCTGCACCCCTCTGGCAAAAGAGCAGAGTGTACTCGATTGGGCCTATGCCAAAAGCCTTGTCAGGGAGTTTCCCGCCAAACCTTTTGGCCTATCGGATGTTGTCTAAATGGTGATGTAACCAAGCTTTCGCCGCCACTCACTCCATGTAAATGCCCTGATTGTGTGGAATTTCTGGTAATGAATATGCTGACTTTCGGTATCCGCCGGTACCATTTAGCACTGACGAAGACCGGGTACTGGATAAAGGCGAACTGACAACGGGAGAAGCGATGCAATGGCTGAGCCAGGCCAGATCAGTATCAGGACGCCTGAGAGCCGGATATATCTATTTCAGCATATTGAAAATCATGTTGTTATCATTGGTCGATTGGCAGTATAGGTGTGACCGGGGCTCGTTGTGGGCCATGAAAAGTACGTGTAGATGAAAGAACCGGATGCGAAAGGGAGCGATATGGGCAGGCAATTGAAAGAGAGGATCTTTGCAGCAACAAGGCAGCAACAGTCTGATCTGGTGTATACCGATATATACGTGGTGGATGTGTTCAACCAGGAGGTTTTCACTGCGGATGTGGCGATTCATGAGGGGCTGTTTGTCGGTGTTGGCGAGTATAAAGGCAGCGGCAAAAAGGAGATCGACGGTCGTGGGCTGTATATGATCCCGGGCCTGATCGATGCCCATGTGCATATCGAATCGACCCTGGTGACACCGGTGGAGTACAGCAACGCTTCCCTGCTCCATGGTGTCACCGGAGTGGTTGCCGACCCCCATGAAATAGCCAATGTGTGCGGCATAGATGGCATTGAGTTTGTGCTGGAGAACAGCCGCCATGTGCCGCTTGATGTCCATCTGATGCTGCCATCCTGTGTTCCCGCCACCTCCTTTGAAAATGCGGGCAGCGTACTCAAGGCAGAGGACCTGCGCCCGCTCTATGACCGGGACGGCGTGCGTGGCCTGGCGGAGGTGATGGATTTTCCCGCAGTGCTGTCCGGCGATACGGATATGTTGCAGAAGTTGGAGGATGCGGAAGCGGCCGGCGTGAGAATAGACGGTCATGGTGCTGGATTTACTCTCGACCAGCTGAATGGTTATGCAGCCGCCAACATTCGTACCGACCATGAGTGCGATAGTGCCGAGGGGCTGACGGAGCGGGTGCGGCGCGGCATATATACGCTGGTGCGGGAGGGCACCGTCTGCCGGGATCTTCTCAAAATGTTGCCGGCAGTGAACGAGAAGAATGCCCGCTATTGTTGCTTTGCCACCGATGACAAACATCTCGACGATCTACTCACACGGGGCGGGGTGGACAACAATATACGGCTGGCCATTGCGGGTGGGCTTGCTCCGGCAACCGCCATCCAGATGGGCTCCTTGAATGCTGCGCAATGCTACAAGCTCGATAATGTCGGGGCTATTGCCCCGGGTTATGTCGCCGATTACTCCATTGTTACCGATCTTGAACAGCTGATTATCCGAGATGTTTTTAAAAACGGTATTCAGGTGGTGCAGGACGGTGAGCTGGTGGAAAGGGTGGATCCCCAAAAGTACAAGCCAGCAGAGCAGATCCTCACCTCGGTCCATATCCCTCGGCTGGACAGGGAACAGCTGGCCATTGAGATGCAGGGGGCAAAGTTGGCCAATATTATCGAGATAGTCCCGGGAACTGTGGTCTCGAATCGACTGGTGGCTGAGGTGGATGTGGTTGATGGCCGCTTTGCCATTAACACCGAACGGGACCAACTGAAAATAGCCGTCATTGAGCGGCACAAGCGCCTCGGCAATGTCGCCACCGGTGTTGTTACCGGGCTGCGTATGCGACAGGGGGCAATCGCCACGACCATCGCCCATGATTCTCACAACCTGATTGTTGCCGGTGCCAGCGAAGAGGAGATGCTGCGGGCCATCGAAGAGATCGAGCGGATGCAGGGCGGCATTGTGGTGGTGAGCGGCAACGAGGTGCGGGCTGCGCTGGCGCTTGAGGTCGGTGGCATTATGACCTGCAGACCAGCAGAGCAGGTTGTCGCAGACTTGAACGCACTGCAGAAGGCCTGGTCGAAGCTCGCCCCGGATTGTGAATTCAACCCGTTTCTGGCGCTTTCTTTCATGTCCCTGGTGGTGATACCACACCTGAAACTCTGTGATTCCGGGCTCTTTGATTTTTCCAGTTTCAGCTTTATCGAAGTACCGGTGCAGGACTAAAGGGTGTCCTGTCCTTGTCGTGTAAGGGGAGTTGGGGACAATAGGTGAGTGGGATAGCCAGAACGCTTTGAGTTGCCATCTGAAGCATTGTGGCAGACAAAAAGGCCGGAAGTCCCAATTGGACTCCGGCCTTTCTGTTCATCTGGTACGTACGTGACGGGTGGCAAACAGCTGAAGTCCTGCCACAGTCATAAAGCCATGCAGATCATTCGGCGCATTGCAAGAAAACGTTATTGGCCGAAAGTTGAGCCTGATGGCACAATTCCGTACACGGCTTCAAAGAGGCAAAACGATTTACTCATCGGTTGAGTTGCGATGAAAATTACGCTTTGCCTCAGCTACAGGTCGGTTGCCTTTCCTGTGGGTTGTCTGTAATTGAGTCGAACACCTCCATACATTCAAGCCTGCAATATTTCGGCAGACAGCAATATGTTTGAAAAGTTGATGGTGATAGGCGACGTTGAATAGACAGGCTCAATAAAAATATAAATTGTGAAAATGTTCTGACTATTCCTGTTATCTATCAGCCGTGAGAACAGGGCGGTTACTGGCTGAAGGAAACAGGTGGTCTGCAAAACCGAACATCCGAAGGTTATCTGGAATCCTTTCCCGTTCAGTGGAATGATGCCATGATAACAGCGGGTGCACCCTGTTTCCTGACCAGAGCCTGAAACAGCCCTGCGCTCGTATTCTTCCTGTGAGTGCTTCCGGGAAGAACAATTGAAAAATCCCCCTGACAATACATCGTCATGAAGCAGGAGAGCCTTTTCTATGATTGCAACGGCGCAATCAACTGCGCGTAATCGTTGTCCGTATGTTCTTATCCGGTCTAATGCCTTATCCCGGAAGTGCACGTGTCAAGAACAGCTGCATCGAGTTGAAGGCAACGGTAGCCTGGCTCATTGCTCTCAGGAAATACAGCTCTGAAAATTGATACGTTCAGAGCTATTGTCGTTCCTTGTTTAAAAAAAATGAAAACCAGGTTTCAATAAGCGGAGCCGGTACAGCCACCAGCATCACTGTATTGTCGCTGCTCCAGGCGTTTTCCCCATCAATTTTGAGATCTGTGATGTCAATTTTGACAAGAAATAACTGCTACGATGTTGCACTGTTATAATTACCCTTACCATCGGCATAGGAGCATGTACAGCTATAAAAGCCCAGTATTTTAAATGGGCCTATCGGAAAGGGAAAAATAGAATCGGCAGCGGATTATCTGCTTGCAAAGCTTCTTGCAAGTGAGGTAGCATATTAGACTTTTTCTATACATCCCGGTTTTGAGCAGTTCTCCGCGGCCACATCAGAGTCTTTCTTTTCCCATCCTGTTAAGAGCTAAGAAGGCTAAGAGCCAATATCCAATAGATAACGCCAGCGCCATTTCCCCGAAAACCCCTGTCCGGATAATCCGGATAATGGTCTTGGCATTGTTTCCAGTCATCTTTAAACCGCCTGGCAGTTACATGGCCTGGCTAAAATCACCTCTGTGTTAAAATACACCATCGGGGGGGATGGCCAAAAGAAAGCCCATGCGAAATCCAGTGGACTTGATTTGAGGTGTTGCCATATCAACAATTAGTAGTAGCGGGGAGGAAGGGGCATCAAGGGATTTGCCGTCTGGTATGGATCGTTTTTGATGATTTCGGGCCAATACATAGCTTTTTCGGACCAAGCTCAGGTGCTGGTCTGGAATGCGATAACTCTACCCTCAGGTGTGCTATGAAATGTCTGACGACGCTGACTGCAATTTTGGTTCTGCTGGTTTCCGGTTGCGTTTCCTCCACCGGGCAGTTCTCCTCAAGACAACTGCCGGAGATGCCATCAAGCACCACTGGAGTGTTGGTTGTTGCTACGGAGGCAACGAACCGAACCCATGAACGCTTTGCCTACTACTACGCCTTTGTTTCTGCCAATAGGCCGGATTTCCAACTCAATATACGCCTTTTTGAGACGAGAAAAGTTGCGGTGATATCAAACCTGATGCCGGGCCAGTATACCCTGACTGGCATAAAGATTGTGAGTGAGCCGAATTCGCAAGTTAAGACCTTTGTGGCGCCGGACATCAGGCAGATCGATCACCCTGTCACCTTTACCATACAGCCGGGGGGCGTCACTATTCTGGATTACGGCTTGGTGGTCGACCAGTTTTATCCTGATGGTATCCGGTTGGAGGATATCATCCAGAGTATACAGGTCAAGCGACTCAGCGCAGGTGACCGTGACGTGGTCTTGCAGCAATTGGGCAGGCAGGGAAATCTTTCCGCCTGGACCATAGTCGATAATGAGCAAGCAAGCCAGATGCACTCAGTTGCCTATACCAACAGTTCAAAAGCATTTGTCCGAACGTATATCAGAAGGTATGATGATTAATTCCGTTTATCCTGGCTGATCAACTGTCATCAATTTGCCAGGCATTTCAAGAACGGGCCTAGATGGGAAAAGATCCCATCTGCTGTTCACAGTCTTGGAGAAGGAAAATGACAAGGGTTGTTCCCATTTGGGGGCAACCCTTTTGTTGTAGGCACGTCCCTGGTGAAAAGATGGGTTCCTGAAAATAGGGATTACAGGGCGTCTGGGTGGAGGTTGGTCGATGTAATTAATTGAAATATAATGATAAAATAGAGTTTTTGTGTTAGGGTTTGTGGTTGTAAACGATTGCTGACGGAAAACTGCTAATCTTCAGCTTGCCTCAAACCATTATCCTATGCTCTCAACCAATTTCCGTGTTTCTTTCCTGCTGATGGCAATACTGGCTGGAGTGGTTGCCTTTCTAGCTCGCTTTACCACTGTGCAGGCCGGAGAGTTCCAGTTGGCGGATGAACCGGAATGGGTCCGTGTGACAGGGCTGCCTGACCAGGAATGGGTCGAGGAGGCTGATCATGCTGAAGGGGTCGGGTACCTGCTGGTGGACAGGCAGTATCTCGTTGACGGGGACGACCAGAAGGCATTCGCACACTTTGCCGAAAAGGCGATAAATCCTTCCGGGGTTGGGGCTATATCGCATATTTCCATTGCCTTTGATCCGACTTATGAAAAACTCAGTCTGCATAAAGTGGTGATTCACCGTGACGGGCAGGCAATTGATTACCTCAACCGGGCCAGGATGAGTCTCATTCAAAGAGAAACCGGACTCCATCAACAGATTTATGACGGAGAGAAGACGCTCAATATTTTCATCGAGGACGTCCGTGTCGGCGATATTGTTGAGCACAGCTACACCCTGGAGGGTGTCAATCCCGCCTTTCGCGGCCATTTCGCCAAGACCCTGTCGACCTGGTGGTCGGTGCCGGTGGGGAGGGTGCACTATTCGATTCTCTGGTCCAGTGGCAAGACGCTCTTTTTTAGAACAGAAAACTCAAATCTTGAGCCTGAAATAGATTTCGATCAAGGGGTTACCCGGTACACCTGGCGGCAGGACGGGGTGGCTGGAAAGGTCCTCGGTGAAACTTCAGATGCTCCGGCGTGGCATCAGCCGTATGGCCAGCTCTATCTCAGTGATTACGTAAGCTGGTCCCAGGTGAGTCGCTGGGGGTGGCGGCTCTACAGGCAGGGTTTAACTGGTGTACTGGTCGGCGAGACGGCAGCGACCATTGCCAAGGAATATGGTTCAGAGGAAGACCGTATTCTGGCTGTACTGAGATTTGTGCAGGATGAGATCCGCTACCTGGGAATGGAGATGGGGGCGCAGTCTTTTCAACCTGCACCTCCTGAGCAGGTACTCGCCCAGCGTTTCGGGGACTGCAAAGGCAAGGCCGCATTGATGGTGGCCTTGCTCAGGGAGCTGGGAATAGCCGCACAGCCTGCCCTGGTGCACAGTGTAACAGGCAAGAGCATCAGCCGTTTACTCCCGACACCGAAAGCCTTCAACCATGTGATAGTTTATCTGGAGAGTGACGGCAAGCCATACTGGCTGGATCCCACCCTGAGTTATCAGCGAGGCAGGCTGGCCACAATTTACCAGCCCGACTATGGCTATGCGGTTCGAATCGCCGAGGCGGGGTATGGGCTGCAAAAGATGTTTGTAAATGGTTTGCCCGCCAACACCAAGGAGGTGGTCGAGTATTTCGATGTATCCGCCGGGGGAAGGGTGGCATATACCATTCAGACCAGCCACCAGGGGCGTTTTGCAGACACTGTTCGCAGGTACCTGGCCGAGGCAAGCGGTGAGGAAACCGCGCAGTCCTATCTGGATTACACAGCCCGGTATTACCCTGGCGTTGAGCAGACACAGGTGGTGGAAGTACACGATGATGCCGCAAACAATCGGGTGACCGAGATAGAGCATTACCGTATTCCCGATATCTGGCAACCTGGAGAAGAGGATGCGTCTGAGTATGCCGGATTTGAGCCGTATCTTCTGTACAACTATATCAGTAGGGAGACCGCGGTGAGGAGATCGGTTCCGCTTGGGCTGGATCATCCGGTGCTGATAAGGCAGACAACCAAGGTCAAGCTGCCGAAAGGGTTCGTATTTGAGAATGAGCACCATCACGTTACCGATCCATCGTTTCGTTTCAGCTTCGATGTCCATTTTGCTCAAGAAACTCTGGTGTTGGAATACAGCTACCAGTCGCTTCGCGACCATGTGCCGGCAGAGGATCTCCAATTGTATGCCGAGCACATGGACCAGGCCTACGATATGCTGGGGTACTGGATACAACAGCCAACTGGAACGATACTAGCGGGCGATATCCATATCACAGCCGGTGACCTGAATATCGGACTGCTGGTGCTCGTCTACAGTTCGACGCTGCTGGTATCTGCCCTGATGTGGTGGCTGATCTTTTACCACGACCCGCAGTCCTGGCAGCAGGAGAGGGGGGATTCGAAATCATCCGGGCTTGCTGGCTGGTTGATTTTGCCTGGAGTTGCCCTGGCAGCCTGTCCGGTGCTGGTGATCTGGTTGAACTGGGAGGCGGGTTTGGTGTTTTTAGCCTCTGAGTGGCTGCAGCTTGGACGGCAGTTTGGCATTGCAATGCAGCTGCTGGTGGTGGCGGAGACACTGTGCCTGGTCTTTATGGCCCTCTTTCCCCTGGGGTTGCTGACCCTGTACTTCGGGCAACGGCACACCTTTCCCAGGCTCTTTCTTGGCTACTTGCTGGTTTGGCAGGTGTTTGCCATCATGGACGGCGCGGCGATTTGGCTGTTTGGTCTTGCAGAACCGGAGACTGTGCGGGTCGGTGTGAAGCAATTTTTCGGGGTGACCATTGCTGTGGTGGTTGCCGGAGGGTATGTGCTGCGCTCCAAACAGGTGAAAGCAACTTTTACCCAGGGGCTGGTGCCTGTACCGGTAACGGCCGGTGAACGTGTCGCTGGTGTGAATGGGGATGAGCAGCAGGTTGAGCTGACTGCTAAAGAGCGTGGCAACTGAACAGGGAACAGAAAACCAAAACGGTCTGCCCGCCCCATGGCAGGAGGGCAGACAGACCGAAGAGGCAGGAGTAGTAGAACTGCTTATTTACCTTGCATCATGGCGGCAATATCTTCCTGCACAGTCGAGATTGGTTTGATATCAAAATTTTCCACCAGCACCTTCAGTACATTCGGTGAGAGGAATGCCGGCAGGGTCGGGCCAAGACGGATGCCTTTCACGCCCAGGTGCAGCAGGGCGAGCAGGACGGCTACAGCCTTCTGCTCATACCAGCCGATGTCAAAGGAGATTGGCAAATCGTTGATGTCATCCAGCTCAAACACCTCTTTCAGCTTCAGCGCGATCACTGCCAGGGAGTAACTGTCGTTACACTGGCCTGCATCAAGCACACGCGGAATGCCACCGATATCGCCAAGATTCAGCTTGTTGTAGCGGTATTTCGCACACCCGGCGGTGAGGATAACTGTGTCTTGGGGCAGATTCTCGGCCACCTCGGTGAAGTAGCCTCGGCCTTTTTGGCGGCCGTCACAGCCTGCCATGACCACGAAGCGCTTGATCGCCCCGGACTGCACCGCCTCAACGACCTTGTCAGCAAGGGCGAGGACCTGATCATGGGCAAAACCGCCTACCAGGCTGCCGGTCTCGATGGCTTTGGGAGCGCTGCATTTTTTCGCCTGGGCGATAATTGCCGAGAAATCCTTGGCTTTGCCGTTCAGTCTGTCACCAATGTGCTTGACGCCGGGATAGCCGGTCATGCCGGTTGTGTAGATACGGTCCTTGTACGAATCCTTAACCGGGATAATGCAGTTGGTGGTCATCAGGATCGGGCCGTTGAAGGTCTCGAAATCCTTGTTCTGGTGCCACCAGGAGTCACCGTAATTGCCCTTGAGGTGCGCGTATTTCTTGAATGCCGGGTAATAGTTGGCAGGCAGCATCTCGCCGTGGGTGTAGATGTCGATGCCCTCGCCCTCGGTCTGGATGAGCAACTCCTCAAGATCTTTGAGGTCGTGACCGCTGATCAGGATGCCAGGCCGTTCACCGACTTCAAGGCTCACTTCTGTGATTTCCGGATTGCCGTAGGTAGAGGTGTTGGCGGCGTCCAGGGCAGCCATGGTGGTAACGGCGCACTCGCCGGCTTTCAGTACCAGCGCCACCATCTCATCCACAGAAAGATCCTCGGTGGTTGAGGCCAGTCCCTCGATCATGAAATCATACACTTCCTCCTTTTCCACACCGAGCACAGCAGCATGGTCTGCATAGGCTCCAATCCCTTTCAATCCAAGGATCAGCAGTTCCCTAAGAGAGCGCACATCTTCATGGGTGGTGGCGAGCACTCCCACGGTTGCAGCTTTTTCCTGGTAGACGCTCTTGTCCTGGGCGAACCAGAGGGCAGCCTCGGCAAGCTTTTCGGAAGGGGATACGTCTTCTGAAGGATTGAGAAAGTTCAGAAGCTTGGTCCAGATGGACTGCTGTTTGCTGCTGGAAGCCAGATTGTCGAGCTGACCTTTCAGCTGCCTCTTGATACCCTGGGAGCGCTCGATCCAGCTCTCGAGACTGGAGTCATCGAAGTTGGCGTTGGTGATGGTGGTAAACAACCCCTGTGCAAGGAAGAGACCCACATTGGAGTCTACCTGGACGCCAGCCTCTTTCAGGTTCTTGGCCAGAACGGCTATTCCCTTAAGGTCAAAAATAAGCAGGTCCTGGAGGTTGGCGGTGGATTCCTGCTTACCGCAGACTCCTTTAATGGTGCAGCCTGTACCTTTGGCGGCTTCCTGGCATTGAAAACAGAACATGGACATGGTGTAAGCTCCTATTGTGGTGTTCTTGGTGTTATCGAACAGTGAGCGTTTGTGTCTCGAGTGTGGATCTGGACGACAAGCCACTGGCGAAAACCGGTTATCGCACAATTTCGATCTGTGCGTTTTGCGTCACTCATGGAGCCAGTTATAGCAGACCAGCAAATTCTATCTTTGACATGGGTCAAGTTTGATTTTTTTTTTGAGGAGTGAGGAGTGAGGAGTGAGGAGTGAGGAGTGAGGAGTGAGGAGTGAGGAGTGAGGAGTGAGGAGTGAGGAGTGAGGAGTGAGGAGTGTTATTGATTCATTTCTGACTGCCTCATTGGCATCTGGTCGATGAGTTGGAAAATGTATTGCAGATCAAGGTGTTCAGATCTAAGTTTTATGCTACCGTCTTTGCCGATGAGCAGGACGCTTTTCTGTTTTTCAGAGAAATAGCGGTTGCTGGTGTGAGTCACAAAGTCGGGATGTATCGGGCCGGGATAATTGGTCTGGAGTTGTCCATCATACAAGACAAACCAGTGAATGTGTCGCTCGTCAATTTCAGCTGTGGCCGCGTGTAGATCCTGGCTGGGGCTGGTTTCAGGGGAGCTGGAGTGGATGAGGATCAGCCGGGATTGCCACTGAAGCTGTTGCACATCATCAAGTTGGCTGGCAGCACTGCAAAGTGGCAGAAGAAGGATGAGCAGAGTAAGCCTGCAGAATAGTTGTAACGACATTGGTATTCTCGAGCAGAGTACTCCTCCCTGGGGGAGTCAACATGTTCAGGCGTTTTCGTCGCCCAGAAAGGAGAGAACATGGTCCAAAAAGACCTCCGTTCTTTCACTATGTAACCAATGCCCGGCGTTTGCCACCTCGACCAGTGATGATTCAGGGAAAAAGTGATGGCGGTTCTTTTCATGCTCAGGCAAATAATAGTTTGACAGACTGCCTTTGATGAAAAGGGTGCGGATGGTACATGGCGCATAGAGTTCGAGATCGTCGAGCCCGGTCATGAGATGATTGAGCGAGGCCTTGAGGACGGGGAGGTTCGGTTTCCAGGTGAGCCCTTTGGCGCTATCATCTGAACGGGAGAGGTTCTTGGTGATAAACATGGCGAGTGGCTCATCCTGCAGGATGGCCAAGACCTGCTGCCTGACCGTGGAGCGGCTGGTGTGGCTGCTCAGGTCGATTGCCAGCAGGGTGGAGATGAGATGGGCATGGAAGCTGCTGGTACTGTGGTCGTAGGCGGCCGGGGCGATATCGACGATCACCAGTTTTTCAAGAAGCTCCGGATGAAGCAGGCCGAAGATCATGGCAAGTTTCCCTCCCATGGAGTGGCCGATGAGTGAGAAGCGGCTCAAACCATGCTGTTCCGAATATTCCAGGAGGTCATCGCACATGTCCGTATAGCGATGGCTGGCTAGATGTGGGGAACGGCCGTGATTTCTGAGATCCGGCAGGTGGACACAATAGCCCGCCTGCGCCAGGCTGTTGGCAATGCTCACCCAGTTATCTGACATGCCGAAAAGGCCGTGAAGGATAATAATCGGCTGGCCCTGGCCTATGATTCTGGTGTAGAGCTGCATGAAGACCTGAGGCTTGGAGTGATGATTCTTTCAAACGGGAATCACTTGCACTTTTAACAGTAACCACATTCGAGAATTCAAATATAGCACTGTAGAACCCAATTGGCTTTCTTTTGTTCATGGTTCCTTGAACTCTAATATTTCAGTGGTGGATAATGATGAGATAAGGAGTAGGTGAGGTTCCTTTTATTGTTCGCTCACTTGCCTAACAGCATGTTTACCAAGTGTTTGTGGGGAGTTGAAAAAATTGTACTCCTGGATCCAAAATGTATTGGACTCATCCAAGATGTAGAGGTATAGTGGCTCCTAGGGTACATTATATAGTATTATATTGAAATACGGGAATTTGTGTGGTTCCGATTCAGCCCTGCTGAAAAGGTGAAAAGGGAATCCGGTGAAAGTCCGGAACTGTCGCGCAGCGGTAAGCGGGAACGAAAGTCGCCAGGGAGCACTGGGGGAAACCCTGGGAAGCGGCGATGAGTAGGTGAATTTTCTTGCCCGTAAGTCCGAAGACCTGCCATGCAAATGGATTGGCACCGTTTTCCGGGGCCTGAAAAGCTCATCACCTCGCGATAAGGGAGAGTCGCCATGCGTGAACCCACTCAGCTATTTGTTTATCCAACATCAGTATTCCCTTGTGTATCTCCGACCTCTAACCGAGCGGTGAACAAGGTTCAGCCGCTATTCTATGCCATAAGAATAACTGTTAGCCACTGAGAATAAATACATTTTCGGTTTCTCGACTCAGCCGGGTGTGTTTGCTCTTTGCAGCTGATGGGCAAGAAGCGTGGAAATTGTCTCGTGTCAGCGCTTCATGGGCTCTTGATGCTGGGTCCGGGAACTGAAAACCGCTGTATATTTCGTGCGGTTTCAGGTAACCGCAGCACCTCGGCGCCAGACCTGGATCGGTGGTGCCGCATCAATCCAAAAACTTGGAGGGTACGGATGGAAAAAAATGAGATTGCCAACATCAAGCAAGGTCTTTTGGGGACACGAGATTGGGATTCGTTTCAAGCCATATTACGAAAGGCCCATGGTATGTATCACCGGTCACGCAAACCGGGAATATCCCATAAAGATAAGAGAAGATAAGGGAAATTTAATACTTTTGTAAGTCTGTAATGGTAGCTTGGCGGTGCTCGCTTCCGGTGGGGCTGCTGTATGGATTTGAGCACCGTCCCACGAACAGCCGACGGGCCGGTAAAGGGCGCAAATTGTTTTATCGGCCCAGGTGCCGGCGGTTGTGGTCGATTATGAAAAATTTTAGAAAAGCGGTTGAGAACCACTTCGCATTGCAGTGGCAATGAGCTCCATTTTTCCCTTGAAAAAAAAATATCGGGCTGGTTCTCTAGCACCCTCACCGACCTTCTGACACGGAGTGCCCGGTCTCACAGTCGTTTGCCGGATTTCAAAAAATGGTTAGGTGATATAACTTGATAGTTTCCCACAATATATTGTAGTTTGTTGTTGAGCATACCATAAATGTAGAGTATAAGCTGGTGAGTGCCCCGGATTCTCCGGGACACGATTTTGTCCTGAATTCCGCTCCTTTACTTCGGGGAAAAAGAGACAGTTCTGTGTACACCAAAGGGCGAGATTCAGCTGCACTTTCATAACTATTATCAGAGAGAAGAGAGGAAGTTTATGGCACCTGATTTGACCAAGCAGGAATTGACGAGTACCGCAGAAACTGTCCTGGCCCGGCGGTATTATCTCAAAGATGGCGAGGGGAAGCCTATTGAGACCTGGGAGACTTTATGCCGCAGGGTTGCACAGGCTGTAGCAGAGGTAGACAAGGAGAGTCCCGCTTTTGAGGAGATGCGTGAAGGGTTCTTCAACATGATTTACCATATGGACTTTCTGCCCAACTCGCCCTGCCTGATGAACGCAGGCACAGATATTGGTCAGCTTTCCGCCTGCTTCGTGCTCCCGGTGGAAGATTCCATGGACGGTATCTTCACCGCCATCCGCAATGGTGCCCTGGTCCATAAAACCGGTGGCGGAACCGGCTACTCCTTTTCCCGGCTACGGTCAAAAAATGCCTCAGTACGATCAACCCAGGGAGTTGCCTCAGGTCCTCTCTCCTTTGCTGCAGTTTTCGATGCAGCGACTGAAACCATTAAGCAGGGTGGCAAGCGCCGCGGAGCCAATATGGGTGTCCTCCGTGTCGATCACCCCGACATCATGGATTTTATTTCCGCCAAAGAGGATCAGAATCGTTTCAACAACTTTAACTTCAGTGTGGCCATAACCGATATCTTCATGAAGGCGGTCGAGGATGGCACCGAATACGATCTGATCGAACCTTCCACCAAGCTGGTGGTGCGCAGTCTCGACGCCCGGGAAGTGTTTGAGAAGATAATCGATCTTGCCTGGCATAATGGCGAACCCGGTGTGCTCTTTATCGATACGGCAAACAAGGCCAACATGACTCCCCAGCTAGGTGAGTTCGAGGCCACCAATCCCTGTGGCGAGCAGTGGCTGCTACCCTACGAGAGCTGTAATCTCGGCTCCATCAATCTGGCGAATTTCGTGGTCAACGGTGCTGTGGATTATGATCGCCTGCGAAGCATCGTGGAGAGCGCAACCGTCTTCCTGGACAATGTCATCGATTGTAATCGTTTTCCTATTCCGGAAATAGAGGAGATGACGCTGAAGACCCGCAAAATCGGCATGGGCATCATGGGGCTTCATGATATGTTGATCCAGCTGCAGATCCCATACGCCAGTGAAGAGGGACGTCAGCTGGCAGGTGAGGTGATGAACTTTATTCGGGATGCTTCGGCGGCCCAATCTGAAAAGATCGCGGCAACCAAGGGCCCGTTCCCTGCCTACGACTCTGAGCTGAACGAGTATGCCCCAAGAAGAAATGCGGCGCTGACCTCTATTCAGCCGACCGGCACGGTATCGATGATCGCAGACTGCGCCTCGGGTTGTGAACCGTACTTTTCCATCGTCATGATCAAACATGTCATGGATGGCGACCGCTTGATGATGGTCAACAGACTCTTTGAGAAAATTGCCCGTGATGAGGGTTTTTATTCTGAAGAGCTGATGAGCAAGGTTGCAGACTCCGGAACCGTTATTGGCCACGAGGAGATTCCTGAAAATTGGCAGGAGATTTTCCGTACCGCCCAGGACATTCGCCCGGAGGATCATATCGCCATGCAGGGTATCCTGCAGAAAAACGGCGTGGACAGTTCAATCTCCAAGACCATCAACCTGCCGAACAGCGCCACCCGTGACGAGGTGAAACTCTCCTATATCACCGGCTATCAGCTGGGCTGTAAAGGGCTGACCGTATACCGGGACGGCTCACGCGATTCCCAGGTGTTGAACACCAAGGACGCTTCCGAAAAGAGTGAGTCCGCTGTGGTTGGCGAGAATGGCCTGGTGAAAAACAACCTGCCGGATACCCTGGACGCCAAACGTTACCGGGTAAAAGATCAGGATCAGAAGTCGGTCTACATCATCGTCTGCTTCGATGAAAATGAAAAACCGATGGAAGTTTTCGCCAAGTTCCCATTCGACAACAGGGTGGACCTCAAAGATAAATCGACCATGTGGACCACCACCTGCCGTCTGGTCTCCCTGGCACTTCGCTTCAATGTGCCAATGGACGAGATTATCAAGCAACTCGATCGCTCCAGCGGACATATGCTTGACCTTCCCGCTCAATTGAGTAAGCTGCTGAAATCTTTCCTCGCAGGTACCCAGCGTGGTTTTTCCAGTATTTGTCCTGAGTGTTCTGGAACGCTGGTATTTGAGGAGGGCTGTGAAACATGCCGCGAATGCGGATACAGTAAGTGCGCTTAATTGATTGAGGTTATGAGTATCTTCCGGGCGGGTTCAAAACTTTACCTGTGTTGAACCACTGGGCAGTTGGCTGCCAGGTCGCCAACTGTGAGGCCGCTATGCTGCCGCGTACCAGGCGCAGGCGAATGTTGGAGTCCCCCCGGAACCCAAAAGCTATAAGGTGAACCATGGCGAAAATTGGCAGGAATGAGAAGTGTCCGTGTCAGAGCGGTAAAAAGTATAAGCATTGTTGTGCACGTAAGGCCGAGGCCGCCCGTCCCAGAGCACTGACTCCGGAGGAGCAGGCGAAGATCACCCTGATGGGCGGAGTTGAGGCGATTCAGGAGCTGGCCGTCAAACGTGAGGCGGCAGTGAAGGAGATTGGTGTCTTTTTCTTCTACTCCACGGAGCAGGGTGATGCCTGGCTGCTGGAGATGACCGATTGCGACTGTGTGCAGCTGGCGAGTGGTGGTGAGCGTCTTGAGGCACCGATTGACGAAAATCCTGAGACCATTGAGATCAACTGGAGTCATACTTTCAAGTTTGTGGAGAAAAAGCTGCAGCTTACCGCCTACGAGGATCAAAGCGAAATGATTCTTGAAGACGCCCCGGCCCAGCAGGCCAATGCCATGCTTCGCAGGATCAGGAAAAAGTTCAGCCCTGAGCAGCTTCGCCAGGTTCATGCCGACCCTTCTGAGCATGCTGAACAGCCGAGCGCTGCCTGAGAGGATGCTCTCTAAATTCCGAATGATCCCCATGCTGTTGATGATGGGGGTCATTTTTTTTCTGTCCAGTAAAACCGGCGACTCGTTCGACGTCCCTTCCTTTCCCGGTATAGATAAACTCGCCCACTTTGTCATCTACGGCAGTTTGGCTGCTACGGTAATTTTTGCCCAGGGCCGGCAAAAAGCTGAACAGAATCCCCTTCGGGTGATGGTTGTTACTGTCGCCGTCTGCCTGCTTTACGGTATCTCCGATGAACTCCACCAGTCGATGGTGCCAGGCAGGTTCCCCAGTGGCCTGGATCTGGTCGCCGATCTTTTCGGGAGCATAGCGGTATGTCTCGGTTGGCTCTGGTTGCGGCGGGCCAGGGAAAAGAAGATCGGTAAGCCGACTCAATCTGCCGACTAGGCGCAGGGGCTAAGATGGTGACTAGCTGCCTGTAAGAGCTTGTTGGGAGTAGAGTTGCTTCACAAGTATCCGGCTGACGAAACGTCGCAGAAGAAGAGAAAAAGGGAACCTGTCACAGGTTCCCTTTTCGTTTGTGGAGCTACCGCTTAGCTGCGGAGCAGTTTGGCCATATCTTTGGCAAAATAGGTAATGATGATATCTGCTCCGGCACGCCGAATTGAGAGCAGGGTCTCGGCCATCACCTTCTCACCGTCTATCCAGCCTTTTTCAGCAGCGGCCTTGATCATGGCATATTCCCCGCTGACATGGTAGGCGGCGATGGGCAGGTCGAACTCATCACGCAGCTTGGAGATGACATCCAGATAGGCGACGGCAGGCTTGACCATCAGGATGTCCGCACCTTCGTCCACGTCCAGGGTGGCCTCCCGCATCGCTTCCCGGACGTTCGCCGGGTCCATCTGGTAGCTGCGGCGATCACCAAAGGACGGCGCACAGTCGGCTGCCTCCCGGAAAGGGCCGTAAAAGGCGGAGGCGTACTTGACCGCGTAGGACATAATCGGCACGTTCTCAAAGTTGTTTTCATCGAGGGCGGCGCGTATTTCTGCCACCCGACCGTCCATCATGTCCGAGGGCGCCACCATGTCCGCTCCAGCCTGGGCGTGAGAGAGGGCGACTTTTGCCAGGATCTCCAGGGTGGCGTCGTTGTCCACCTCCTTGTTGATCAGACAGCCGCAGTGACCGTGATCGGTGTACTCGCAGAGACAGACATCGGTGATGACGAGCATTTCCGGAACCTTCTTTTTCAGTTCCTTGATGGCACGCTGGATGATGCCGTCCTTGATGTGGGCACCGGTCCCCACCGGGTCCTTTTTCTCGGGCAGACCAAACAGGATGACGGAAGTGATACCGAGGGAGAGGCACTCTCTGGCCTCGGCTTCAAGCAGGTCTACGGTGAGCCTGAAGACGCCGGGCATGGACGGGACTTCCTCTTTTTTGTTCTTGCCGGGAATCACAAACAGCGGATAGACCAGCTGGGCGGCGGAAAGATGGGTCTCACGAACCAGTGAGCGAAAAGCGTCGTTTCTACGCAGACGACGTGGACGATACTCTGGAAAAACCATGTTAGCTCCTGTTAGTTCTCCCCTTCACCGGAAAGTTCAGCCTTTGGTTGTGGCTGATGGCTTTTCAGGTTGCCAGGGCATGGTGATCTAATGGTGTGTAACTGAATATGCCGGTCAGCGTCAAGGTGAAGACCAGGGCTGGCCGGCAAGCTTTCGACGGCTGAAAAGATAGTGCCGCTAGTTGATGATGTCGAGACTTTTCAATTTTTTATGCAGATGACTCCGCTCAAGGCCGACCTGTTCGGCGGTTTTGGAGATGTTGTTGTCGTTTTGCTCCAGTTTGAACTTCAGATATTCCTGCTCAAACAACCGCTTGGCCTCTTTGAAATCTGGGGTGAGCAATCGCGCCATGGATGGGCCGGAGTCAGCCATGACGCCGCTTCCGGCAGGGTTGAGAAACAGCTGAATCAGTTCACCGCTGATGATGTCATCCGGACACATAATGGCCAGCCGTTCAACGAAATTTCTGAGCTCTCGGACATTACCTGGCCAGCTGTGCTTCATCATCGCCTGGTAGGCATCTTCGGTAAAGGTTTTACGATTGAGCCCTTTTCCGGCGATGCCCTCCATCAGCGTCTGCACCAGTTCCGGGATATCTTCCAGCCGGTCCCGTAGCTTGGGCATATGGATGGGAACAACGTTGAGGCGCCAGAACAGGTCGGCCCGGAAATTCCCTTTCTCGATCTCCTCTTCCAGGTTCTTATTGGTCGCAGCCAGGACGCGAACATGAACCTGGATAGTTTTGTTGCCGCCGACCCGTTCGAATTTCTGCTCCTGGAGGATGCGCAGTATCTTGGCCTGGGTCTTCATGCTCATATCACCGATTTCGTCGAGAAAGAGGATGCCGCCATCGGCCTGGTCAAACTTCCCCTGCTTGCTGGTGTGGGCGCCGGTGAACGAGCCTTTTTCATGACCGAACAGTTCGGATTCGATCAATTCCTCAGGAATGGCAGCGCAGTTAACCTCGATCATCGGACGATTGCGGGCGCTGGAGAGCTGGTGGATCGATTGGGCAACCAGTTCCTTGCCGGTGCCGTGATCCCCCCTGATCAACACCCAGGCATCGGTTGGCGCGACCATCTCAATCTGACTGCGGATGGCGCTGATGGCTTTCGACTTGCCGGTAATTTGTGTAGTCCGGGCGGTGGTTTCCCTGAGCAGCAGGTTCTCCTGCTCGAGTTGGGCAAAGCGCAGGCCGTTACGGATGGCGAGGATAATCTTGTCGTACGAGAGTGGCTTTTCGATAAAGTCAAAGGCCCCGTTTCTGGTGGCCTGCACGGCGGTCTCTATGGTGCCGTGGCCGGAAATCATAATCACCGGCTGGTTGAAGCGCTCCTTGATGATCGGGAGTGCAGTCATGCCGTCCATGTTGTCCCCCAGCCAGATGTCGAGCAGTACAAGATCGATTCGCTCCTCATCCAGCAGGGCCAGGCCCTCCTCAGCTGAAGAAACGGTGCGGGCTGAGAACCCTTCATCCTCTAAAATCCCGGAAAGGGTCTGCTGGATGCTCAGTTCGTCGTCAATTATGAGTATGGTTTTGCTCATGGAATTCTATTTGGCAGCTGTGATTGGCGTGGGTTGACAGCAAAGGCAGAGGCGGGTCAGCCTATCTGTTCCTTTTGATCTATCATGGGCAGCTCGATGGAGAACACGGATCCCTTGGGATAGTTGTTCTGCACGCGGATATAGCCGCCATGGTCTGAGATTATGGTCGATACGATGGCCAGACCAAGCCCGGTACCGCTTTTTTTGGTGGAGAAGTAGGGCTCAAAAAGTTTGAGCTTATTCTCCTTGCTGATGCCGGGACCGGTGTCGCTGACACGGATATAGATGGAGTCAGTAGAAAAATCCGGGTCAAGCTCCACTGTAATTTTACCGCCGCCCGGTAAAACTGCAACCGCGTTGTCGAGCAGGTTGATGATGCAGCGTTTGATCTGTTCGGCGTCGAAATTGAATATCGGAATCGGCCCGGTCTCGGTTAAAGTGAATTCGATCTGTTTGTGAGCCTGCTTGTAGAGCACCAGGGTGTCCTGGGTGAGGCTGCTGAGATCCGCAGGTCCCTTCTGGACTTTGGGCATACGTGCGAACTGGCTGAATTCGCTGACCAGCCGCTTCAGCTCGTCCACCTGGCCGATAATGGTGTTGGTGCACTGGTCAAAAACAGAATCCTCCTCCGCGAGGATCTCAGGATACCTTCGGCGCAGGCGCTGGGCAGACAGCTGGATCGGGGTCAGCGGATTTTTAATCTCATGGGCGATGCGTCGTGCCACTTCCCGCCAGGCGGCGACCCGCTGCATTTTCTCGATCTTGGTCAGGTCGTCGAAGACCAGCACATAGCCGAGGGGGGTCTTGGCCTCATCTTCAAGCCGGGTGAAATGAATCAGCAGCGAGAAGTTTTTGCCGACTATGTTCAGCTTGAGATGCTTTTCGATGGAGCTTCGCCCTGTTTCGGAGAGCTCATCGATAAATCCCTGAATGATTGCCGCCTGATCCTTGGGCAGCACCTGCCGGAACGTTCTGCCGATGAACATGTTTTTGTCGATGTTGAGCAACTCTTCGGCAAATCGGTTGATGGTGGTTATCCGGTTTCTGATGTTGAGCGAGATGACACCGGCACTGACGTTTTGCAGGATGATCTCGGTGTAGCGACGGCGCTGCTCTGATTCCTGGGAACTCTGCCGCAGTGCGACATGGGTATCGGCGAGTTGTTTGGTGCTGCTGTTCAGGTTGGTGGTCATCTGGTTAAAAGAGTTGACCAGATGACCTATCTCATCATTGCTGTCACTTTCCATCTCAAACTCCAGGTCGCCTTCGGCCACTCGCCGTGTGGCGAGAACCAGCTTGCCGAGGGGGTCGGTGATGCCTTTGGAGATATACAGACCGAACCAAATGGAGGCAAAGATGATCAGCAGGGTGACGATCAGCAGGATGATAAAAATCCAGAACTTGAACGGCTCCTTGAAATGTTTCAGCTGCCTGTAGCCTTCAATTCCCTGGGAAATGACCCGCATCCGATCCAGCCGCTCGCTCTTGACCAGGATGGAGGTGGTAAGCAGGGCGGTGGTGTCAGGGGTGAGGGGAATCGAACGCACGCTGCTGACCAGATCGCCCAGGTTGGTTTCCTGGATGACGATTTCATGCTGGCCGCTGTGTCGCGCCTTCAGCCGGATATTGACGGGAATATTCGGGAGGACGATGTTTCGTAAGTTCGGACTGGTTTGGGTGATACGCAGCCTTGGGTTGTCAGCCACGATACGGATAATATCGGGCCCGTAGGTGGAGTCGTCCGCGGTAAGACCCTGAACTATTGCCGTAATGCCTTCGGTGGTCTGCAGATCTTCAGGCGCTTGACTAAGTTTTTTGGCCACCCCGTTGTTCATCAGGTTTGCCTGGTCGGAGGTGTAATGGAGGATGGATTGGGCCAGTTTGAGCGACTCCTGCAGCGAATCATCCACATTGGAGTTGAACCAGTAGTCCATGCTGGTTGAAACGAATTGCAGGGCAACGAAAAACAGCAGGATTGTCGGTATCAGGGTGAGTGATAAAAATGAGGCGATCAGCTTGGTCTTGAGTTTGCTGCCGGGCCGGTTGATCCTGCGTTCAAACAGCAACTCAGCAAGACTGCGCAGCACCAGAAAGAGGACGAAAAGAACCAGCAGAACGTTGAGATTGATCAGCCCGAATATCAGAATGTTGGTGCTGAACGGCAGCGCCTCTTCGTGCCGGTAGAGTACCCCCTGCAAGAATATGAAGACCGGGATGAGGGCCAGGCAGACGGCGATTACCCAACGGACAAGCTTTCTCTTTTGCAGTCGCTGTTCCGGCGAATACCTGTCTGAGAAGCTTGCCTCGGTGCCGGGGTTGTGCTCCGGACTCTCTTTATGGTTGCGCTTGGGTGTCACTTGTATGTGTCAGTTGGCGTGTTGCCCAGTTGCCTGTGATCCGTTGGTTGTTCGCTGCTGCCTATCTTTGCCTTTTAGTAGGTGAACTCTATGCTGTGCCAATCAGTGCCCTTGTCCCACCAGGAAAAGAACGGCATGATACGGTGCAGGCTGAGCGGTAAGGTTTTTTTGAACAGATCTGCACGTATTCTCAGCTGATAAGCCTGGTTTGGGGTGAGCTTGGCCAAAGGGACAACCTGCACCCCGTTGATCTCGTTCATGGTTCGCTCTGCGGCACTCAACGATGGGTACAGTGACGGCTTTTTAACTGTCTCCCCCAATTCCACCCGGTAGCTGTCTTTGAGGATGTCATAGCTCATAGTGTGTTGAAATTGCATATTGGTCAGTAGCTGCGTCTCGGCCTGGTCCTGTTTTTGATAGAGTTCGACGAAAAAGGAAAATTCCACAGGGATCCCGCTTCGCAGTCCGGATATCATCTCATCCGTAAGGGTATTGTTGAGCACACCAAAGAGGATCAGGTGGGTTTGGGTGGAGGTGGCGATGAGATCGGAGAAGGTTACCTTATCACTCTGCTTTTCACTGGAAAAGCAGAGTGGACTGAGCGCACTGATAAAAACGGCAAAGAAGATAAGAAAGAGTAAGTTTTTTCGCATGGTGTGAAGCTGGATATCCTGTAGCCCGGTCTACATCAGAACTGGTGTGGTACCGGGAACGTAATCTGAAGGTCTGGCGTTGCAAAAGGCAACGGGCTGCTGGAGAAAACAGCTTGATATTGTTAAAGAGTCATCCCGGGAGATGATCTGCTCGCTGCCCGTTCGACCAATGTACTCGATAAGTGGTGCTGTGTCTATCGCCGGGGTGGGATTGCGGCTGTTTTTATATGTGATATCATACTGCTATGAAATAGCTTGACCTGGTGGGCGATTAACGGTATTGTGTGCATATGCCCACTCGGTGGCAGCCAACGGTGAACTCCCAGCCTATCCCCTATGGTATTGATCATATACTATAAAAGGAGCCAAAAATTATACAAGCTGCAGAGTGATCCGCGCTGCGGTGGTCGGCGAAAAGACTCGTACATTGTTATTTTTTAGTATCAAGAGAAAGGAAGAAAAATATGAAAATTGCTGTTCCAACCAATGTCCCAGGCGGGCTTGAGGCGGAAAGATCGGATCACTTCGGACACTGTGACGTGTTCACGGTAGTGACCCTTCAGGCTGATAAAACAGTCGCGGAAGTTGCCACCATTGACAATGGCGGTCATGAGCCTGGCGGCTGTATGGCGCCGGTAAAATTGCTGGCCGATGCAGGTGTTGAAGCAATTGTCGTCGGGGGCATGGGAGCCAGGCCGATGCAGGGCTTCTCGCAGGCTGGGATCGATGTCTATTTCGCTGATCGCTCGGTAGCGACCACCGTGGAAAGTCTTGTCGGACTCTTTGCTGAGGACAAGCTGCCCAAGATGCATGCAAACCAGGTGTGCCAAGGCTCAGGAAACTGTCAGCACTGAAAATTTGCAATTTAAGGCCATCGGCTGTATATAGATGCAATTACCACAAATGACCGGTTTTGCATTGAACTAAGCAAAACCCATAAAACAGGTTTGTAAATTATTATGTCGCCGAGACCAAAAAAAGCACGAAATTGTGAAGGGAATTTCTGCGGGGATGCGTATAAGCCAACCGGTATTCCGCTTGCAGAACTTACTCAAATTGAGCTTCATAGAGATGAGTTGGAGGCCCTCCGACTTTGTGATTCCGTAGGCCTGACCCAGGAAGAGGCCGGGCAGAAGATGGGTGTTTCAAGAGGGACTATCCAGCGCATTCTCACCGTTGCTCGTAAGAAAACATCAACATCGCTCTCGCAGGGCTATGCCATTATTTTTGTGGATGACGAGGAATGACCTGCCGCCACGTAACCGCCTTGCGTTTGAATTGATTCGCAGCACCCCTTTTCTTCCTGCCTGAAGAGTTGGGCGTGTCAGTGGTAAAAAAGCCGGCAATTACAACTGATTTTTCAGTGTAATTGCCGGCTTTTTTATGTCGTAGCCAGTGTCGCTCTTGGTCGAAATTGAACTTTAGACGTTTTCCCTGGTCTTCATGAATTCGATATCCGGCCATTTTTCCATATGGAAATTGAGCATCCAGCCGCTTTGCGCCAGAAACGTCAGAAAGCCCTCTGAATCATGGGCCAGCGCATCCTGGTTTTTGCGTTCGAACTCCTGCAGCTTTTTCTTGTCGTCGCAGCGTACCCAGCGGGCCGCCTGGTAATCGACAGGTTCGTAAATGGCATCGACGCCATATTCATTTTTCAGCCGGGCCATGGTTACCTCGAACTGCAGGACACCCACCGCACCCATCACGTAATCGGAGCCGATCATGGGACGAAAAACCTGGATAGCGCCTTCCTCGGCTAACTGCACCAGACCTTTTTGCAACTGCTTCATCTTCAGGGGGTTTTTCAGCAGCACCCGGCGGAAATGTTCCGGGGCAAAGTTGGGGATGCCGGTGAATTTCAGCTCCTCTTTCGGGGTAAAGGTATCGCCTATCTTGATTGTACCGTGGTTGTGCAGGCCGATGATGTCCCCGGGCCAGGCCTCTTCGACGTTGGCGCGTTCCTGGGCCATGAAGATGGTGGCGTTGGAGAGGGTGATGTCTTTGCCGAGCCGGTGATGCTTGACCTTCATGCCACGGGTGAACTTGCCGGAGCAGATCCTGAAAAAAGCGATACGATCCCGATGAGCCGGGTTCATATTGGCCTGGATCTTAAAAACAAAGCCGGAAAACTTGTCTTCTTCGGGGTCAACCACCCTGGATTGTGCCTCACGTGGACCTGGAGCGGGAGCCATTTCTACAAAGGCGTCGAGCATTTCCTGGACTCCGAAATTGTTGATCGCACTGCCGAAAAAGACCGGGGTCTGGCTTGCTTTCAGATAGTGGTCATATTCAAAGGGGTTGGCGGCGCCTTCCAGCAACTCGATATCATCACGGAGTTCCTGGGCCTGGTTGCCGAGGAGTTCATCGAGCTTGGGGTCGTCAAGGTTTTCGATGGTGACGGTCTGAAAATCCCTGGTCTCCTGGCCTGGAGTAAAGAGGTGAAGCCGTTTGTGGTAGAGGTTGTACACTCCCCTGAAATCCTTGCCCATGCCAATTGGCCAGGACAGCGGGGTACACTCAACCTGCAGTTTTTCCTCAATCTCAGCCATCACGTCCAGCGGATGCATACCCTCACGGTCAAGCTTGTTGATGAAGGTGATAATGGGGGTGTTTCGCATCCGGCAAACTTCCATAAGCTTTTCGGTCTGGGCCTCAACGCCTTTGGCGCTGTCAATAACCATGATGGCCGAGTCCACCGCCGTCAGGACGCGGTAGGTGTCCTCAGAAAAATCCTGGTGGCCGGGGGTGTCCAGCAGGTTCACCTCGTAATCGCGGTAGGTGAACTTCATGACCGAGGTGGTCACGGAAATGCCGCGCTCCTGCTCGATGGCCATCCAGTCACTGGTGGCATGGCGCTCGGCCTTTCGTGACTTGACAGCGCCTGCCATATTAATGGCGCCACCAAAGAGCAGCAGTTTCTCGGTCAGGGTTGTTTTACCGGCGTCTGGGTGGCTGATGATGCCAAACGTCCTGCGCTTCTTGATCTCGGATAGGAGTTGTTTGCTCATAATTAACAGTTATTTGATACAGATAATACTTTCTTTTGCGGCTCTGTGATATTATAAGAACATGCTGAAAAACTGCAGAAGGATAGGCTCTTTTTCCCATATTGCAACCAGAAAATAGATACTTTATGAAAAATAGACGCTCAGTGTTGGTGACCGGCGGCTGCGGCTTTATCGGCGCAAACTTCGTCCGGCTGGTGCTCAAGGCCTGCCCGGAGTGGCGGGTGATCAACCTCGACAAGCTCACCTATGCAGGGAACCTGCAGAATCTGGAGGGCATTGAAGAGGGGGGCCGGTACCGGTTCGTCAAGGGGGATATCTGTGACAGCGCCGGTGTCGACGTGCTCTTCAAGGAAGAACGGATTGACACAGTGGTGCATTTTGCCGCTGAATCGCATGTCGACCGCTCCATTCTGGGACCGGCGGAGTTTATTCAGACCAATATCATCGGCACCTTTACTTTGCTGGAAGCGGCCAGAAAAAGTTGGCAGAGTGGATCATGGCAGGGGACTGAGCCGTGTTTTCTTCATGTCAGCACTGATGAGGTGTACGGCTCTTTGGGAGAGACAGGCTATTTTACCGAGCAGACCCCGTTTGACCCGCGCTCACCATACTCCGCTTCCAAGGCGTCCTCCGATCACCTGGTTAATGCCTACCATCACACCTACGGCCTGCCGGTGCGGATAACCAATTGCTCCAACAACTATGGTCCATACCAGTTTCCGGAAAAACTCATCCCCCTGATCTTCAACAACTCCATGCAGGGCAAAACCCTGCCGGTATATGGAGACGGCAAGAATGTCAGGGACTGGCTCTATGTGGAAGATCACTGTGAGGCCATAATCGAGGTGCTGAAAAAGGGCGAAAACGGCAAAAGCTATAATATCGGCGGTAATAATGAAAAGCAGAATCTGGAAGTGGTCACCCTTATCTGCGATGCTCTGGATCGAAAGCTCGGGCTGCCGGAAAACGGCGAGCCGAGAAGGTCGCTGATAACCTTTGTTGCCGACCGACTGGGCCATGACCGGCGTTATGCCATCGATGCCAGCCGTATTCGGGATGAGCTTGGCTGGGAGCCGCAGATGACCTTTGAGCGGGGAATAGAAAAGACCATCGACTGGTATCTCGCCAACCAGCAGTGGGTGGCCAATATCGTGGACGGCAGCTACCAGCACTACTACCAGCAGATGTATGGCGCCGAATAGAGGCAATTTCACCAGGTTTCATTCGAGATGAATATCATTGCAACAGCATTATCGGAAGTGTTGATCGTCGAGCCCCAGGTCTTCGGCGACGACCGCGGCTTTTTCCTGGAGAGTTTTAACCAGAAGCGATGGCAGGAACTGACGGGGCTGGAGGCCACATTCGTGCAGGACAACCATTCACGTTCGACGAAAGGGGTGCTGCGCGGCATCCATTACCAGATTCAGCAGCCCCAGGGAAAACTGGTGAGAGTCGTGGCGGGGGAGGTGTTTGATGTGGCGGTCGACCTGCGCAGGTCCTCACCAACCTTCGGCCGCTGGGTTGGCGTGGAGCTGAGCAGTGAAAACAAGCGCCAGCTGTGGGTGCCGGCAGGTTTTGGCCATGGTTTTGTGGTGGTTTCCGAGAGCGCAGATTTTTTGTATAAGACAACCGACTATTACTCGCCGGAGCATGAGCGCTGTATCCGCTGGGATGATCCGGATATTGGTATCGCCTGGCCGGCCGGAATCGAACCCAAACTCTCTGCCAAGGATGCGGAGGGCACACCGTTTGCCGAGGCGGAGGTCTACCCGTAACCGGTAACTGCTCTTAAAGTACCATCAAATCAAGCCTGGCCCTTTTTCGGGACGGGCAAGATCAGTCGGATTGTTCAGTGCTGGCTGGAGAACGACGCGGCTGCCATTCTCGGGGCAGCTGCCAAAGTCGAGTGTAGCATTCATAACCTGAGCGTAATGATGCCGGGAGCGAAATAGGCCTCTAGTCTCCCTGTCTGGTGCACATCTCGGAACTCAACAAAACAGATAGTGTTCATTTCCTGAGATAGGCTGTAGGTGTTATTGCCTGCCGCTGACTCCGGGCCCGGCCAGGGTGCTGAGGCCACCGAATCCCTTCGTGACCTGGATCCGGGTCGTGATTCTTTCCTGGAGCCCGCTGATATGGGAGATAACCCCGATCAGCTTGCCTGTCTGGTGGAGGCCGCTCAAGGTGTCGAGTGCCGTCTGCAGGGCCTCATCGTCTAAGGTGCCGAACCCTTCATCGAGAAAAAGCGAGTCGACCTGCACCGTGTTGCTGGCCATATTGGAGAGGCCGAGCGCCAGGGCCATACTAACAATAAAGCTCTCCCCACCGGAGAGGTTTTTGGTCGATCTGATCTCCCCTGCCTGGTAATTGTCAATGACATGAAGCTCCAGCGGCTGCTCAGTGTTGTGTACCAGCAGGTAGCGGTCGGTCATTTGCCGGAGGCTGAGGTTGGCGTGGTGGATCATCAACTCAAAGGTGAGCCCTTGGGCAAAATTGCGGAATTTTTTGCCGTCTGCTGACCCGATCAGTTCATGGAGCTGGGACCATTGCTCGAGCAGTTCACCCTGCTTGGTCAGTTGAGCAAGTTTATGTTGGTGCCGTCTTTGCTGTTCCTCATTGGTCCTTAACTGCTGGGTGAGGGCTCCGCTTTCTTCGGCAACTCTCCTCAGTTCGGCGGTCAGTTTCTCCTGCTGGTCCCTCAACTCATTGGCCGATTGCTCCGTGAGTTTTCGTTGCTGTTCCGTGGTGAGCTTTATTCGGCTATTTTGTAGAAGATGTTTGATCTTTTCGATCTCTGCCCTCTTGCCTTCAAACACTTTCTGCTGCTCGGCCAGCTTGTCCGGCTCCATGCAGGATGCGAGATAATCAGCTTCATCAGTAAAACCGGCAAGCTGCAATCTTTGTGCGAACTGTTGACTATACTGTCGCAACTCGCTCTCCCGTGTTGTAACCCGCTCTTGTAGGCTGCTCTGTCGTTCGGAGAGCTTTGCCTGTTCTTGGAGAAGCTGCTCACAGCTGGCGGCGAGCTTTTCGGCTTGCCCTTCCAGCAGTTTTCTTTGCTCAAGCCTTTTCCGCTCCTCTATATCCGGGTCCTTGCTGCCAAAGAGTTCTTGCCTGTTGGTTGTTAACCGTTCGATAGATTCCTGACTGGTCTTGAGTCGTTTGAGCCCGTGGGTGAGGTTCTCCTCAAGTGCAGATGACTGCGTTTCCAGACGAGTCTTCTCATTGTGAAGCTTTTGAACGGTGGCGGCGAGTTGCTGCTCGCGGGCTTCGGCCTCGAGCCACTGTTGCTGGCGACTCTTCAGTTCTGAAATACATTGAGGCAGTGCTGCGGGAAGTGTTAAAGCCTGGAGGTCGGCCGATAGATATGGCTTGAGTTTATCCTGCAATTCACGAAGCTGCTCCTTGCAGCGGGCGCAATTCTCTTGGTGATTCTCCACAAGCTGTTGATGGAACCTGGTCAGGTTGTCGTGTTCGTGCAGTTGCCTTTGCAGGGAACGCTCAGCCTCGTTTACCGCCTTGCCGGCGACCTCAAGCTCGGTGCGGAGTTTTTCCCCAGTCTTGGTCAGGTTGAGGCAGTGTTGTTGAAGCTCCTGTAATTGCGTAATACGGCTATTGAGCTTCGTTTGTCGTTCCGTGAGCTGCTGGTCAAGGTTGGGGGTGACTGTAAACTCAAGCTGTGTCGCAAGCAGATCACGTTTATCTCGAGACTGCTCGATGCAGAGTTGAGATTCAGCCAGCGTTTGCTGCAGTTGCTCGCGTTTAGCCATGACAGCTGCTGAGGCATTTGTCAGCTCGGTAAGCTGCTGTCGGGATTTTTCAAGGAGATCCTGTTCCCTTTTGAGGAGTTGCTCCTCCGCATCAGTTTGCGGGCAATCGGATGACAGGTAGGGATGCTCAGTTGCGCCGCAGAGAGGGCAGGGACTGCCTGCCTTAAGTTTACGTCGTTCTTCTTCCAGACTTTGTACCTTGGCAGCAAGGCGGAGCACCTGCTCCTGCTTCTGCACGGCCAGTTTGCGCAGCTGATATTCGTTTTGGGTGGCCTGAATGCGGTTTTCAAGCTCGAATTTTTCTTTGTTAAGCTTGTCTATGAGCGTATTGGCCTGGGTGAATTTATCGATCTCAGTTGTCAGGTGACGGTGCTGGTCGCTCAGTTGCTCCAAAAGGCGTGTGTCAGCCTGGAGCGTCCTTTCGAGCTGAAAGAGCGCTTCGATACTGTCCAGGTTGTGTTGACTGAGCAGTTCAGCGAGCTTGTCCTGAACGCCCTGTTCTTCTTTTTGCAGGGCTGTGAGGCGGGACAAGAGCTCTTTGTGGTGCTCCTGGCTGGTTGCCATCTGTTTGGCATCCTGCTCCAGTTTGCGTATGCCATCTGCAATTCGTCGTTTGAGCTCGGCAGTCTGGGTGACCAGCTGCAGATAGCCGGTACTGTATTGCTCGATACCGCTCAACTCCGATACCAGCAGTTTATCGTTTCCGTTATTCTCGAAATAGCGGGTAATGGCGGCTTGTTCTTGTGCAATTTTAGTGAGTTCAGCCACCGTGGCACGAGTCTGGGAGAAGAGGTTTTGTTGCTGCTTGAGGCCGGTCTCTCTTTCCTTCTGGTGTTCGTCATGCTGTTTGCGGGTGAGTGTTAATTCCCTATCCAGTTCCCGTATTTTTCGGATGACGGTTTCCAGCCTGGCATCTTCCTGGGCTCTGTTTGTGAGTACGCTTTTGAGCTTTTCCCGGTCTGCATGCGCCTCCTTGATGGATTCGGCCAGTCTGTTCAACTCCTGCCTGGTGTTGTCCTGTTCCTGTTTTTCTCGTTCCTGCAGGGTGCGGGTTGCGACAAGATGGTCGTAAGCCGGCCGGAGCTTTTCGGCTTTTTCTCCCCGTTCCAGCCGGTCACGCTGGGAGCTGAGCTGCTGCCACTGGGCTGTTGCCGATTGGAGTTGCTGCTCCTGGCTGGTGATTTCCCGGCTGAGCTGTTCCTGGAGCTGCAGCCAGTCAAGCAGGGACTGCAACGCTTTCAACTCCTGCTCCATCTGTTGGCCTTGGCGCGAAAGCTCATCCCGGCGATGGTTGAGTTCCGTTACCCGTTCCGCTGAAAGCGGTATAAAGCCCGCGCATTCGACCTGCAGCTGATCAAAAGTGCTCTGGTTGCGGGATTTGATTTCATGGACTTTTCTGGATATTCGGCTGTACACATCTGTACCGGTAATCTGTTCCAGGATCGGTGCACGCTCGTCTGGCCGGGCATTCAGAAAAGTGTTGAATTCCCCCTGGGCCAGAAGGATGGAGCGCGTGAACTGTTGGTAGCTCATGCCGGTTACTTCGATGACCTTCTGCTCGACCTGTTTCTTGCGCGACTCAAGAACCTTGCCGCTGTGGCAATCGACGATCTCGTGGCGGGAGGGCTGCAAGTCTCCTGCGGCGGCTCTTCTGGAGCGATGCTGGGCCCAGTGGCAACGATATGTTCCTCTTGCCGTGGTAAACTCGACCTCTGCCCAGCACTCACCGGTTTGCCTGGTCATGATCTCGTTGCTGGCCTTGTTGACTTTGTCCAACCGGGGAGTTTGGCCATAGAGAGCAAGACAGATGGCGTCCAGGATGGTGGTCTTTCCGGCTCCGGTGGGGCCGGTAATGGCAAAGATGCCATGTGTAGTGTATTCCTGGGCGGCGAGGTTGATGGACCAGTTGCCGGCCAGGGAGTTGAGGTTGCAAAATCGTATCTGAAGAATTTTCATGATAGCTGGTTGTGATGGATCTTACTGCGCCCGTCGATCTTCATCGTGAAGTTCAATCAGGCTCTGGCGAAAGAGATCAAGGAGCCGCTCAGACTGCTCTTCCGCGATCTCATGTGCCTGCAGGCAGCGGCGAAATACATCTTCTTCACTCATCTCCTCCAGGGTTTCCTGGGGTGTTTGTCCCACCAACACCAGCTCCCGCAACCGGTTGTTGACGATTCGCAACACCTCGACAGCGCTCTCCGCCACTGCATCGCGCACGATGTTCTGCAAATTGCTGATAACCTCCTGGCCCTCGTAGAGTACCTCCACCCAGACAGAGTCCCCCGATGCTTTCAGGCTGGCCAGCTGTTCCGAGATCGATTGAGCGTCGCCCCTGATGCTCTTTAGCTTCTGCCAGCGGGGAACAGGGATTTCGGTAATGTGTGGGCCGGACTGTACCAGATCCACAAGGAGTACCACCTTCTCTTTTTCAGCCTCGTGAAAGCCCATGGCCAGCGGAGCCCCGCTGTACCGGAATCTGGCGTTGCCGCCAACGCACTGGGCGCTGTGCAGATGACCGAGGGCGAGGTAGTCGATGGCATCCGGGAAAATGGTGCCATCGACGTGAACCAGCGAGCCGACATACAGATCCCTCACCCCGTCGCCTTCCACCTTGGAGCCACCCGCTGCAAACAGGTGGCCAGTGGCGACAATCGGCGGTGTCGTAGCTGAGTATTCAGCTTGCCGCAAGATGGCATGTTCTGAGATTGCCTGGTAGTGGCCGGCGATGCCTTCGATGAGCTTTTGCTCCTTGTCCAGGTGACTTTCGCCCCCTACGGAATTGCGAATATCACGATCGCGCAGGTAGGGCACGGCGCAGACGATCAGTTCCACTGCGCCCTGTTCATCTTTGAGCAGTATCACCTCGTCTTCTATGTTGTCCGGCGCGCTGCCCACGACATGAACCTGAAAGGCCTTGAGCAACTCTTTGGGGGCCTCAAGCAGCGAGGGGGAGTCGTGGTTGCCCCCAATGATGACAATATGGCGGCAAGACGTGGAGGAGAGAGCGGATAAAAACTGATAGTAAAGCTGTTGAGAGCGGTTGCTGGGAGTCCCGGTATCAAAAATATCGCCGGCCACAATCAGTGCTTCTATCTGCAGCCTGGCGACCTGATCGATCAGCCAGCTGAAAAAGGCCGAAAACTCCTCGTATCGTTTTCTACCATACAAAGTGCGGCCGATATGCCAGTCGGAAGTGTGAAGAATTTTCATAAAAGCCAGTCGATATAAACAGTTGCCCAGGAAACAGCAATAGCAGCCTAAAAGAGGTAAGTATACTGGGTTGCGATTGACATGAAAATTAAATTCTCAGCGGATAGAAATGTTGACAGCCTCTGACAATAGGAATAAGTATAGTGGTTCATTTGGAAATATCTGTAGTTTCGCATTATTGAATCTCGTACGGCTAACAGGCCGAGGTTATTCGGGAATGCGGAGCTGTCTTCAAACGGCAAACTGTTGTACTTGTCGAAGTTGCCGTATCTTCGCCGGCTTGAGTCCGGTATACCGTTTAGGGCGCAGAGCGGGAAGCGCTGCGTTTGAGTGGAGTCAGTTGTCATGAGTCTGGAGAGTGGGATTACCTTTGTTATCGCTATTTTTATTTTTGCAATCACCCCGGGACCCGGGACCTTTGCCATCATCGCCCGGGCGCTGGTGTCAGGTTCGCTCTCATGTGTCACTCTCTGTTTCGGCATGGCAATCAGCGATGTGGTCTACCTGGTTCTTGCCTGCTTCGGTTTGGCGACCATTGCAGAGAACTATGGCACGATCTTTACCCTGATCCGCTTTGCCGGTGCCATCTACCTGCTCTACCTGGGTTGGAAAATGTGGACCACCGAGGTGAAAGTGGAGCTTGCTGAAGAGTGCACCAAAGGCAGGGGGCTGTGGGGTGGATTTATCCAGGGATTTCTGATATCTGCCTCAAACCCGAAGGTAATCCTTTTTTACATCGCATTCTTGCCGTCGTTTATGGATCTTACCGTTCTTTCGCCGGCGGATATAGTTGTGGCCGCCGGGCTCACCATTGTCGCGCTCATGGTCGGCCTGATGCTGGTTGCTGTCTTTGCCGGCTCGGCCAGAAAGATGTTTCGCTCGGAGCGTTCAATGAAGCGGCTCAACAGGACAGCAGGCGGTGTCATGGCCGGGGCCGGCGTCTACCTCGCCACCAATGGCTAGGCTGAGTCGTTGCCGGAGAGCGCAGGGAAAGAGCTCGGTTTTAGCAGCTGTTTTTTGGATATGAATTATTAACAGTGGGATATTGAGGAAGATATGCGAGCAAGTCTTGGGCCGATTCTCCTGATCGTTGCTGGTGCGTTGTTGCTGCTAGCCAACCTGGAATTGATTCACATGGGAGAATTACGAATGATGTTGAAGAAATGGTGGCCGGCGCTTCTGATTGTGGTTGGAGTGTTGCAGCTCAGGAAAAAGTGATGGCGGGTTTTGGGTGAGCCTCGTTGCTGCCTGGACATGAGGAAATGAATAGAACGCCTGCCGGATGCCCGTTTGGGTATCCGGCAGGCGTTTGTTTTTCAATCAGGGGTCGAGGCGCTAGCCGTACACCAGCTCCCCACCTGAAAAGCCCAATCCGCCTGCACAGGCCATGCAGAGCAGATACAGGATGAGCATTTTGGTCGGGCTCGCTCCCCGGATCTTGGAAATCACGGCAAAGGCCAGCAGACCGGTCAGCAGGAAGCCGAGGATAACTTTTATGATGATCAACGGTTCCCGCCAGCTGCCATACTGATACCCGACCCAGTCCAGCGCGCCGGTGATAAGGGTCGGCACGATAAAGATCAGGGCCAGGACGGCGCAGTGAAAGGCTGTTCTGTCAAGTTGCTGGTTTCTGATGAACAGGTTGGCAAAGGAAAAGATCACTGCCCCTATGACCAGCCCCATCGGCAGGTGAACCACGGCGGGGTGGAGGGGGTGAGTAAAACCGACGGATTCAAGAAATTGATAGAGTCCTGCTATCATGACTGCCTCCTTGGAGTAAGAGGATTGTTGGTAGAATTGGCGTGGTCTTTATTGCTGTTGGCTGCTGTACGCTAAAGTCCTCAAGCAGGATCAACCCTTCTTCAAGCTTTTCAGCCAGGTGTAGATGTCGGCTGCATCTTCCCTGGATACCTTCTCCTCTGGGTATGGTGGCATACTGGCGGAGGCTGGTTTTCTCAGAACCTTCAGGAATGACCTGAAACTCATCGAGAGTCCGGCGACCGGTGCCGCTCTGCCGTCATTGCCGTTCAGGCCATGGCAGGCAGAACAGTTGTACATTGAGTACCATCGGGCACCTGCATCAGCGTCACCGTTTGGGCCGCCGCAGGCTGGAACAACAGTGAGGACTGACACCAAAAGGAAAATACCCAAGGTTGCTATTTTGAAGTCTTGCATCATTTTTTACTCCGTAGCCGATGAGCCAGCCTAAAAACCACAGGAAAATAACATGAGCTGGTGAGAGTCGAAGTGTTCGGAAAATGAGGCTCAATTAACGGGTTGCCCTGCAAAAATCGTATTGAAACGGGACAGAAAAGGCAAGATGAAAATTCTGTTAACTTCTCGAAACCATATGGTTTCATGGCCCGAATGGCAAGCAGATTAGAGGTGATGTTCTCCTGGTGTGGTGCTGCGATCTTTGAGGCAGATGTATCCTTGATCGACGAGGTATGAATGATGTTGGATGGTTATGGAGTTGAGATAGATGTCGGCACCAGCCTTGATCAGAGTGGAGAGCGGGATGTACTTATTGTTCAACTGCAGGGGGTCGTTGGGGTCGCTTTCGCAGGAGAGGATCCTGACAGCCGGGGTGAGGTGATAGGAGGCGTTCAATTCACCGATCGATACCCAGACACCGTCGAGTTTTGTCCTGCCTTGGCTGATAAGCCGTTCAAGGTCTTCCTGGCAGACAAACTGTAATTTACTCATTTTCTCTTGTGTGATTCATCTATCAATTTGAAATCATTGAATTATATATATTGAAAGGCAAAAAGCAAGTAAATAGCATGTACTCCTTCACTGCTGGGGCGAAGTGAGATAATAATGAGTTATTACAATAAACTAACCCACATAAATCCTACAAGGGGAAATTTCGGTCAGGGTTGGTGGAAATCTTTTTTTTGCTGACAGATTGTAGGTGTGCTGCGCTCTTACGTGAACCGATTTCCAGCTGAAATAGCTGATCTTTGAGGGACGGCGGAGGATGTCTGGAGTAGGGTAACCCAAAGCGTTGCCCACCGTTTTGACAGGTGCGTTTTTATGCTGACGGCAAATGGATGCGGGGAGTAAGAATTGGCCTGTAGGGGAAATCACCAGCCACAGAGTTGGTGCAAATCTTTGGCTGCGGCTCCCTCAACTCCTGGATGAACAGACCACTGCCTGTGGGATATGGTCCCTGCCTAACCTGGTAAAGAATGCGCGTGCTAATTCCCGTAAACCGTTTTGTACTGCCGGGAGCTGATGAGCGCTCTATCGATTCTGCGGACCAGTGATTTGAGCAGCTGATCCCTGGTATTTCTGCTCTGGTTCAGCAGCAGGGCAAACAGCACCGGTCCCTGACGGCTGTCAATGTAGCCAGCATAGCAATAGATGGATTTCATCGTACCGGACTTGACCTGGGCATCAAATTTTACCGGCAGCAGGCTCCGGTATGGCACAAAACCTTCAAGAATCCGCAACAATGCCGTTGGTGTGGCAACGGTCTGTCGTGAAAGCCCGGATCCTTCCTCTATACGAATCTGTCCGGCAGGGATCTGCAAGTCCTCATAGGCTGTGGTTTCAAGCAGTTGCCGGGTTTTCTCCCAGTTCGCCGGGTAACCATAGCGCTTGGCCGCGGCCACCAGGATAAGTTGGTTGGCGATGAAATTGTTGGAGAAACGCAGACAGGACTGGACAACCTCACGCACTGTCCGGGCGGAGTAGTGGATATAAAACAGTGTTGCGGAAGAGGGTACGGTGCCGGTTGTGAGCGTCGGGGTTGAGTCGATACCTTCCTGTTTCATCAGTTCATGGAGCAGCTCCCCACTGTACCGAAGGTGGCTGGGCGTATTCCCGGTCAGCTGAAACGCCTCGGGGTTGACCCGATGTGTGCCGGCGGGGAGTTGGCAAGCTATCTCGCGCGCGATTTGTGTCACCGGCGTTTGTGGCTCCCCTGCGATTATCTGGCCGTTTGCCTTTTTGCGGATGGCTATGGAATTGAAGTTGACCGCCAGTGCGCCGTTTGCCACATCATAGGACCTGACGGAGTTTTCAGAACCGGGAGTAATGGCGGACTCCAGTTGGAAATCGCTGTCATCGAGGACGTATTTACTGACCTTGCTCAGCCCTTGGGCTTTCATGGCCTTGACCGCTTCAAGCAGGGATTCGGAGGTCAACACCGGGTCTCCGCCGCCTTTGACGTAGAGTACGTCGTTTCTATCGAGGTAAAAGCGTGTCTGAAAACGATAGCCTTCGCCAAGCGTTTTCAGCACGGTGTAACCGGTGAGCAGTTTAATGGTTGAAGCCGGAATGAACAGTTCCTCCTCCCGCATACTATCGATAACTTCCCCATTTTTTTGAATAATATAGCCGCCGTTTTGAATGCGGTCTTGTTGGAGGAGATGGGAGGTGCTCCAGACGGTTGATGACCAAAGGAGCTGGGAAAACAGAACCAGAGTGGCGACGAGCAGCGTGTATGTAGACGGCATAAGGTACGGCTTCGTTCACTTCCTGCAGATCGCCTGAGGCAGAAAGCAGGAAGTGAAAATGGCTGAATCAAATTTTGGGAAGATGGGCCAGTGATTTGACAATAGCTTCTTCCGGGTAGTCGTAATTATGAAGTTCTCCCGAAAAGAATTTATCGTATGAAGCCATATCAATCAAGCCGTGGCCGGAAAAATTGAAAAGAATTGTCTTGGGTTCATCCGGTTGTCTGGTCGCCTCGATTATGGCCCCGCGAATGGCGTGGCAGGTCTCCGGAGCCGGTATAATGCCTTCGGTTTTGGCAAAAAGCACGCCGGCCTCGAAGCATTCCAGCTGTTGGAGTTTCATCGGTTCGATGATATTCTCACGAACCAGCGCGGAGATGATGGGCGACATGCCGTGGTAGCGGAGGCCGCCAGCGTGGATGCCGGGCGGGATAAAGTCGTGGCCGAGCGTGTACATGTACAGCAACGGAGTGGTCTGGGCCACATCGCCAAAGTCGTAGGCCAGTTTCCCTCTGGTCAGGGAGGGGCAGGACGCCGGTTCAACGCCCAAAAACCTGATTTTTCTCCCCTCCAGGTAATCGGGAAGATATGGAGTTGCAATGCCGGCAAAGTTGGAGCCGCCGCCACAACAGCCGATAATCACATCCGGATATTCACCGGCGATCTCCATCTGTTTTTTCGCTTCCAGGCCGATGATCGACTGGTGGATACAGACATGGTTCAACACCGAGCCAAGGGCGTACTTGGTGTCTTCCCGGCTGGCTGCGTCCTCAAGCGCCTCGGATATGGCGATGCCGAGCGAGCCGGGAGTGTCCGGGAACTCGGCCAGGATCTTCCTGCCGGTGTTGGTGTCCTCGCTGGGGCTGGCCACAATGGAGGCCCCGAAGGTCTGCATCATCGATTTGCGGTACGGCTTCTGGGTGAAGGAGACCCGGACCATGTAAACCTTGCATTCCAGACCGAATTTGCTGGCGGCGAAGGAAAGGGCGCTGCCCCACTGACCTGCGCCGGTTTCGGTGGCAAGCCGTGAGACTCCTTCCTTCATATTGAAGTACGCCTGGGGGACAGCGCTGTTGGCCTTGTGGGAGCCGACGGGGGAGATCCCTTCATTTTTGAAGAAGATCTTTGCCTGTGTATTCAGCGCCTTTTCAAGATTGTAGGCGCGAACCAGCGGAGAGGGGCGCCAGATCCTGTAGATATCCAGCACCTCCTCGGGGATGTCGATGAAGCGCTCGGAGGACATCTCCTGCTCGAGCAACCCCATGGGGAAGACGGCGCTGAGTTTCTCCGGCCCCATGGGTTCCTTGGTTTCCGGGTCAAGTGGTGGTTGCAGCCCATTGGGAATATCTGGAACTACGTTGTACCACTGTCTCGGCATCTCCTCGTCGCGAAGTACAATCTTTTTCTCCATGCGCTTTCCCCTTTTGCAATGTGGAATGGCCCATCCCAACGTGATGTAATCATGCAACTACATGTTGTTAAAGGTAGTTCCTACCACAATGAGGCAGCAAAAGGCAAGGAGATTACCTGTCGTCGAGTCCCTTCCAGCCGTTCTTGGTGATACCGAGTTCCAGGGCAGCCCCCTGGTCCAGTCCAAGTATGTGCTGCAGCGCATCGCTGGGTTTGATGCCGGGTGAGCCAGCCTTGCTGACCACCTGCATGGTGAGCAGGGCATCCGCCTCAATCACCAGGCTGGTGATCAGCGGCCTGATGTTGAACTGTCGTTTCTTGCCTTTGCGCTCACGGGAAATAATCAGCTCATCTGTTGCCAGAAACTGTTCAATGTAGGTTCGCTGCGATTCTGAGAGCGGCTGCGGCAGCTGCACCGTGTAGCTCGACTCGATGACCTGCGGCAGTTTACCGGAGTGCAGGGCGATACCATTCACATCCAGTCCGGGAGGCAGCTTGCTGCTGAGCAGGGTGGCCGCCTCCTGGGTCGAGGCGAGAGGCCTGGGCAGATCCATCAGGAAGTATTCGGCATGGCTCTGGGTTCCGACGGGCAGGGCGGGGCCAAAGGAGATCTTGGGTGATGGGTTGAAGCCCTTGGAGAAGTTGGTCTCGATTTCGGCGCGCCTCAGCCCCCGGAAGATCAGCTGCAGAATTTCCAGATGACCGAGGTAGCTGATATTGCCGGTACGGCTATAATGGACGATGTACTTGAAGTGTTGCTCCTCATGGACAGTTGCAGCAGGTTCAGCTTGCTGAACCGATGACTCCAGGCTCTGGCTGTCGCCCTTTTGGCTGCCCGGTTCCACATCGCTGATAACGATGGGCCTGATCAGCTCAAAGTCACACAACCCGCACTGCTGACAGCCGTGGTAGCGGCAGTCCGGGGTATAGATTTGGGCCTGGGCATTGGCCCATTCGTCTTTCAGGAACTGAAAATCGACACCTGTCTGCAGGTGGCTCCAGGGCAGCACCTCATCAAGCCCGCGTTCCCGCAGGTAGAAATCGAGATCAAGCCCAGTCTCGGCTGCAACCTGACGCCATCGCTCCAGGTTGAAATGCTCGGACCAGCCGTCGAGCCGGGCGCCTGCCTGCCAGGCTGCGTGAATAAGGGCGGAGAGGCGCCGATCCCCGCGGGAGAAGATACCCTCCAGGTAGCTCAGTTCCGGGGTATGGTACTTCAGGTGGCAGCCCTTGCGGGGCATGTTTTTCTTCAGGTAGCTGAGTCGCTCTCGACTCTCCTCTATGGTGAGCTGTCGGTTCCATTGAAAGGCGGTGTGCGGTTTGGGAACGAAAGTACCCACACTGACGTTGATCTGCTTCTTGCCCTTGGCCACACCCTTGATCTCATCACTGGACTTTTTCACCAGCTCGATGATAGCGTCGATATCCTCCTGGGTCTCGGTGGGCAGGCCGATCATGAAATAAAACTTCATCAATTTCCAGCCTTGGGCAAAGGCGGTGCGACACGCTTCCAGGAGATCCTCTTCGGTGATGCCTTTGTTGATCACCTGGCGCAGCCGTTCGCTGCCCGCTTCCGGGGCTACAGTAAAGCCGGTCTTCCGTACCCGTTTGATTTGCTCGATGATCTCAGGGGTCAGGGTGCCAACACGCATGGAGGGCATTGATACCGAGACATACTCATCTGCGAAACGGTCCATCAGCCTGGGGAGTATTTCGCCCATGCAGGAGTAGTCACCGGTGGAAAGAGAGAGCAGGGCCATCTCTTCAAAGCCAGAATTTGCAATGCCTTTTTCGGCCAGAGCCATGATCTGTTCAGGGGTGCGTTCCCGCACCGGCCGGTAGGTGATGCCTGCCTGACAGAAGCGGCAACCACGGGTACAGCCGCGGGCGATTTCAACCCCCAGCCTGTCATGAACGATTTTGGCATTTGGTACGATGGGGTGGAGCAGGTGATCGATGGCCCCCAGATCGGAGAGGACCCGGCGAGCTACTTCTTTTTGTTCGCTATGGGCGACGATGCGGCAAACCTTCCCCTCGTTGTCATACTCAGGGCTGAAGAATGCAGGGATATAGACCCCTTTGATCTTGGTCAGCTCCATGAGAACGTCTTTTCTGGCCAGCTGTTGTTTCTTGGCCTCCTGGATGCACATGGCGATTTCTGTAATCGCCTCCTCTCCATCTCCGAGCAGGACCGCATCAAAGTAATCGGCCACTGGTTCCGGGTTCATGGCACAGGCTCCGCCGCCCAGCACAATGGGGTGGCTGTCGTCACGGTCCTTGGCATAGATGGGGATTTCTGCCAGGTCGAGTACTGTCAGGATATTGGTGTAACAGAGCTCATACGGCAAGGTGATCGCCAGCAGGTCAAAATCACCAAGAGGGGAGCCTGACTCAAGTGAGGTGAGAGGGAGGTTCCTGTTTCGGAGCAGCTGCTCTACGTCTTTGTCCGGGCTATAGCTGCGTTCGGCCAGAATTTTCTCGTGTGCGTTCAGAATATGATAAAGAATCTGCAGCCCCTGATGGGACATTCCTATCTCGTAAAGATCCGGGAAAACCAGGGCGCAGCGGACTTCCGCCTGCTGCCACTCTTTCCGGACGGTGTTATATTCGCTTCCCAGGTAACGGCCTGGCTTGAGTACCTGGGCAAAATAATTGCTATTTGTCATATGTTATCTCGTACTGTTTATCTAAGAGGCGTTTCCAATTCACCTGTTCTCTATCTCTGGGCAGGCCATGGTCATGCCCCTGCCCGATGCTCGGGGGGCCTGCGGTATACATCTGCCACGTGGTTTGATCTGGAAGAACAACCTTTGACTCGAGGAGGGAAACCCGTGTGTTTGGGAAGCTGCCAGCCTGACCGGTGCCTGCGTCGTTTCCGTGCCCTTCATTTACTGAAATTTGATTGACTTTTCAAGTAATGATACGGTATTCAAAAAGCTCAGAAAAATTCTCAACATAAAGAGATCATTATATCATTTCGATACAGAAGGTTATCTCCCATGAGTTTTCCGACTCGCCTCGTCTCCGCTCGCCTGGTTTTTCCGCTGGTAGCATGTGTTTTCCTGTTGCTGCCACTCGTCTGTTCGGCTACAGCCGATGAGATTGTGGTCAATGCGATCTCCCATAACACCGGGGACAAGGGCGTCGAGGTCGTGGAATTCTGGCTGAATACAGAGACAACCCCCAAGGTGTTTCTGATCCCGGGGGAAAATCCCCGTCTGGTTCTTGATTTTTTCAACGCCAAATATGGTGGACCCACCCGCATCACCCCGGCTGCACCGCATCTTGTCCAGAGGATTCGAGTCGGGTTGCACAATGGCCCTAAACCGAAAACACGGGTTGTCATCGATCTGCTGCCGGCAGGGGAAATTGATTGGCATAAGACATTCATCCATCACGATAATACCCTGCGGATTACCTTCAAGGCCAAAGAGCCGCAAACACTTACCGGGCCAACTCCGGTTGGTGTTGCCCCGCTACAGGAACCAGCAGAGGTGGCGGTGTTCAGGGCCCTCCCGTCCAAGATAAAAATCAAGCCGACTGCCAAAGCGTCCACACCAACAGCTCGAGCAGCAGCCAAAAGCCGGCCAGCTGGCTCTACCAGCAAGGTACCGGGCAAAGCAGTGCTGCAGGATGTGGCCTTTGATGATCTCCAGGTACGCAATGGCGAGATGGTGCTGTTCAAGCTCAACAGGTTCTATCCCCCGTCCATCTCCGCACAAGAACACGGCTGGCCCCGGGTAATCTGCGATTTCGAAAACACTGTCATTGCCAGAGACATCGCCTCCCATATCGAGGCCAAAGGCAAGTTTGTCGATACCATCGAAGTTGCTGCGAGCGGGCAGAACGGGACGAGGGTGGTCCTAAATCTTTATCCAGGTAAGGATTATGACCTCCAGCAGGTATTCTTTCAGGAGGATAAACTCTTCGTCCTCATCGTAAGCGATCTGGTGCTGAAGGAATAGAATCGGTAAGGGGAGGCAGGCAGATCATGGCTGGCTGGTCTGAGCCGGAGCTGCACGTTACCGTCGATCGTTGTCCGGCGGACCATCTCTCTACATCACCTGGGTCAGACGCCGATAGTTGTAGCCTGCCGGTCTCTTGATGAAAAAATCCTGGCTCTCACAGCTCTCCATTGGCAGTACGTTGGAGAAGTTTATCTCCAGCTCAGCACCGTAGGAAAGCTGACTCACCTTTAAGGTTTGTGGCTGGCTGAGCGGTGGCGCGCTTCTGTTGAAGTAGTCGATACGCGCAATAATCTTGCCATTATGATCGGTGAGCGTCCTGGCAACCAGCATCTTTTGTTCAGTATTGATTAACAGGTGCTCGTGTTTGGTGGCAGTTGGCGTTATCTCACCAGGGGTTGCATATTCCACCCACACCCCTTGCTCGGAGTAGTCTACCCGCATCTCAACAATATCCGTGATGTTTTCAGGAATTCGTCCGCTGAGCCAGTCTCCCCATGCCCCGGAGAAGTCTTCAACGGGGATCTCGTAGATGCTGGCAAAGGCATTGATGTCGCCATCAAGGTAGGTGCGATTGAGCGTGTTGACATATTGAAAATTCTTCTGGTCACCGACAAAGGCGAACACCGGCTGGCCAAACGGATTGGAGGTAACAAATTTGACGGTGTCTGGAGCCATGACCTGGGTGTAGCCACTGGCCGCTCTGTCTTTTACATAACTGGTCAAAAAGATAGTTACGTCCGCATCAAAACATCTGGGCCTGTAGGCTTGACGTTCAATAATCTCTTCGAGGACATCCAGCATGGCCCCGCGTCCGTCATCGGACAGAGTATCCTGCCAGGGTTTCGTTGCGCAACCGGTGAGCATGAAAAGGATGAGAACCGGCAGAATCGGCGTGAAACGGGTGGCTGCTAAGACTGATCGTCGTGGGTGAATTTGCATTGGGGTCTGAAGTGCTTTGCAGGGTTATTGGGAGCTGAGTTCGTTCAGCTTTTTCCTCAACATATCTTTGTCCGCGTCATTTTCAAACATTTCCAGCCCCTTGATGTACGCTTTTCTGGCTTTGTCCGGTTGCTTGAGGGCGCGATAGACATCGCCCAGATGGTCGTAGATGTTGGGATCGGCGGGTTCCAGTTGTATCGCAAGTTGCAATTCCTCCAGTGCCTGCTGGTAGTCGCCCCGGCGGAAGTGGACCCAGCCCAGGCTGTCCCGGATAAAGCCGTTGTCGGGCTTGAGTTGCACGGCCCGAAGAATGTACTCCAGGGCCTGGTCCAGGTTGATATTCTGGTCCGCCCAGGTATAACCGATGTAATTTAGGGCCTCAGGGTGATCGGGGCTTAACTCAAGCACCCGCTGCATAACAGCAACAGCCTTGCTCTGCAGGCCGCTTCTCTCTAATAGAAGTGCGTGTTCAAAATGGAGTTGCTCGCTGTCCGGAAAGATAGCGGTACCTGCGGTGATGCTGGCCATTGCCTCCTCCACTCGTTCCTGTTCCTGGTAGATGGAGGAGAGCAGGGCAAAAAACAGCGGATGCTGGGCAGCCGGGTTGTCAGTGTTTGCATGGAGCAGATCCATCGCCTTGCCCTGCATACCGAGATCGCGGTAAATGCGTACCTGGAGATACACGGCATCCGGATATTCGTCGGTGCCAGGCCTGACGCCCTCGAGGTGGTCAAGTGCCTGTTGTTGCTTTTTCTGCTGATAATGCACCAGGCCCAACAGGTAATGGGCCTCCGAACCAAGTTCGCCCTGGCGCAACCGTTTGAGCGCCTCAATAGCCTCATCGACATGATCAAGCCTGAGCAGGACCTTGGCCACAGCCATGTCAAGCCGCTCTGACTTGTCTGCTGCCTCTCGGTATGTATGCAGCTCGGTGAGGGCCTCCTCATCTTTTTCCAGGCTGAGCAGGGCCTGAATCTTGCCGAGGATAGCCCGCTCGTCATTATTGTCGTTGGCGATGATGCTGTCATAGTGGGCTAATACGTCACCGTAGCGCTCCTGTGACTCGTAAAAATCAATGACCTCGTAGGCAAGCTCGGCTGACCAGCTGAGTTCGAGCGCCTTCTCGTAGACTTTTGCTGCGGGTTCAACCTTGTTTTCAAGATGAAGCAACCTGGCCAGATAGATCTGGGCAAAATGCAGTTCCGGGTTTTGAGCGACGAGATTGCGAAAGATCGTCTCCGCTTGGCTGTAATCATCCTGCTGAACCAGTAATATCCCGAGCCGTAGCAGAACCCCTTCATTTGCTGGATCCTGTTTGAGCACATCACGGTAGATAGCGATTGCCTCCTCACGCTTATCCTGCTGGATTTTCAGGTGGGCGAGCAGAAGGTGCTGGGAGGTGTCGGCCGGGTCCCTGGCGATGCCCTCTTCAAGAATTTCAGCCGCCTGGTCAATCTGGCCAAGCCGGTAATAGAGGACCGGAATCTTCTTTTCAATGTGGGTGGCGAGTGGGTCGCAGATCAGGGCCTTCTGGTAGGCCTCAAGTGCTTCATCGAATCTGGAGTCATACTCAGCGTGGCTTCCCTGGAGGAAGTGGAAGTATGCGCAGGAACGTTTGGCACGCTGCTCCTCCTCGCTCCCCATCGCCGGGCTGGCGAAAGTGGTGCCGGCCCAAATGGTGATGAGCGGCAGGAGAAGATGGAGTGTGAGGAAGCGCAGGTATCGTTTCATGTGCTAGTTTACCTCAGTGCCGGTTGGGTGACGGCTTGGGGCCAGCATTGCTCCTTCAAGGATCGGTTCCACAGCCCTAACCACAGACTGGTGAACCTCGTCAATGGAGCGTTCGGCGTTGATGCGTCGTATGCACGGCAGGTCAAGATCACTGAATATACGACTTACCTTGGTCAGGGACTCCTCCTGTTCAAAGTCGTTCAATTGCTCACCGCGGCCGTTGGTAATTCGCTCCCGGCTGGTGGCAACGGAGACCTCAAAGATCAGGGCAATATCCGGTTCCGGGGCGAAACTGTTGAGCTTGATGATTTCGCGAGGATCGAAACCATGGGCACCCTGGTAGGCAGCGGTAGACAGGTAATATCTGTCGCAGAGAACGATCTCGCCTCTTTTCAGAGCTGGCAGCAGCAGCTGTTCCACATGTTCCCGGCGATCCGCGATAAAGAGCTGTAGCTCATCTTCCCGGCTTACAGATTCCCTCTTTTCATAGAGGGCGCGGATTTGCCGCCCATACTGCCCTGTGGTGGGTTCCCTTGTCACCCTGACCGTATGGCCGATCCGGGTGAGGTATTCCGCGAGCAATGGAATCTGGGTGGACTTTCCGGTTCCATCAATTCCTTCAAATACTATAAGTCGGCCTGGGAGTTCGTGTTTCATGGGGTTAGTTGCGATTGATAATACTGGTTTCGGTTTTTACTGATTTCTCCAGCCATTGCGATGGCGGCGGCGAGGCTGGTTGCATCCGCCACTCCCTTGCCGGCAATGTCGTAAGCTGTCCCATGGTCAACGGAGGTGCGTACAATGGGCAGCCCTAAGGTGACATTGACCCCGTCTTTGAAATGCAGCAGCTTAAACGGAATCAACCCCTGGTCATGATACATGCAGACCACTCCGTCGAACTGGCCTGCTGCCGCCTTGAAAAACACCGTGTCGGGAGGAAACGGACCCTCCACATCGATGCCGTCTCTGCGGCTCCTGGTAATTGCAGGGATAATTACTCTCTCTTCCTCACTGCCAAACAGACCATCTTCGCTGCTGTGGGGATTCAGCCCGGCAACAGCGATCCGTGGCCGGTGCAGTCCGAAGTCGATGCCAAGCCCCCTGTGGGTAATGTGGATGAGCTTGTAAATGCCTTCTTCGGACAGTAGTTCAGGTACAGATGCAAGAGAACAGTGGATTGTGGCCAGAGTGACCTTCAAGGTCTTGCCGGCCATCATCATGGTGTAGTCATCGGCACTGGTCATATCGACCAGCATCTCAGTATGACCAGGGTAATTGAACCCGGCCGCCTGCAGGGCACTTTTGGAGATCGGGCAGGTGGTGATCCCGTCCAGTACTCCGTCTATGGTGAGTTCAACAGCCCTTTCGATGTATCGTGCCATTGCCTGTGCGGTGGCAAGCGTCGGCTTCCCCCACCTGTGTTCTTCCTCTGGTATGGCGGAGAGATTGTAAACCGGGATCGCATCTGTCACAAACTGATCCCCGGGCTGCCAGGGGGCAATTTTCGCGCTCAGGCCAAGCTCGGCTGCACACTTTTCGAGAATTGCTCTGTCGCCGAGTACGACGGGCCTGATGCCCTCCGGCAACTCGTGTTCAGTAAAGTACCGCAACAGGATCTCCGGACCGATTCCGGCCGGGCATCCCATGGTAATGCCAATCATCGTCATAATTTCAGTGTAACGCCTAAAAGGAATTAGTCAAAGTATCAGTTGTGCGGGAAATAGCCAGATTTCCCGCCCTGCTCATCCTGTCTCAACCAAGCTCGAAAGCGTTCTGGATAAGCTCTATCCGGGGCTCACCGTCGGCGGCGACAAGGATGGAAACGACATCGAAGCGAGCCTCTGTATCAAAGAGGTTCTCGCGGGCCAGGTACTCGAGGGCTGCTTTGGCGATCTGCTGCTGCTTGCGTGGGGTGACGGCGGCTGCCGGAGAACCGAAAGAGGCTGACCTGCGGGTCTTTACCTCAACAAAAACCAGGACTCCCCCCTGACGGGCGATGATATCCACCTCGCCTGAGCGGCAACGAAAGTTCTTGCAGACGATGGTGTAACCTTTTTTGCGCAGAAAGTCCGCGGCGATTTTCTCACCTTTACTGCCAAGATCTGATCTTGAGAACAATGAGAGGAGATCGTCGCCGAGTTTCACCGCTTCACCCCTTTAAATGATCTGCGGTGGATCGGGCAGGGGCCATGTTCAGCAAGTGCCGCACGATGGGCCTTGGTCGGATAGCCTTTGTGTTTCCTGAAGTTGTATACCGGATAGGTATCATGGTAGTCATCCATCATCCGGTCCCGGGTGATTTTAGCAACAATGGAGGCCGCAGCTATCGAAGCGCTCTTGGTTTCACCTTTGATCAGCGCCTGCTGGGAAACGGGGTGGGGGATTTCGAATTTGCCATCGACGAGTACATAATCAGGCGCAGCACCTTTGGTGGCAAGCTCTTCGACAGAGATCTTCATCGCCAGAAGTGAAGCTTGCAGTATGTTAATCTCATCGATTTTTTTTTCCGAAACCACACCAATTCCGATAACCGCATCCATCTGGTGAAGCAGATCGAAAAGTTGGGCACGGCGCTTGTGGCTGAGTTGCTTGGAATCGAGAAATATACGGGAATCGCAATCCTGGGGCAGGATAACACTGGCTGCTACCACAGGTCCGGCAAGAGGTCCCCGGCCCACCTCGTCGCATCCTGCGACAGCGAGAAGACCTTGACGATACAATCCCTTTTCAATTGAGAAGTTCGCTAGGTCGGTGCTGTCGGGCAGGTCCTTGAAGAGGGAAAGATCCATGGGCAATGGAAGACAGGGGTTGGAGGGAAACGGTGCACAAACACAAAAGCCCGGACAGCTGCTGAGCAGCGGCCCGGGTAATAATCACTCTCGTCAATGAGGTGCTTAGCGGATGATGCCGCGCTCGCGGATACGGGCAGCCTTACCGCGACGGCTGCGCAGGTAGTAGAGGCGGGAGCGACGTACACGACCGCGGGTTACCACCTCGATCTTCTCGATACGGGGGTTGTGCAGGGAGAAGGTCTTCTCAACACCAACACCGTGGGAAATTTTACGAACGGTGTAGGTCGCACCCATTGTAGCGCGCTTACGCTTGATTACGACGCCCTGAAAAACCTGGACACGCTCTTTGGTACCCTCAATGATACGGATGTGTACTTTTACGGAGTCGCCCGGGCGGAAATCCGGATGATCCTGGCGCATCTGCTCTTCGTTGATTCTTTCGATGATTGTGCTCATAACGTCTTGTATAGGTTGAAGTATAGGAATGAATTCCCTTTCACATGTCTCTTTGGTTCTATCCCTTAAGTGCCGAGCAATCGATCAAGTATGATGGCAACTGCCGAGCGAACCGAAAGGTGATTATAGTCCGTGCCACCCAAAATCGGGGGTAACACGGCATCAGCTGCTTCCATGACCTCCGGGGCCAAACCGTGGGCGGTGCCAAAAATCAGCAACACCGGACTGCCGGAGGCGATTCTCTCACGAAGAACGTCGTAGCCCACCGTGTTCTGGTGGAGCTTGGCGCTGGTCGTGATGATGAGCGGGCGCTCTGAATACCTTTTGGTCAACTCTTCTATCGCCGCATCCAGTGATTCGGCGAGTTGCACTATTGATAACGCCTGCTTTCTGGCTGGGTTATATTCTGCTCCATAGCCGGATTGCCAGTGGCCGACTATTTCCTGCACGAGCTGCTGTTGCTCCTCATAAGGAGTGGTAACAAAATAGTTTTCCACTCCAAAAGTCTTTGCAGCCCTTGCTATATCATGCAGATCAAGATTTGTCACGGCTGAGCCGATAACATCTCCATTTTTATTAACCACCGGATGGTGAACGAGGGCTATATTTACTGCTGTCATGATGCGGTTCGCTCACCGTCGGCAGGATCTGCCTGTATTTGTTGTATTCTATCAAACAGCTTACAGCGCTGAAGAATCTTGACCTCGCTCTTGCTGAAGACTTCGCCATGGAGCAGTTCCGGACGACGCTTGAGCGTACGTTTGACCGAGGTGATAAATCGTAATTTTTCAATTTCCTCATGGTTGCCGGAGAGCAGCTCCGCCGGCACTTCCATGTTGTTCCAGACCCGGGGACGGGTATATTGCGGATGCTTCAGCAGGTTTCTGCTGAAGGTATCTTTGTCCGCCGAATCGGAGCAGCCCAGCACGCCGGGCAGCAGTCTGGTGACTGCATCGACGATCACCATGGCAGCAAGTTCTCCTCCGGTGAGGATAAAGTCGCCGATGGATATCTCTTCATCCACATAAGTCGCCCGAAAACGTTCATCGACGCCTTCGTAGCGGCCGCAGACCAGGATAAGATGTTGCTCCTGCGCCAGCCGTGCCGCAGTGGCCTGATTAAAGGTTGCGCCCTGCGGACTCATGAGGATGACTTTTCCGTTGCCGTTTTCAGCTTTGGCAGACTCGACCGCTGCTGCCAGCGGCTCGGGTTTCATCACCATACCCTCACCGCCCCCGAAAGGCCGGTCATCGGTCATGGAATGTTTATCCAGGGCAAAATCTCGAATGTTCCTGGTGTGGATTTCGATTTTGTTGTCCTGCCGGGCCCTGCGGATGATCCCCTCTTCAAAAGGAGAACTCAGCAACTCGGGAAAAATCGTCAGTATATCAAATTTCATTTGGGATGACCGGTCCCTTCATCTTCGCCACTGTTGATCTCAAGCAGACCTGGTGGCGGGTCAATGATCAGTTGTGTTTCGTCATAGCTGACGATGATGCCATCGCTCAGCGGAACGAGATATTCCTGATCACCATCCTGTACGACCATGATATCCTGGGCACCATTTGAGAACACGTGTCTCAAGATTCCGACCTGCTCGCCTGCCGTGGTGCAGACAGTGAGGCCGATGAGCTGGTGCCAGTAAAATTCATCTTCAGCCAGGGGAGGCAACATCTCTCTGGCCAGAAGAACACCCATGCCTGCGAGCTGCTCGGCGTGGGATCTGTCCCGCACACGGTCAAACAGGACTACCGCTTTCCCTTTATGCACCCTGAAGCGCTTGATGGACAATTTGGGCGAAAGGTTGCCACCCTTGTCCACCAGGAAAAGCGTATCGTATGTGTTGAGGTTTTCCGGCTGGCCTGAGAACGAGTGTATGCTGACTTCACCTTTCAGCCCCTGTGCTTTGATCACAGTGCCGATCAGTAAAAACTTCTCTTCAGGGAATGGAAAATGATGCTGCATAATTCCTGAAGTCAGTTACTCGACAATCTCAAGCCTCGACCGTTTATTCTCTTTCGCGGCTGCGGCAGCAAGAATGGAACGCATAGCCCTCGCTGTCCGTCCCTGCTTGCCGATAACCTTGCCCAGATCTTCCGGACCGACGGTCAGCTCCACCGTGACGCAATCATCTTCTTCGTTCACGGTAACCCTGACATCATCCGGCTGATCGACCAGCGACCTGGCGATAAAGGCAATAAGCTCTTCCATGCCGTATTATTCGGTGGCCGCAGCTTTCTTGATCAGGCTCTCAACTGTGGTTGTCGGCAGCGCGCCTTTACCAATCCAATCCTGCAGTTTGTCGTTGTTGATAACGATTGCAGCAGGATCCTGAAGAGGGTCGTAGGTGCCAACGATATCCAGGAATTTACCGTCACGCGGACTCTCGCTGTCGGCAACAACAATACGATAGAAAGGTTTTTTCTTTCTGCCAAGTCTGGTTAAACGAATACGAACTGCCATTCCAGGTTAATCCTCCGATTTGGTTTATGTGGGTAGTATTTCACCCTGCGTAAACCGGATGTTTTACTGTTTATCCGGTATAAAATTATCTTCTGCGAAGACCTTTAGGTAACTTTCTGCGCTTCTGGCCGGTGATCGCACCCGGCTTTCCACTCATTTTCTTCATCATTTTCAGCATTGTCGAATAACTTTTCAAGACACGATTCACATCAGCCACGCTGGTACCGGAACCTGCCGCGATTCGCTGGCGCCGGCTGGTGTTGATGATCTTGTGATTTCTCCGCTCCTTAAGGGTCATGGAACGAATGATCGCCTCGGTCTTGGCAAGTTCGCGCTCATCCGGCTTGGGAGCGTCTTTCATCTGCTTGAGCTTGTTGATCCCCGGTACCATGCCGAGAATTTGCTCAAGAGAGCCCATCTTCTTGATCTGCTGAATCTGGTCAAGAAAATCTTCAAGGGTAAATTGGCTCTTTTTCAGTTTTTCGGCGAGTTTGTCAGCCTTTTTCTTGTCGACAACCGCCTCGGCCTTCTCGATCAGGGTAAGAACATCTCCCATGCCGAGGATTCTCGAGGCGACACGATCAGGGTGGAAGACTTCAATCGCATCGAGTGCTTCACCGACACCCACAAATTTAATCGGTTTGCCGGTAACTTTCTTGATGGAAAGGGCGGCGCCGCCTCTGGCATCACCTTCCATCTTGGTGAGAACAACACCGGAGATTTCCAGGGTCTCATTAAACTTGTCGGCAACGGTGACCGCATCCTGACCGGTCATGGAGTCGGCCACAAACAGGATCTCGGTGGGCTGCACCGATTTTTCAATTTCCTGCAGCTCGCCCATGAGGGTGTCATCGATGTGCAGTCGACCTGCAGTATCGATGATCAGGGTGTCATACCCTTGCTTGCCCGCGACATCGACCGCTTCCCGGGCGATATCAACCGGGTTCATGGCGGTGGTTGACGGATGCACCGGTACGTCGAGACGTCCACCGAGCACCTGCAGCTGCTCAATGGCTGCGGGGCGGTAGATGTCGGCAGGTACCAGATACGGTTTTCTGCCTTTGCCCTTGAGCATCCTGGCCAGCTTGCCTGAGGTCGTCGTCTTACCGGAGCCTTGCAGGCCGGCCATCATGATGATTACCGGCTGGCGACCGTCCAGTCTTATCTGCTCAGCTTCGCCGCCGAGTAGGGTGACCAACTCTTCATGGACTATCTTGATGACCTGCTGCCCCGGAGAAAGGCTCTTGGATACCTCGCGACCAATGGCTTTTTCCGTTACCGTGGCAACGAATTCCTTGGCGACCTTGAAATTGACGTCAGCATCGAGCAGGGCGATGCGGACTTCACGCATTGCCTCCTTGATATTGTCTTCAGTCAGTATACCGTGGCCGCGGAGTTTCTTGAAAACTCCTTCCAGCCGGTCTGTCAGGTTTTCAAACATAGTCTGCCATTCGTATATAAATCTGTCACAACTCAAGCCCCATCTGGCCACCGGCTGAGCCGGTTAATCGTGGGCGGTTGTAACTGTATGAATTCACTTAAGTCGATTGACCGGAAGATTGTGTTGCCTGCGGCTTTTGCCCACAGTAGAAACGCAGCTCAGGCCGGTCAGCTCAAAAGAGAGCAAGATACTTTGTATAAAAAGGTATGTCAAGCGGGGAACGAAATAGCCAGAAAAAAGTGATAATACATATCGGCTCAGACGCAATGGTCAAAGATGCCCAGCGGCTGCCAGCATTGTACAAGGAGGGGCCAGGAGAAGGGAGATCTCTTGCGGAAAGGCCAGACAGCTGCGGCTGAATAGGCCTGCGTTTTTTACGGCTCACCTGCTCGAGTTAGACAGCGTCCTTGTGGGTGGGGCAAAAAGAGCAGGTAGAGCAAGCTGCCCTTTTTGTCACCTGTCCGGCAACTCAGATCGTCCTTGCCCTGAAACCGTGCAGCGGCAGGTAAAGGAGAATTGCGGGCCAAAACAACAGGACGGACACGGTCCACAACAGTTTGGCATTTTTGGTCAGGGCTGGCCGGAAGAAGATATCACGAAACACAAAATACATCATGATCACGTTGATCAGCAGTCCGGCCGTGGTGACAGGGATAAGAATGCTCAACTGCCTCATGTCAGGCATGGTCAACAGCAGCCAGGTAAAGACACCGCCAAAAAGAATCGCGAAAACAGAGTAAGCTTTTTCAAAAGTGTTCATGATAGGGAATGGCAAAAGTTACATAAAAGGCTGAAGTATCGAGCACAGCCGGATACGCCAGCAACCAAGCCATCGAGCATAGCGTATTTGCTGGTAAGGGTCAACAGGGCTATCGTCGTAGAATCATCGCCTGCAAATATCTTTAAGCACCGCCAACAGTTGCCTGTCATTCCAGAATGGCTATGATGTTAGCTGGGAATAATTGTCAAAAAACTCAGCTGCAAAAGAGACAGTTGGAGAAAAGGGGGCCAGAGATGATACAGGCAACTGAATCCAGGATAGAAGAACATCTTATTACTGAAAAGCCGTATTATCTGCAGCAGGGCAATGAACTTCAGCTTGCGCTCGCCGCCTATGATAACAGGTTGCCTCTTTTGCTCAAGGGCCCTACCGGTTGCGGTAAGACTCGTTTTATCCAGTTCCTGGCCTGGAAGCTCAAGCGGCCGATGATCACAGTTTCCTGCCACGATGACCTGTCAACGTCGGATCTGGTGGGCAGGTATATCATCCGCGGTGGCGAGGCTGTCTGGGTGGACGGGCCATTGACTTTGGCAGTGAAGGCGGGGGCCATCTGTTATCTCGACGAAATCGTTGAGGCCCGAAAGGATACCACGGTCGTCATCCATCCCCTGGCAGACGACAGAAGGGAGTTGCCGGTGGAAAAACTTGGCAGACTGTTTACGGCAAGTCCGCAATTCATGCTGGTTGTCTCCTATAATCCCGGTTACCAGAGTGTGCTGAAGGATCTTAAGCCATCTACTCGCCAGCGATTTGTCTCGCTTCCCTTCGATTACCCTGAACCCGAGACAGAGCGGCAGATTGTGACCAAGGAGAGCGGGGTTGAGTCAGCCATTGCCGCCAAGCTGGTCAAGCTGGCCGGGATGACAAGAAGCCTCAAGGAGTCTGGATTGCCTGAAGGCGCCTCCACCCGTCTGCTCATCCAGGCAGGTCTGCTACACGCCAGCGGAGTATCCATAATCGAGTCATGCAGGGCCGGTATCACCAGGAGCCTGACCGATGATCCTGATATGCTGGCCGCCATGGATGAGATGCTGGCCTCCCTGTTCTAAAAAGGGGAATAATTGAAACGGTAATCGTTCCTTTTTGTTTTTTGTATGAATCTGCCCTTACTGAAAGAGCAATTTTACAGAGCGGTTCTTCCTTCCCAGCCACAGGAGTGGGAAGTTGAAGAAGCCCTCGAGCCGATGCTGGAACTTGAAACGGCGCAGCAGCAGGCTCTGTTGTCCCATATCCATGCTGTCTGGCCGGTGAGCCAGAGTCTCTGTGTCTCCTATATAGAATATGGAGCCCAATACATCAGTCGCCTGATGGGCGAGGACCTCGCCGAGTGGGTTCGACAGTGTCTGAGCCGTTATGAACAGGGCGGACTACGGGGGGCAAGGAACTATATGTCTGAGCTGGATGATAATTTTTATGCCAGCTTGATCGGCTTGGATGGGGCCCATTTTGATCAGGTCAAAGGCAGGCTGCTGCATTTTATTCGTGGTGTATCAGGGCATGAGTTTCAGCTTGCCCCGCTGGCGCACGGTCGCGAAGCCTGGACCGACGGGGAAACCATCTACCTGCCACGGATTATCAACTATTTTTCCGAGCCAAGCGATAATGAGCTCTTTTTCAATTTCCTGGCCTGTTGCCAATGGGGATATGTGCAACTGGGGGCACTGGGCAGTGGCTTGGTGCCGGAAAGTGACAATACGGTCGGTCTGGCAACAGCAGAGCTTGAGGGGGTCTTCGCCGGTTATGGTGAGCCGGAACTGGCGCGAAACACATATCATTTCCTAAACTTTGCCTTGGTGTTCCAAGTGCTTGCTGCGGAATTACCGGGCTTGATCCGCGTAGTTCGCCCCTTATTGCAGTATCTCGTCTCTTCCCGTCGAAACCAAACTGCCCCCCTGGCCGAGGGAATTTATTACAGCAGTTTGCTGGCTCTGGTCAGAAGCAAAACCGATATCCTGGCCGCCGAAGGGGGGTGTTTGCAGTATCCGGTCACTTGCAAGGAAATCATTGAGCAGCTGCCGGCTCGTTATCAGGAGCTTCACGGCAGGTTGGCCGGGGGCTGTTTTGATGATTGGTATCTCTTTGCTGATTTTGCCGGGGTGTTGAAGCTTGACCTGGTGGAGCAGTTTATCCGGCGCAGGCGCTCAGAACGAAAGCAACTTTTCATTGAACAGTTGGCCGCAGCAATCAGGCAGCACTTTGCGGCAAAAACAAACGACCAAGCTCAAAGCGAAAGCTCCGGCAGCCCTGGTGCTGATGCCGGTGATGGTGGCAGGCTGGTGGTGAGTTTGGCCCAAGGGGAAGGGGAGCGTGGTGTTGAGCAGGTGCTTACCATAAACAACGAATCGGTGGAACTGCCGTCGGAGCTTCGTGAGTTGGCGGCCAGCATATCCAATGACCTTGGGGCTATCCCGGAGGGATATCTGCAGGCTGCAGCAGGGGTTGCAGGTCGTGCCATGTTTACCAGCGGCGGCCGACAGGAGGGGCAATCGCTGACTGCCGGTGCTGTTCAGGTGCATCTCTATGACGAGTGGGATTTTCGCAGGCAAGGGTATAGGACAAACTGGTGCGGCCTGATCGAAAAAGAGATCCAGCCTGTCAAGTCGAGTTTTATCCAGCGAACCCAGGAGCGGTACCGCGGAGTGATCCGGCAACTGAGGAGGCAGTTTGAGATGCTGCGCATAGAGCATAGATTTGTCCGGCGCCGCCGTTTTGGCGATGACATAGATTTTGATGCCGTGGTGGAGGCCAGAGGGGATCAGCTCGCGGGGCGGGCCCCTTCAGACAGGCTGTTTGTACGATTGCTGCGCGACGACAGGGATATTGCCGTGATGTTCCTGGTGGATATGTCCAACTCCACGGAAGGATGGGTGGGCAAGGCGATAAAAGAGGCACTGGTGCTGCTTACAGATGTCCTGGAAGTTGTTGGGGACAGATATGCGATTTATGGATTTTCCGGGATGCGTCGCTCCCGTTGCGAGTTGTTTCGCATCAAGGAGATGGATGAGCCGTACGGTGCGGCAGTGGAGCAGAGGATCTGCGGGATTTCACCACGGGAATATACGCGGATGGCGCCGGCGATACGGCATCTTACCTCTCAGCTTGCCGATACGGATGCCAGGGTTCGCCTGTTGATAACGCTGACCGACGGTAAACCGGAAGATTATGATGACTATCGGGGCGAGTATGCCATTGAAGATACCCGCCAAGCCCTCATCGAGGCCCGGAGCAAAGGGGTGAATACCTTTTCGATCACTGTTGACCGGCAGGCGCATTCCTACCTGAGCCATATGTGCGGCAGATATAACTCCATATTTGTCGATAAGGTACAGCAGCTGCCCCAGAGGCTCCCTGAAATTTACCGGCTTATGACAAGCTGAGGCCGTCATGACTTTACAGCAGCTGGCGCAGTTTTCGCTTAAGCAACAGCCTGTTCAGGTAGGTGAACGGGGGACGCGCAGGCAGCCTTTTCAGAAGGCCGGGGTGGTTATCGCCAAAGATCAGGTCTGTGAGATGGACAACCTTTCCCTTGGCGTTGCCGCTGAGATGCATGGTGCAGCCTGCACAATAGGTTATGAGCGATAAACCTTTTGCCTCGGCATGCCTGCGTGTACTCCAGCTGGCAGCATAGTCTGGCCGAACCGAACCGACCGATCCTCCCTCTCCACAGCAATAGGTCTTGGCCCGGTTGTGTTGCATTTCCTGGACTTGGACACCCGATCTGCGGCTCAGATTGCGCACAGCCTGGTGGACGCTGTGTTCGGTGCGTGAGGTGCAGGGATCGTGGATTGTGAATGCCCTGGTATGGCTTGGAGCGGCTGGAGCGAGCCCCTGCAGGCTCAGCCTATCGAGCTCTTCATAGAGGCTGGTAATCTCCAGTGGCGCTGCATATTGCCTGAAGGTCTGGTGGCAGTCGGTGCAGACTGTGATAATTTTCTGGATTCCGCTGGTGGCGAACTGCGCCATAAGCTGACTGAAGCCGGAGGTAAAGAATGTCTGCCGACCCAGGTTGTGAGAGGGTTTCAGGCAGCAGTCAAGGACGATCCCCATTGTGGGATTGTCTTGTTGCAGGAGTTGGTAGCTTCTCAGGACATGATCAGGCCGGATCGCCGGCAGGGCGCAGCCGGGGAAGAACACTGTGTCGCAATTTTCAGGCAGGTGTCTGTAACGAAGCAATCCGCTTCTGCCGGCTTTCTCGTAACTGAGCAATCGCCTGTACTGCCGCAGTTCGGTGAGGTTGTTGCGGACAGCCTCTCGGCGAAGCTCAAAAAACATCCTGTTCGGCTCCAGGTCTTCGGGACACGAGGCGGCACAGAGACCACAGAGGCTGCACTGGTAGGCGAGCTCCGCTGCTATTGTTGCGGCGGTAGCCGCCTGATTACCCTGTCTGGCGTAGCGCTCGGTGAGGGTGGCGGCCAACTGACCTGGAGTACCTTTTTCCTGTAAAAAGAGGCATTCACGCTTGCACTTGCCGCAGTGCGTGCACTGTTGCGCCACCTCCTCAAGCGCTACGGCCACCTCCACGTGTGCGGGCTGAAGCGCACCCGACTGGAGATCGTGGAAAAACTGATCTGGCATCTCTTCTTGTTGTGCCGGTGACGGAACTTATTCCGAAGCAAGTTCCTTGGCCAGCTGTTCCTGGCTCATGGTCCAGAACGGAGTGCCGTCACTGGTGAGTCGCACTTTGAAACTGAAATGGTCGCCCTGTTTCACCTTGGAGGCAAGAAAAACGTCTTTACCGTCGATAAACGCCCAGCTGCCACGAATTTTTGTCTTTATACCCCGCCTGATACCTGTCTCCTTGCTGCTTGCATAGGTTACCGGACAAAGATGCACCAGAATTGGCTCGCCATCTCCCTCGTCGAGGTACAGGGCGGTGCCGGCTGCCATACCTTTCAGCGGAGTGACTTCGGTAAATTTGACGACTTCTCCCTTTATTCTGTCCAGCTCTTTGGAGTTGTAGAGACCGTTGTACTCAGACCCCTCTTCCCAGCCTTTCAGGCCTTTGTCTGCGGCGAGGCCAATTACGGGAGAGGTAGTAAGTAGCAGGACCAGCATGACCAGCAGGCTGTAGGCAAGCGACCTTGGGGAATTATGTTGAATCAGTTGCATATGAAATCCTTTACTGGTTGGTTCACACGTTTCAGTCGACACTGTTGTAATGGCAAATGGCCAGGGAGAGGTGGGCCCGTGTTCATTGCTGAGTCGCGCCACTTCCCCGTAACATTTTCATATATATAAGTTCTCTCAGCGCATTTTGCCAGATCTCAGCGCGAAATGTTGGAGCGGGGGTGTGGATCAGTGGTGCTGCTGGAAGAAATCTTCCAGTAAACTCCTGCGCCAGCCTTCCGTTTGTCTGAGTTCCGGCACCTGTTGACTTTTAGAGCTGGTGAGTACCTTTGCAAGACTCTTGAGCTCGCTGCTGTTGCCAACCAGGGCAGGGTCTATGCCGAGAAGTTCACATTTTAAGCCAATGAGTCCATGGAGTTTTTCAAGCGTTATCTTGTCCTTAGATGACATTCTTGTGGCTCGTTTGACGACGGGGTAGCTCTCTTCCGGTGCATCGAGCACCTCTTGGGTCAGCTGGATGATTGGCTTGCCGTACTTTTTGTAGGCTTTGGTCGAAAGACCGGTGCCGTGCTGCAACTGCTCAAGCTGTAGGTTTTTGGCCTTGGCAATGTTGATGAGGACGTTGTCCTTTATAATATGGCCCCGGGGCTTATCCTGTTTCTTGGCCTCCTGCTCACGCCAAAGCACCAGCTCTTTTAACACTGCCAACGATACTTTTCGCAATGAGCCACAACCTCGAATTTTACGAAAACGCTCGCCATTGCAATTCTCCTGGTAGTTCTTGGGGTTGTTGAGAAGGTTCAATTCTTCCTGCAGCCAGGACTTGATCTGCGGGCCGATGATCCGATTCAGCAGCAGCACCCGTACCGCCCGCAGGTAACGGACGTCGTCCAGGGCGTACTGGACCTGTTTGGGGTCCAGCGGGCGTTTCAACCAGTTGGTTCTGGTCTCAGTTTTCGGCAATTCGATATCAAGGAGTTCCTTGATTAATTTGCACAGGGAAAGTGACGATGAAAGGTTGGCAAATCCAGCTGCAATTTTGGTGTCGAAGACATTTTGGGCGGCTGCACCGGTTGCCCTGTACAGAATAGCCAGGTCCTGTGGGGCATCATGCAGTATCTTGACAACGCTCCGGTCTGAAAGGAGTTCTCCCAGGGGGCTGAGGTCCTCTATGGCAATGGGGTCGATAAGGACGCAATCTTCATCTGAGAGAGCCATCTGGATGAGGCCCAGCTGCGGATAATATGTACGTTCCCAGACGAACTCGGTGTCGAGGGCTACAGCGTCTGCTTTACAGGCCCTGGCCACCAATTTGCTCAGGGTTGCGCTGGTTGTGATCATCATTTGGTTTATTTGTTCCTGATAATATATGTGAAGAGACTCCTCTCTCTTTAGTCAATCCGCCAACAGGCGTCAAATCATTTTATGTAGCACCATTCGAATGCTAACCCTGATATCTCATCAGTTTCGATGGTGTCATCTTCAAAGTTTTCGACAGTAAATCATAGTGATCTATCCCTACTGCTAAAATAGGGCAGAAGATGGCATTGTATGAACTGGCCTTGGGTGGGTATTATGTCAAAAAGCAACGAATTACGGCCCGATGTGTTGAGAGGGAATTACGGGTATTCTGTAATTTTTAGCTAAATGCCCAGGAGGAATTCTGGCTAAAGGGTGGAAAATTCAGGCTCCGGCAACTTTCAGATGGTGTATTGGTGCAATTTGCGTATTATTACAGGTGATAATCTCTTCTTTTGGTGAGCTCTTTATCTCCGATGCTGATCTATATTCTCAAACGCATATTGCTGATGATCCCGACGCTGATCGGCATCATGCTGATAACCTTTACGGTCACCCAGTTTGTGCCGGGCGGTCCGGTGGAAAAGCTGGTGGCTGAAGTCGAAGGGTACGGTACCGGCGGAGGCGACTTTGCCTCCGGTGGCTCCCTGTATCGTGGCGATTCAGGACTCGATGCCGAGCAACTGGAGTCTCTCAAGCAGTTGTACGGTTTCGATAAACCGCCCTTAGAGCGCTTTCTGGCAATGATGCGCAATTATCTGGTGTTCGATTTCGGCGACTCCTACTATTATCGAACCAGTGTGGTGGAGTTGGTTATTTCAAAGCTGCCGGTTTCCATGTCGCTGGGGTTGTGGAGTTTTTTGATCGTGTACGGTGTCTGTATACCGTTGGGGATCAAGAAGGCGGTGCGTGATGGGAGTCGCTTTGATGTGGTCAGCTCGACGGTCATCCTGGTCGGCTATGCCATCCCGGGTTTTGTGCTCGGAATTGCCCTGATAGTATTTTTTGGCGGCGGGAGTTTCTGGAATATCTTTCCTTTACGTGGTCTCGTCTCTGACAACTGGTCCGAACTGAGCTTGGGGATGAAGGTGCTCGATTACCTCTGGCATATGGTATTGCCCATAACCGCCAGTGCGGTTGGCAGCCTGGCGATCATGACCATGCTCACCAAAAACTCGTTTCTGGAGGAGATCAGAAAGCAATATGTGCTGACCGCCAGGGCCAAAGGCATGAGCGAGGGGCAGGTTCTCTACAAGCATATATTTCGCAATGCGATTATCCCGATCATCACAGGCTTTCCCGGCTATTTTCTGGCCTCCTTTTTCACCGGCAGCCTGCTGATAGAAACCATCTTTTCCCTGGATGGCATGGGGCTTCTCGGCTATCAGTCGGTACTGAACCGTGATTATCCGGTGGTCTTGGGCACCCTCTATTTCTTCACTCTGCTTGGGCTGGTTTCCCGGCTCTTGTCCGATCTCAGCTACGTTTTCGTAGATCCCAGAATAAGTTTTGAGGACATCGATGAGTAGGCCGCAATCATTCGCAGAGCCTGCTGGCAGGCAGGCACGGTCGAAACGAGGGCTGTTCAGGCCGGCTCCACAGAGTCTTGCCAGCAGGCGTTGGCGGCAGTTCAAGCGCAACAGACGCGGCTATTGGAGCCTGGTCGTTTTCTCAATTCTTTTTGGTCTCAGTCTCTTTGCAGAGGTAATCAGTAATGACAAACCCCTGCTGGTGGTGTATCAGGGAAGACCCCACTTTCCGCTGTTTGTGGCCTATCCCGAGACAACCTTCGGCGGCTATTTCCAAACCGAGACCGACTACTCGGATCCGTACTTTATGGAACTCATGGAGCGCCAGGGGGGAGCGGCATATTTCCCAATCAATGGTCACAGTTATGATTCCATAAATCTCAACCTCAATGAACCGGTACCATCTCCACCTTCTTCAGCCAACTGGCTGGGAACGGACGACAGGGGCAGGGATGTCCTGGCGCGTCTTATTTACGGGTTTCGGCTCAGTGTCGTTTTCGGGTTGGTGCTTACCGTTGTCGGCACCTTGATCGGTATTCTGGCCGGCGCCGTTCAGGGCTATTTTGGTGGGAAAACAGATCTATTTTTCCAGCGCTTCATCGAGGTGTGGGGCTCGATGCCGGAATTGTATCTGCTGATTATTTTCTCTTCCATTTTTCAGCCAAGTATACTACTGCTTCTGGTGTTGCTCTCTCTTTTCAGCTGGATGGGGCTTTCGGACTATGTCAGGGCCGAATTTTTAAAGGGCCGGAACATGGAGTACGTGAAGGCTGCAAAGGCTCTGGGGGTTGGCAATATCACCATTATGTATCGCCATCTCCTGCCCAACGGCATGACACCGGTCATCACTTTCCTGCCGTTTCGCATCTCTGCCGCTATTCTCGCGTTGACCAGCCTGGATTTTCTCGGACTTGGGGTGCCGGCCTCGACGCCGAGTCTCGGTGAGTTGCTTGCCCAGGGGAAGGCCAATATCGATGCCTGGTGGTTGTCGTTATCAACATTCATTGTGCTTGTTGGCACCTTGGTCTTGCTCATCTTTATTGGCGAGGCGCTACGCGAGGCTTTTGATCCGCGTAAAATATAAAGTGGTGTTATATCGCCGCAAGCTGCCCTTAAGAATGTTGTAAGTATTTGATAGTAAAGTTGATATTTCGTTGACAGGTGTATAGTCGTGACCTAGGGTTAAAAGACGGTATGCCGGTGCGTTGCGGTATATGGCGTGCGATACCAAAGTTGATTAGACACATCTGGGTACGGGGAAATTCGCCTCAGACGAATAGTGTGATGAGGGCACGGGCTGCCTGTCAAAAAAAACGTTTTATGATATTGAATTTAACTGCAAAATTAGGAAACACCGGTCTCTACACGCTCAGGGATCTCGGCCGTATGGCTATTTTCCTGTACGGGGCTATTATCGGTGTCTTCCGCCGTCCCTTTCGATTTAAGGAGTTCGTGCGCCAGATTCATTTCATCGGCGCCGGATCTCTTGTTGTCATCTTCTTCACCGCAGCCTCGACCGGAATGGTCTTAGGGCTGCAGGGGTACTACTCGCTGCATAAATTTGGTGCTGAGGGGATGTTGGGCTCTGCGGTATCCCTCACTCTTATCATGGAGTTAGGCCCGGTGCTGACAGCTCTGATGGTCGCTGGACGAGCGGGGTCCGCCATGTGTGCCGAGCTTGGCATAATGCAGATTTCTGATCAGATCGATGCTCTTGACTGCATGGCGATCGACCCATTTCGTTACCTGATCACGCCCAAATTCTTGGCAGCCTTATTTTCTGTGCCGCTGCTGACCGCGATTTTTGACGTTGTTGGTATTGCCGGCGGTTATGTGGCGGGAGTGGTGCTGATGGGGGTGAATCCGGGAAGTTATTTTGATGGCATGATAACCAGTGTGACCAACCACGATATTCGTCTCGGTGTAATTAAGTCATTTGTTTTTGGGTTGCTGGTGGTCTGGATCTGTACCGGCAGGGGCTACTTCGTCCGTGAAATCCGTGGTGCCGGTTTTGGTGCGGAAAGCGTCAGCCGGGTGACAACCCAGGCGGTGGTGCTCTCCTCCATTTCCGTGCTTGTTTTTGACTATCTACTGACAGCGATACTACTCTGATGGAAACAGCAATAGAATTTACCGAAGTTGAAAAATCGTTTCCCAGACAGGATGGCTCCAGGCAGATTGTGCTTGATCGGGTGAGTTTTGCCATACCCAAGGGGAAAACCACGGTAATTGCCGGACGATCGGGGCAGGGAAAAAGCGTGACCTTGAAGCTCATCTTGGGATTGATGCGGGCAAATAGCGGCACGATCCGGGTAGATGGCGAGGATGTGACCAATATTTCAGGCAGGCAACTTGAGCGCTTGCGCATGCGGTTCGGGGTCCTGTTTCAGGGGGCGGCGCTCTTTGATTCGCTGACGGTGTACGAAAATGTTGCGTTGCCGCTTCGGGAAAGAACCCAAAAGAGCGAGGATGAGATCAGGCAGCTTGTTGCGGAAACGCTCGGGCAGTTGGAACTCACCGGGCATGAGGGCAAATACCCGGCGCAGCTGAGTGGCGGGATGCGCAAAAGGGTCGGTTTGGCAAGGGCCCTGCAACTCAAACCTGAAATCATGCTGTTTGATGAGCCCACCACCGGGCTTGACCCGGTGATGACCCAGGAGATCTATCAGCTGTTTGATCGCATCCAGGCCCAGATTGGCTTTACCTCGATCATCGTCAGTCACGACATACCGAAAGTTTTTAATCTTGCCGACCAGGTGATTATTCTCAACAAGGGTGAAATGGACGTTTTTGCCAGCCCTGAAGAGATACAATGGTCTGAAAAGAAACATATTCAAGACTTTGTGCGCACCACGATGGGTGAAATATATCAGAGTCAACTGGTGGAGTAATGAAGAGCAGAACTACAGATACTATCGTCGGCCTGTTTATGGTCGCTGGCTTTGGAGCATTGATTTATCTGGCGCTCCAGTTGGGGGAGATACCGCTGTTGAGCAGGGGGACCACCTATGTGCTTGATGCTGAATTCGACAACGTGTCCGGCATAAAGCAGGGGGCTTCTGTCCAGGTTGCGGGTGTAGTCGTCGGCAGTGTAGAAAAAATACGATTAAACGAAGATAGTTACGCCGTAATTTCCATGAGGGTGAACAACGACCTCCAGGTTCCGGCGGATTCAATGGCTTCGGTCAAGTCCCAGGGGATCATCGGCGACAAATTTATTGCAATTAGTTTGGGGGGGGATGAGGAGATTCTTGGTGAGGGTGATATAATCACTGAAACCGAGTCAGCTGTCGACATCGAATCTCTTATCAGTAAATTTGCTTTCGGCAGCGCAAAATGAGGAGATCCAGACCGTGAAACTCTGGCGCGTTCTTTCAACATGTACAGTGTCGGTTCTGCTGCTGGTTGCTGTGTTGTTGACCGGGGTATCTGCAGAAGATAAGTACGGCGTTGGTGGCCACCACTACATTCTCCAGGAGGGGGCTCCCGACCCGGACCTGCTCGGCGAGGATGAAGAGTGGCTTGATGAGCAGATTGAACTGGAAATATTCGACCCGCTCGAGCCTTTGAACCGGGTCTTTTTTACCTTCAATGACCGGCTCTACTTCTGGGTGCTGAAACCGGTTAAAACCGGATATTCTGCCGTGTTGCCAGAAGATGTCCGCTTTTCGATCGGCAACTTTTTCTACAATCTGGCTGCACCGGTAAATTTTGTCAACACCCTGCTGCAGGGCCGGTTCCGTGATTCCGGGGTCGTGTTGAAGCGATTTCTTATCAATACCACAATCGGTGTCTACGGTTTTGGCGATGTGGCGGCGGAACATTTTGACCTTCAGCCCGCCCGCGGGGATTTTGGCGAAACACTTGGTGTTTATAGTATTGGCGAAGGATTCTATCTTTGCCTGCCGGTGTTTGGGCCCTCCAATGTCCGCGATACCGTTGGCATCGTAGGTGATATGTACCTGCATCCGTACAAGTGGGTGGATATGGACTCCGGGGTTGAGGTGGGAGCCAGAGCCACCGAGTTTGTCAACAGGCTGTCAATTACTCCGCCGGTCTATGAGGAGATAGTCGAGATTTCCCTCGATCCATATGTTGCAACACGCGAGGCCTATGTTGATTATCGGCGCAAGCTCATAGAGTCCCATAGGCAGTAGCATATATAGCGTATCATTATTCTATGGTTTCCATCCGAAACCAGAGGTTTGTCTGTGATGTTGAATGTATCCCAAAAATTAACAAATTCTATCCTTTCCCTTGTTCTGGCAGTCTTCTTCCTCTGTGCTGGTACGGCACTGGCCAATGACGGCCCCATGGCGCAACTGCGACCTACTTTGTCGCAGTTGACCAGTGTGCTGAGTGATCCGAGCCTCAAAGGTGACGCTATGAAGGGGGAGCGTCGGGCGAAAATTATGGATTCCATCAAGGTGGGTTTTGATTTCCGGGAGATGAGTAGACGAATACTCGGCAGCACCTGGAATTCCATTTCGGAAGCCGAACGCAAGGAGTTTACCGCACAGATGACCAAGCTCCTGGAAAATGCCTATATCGGTAAGCTCGAGAGCTACTCGGGCCAGACCATTGGTTATGTGAGTGAGCGGGTCAAGGGTAACAGGGCTCAGGTCTCCACCCTGATTGAAGATGAGGATCTCAAAATTCCGGTGCACTATATAATGTCGCGGAGCGGTAGTAAGTGGATGGTCTATGATATCAACATAGAAGGTGTCAGCCTGGTGCGAAATTACAACCAGCAGTTCAGGTCTATCCTCCGAACTCAAGAATTCGATGGATTGATGGAGGTACTCAAAGAGAAAAACAGCTCGTTTGACTACGGTACCGGGAAGAGCTAAAGATGACCAATAATAATTCCAGTACAAGTTGTGAAGTTTTGCACAACCATTTTGCAAGTCTTCTGGAGTTCGATACCCATAACGTATTGAGTCGATTGGCAGTCAGCAGCAGGGCAAAAGGTGAGCGGCTCTTCGCCGCAGGCGATGAGGCTGGCTCGCTCTATTTTGTTGTCAAAGGCTGTTTTGCCGTGCATAAGCCGGTGGGTATCGGCAATCGGTCCCAGGCGGTGGCACTGCTCTCCGTTGGTGCGATGGCCGGTGAAGCCTCCCTGCTGGCTGATCGTCGGCGCGGGGCGACCATGGTGGCAGTGGAAGACTCAGAGGTCCTGGAGCTTCCCCGCGACACCCTTGGTGAAATAGAACTCGAAAATCCTCAACTCTATATAGCCCTTTTGAAACGGACGCTTGGGGTAGTGTCACAAAGACTTCAAAAAAGCTCGGAGCGTCTGGCTCTCATCCTGTAGTTTTCCTGCATTATTTACTGATATTCAACCACCTAGCGGCAGATCTGAGAAAACATTTACCCATCGTTGCCGGAAATATACGGTCCGGTGCCTTTTTTTTTGTGGCCAATATCGCTTAAATTGATTATTTTTGCTTCCTTTGTGTCCCCTCATAGCTGAAGAAGGGGTGTCAGAGAGAAATATGAAGATCGCGTTTGGTGAGATAGGACGGGGGAAGTCCCGATATAGAGTTCCGGAGAACAGTTGGCAACCAATTGAAGATGTGGTGATTTTAGAGCCCCCTTCTGCTGAGGTTGTCTTGCAGTCGAAAGATGATGACACTGTGTTACTGGAAGGACGTCTCGCCGTAACGGTTGAGCAGGCATGTTCGCGGTGTGGCGAGCCTGTGGCTTTTGAACTCAACGAAGATTTCTTTTATCTGATCACCACGCGCGAGGAAGAAGTATCAGAGCTGCCGGAAAAAGAATGCAGCGACGAAGAGTGTGACACTCTTTACCTGAACGAGTCGGTCATCGATGTTGCCGAAATCCTGAGGGAACAGATGTATCTTGCTCTTCCCGGCAAGGTTCTCTGTAAAGATACGTGCCGCGGGCTGTGTCCTGTATGTGGGGGATTACTTGACAGTGAAACGTGTAACTGTTCTGAAATTCCGCAGGATTCACCGTTTGCGGTGTTGAAGAAGTTGAAGAAGGATTAAGTAGCACTCAATGATTGGAACTTATATGCCAATTGGAGGATATTATGGCTCTGCCGAAAAGAAGACATTCCCATTCAAGAACCCGTAAACGTCGTTCCCATGATGCCCTGAAGGCACCCGGTGTTGCCCTCTGTGCAAACTGTGGTGAGCCCAAGGAACCACATCGTCTCTGTGCAGCATGCGGTACTTACAAAGGTAGAACTGTATTTGCCCTTGATACCGAAGTAGAGTAGGAGAACTGCCGTGCACATTGCCCTGGACGCCATGGGCGGGGACCATGGGCCGGAGGAGTTGATTGCCGGGGCAGTATTAGCCGCCGAACAGTCTGATCTTCGTATTAGTCTGGTGGGGGACGAGGTCCTCCTGCAATCGCAACTCGCCAAAGCAGCACCTGATTCTTCAGTCGCGTCAAGGATCGAAATTGTCCATTCATCTCAAGTTGTTGAGATGAAGGACAATCCTGTGGATGCCATTCGTAAGAAGAAGGATTCCTCCATTATGGTGGCCTTTGACCTGGTTGGTCAGGGGAAAGCTGATGCCGCTGTCAGTGCCGGTAATTCCGGTGCTACCCTGGCAGCGGCAGTACGTAAGCTTGGTCGCATCAAAGGTGTTTCCCGGCCCGGTATCGCCTCATTTTTTCCCACCCTGAAGAAGCCTGTAGTGATGATGGACATCGGCGCCAATGTCGAGTGTCGGCCGCAGCATCTCTTTCAGTTTGCCATCATGGCTTCTGCCTATTCAAAGATTCATAACATCAGCAGCCCTAGGGTAGGGATCCTGACCATCGGAGAAGAGTCCGGTAAAGGGAATACCCTGGTCAAGGAAACCTTCGAGCTGCTCGAAAACAGCTCGCTCAATTTCATCGGTAACGTCGAAGGGCGCGATGTATATAAGGGCGAGGTGGACGTTATCGTCTGCGACGGATTTGTCGGCAACATCTGTCTTAAAATCAGCGAAGGCCTGGTTGAGGTTGCCATGAGAATGCTCCGTGACGAGATCGTCAAATCAATTCCGGCGAAAATCGGTTACTTGTTAGCAAAGCCAGCATTTCGGGCTTTCAAGAAGCGGGTCGACTATTCCACCTATGGTGGAGCGCCTCTGCTTGGCGTTGATGGCATCGGTCTGGTTTGCCACGGCAAATCAGATAGAAAAACCATCAGGAACGCGATCTGCGAAGCTGCGAAGATGGTGAATAATAATGTGAATCAGGAGATTTCGCGCGGGATCGCTGCAGAATCTGCCGCAGCACAATCGGAGGAATAATGGGGTCTGTTATTCTTGGAACAGGATCTTGTCTGCCTGAGAAGGTGGTGACAAACCATGATCTTGAAAAAATCGTTGAAACCTCGGACGAGTGGATTCGTACCCGCACCGGTATTGAAACCCGTCATATCGCCTCGGGTGATGAATACACCTACATGCTTTCCGCGAGAGCTGCCCAAAAGGCGCTGGATATGGCTGGGGTGGATGCAGCCGACATCGATCTGGTTGTTGTTGGAACGATTAGCTCACATATGCTGATGCCTTCCTGCGCCTGTTTTGTGCAGACCGAGATTGGTGCAACCAACGCCTTTGCATATGACTTAAATGCGGCCTGTTCCGGTTTTCTGTACGGCTTGGACCTTGCCGATAAATATGTCCAGGCTGATCACTCCAAGAAAATCCTGGTGATCGGTGCTGAGACCCTGTCCACCCGAGTGAACTGGGAGGACAGGAACACCTGTATTATTTTCGGTGATGGCGCGGGTGCAGCGGTTGTCGGTTGGGATGACACAGACCGTGGATTCATCGGCTCGAACCTCTTTTCGGACGGCTCGCTGTGGAAGTTACTCTACATGCACGCCCCGGAAAGCACCAACAAGGATTTGCTGGTACCGGACAACGCTGGTGCGCATATCGTCATGGAAGGCCGCGAAGTCTTTAAGTACGCCGTAAAGGCGATGGAAGACGCGGTGAAGGGCCTGCTTCAAAGGGAGAAGGTGGGTCTTGATGATATACAGCTGGTGATCCCGCATCAGGCAAATATCCGAATTCTTAACAAATTGACAGAACGTCTCCAATTGCCCGAAGATAAAGTGTTTATAAACGTTTCTGCCTATGGTAATACATCGGCTGCGTCTATACCAATAGCGCTGGACGAAGCACATCGGGCAAAGCGCTTTTCAACAGGAGATACCGTATTGTTCTGCTCTTTCGGCGGCGGTTTTACGTGGGGAGCAGGACTGATCAAGTGGTAGTGTAGAAGAGAGAGGAGTTTGAGATGGATTACTTTTTAACAGAAGAACAGCAGATGATCGTCGATATCGCTCGTCAGATCACTGAAGAGAAAATAATTCCAAATCGCGCTGAACTCGATGAGAAGCACGAGTTCCCGAGGGATATCTTAAACGATATGGCCAAAGCAGATCTCTTTGGCCTGTTGATACCGGAAGAGTATGGCGGCTTCGGCGGTGACTGCTTTGACAGTGTGCTCGCCCTTGAACAACTCGGTCGCGGCTGCATCGGAGTAGGTACAGCTTTTGCTGCGAGTTCACTGGGAATCTACCCAATCCTGATTTCTGGCTCAGAAGAGATCAAGAAGAAATATCTGCCACCTGTCGCAACCGGCGAGAAATTTGCTGCCTTTGGTCTGACCGAAGCCAATGCGGGCTCTGACGCCTCCGGTATTCAGACCACTGCGGTACTCGACGGCGACGAGTGGGTGCTCAATGGTACCAAGCAGTGGATCACCAATGGTGGTGAGGCTCAGATTTATACCGTTGTTGCCATTACGGATCGTAGCAAGGGCCCGCGCGGTGCTTCCATGTTTGTGGTAGAAGAGGGCGATCCCGGTTTTTCCTGTGGCCCAAAAGAGAAGAAAATGGGTATTCGCGCATCCTCCACCACTGAGCTGATCTTCAAGGATTGCCGCATTCCCAAGGATCGAATCATCGGCCGTCTGGGAACCGGTTTTATTACCGTGATGAAAACCCTCGATTCCTCACGTCCGGGAATCGCCGCTCTCGGTGTGGGTTTGGCGCAGGGCGCGCTTGACGAGGCGGCCAGCTATGCCAAGCAGCGTGTCCAGTTCGGCAAACCAATCATCGCCTTCCAGGCAGTACAGCACCTGCTGGCCGATATGGCCATTGGAGTTGAGTCTGCCCGTGCCTTAGTCTATCAGTCGGCAAAGCATATCGCTGCTCACCCCAAGGATATGTCCAAGGCGTCCTCCATGTGTAAGATCTACGCCACCGACGTGGCAATGAAGGTGGCCACAGATGCTGTACAGGTGCTTGGTGGTTACGGCTTCATGTCCGAATATCCGGTTGAAAAGATGATGCGCGACGCCAAGATCCTGCAGATCTATGAGGGAACCAATCAGATCCAGCGCAATGTAGTAGGTCAGGAGCTGAACAAGGAATACGCAAAGTAACCCTCTTGTTCGTCTCCAGAGATGTAGGCCGTAACGTCCGCCGCGACTGATCCTGCCGATCAGTCGCAGGCGGTATCGGCCACGCGCACCACTCTCATATTTCATCAGGCAGGTTATTCCATGAAAATAATTGTATGTGTCAAACAGGTGCCGGATGCCAAGGATGTGCGGCTTGATCCGGTAACAAATACGCTGGCTCGTGAGGGCGTTGAGTCCATCATGAACCCCTACGACCAGCATGCCCTTGAGGAGGCCGTTCGCCTCAAGGAGGCCCATGGTGGAGAGGTCATTGTCCTGACCATGGGACCACCCCAGGCAGAAGAGATTTTACGCCTTGCCATTTCCTGCGGGGCAGATAGTGCTGTGCTGGTTTCCGATCGGGCATTTGCCGGGGCCGATACCTGGGCCACCGCCTATACCCTGGAAAAGGCTGTCAAAAGCCTGGGCGGAGCAGATCTCGTTTTATGCGGCAAGCAGGCTATCGACGGTGATACCGCCCAAGTCGGGCCGGGGCTTGCGATGCGGATGGATATTCCTTTCGTCACTTGTGTGCAGAAGGTCCGTGAAGCGGGTGATTCCAGCATTGTCGTTGAGCGTATGATGGACGATGGCTATGATGTCGTGGAAGCGCCATTACCTGCGCTGCTTACCGTCGTCAAGGATATCAACGAACCGCGTGTCCCTTCCCTTAAAGGAAAAATGCGGGCCAAGAAGGTACAGATCCAGGTCCTCACCGCAGATGATATCAATGCCGATCCAGCCTGCATTGGTTTGCCGGGTTCCCCGACCCAGGTTGCCAATGTCTTTCCTCCCCAGGCTCGGGGCGAACGTTCCATCCTTACCGGAACACTCGATGAGCAGATCGATCAGCTTGTCGACAAACTGACCCCCTATCTTTAAGCCGCAGGAGGAATTGATATGTTGAAAATTAACGAAGAAGTTTGCATCGGCTGCGGTATATGTGAGTCGAGCTGCCCGTTTGCCGCCATCGAGATGGTAAACGAGCTGCCGGTTATCGGTGACACCTGTACCCTCTGTGGCGCCTGTGTGGAGAGTTGCTCGGTAGAAGCCATGTCCATCGAGGTAGCAGAGTCATCCGGAGTGGCTGACATTAGTGATTGGCAGGGAATCTTCGTCTACTGCGAATACCGCGCCGGAGTCCTTGCTCCTGTGTCCCTTGAGTTGCTCGGCATCGGCAGAAAACTGGCCGATAGCCGTGGTGTCAAGCTCTCCGCAATCTTGATCGGTTCCGATACTGGCGATGCGGCCGATACCCTTATTGGTCACGGCGCCGATGCCGTTCATCGCGTCGACTCCCCGGAACTGGCATCATTTTCCGAAGATAGCTACACCAAGGTCCTGACCAAGCTGATCCAGGATAATAAGCCGGAGATCGTCCTTGCCGGTGCAACCGCCATTGGCCGATCTTTTATCCCGGCTGTGGCGACAACGCTCAATGCCGGCTTGACAGCCGACTGCACCAAGCTGGAAATCAGGGAAGAAGATGGAGCCCTGCTGCAGACCAGACCCGCTTTCGGCGGCAACATCATGGCCACCATTGTCTGTCCTGCACACCGTCCGCAGATGTCCACCGTCCGCCCCAAGGTGATGAAAGCGCTGGAGTTTGATGCTTCCCGCAGCGGTGAGATTATCGATGTTGAGATTGCTGCTGAACTGAGCACTTCCCGTATAAAAGTACTGGAGTCCGTTGTTTCCGAGGAGAGCAATGTCAATATTCAAGAGGCTGAGATCTTGGTCTCAGGTGGCCGCGGTATCGAGAGCGAAAAGGGCTTTGAGCTGATCAGGAACCTGGCTGAGGCCATGGACGCCAACGTTTCCGCGTCCAGGGCAGTGGTGGATGCAGGCTGGATCACCTACCCGCATCAGGTCGGCCAGACCGGCAAGACCGTTGCGCCGAAACTGTACGTAGCCTGTGGTATTTCCGGTGCGGTACAGCATGTGGCGGGAATGCAGTCATCCGAGACCATTGTCGCCATTAACCGGGACGAGAATGCTCCGATTTTTGATGTGGCAGATTACGGTCTGGTGGGGGATATTCAGGAGATCATCCCCAAACTGATACGCAAGCTAGAAGAAAAGCGAGGTGCATGATGCTTGAAGGAAAAGTAGCTGTGGTAACGGGCGGCAGCCGTGGGATCGGTCGGGCTATCAGTCAGCGTCTTGCCTCCATGGGCGCGTTAGTCTACATCAATTACGTCAGCAGACCTGATGCTGCCGAAGAAACCTGCAAGCTGATCAAAGATGCAGGCGGCAGGGCGGAAAGCATCCAGTTCAACGTCGCTGACGGCGGGCAGGTGCAGGAGGCGTTCAAGAAGATCGTTGCCGATGCCGGCTCAATAGATATCCTGGTCAACAATGCCGGTATCACCCGTGACGGGCTGATGGCGCGCATGAAGGAGAGCGATTGGGATGATGTTCTCACAACGAATCTGAAGGGCGCGTTTCTCTGTGCCAAAGCAGCTGCCAAACCGATGATGAAAAAGAAGTGGGGACGTATCGTCAACATTTCCTCAGTTGTCGGCTCATCAGGTAATGCCGGCCAGGTGAACTACTCTGCAGCCAAAGCTGGTTTGAGCGGTTTAACCAAATCCATTGCCCGTGAGTTTGCTTCCAGAAACATTACGGTCAACGCGGTTGCCCCAGGTTATATCGTCACCGAAATGACCGATGCGATGACGGAAGACGCCCAGGCGAAGATTAAAAGTGAAATACCAATGGCAAGCCTTGGCTCGCCTGAAGATGTTGCCGGTGCAGTAGCCTATCTGGTGTCCGAGGATGGGCGTTATGTGACCGGTCAGACTTTGCATGTCAACGGTGGCATGTACATGTAGTTTCAACCCTGAAGAAAAAAAATGTGGTAAATCTCGCAAACTGCGGGTAAAAACCACTGCAGGTTGCAGAGTTAAAAAAAAGATTGCAACTGATGAACAAAAACATATAGGGAGATAAGTAATGGCTATAGAACAAGAAATGATTGATATCATCGTAGAACAGCTGAGTGTTGAGAAAGACAAGGTTGTTCCTAACGCTTCCTTCGTCGATGACCTCGGTGCCGATTCTCTGGATCTCGTTGAGCTGATCATGGCAATGGAAGAGGGCTTTGATATCGAGATTCCTGACGAGGACGCCGAGAAAATCAGCACCGTTCAGGATGCAATTGATTACGTTCAGAAACTGAAGTAAGCAGGATATATCTGCAGCCCCGATATCCGGCAGCCGGATATCGCGGCTGCCGGTGTAGATAACACTTAGGAGTTTCATTGTGAATCGCAGAGTTGTCGTTACAGGTATTGGCCTCGTAACTCCAATTGGAACCGGAGTCGACAAGGCCTGGGGAAATCTGGTTGCAGGCGTGAGTGGTATAGACCGCATCACCCGTTTTGATGCCAGTGAATCCCAGGTACAGATAGCCGCAGAAGTTAAAGACTTCGATTCAAAAGAGTTTATTGAACCCAAAAAAGCCAAACATCTGGACCTTTTTGTTCAGTATGGTCTGGCTGCAGCAAAAATGGCTGTCGAGGACAGTGGTTTTGAAGTCTCTGATGAGAACTGTGAGCGAGTTGGTGTTATCACAGGCTGTGGAATGGGCGGTCTGCCGACCATCACCAAGTACCACCAGGTGATGCTTGAACGTGGGGCGAAACGAATCAGCCCGTTCTTTATCCCGATGGCTATCCCGAACATGCCATCCGGACATATCTCCATGGAGATTGGTTCTAAAGGGCCCAATCTCACCCTGACCACCGCCTGCGCTGCTGGTACCCACGCTGTGGGTGAAGCGTACCGCCATATCAAGTATGGCATGAGCGATATCATCGTCACCGGTGGCATGGAGGCTGTCATTTGTGAACTGGGAGTGGGTGGCTTTGCCGCTATGAAGGCGCTCTCAACCAGAAATGACGATCCGAAAGCTGCGTCTCGTCCGTTTGATAAGGATCGGGACGGCTTCATCATGTCAGAAGGCTCAGGAATCCTCATTTTAGAGGATCTGGAGCATGCTCGTGCCCGCGGTGCCAAAATCTACGCCGAGGTTATCGGTTACGGTCTGAGCAGTGATGCCTACCATATCGCCGCACCTCCCGAAGATGGTGAGGGTGGTCGCAGGGCAATGGCAATGGCTCTTCGCGATGCCGGTCTTGCACCGGAAGATGTCGACTACATCAACGCGCACGGAACTTCCACCCCGTTGAACGATCGTTGTGAGACCACGGCGATCAAGTCAGTGTTCGGTGAGCACGCCTATAACCTGGCGATCAGCTCCACCAAATCCATGACGGGTCACATGCTTGGTGCCGCAGGTGGTATTGAGTCTGCGTTTACCGCGCTGTCGGTTTATCATCAGCTCGCTCCACCGACCATCAATCTGGCTGAGCCGAGCCCTGAATGTGATCTCGATTATGTGCCGAATACAGCACGTGAAATGGAGATTCGTGCAGCGATTTCAAACTCTTTTGGTTTCGGCGGCACAAACGCTGTTGTTGCCATGAAGAGATTTACTGATTGATCCGAGCTGGAGAGAACCTCGTGAATATAGTAATTGGTGCAGACCACGGTGGTTACGAACTCAAGGAGCAGGTGAAGGATCTGCTTGTTGAGCTTGGCCACGAAATCACCGACATTGGCTGCCATACCCAAGACTCTGTGGATTATCCGGATATCGCCCAGGAACTTTCCACGAGAGTGGTGGATAAAAGCAGTAAGTGTGGTATTCTGATTTGCGGTACCGGAATCGGCATGTCGATTGCGGTCAACAGGGATGAGCGTATTCGCGCTGCCCTTTGCCACGATGAGTACACAGCTCGCATGAGCAGGGAGCACAATGATGCGAATGTACTCTGCCTCGGTGCCCGTGTTACCGGCCTGGGGGTTGCAGATGCAATCGTTCGTACCTGGTTGAATACAGAATTTGCGGGAGGAAGGCATCAGCGCCGGATCGAGAAGTTCAGCACTTTATAATTACTCGAAAAATCTGTAATTACAAAGTATTGATGAAGTACGAACCGCCTGTGCGTGCGTATGCACCCGCAGGCGGTTTTTTTGTATCATTCGCACTGGCCATCTGCGGCGCTGATGTGAGGTGTGGATTGTCATGGGGGGAACGGGCTTGAAGTTGTTCTTATTTTCAAAACGAATGTGAGTGCAGTGAAGCTATTAAGATTTCGCCTGGGATTGAGCCCGGGTGAAGACCTGAGGGAGGTCACTTTATGAAATGCCCGTATTGTGGACATCTTGACAACAAAGTCATTGATTCACGGTTGAACAAGGATTGCACCATCACTCGTCGCAGACGCTCCTGTCTTGCCTGCGATCAGCGCTTCACAACCTATGAGCGACTTGAGGTGATGATGCCCGTGCTGGTGAAAAAAGATGGCAGGCGAGAAGCCTGGGACAGGCACAAGATGGCTGCCGGTCTTGAGAAAGCCTGTGAAAAACGACCAATCAGCCGTGATAAAATCGATGAATTTGTTGATGATATCGAGCACCGACTTCAGGATATCGGCTCCAAGGAGGTCTCATCCAAGGTAATTGGCGAGTGGGCCATGGAGGAGCTCTCCAAACTCGACGAGGTCGCCTATGTCCGTTTTGCCTCTGTGTATAGACAGTTCAAGGATGTCAGTGAATTTATGGATGAGCTGAAGACCTTGCTTGATTCAAGGCGGGAAGATGAGCACTGAACAGATTGACGAACAGTTTATGCGCCTCGCCCTCGCTGAGGCGGTAAAAGGCCTTGGCAGAACTTCGCCGAACCCCTGCGTCGGTGCAGTCATAGTCGCTGATGGTGCAGTGGTTGCGACCGGTTATCATAAAAAAGCCGGCACTCCCCATGCGGAAATCCACGCCCTAAAGGCGGCAGGTGAGGCGGCCAGGGGAGCGACGATGTATGTGACCCTGGAACCATGCAACCATACTGGTAGAACCCCCCCGTGTAGTCACGCTGTCGCCAAGGCCGGCATAGCCAGGGTCGTGGTCGGGATGAGGGATCCCAATCCCCTGGTGGACGGCACCGGGATCGACTATCTGCAAGAACGCGGTATTGAGGTGAGAAGTGGTGTGCTGGAGAAAGAGTGCATCGAGATCAATCGGCCGTTTATCAAACATGTCACAACCGGCCTGCCCTGGATGGTAATGAAGGCGGGTGTCTCGCTTGATGGACGGCTGAATTACCAGAAAGGCAAAAGTGGCTGGATAACAGGTGCTGCTTCCGGTGAGAAGGTGCATCAACTGCGCGATATTCATGATGCCATCCTGGTCGGCAGTGAGACCGTGGCGGTCGATAATCCCTCGTTAACCACGCGACTGACGAAAGGGGAGGGCAAAGATCCCATCAGGGTGATCCTGGACAGGACTCTGCGTTTGCCGCTTGATGCCAGGGCCTTTACCATCAAGTCTGAGGCCGAGACCTGGGTCTTTTGTGACCATGACGCCGAGCAACAGAAGCGGCACCAGCTTGAATCACAAGGGGTGCGGCTCTTTCCTGTCAAAAGTGATGAGGCTGGGCTCGATCTGCACGAAGTCGTGACGACGCTTGGCCGCAATGGAATCAATTCGGTATTTGTCGAGGGAGGCGCCGCCATCCATGGGGCGCTGCTGAGAGCGCAGCTCTATGACTATGCCTATCTTTTTGTGGCACCACGCTTTGCCGGTGATAAAGGGGTGCCGCTGCTGGCTGGTTACGAGACGGCCAACCGTGAGCACTCCGTCTCGCTCAGGCAGGTCACCCACACTCCCTTGGATGACGATATCCTGATCGCAGGGGAAATAGCGTATCCGCAATAGAGCTGGCCTCTATTGGCCAGTCAGTGCCGGTTGCTGCCAGCTTCTCTCACTTTCGGATCATGCCTAACAACCGATCCGGCTGAATCTATAAAAGCGCAGTGATTGCGACAAGGTTTTTTTCAAGTGCCTCCCTGTTCTCAAAGGTGATACGAAGAGAAACCTTGTCCTGCTCAAACGAGGTGCTGTGCTCGACGTCGCAGTGTGGGCCGAGCGGCAATTGGGCTTTCCAGCGCTCAAACTGTTCTTCGGCCTCAGCCAGGGAAGGGGCGTGAAGCTGCTGTAGGTTTTGCAGCAGGAAATGCGCCTTCTGCGGCGTGTTCATCTCTTGATGTTCAAGGATCTCCTGTATCGCGGGACTGGCTATAAAATCGGCAAGCGTGCAGCCTTGGCGCCCGGCAAGGTCTCTGAGCAGCGAGAGCATTCTTCGTTGTTTGCCACCGCCCAGCCGCAACTGCTGAAAGAGCTTGTAGCAGGCCAGCCTGTCGTCCGCTTTCAGGCGCAGCATTTCCCGGGCGCTGCTTTCCGACAGCACGCCTTCATAGAGTCCAGCCTGTAAAGGGGATTCAAGCTTCAAGAGATCAAGTGCCCGGCTGACGTGGTGTGGCTTTCCTGGGATGTTGTGGCCAGTCAAAAACGGTGCAAGCTCACTGCTCGCGAGTTTGGCATTACACAAAGCATAGAAGTGCGCCATCCCGATTGTGGTGAGTTCGTGTTTGTTGTTGGCATACTCCTCGTAGATGCAGCTTAAAATAGTCTCTATCGGAGTATCTGCGGGCAGCACCCGGCATTGTACCTCTTCGAGGTTGTGTAATCGTCTCGCGGCAGCGATGGCCCGCATACCGGTTACCACCGCATAACTGTCATCCTGCTGCTCAACGACAAACGGCATGTAGATGAGGCCCATCTTGGTAATGGAGGATCTGCTTTGCAGGATGGGGGTATCCTCGTCTAAACAGGGATGTATATTCCAGCAGGAGGCAAGCTCAAGGGAGTCGAATGGCACAGTTTGGCAGCGGTAATGCACGTACATGTTCAGTAATTAGTCGAAATTAGTGAGAGAATAAATAATTGAGGAGGGCTGAGGCCCACTTTTCATTGGCCAGAAATGATAATTCCTGACTGGGCCTGTTATATCACACAGGCCGAGACAGGAACATCAAAATAGCAAGGAGAGATATTATTTGATCAGGTTGCAGGCGACTGGTTAGTTGGTTGAGTTGATCTTATCGCGCAGAATGCCAGATGGCTTGAAAGTGACGACTCTCCGTGCCTCAAGGGTAAGTTCATCTCCGGTCTGAGGATTCCGTCCTCTCCTGGAGTTTTTGTCTTTTACGTTGAATTTGCCAAACCCACTGAGCAAAAGATCGGAACCATCGATTAACGCGTCTTTCGAGATCCTCAAGAATGCTTCAACCGATTCGGTCGCTTGAGCCTTGGTCAGCCCCTCATGGTTTTTGTAAACCTGTTGTACAATATCAGCTTTAGTGAGAGTCATATCTTCCTCCTTAATATGCTGTAATAGTTCTGCAACCTGTAATTATGATATCCGTTCGATTCATAAAGTCAATGTTGCCTAGCAAATAAATTGAAAAAAAATTACGGAATTACCGCAGACTTAAATGAGAATGAGGAATATTTTAGGTCAAAATTATTAGCAGATTCTTCCCCATATTTAAGCAGTATTATACCACATAGTGACACAGCGAGAAAGACGAATCAATGGGGCGTGAATCGGAAAATACTATGGAAAGGAGTAGTTAGGGCGATAATTCAAGCAGGCGGCAGGGCCCAAATAGACGTTTGGTAATGGATCTGGCGAAAAAATGTGCCTGAGCTAAATAATCATGAACACCCTGATAAGAAGAGTCTAGTGCCGGCAGGGGTGAGAAGTAGATCATCAGTGCAGAACAGGGATGGCTGTGAGGTGAGGAAATCATCTATGGAGCGGGTCCATGCAGGGGTGGACCCGCTCCAGTATTGGAACAGACACTACAGATTTCGGAGTTTGTTAAACCACGCTGGCCATCTTGAAGATCGGCAGGTACATGGCTACAACAAGCCCGCCGATCATACCGCCTAGAAAGACCATCATAAAAGGCTCGATCATGGCCGTGAGGTTTTCAACGGCCTGGTCGACCTCCTCATCATAAAAATCGGCAATTTTTTCAAGCATTGCATCCAAAGCACCGACGGATTCACCGACGTTGATCATCTGTACGACCATATTGGGGAAGACGCCGCTTTCCTCAAGAGGTTCGGCAATGGGCCGACCCTCGGCAATTGAATCGCCAACCCGGAAGACAGCACGCTCAATGATTTTATTGCCAGCGGTCCTGGCGACAACCTGGAGCGCTTCCAGGATCGGCACGCCAGATTGGAGCATGGTGCTGAGTGTCCTGGTGAACTTGGCTACAGCAACCTTTCGAAGCAATACACCGACCACCGGCATCTGCAAAAAGACCTTATCGAAGAAGATCTGCCCTTTCTCCGTGGAATAGATTTTCTTGAAGATCACGCCGGTAAGTACCATGCCTATGATCATATAGACGATATTGGCTTTAAAAAAGTCACTCATATCGACGACAATCTGGGTGGGGGCAGGCAGGCTCGAGCCGAAATCCTGGAACATGGACTTGAATACGGGTACGACAAAGACCAGAATGACCGCCAGGATGAGAATGGAGATGGCAAGACAGATGGTCGGGTAGGTCATGGCGCCCTTGATACGTTTCTTCAGTGCCATGGCCTTTTCCATGAATGTTGCCAGGCGGGAAAGAATTGTATCGAGGATACCGCCGGTTTCACCGGCTTCAATCATGTTGGTGAAAAGGTTGTCAAAAACCTTCGGGTGCTTCCGCATGGAGTCGGCAAGCGTTGAACCGGCCTCGACATCGACCCTGATCTCCTTGAGCACCTTCTTGAATGTGGCGTTACTCTGTTGTTTTTCGAGAATTTCAAGGCATTGTACGAGTGGCAGGCCGGCGTCGATCATGGTCGACATCTGGCGGGTGAAGACCACGATGTCCTTGCCTGTCACCTTGGGTTGAAAGAGCGCAACATTCTCTAGCAGATCTTTGGGCTTTTCTTTGACGACAGGGTTGGTAATTCGTAGTCTCTTGACCTGGGCGAGAGCTGCTGCTTGATCAGGGGCTTCTATTTCTCCTTTGCGTTTTTCTCCGAAGGAATTTTTTCCTTTCCAAGTATAGACCGGCATGCTTCTCTCCCGATGGATATGTTAAATCAGTATCGCTAACGAATTCTTATTTAAATCAAACACATCTAAACGATAAAGTTTGCAAGGCAGTATATTACAACATTCTGGAGAATACAAGAAAACTAGCATCTTTAGCCTACTTATCCTTCCGGAATCATTGATCGGATGCAGCAAATGCCCGGATTATACACTCTGTGGTATATGAGGTTGGCAGAAAAACGGATCGACCCTTTTGGGCCAGGTAATGCGAGAATAAGAAAATTACCTACTCAACGGTTTTGTGTTGTTTGAAAAATGATTATCTGTTAGTTTGGTGTGTTCTGAAATTGAGCGGCTGAACTGTACCAAGGTCGGCGGGTTCGCTGGCCGCGTCCTTTTGCTTTTCGTGAGCAGATGGGTGTAGGTTTGTATATCGAATCGGAGGATTTTTACCATGCAGAAAGAAACTGCAGCGAGCTATAAAGAAAGAAATTTCAAACCTGTTGTAGAAAAATGCGACGGTTGCGAAAGGATGGTGGACGAAGAAGGTACCAAGTTCTGCCAGAGCTACTTGAACCCTGAGGCCAAGTGGCGCCTCGGAATCTGCAACTTCGCAACCCATGCCAAGCCTGAGATTACTGTGACCAAGGTCAGGGTCAATCCGCTGAAGGCTGCAAAGAGAGCTTCCAAGAGCAAGTAATTCTCTTTTCTCGCAGGATTTGCAAAGAACGAATAAAGGCCGTATCGCTGTTGCGATACGGCCTTTATTCGTTTAGGGCCTCGATTCGTTGCAGATATCAAGCTGCGGCCGGAAAGCTGGCCGCAGCTCTTGAAGGGCTTACTTTCGTCCCACCCCGGTGTAGGAAAATCCTTTACGCTTGACCTGCTCAGGAAAATAGACATTGCGGAGGTCGATGAAGATATCACCCCGCATGCGCGATTTGAGTTGATCCAGATCGAGTGCCCGGTACTGATTCCACTCGGTCAGCAGGATAACCGCATCCGCATCCTGGCAGGCATCATAGGCGTCCTCGGTGTAGGTGATCGCTTCAGGCAGCACATGGCTGGCCTCTTCCATGCCCTGGGGGTCGTGGGCTCTGATCCTGGCGCCTTTTTCAAGAAGGGCCGGTAAGATGGTGATGGACGGGGCATCCCTCATGTCATCAGTCTCAGGCTTGAACGTCAGGCCCAGTACAGCGATGGTCTTGCCTGCTTCGGTACCACCGAGAGCGTCTCGTATTTTCTTGACCATCATTGCCTTTTGCGCGGCATTGACTTCAACAGTCGCTTCCACCACGCGGAGGCTCTGGCCATGTTCCTGGGCGATCCTCATCAGTGCCAGGGTGTCTTTGGGAAAACAGCTGCCGCCATAGCCGGGGCCAGGGTGAAGGAATTTTGAGCCGATTCGGCCGTCCATACCGATGCCCTTGGCAAGGGAGGTGACGTCGGCACCGATGGAATCGCAGAGCAGGGCGATCTCGTTGATGAAGCTGATCTTGGTTGCCAGAAAGGCGTTCGCGGCATATTTGGTCAGCTCGGCGGTCCTGATGTCAGTCTTTACGATCGGGGTTTCGCGAAGGTAGAGCGGTTTGTAGATTTCCCGTAAGGTCTGTTCGGCCTTTTCGGTTTCCACACCAATAACTACCCGGTCCGGCCGCATAAAATCATTGATGGCCGCACCTTCGCGCAGGAATTCGGGATTTGAGGCCACATCGAACTCGGCTTTGGGGTTCACTTCACGAATGATGCGGGCGACCTGTTCCGCGGTTCCCACAGGCACGGTGGATTTGTCAACAATCACCGTGTAATCGCCAATCATCGGAGCAATCTCTCGGGTGGCCTCGAAGATGTAGGTCAGATCGGCATAGCCGTCACCGCGTCTGCTGGTCGGGGTGCCGACCGCGAGGAATATCGCTTCAGCCTGGGGGATCGCTTCATCAAGCGAGGTGGTGAATTTGAGTCGACCTTCCGTGCTGTTTTTTTCCACAAGCTGATCAAGACCCGGCTCATAGATGGGAATTTGACCTTCCAGCAGTTTCTTGATTTTCGTTGCATCCTTGTCAACGCAGGTAACGTGATGGCCGAATTCAGCAAAACATGTTCCGGTAACAAGCCCGACATATCCTGTGCCGATCATCGTGATTCTCATCGTCTCTCCCTTGTAATCTGGTGTTAAGTTGTATTTGAAATATGTATATGTAGTCTCGGTTATTTACAGTTGGCTGTGCTACAAATAACTTAAAAAATCAGGGCAGAAAGGTTGTTATGCTCTCTGGCCGAAAATAGCTGTTCCAACCCTGATTATAGTCGCTCCTTCCTCGATTGCCACGTGGTAGTCGTTGGACATACCCATGGACAGCTCGACCTTCTCACCCTCGGCAAACAGCCCCTTGGCGGCCAGAGAATCTGCCAGTTGCTTGAGTTGGCGGAAGTAGGGCCGGGCATCCTCCGGGTCGTCGGTGAAGGGCGGCATGGTCATCAGTCCGATGACCTTCAGCCGCGAAAGCTCGGAGATTTCGCGCAGGAGCTGCTCTGTCTGCTCGGCGGCCATGCCGGATTTGTGTTCATCTTCACCGATATTGACCTGCAATAGGATCTTCATGGTGCGGTCAAGATCCTCCAGGTGTCTATTGAGCGTGTTGGCAAGTTTGAAGGTATCGATGGTTTCGATGACATCAAAGATGCGGGCGGCGATTTTTGCCTTGTTGCGCTGAAGGTGGCCAATAAAGTGCAGAGTGCATTTCCCGCCGAGTTCGCTGGCCTTGCCTTCTGCCTCCTGGATGTAATTTTCGCCAAAAACAGTCTGTCCGGCTGCGTACGCCTCCTCAATGGCGGTCACAGGGAATCGCTTTGATACGGCAACCAGCTGGATCTCTTCGGGATCGCGGCCACAGTCCAGGGCACTCTTTTTGATATTATCGTAAATTGCCTGCAAATTTTCTGCGATACTCATTATGTATTCCTTTCTGTTGATAAATCGAGGTGGAACACCTTGCTGGCATTCAGGGTTGTCTGCCGGGCAACCTCGTCCAGATCCAAGTCACGTAATTCGGCAATGCAGGCTGCGGTGAAGATGACATTGGCAGGCTCATTGCGCTTGCCACGAAGTGGGTGCGGCGATAGAAAAGGCCCGTCAGTTTCAACCAGCAGCCACTCAAGCGGCACCTCCCGGGCTACTTCTTGCAAATCCTTGGCGTTCTTGAAGGTGACTACCCCAGGCAGGGAAATGTGAAGGCCCAGGTCAATCACCTGCCTGGCAAGATCCAGGTCGCCTGAAAAACAATGCATGATGCCGCCATGTTCTGTTGCCCCGGATTCCTTGAGGAGTTTCAGGGTGTCTGCATGGGCTTCGCGGTCATGTATGACAATGGGCAACCTGAGATCTCTGGCAAAAGCGAGTTGGTTGGCGAAGTGGCGACGCTGATTATCAGCTGCTGAGTATTCTTTTACATAATCGAGGCCGATTTCACCATAGCCGACAATGTGCTCTTTTTGCTTTTCAGCGAGTTCCGCCAAGGCCTGATAGGTCGCATCTGTAACCTGGTCGACATCGTGGGGATGTACGCCGATGGTTGCTGAGATGTTGTGGTAGGACGCGGCGAGTTCAGTCGCCCTGACAGAACTTGGCAGATCGATTCCAATTGTAACGATATGGCCTACACCGTGCTGTGCAGCGCGGTTCAGCACCTCATCAAAGTCTTCGTGGTATGCCTCCATGTCCAGGTGGCAATGTGTATCGATGAGTATAACATCATCGGACAGCTGAGGAAAAACAACTTTACGTTTAGCCACTACGTCAACTCCGTTTATGTCGTCGCAACCTCCGGCAAGCGGGGCAGCGCATTAGATTAGTGATTTAAGGATGGCCGCTACTATAAGCGCATATTCCGCGAATTGAAAGTGGCCATATGAAAACGCAACATGAATTTAATATAAGTAGGTCGAAATGAAGGAGCCATTTTGTTGTGATGTTTCATTGCTGAAAAATTGGGTATCGAAACGATGCTGCGAGTGAGATTTGAAACGTTAATAGTTCCGTATGAAATTGAAAGAAAAGAAAAAAAAATCTTCATATACCAAAAAAACTATCGTATAGTCATTTCTACATGTTTCGAGCACTTGCCAACCCTGGCGGGGTTTATACTGCTAGTAAAATTTGCAGAACAGAGGGTGGGTAAGGGCGAGTTGTGAAGGTTAGGATGTGCTCAATAAGTGTGTTATAAGCCGAATGGGAACTTTCATTGTAGATCCTGTCGCTATTTCCGTGTATCGCACGGTATAACAGACACCAAGGAAATAACAGCAAACCGTACCATATGCCCCAAACCATCAAGAGGTAAGCAGTATGAATTATGGGATTGTTAGTCAGGAACAGTTAGAACAGATAGATACTTTATTGGCAGACAAGCTGATCAGTCTTGGTGTCGATTGTGTGATCATAATTGACATGGCAGGAAACATTATCACTGCAAAAGATAACGGCCAGAATAAGTATGACGTCTACTCCTTTGCTGCACTCGCTGCAGGAAACTTTGCAACAGTAGATGCAATGGCCAAACTTGTTGGCGAACAGGAATTCTCCCTGCTTTTCCATAAAGGCCAGGATTCCAACATCCACTTCAGTAAGATTGACGAGGAACTATTGCTCATCTCAATGTTTGGCAAGGAAATATCCTTGGGCTTTTTGCGTTTGAATGTCGTCGATGTAATAGAGAAGATCCGTAAGGTCTGGGAAAAGCAATAGTCGCTTCACAGAGGATGTTGATGTCGCAAGCAGGCGCTTTGCCGGCAGCAGAAGTTTTCAAGTAGAGTGTGGGAGGTGAAGCGTTGAGCTTTATTAATCTGAAAGAAAAAGTCGTTCAGGTAAAGATCGTTTACTATGGTCCAGGTCGGTGCGGGAAAACAACGAATCTTGAGTACATAAACAACGCCTATAGAAAACAGATAGTCTCAGAAATGGTGAGTTTGAAAACCCATGGAGATCGAACTCTGTTCTTTGACTTTCTTCCTTTTGATATGGGCCAGATCAAGGGGTATGATATAAAAATTCAGCTCTATACCGTGCCAGGCCAGGTGAAATACAACGCCACCCGTAAACTGGTTCTACGAGGTGTCGACGGTATTGTTTTTGTTGCCGACGCAATGGCCAAACAGAGAGAAAAGAATATCCGTTCCCTGAACCAGTTGCATGAAAATCTCCAGTCCTACAAAGAGTCGATCTTCAATATTCCGCTTGTTATGCAATATAACAAGGTTGATTTGAAGGAACACGGCATAGATATTTTGCCGACCGAAGTGTTGCAAAATGATTTGAACAGCAGGCTGAAAGTTCCATATTTCGAAGCGAGTGCCATCACCGGTTATAATGTGGCTGAGACATTGAAGAAAATCATTTCTTCCACAGTAGTTTCGATTCAGAAAAAATTACTCTAGAGGGAGTAGGCGGTGGAACAGTACAGAGAGAGTCAGTACGATGATGACCTGACATTAGCTGCAGAAGAGTATGACGATTCTTTTGAAACAAGCGATATAGATCTTTTCGCCTTTACCGGTGAAGACGACTCTCCCATTTCTCGGCTAAAATCACTCGTGTTATCCCTTGACTGGGAAATCAGCGATACTGTTCTTCTGCAATTCAACGACGAAGTACTCGACCTCCAGGAATACTGGGCAAGTGACAAGATCAATATGGTCTATCTGCAGGCCCTTGAAAAGATAGGTAAGTATATCTATCGCGAAAAGGCGGATGCTCATCCCAACTCCATCAAGCTGCTTCTCAGCATGTACCACAATCTCGAGCGTATTGTCCTCTCCGATGAGCTGGATGAAGCCGAGAGAAAGCAGATCCTGGTCCAGGATGTGCGCCGCTTTGAAAAACTCAAGAAACTCATTGCCGGTCCGTCCTTGAGTGAAGAGGTCGGGGGGAATGAGAGTGGTGGTGACATGGTGGAAGATGTAGCTGAAGTGATGGTTGAGCAGCAGACAGTTCCTGAGTTGATTGAACTTAAAGCCCTTGTACTTGGAATTGACTGGGAAATTACGGAGCAACAACTTCTGGATTTGCGAAAGGAAGTTGAAAAACTCCAGCAAGAATACGCGGGTAGCCGGCCAAGGCTGGTATTTCTCCAGGGAATTGGCGCTCTGGCAACCTATATACGAAAGCGCAAAGTCGATTCCCATCCAGATGCCTTCAAGATCCTCAGATCCTTTTTCGACGGGTTGGAAGAGATTGTCCAGACTCCCGGGATTTCATTTGATGAACAAAAGAAAATCCTGATCCCGGAGGTGAAGAAGTTTGAGGAGTTCAAGAAAATCATTGCACAGGAAAAGTCCCAGCCGAAAAAAGATCCAGTACCTCCCGCACCAGAGCCCGAGGAGGTGCCTGCACCGGCTGGGATTGCCACGACCATAGCCCCTGCCTTTGCAGATTTACCCGATGATGGAGCTCGTGGTTTCCAGGAGGAGGCAGAGGCTGCCGCACTTGGCCTCCAGCAATCTGAAGAGGTTGACGAGCGACTGAGCAATTTCTTTATCGAAGAAGAAAAAACAGAAAGTGCAGAGCTGGTTCCAGCACAGCAGAGTGCCGAGGAAAAAGTAGCCGAAGCATTCAGTGATGCCTTTTTCGGTGAGGAGAAAGCATCTGAAAATCCCGGGTTGAACACAGATCGTGAGATGGCCTTGCGCGGGGTGGATGTGGAGACCGAGGCGGACGATGATTCCGGCGAGGAGGCTCTACCCGCTTTTGGCGGAGAAGTCGCTCCGGCGTTGATGGACTTTGACGAGGTCAGTGCCTTTAGTGAGCAGGAGGCTCCGGTCGCCGCTCCTTCTGAGCCTGCGCCAGCCCTTGGTGATTTTGCTACTACCCCTGTGACTGAACCTGATGAAGGGGCGGCTGATTTCTCTGCGCCGCCAACTCCGGCTGATCTTGACGATACAACAGAAGCAGAGATTGATGGCCGGTTGACCTCATTTTTCGATGCGGATGAGAGCGAAGATGAGAGCGTTTCGGCTGCACCCACTTTTTCAAGCACTCCTGCCAAGATCGCTTTGCAGGGAGTAGATGTAGAGGCTGAAGGCGACGAGGAGGATCAAGGGGAGCTTGAACCTGTCGACGGTCCCGCTCTAGGTGGCGAGGCTCAAGCTCAAGAGTTTGATCTTTCACCTGCTTCCGAGCAAGCCGCTGAGCCGGCTACCCCTGTCTCTGAAGAGATTACGTTTGATTTCGAAGAACCTGAGCAGGAACCGGCCGAGTTCGTCGAGCAATCTTCCGCAGAAGAAGTAGCTGAACTCACCCCTGAAGTCGAAGAAATGCCAACCGACCCCGCTCCTGCATTTGCCGATCTGGATGAGCGCGAAGAGTTCACCGGTGTCAAGGAGGATGACGCCTCTGGAAATGGTGCGGATCTTGAGGTCGCAACCGAGATTGAGAGTCAACTCGATCAGCTTTTCAGTCTCGGAGAGTCGGACCAAGATGATCTCCAAGCAGAAAAAGAGGAGCAACTGGAGATTGAGGCTGAAGAAGATGGAGTGCAAATAGCCTCAGACCAGGAGATGGTGGTTGAAGAGGATATCATGCCAGCATTGCCTCCTGACGAACCGATTGTTGCCGAATTCGACGAGGAAGAGGTTGTCTTTACCTTGGCCGAAGATGAGCCCGAAGAGGAAGAGCTTCCTGTGGAAGAAGTGGCAGTTGAGGAACCAGATGCCGACTATGATTCTGAGCCGGAGCTCGTAGCAGTTGCGGATATTCAGGAGGTGGAAGTTCAGGAGCCGATTGCTGAATTTCAGCAGATTCTTGACGAGCCTGTAGTTGTTGAGGAACCTCTTGCAGACACTACCCACGAGCATGAGCTTGATCTTGAAGAAGTGTTTGTTGCCGAGGACGTAGAGCCGCAGGAAATATTGCAGGATCTTGGTGAAGCTGAAGAGGTGGAGGCACCTTCTGCTGTTGTCGCTCCTGTCACTGCTATTGCTGATGACAGGGAGGATGACTCCCCTGTAGACGCTGATACGCCACTGCCAATTGACAGGTTCGCAGATCTTCGTGGCTGTGTCCAGTCACTCGACCTGCAGCTTGATGATGCCATTATCGCCGGCCTGAACATTGAACTAACCAAACTGCAGGAAAGCGCGGCGGATAAACCGGTTGAGAAAAGTTATCTGCAGCTGATATCCACCGTTTGTCAGCATATCGATATGTTCCGATATGATTCTGATGACAGGTCAAACGCCTTGTTGCTTGCCATCCTGGATGACCTGGAGAAGTCATCTGCTGTAGAGCCTGCCGTGGCCCAGGAGAATGTGCTTGCCCTTACCGGCATGGTCCTGAAGTGGCAGCACGAGATGCTTGCCGAGGCAGCAGAGGCCAGAGCCAAGGCAGAATCCTCCCTGGCTGAGTCGAGTGGTGCAACCTTCTTTGCTGAAAATGAAGGCGTAGTGGCGGGTTTCGAGGTAACTGAGCCGGTTGAGGCTGAAACTGGAGACGTTGCAGCAGAGACACCAGCTGGTGTTATGCTCTCAGATAAGCAGCTGACGGATGTGGTTCGTCGGGAGATCGATATGCTCAGGGAGACCTTGAAGCGGGAAATCAAGGAGCTGCGAAAAGCCGTGCAGTCTGGCAACTGAGTTGTATTCTCAAGAAATAGGTTTGGAAAAAAGAGGGGCGAATCGATTACCGATTCGCCCCTCTTTTTCATTCTGCACTATTATAATTTGCAGCTTATGCAAGTGATTATCTCAGCCAGGCCACGAGGGTGAGGATTGCATAGACGAAGAGCCAGGCATAGATAAACCAGAGGAGTTGTCTATAGAGCCTGTTCTGTTTTCGGGCATAGAGCAAAGCGACAACGAAGAGCAGTGGGAATATGACTCCGGCAAATAGCGGGTGAAGGTATCGCAGCAGCTCCTGCAATCCCAGAAAAAACCACGGTCCGGAGATATAGGTTACCCCGAGCTTATCGGGTTCGATGGGCGCGGCGATGAGAAAACAGAATATAAGGGTCAGACAGATCAGCACGATATGGTCGGCGACCCGCACCCGGTAGCGCCTGAGGTGATCCCAGGCAAGTATCAGCCACAGGATATCAAGACTGATGACATGATGAATATAGACGCGCTGCATGCCGCGCTCGGAAATATCAAAAAGCAGGGTGTTCAGGGTGTGGCCGATAACAGGTATGGTCTTCAGGATCGCCTCTGCAATCATACCTGCTGAAAAACCGGTGTTGTCGGCACGTAGCACGTAACCGGTAAAGAGCAGGAAAATGGCCACCGCCATAGAGGAAATAAGTAGAACCCAATCGCGAATCGAGTATTTTTCGGTCTCATCCCAGACAAACACCAGATGTGCGCAGCCAAGCAGGAAAAACGCCTGACTGGAGTAGAAGTGCAGCGAGCGGAAAAATTCCCCGAAAGGGATTAGCAGGTCGATGGAACTGACCGAATAATACGGCTCAGTCACATTGTACTGCAATCCGACCACAATCCCGGAGAGGAGCGACAGGTAGAGACTGATAAGGCTCCACGATCCCCATTTGAGCTGTTTGAGCCGCAGCCATACAGTTGTCTGTAAAGAAGTGCTGGTGGTCATGGGTGCGTGGCCATCAGGTCGTTACGACGTAATAGGGGGCAGTGTCCCGCTTCTCCACAGGATAGACCGTCAGGTGGTGTTTTGCGGGTCCGTGGATTACCGAGCCTTCAGGCGAGAATCGGGACTGGTGACATGGGCACTCAAGCACCCCGTCCTTTTCATGGTAATTAATCTTGCAGCCGAGATGGGTGCATTTCCGTGATACCGCCCAACAGCCATCCTCCCGGTCAAAGAGGATAAATTCGTTATGGCTGAGTACGCCATTGGTCGGTCTCTGACTGTTGAGTCCAACAAGTCTCGGACGCCTAGGGACCTCGTAGCCTATAAAGCGAAACAGCGGATAGAGCAGGGCGAGCAGACCGGCAGCAACTACTGCGCGGCGGGTCTGCCACCTCTTTTTACGCAAATCTGTGTGTGTGCCTGACTGATCGACCATACTACCGTTTAGGCCGCACCCAGAATTTCGTTTGAGTCGGAGGCGGCCGTTTTTTTTTTGAGCAACTTACGAGTGAGAAAACTTCTCTTTCAACATCTTGGAAACGTGTGGCGGTACCATGCTGTCCACATTGCCGCCATGCCTGGCTGCGTCTCGAATAATCGATGAGCTGATAAAAATCCAACGCAGGCCCGGCATCAGGAAAATAGAGTCAACCTCGCGTTCCAGCTTTCTGTTCATGAGCGCCAGCTGGAACTCATAATCAAAATCGGAGACGGCTCGCAGGCCACGGATAATGGCGGTGGCGTTGCGGTTGGCAGCATATTCGACCAACAGGCCGGAGGCTGAATCGACCTCAATGCGATCGCCTTCATCCATAAATGATTCACGTATCATCTCCATCCGCTCCTCCAGAGTAAAGAGTGGGCTCTTTGCTGGGTTGATTGCGATGGTGACAATAACTTTATCAAAAAGGTTGAGCCCTCTTTTGATAATATCGATATGGCCGAAGGTGATGGGGTCGAATGTGCCGGGATAAATGGCAATTGTGGGACGCGCAGGTACGGGAGTGCTCATGAGCGATCCTTAGTTTCGGTTAGGTGATGCGGAGAGTACAGCCAGAACCCGGTATCACCATAGATTCTTTGATCAGTCAGGGTCAGTACACCACAGCATTCTGGTAATGACTCCGAGGAACGCTCCTCGGCGACAACTATGCTGGAATCACATAGAAGATCGCCATTACCAAGATATTCCAGAGTTTTAAGTGATAACCCCTTGGAATAGGGCGGGTCAAGGAAAATAAGGTCAAACGGTTTGGATTTGCCGAACTCTTCAACCTGAGGGGGCAACCCTTTTCGCAAGTCGAAGCGTAGCGCGGCAACCTTGCAGTCATGCTGCTCTGGTTTACATGCTGCAATATTACGACGGATAATATCGAGGGCCTGCTTGTTGTACTCCACAAGAATGACTTCACTCGCCCCCCGGCTGAGTGCTTCCAATCCAAGCGCACCGGTACCGGCATAGAGATCGAGTACGCGCAAACCATCGAAGCTGCTTACCTGGCCTCTTAATATATTGAATAAAGATTCCCGGGCACGGTCGGAGGTCGGCCGAATATTTTGTGTCTGGCCTGGAGGCGCAATAAGCTTGCGTCCCTTGGCCCATCCGCTGATTATTCTCAATTTTATCTCTAGGGTCTATTCAGTGTATTCGGTCGGTGAATAGGCAAAGGTCTGGTTAATCCAATGAAGGATAAGAAAATTCTTCTCTGATGAAAGTGGTGATGAAGTAGGCAAGTGGTTTCAGGCGACCACCCGCAGTTCAAGCAGTTCGGTCTTACCTGCAGTTCCCGTTGCAGTTGTAGTCACGTCCAACATCCAACATCCAACGTCCCACCTGCAGTTTCAGCAGTTCCTCCTCCCCCCCCCTCACTCCTATCTCCTAACGCCTTTCCTCGCAGTCCAGCAGTTACGTCCAACATCCCACGTCCAACGTCCCACGCGCAGTTCCGTCCAACCTGCAGTTCCGCAGTTCCACCTCACACCTAACCCCTATCTCCTCACGCTTTTCAACGCAGTTCAGCAGTTTCGTCCCACCTGCAGTTCCGCAGTTCCTCCTCCCTCCTAACTCCTCTCTCCTAACGCTTTCCCCTGTTTCACCAAACGCCGCACCTTGCGGTACAAACCATAAAGCGGTCCCGAGGGCACATAAAGCGCCGCGAGCACAAATAACATAACCTGGGGTTCCGCGGCAATGAGAATAAAGACGAGAACGCAAAAGACCAGCAGTTGAAAACCACGCCTCCTACTCATCTCGGGAGGTTGCTTGAAGCTCAGGTAGACGTGATTCGAAACCATCAGGTACGAGAGCAGGTAGACCAATATGAGTAATGAGATGTGGGTGACTGTACCCGGTATGCCGAGGAAATTGCAGAAGAGCACCGATGAGGAGATCGTGCCCGCAGCAGCAGGGCAGGGCAAGCCGATAAAGTTCTTTGAGCTGCCGGGTTGGGAGTTGAAGCGGGCAAGGCGCAGGGTGGTAGTGGCGACATATAAAAAGGCGGCCAGCCACCCATACCTGCCGTATGGCTGCAGAGCCCAGAAGTAGGCTAACAGGCCAGGGGCGACCCCGAAGGAGACCGCATCGCAGAGTGAGTCGAGTTCTTTACCGAAGTTGCTGGTGGTGCCGGTCATCCTGGCTACCCGGCCATCGATGCCGTCGAAAACAGCAGCAATGATAATAGCCGCCGCGGCAACCGTAAACTCACCCTTTACCGCACTCAGGATGGAGTAGAATCCGCAAAACAGGCTGGCTAGGGTGAACATGCACGGCAGCGGATAAAACTTGGAACTCATCTCCTGTTCTGGCTGACTCATACGTCACATCTCCGGTCGTTTGAGGGCTTGAGGATCGTGATCATACTACGATATTAGAGAAATATGCAGAGTATAAAGGATGGTTGTATAAAAGGCAAAATAATCGCAGCTCCAAAGCGAGTATGGAATGGGATGTTGGCTAATTAAACGATATGCAGGTCGCAGAACTAAAAAAAAGGCCCGTCACCAAGGTAAGGTGACGGGCCTTTTTTATACGCTCAACAATATGTTGTGACCAACAACGGTCTTGGCTAGTCAGCAGATTCCTTGAGTCTGGCCAGTACGGTCTCGCCAGCGCGAACCTTCTGCCCCATCTGTACATGAATTTCCGCATCGACAGGCAGGTAGAGGTCGACTCGGGAGCCGAACCGAATCAGTCCCATCCGTTCACCTTTTTTAATGCTGTCACCGTTTTCGAGCCAACAGATGATTCGGCGGGCGATAAGCCCGGCAATCTGCACGAAGGCTATCTTGTGACCGGTGCTGGTGCGCATCACAGTGGCACAGTATTCGTTCTGCAGTTCTCCCTTTTCGGTGTCGGCAGCATAGAATTTACCGGGCTGGTACATGATACGTTCTACAATACCGCTCATCGGGTTCCGGTTTACATGGACGTTGAAGACGTTCATGAAAATGGAGAGTTTGTAGGCCTCGCCACCGGTAAAGGTATCGTCCTGAACTTTTTTGGAGACAATGATCTTCCCGTCTGCAGGTGAGATGAGGGCATCCTCATCATCAGGGATGAATCGCTCAGGATCGCGGAAGAAGCTGAGCACGAAAGCGGTGAGCAAAAGGCTGATCAGCGCCGGAACACACCATCCGATAAGTGCCAGGACGATGGTGACAAAGGCCATAAAGCCGATGAAGGGATACCCCTCCAGGGCGACCGGGACTTTAGGTTTTAGCATGGAGAATCCTCATATATTAAAAGAAAATAGCGTACTCAATTCAGACTGCTTAATAGCCTGAATTGACTAATATTGCTATTTCCTTTTATCTGCCCTGGCCATGGCGATGGTACCGGTACGGATGATTTCCTTAATACCGATGGGCCGCAGAATGTCGATTACGGCCTGTATTTTAGATGCAGATCCGGTTACTTCCACCGCATAACTTTTAGCACTTACATCAACAACCTTGCCGCGAAAAATATCTATTACACGCAGTACCTCGGCTCTGGTTGCCGCCTCGGCTTTAATGCGAATAAGCACCATCTCCCGCTCAACATATTCTTTTTCGCTGATGTCGGTAACCTTGATGACATCGATCAGCTTATGCAGCTGCTTGGTGATCTGCTCGATGATGGCGTCATCGCCCCTGGAAACCAGGGTGAGACAGGAAATACCAGGGTCAAGCGTCTCTGCTACACAGAGACTTTCGATATTATAGCCACGACCACTGAACAGACCAGTAACCCGCGACAAGACACCCGGCTTATTCTGCAGCAGAACCGATATAGTATGATTTTTCATTTAATTATCCCGTATCATTCGCGCCAGCTGCACACGAAATTTATCTCTCAATCCTTCCAACCCTTTCCAAACGCAGTATAAGTTACTAGCTCAGTTTTACTCGCAGTTGTTTGGTTAGAGGTTTCAAATTCGTTCCCTGTAGCGACCTATCCTCAGTAATGTCAAGAAGAGTGCAGATTTTGATAAGTGTTTCTGTCTACAACCACTTCAACAACATTACCTGCTACACCTATTCTTTCCTGAGTGATGTCAAGATGTACCTATATTCAGGCTAGCGCCGCTGTCCGCTATAGCTTCGTCTATGCGGACAGCGGTGATCGTCAAAAGATAGGTGCATATCGACATCACCTTACACTAACAACATTTCGGTATTAGCTTTGCCCGCCGGCACCATCGGATACACTCCCTCTTCCCGATTAATATTGAAGTCCATGACCACAATATTGTCGGTGGCCAGTGCCTCCTTGATGACAGGCTCTACCTCGCTCTTCTTGGTCGCTCTCAGGCCGACAGCGCCGAAAGCCTTGGCGAGTTCCACAAAGTCAGGCGCAACCTCCATCACGGTGGAGGAGTAGCGCTTGTTGTAGAACAGCTCCTGCCACTGGCGAACCATGCCGAGGTAGTTGTTGTTGAGAATGGCAACCTTCACCGGCAGACCTTGCTGCTTGGCGGTGGCGAGCTCCTGGATGTTCATCTGGATGGAGCCATCGCCGGCTACATCGATGACTGTCTTGTTCGGAAAGGCCATCTGCGCCCCGATTGCTGCGGGCAGACCGAAGCCCATGGTGCCAAGACCACCTGAGGTTACAAAGTGGCGCGGCTTATTGAAGCGATAATACTGGGCGGCCCACATCTGGTTCTGGCCTACCTCGGTGGTGATGATGGCATCACCGCCCGTGAGCTCCTCCAGTTTCTGGATGACATACTGCGGCTTGATGATGAAATCATCATCATGGAACCGCATCGGGTGCTTTTCACGCCACTCTTTAATGGTGTCAAACCAGGGCTGGTGGCGGGCGGCCTCTTGCTTGAGATCGAAGCTGGTCTCGGTGTCGAAGTACTTGTTCATCGCCTGCAATGCGTACTTGCAGTCGGCAACGATCGGCACATCGACGCTGACGTTTTTACTGATCGAGGTCGGGTCGATATCGACGTGAATAATCTTGGCGTTGGAGGCGAACTCCTCGAGTTTGCCGGTTACGCGGTCATCAAACCGGGCACCCACCGCGATCAGCAGATCGGACTGGGCAACCGCCATATTCGCTGTATAGGAACCATGCATGCCGAGCATTCCGAGCGACAACTCATTGGTGCCGGGAAAACTGCCCAGGCCCATAAGGGTCATGGTTACCGGAATGTTCAGCTTGGTGGCGAGCTTAGTGAGCTCGTGGCTGGCATCTGAGAGAATGACACCGCCGCCGACGTAAAATACCGGCTTGCGCGCCTTCATGATCAGCTTGCAGGCCTTGGTGATCTGGCCGATATGCGGCTCGTAGGTCGGCTGGTAATTCTGCATGCGGATCGGCTTCTTCTCTGGATAGCTGATCATGCTGGCCACCAGATCTTTGGGAAGATCCACCAGTACCGGGCCAGGGCGGCCGGTCCGGGCAATGTAGAAAGCCTCACGCAACACCGGCACGATATCTTCTTTATTAGACACCAGGTAATTGTGCTTGGTGCATGGCCTGGTAATGCCAACGATGTCTACTTCCTGAAAGGCGTCGTTGCCGATCAGGTGGCGGGGTACCTGTCCAGTGAGGACAACCATGGGGATGGAGTCCATATAGGCGGTGGCGATACCGGTAACGCCATTTGTCGCACCGGGGCCTGAGGTGAGCAGGGCAACGCCCACTTCACCGGTTACGCGGCTGAAGGCGTCGGCGGCATGTACAGCACCCTGCTCGTGACGTACCAGTACGTTATGTATATCGGAATCCATCAGCGCATCGTACAGGTCGATGACAGCGCCGCCGGGATAACCGAATAGTGTTTTAACTCCCTCCTCTTGGAGGCACTTGACAATAGCTTGGGCGCCGGTGATTTTTCCCATTAATTCTTCCTCTTGTATAGATTTCTGTAGCGGTAGCTAACCCTGATATTTCACGAGTCGAGATGGTCTGCTAGCCGGAGAGACTTTAAATCCACTATATTCATATCTGTGAATCTCGAAAGCGACGCTGGGTAGCGGGCTGTATCGATTCTCACCAGAAGTGTGAAAATTGCAGTCTGAGTTTTAGAGTAGGTTGTCACAAATTATACCTTTCTAAACGGCTTGCAGAACGTCAACAAAGCATTTGTTATTATTGGTTAATAGACCATTTGTCTACAACTTCATGAAATAATCGGGCTAGAGAATGTTGGAAAACTAGTGGAATTACGTTGAGAATGCGAAATATATATGCCCATCCGAAAGATGTCAAGTAACTGCAAGGCGGATGTTGGAAGTAGAACGTTGCAAGTGACTAAAGCTTCTTAACTCCTGAAAAACAGCGAGTATAAATATCCTATCTCTAAGCACCTCCAACCCGCAGTTTCGCACTTGCAGTTCCTGTTTTTTCACCCATGCAGTTCCCCCTCCTAACACCTTCCACCTCTCTCCTAACCGCCTCTGCCGTTGCAGTTACGTCCAACCTGCAGTTCGCAGTTGCATCTCCTCCCCTCACACCTAACTCCTTACCCCTAACGGTTCCTGCAGTTACGTCCAACGTCCCACGTCCCCCGTCCAACCTGCAGTTAAGCCACGTCCAACCTGCAGTTGCCGTTGCAGTTCCTCCTCACACCTAACCCCTCTCTCCTAACTCCTCCTTCCTATCCCTATTGTTGTATCGAAGAAAAACAGAAGCAGAATTTTGGAGATCAACGAAAAAAACACGTTAGGCGAAAAGCAACTTGACAACTAAAAGATTTCGCGTTTAGGTTAAATCCTATAATAAAATTTCATCGCATTCACTATATTTTGAATAAAAGTATTTTCGAAAGGCACAATTGATCATGAGAAATCTGCTTCTTTCCCTACTACTCGGTCTACTGGCAAGCACCGCGGCCAGCGTGGGGGAATTGTAGGCAGATTTTACGCATATATCCCTTAAAGGCCGCGGTTGCACAAACCGCGGCCTTTTTTTTTGTGATAAGAGAGTAGAGCGTGAGAAATGAGATGTGAGACGTTGCCGTTGGAGTTACCTCTAACGCCTCACATCTCACCTGCAGTTGTTGTTGCAGTTACGTCCAACATTCAACGTCCAACATCCAACTTGTCGTTTTAGGAGAACAACCATGAACCCCGAAGCAGTGAAAAAATATCGCCCATTTCCCAAGATTGATCTGCCTGGGCGCACCTGGCCGAACAAGGCGATAACTCAGGCACCAACCTGGTGCAGTGTTGACCTTCGTGACGGTAACCAGGCCCTTATTCAGCCCATGAGTCTGCAGAAGAAACTGGAAATGTTCGAGCTGCTCTGTGAGATGGGGTTTAAGGAGATCGAGGTCGGTTTCCCATCCGCCTCCGAGGTAGAGTTCGATTTTACCCGCAAGTTGATCGAAGAAGACCTCATCCCTGATGGAGTTGTGATTCAGGTGTTGACCCAGGCCAGGGAGCACCTGATCAAGAAGACCTACGAGTCGATCAAGGGCGCTAAGGAGGTCATTGTTCACATTTACAACTCCACCTCAACCCTGCAGCGGCGAACGGTCTTCAACATGGGCCGTGAAGAGATCATTGACATCGCCATTGAGGGCGTTAAGCTGCTGAAAGAGGAAGAAAAGAAATACCCGGAGACTAAGTTCCGCTACGAGTATTCGCCAGAGAGCTTCACCGGCACCGAACTCGACTTCGCGCTGGAGATCTGCGAGGCGGTCATGGACGTGCTGGAGCCGACACCGGAGAACAAACTCATCGTCAACCTGCCGGCCACGGTGGAGTTGTCCGCACCAAATATCTATGCAGACCAGATAGAGTGGTTCTGTAACAACATGAAGAACCGTGATGCGGCCATTATCAGTCTCCATGCCCATAACGACCGCGGCTGTGCGGTGGCGGCCACCGAGCTGGCGCTTATGGCGGGCGGCGACAGGGTGGAGGGAACCCTGTTTGGTAACGGCGAGCGCACCGGTAACGTCGATCTGGTCACCCTGGCCCTGAATATGTTCACCCAGGGAGTGGATCCTGAACTCGATATCTCTGACATGAATCACCTGGTCGAGGTGTATGAGCGCATTTGCCGTCTGCCGGTTCATCAACGTCACCCCTATGCTGGTGAGCTGGTCTATACCGCCTTTTCCGGCTCCCATCAGGATGCCATCAACAAGGGCATGACCGCTTATGAGCTGACCGATTCAGGCATGTGGGAGGTGCCGTACCTGCCCATCGATCCCACCGATGTGGGCCGTACCTATGAGTCGATTATCCGTATCAACAGCCAGTCCGGCAAGGGTGGTGTGGCGTACATCATGGATAAGGAGTTCGGCTTTAAGATGCCCAAGAAGATGCACCCTGAGTTCGGTAAGATTGTTCAGGTTGTTACAGACAAAGAGGGTAGGGAGCTGCAACCCAAAGAGATCTTCAAGGCTTTTGACCAAGCCTATCTCACCGCAAGCGAACCTTATTCGCTCAAAGGTTTTCATGTCATCAAGCGCCATATTGATGATGCAGACTCCACAGCTGAAGTAGAGGCCCAGGTGAGCATTGGTGAAGAGGAAAAGACGATCCATGCAGTGGGCAACGGCCCGCTCGATGCCTTCTGTTCAGCCTTAAAGGCGGGTGTCACCGGAGATTTCAAGCTCTGCAGTTACCATGAGCATGCCTTAAACGGCGGCTCCTCCGCCCGCGCGGCCGCCTATATCGAGATCGAAAAACCCCACGGCACCAAAACCTGGGGCGTCGGCGTCGACACCGACATCATCATCGCCTCCATCAAGGCTGTCCTCAGCGCCTTAAACAGAAAACAGATATCCTAATCTGAAAAAGTTACGATTTCCCTAGGGCCTGGCCACCAACCGGGCCCTACTTCCACCCATGCCGTTGCAGTAGCAGTTGTCGTTGCTGTTCTCCTCCCTCCTCTCACCTCACTCCTAACCGCTTTTGCAGTTCCGTCCCCCGTCCAACATCCCACGTCCCACATGCGGTTCCGCAGTTGCAGTTCCCCCTCCCACCTAACCCCTCACGCCTCACAGTTTTTCAAGTCCCGTCCCCCGTCCAATATCCAACGTCCAACTAGCAGTTCCGCAGTCGCAGTTCCCTCTCACTCCTCTCACCTCACTCCTCCCTCTTAACACCTCACCAATCTGCTCTCCTAACTCCTCACCGCTTTTCCCGCAGTCCCGTCCAACGTCCAACTTCCAACATCCAACCCGCAGTTCAACGCAGTTCATCCTTCCCAATTCAAACTCTTCTAGATAATATGTAGAGATATAACCAATGAAAAATGTAAGTTAGAAGTGTTAGTAAGGTTGTTATCTGATTGAGAGTTCGCAATGGATACCGACAAAATCAAATCACTGCTCTCTCCTGTATTTGCAGGTTTCGAGGTAATTGATACTGCAGTGCTCTTCGGCTCTCGTGCTACCGGGGAACAAACGGTTAATAGCGATGTCGATATTGCGGTGTTTATCAAGCAGGGCGAAGAGTTCTCTTTTGACGATAAGCTGATGCTCCGCGGGGATTGCTGTCGCGCGCTGGGCATTAACGAGATAGACCTGGTCGTGCTGAATCAGCTGCAAAACATGATCTTGCTTGAAAATATTCTCAGGCAACATGAAGTGCTATACTCAGTCAACGAATCGGACTTCGATTACTTTTCAGTTCGCAAGCTGCACCAGGCAATAGATTTCCGTGTGCAAAGGGCTTATGCAATGGGTGGAGAATGATAGAGCGTATCGAACAGAAGATCCATCGGGTCCATCAGTATTTACAGAATGTTCGGAGCCTTGCGCCGGACTGTCAGTCCAAATTTGATTCAGATTTCGTGTACCGAGGCGCCTTGCTACATTATCTATACCTCATGGCGGATAGTTGTATCAGTTTGGCCGAGATGGTAATCAAGGATAGAGGCTTACGCCCACCTCAAACATATTATGAGTCGTTTGATATTCTTGCAGAAGCTTCCATTCTCGATCAGAATTTTGCCAAATCCTTTTCAGGGATAGCAGGATTCCGCAACTTTCTGGCGCATGATTATGAGATTGTTGAGGCCAAAGTTATTTGTCATGAGATTTTGAAACGTCTTGATGAGGTAGAAGAATTCATCAACCAAATTAACTGATAACTCTAAGAATATTACCTCCAGTCTCTCCCTCAGGTACATCCAACGTCCAACATCCAACTCGTAGTTCTGCAGTCCCGTCCAACGTCCAACATCCAACGTCCAACTAGCAGTTCCGCAGTCGCAGTTCCGTAGTTCAGCAGTTGCCGTTGCTGTTTAAATTTTTTCCTGTTAAAATTATTATAAATATCATTCCAATACAGGAAGATAGCTATATCTACTATGTCAAAAGAAGAGATTTTTGATTTCCTGAGTGCGCATAAGTCGGAAATGCTGACGAGATTCGGAGTAAAGAAGATTGCCATTTTTGGAAGCGTCGCGCGAGGGGAGCATTCTGATGCAAGCGATATCGACATTGCAATAGAAATGATTCCGGAAAAGAAGAATTTGCGTAACTTCCTAGGATTCAAGAGATTTGTTGAGCAAGGCATCGGTAAAACGGTGGATTTAGGAATAGAGAGCGCGTTAAAGCCAATGGTCAGGGATTCGATTCGGAAAGAAATTATCTATGTATAAGCGTACTGATGCTCTTTATGTAGCTGATATCAGAGAATCAATTGAGGCTATCCTTAAGTACTTGCAGAATGGTATAGCGTATAATGATTTCCGTAATAATCGAATGATGTACTCTGCAGTCATCAGAGAATTCGAAATCATAGGAAAAGCGGTCGGCAAGCTCTCGGATTCTTTAAAGGAAGAATATCCTGAAATGAATTGGCAGGATATTAAAGATTTCAGATACATCCTGGCGCATGAGTATTTTGGAATTGATCTGGAGATTGTATGGAGTGTTATCCAAGAAGATTTGCCGCTTCTTCGTGACACAATTAATAAAATATTAGCCGACAAGTTTTCGTAAACAGTAGATTGCGGTTCCTCCTCTCACCTCCCCCCCCCTCGCTGCCTTTGTAGTTACGCCCAACCCGCAGTTCCGCAGTTGCAGTACCAGCAGTTCCTCCCCCCCCTGGCCCCTCGCACCTCACAGTTTTTGTAGTTCCGTCCAACGTCCAACGTCCCACGTCCGACTTGCAGTTCCGCAGTCCCGCAGTTGCCGTTCCCCACCTCACTCCTATCTCCTAACTCCTCACAGTTTTTCCCGCAGTTCCGTCCCCCGTCCAACATCCCACGTCCAACCCGCTGTTCCGTAGTTTCGCAGTTGCCGTCCGTGTTTGACAAAAAACAACAATGTAATTACAAAGTAATTATAAATTCCATCCAGTGGAGGCTGTATGAAAGCGTCGATAATAAAAATAGGGAACTCCCATGGAGTGAGAATTCCCAAACTCCTTTTGGACCAGTGTGGCTTCGAGCAAGAAGTCGAGATGGAGGTCCATAACCGAGAACTCATAATCAGATCCCCAAGACATCCAAGAAAAGGCTGGGCTGACTCTTTTCAAAAAATGGCTGAATCTGGCGATGATAATCTTCTTGATGCGGTTGAAACGGAATGGGACAAAGAGGAGTGGGAGTGGGAGTAAGTAGATTTGATGTGTATCTGATAAATCTTGACCCGACTATTGGCCATGAAATCAAGAAAACGCGGCCGTGTCTGATTATCTCGCCAGACGAGATGAATCATCATATCTCCACAGTTGTAGTCGCCCCGATGACAACCAAGGGCAGGAAATACCCAACCAGGGTCAGCTGTTCCTTCCAGGGAAAGAGTGGCCAGATAGTTCTCGATCAAATTCGAACTGTTGATAAAAAACGATTAGTAAAAAAACTTGGAACGATCAGTACAAGCGCCCAAGAGAAAACCCTTCAAATTTTGCAGGAACTTTTCGCACGATAACAATCGTCGAAATTCCGTAGAGGTAGTCTGCAATCGTCCCACCAGCAGTTCCGCCGTTCCCCCTCCCCCCTAACCCCTCTCTCCTCACTATGTGTTTTCGTAGTTTCGTCCCACGTCCCACGTCCCACGTCCAACGTCCAACCTGCAGTTTCGCAGTTCTGCCGTTCCTCCTACCTCCTCTCCCCTAACTCCTCCCTGTTTTTCCTGCAGTTCCGCCGTAACCCGAAAGGGCAAATATTTTTGATAAAAAATAACATTATCAGTATATTTACCTATTCTTATTGTCGGATAGGTATGATATGTTTCGACCATATATTGGGTAAATAGTTGATATTGATATGGTTTATCCGGTTGTTAGGGGTTGCGATGAGATTAAAAGATGAGTTTTTGCTTCGTGAAATAGCCGGTTCATGGGTCGTAGTACCTATCGGTGAGAGAGTTGTTCAAATGAACTCTATTCTTTCCTTGAATGAGAGTGGTGCCTTGCTCTGGGAAAAACTCAGCGCAGGAGCTCAGCCTGAGGATCTTGTACAGTGCTTGACTGACACCTATGAGGTAACAAGGGGCGAGGCTGAAATTGATGTGGAAAAGTTTGTAAATATACTCAATGAGAAAGGGCTGTTGGAGTGACTACGTCCTGGAACCAGCTTAAGCAAGACCTAATTAATAAAGCTGCAGCCAAGGGGGTCGCGGTAACTGGTACTTTTGAATTGACCGCCCGGTGTAACTTCTCATGTGTTATGTGTTACATCCGGCGGCCCGCTGCTGATCGGAAAGCGCGTTTGGCTGAGTTGTCTGTAACGCAGTGGTTGGATCTGGCACGCCAGGCCCGTGATGCAGGCATGCTCTACGCGCTTTTTACCGGTGGTGAAGTCTTTCTCAGGGATGACTTTCGGGAGATTTACGAGGGGGTAGTCGATATGGGGCTGGTCCCCACAATCTTTTCCAACGGCTCACTCATTACCGAGAGTGATATCGCTTGGCTCTCCAGCAGGCCTCTTGAGAAAATCAGCATCACCCTTTATGGGGCAACCGCGGAAACGTACGGCAAAGTCTGTGGCACGGCCGAGATGTGGCCCAAGGTGGTTCGGAGTATTGACGCACTGTTGGACCGGGGGCTTAATGTAGAGCTCTCAACTACCGTGACTAAAGAGAATTGCACCGACTATCAGGCTTTGCTTGAGTTTTCAGACAGCAGAAAACTTCCACTGAAGTTTTCTTTTTACCTTTCCCCTGCTCATGTCGGCTTTCTTCAGAATAATATCGAGCAGCACCGCCTGGCGCCAGCAGAACTCGCGTCATACATCCATCGGGCTGAACAGGGCTATAAAAGACAGGTTGAGCGCGACTTCGGCAACTCAAAGCAGCAGGAGGCGGAGGTATCTTCGGAACAGCACCGTGGTGTTGTTGATGAAATAGACGAGAACGTTTTCAAATGCTCTGCAGGCAAGACCGACGTCTGGTTGACCTGGGATGGAGAAATGACTGCTTGTGGTTTGAGTAAGGATCTGAAGACGAACCCTTTGATGAATGGTTTTCAGGCCGCGTGGGAGCAACTCAAGATACAGCTACAAGCGGTTCCTGCATGTGATCAATGCAGGGGGTGTGAACTTCGTGATTTATGTCTGACTTGCCCAGTCAGATTAAAGAATGAAACCGGCTCTTATCAGCAACCATCAGTGTACTTATGCGAAATGGCAAAGCTGAGGAAATCATTTGATAAAAATTGAGCAAGTCAAACAGCTAAAGGAGGCCCATGATGACTGCAAAATACAACAAAAAGACCTATGTTAAACCGACCATAGAAATTGTTGAGCTGCGCCCGGAGGAGCGGATTGCAGCACCAGGGACTAATTGTGGTTGGAGCGGGGCAACAAATATTGGCACAAGTGGCTGCGTAAAGGGCCCTGGGAATTAATTAGGAGCAATAGCGAGCCGCATAAAGGTTGATAATTATGCAATAGTCGCAGTGGAGGTTGGTAAAGGTCCAGAATGCCTGTAGATTATGAGGTATGTAACAGAATAAATGTTGCCGGCGTCTTGATGGACATTCACCCTGATAATCTTTGGGTGGAGTATGGAACTTTCGTCAGTGACGAAGCTGGCCGGGAACCAGACGTCAGTGTCCGGTGTGTTGCTGCAGGTAGTATCAAAAAGCCTGCGGGAAAGATCGTATCAGACGGCCATTATCAGTGGATTGCTCACGCTGATGATCAGCATCGCATCTCTGTTGCATATTCTCGCGCAAACGAATTTTACCGTCCTGAAGTATTGGTATCTTCGACCCGGGAATGGAAAAACGTTTCTATCAAGTATAAAGATAATTGTAGTCAAACCCGGTTTGATGTTGGAACGGCGTTAGGCGCTGTCGTGTTTGCTTCGAAACTCCTCTTCCTCAATGGTCTTGTGATTCATGCCTCGGCAATCAAGCTGAATGGTCGGGCGATAGTTTTGTCGGCACCCTCAGGTACGGGAAAATCCACCCAGGCAAAGCTCTGGGCCACCCATCGTGGTGTGACTATCCTGAATGATGACACACCATGTTTGCGAGTAGAGAATGGTGAAGTCCAGGCGTACGGAACTCCTTGGTGCGGGTCAAAAAACATCTTTGTAAATGACTCCGCACCGGTGTCGGCAATAGTTGTATTGGAACAAGGTAAAGAGAATGTGGTGAGGAAATTGAGTGCCGAAGAGACTGTATCCAGATTCCTCCCCAGATGTTTTTTGCCATACCATGACACGCAGTTCATGAAAGCTGCCCTAGCGATTTTTGAGAAGGTAATCTCCAGGGTGCCTGTTTATCTTTACAGTTGCCGGCCGGATAGTAGTGCGGTCGATTACCTCGAAGAGCAGCTTGCACTGTAGCGATGGCGGCAATGGCGAGTGACAGGTTGTTGTCTGTTTTTATTTGCCCAAAGCAATAATTCTGCCGATGACCAAGATACTTGAAGCACCTGTATGCTCCCTGCTTGAGTTTGCCGGTATTTTATTTGACCAGGGAAAATCAGTTCGTCTCACAGTCACCGGCTCCAGCATGCAGCCCTTTCTCCGCCCACACATCGATTCCGTTGAGTTAGTGCAGTTGGACCTCTCCACCGTCAAAACGGGCGATATAGCTCTTTTCCGGCGCGGAAACGGGGAATTTGTTCTCCATCGAATTTATAGCATTCAAGAAAATCATTACTTTTTCACTGGTGACGCCCAGACCTTTATCGAAGGACCAATCGAAGCCAACCAGATCATCGCCCGAGTCACGACTATCTGGCGTGGTCAAAAAAATATATCAGCAAGCAACACCGCACTAAGGGTTGCCGCGAAGACCTGGTCCTACACTATTTTCCCAAGAAAAGTCATTAATTACCTCCGCCGCAAACTGTCTGCTGCCCAAACCAATTAAAGTTACCGTCTATAGCGCTAATTGAGCTACATCCCGCCCAACCTGCAGTTTCGCAGTTCCGGCAGTTCCTTCTTCCGCCTAACGCTTCACCCCTAATTTGTTTCGCGTCTCTTCTAACAGTCCTTCTTGCAGTTCACGTCCAACATCCAACGTCCAACCTGCAGTTCTGTCCAACGTTCAACAAGTACTCTCCCTCCTAACATCTCTTCGCTAAAATTTTAAAAGGTCAAAATAGGTAAATATACCTATTTACTAATTCGCTGGAAATAGCTTATATCCTAGCCTATTTGGTATATAGCTATCGTGTAATCCTCTTCTCGGAGTTCCTTTGGCCTGCTTCAAAGTTGCCTTCCCTTGAGAGATTTACCGCAATACATTCCAGGCAAGCGCATCATGGCATCGAGTGAGATTTTCAGGGCAACTATTCTTCAGCAAGCATATCTGCCCGCAGCAGCTTTGCAGTTGCCGTTCCGTCCCATCAGCAGTTGCAGTTACGTCCCACATCCACCGTCCAACCTTCAACCTGCAGTTCTGTAGCTCAGTGGCCGATTAAGACGATGAAATGCCATCAAGAAGATAGCGGTTGCTTGCCAAAGAACATAAGAGTTACACACTTGGGGGCGAAGGAGTGCGTCACTGGTTCCTGTCATTTGGTGCAATATGAGGCGGCGGGGCAATCAGTCAATATCCTTGTGGATTGCGGCGCAGTCTATGGTGATGACCCTGAAATACCGTTTACGGAGTTTCCTGTTTCTCCAGAAGAGATCGACTACCTCTTTTTAACCCACGCCCACATCGACCATATCGGTAGGGTGCCGGATCTGATCGATGAAGGCTTTTCAGGCGAGATTATCTGCAGCCACGCTACCAAGGCGCTGCTTTTACCTATGCTCCACGACGCTATGTCATTTTCCGGTCGTCGCGATAAAGAGATTCATAAACTGGAAAAAGCAATCGACGACCTCTCCTGGGGCTTTGAGTTACATGAGACCTTTAGCCTGAAACAGGACATAACCTTTAAGCTATTCAATGCCGGGCATATCCTCGGCTCCTGCTTTATCCTACTTACTTTCCCCAAAAAGACAGAGGAGAGTAAGGAATACAGGGTGATCTTCTCCGGCGATCTCGGCAGCACCGATACACCAATCCTGCCTGATCCCGATTCGCCGCCCGAGTGTGACCTCCTGGTCATGGAATCAACTTACGGCGCCCGGGTTCATCCGGATAGATCTAAAAGAATCGAGCAACTGAGAGAACTCCTTAATAAGGCTCTGGCCGACAAGGGCATTGTATATATCCCAGCCTTCGCTTTGGGGCGGACCCAGGAGCTCCTCTATGAACTCGACAGAATCGACCTGAAGATTCCGGTCTTTGTCGATTCACCGCTCGCCCTGAAGATCACCGAAATTTATGCGAAGCTCTCCTCGTTCTGGGATAAAGAGGCGAAAGAGCTGAACAGCAAAGGTGATCACCCATTTGATTTCAAAGGGCTGTATTCGGTAAAGAGCTATAGGGATCATAAAAAGTTACTGGAGATTAAGGGCCCGGCAATAATCATAGCTGGTAGCGGCATGTGTACCGGCGGCAGAATTTTAGATCATCTTGAGCAGGGGTTGCAAGTCCAACGTAACGACATCATCTTTGTTGGCTATCAGGCAGAAGGGACTTTGGGACGGAGATTGATTGAAGGAGAAATACCGGTTCGTGCTGCTATTCATACCCTGAGTTCCTACTCGGCACATGCTGATCAGCAGATGCTGATTGATTGGGTGAAATCAATACCTAAACCACCAAAAGAAATAAGGCTGGTGCATGGGGAAGATTTGGCAAGGCGTGAGTTGACGGGAAAATTAAATATCAATGGATAAGAAATCAGTGGGGCCAGTACCTAGTTGCTGTCATTTAAAGAGGCTGATTTGATAAGTAAATATTAGTTGACATTGAATGACAGAACAATGGGGCTTCCATTGGTTTTTGAGTTAGGAAAATAAATGAACTTCATGGAAAAATCAGTTGAGATTGAGCTGTCTGAAAGCGGCAGTAACCTTTATGTGTTTTTCGGAGGAATTGCTGCCGGCATCGCAATGCCGGTTTTTGAGTTTTATAATGCTTCAAAAATTCTTGATGATCACAAGATATTTATTCGAGATCTGGATCAGTGTTGGTATCAGAACGGACTTCAATCTATAAGTAATAATGTGTATTCAACAGCTGAATATATAAAAAATCAGATCAAATGTATAAATGCAAGACGAGTTTTTTTTGTTGGTAACTCAATGGGCGGATATGCTGCAATTTTATTCTCATGTTTTGTGAGAGGTGTCGATGTAATAGCATTTGCTCCACAAACATTCATTTCTCCTAATCTGCTGTTAAAGCATAGAGATCTGCGATGGGGAAAGCAAATTTTAAAGACTTACAAAAAGAGTTTACTTAAGCGTAAGGTTTTGGATTTGAGGCCACTGCTTCTTTGTTCAGGTTATGAAAAGAAAATATCCGTATTTGTATCTAAGGAAGATAGGTTAGATTGTAATCATGCCTCTCATATTAAAGGAATCCAAGGTGTAAACATTTATGAATTTAGCGGTGGTGGACATGGTATTGTTAAATCGCTTCGCGATCAAGGGCTACTGCCAGCAATAATGACAGGTGCATACGCTTAACGAGGCTCATGACACAACTTGGTATGCCGCCGGTTAGCTTATCGTTGTTAGTTGTTAAATCTGTCAATATTAAAACTGGTGGATTAATTTTTATGTTTGCGTTGTGTTTTTTAATGTTGCTATTTGCTGTGACTGCAATAAATGCTCACACGGCTTCGTAGAACACTCTGTGGTGGTAGACGGCTGAGTTGCTATCAAATACGGTGTGCGGTTTGGGGATAGTATGCGGTTCGATAAAAATCATGGTATCTTTCCATCCTCCCCCCCCCCCCCCAAAAAAAAAATGTTTTTTGTGTATGGTAATTCGGCAAAGTGAAATTTGAAAAATGGAGTAAAGTTTTAAGCGGAGAAGGTCAGGCTTGATCCTCGTCCCTTTTAATATTCTGTGCAACGCAGCAGATGGGTATTATAATTTCGATTCAAATGATGATGGTGTTTGCTAGCTGTGTTAGAATCGTGCGGAATGGTTCCCTCTTCAATTCTTATAATGAAGTTGATGAATGAAATAACGAAACAATTTAAGAAGCAATTTTCCAAGAATGCGATTGCGGCGGGTTTTACCTTTATTACGCATGCTGTTGCTGTGGCTTTTCTTACACCATATCTGGTGCTCCATTTGGGAGTGGCCGCATATGGTCTTGTTCCTTTGGCAGGTGTATTAACTCAGTATGCAAGTGTCATTGCCACTTGTTTAGGGACGGCAGTAACACGTTTTATCTCTGTCGAGCTCAATAAAGATGGAGGAGGATCTCCCCAAGTTGTTTTTAACAGTGCACTTTTTCTTTTTGTAGCTATTACGTTTGTACAAGGAACAATATTTGCCTTAGTTTTACATAACGCTTCTGCCATTTTCTCTATTCCGCAGGTAGTTTTTGAAGATGCTTTTATTTTGCTGATATGTAGTAGTTTTGCCTTCTGTCTGAATTTTATCGGTTCAGTTTTCAATGTATCAACGTTTGCTAGAAATCGGATTGATTTAAGTTCGCGCATTCATGCCGGAACCCAATTGTTGCGAATCGTGCTGGTCGTGGTTCTTTTTTCTACTTTCGGCCCTACGCTAAGGTGTGTCGGCTATGCGGAGCTGGTTGTCGCGTTGTTTCAATTTTTCGGTGGTGTGTATTTCTGGAAAAAGTTGACGCCGGAATTATCACTATCTTTTCGCTCAATTGACATGAAATGTCTAAAACCGATTTTGCAAATGTCCGGTTGGGTAATGGTGAGTCAGTTGGGATTCCTGTTGAATGCAAGGTCTGATGTCTGGATTGCAAACCGTTTTATATCGCCTGAAGCAGGCGGAATGTATGCTGCCGTCCTTCAAGGCTCTTATTTTATACGTCAGGTTTGCAATGTGGCGTTTGCACTGACGGGACCAATGTTTATTACATACTATGCTGTAAATGATTTGAAAAAAACGCAGGTGCTGTGCCAACGTGTTGTGCGATTTGCTTCTTGTACGATAGCTGTCCCCGTTGCCGTTCTTTGTAGCTTTAGTCCAGAATTGTTGGCATATTGGCTTGGGGCTGACTTTGTTCAACTCTGGCCACTTTTCGTTGTTATGACAAGTCATTTATTCTTGTCGCTTTGTGTTTTTCCTTTCTTTCAAATTCAAAACGCTGCCAATAAGGTGCGCATCCCTGGAATTGCCACTTTGATATTTGGTTTTCTGAATTTGGGCTTGTCTCTGTTTTTAGTGCGTAGCTGCGGACTCGGAATGATGGGACTCGCGGTAACAGGAGCCTTGGTCCTTTTATTGAAAAACGTTGGCTTTATGGTTTGGTATACAGCGTGCTTTCAAACGATTGATCTGCGCCTAGTGTATGGAAGTTTAGGACGAGCGTTGACTGTGTTCATCGTCGTTGTGCTGCTTGGTTGTGGCATGAAACAGATTGTTCCCATGAGTATATCATCTCTGTTAGTCTGCTGTGTTGCAACTGGGTTACTTGGTATTTGCATTACATGGATGTCCTTTTCACGAGATGAGAAACAGTTCGTTTTCACACTCATTCCCGAGGAATGTGGAATTTTAAGGAAAATGTTGATTTGGAGTAATAAATAATGACCAAAAGCTTGCAAGAAAGAAACTTTAGAACAGAGCCATCGTTGCGGCGAGGATTGACTTTAAGGCGACTTAAGGTTGTGTTGAAAAAACCGACTTTATTTTTTGAAAATCTAAAATTCATGCGGGGGGCGCATCCATCGCAGGAAAAACATATTTTCGTTTTGGGCCCGCCACGTAATGGTACGACATTAATGCAGCGTCTTATTAGCGGTCACAGCAGTATATGCGCTTTAGACTTTGAGACTAGGTTTTTTTTTATTCGTAATTATACTTACTTTTCTAAATCGGAAGTACCTGTAGATGCTTATGCGAAGTTAATTAGAGAGGCGCGAGACGCTGTAGATCTTTTTGATCGTATTGCGAGATTCCATAAAGACAACGAAGGGCGCTCTATGTTTTTAGAAAAGACGCCGGAACATGCATTGCGACTGAAATATTTGACGTCCAAATTTCCCAATTCAAAATTTATACTAATCGTTCGAGATTGCAGGGATGGGTATTTGTCTGCAAAGAGAAACCCTAGATGTAAAGTTCAAACGCCCTATTCGTATGCTTCAGTATGGCGCAAGTCTGTCCGTCAATATCTAGGGCTAAATAAAAAATCGTTTGGTTCGATTCAATTAGTGAAGTATGAGGACTTATGTAGCCGACCAGAGGTAGTCGTTGCTGATATTATGAATTTTTTGGGAGTGCCGTTCGAAAGAGAACAGTTATCCCCTAATAAAGTCGCACAAACTACAGTTAGTTCTTTTCAAGGTCACCAGCGTCTTACCGAGAAAATTTCTGCCAAGACTGTTGGGCAGTGGAAGCAAAAACTCAATGATGTTGACCGTCAAACTCTGATGAAAATGTGTGGTAAAGAGATGAAAGCATTGGGGTATACTGAATGACTGGCTTAAAAAAAAAATGGGCTTTTTTAGGTGTTAAGCCGCATATTGGAGGCACCTGGACGGTTTTTGAAAATTTGAGAACTGGTCTATCACTTCAAGGGATTGAATTGAGGTGGGTTGTCGCTGGGAAGATAAATGCTTCGGTCCTTCAAGAGTCGGATTGGACTGCACAGTGTGAGTGGGGAGAGGTTGTAGCTCCAGACGAGGCTGAAGACTCCCTGGTTGCTGTGAGACTGAAAGGTCATCTGGTTGCTAATTACGATGGTTGTATCGTAAACGTACTTTGTGATCGACTCTGTACAAATTTGATGAGATATTTGGAACCATCTTTTCCGAGAATTATGATGGTTCATAACACGACGATCGGTACTTATGTTGCTGCCAGTAGTATTCGTGACTACGTACATGAAACTGTAGGGGTTTCAAAACGTATCGTTGAAGATTTAATAAGAGGATACAAATTTAATAAAATAAATACTAGATATATTCCAAATGCAGTCCAAGTCACAGAATTTGATGTTGATAGGGTAACAAGCTGTTCATTATTGAATATCTTGGTTTTGAGTCGTATAGAAGATCAATCGAAAGGCTGCTTTCATGTACCCGAAATATTAAAAAAAATTGGGGAATATGGGATACCTTATCATTGTACAATAGTAGGTGACGGTCCTGATCTAGAAGAATTGAAAAAAAGATGCGAAACGTTAGAGGTTTCTTTTCTTGGTAGAGTTCCCAGGGGAAAAGTTCCGAATTTAGTAGCAAAGAATGATGTATATCTATTCCCGTCAATTTATGAAGGTTTCGGGTTAAGTTTGGTTGAGGCAATGGCAGGTGGGTGTGTACCTGTGTCATCAAGGTTGGTGGGAGTAACAGATGGTATTGTTGTAGACGGGGAATCCGGATTTTTATTGAAACCAGGAGATGTTAATGGCTTTGCTAATGCCCTAATGAAAATTTATCTACAACCTGACTTGCATTCTTTCTTGAGTAATAATGCTCGAGAGAGAGCGGAACGTACTTTTTCAATTAATTCCATTTCAACAAAATTCGCAGAACTTATTCATTACTCTGAATGTTCTTCTTTTAAGGTAGGAGGGAAGATTAAGGCGTGTGAAAAATGGAGATACCCTCGAGGTCTTCGTCGCGGATTGAGAACATTTTTGCCTGATTATTTGAAAAAGATATTACGAAATGTTCGCGAGAAAGTAAGGCAGGAAAGGTGCTGATTAGATAAATGCTTAAATTCGTAATAAGTTGTTAGAGTATATTGGTTGAGTTTTATTTTGTTATGAAAGGGTTTGCTAACTTCGTGTTGTGACGCCTTAAAGGTTAATATTGTATTTTCTTATATAAGCTTAAACAGTATTTAACAATTGGGGATTGTGAATGGTGTAAAGTGCTAAAAATATTTGATTGGGTTTTGCTTTTCCTGTTATAGAAATAAATAAAATGAATCTATCTAAGTTGATTAAATACTTGTAACCAACTTAGAGGCTTTCCACTTATTGTTTACAAGAGCTTTTTTGAAAAGTTCACACATGAATGGCCTAGATTTTATCAATTAAGGGTAAATTTTCGGATATTTATAGGGGATGTATGCGTTTTCTTTAGTTTCTTTAGTTTTTTCGGGGTTCTAAGGAGATAATTGAGGTACTTAAAAATTATGAACCACAAATTTCTTGTCGCCCAACTTGGTGCTAGAAGGCATTATGCCATTCCACGTATGTTGTACGAAGCTGGTTTGCTTGATCAGTTCCATACAGATATTTGTGCAGTAAAAGGATGGCCATATTACTTACACTTAACTCCTAAAATATTACAGCCTGCAGGTTTGAGGCGTTTGTTGGGACGATGCCCGCAAGTAGTCCCGAGAGAGCGAATTATCGCTCAAACCTCACTGGGATGGTCTTATGCCAGAGCGAGATCAAAAGCAAACGGTGTAAATCAGCGAACTGTGGTCGATATTGATTATGGGAAAAAGTTCTGTAAAGGAATCTTGAAGACAGGCTTCGGATGCGCAACTGCTACCTATTCATTTAATAGCGCTAGTCTCGAATTGATGAAGGAAGCTAAGAAGGAAGGATTAAAAACAGTATATGAACAAACAATCGCGCCTCGTGCAGTGGAGCGTATGATTATGAGTCAAGCCGCTCATCAATTTCCTGAATGGAAAGAAGTTGTTGCAGAGGGGGCTGCCGTAGATGAATTTATCGCTCGTGAGGAGGAAGAATGGCAGTACGCAGATTTAATCCTATGTGGTTCGGAATTTGTTCGTGATGGTATTGCACAGCGCGGGGGGCCGCTTGAAAAATGTGTGGTTGTGCCTTATGGGGTCGATACTTGCTTCAACGTTAAACGAAAGATAAGAAAACCTGGCCCGCTGAGAATTTTAACAGTCGGGGAAGTCGGCTTACGCAAAGGGGCACCATTAGTTTGGGAAGCTGCAAGACGTTTAGGGGCCAAAGCAGACTTCAGAATGGTTGGAACTTTTACCCTACAAAGAGATAGAGTGATTAAGTTTCCTGACAATTTATTGTTAACTGGTGTTGTACCTCGAAGCGAAATTGTGGAGCACTACAAGTGGGCGGATGTTTTTCTGCTCCCATCTCTTTGCGAAGGCTCGGCGGTTGTTACTTACGAAGCTCTATTGGCAGGGTTGCCTGTGATTTGTACCCCCAACACAGGATCTTTGGTGGTTGATGGCGTTAATGGGCGTGTTGTTGATGCATTCTCGTCTAAGGCTATAACAGAGGCACTGCTTGAGTGGATCGAAAACCCTGAATTACTAGGTCGTTGTTGCGAAGGAGTGGCTAAAAATAACAAACAATTAAACTTAGAAGCCTATCGTAAGCGATTGCTGACACAATTGACTACTTTGAAGCTAATTTAAATTATGAAATTATTGTTACTTACATTGCTTGCTGCATTGTGCGCCTGGCTTTTATTTGCGGGTTTTCGTAAACCAAAACTGATGGTTCAGTACCCATTTCTGGCATCAGCAGTCTTTACCGGGTGGGTACTTCCGCAGATTATAGGAATAAGTAATAATACTTACCTTCCAGCAGGAGCCTTAGTAAAGACTCTTTTAATGACGCTTTTATGTCTGACCGCTATATATCTTGGAGATATTGCAAATAAGAAGCCCTTTTGTTCCTTTAACTGGCGGTTCAGCCAGAGGCGTTTATTGATAGCCTCGACTGCACTATCAATAGGTGGTGCTTATTTTTTCTACAAAGTAGGGCTGTTACGTGAGGAAGTCACATCTAACCATGGCGGTGCTTGGACAGGCATTATTACCATTTATGTTTTCTTCGCCTCCATGCTCACTTTTGGATTGGTTCTGGCGCTGTTGGCGTATCTGCAGCGACCTAATAGGTGGGCGTTTCTCATTATACTCTTTGATGGAATGTTCTATTTTCATAGAATTATTCTGTTAGGGAGACGCCAAGCTGCCGCTGAGTTATTTGTTATTTTGGCTTTGGCATGTTGGTTCCGTTGGAGAAGATTGCCTCCTCGCTGGGTTGTCGGTGTAGTGTTGGTTGTCGGTACGCTCTGGGTGAATAGCGTTGGTGAGTACCGTCATGAGATGATGAGTAGATATGGAACCGGGTTGCAAGGTGCATCAAAAATCGATTTTGTAGGTAATTTCAGAAATATATTTAATGGTGGTGGCAAAGAGTTGACCAACGCTGCCTATGACATAGAAGCGACTGATAGGTTGTCTAGTTTCGATTTTGGTCTGAGCCATTGGAATGGCTTTGTTCGCGCATATATTCCTGGCCAAATTATAGGCCACGATGTGAAGAAAGATATAATGGCAGATTTAGGTGATGCCGCTTATCGGGTCTTTTATTATGTCCCTCATACCGGTACCACCCATACGGGCATGTCGGACGCATTTCTTTCATTCTGGTATTTCGGAGCAATAAAATTTTTTGTGATTGCTTATATCATGTCTAGACTTTGCCGCGCTGCCAACCAGGGGCATATGGTAGCGCAAATGCTGCTTATGCTGGTTTTCGTAGGTGGACTTGAATCCATTACGCACGGTACGGACCGTTTTTTTATGGCTTGGCCCAAGATAATAGCTTTTCTATCACCTGCCCTCTGGTACGCAAAAGTTAAACTTAAACACCCTTACAGATATAATTGTCCAAGTTCCCGACTTAACCCTGTTGTATAGATGCCTCAAATGAGATTGACCATTCTTTTTAATCGATTCGGACCTTACCATCTCGTACGCTTGAAAGCTGCAGGTGCTTGTTGCGAATTAACGGCTATAGAATTTTCTGCAGTTGATAATACCTATGAGTGGGATAAGGTTCCCGGAGCAAGCGGTTTCACACGCGTGACCTTATTTACTGATAGTAGTGTCGAAAATAAGTCAACAGAAGAAGTACGTCGCACCTTGTGGCAGGCATTGAGTGAGTCAAATCCGGATGTCATCGTTATCCCCGGGTGGGGGTCGACTCCAGCGTTGCTGGCTCTTCAATGGTCTCGAATTTCCAAGGTTCCTGCAGTATTGATGTCTGATAGTCAGGAGATAGATGAGCCTCGGGTTTCGTGGAAAGAATGGGTTAAGGCTAAAGTTGTCAAACAATTCAGCGCTGGTTTGGTAGGAGGGGGACCACACAAGAAGTACCTCACCAAGCTCGGTTTACCTGAGAGGTTTGTTTTTTCGGGGTATGACGTAGTAGATAATGAATATTTCTCGGAGAGTGCAAATGCAGCGAGAGCAGCAGCATCCTGGTACCGTAATGAATTGAGGTTGCCGGAGAATTTTTTTCTTAAAAGTTGCCGGTTTATTGAAAAAAAGAATTTGTTTGGTCTTCTTGATGCATATGCGAAGTACAGCAAAGAAACTGGTCCTGATGCATGGCAATTAGTTATTATCGGCGATGGCGTATTGCGTCCGCAACTTGAAGAGCAGATCAAGTACTTAGGCCTGGATTCATTAGTCCATCTCCCTGGCTTCAAACAATATGATGAATTACCCGTATATTACGGATTAGCCGGTGCTTACATTCAAGCCAGCACCACGGAGCAGTGGGGTCTTGTCGTAAACGAAGCCATGGCATCGGGATTGCCCGTTCTGGTTTCGGAACGGTGTGGTTGCGCCCAGGATCTGGTACAAGAAGGTGTGAATGGGTTTACGTTTGATCCATTCGATTTGAAAGGTTTGCCTTGCTTAATGGGAAAGATTTCTTCCGATGATGAAAAACTTGAAGCAATGGGGCTGGCGAGCAGCAAGAAAATTATGAACTGGTCTCCAGAGGTTTTTGCGGATAACTTGTTGAAAGCAGCAGGTGTTGCACGTAACCGACTATTGCCCAAAACATCCTGGGTGAGCAGTCTAATATTAAATGGACTTATTTATCGATGAAACTTGGGATGTTGACACCATCAATGTCCCGGCAGGCTGGTGGTCTGTTTGGGGCGATTAGTTCTCTCACGAGGTCTGTTCATGCAGAAGACTGTGACCTGCATGTTTTTGCAGGTGAAGACGCCTATTCTGGAAAAGACCAAGCTGCTTGGGATGGCGTGGCTTTGAGTGTTTTGCCACAAAGAGGGCCATCTGCTTTTGGTTACCAAGTAGGCTTGAGAGATGCTTTGGCTCATACAGCGCCAGATATTCTCCATGTTCATGGACTGTGGATGTACCCGTCAGTTGCCGCTTTGCGTTGGAAGGGAAGGGAAAGAAGGCCATACATAATCTCACCGCATGGGATGCTCGACCCATGGGCGGTACGAAATTCCGGATGGAAAAAAAAGCTTGCCGGATTGCTGTATGAAAACAATCACCTAAAAGTCGCCTCCTGTATCCATGCTTTGTGTCGTTCCGAGTATGAGTCAATCCGATCCTACGGACTAGATAATCCAGTGGCTATTATTCCGAATGGTGTGGATCTGCCCGATCTTTCAAAACCATTGCCCGAACCCGGCTGGGCTCAGAATCTATCGGATGGAAGTAAGGTTCTGTTGTTCCTTGGCCGTCTGCATCCCAAAAAGGGTTTGGAGAATCTACTGCGTGCCTGGGGAGAAATCAAAAAAGAGAAATTGCCCGATGCAGAGCCTTGGCATTTAGTAGTAGCCGGTTGGGAGCAAGGTGGACACCAAGCCGAACTCGAAAAGCTGGCAACTGATTTTGGGATAGAAAAAACGGTTCATTTTGTAGGTCCGCTATTCGGGTCAGTGAAAGCAGCGGGGTTTAAGCGCGCTGACGCATTTGTCCTACCGTCTTTCAGTGAAGGCCTGCCCATGGCGGTACTGGAGGCGTGGGCGTATGGCTTGCCGGTTATTATGACTCCCCAGTGCAATATCCAGATAGGGTTTAAAGAAGCTGCAGCTGTAAAGGTTGAGCCGGAGGTAGGCAGTATTATTAGTGGCCTTCACGATTTTTTCTCATTGACCGAAGACCAGCGAACCAAGATGGGGCGGCGCGGCAGGGAACTGGTTGAAAATCAGTTTATCTGGGGTAAGGTTGCCAAGGAAATGATGTCTGTCTATCGCTGGGTGCTTGATGGCGGCTCTACCCCATCATGTGTAATTATGGATTGAAAATGAAGGTCGATCTCTCCAAATTTAATAACACCTGGTATGATCCAGGTCGGGGATCATTTACCAAGTCTCTTTGGTTTCTGGCCAATGCCCTGTTGTTACAAAATCCATTGAATCCTTCTTCCCGACTTAAGGCTATTGTTCTCCGTTTTTTTGGTGCAAAAGTTGGCAAAGGCGTAATATTAAAACCGTCTATAAATGTCAAATATCCATGGAATCTTGAAATAGGCGACCATAGCTGGATTGGAGAGGGTGCCTGGCTCGATTCGCTTGGTAAGATCACCATAGGCAGGAATTGCTGTATTTCTCAAGGCGCGTATTTCTGTACTGGCAATCACGATTGGTCCGACACGGCCTTCGGCCTGATCGTCAAACCAATTATTATAGAAAACGGTGCCTGGGTTGGGGCACGGACAACGGTGCTGCCTGGCGTAAAGGTTGGTGGTCACTCAATCGTAACTGCTGGAAGTACGGTATCAAAAGATACTGAACCGTATATGATATACGCTGGGAACCCAGCACAGCTAGTCAAGAAGAGAGTTTTGATTTCAACAAGCTGAGCAATGTCTTTATCAATTTCTATTATTACAGCTACATATAACGCCGAATCCACCATACTTGATAATCTGTTGTGCCTGAAGCAGCAGAATTATCCCTTCGAGCACATTCTGATTGACGGCGAATCAAAGGACAATACTCTGGAGCTTCTGGAAAAGAACCGCCTGCCAGGAAGTACTCTTGTTTCTGAACGGGATAAAGGGATCTACGATGCTATGAATAAGGGCATAGGATTGGCTAACGGGGAAGTTATCGGCATCTTGAATGCCGATGATTTTTATGCCAGCAACACGGTTTTGGAGGAGGTGGCAAAGTTTTTTCAGGATCCTGGAATAGATGCCTGTTACGGAGATCTGGTTTATGTCCGGGAACGGGGCAGGAGTGAAAAGGCGGGGGAAGACTTTAAAGTCGTCCGCTACTGGAAGTCTGGTTTGTATAGTTCACGGAGTTTTTATTGGGGCTGGATGCCTCCGCACCCTACTTTTTTTGTCCGACGCAGAGTCTATGAGGAATACGGATTATTCAACCTAAGTTTAGGCTCTGCTGCAGATTATGAGATTATGCTCCGCTTTCTGCTCAAGCATAAGGTGCGTTGTGCCTATATCCCTGAAGTGCTGGTCAACATGCGGGTCGGTGGGGTGAGTAACGCAAGCATCGCTAATCGTCTGGCCGCAAACCGAAACGACCGCAAAGCCTGGGAAATGAATGGTCTTCGCCCATATCCATGGACGCTCACAATGAAACCTTTAAGGAAGGTGGGACAGTGGGTTTATAAAAAGGGGCTTTAGTGGAGCGAACCCTCAATGTTTGGAACCAAAGGGTGAGAGAAATAAGAAGTCTCTCAGAAATGAGTATGCATGCTGCAGGCTGTCATGGGCGAAAAGTGTAAAGCCCAGTTTAACAGCCATGGGAGACTTGAGAAGTCGTGCGGCAAGATCATTTCCCAGCCATATACTGAGATAGGCCTTCTTGATAGGGTTCGGGGCAATACCTTCTGCCAATTCCTTTATTTTATTATCAGCTGTAAAAAGTTGAAGGTAGGTGAGTGTGATCCAGGCCGCTGTTCGGAGACCAGTTTGGTCTAAGAGACGTTGTAGTTTTTTGTTATCAACCTGTTGAACAGCAAACCAGTTCAGTAGGTCAACCATACGAATGAGACCGTACCTGGTCATGAGGGAATACTTAGAGAATACAGGGTGGATAAGTAGTATAAACAGGTTTGCAGTATTGTCGCAGCACCAGTGGTCTTGATACTGTATCCTGTTTGACAGAAATTGATCTGTTAATTCCCTTGGTATTCTTCCTGGGCGGAGTATGTGCCAATGCAGGTCCACCGAGATGTTGGCCTTGTTGAGTGAGCACTCATGGCTGATATTTTTCTCTGGTGCATATAGCGTGTAGCCGTGATCATTGAATAAACGGATGACTTCTTCTCTTCTCTCTTCTTGTATTAATACGTCTATGTCACATGATGGACGGGTGGCCGGGTTACTGTATACGAGTTCTCGGGTATGGGCGCCTTTGAATATGGCATGGGGGATTGACTCTTTATCCAGGGCTTTCGTGAATTGCTGGATGGCTGCTTTTTGCTGCAAATAGTTGGCTGTTGTTGCAATCGCATGTTTTCTTATTAAATGAACATCGCTCTGGGTCCAAATGGTTGAAAGAGTCTTGTACCCCAGCTTTTCGAGCCATACAGTGGTAAGGCCGTTTTGAAAGAGGAACTGGAGGAAGTCCGATCTTTGGCTATCTGGAATTTTGGCCAATTCGGCAATAAGTTCATCTTGTGAGAAGTGAGAAGTGAACGGCGCTAGTGCGAGCTGTTGTTGCCAATACACTTGGTTGTGTGAGGTTGATGATCGGGGGGAGCTCGGCATTTCTGTCAGGAGTTAAAGGACGATTAGAATAAACAGCAATAATCACGTATATCTGTTTGTCTTTTTACGAGAACCGGAATCTACCCGGCTCTTCATTTTCTCATCATCTCCAGATTGGCGAAGAACCATTTATACGCTTTACCCAATCCCTCTTCAAGGGAGGTAGTTGCCTGCCAACCAAGCTGCGAGAGCCTGGATACGTCTAAAAGTTTTCTTGGAGTTCCATCAGGCTTTGATGTATCGAATATGATCTCGCCTTTGAATCCTGTCACTTTGGCAACAGCTTCCGCTAGATCCCTGATGGTGCAGTCAATCCCTGTACCGACGTTTATGTGGCTCAGCATCGGTTCGGTATATTGCAGGTAGGTGCTGTTCGCTAGCTCCATCACATGAATGGAGGCGGACGCCATATCATCCACATAAAGAAATTCACGCATGGGCTTGCCGCTGCCCCAGACTGTTACCTCTTTTTCGTCATTTACTTTCGCCTCGTGGAACCTCCTGATGAGTGCCGGGATGACATGGGAGTTCTCAGGGTGAAAGTTGTCATTCGGCCCGTAAAGGTTGGTCGGCATTACGGAACGATAGTCAACACCATACTGGCGGTTGTAGCTTTCACAGAGTTTGATGCCTGCGATCTTGGCTATGGCGTAAGGCTCGTTAGTGGGCTCCAGCAGGCCGGTAAGTAAGGCTTCTTCTTTCATCGGCTGTTCCGCATATTTGGGGTAGATGCAGGATGAACCAAGAAAGAGAAGTTTCTTTACGCCTGACTTGAAGGCGGAATGGATGACGTTGGCCTCGATCATCAGGTTTTGATAGATGAACTCCGCCGGGTAAGTGTTGTTGGCGACAATGCCGCCGACCTTGGCGGCGGCAAGATAGGCCTGGTCGACCTTCTCTTTGGTGAAAAAGTTTGTCACTGCCTGCTGGTTGGTCAGATCCAACTCGGCAGAACTGCGCAACAGCAAGTCAACATCAGGGCGCTGCTCAAGTTGGCGGACAATGGCGGAGCCGACCATGCCACGGTGGCCGGCTACAAAGATTCGTACTTTATTCGTCATAACTCGTTTGTTGCGTACCTTGTTTAGACGGCTTTAAGCTGAATATGTGGTGTCGTTTCCTGTGTTACTGAGACATTGAAGCCATTGGACTTAAGTAACGCATGTTGTTTGGCCTGGATCAGGTCGTTGGCCACCATTTCAGCGCACATTTCTTCCACACTGATTTCTGGTTCCCAGCCGAGTTTGGTCTTGGCGTTTGTAGGGTCACCCAGCAGTGTCTCAACTTCGGCGGGGCGAAAATAGCGTGGGGAGACCCGCACTATTACGTCGCCTACTTGTACGCCAGGGGCATTATCACCAAAGATTGAGGTTACGGTGGCAACTTCACCGACTCCTTCGCCGGAAAATTCCAATGAGAGCCCAACCTCTTTGGCAGCCATCTTAACGAAATCCCGGACGGAAATCTGTTTGCCGGTAGCAATGACAAAGTCTTCCGGCTTGTCCTGCTGCAGCATGAGCCATTGCATGCGTACGTAATCTTTTGCGTGTCCCCAGTCGCGCAGGGAGTTCATGTTGCCAAGGTAAAGGCAATTCTCTAGCCCCTGCGCGATGTTCGCCATTGCCCGGGTAATCTTACGGGTTACAAAAGTCTCACCACGGCGGGGGGACTCGTGGTTGAAGAGGATGCCGTTGCAGGCATACATGCCGTATGCTTCACGGTAGTTTACCGTGATCCAGTATGAGTAGAGCTTGGCAACTGCATAGGGGCTACGGGGGTGGAACGGTGTTTTCTCGGTTTGGGGGATTTCCTGCACCAGGCCGTACAATTCGGATGTGGATGCCTGGTAAAAACGGGTTTTATTCTCCAGGCCAAGAAAGCGGATAGCCTCAAGCAGCCGAAGGGTGCCCATGCCGACTACGTCAGCCGTATATTCTGGCGATTCGAAGGAGACAGCCACATGGGACTGGGCTCCAAGGTTGTACACCTCGTCTGGCTGCACCTCGCGAATGATACGGGTGAGATTTGAGGAGTCGGTGAGGTCGCCGTAATGGAGGTGAAAACGTTGATCTTCACAGTGCGGGTCCTGATAGATATGGTCGATGCGCTCTGTGTTGAATGACGACGATCGTCGTTTTATGCCGTGTACCTCGTAGCCTTTTTCGAGCAGGAACTCGGCAAGGTAAGATCCATCCTGTCCTGTAATACCAGTTATAAGTGCAGTCTTCATACTCTCAATTTGATGTTAGTTGTTCGCTTTTATGTGAAAAGATTTATGTAAGTGATGAGAGGAATTTCGATACGAGATTGGTGTCATGCTCCTGGGGACGTAATCAGACAGCTTCAGAAGGAAGTTCTCCTGACGAGAGCGGAAATATGATCTGATGACCATCAAAAGCAGTGTATCCTCTGATAAAGCTTAATCCTGCTGACGTAACCTGAATTCGCTTAGTTTATAACAGGGGAAAGTCGAGAGGTAAATAGGTGGACTCGCCTTTTCGGCAAACCAGTTAGAAGATTTTCGTATAAACAATACTGGGGAAACGGTTGTGGCACTGTCGTGGGAGTGTCTAGCGAACGCCTGCCGTTGCAGATTAGTACAAATGCAATCGTTGTTAATGGTTTGAAAATAGAACCAAATTCAAGGATTTTTTTATCAAAAATAGGTAATTATACGGATATTCAAGGTGCCGATTGCGTGGTATAGGAAAACTTCTTAATTATCACGTCATTTGGAGTCGGTTTGTAATGCTTTCGGTAGAATTTCGTATAGTCCTGGTTTTCCTCACTTCACTGTTCATAGCCTTGTTTGCTATGCCAAAGTTGTCCAGTATCGCTTTGCGTCTGGGCTTGATGGATGAGCCAAATAATCGAAAAATACATACTCAACCCAAACCACTGGTTGGTGGGCTTGGGATGATCATTGCGGCTACCTTTTCCAGCATGCTCTTCGTTCCGATGGCCGGTATGAGAGGGCTCTTTCTCGGGTTAGCGATTCTACTTTTTATCGGTTTCCTGGACGATTTTCTCGAGATTGGACCCAAACGGAAGTTTTTTGCACAGATTATAGCGGCCTGTTCGATGATTTATTTCAGCAAGGCTCTGCTGTTTTCTTTTGGTGACTTGTTGGGCTTCGGGGAGTTGTTGATACCCGGTGGTGTTGTGATTGCCTGGGCTGTCACCATTTTCTGTGTCGTTGGCGTTATAAATTCAGTAAATCTTATTGACGGCCTGGACGGTCTGGCGGGCGGTATTGCCTGCATAGCCTTTTTCTATTTTGCGGCCCACGCATCTTTTGCCGGCAATGTAAACCTGATGATGCTGAACCTGGCGCTTGCTGGCGCGGTACTTGGTTTTCTGCATTTTAACTGGCATCCTGCAAAGTTATTTATGGGCGATGCCGGCAGCCTCTGTCTCGGCTTTGCGCTTGCCTTTATGGCAATCGTGAGCTCCCAGGGAGAAAGTTCGGCTCTCCAGCCGGTTTCGGCGCTCCTCATACTGGCGGTGCCAATAACCGATACCGTCGTGGTCATGACCAAGCGTTTGATGCGGCGTCAAAATCCTTTTGTTGCCGATAAGACCCACCTGCATCACGTATTCCTGCGCTATGGTCTGGAGAGAGAACGCGCAGTGTGTCTCATACTCTTGATTAGTGGCGGTCTGGGAGGGCTTACCCTGTTAGCGCCTTTGTATTCTGTGCCGGAATCGGCCTTGTTTACAGTATATGTGCTCTACTTTGTTGGATATTTCCTTACCTCGTTTTATGTGACGAATTTTTTCCGCATTATTTCCAAGCACCGCAGAAGGCGCCGAAGGAATACAGAAAGCATTTCAAGGAGTAAGCTGGTCAACACTCTTTTTGGTGCGGTTGACCTGTTGCAGGTGTATCGGAAGGCACCGCGCTATTCTGTCCGGCTTGCTTGTAAACTCGACTTGGGTGGGAAAATTGTTGAAGGCAAGGTATTTAATATGTCCCGTACAGGTTGTCTTATTCAGTTGAATTCAGAGCTTGATCCGAAATCCCGGGTCAGGCTCTTAGTTAATCTTCCATTGAAGAACCAACGCAAGGAAGTCGAAGCAGAAATTGAAAACCTCTGGTCCCGCGAAGAGGGCAGGGCTGTTTTCCACGGAGTGCGGTTTCTGGACATGAGTCTGGAGTTTAGGGAAACGGTGGCTGCATATCTCAATCAGTTGAAAAGGGGAAGAAAGAAGTACATGGAACCTGATCAGTTGAAAGAGGGGGTTGGGGGGTGAAGAAAAAAGCACGTTGGACGTTGGATGTTGAACGTTGGACGTGACAGCGACTGCGATTGAAGCAGCAGGTAGGATGTTAGACGGGGCTGTCAGAACTGCAAGTAGGGCGTGACATTGACGACAAATGCAAGTATAACAGCAGGTTGGGTTAAGAAAGCAGTAGAATGTTGGAAGTTGGATGTGGGACGGAAAAGCAACTACAACAGCTGGTGGATGTGAGGGGTTAGGATAAATTGCAACTGCAACTGCTAAGCTACTGCAACCGCAAAAACAGGTTTGATGCTACGGCTGGAATTTGAGAAGTGACGGCTGATTACATAAGGGAAAAGAGAAAAAGCATAAATCAATTTCAGGAGTTATTTCGGAGGGAAAGATGAAAAAGCTTATAGCGGCACTGGCGATGGTGGCTGTTTCAGCCACAGTGGTATTTGCAGGTTGGTCAGAAGATTTTAAAAAGACCTATAAGGCGGAGAATATCCAGGTAGCAGTTGAGGGAGCCTTGGAGAAGGGCGCAGCTCCTGAGAAAATTGTTGGAGAGGGTGTGGCCATAGAAGGTTTAAATCCCCAGAACCTGGTGAAGGCTCTTTATTGCGCAGGAGTAAGCGGTATTGATGTTCGTGCCGCAGCCGAGAAATATAAGATTTCCGAAATGATTGTGGCCGCTGGGCACAGGCAGAGCGTCGCTGAGTGCGGAGTCCAGGCGGTCGATGCCCAGGCATATCAAAGCAAAGTTAAAAACCAGAACCGATTTTTCCATACACCCTCAAATGGCGGCGGCGGTGGTCAGGGACCAGCCAGCCCGGCTGAGCCTGAATAATCTGTTTTCGGAATGACAATCCCGGCAGATGATCGAGCTGATTGTTTGCCGGGTTGATCTTGGGTAGCTTTTTAATTTTCTGGTGAGATGAAATGAAGCAATTACGATATATAGGGCTTGCCGCGGCCTTTGTTGTACTGCCGTTTTCAGCGCTTGCGCAAAATACGGTGGATGTGAATGAGTTGACTGTGGTACCGGTTGATGGCGGTTTTGACGACGATAAAATCTTCGGGGTTCAGGGCGGATATATTCATCCCTACCTCAGCGTGCAGAGTGCCTGGACCGATAACGTGTTCAATGTTGACGACGACACCGACAGCAGCTGGCGCTACACCATTTCTCCCGGCGTCTGGTTCTCGTTGCCGCGGATGCAGGTGGTGCCGATAACCATTGCCCCGCACAACACCTCTGCTGGTGGTATGCAGCTGGAACTCGATGACGATGCAGGAACGGATAAGTACCAGCTTTACGCACTTGTCGGCTCGGATATCAATATGTACTCCTATGATTCGGATTTGAATTCAGAGGATTACTACGCGGAAGGTCTGGCGCGGTGGAATATGGCCAGCGGCCTCTCCTTGAGGATCCTTGACCGTTTTACCGTAGGCCATGACGATTTTGGTGCCGGGGAGGCGAATGACGAGGACCTGCGCGAGTTTGACTCCAACCTGTTGATGCTGACCGCGGACTGGGATTTGACCGAAAAGCTACGTTTCAGGGTGGACTATTCAAACTTCGTGCTTTCGTATGATGAGGCGGGCAACGCCTTCTTTTTTGATCGAACAGATAATGTTATTGACCTCTACGGCTATTACAAATACTCTGAGAAAACTTCGTTTTTCCTGCAGTATCGTTATAGCGATGTAGACTATGACGACGATACGGCCAAGGACAACAGCCAGGATTATTACTATGGCGGTATCCGCTGGGCGGGCACCGACAAACTGGCGCTGCTGTTCAAGGCCGGTCTGCAGAGCAAGTCGTTTGATAATGAGACCGATGAGTACCAGGATAGTGATAACTTCACTGTTGACCTGCAGGCTCGTTATCAGATGACTGATAAGACCAAGATGACTCTTGATCTGTACAGGAAAAACGAGGAATCCGACAATGCCGGTGCTTCGGAGAAAGAGGTGCTGGGAGCACGCTTCGTCTATACCCAGGCGATGACTGAGAAGATTACGGCAAAAGTTGATCTGGGCTATGAGAACGCAGATTATGAGCAGCTTGCTGGCTTGCCGGATCGTGATGAGGACAGCTTTTATATCTCCCCGGGAGTTCAGTTTCTGGTCCGTGACTGGTTGATGGCCGAGCTGGCCTATACATTTGAGACAAGGGATTCCTCCGAGGAAGCCTTTGATTATGATACCAACATTATCTATCTCAGCCTGAATTTCGCGATGTAAGGGATGTGGTAGGTAAAGCCAGCATGTAGCGGATCGACGATTCGGCTGGTATGGTATTCGACACTGCCATTGCAGGATGTATTCTTGTCGGGCAGTAGAGCTTTGCAGGGTCTCAATCCCCCTCATTTTCTGAGGGGGATTGTTTGTTATTAAGACATTATCGAGAGTGGTGGTTGTGAGAAAGATTGCACTGTACTTTGTCTGTTTGCTGGTGGTGTTTGCGACAAAGACTGGTTTTGCCAGTGAATATCATGTTGGCCCAGGGGATGTGCTGAGTATAACGGTGTATGACAATGATGACCTGGCCACAAAGGTCCGTGTCTCTACGGCAGGCACCATAGTCATGCCGCTGATCGGCCAGATCAAGGTGCAGAGCCTCACTGTAAATGCCATAACCGATAAAATTACAGCCATGCTCGCTGATGGCTACCTGGTCAGTCCGCAGGTGAATGTCTTTGTCGAAGAGTTTCGTTCCAAAAAGGCGGTAATATTGGGAAGTGTACGTATGCCTGGCCTCATCGAACTGAGCGGGCCGACCAATTTCCTGGAGTTGGTTTCAAAAGCGGGCGGTCTGGAAAAGGACGCCGGAGACACCGCTACGATCCAAAGAAAGGGCGGTGGCAAAGAGAGCTCCGTTATCATCGTGGACCTGCTGGCCCTCATCGAAAAGGGTGATCTCAGCCAGAACATGGTGATTCAGGATGGCGACACCATATTCGTCTCCAAGGGTGGGATGTGTTTTATCACCGGTCAGGTCGAAAAACCGGGTACCTATACCTGTGGTGAAGACACCACCATCCTCAAGCTGGTTGCTTTGGCAGGCGGTTTTACCGGCAAGGCCTCCCGGTCCGGAATCAATCTGGTACGCATCGTCGACAACCAGAAGAAAGTCTACAAGAAGGTCGACCTGTATACGCAGTTGAAGGATAGTGATGTAGTTGTCGTTCCGGAAAGCTTTTTCTAAATTTTATTAGAAGAGTCGATACGGCCCGCTATCCTTCGTCGCTTTTGAGGTTCACATACATCAGTATAGTGAGCCTCAAGTCTTCTCGGCTAGCAGACCGTCTCAACTCTTCTAGTATTTCCGAATATCAACAAAATAGTCCTTTTTTAAGTTACGTTGTCTCCAAAACGTGGAGCACGAACGAAGAGTATTGGTGTAGCGAGGATCAATACTTTGTGAAGATTGGACAGACTAGTTTAAAATGAACGAAAGATATCAACTGGTAACAAGATAATTAATTTATCAAAGACATTTTCAGGCTTGGCTCCATACCATGGAAAGAAATAGTAGAGATCATAGAGAGTACCGGGATTATTATCACGAGGAGTTTGAGGAGCAGGAGATTCATTTGCGGGATTATTTGCAGATTGTCAGCAAGCGGAGGTATCTCATTCTCACAGTGCTTGCGGTTGTGTTTCTGGTTGTTGCCCTGAAAACATTCACCACGACTCCCATCTATACGGCTGCTTCCCAGGTATTGATCGAGCGGAACTATGGTTCAAAAGGGTTGGAAAATCAGTTTTCACGCTGGGAACCTGATTTTCTTGATACCCAGGCACAGATTATCCAGAGTGCAAACGTGGCGAAAAAGGTGGTTGAGCAGTTGAATCTCACCACCAGGTATCGTTCATACTTTTTTGAAGACAATGCCGAGGTTACCTTTGTTCAATCACTGAAGCAGTCGGTTAAAGATGTAATTCGTCCTGCTTACGACTGGTTGAAAAGCCTGGCAGGCAGTGAAAAGGTTGAGGCTGGCATAGCAGGTGGTGAGGCTTTTGGTGGGAAGCCAATGACCGACGAGGAAATTGTTGCCGCAATTATCCAGGGCGGTCTCTCTGTTACCCCTTTGAAAAATACCAAGATCGTCACTATCTCCTTTTCTCACGAAAATCCCGGTATTGCCAAGATGGTCACCGATGCAGTGGTTAAGGCCTATATGGATGAGATGCTGGAAATTCGTCTCTCCACCAGCAGCTACTCCGTGAAGTGGATGACTGACAAGGCCCGGGATGAACGTGAAAAGCTTGAGCATTCCGAGAGAGCACTCCAGCAGTTCATGCGTGAAAATGATCTGGTGACGGTGGAGGATCGCCTCACCGTGCTGCCGCAGAAGCTTTCCGGTTTCGGCAGTCAGATATCCAAGGCGGAAGCCGAGAAAAAAGAGCTTGGCGATCTGCTCAGGCAGATCCGGGCAGCGGGCAGTGACCTTGATAAACTGGAGAAAATTCCGACCCTCGCCTCCAATGAGGTGCTGAAATCGATTCGTGAGCGGATCTACAAGGCGAACCTGAATATTCAGGAGTTGTCGAAAAAGTACGGGCCGAAACACCCCAAGATGATCCAGGCCAAGAGTGAGCTGCGCAGCTTGACAGATGAAAAGCGGTTTGAGATAGATCGAATTTTGAGCTCGATTACCAACTCTTATGAGCTGGCTGCATCGAAAGAACAGAGCCTGAAGGAACTGCTCTCCGACACAAAGTCGCAGATGCTGGAATCAAACGAAAAGTTCATGCAGTACCAGGTGATGAAGCGCGAGGTGGACAGCAATCGGGCGATGTATGAGACCCTGCAGGCAGGCATCAAGAAGGAGAGCGTCACTGAACAGTCCCAGAGCGTGAATATCTGGGTGACCAAGCAGGCGGAGATGCCTGTTTTCCCGTCTAAGCCAAATAAAAAACGAAACCTGTTGCTGGGCCTGATCCTTGGTCTGTTCAGCGGAGTTGGCCTGGCCTTCTTCATCGAGTACCTCGATAACACGGTCAAAAGCGAAAAGGACCTCGAAGAGCGTTTTGGCGGTTCGGTACTTGGCTCTATCGAGGAGTTGAAGAAAAATGATGATTCCATCGATTCGGTCGTAGTCACCAAGCCGCTCAGCCCTGTGGCGGAAAGCTACCGCCTGATCCGCTCCAGCCTGTTGCTCTCTTCTGCCGGCAAGCCTCCTGAAACGATACTGCTGACAAGTATGGGGATGGGAGAAGGTAAGACTACAACCTCAGCAAATCTCGCCCGCATACTTGCGCAGAATGGCAAGCGTGTCCTAGTGATTGACTGTGATCTTCGAAGGCCGCGTCTTGGCGATGTGTTTGGCATACGAAACGAGGTTGGCCTCAGCTCTGTACTGACCGGTAACGCCGGCAACGATGTCGTAATGCAGCCTCCCAACGAGGAAATATCAGTAATGCTCTCAGGGCCGATTCCTCCTGCGCCTGCTGAGTTGCTTAGCTCTGACCGGATGAAGATGCTTATCCAGAGCATGAAGCAGGAGTATGACTTCGTTCTTCTCGACTCCCCACCTGTACAGAGCGTTACCGATAGTCTGGCGTTGTGTCAGATGGTGGATGGTGTTTTGATCGTTGTTCGAGCAGGCAAGACCACCAACGAGATGCTGGAAAGCGGCCTGAAGAAACTTCGCGACGTCAACGGCAAACTGCTTGGGTTTGTGCTGAATCGAATGAAGATGAAGGGGAAAGGCTACTACTCGTATGGATATGGGGCGTATTATGCGAGAAATGAAGACGAAGCGTAGGACGTAGGACGTAGAACAGCAGGTTGGAGGACGTAGGACGTTGGATGTTGGACGTAAAACTGCAACAGCTGGATGGCTGTAGGACGTTGGTCCTAAAAATGCTGTTAGTTGGAAGTGAGGCGATGGATGTGGGTGCAAGTTGGATTCTGGATGGTACGGTGTTGAAAGAACGAGTAAGCTTTGAACCTTAAAGACGAAAATGCTGAAACTGCCTTGTGTTGAATGTTGCCGAATTGTGACCAGCTACAGCTACGTCCAACGTCCAACATCCCACGTCCAACCTTGTTTTTGGTGTTCGAAGCTATGAAAGCAATATTTCCCCTCTACCTCTTAATTCTGATCTTCGCCCCACTCGCCTTCGGCACCACAGAACTCTGGTCGATGGTGACGGTGGAGATGCTCACCGGACTGGTTGCGGTAGGGGTATTTGTATATTTCTGGTTCCTGAAAAAGCGGCTCTATGTCATTCCCGGCATAGTGCCGCTTTTGCTGCTTCTGGTATTTATGGTCGTGCAGTTGGTGCCGCTGCCGCCAGGATTGGTGAAAATTATCGCCCCCAGCAATTACGCAGCTTATGAGCCGCTTTTTGTCGTCGCCGGCGAGCAGTGGTGGATACCGCTGACGGTCAATTTTAAAGCGACAATGCAGGAGCTGATTCGGATTGGTTCATATGGTCTCTTCTATATTGTTACCGTTCAGTTGCTGCAGACCCATGGGATACTGAAGCGTACTGTCAGCTCGGTGGTCTGGCTGGCGGCTGGGATTGCCTTTCTGGCGATTGTTCATCAGGTAACGTCGCCCGAAACGTTGTTCTGGTTCCGAAAAGGCCCGGAAGGGGTGTCCACCTTTGGTCCCTGGGTTAACCAGAACCAGTATGCGGGCTTCATGGAGCTGATTAGCCCCCTGGCCATTGCCTTGTTTTTGTTTTACAGACCGCGAGTAGCGCAAGATGAAAGCTGGCGACAAAGGATAGTTGAATTTTTTTCAATGCCGGGAACCAGCCAACATCTGCTCTTTGGCCTGGCTGCAGTGGTTATTACCATGTCTGTGTTTGTGAGCCTGTGCAGGGGAGGAATTCTTACCATCTTCGCCTCGCTCATGATCTTTTTCCTGCTCTACAACCTGAAAAAGCCGAAACATGGGCGACTAACCCTGCTCATAATTGCATGCTGCATCCTGGCCTCCGTATCCTGGTTTGGCTGGGATATCATTGCCGCCAGATTTAACAGTGGTGTCGATCAGGCTACTGGTGCGATCAGCGATGGTCGCTTGGAGATCTGGCAGGACTGCTGGCAGCTTATTCTGGCCTTTCCTCTTTTCGGATCGGGTTTCGGCACCTTCGCCGATATATTCCCCATGTTCAGGACCATACCGGGTAGCGTGTATTATCTGCATGCCCATAATGATTACCTTGAACTCCTCACCGATGGAGGTGTGATCGGGTTGGTGCTGGCCGGCTGGTTTGTTCTGGCAGTTTTGCGACACGGTTGGAAAAAGATCAGGGTTCGCCGAGACAAGTTTTCGGTGCTGCTGGGGATAGGCGCCATGACCGGCATCATTGCCATACTCCTCCACTCTATAACAGATTTCAACATGCATAACGGAGCTGTAGGGCTCTACTTTTTCTTTGCCTGCGGTGTTCTGGTGGCCGCGGGAAACAGCAGGTTTGTAGCTTATGGAGCGCAGAGTTTGCTGGGGAGGTATAGCCTCAGCAGAAACCTGGTGAGTTGCTTTGGGGTATTGGTATGTGTGGTGCTGATGATTGGCGTTCAATCACGCACCCTCGCAGGGTTTATGACCTATGGGCAGGTTAAAAATATCTATGTCTCCCATTACCTAAGCGATGAACGCCTGAAGGAACTTATAGACGGCATAGAAAAGGCCAGACGTCTTGATTCATTTGAGGGTGGATACAGTTCGGCTCTGGCGAAGATATTCTGGCAGCAGAATGAGCGGGATAGAGCGTTCGAGTACTATCTCGAAGCGGCAAAAAAAGAGCCCATGAGCGGAGCAGACCTGCAGTGGCTCGGGTTGTTGACAAAGGATGAAGATCTATCCCCGTTGTTGATGGAGAGAGGTTATCGCCGGGCCCTGGTTAAAGAAGAACTTGCCATGCCCTATCTGGAGTATCTGTTTTTGCGGGGCGAGCGCGATCGCGCGACTGCATTTATGCGTGAGCAATTTGCAGAAGAAAACAGACTGATAAGAAAGTGGGCCCTGTTTTTCTCTCAATTCGACTTCACCCGAGACGAAATAGATTACGTACTTCCCGAAACTCCTGGTGCGCAGATTCTGTATGGCGATTACCTGCAGAAGACAGGTGACATCGAGGGGGCGGAATACTATCGGAGCAACGCCTTAAACCATATCAATTCTAAAGAGGAGATCTCTCCCTACTGGTATCAGCAACTCATCTCTTACTACAACTCCACCAAACAGCGTGAAAAAGCGGTCCGCACCCTCCGCCTGGCCGTGGACTCCGTCCCCAATTACGCACCATTTCACACCCAGCTCGGTGATTACTACCGCACTGAGGGCATCGCCTACCGTGCCGAAGAGGAGTATCAGGCCGCATTGATGATAGATCCTCGTTCTAAGGGAGCTAAGCGGGGGTTGCGGTTGATGGGGTTGTTGGATGCGTATTGAAACAGCAGGTTGGACGTTGGATGTTGGACGTTGGACGTGACTGCAACTGCGAAAAGCAACAGCGGGTTGGAAGTTGGATGTTGGACGTTGGATGTGACTGCAACAGCGAAAGGCGAGTGGGATGTTGGACGTTGAATGTTGGACGTGACTGCGAAAAGCAACAGCAACAGAAACCACTACTGAATGATAAAAACCGGAGGGGTAAATGAGGCGGATGTATCAGGACTTGAAGGTTTGGCAGGAGGGGATGAATCTTGTTGTGCTGGTATATGCGTTGGTGAAGCAACTACCTCAGGAAGAAAAATATGATCTTGGTTCTCAAATGCGGAGGGCTGCTGTTTCTGTGCCAGCAAATATTTCAGAAGGGGCTGGGAGGAGCGGTGAAAAAGAGTTCCTATATTTTCTTTCTATTGCCAGAGGCTCATTATGTGAATTGGAGACGCTACTCTTGCTTTGCAAGAAGCTAAATTATACAGAGAGCGTAAGTGAAGAGATTGACTGTCTGAACAAAGTATATGCCTTGCTAAGCGGGTTGATGAAATCAATCAAGAATAAATAGGTTGTAAGTGCTTGGAAATATTAAAAAAAAATTGACATTAACGCAGCGGGCTGACATCTTTTCCCACGTCCCACGTCCCACGTCCCACGTCCCACGTCCCACGTCCCACGTCCCACGTCCAATGTTCCTCCTAACACCTCTCTCCTATCTCCTCACTTCTTTCCCGTATCGGCCCATAACCAAGAGATTCCCCTCGCGAAATGCAATCCAAAAGGATTTCAAGCACTCCTATCGCGAAATCCTCTCCTCCACAAACTCAGCCAGCATCTCATGGATATCATAGGGGGGGCGGATCTGAAAGTAGTGATCGACCACGGCGTGACCGATTTCGTGAGCGACAACTGGGAGCTTAGCATCGTCGACTGAGATGTAGATGGTGTTTTCTGAGAGCGAGTAATAGGCGATGCGGTCGAACTTCCTTTGGTACCTCTGGCGGTATACTGCTGCTATGTCATGTTTTGAAGAAAGGAGAACCAACTTTATATCAAGGTTTGCCGGAAACATGTCGAGGATAATTTCCACCTTCTCAACAAGGATATCAAGTTTGGCGACAACCTCGTCCTCGATGGAATGATACTCTCTCTTCTCTAAGTAATATCTCAGCTTTTTACTCAGTTTGAGGTTACTGTTGAAATCGCGCAGCAGTTGCTTGTCACTACCATATTCGACAGTGACATAACGCCCTTCGATTGTAGCGGCCCAAGCATCCTGGAGGCTCAAGCCAAAAACCAATGAGGCGAGAACTATGATGTGGAGACACCTGTTCATTCTTCGGAGTGAATCACCCTAAAGTATTGAACTTCTGAATTATGGATCCTTGAGAGCGGTAGAGCTAATTTCGTTAGTCTTTCAGGTGATCAGGTGCATGTAAATCAGTGACAGTGTCGATATTTGTGGCGGTGCAATAGATTGTTAGGATTGCTTCCGAAAGCATATCAGGTAATTGATTGTGCTGCAACGGGAAAGACTGTTAGGAGTGAGGAGGTAGGTGAGAGGGGGAACTGCGGGAACAGCAGGTTGGACGGTGAACTGCAGGTAGAACGTTGGATGTTGGACGTTGGACGTAAAAGCTTGAAAACTAAAAGCCGATTGAAATCGGCTTTTAGTAAGTATTTAATATTATATGGATAAATAAGAATATCGACTGTTTTTTTTATTGACAAGATATATGAACTAACGCATCTTTAAACGTCCCACGTCCCACGTCCCACGTCCCACGTCCCACGTCCCACGTCCCACGTCCCACGTCCCA